>Ga0209212_1000011_pt1 | contig 439431 bp, 383 predicted proteins | sample RifGroC2_FD_183996 | JGI IMG/M metagenome (GOLD analysis project Ga0209212, IMG submission 183996) | Groundwater microbial communities from Rifle, Colorado, USA - Groundwater C2 (SPAdes) (version 2) | ecosystem: Environmental > Aquatic > Deep subsurface > Groundwater | place: Rifle, Colorado...
CGCGACTGGATGGTGTATGTGCTGAGTCATATCCACGACTATGACGAAGACTACAGCAAGGATCTTGCCGAACTGCTTCCTGGTAACTACTCCAAAAGAAACTCCTAAAAACTCCAAATCGACTCCGCATGTTTTGGAGGTTTTTGAAAGTCAACTTTCATAAACAGGAAAATCATAGAATCAAATACGGACATCACCGAATGCTTACCGGAAAATATACATCTTTATCGCCGCATAACAAATTTTCGCCTTAAATGCGAGCATTGTTTTTTCATCTGCATATCAAAATAACTCCCTCGGGTTAATCTTTAAAAACTCCTCATACGGGATTCCACCCGTGCCCACAAGCAGCACTTTTTCTGGATGAAACTTCTCTGCAAATATTCCCATCCCGGTATTTTCAGCCTTCATTCCGCTTTTAACTTCAAGCCCGATTACTTTGTCTCCTTTTTCCAGTATAAAATCCACTTCGTGATTTCCTTCACGCCAATAATATAAATTGTATCTTTCGGAAATAGAATTATTGATCAAATGTGTTCCAACAGATGATTCAACGAGTCGTCCCCATAATTCAGGGTTTATGATCGCTTTCTCGTAGGTATCATTGGTTTGAGAAGTAATTAACGCATTATTATACACTTGAAACTTTGGACTTGAACCGCGTTTACGGATAATATCTCCGGCATATTTATCCAGCCCCCCTAATAATCCACAATCAGATAGTAATTTCAGGTAATTCGCTAATGTCGTCGTATTGCCTGCATCTTGAAGTTGACCTATTATTTTTGTATAAGAAAGAATTTGTCCGGAATATAGAGAACCAAGTTCAAACAATCGTTTCAGTAAAGCTGGCTTATCTACCCTTGTCAGCATTAAAATATCTTTTGAAATGCTGGTTTCAATCAGCGAATCTTTGATGTAATTTTTCCAACGTTCTTCATCATTAATCAATGTTGCCGACCCAGGATATCCTCCAAAGTACACATATTGTTCAATACTCCATCCAAACGCTTCCTGCATCTCGGTATAAGTCCAGTGACCCAAATACATTGTTTCAAATCTACCGGCCAAAGATTCAGTTAACCCTTGTAACAGGCGTGATGATCCCAATAAAATTACTTTTATATTTATCTTCTCTCTCGTATCCTTATCCCATTGTTGCTTTACAATCTCACTCCAATTATCTATTTTCTGAATTTCATCAATCACAAGCAAAAATTCTGTTGCTTCGGATGCTTTCATCCGTAATCTAGCGGATTCCCAGATTTGCATAAGCTAGGCAGAATTTGTGGCTGAGATAGCATCTGCCGATTCATATAGATTGGAAATTGTTAATTGGTGTAAGAGTTGGGTTATCATCGTAGTTTTCCCAACTTGGCGGGGGCCTAAGATAACTTGGATAAATTTCCGTGGCTCTTCAATTCTCTTCTTAACCGTCTCTAAATATGATCTGTAAAACATGCTTTTTTATTTTACTCAATATAAATAGCAAATTTACTCAATACTTTGCTATGTTCAAGTGTTTTTTCATAAACTCTACACGTACTATCAAAATAATCAGAGTTGGCTACATTTTGGTCAGATCTCTTCAGTCTCCACCACTTTTGCCAGAATATCACCATAAGGGAGGATCAGATATTTCTTCCCTTCAAATTCCACTTCGTTACCGCTGTAGGGTTTAAACAGTACACGGTCTCCAATCTTCACTTCCGGGTTATCGATGACGCTCATTCCGCTTATCACGGCCATGCGTGACTTCTCCTTTGCACTGTCGGGAATAATGATACCTGAAGCCGTCCGTTGCTCCTGCTCCCATTCACTGATCTCGAGGATTACCTGTTGGTTCACTGCCTGTAATTCTTTCATTTCTTTTTGTTTTATATTGTGATTGTATCGAAGAAACTATATCTCCAGCAACTCTTTCAGACGTTGCTCATTGAAGCCGACCACAACCTGACCGTTGATATCGGTTTGGGGTACACCCTGCTGACCCGTACGACGCACCAAATCCTGTGCTGCATGTTCATCGCGTGAGACATCCACATCGGTAAATGGAATGTTGTTTCGCCGCAACCAACCTTTAAGCGTGTTACACCAGGAGCAGGTGGGTGTGGAATAAACGGTGACCCGCTTGATTGTCTTGCCCTCCGCTTTCGCCTTTGCCATAAAAAGAGCCTTGCCTGTGAGTGCTCTGTAATAGGATATCGACTCGCATCCCTTAATCACGGAGACCAGCCCCTCCTCTTCGAAGAGAAGCAGGGCTGGAGCACTGCTGATGCCGTAACGTACATGAATATCGCGTACCCGGCTCACATCGGCGAGAAAAAGGGGGACCCCATTTTTACCAGCCATTGCATCACCTAGGTTATGCAGGGCACATTCGCTCTGCTCGTTTCCCGATTTGTAAAGCAGTAGGAAATAACGCTCACTGCCGGAAGCACGGTTTATGAAATCTGTATGTGAATCTACTTGTATCATCTCAATTAGATGCTTTATGAATCTCTTTGATTAAAAAATCCTTCTGCTTAATCCCCACGAATCGATCGATTTCCTTGCCATTCTTGAACAGTACCATGGTAGGAATGCTGCGGATATTGTACTTCTGTGCGAGCACTTGGTGCTGCTCTATATCAACCTTTCCCACGTAGGCTTCACCCGAGAGCTCAGCTGAGACGCTATTGAGTACAGGGGCCATCATGCGGCAGGGACCACACCATTCAGCCCAGAAATCGACCAGAACCACCCTGTTACGGGTTTGTTGTGCAAAATTGTGGTTGGTGAGGGTGAGGATCTTCTCATGGTCAGACACCAACGGCATCTTCTTCATCTTTCTGTGCATGAGAACGAGGTACGCAACGAAAACTACAACAGTGAATCCTACGATCAATAAAAATATCTTCATAATTTCCTTATCTATATTGGAGGTACAAAATTAGTGTTTGCTAAACTTAAGAGCAAGCTCTTCACGTGCTAGCTTGTCAATCACCGGATTGAAATATGACAGCTATTTTGCTGAAAAAAATCATCTTTGACCAAACTCCCATGCTCTGTTAACTTGCATAACAATTTAAAGCCACCGTTTTTAATTTAAATGCGGAGCAACGTTCAATATATATTTTAATAAATCTGTAATATTTTGTAAGTTTTTTGTTACCAATAACTTTGCTTAATCATTATATATTTGTGACAATATCCGAAAGTACATTCCATTGTCATTGCAATGTTCTGATTGGTGATAGTGAAGAACGATTTGTGTTTTGAATAGCCGTAATCACAGCGTTAAATTAGGTGTAATAACATTTTAAAATTACTGTTTATGAAGAAAATTGTTCTGTTTTTCGCAATTATTGGTATTTCGGCACCCGTGCCATAGCGGTTCCCTCCTGCCTGGATCTTTCCTGTTTAGATACCTGTCGTGATGTGCTGGGGGTTCGTCTTATGGCGGGACAATCTCATGAAGCTGGAGTCGTTTACGTGGTCAACACCAGTGAGAAATTGTACGTGGGTTATATGACTACCGGAGACTGGAAGATGGAAGCGGTCCATCTTTATGTGGGCGCCTGCAACAGTTTACCGGTCGACGATGCCGGTAATCTTGCTCCCGCAGATTTCCCCCATAAGGTTGAATTTGCCTCGCTGCAAAACTTTTATTATGTTGAGATTCCGCTCAGTTTACTGCCCGAAGGATGCGTGTGCATTGTCGCTCAAGCTGATGTGGTAAAAGTGGTTGGCGGCGAAATTGTACAAAGTGAAACCGCCTTTGGAGAAGGTACAACTGTGGGCAATAACTGGTTTATGAAATTTGATTATTGCATAGCCATTTGTGAACAGGTATGTTACAATGATGAAACAGCCTGGGCTACAGGAACCCGGTACGTAACAAAAGGCAGTTGGGCAACCTATACTCCTTATGTTGCCAATACCACAGTGAATATTTATGCCGGTCAGAACTACCTGGTGGGAACTGCCACTTTTTCTGAAGTGGTCGATGGTAAAGTAACCATTACGCTCGCTGCGCTCAATGGTGCAGAGTTGCAGGATATTGCCGAATCGGTAAAAATTCAGGGGTACGTAGCACCGCCTCCTGCCGAAAACCCGGCTCCCGGTCTGTTTACTACCTATAAGGGAAACGCAACAACCGTAACAGTCGATGCATATGCTTATTACGGAATCCATTTAGACGTACAGCGTGTGGTGGATTGTCCGGAGTTATAGCATACATGGTAATAAGGCGGTGCGGCTCCGCCTTATTCCTCAGTCAACCGTTCAGCACCTCTCCCGGAAGTATACGACCGATATTCGATATCTTTTATTGTTTCCACATAAATCTGATAGCCTACGCGTCTCAAACTCAAATAAAGCGCATTTTCCAACAAATAACCCAATCCGTAACCGTATCCCGCGTAAAGGTAGTTTGTGAAAAATTTCACCAAAAATGTTTTTTTTATAAAATAATGTCCTATTTTTGTTGCTCAATGTGTGTTATTTTGCTCTTTTTCATTCTGTTTAGGATAGTAAAAATCAGAAAGTCTCATTTCCGTACTGGTTAGAGATCTATTATTTATTTTTGTTTCGAAGTTATGATAGCTACTTTAAAATTCCACTTAGCTTGCGATAATCGGCAAACCTATCGGGTTATCGCGCGTGAATTCGGCACATCGGCGTTGCATGTCTATAGGTTGGCACATGGGCGACGCGGCAGGAACGACAGGGATTATTACATCATCAAACGACTCAAGGAAAAGGGTGTGCTTATCTCCACTTTTTTTTAAGGCTGAAAAAGTTACCAAAACGTAACCCGATGCAGTAAACAATTTCGGGTTCCGTTGGTTGTATAGTGAAGTCGATGCGTGGTAATGTTTGTCATTGGATAACGATCCGGTGATGTAAAAACTTGATTGGTTGGAAAATATTTTTTAAAGGTCTTGCTATGTTTAATGTGTTCAGATACTACTTTACTTCGCGTAACAAGAAGATTTACCGGACCATTGCACGGGAATTTGGTACGTCGGTGCACCATGTTTATTGTCTGGCACACGGACGTCGTACCAAAAACAATATGGACTACTATATTGTTAAACGTCTAAAGGATGAAGGGATTGTCTCTTCCACTGTTTATTGGTAATTGGATTTATCGGAACGAGAACTTTTATTTATTACTACATCAATGCGACCCATATCAACAATTTCAGAAGATGATTACTCATATTTTGATCCCCGTGTCTGCGTAATCGGACTTGGCCACACGGGGTTAGTCCATGCTCTCGCCTTCAGTGAGAGCTACAGGACCATCGGATACGATTCAGATCAGACACGTGTAGAAGAGCTCAGGCGAGGGCACGACAGCCTGTCAAGGGTCTCGGGAGAACTTGTGCAGCAAGCTTTGCGCAAAGGCTTCACCTGCACGTCGGACCTGGAAGATATCCGCAAGTGTAATTTTTTCGTCATCACCCTTCCCCCGGAAGCTATTTTAAGCGACGATCCCGATCGACATCCCCTGCGGAGTGCCTGCGAGGTTGTGGGACGGGTGATCTCCGGAGGCGACATTGTGGTGTTCGACTCCTGCGGTTGTCCATCCATGTCGGAGAAAGAATGCATACCCATGGTTGAAAAGTTAAGCGGCTTCATCTGCAACTGTGATTTCTTTGCCGGATACAGTCCCGGCCCCCTCCAGTTTCCCCAGAAAGGGTTTACCTTCTGGAACGACGGGAAAATCACGTCCGGCAGTACGCCCGAGATTGCCAAGATTGTAGATGAAGTCTACATCAACGCCTTCGGTGCCGACTCGCTCGTCACGCCGCTGCGGGAAACCATCCTGGGCCGTGTGATCTGAAACCGGGAACGTTCATGAATTTGACCAGAAGTTTACTTCTGGTTTTTTTATTTCTAAATCTTATTAAGGCTGCAAAAATAATTTACACTGTTGTGGAGATGCACAGCCCCTGGCTAGAGCCTCTATGTTGATTGTTTGTCAAATTAAGTCAGGTTTGTTTAGTTTCTCTTTTTTTTTCGCTTTTGATTCAAATAATGCATTCATATCAATGGAGTGAAAGCTAAATGATCCTAATGGATAATAAGAGGTTGCATTGCAAATAAAATTTCTCAGATTAGTTATTGAAATATTAACTGCTGACCCAATAAGTATTTTTTTTTCCTTATCATCCGTTCCTTCCATAAAAGTGAATAATGTTGCTCCGGATGCAAATATACTGTATCCAAAATCAGCATCGTCTTGGTTGTTTATCTGAACTTTTGAAAAAACAAATAGATTACCTTCTTTGTTGGTCTTGATGTCAAAATCGATATCAACTGGGAGTTCATTCATCCTGCTCATGATTTCATTTTGGGAAAGCTTGCAAGGATTAAAAGATATCCTACAGTTAAAAATATTTGATGATAGTAATCTTAATTTAGATTCTGCTGCAATCATACTTACTATGCGATATAATTATATTGATACTCAGTAGTGGGATAATCCTCCAGTTCGTTTAATTCGGTTTGCTTTTTTAAAGAATATTCCTTTTTATAGGACATGTATCCTTTCTCATGAATCTTTTGGAGAGAATCCATTAATTCCTGTTCGTCCTTGTTGCTACATTTCTCATCTTTATTTATGTATTCTTCCAGGTTCTTAAAACTAATATCAGGAACTAAGCCAATAGCTAAGGAAAGTTCAACCATTTTAGAAATTCTGTGGTCGGATTCCCCATTTAGTATTTGACTTATATATCCTTTGGTTACACCAAGTTTTGTAGCTAACTCAGACCTCTTCATATTGTTATTTTCAAGATAGTTTGAAACCTGATTGAATAAATCAATTTGGATTTTTGATAGCCAATATTCCTTACTACTTAGTAATTGTTTCCTATCCATAATTATTTATATGTTTAAATACCTTTTTATGAGACTTGTAAGACTATTTATATCTGATTTCTGTTTATTTTTATACCCACATAACGCCACAATTCTATCAGGATTACTCTTTGAATGAAAAAAATAGATTCTTAAATGTTTACTTTTAAATTCGAAAACAAAGACGTTTTTTATGTTTAAATGTATCGTGCCTAATTTACCTGGTGGTATAATAGATCCATCCGAAAATAACTGTGCATAAGAAATCAGTGTTGTAAATTCTGAATAATATTGTTTGTTAGTACGAATTTCTTTTTCAAAGACATCAAGAGCGCATGTGCCATTAATTTCCAGTTTATAGAAATCATATTTACCACCCTTTATGGCTTCTATCTCTTTTAAAACAAAATCAGACATAAAAAGTTTAGTAATTACTATACAAAAGTATAAATGTTTTCATTAATATAAAAAGTAAATTCAGACTTTAACATTAGTCTATTTTAAATTGAGAGAATAAATATATCAAAAACAGCAAACCAACCAAATCCACTGATTATTACCTTGCAATATTATAACTAAATTTTTAATAAAAAAAGAAATTCAATGGAAAATAGTAAACAAGTTATTTCCCTCGAAGTAAACGCCATGCGGCAAGCAGGATGCCCAAAACAATTCCAACCATTAGTAATTTCAGGTTGAAAGGGTAGGAGGGAGCCGATTTCTCCTTCAGCTCCCTGTTTTCCCGCGTCAGTTTGTCCACCGAGAGCTGCAGGCTGCTGTTCTCCCGGGTGAGGCTCTCCCGTTCCAGCGACCACTCCTTTTGTTGATGCTCCACGTCGGCCACCGACTTTTCGTACCGGCTGAGATTCTTGGTGATGCGCTCACTCATGACCGGCTGTTTACCCGTTGTCGTGTCGATCGGAGCCGCCGTGTCGTATTTAATCTCATAACTCATCCCCTCGGTCCGCAGCGTCACGTTCCCCTCTCTTCCACCGGCATCATCGTTGCGGCCGTCTCGTGGTAGGAGGTAGCCAGCATGTAGGCGCGCCATCTGTCATCCACGATGCCATGCCGGTCGAATGCCGACAGCTTGTGTTCGATGCCCCTGCGCTGTGCCGGTGAAAGCCGCCCGTTAAAGAGCGACCCGCTGATCGATTCAAAAAACATACTCTTATCCATGACCCAATCTTTTAAAAGTACCCATTGTCGGTTTGCGCATTTCGCAATCCTTCACTACGCAATAGTGGTAATCGCCATCCTGGCGCCACGTCAGCTCCCGTTCAACCGTCTTCTCCAGGCCGGTGATGCGGCGGTGATCCTCCGTCCGCTGCAGCTGCAACAGCTCCAGGTCCCTTTTCAGCTTGTCGTTCAGCTTATCCCGATCGCGCACCATGTTGAGCAGACTCTCGGCATTCGATTCGTTGTATGTGTTCATCCGCTCCATGTGAGCGACCGTGCGTTCCAGCAGTCCCATCATCTCCGTCGCCGCCGAGGCATCCTCCCTTCGTGCCAGCGCCTCCTTCTGCACCGCCTCGCTCTTTTTGATGCGCTTGTTCTCCTTGCGGTTGATCACGTTCGAGATGAATCCTCCCAGTGCGCCCCCGCCCATGAATGAGCTCAGCAGGGCCAGCAGCTCGTTGTTCAGTTGAAGTATTTCCATCATCATGTACAAAGTTTATCCGATAAGCGGAAGAGAACCGCCCCTTTCAGAGCGGCTCTGCAACCTGTTACCCTCATACGGTGATGATCTCAACCTGACCCGTGTAGACCGTGTCAGACACCTGTGCGCCATCTTCCGATGCAAATGCCACGAAAGTCTCCACCGTAGCGCCGTCCCATGTGGGCGGTATCTCCAGCAAACCATTTCCTGCAGCCCTTGTCGCCACATTCAAGTCGTACACTGCCTCCTCTGTGGTGGGGTTGTAGGCGACAGTCATGACCCGGTCCTCCGTCGACGTGTTGTTCCGCAATGCCGCATCCCAGGTGAACTTCAACTTCCCCGCCTCGCAGGCTGCCGTCACGTTGGCCGCCGGATACAATCCACCTATGGCGATGGCCACCTGTTGAAAGTCGATTTCAAAATCGGGGTACTCTCCCTTCACCCCGTTCCGGATGTTGTATGACATGGCCGCACTGAAGGCGCTGTTAGAGGTGCCGGCGACATGTTTGAACCCCACCCGGATTACCGGGATGATGCACTTCAGAAACTTTCCGATCAGCGAAAATCTGTTGCGCTGCGTCACTTGCTTCTCGGTGCGCGGGTTGCGCATGCTCGACGGCAAACTTCGCATGTAGGCGATGTTCCTCCAGGAGGCGCCCACTACGTTTCCCACTTTGCCGGAGAAACTTCCCAGAATTCCCTTTTTAATTGTTCCCATAATTTAAACTTTAAAAATTAAACAATACGGACTTGGCCTTATCCACAGGCAAAGTTTGGGAAATCCTTGTTACGCCGGTACTTTTAGGATCATTTGTCTCTCAAATGGTATTGGTAGTACATTAAATGGTATGAATAGTCCCCCAAATGGTATGGGGTGTGCATAAAATCTTTTGCCTCAGGTGGTATGCAGTGGTAGCTGAGATGTTAATGCGACCACTACATACCACCAATTAACTTTTAGTGTTAATCAGGCTGCTTTCCATTAAAGTTGTTCCTCAACAAATTAAGGATATCCGACTTCCGGTAATACAACCTCTTCTTCAGCCGCGAAAACGGCAGGAACCCGCTGATGCGCCAACGTTGCAGTGTGCGCGGCATGATGTGCAACTTCTCCATCACATCCTGCCCATCAATCCAGTCGGACCATTCCGACAAATGTTTTTTTTTCATCGTCGCATTCTTTTATTTAAGTTATAAAATTCACCCACCATCGGGGCGCTCCGGCGAAGATAGGCATCCGCACAGCGGCGGAGTGACTCCATATATCCCGGAGTCACTTCTGTATATACTATTTTTAACAATATTTACAATCGTTTAATCATCGAAAGCGTATTTCTTGCTGTAGATCAGTATTTTATGTGTTATTCTTAGGCAGAGAAAGGTAGTTTGCCTACAATTAACGAAACTTGTTAAAACATTGGATGGTATCTCTTTCTAACTCTCATTTTTTAAGCTCAGATTCAGCTCTATTTGACCATATTATTGTTTTTTTTGCCATGCGGTTAGATCCTCCATAACAACAGAATGCGGTTTGTATTTTCCATTTTCAATATCTTTTCTGCCGGCATCAATCGATTCTGATTGTTCAGCGTTCAGCTTGTACAATTCTTGCTCAGAACTGTCAAATATGGTCTGCAGCGCGTTTAGGAATTTCTCATCATTTGAGTTTTCTATTCGGGATATCAAATTTTTCTTTAGAATTGATGTTGTATTCATCTTGACTTATTTAATTGATGTCACTTTTAGTACTCCGAAAGTAATACTTTCTATATTACTAAACAAATGAAATACAGAATAGATTTTATCTGTTCAAAAAATGTTGATTTTGTGTTCGTCAAGAAACGAGTTGTGCTGGTGAGATTCCCCTCTCCGGTGGTATGCAGTGGGAGCTGAGACCTTTAGATGTTTGGCGGGGCACCCATCGCGTGCAGGGAGCGTAAAAAGAGAAATTGTTATTAATCATCGAAAGAATCTACCTTGCTGTCATTCAGTGTTTTTTGCGCGATTTCAGGGAAGATCTCCAGGAATAAATAGAACACCTTGCGCAGGTCCTTTTGCGTTTGCGGACTCTCGAAGGAGAAGTTCAGATGCGTTTTGATGTTTTGATAATGCCTTCCGGTTAACGTCTTGATAAATCGGATCCAGGACTCCTTTGTGGTGTTATTGAAATTCACACCCAGCTCGTTGAAGAGATAGTAAAAGACAAGGATCTCATGTTCTTCAGTCTCTCCTCGTCCAGTTGATAATTAGAATGCTCCATCATGCAGAGCACGATCTCCATCACGGTAATTTTCAACAGGTTATTGTCGGGCAGGAGTTGTTTCACCACGCTCCTTGCCTCCCACACGTCATTCAGTTTGGCCCGCATTTCATCGAACAGGGCATAAGACCGGTTGAAGGCATCGAGCCACCAGTCGTTGTCCCTCTCCAGCTCCCTTTTCCTGTTGTGGTAGAAAGCAGCATTCTCCTCATCGAGCAGGTATTCATCCAGGCTCTCTTTCGGATAATCCTCCTTCGACCGTCTGATCATCTCCTGAATCTGTTGGGGCGTATTGTCGCTCACCGACTTCGGTTCACCCGTCTTCAGCGATTCCATGCTGGTGAATCCGTTTCTGTTTTCTGCAATGATGTTGTGTGCATAAATAAAAGAGTCATCCTCCTTCAGGATGTTGAGGATCTCTGTTCTGACAGCAAAGATTTTATAAATCTTCGGAGGGACGTTCTTGTTGTCGTCCTGGTGCGTGGCAAGGTACTGCGCGTCCGCGAAAAGATGGGAGTTTGTATATTCCTCCGTTTTTCGGTGATTCATGCGCAAGGGAGAAAGATCGTCGATCGTTTTCTTCACCCGATCGTAGAATTTTAGTACCCTTATCATGGGCATATTAAATAAAAAGAAGGAAGACCGATTGTCGGGCAGGTTGGGCGACGTGGTCTATTACTGGAGAAATGGCAGGCAACTGTTCCGCTCGTATGTGGCACCCGTCAATCCGAAAACACCCGCGCAGAAAGCGCAGCGTACCAAATTAAGTGTGGCCAGCACCCTCGTGTCGCAACTTTATGGCGCCATCAAGCACGGCCATAGGAACACCTTCATCACTTTTGGAACCATTTGTGGCAGGGTGATGCGGGAGGCCATCACCGGTGAGTCACCCCCTTTCACCATCGACTATAGCAAGATCCGTATTGCCGAGGGCCCACTACAAAAGCCACTACATATCCTCGCTTCCTATGATCCCGCAACCCGTCAAATGCGGTTTACCTGGGACAGCGCATTGGTCAACTACCCTTCGCAGGGAAGATTATCCGACAGGATTCTCATCGTCAGCTTTCTCGAAAAGCCGCAGCCCCAAGTGAAGACTCACGTTGTGGGTTCCCGTGGCGACAAGGAAGCCACCTTCACGCTCCCCGAGGGCTGGGATTCCCACAATACCCACTTCTGGCTATATGTTTCTTCACTCGATGGGGAGGAGCATTCCGGGAGTGAGTATGTGGAGGTGAAGAGATGTTGATTTAACCCCAAGCTTTTAATCGCGTATCTATCTCACTCATTAAATGTTTATTATTTTGGAAAAAATAATTCAATGAGACGAGTTGGCTCAATTTTTCTGAGGCCTCTTTTCTTGCTAAAATTCCTAATCGAACCAGTTCATCAAAAATCCAAATGATGCCGTGACATTCGATGGATTTATTTTTAGCATGATTTCTGACAGTTCGATCGCTGCTTAATACAGAGGCGTTTAGTTTGTTGGCTATGTGTAAAACCGACTTGTCAGTCTCAGATAAAGACTTGGAATATCCTTCTGAATATATTTCAAGGAAGTCATTTTCCGTAAGATTATGAATAACAAGTTTATTGACAGACTGATATGCTTTCAAAACAAGTTGTTGCTCATTATTTAATTCAAAGTAAACACCCGATGTAGTGTGAACTTCCAATTCCAGACCAAAAAAAGAAGTGATTAAATCTATATCAAATAGATCTATAAATATACAAGCATCCGTTACGGCAATTTTGAGTATCATTTTCATGTGCGGTATTAAGATTAACGAAGCTTGTTAAAACATTGGCTGGTATTCCTTTTTAAATTCAGCCAAAGAACGGTTCGTTAATGACGCTGCTTTCGACATTGAAATTTGGTCTTCAATCAGTGCCCTGAACAATAGTTGCTCGAACCGGTTACTCTCCTCTACCCCTATGTAATCCACGGGCTCATCAACCCTCCAGTTCATCTGTTTCATTAACTGGAAAAATTGATTCGTATAATGATCATTTATTATACCACACTCGTTGGCGCGCATGACGATAGCTTGCATCGAGATGCCATACTGTTTTTTGATACTGGCAAGCTCGAGGTATGAAAGTTTATTTCTGTGCTCTCCTAACTCGGTCATGATCGTCTCTTTCGGTAGCAACATCGCTCCCGAAAATTGGTGACATAGCGTTTCTTTCTGTTTTTCAGTCACATCTCCAAATTTCAATAACAGGTGAGCCAACTCGTGAAGCAAAGTAAAACGTATCCTGTCCGGCTTATTCGTTTTATTTACATTATAGGCAATTACCGGAATGTTGTCATTCACAAAAGCTTGTAAGCCATCGAAGTTCTCAGAAACATCCAGTTTTATAACCTTGATGTTCTTCTCTTCCAGCAGTTCCACGATATTAAATATGGCTCCTTTTCCGAGAGACCACTTTTGCCTGATAATCTCGGCTGCCTTATCAACATGATCGTAAAGGGTAACCTCAGGATAGTCTGCAAGTGGATGCTCAAACTCATTGTGAAGTCCGATGATCTCCTCCAGTTCTAAGTAGCGCGAAAGATATTCTCTTGCTTTTTCATTAATGATCGCTGCATCCTTTTTTGATAATTTGTCTATTTTTCTGAATTCAAAATCACCCAGTTCCACTCGGGTAGTCCTGAAGAAATAGTCAGGTGTAACACTTAGCGCTTTGCTTAGTTTATTAATTTTTTCCGAATCAGGAATAACTTCTCCTTTCTCGTACCTGTGTAATGCCTGTCTGGTCAATATATTACCCATTGCGTCAGCCAAATCCTGTAACGAATATCCGTTCATTAACCTGGCTGATTTAAATCGTTCTGCAAATATCCTTTTTATATCCATCTGTCACACTTTTATTATTACAACGCAAAAGTAGCATGTTTGGTTGACAAATACAATAAATATAACTTGTTTTTAATATGATAAGCCATTGTGTCATGACGTATGACACGCTGAATTAGAGTAAATGAGACATAATGTCGCTTGATGAATAAAAAATAATTTAGTTTACATACATGGTTGACAGAATTGTTAAATGGTACGATATTTGTAAACTAAATTTCGAAGTTTAATATAATTTTTTTTTGGATTATGGAGAAAATTAATGGGGCGCCTGAAACGCAAAGTGAAAAACCTTACATTATCTTTATTGATAAGGTAAAGTATGAAACTGGTAACTCACACCTAACCGGTACAGAGTTAAAGGAGATGGCAGGATTATCGAAAGAGTTTAAAATTTTCGTGAACACGCGAGAGAAAATTTGGTTACAGCCTTCAATTTCATTCGGACAACTCATGGAGTTAGCGTTTGGTGTTTATGAAGATATGCCCCATATCGCTTATACTTCAACGTATGACAAAGGTCCCAAAGAAAATAGGAATGGTGTTTTTGTAAAAGGTCAGCGTGTTTATGTAACAAATAACATGATTTTCAATGCAACAAGAACTGATAAGTCGTAATAATGACCTTAAATGTCTCAGAGACGAGGGTTACGAGGTAGAGATACGTGGTGGATATTTACTTATCCATCACGTGCCCTACCTTAATAGTGAAAAGAACATTTGTTTTGGCACTCTTGTCAGTACCTTAACATTAAGGGATAGTAATACAGTTGCGAGACCTGATAATCATGTGATTCATTTTATAGGAGAAAATCCATGTGAAATAGATGGAAATCCTATTTCAGCGATTCAGCATGACAACAATAGTAAACAATTTGGAGAAATCGTAGTAAACAGATCTTTCTCGAATCGGCCTCCTGATGGTTATCCAAACTACTATGAAAAAGTCAAAAGGTATGCCGATATTATCTCCGCACCCCCTAAATCTTTATATCCCGCTGTAACTGAAAAAACATTCAAGCCAGTCATCAGCAAAGATTATGAAACCGTCTTTAATTATGTTGACACCAACTCCAGCAGAGCAAGTATTGACAGTATCAATTCAAAATTTGAGCATCAAAAAATTGCAATAATTGGTTTAGGGGGTACAGGGTCATATATTCTCGATCTTGTAGCCAAAACCCCGGTCAAGGAAATCCATCTTTTTGATGGTGATGATTTTGATCAACACAATGCTTTTCGAGCTCCCGGTGCAGCCTCCCTTGGAGATCTGGAGAAACATATGAAAAAAACGGATTACCTTGCGAGTATCTACTCCAATATGCATAAAAATGTCATACCACATGGTTTTTATATGGACGATACCAATATTGATAGACTAGGCGAAATGAACTTTGTGTTTCTGTGTATTGATAAAAACAGCGTTCGAAAAATAATAGTCGATTATCTGTTAAATGCAGAAATACCCTTTATTGACGTTGGCTTAGGTGTAATCGAAGTGGATGGTAAGTTAAGCGGATTGGTGCGAACTACAACCGTTACAGAAGGTATCTCGAGTCAAGCTTTATCCTCGATTCCTATGGTCGACAGTGATATAGATGATGCCTATTCGTCCAACATACAGATAGCAGACCTTAATGCTCTAAATGCTTGCTTCGCTGTAATACGATGGAAACAATTCCTTGGTTTCTATATTGATTTTGTCAAAGAATATAACAGTGTTTTTTCTATTGACACAACTATCATTAATCATAGCCGTGATGAAGCATAAGTTTGTAGATATTGTTCCAGAAGATATGGAAGACGGAATATTGTATATTTCTATCAAGTATGGGACAGCTATACATCTTTGTGCGTGTGGTTGCAAGAACGAGGTTGTAACGCCATTTTCGCCAACCGACTGGCAGCTTACTTTCGATGGAAAAACAGTATCACTCTCTCCCTCTATTGGTAACTGGAGTTTTAAATGCCAATCACACTATTTCATTAAAAACGATGAAATTATATATGCACGGAAATTGAGCAAAAATGAAATAAGGAAAGGAAGGAAAAAAGATCAAAAGCAAAAGACGAGATTTCTTAAGAAGGCAAGAATTAGTCCACTTGCATGGTTGGGCTTAAAAAAACGAATACGGTATGAGCAAGAAAGTGACCAGTAAAGAAGCGGCCTGAAGAGTAAACATTTTTGTCTTTCAACAGTTGTGCGCAAGATTTATAAATGAACATTATAAAAAATTCTCTAAAATATTTTTTTTTATAAGATATTGTCCTATATTTGCATCATATATTTCTATATAATTCATTATAAGTTGGATACAGGGTTAAGGGAAGTGTCAAAAAAGGACACTCCAACTGGTTGGAGACCCATTTTTTTGCGTAGTAAGTATGATTTCAACGTTTAAATTTTACTTTACCTCCCAGAACCGGGAGGTGTACAGAACTATTGCGCGCGAATTTCACACATTGCCGATACATGTCTATCGGTTGGCACATGGCAAGCGCGGCAAGGGCGATAGAGACTATTATGTCATCAAGCGGCTCAAGGAGGCGGGAGTTATCGATTCCACCATCTGTTGGTGACAGATACCCGGAATGCAACCCATGAATGAATCAACAGCAATAACGCCGGAAGATGGGGTTCCTTATTTCAATCCCCGTATTTGCGTGATCGGGCTTGGTCATACAGGCATACATCATGCGATGCTGTTCAGTGAGAAGTATAAGACCATCGGGTATGATTCCGATCGGGCACGTACGGATAAGCTCATGCGCGGCCATGGCAGCACGTCAAGGGTGTCGGATAAGCTATTGAAACAGGCTATAAGGAATGGTCTGTCCTGTACGTCCGATGTGGAAAAGATACGCAAATGCAATTTTTATGTAATCATCGTCCCTCCGATATGTGTTGAAAGGAACGAATCCGATCTGCGTATCCTTTGGGATGCCTCTGAGATTGTTGGGAAAGTGCTTTCCGGAGGCGACATTGTCGTGTATGACTTCTGTGTCGGTACCACCATTATGGAGAATGACTGTATTTCCATTATTGAGCAGGTGAGCGGCCTCACCTGTAACTTCAATTTCTTTGCCGGGTACAGTCCTGGGCCTGACAATTTCGAAGTGAAGGGGTTCACCAGCTGGGGTATCGGAAAATTCACTTCCGGCAGTACCCCTGAGATTACCAGGATTGTGGATGAGGTATATACTTCCGTCTTCACTGTCGATACCCTTAATAATAAAGCAACAGAAACTGTGATTGCCAAAAAGTAACAAAAACTTAATGGCGACCTGTTGAAACATTTTGGTGTATGATGTGTTTATAGGGCAGCAAAATTGTAGAACCATGTCCCATATTTTGTATTTGACAAAATAAAAAAGAACGGATATGGTTTTTTATTGTAATTTTGTAATACTGCGAAAATGAATCTGCCGCGCGTAATTTCTATGTGACTGGTAGTCACGAAGTGCGCTTGCACGACAGGATGTTGTGCTGGAAATCAACATTTCTCTATTAAGTCACGGTATAAACAAATGACTCCCATTTGTTGTAAGATGAAACATATACTAGCCATCTTTTGCACCCGGTAAATCATTGGGCTGAACCACACCAAACGATCATTGTACTTAAATAATAAAAATGGATATTCTTAAACTGATAGGACGGGAAAAGGAATTATTTACTGATGATATTCAGCGAAACGAGAAAGCACTATCGGAGATAGTAAGCTCATCTCGTTTTCTTGTTATTGGCGGTGCCGGATCGATAGGGCAGGCGGTAACGAAAGAGATTTTCAAACGCAGTCCGCAGAAACTTCATGTGGTGGATATCAGTGAAAACAATATGGTAGAGCTGGTGCGTGATATCCGCAGTTCGTTTGGGTATATCAATGGCGATTTTCAAACATTCGCGCTGGATATCGGTTCTGCTGAATACGATGCTTTTTGGAACAATGATGGAGGGTATGATTACGTACTCAACCTCTCTGCATTAAAGCATGTGCGAAGTGAAAAAGATCCTTTCACCATGATGCGGATGATCGATGTGAATATCTTCAATACGGAAAAAACAATCCGTCAGTCCATCGAAAAGGGTGTCAGGAAATATTTCTGTGTTTCCACAGACAAGGCAGCCAATCCTGCCAATATGATGGGTGCTTCGAAGCGGATCATGGAGATGTTCCTGATGAAGTACAGTGAACAGATAACCATTTCCACAGCCCGTTTTGCCAACGTGGCATTTTCCGACGGCTCCCTGCTTCATGGCTTCAACCAAAGGATACAGAAACGTCAGCCTATTGTGGCACCCAACGACGTTAAAAGATATTTCGTGATTCCCAAGGAATCGGGCGAACTTTGTCTGATGTCCACCATCTTCGGAGAAAACAGGGATATTTTCTTTCCCAAATTAAGTGAGAGTCTTCATTTGATTACCTTCTCAGATATTGCCGAAAGGTACCTCAAACATATTGGTTACGAACCCTACTTGTGTGAGAGTGAGGAAGAAGCCAGAGAACTGGCTCACACACTACCCGAGAAAGGAAAATGGCCCTGCCTCTTCACACAAAGCGACACGACCGGTGAAAAAGACTTTGAAGAATTCTTCACCGAGAATGAAGTCATTGATCTAAATAGGTTCCAGAATCTGGGTATTGTAAAAAATGAAGCGTTGTATGACAAGAAGCTGATGCAGCATTTCACGGATACAATCACATCGTTTAAACAAAATAAAAGATGGACCAAGGAACAGTTGGTCAAACTGTTTTTTGAGATGATTCCCAATTTCGACTATATCGAAAAGGGGAAATATCTGGATGCAAAAATGTAATTGAGATTTTGGAAATGTATCACGACGTAGTCAGTTTTGTTCATGACTTATATGGAACCGAAGGAATGGTTCCGCTTCATGTTCCCACTTTCAGGGGAAATGAGAAGAAATATCTGAACGAATGTATCGACAGCACATTCGTATCCAGCGTGGGTAAGTTCGTCGACCGCTTTGAAGAGATGATGGTGGAATATACCGGCACACAAAAAGCGGTTGTTTGTGTGAACGGGACCAATGCACTCCATATGGCCATGCTCCTGGTAGGTTTGGAAAGAGAAGACGAAGTGATCACCCAGGCTCTGACCTTTATCGCCACCTGTAATGCAATCAGTTACATTGGTGCACACCCCCTGTTTATTGATGTGGACAAAGACACCATGGGTTTGTCGCCCGACGCGATGGAAGCCTGGTTAAAGGAAAACGCAGCAATAAATGGAGAAAGCTGTTACAACAAAAGAACCGGCAGAAGAATCAAGGCCTGTGTGCCGATGCATACTTTCGGGCACCCCGTTCATCTCGATAAACTGGTAGAGGTCTGCAATCGCTATCATATAGAATTGATTGAAGATGCTGCCGAAAGTCTTGGAAGCTTTTACAAAGGTAAACATACCGGTACTATCGGAAAGATTGGAGCAATCAGTTTCAACGGGAACAAAACAATCACCACCGGTGGGGGTGGAATGTTGCTGTTCCAGGATGAAAAGCTGGGTAACTTTGCGAAGCATCTGACTACACAGGCCAAAGTGCCACACCGTTGGGAATTTGAGCATGATCATATCGGGTACAATTACAGGATGCCCAATATCAATTCAGCCTTGGGATGTGCCCAGTTGGAAGAGATCGATCATATTTTAGCCAACAAGCGTGAAACGGCAGAGAAATACAAACAGTTTTTCTCAGACAAAGAAAATATACAATTCTTTACCGAACCGGAAGGGTCAAAATCAAATTACTGGTTGAATGCGGTCCTATTGAACGATAAAGAAGCACAACTTAAATTTCTGGAGTATACCAACGATCATGCAGTCATGACCCGACCTGTTTGGGAGTTGATGAACAGGCTTCCCATGTTTAAGGATTGCGAAACAGATGGATTAGAGAACACGGTATGGTTTGCAGACAGGGTTGTGAATATACCAAGTAGCGTGCGGTAAAATGGGGCACAAAAAACTCATACTTGTTGGTGGAGGCGGTCACTGTAAATCGGTGATAGATGTTGCAGAGAGTGCAGGCTTCCATATACTGGGAATATTGGATGTTCCTGAAAATGTAGGCAATAATGTTTTGGATTATTCGATTATTGGCACCGACAATCAGATACCGGATTATGTGAACGACGCTCTATTTATAGTGACAGTCGGTCATATCAAGGATGCAGCACTGCGCATCAAATTGCACCAGAAAATCTTTGAGGCAGGAGGAACACTCGCCACAATTGTAGCTTCAACGGCTCATATTTCGAAGTATGCACAAATAGGCGAGGGTAGTGTGATTATGCACCAAGCCGTTGTGAATGCCGATGCAATCATTGGCAAGGGATGTATCATCAATACATTTGCCAATATAGAACATGATGCAAAGATTGGCGATTATTGTCATATTTCTACCGGAGCAATGATCAATGGCAATTGCGTGGTTGGAAATGAAACCTTTATTGGCAGTCAGTCGGTCATGGTCAACGGGATAGAGATTACAGCCGGTTGTGTAATAGGAGCCGGTTCTCTGATTCGAAAAAATGCTACGCAAAAAGGGGTTTATTCGGGCAATCCGGCGACACTTAAAATTAAATTGCAGTAAGCAGATGAAGGCAAAACATGTAATGATCATTGCCGAGGCAGGTGTAAATCATAATGGAAGCATGGAAAATGCATTCCGACTTGTTGATGCAGCTGCCGACGCAGGGGTCGATTACATTAAGTTCCAGACATTCAAAGCCGAAAAGCTTGTTTCCGGTTCTGCAAAGAAAGCCGTTTATCAAATCCAGAATACCCGGAACGCTGAAGAGACGCAGCTCCAGATGTTGCAGAAACTGGAATTGTCCCATGAGCAGCATTCACAACTTATCGCATATTGTCAGAAAAAAAACATTCAATTCTTTTCTACAGCCTTCGATCTAGATTCGCTGGAATATCTTCATAAGGTTGGTCTCAAGATGGTGAAAATCCCATCGGGAGAGATTACAAACTTACCCTATCTTCGAAAAGCTGCCCGTCTTTTCCGGCAAGTGATTCTATCTACCGGAATGACAACCATATCGGAAATAAAAGATGCTGTAACAGTCTTCACTGAAGCCGGTATACCTAAAGAGAATATCACCATTCTCCATTGCAACACGGAGTATCCGACACCTATGGATGATGTCAATTTAAAGGCAATGCTTCATATACAGGAGGTTTTTGCAACAGAAGTTGGTTATTCTGATCATACATTGGGTATTGAAGTCCCCGTTGCTGCTGTTGCCCTGGGAGCATCTATTGTAGAGAAGCATTTCACGCTCGACAAGAAAATGAACGGTCCCGATCACAGTGCATCGTTAGAGCCTGATGAATTGAAGGCTATGGTTTCTGCAATACGGAATCTTGAAAAAGCTTTATCGGGAAGCGGAATGAAAGAAGTCTCGCCATCAGAACAAAAAAATATGGCCATTGCCCGTAAAAGCATTGTGGCAACAAAGGAAATACACAAAGGTGAACTTTTCACAGAGGATAATATAGGTGTGAAACGACCCGGAACAGGCATTTCTCCCATGAAGTGGGATGAAGTGATCGGGAAGGTATCCCAACAGGATTTTGCAGAAGACGAACTGATAACAATATCGTAATGAAGATTTGTATCGCAACCGGCACCAGGGCTGAATACGGATTATTGAAACCGCTGATCGAGAAGATCAATGCAGACAAAGAGTTCACTTTGCAACTACTGGTGACAGGTGCTCATTTATCACCTGAATTCGGACTTACTTATCGACAGATAGAAGCCGACGGGTACGAGATTGATGCAAAAGTTGAAATGCTTCTTTCTTCTGATACTGCAGAGGGTATAACCAAATCTATGGGATTGGGAATGATTGGTTATGCCGATGCCTTTAAAAGATTATCTCCGGACTTATTGGTTATACTTGGAGACCGATATGAGATGTTGTCTATCGCATCCACAGCACTTATTTTTCGTATACCCATTGCCCATATTCATGGTGGTGAACTCACAGAAGGTGCGTACGATGATGCTATTCGTCATGCCATTACCAAGATGAGTGCATTGCACTTTACCTCTACAGAGGCTTACCGACAGCGTGTGATTCAGTTAGGAGAACAACCTGAAAGAGTCTTTAATGTGGGAGCCATTGGATTGGATAATTTTCAATCGTTTCAACTTCTTTCTAAACAAGAATTAGAAGAAGATTTGCACATCACGTTTCATCGGTACAATTATCTGGTAGGGTTTCATCCTGAAACATTATCAAATCAATCTGTTGAAGAACAATTTGATGCATTGCTTCAGGTTATCGATATGCAAACCGATAGCTTTTTTATTTTTACGAAGGCCAATGCTGACACAAACGGACGGATCATCAATCAGATGATGGAAGCATATGTAAAGAAAAATCCTGAGAAATCTGCATTGTTTGCGTCATTGGGTTCTTTGCGTTATTTGTCCGTAATGAAACAAGTAACCGCAGTCGTAGGTAATAGTTCGAGCGGTATTTTGGAAGCACCCTCAGCAAACACCGCCACCATTAATATCGGTGACCGGCAAAAAGGACGTATTCAGGCAGAAAGCATTGTGAATTGCAGCACCAAAAAGGAGGATATTCTACAAGCATTCCGGAAAGTTCAAAGTGAGGAGTTCAGAAACAAACTCAATGGCATCACCAATCCTTACGGAAATGGGAATGCTTCTAATAAGATCATCGGTATTTTCAAAACAATATCAGTTGACAAACTCAGCCAAAAAACATTTTACGATATTCGATAATGAGCGATTTTGAACGGTATATTTTGCCTGAAACGGCAACGATCAAAGATGCACTGGTTGCATTGGATAAAAACTCCGACGATGTGCTGACTTTATTCATCGTAGACAAGGTTGGCAAAATGCTGGGAACACTTACAGACGGGGATGTACGTCGAGGGTTGATTCAAGGGATAGATTTGAAGGAAAGTGTTATATCCATTATGCATTCTACTTTTAGATATATCTCAGATGATAGAAAAGACGTAAAGCTTATAAAAGACTATAAGGAAAGAGGTATCAAATTACTACCATTTCTTTCTAAAGATGGAAGAATTGAGAAAGTATATGCTCTGAACAAGATTTCATCTATACTCCCCATTGATGCCGTTATCATGGCGGGCGGCAAAGGTGAACGTTTGCGCCCCTTAACATTGACTACACCAAAACCATTGCTGAAAGTAGGCGATAAATGCATAATAGACTATAATGTTGATGCATTGATCAGTTATGGAATGGAGAATATAAGTGTGACCGTGAATTATTTGGGTGAGCAATTGGTAGATCATTACAAAGAAAAAAGGAATAACATTCAGGTCAAGTGTGTACTGGAACCCAACTTCCTTGGTACGATGGGATCTGTTAAGTTTGTGGATTCATTTGTCAATGACACGGTCTTGGTGATGAATTCCGACTTATTCACAAATATTGATTACGAGGATTTTTATCTCCATTTTTTGGAAAACGATGCAGATATGTCCGTTGCTGCGGTTCCTTATTCCGTGAATGTACCCTATGGTATTTTTGAATTGACAGGTAGAGATATTCAAGGTGTAAAGGAGAAACCTACCTACAATTATTACGCCAATGCTGGGATTTATTTAATAAAAAAGAAATTACTAGATCTTATTCCGGATAATCTTTTTTATAATGCCACTGATTTTATGGGCATGCTTATATCAAAAAAACGTAAAGTGATAAGATATCCACTTACTGGTTATTGGATTGATATTGGTAAGCCGGAAGATTATCAGAAAGCGCAGGAGTTGGTCAAACATTTATAGGAAAGAATAATGAAAATATTATATGTTATCCCTGCAAGGGGAGGAAGTAAAGGTGTTCCACATAAGAATATAAAACTATTAAACGGAAAACCATTAATATATTACTCAATAGATGTTGCCAGACAATTGACTACAGATGATCATATTTGTGTTTCGACTGATGATGAGGAAATCATTAAAGTTGTTGAAAATTATGGACTTAAAGTTCCTTTTATCCGTCCAAGCCATTTGGCTACAGATACAGCAACGACGAATGATGTTCTTATACATGCAATTAACTTTTATGAAGCGAAAGGGGATTTTTATGACGTTGTAGTTTTATTACAACCAACATCGCCACTTAGAAACTCTAGACATGTGAAAGATGCTATTAATCTATATACAAATGATATAGATCTGGTTGTTTCTGTTAAAGAATCGCATGCTGCATCAGTAATATGTGAAGAAAATGAAAACGGCTATCTCGAGTTTTGTTTTAATAAAGAAGGCTTGAGAAGACAAGACGTTCCAAATTATTATGAATATAATGGAGCCATTTACATAATAAATGCTAATAGATTGAAAAAAGTAAATTTGAGTGGATTTACTATAAAAAAGAAATATATAATGGACGAGGTCTCTTCTATTGATATTGACACAGAAATAGAGTGGCAACTTTCGGAGATACTGATAAGAAATATTTGATATACTTCTGATGATTAAAATTCCAAGAATTAACCCTAAGATAAAAGATAAATACAAAGGAGAGATTTTATTTATTAGTTCTAGTTTTTTAACACCAACTGTTGCTTTTATCTCAAATATAATTGCCACTGCATATATTATACCCTCAGAGATGGGAGTATATCAATCTATAATTCTCATAGGAACCTATGTGAGTTTTCTCCATTTAGGTGTGTTTAATGGCTTAAATAGAAATATTGCATTTTATAAAGCACAAAAACGTAATGATATTGTACAAGAACAAGTAAATACAGCACATTCTGTAGCACAAATTATTTCATTATTGGGTCTACTTATTGGTACCTTCTACATAATTTATATAGGATACTTAAGTAAGGGTCATGTGTATTTACTAGCTTCTTTACTTTTAATTTTTAACTTGGTAATATCTCCACATAAAACACAAATCGAAACTACATATAGAAGTGGCCAAGACTTCAAGGCGCTTGGCTTTATCATATACAAAGAAAATATATTGTACTTCCTAACATCTTTATTACCTATTTTTATGGGTTTTATCGGGAAAATTATTTCAGATTCAACAAGGTTGATTTTCGGGTTTTGGCTAAGATGGAAAGAGCGGCCCATTAAGGCAACTGACAAAGGAACGATTAAAAGTAGTAAGGAATTAATTCAAACGGGCTTCCCTCTACTTCTTGGAGGATATTTATGGAGCATATTTGTTATAGCAGACCAAAGTTTAATTGCTCTGAAATTCAGTGTTGAAGATTTAGGTATATATACCTTATCACGTTTAATTATTATAGCACTAATGTTTATTCCTACAGCGTTAAATGCTATTTTATATCCTAAAGCTGCGAATCTTTATGGAAGAACGGGAGAAGCATTTGCTCTAAGATCCTTTTGGACTAAATCATTGTTGTTATTTATTCTTATTATGATTCCTTTGATAATATTGGCATACTTTTTCCTTCCTATTATAGTAAATCGTTTCATGCCTGATTATATTTTAGGATTACCATCAGCGATGATAAATTTATTTACAGGATTAACATTTGTTTCAATGGGGCCTTCTGTTATTATGGCAACATTAAAGAAGAATAATCTATATATTTACACACTAATATTCGCACTATCGATATTTTGGGGAATTGGTTATTTATTTCCTGGTAGATTTTCAACTTTGGAATCGGTTGCGTGGTTTAAATTATTTTTATCATCCTTGCTTTCAATATTTATCTTGTCTTACACCTATTATTTAACAAAAAAAAATGATTAATCAGATTTTGATTTATACTCGGCCGTGGGAAGTTCGTTTTGGGATTATGCTTGCTACAGAATTTAGCAGGCAATATCCAGATAAACCTATTAAATTTGTGACTTTTTTCAGCTTATGTAAAAAAATGATTCAATCGGATGGACGTTTTGAGGTTATTTACATGCCTAAACTATTAAATGAAGTAACAGGAAATGAAATCAATGAAAAAGATATAGCAGAATTAGATAATCTTTTATACTGTAAAAGTGGAGCAAATTTAAATATGATGCTTAATTCTGAAAGATTTCTCCCAAAGGATTCAATCTCTAAGGACATTTTCCGGAATAAACATTTGATTGTATTAGATAAGTTAGTAATAAAAGGAACATTATCCGTTTCTTCGATGTATGACCACTTTGTTTATTGGTTAGCAGGGGCGCTAGCTACAGCTAAAAATGGTTATCACTTCGCATTTTGTGCTAGTGGACTTCCTCCAAATAGAACCACAATTTTTAAGACACCTTGGGAGACATGGACGGTTAGTCGTTCAATAGAAGAGACGAATCATATACTTGATGAGACAATTCAAAAATTGAATTTACCTGTGGAACAAAGAGTCAGTTATATGAAGAAGGATGAAATGCCATCCTTTAGACGCAGATTCAATCAGAGATATAAAGAATTTAAATGTTCTGTTGAGGACTGGAATTCAAATAGTTATTTTGTAACAAAGAATCCATATTTAAGAATCTTAAGAAGATTTTTTATGCCATTACTTCTTTATAATTCAGATTACAAGCATTATACAGTAAGTGATTTAAATGATATCGATTTAAAAAATTACAAATATTTATTTGTACCACTTCATTACGAGCCTGAAGCAGTTATTAATATGTTCAGCCCTTGGTTAAGGGATCAGATTGAGATGTGTCGTTTAATATCTCAGGCTCTACCAACAAATGTGAAATTGATTGTAAAAGATCATCCACTAATGTCTGGAATTAGAAAAAAAGAGTACTACAAAAAAATACAAGAGATCCCTAATGTTTTATTGGTACCTTCAAGGATTCAAAGTAATAATTTATTGGGAATTTGTATTGGTGTTATATGTCTTGCTGGTACTGCTGCAAATGAAGCTGCACTTTTAGGAAAGCCTTCCATTTGTTTGGGAAAACCTCCATTTAGAAAAAATGTGCAATATGCTGATTTTGCAGAAGATTTTCAAATAAGCGATTTGTACTCGGTAATAAAAAAATGGGAGGATGAAGATGAATATAAACTTGATTTGCATAGTTGGAATACATGGGTAAACTCCCAAATTGATATTCCTCTTGTACCCGTTATGAACGGCGTTGTCAAAGAAATCAATGTTGAGTATGATGATTTGAAAAAATTTACACAATTTATAAATGATTCTCTTTCAAAAAATGAATAAGAATTATAATTCTTCATGGAGGTAATATGGAAAGAATTAATGTGAAAAGTACATTTGTTTCTAAGGTCGCCTTATTGTTCCTAGGGATAAATCTAGTCGCTGGTTTTTTATGGGTATTCAATATACACACACTAAGACTATTATTGCTTGCTTTTTCTGGATTCTCTTTGTTCGTGGTTACGATCTTTCATGCAAAAAATAAACTAACTTTTCATGTAATTTTTTATTTATGTATATTGTTTTTTTTTAGTTTTTTAATTAACTTTTCATTAACCGATTATCAGTTATTCTTAATAGACATCTCTGCAATCGGAATTATTTTGTCAGTTTTTTCACTAACAGGCTTAAGCAATAAATTAGTTAAAGATGGCATAATACTCATGATAATATTAACAATATTATATTTTGCATATACATTGCCATTCATGGATTTATCCATAATTAGAAGTGGAATATACAATAGAGCTGAAGCATTCAATTCATATGGATACGAGACATCTAGTAGTGGTATATCAAAAGGATATATAATTTATTCAACTCAACAATTAGCGGTATCTTGCTTGATTACTTCTTTATTGTTACTTCCCGTAATTTATAAACAAGTAAATAAAAGCTTTACGATTGCATTTGTAATTATTGCTTTTATATTTATCATAACCTTCTCGGTGTTTTATCAAAAGAGACAACAATTTGTAGAATTGATTTTGTGTGTAATTCTTTCTTTCTTATTTTACAGAAAACTACTGCCGGGATTAATTCCAAAAAACAAATTATTCAATATTACTGTCTTAGTCTTATTTATTATTCTCATTTTTTCTTCAAACATTGTTAATAACATATTCATTCGTTTTTCTGAAACTTTCAGTAATTTAAAGGAGTTTGATCGTTTAGAAGAGTCTATCAAAGTCTTTTCCGATTTTAATACAGTAAATTGGATCTTTGGTAAAGGATTTGGGTATGCCGCACCGGATACTCCTGGTGGAATTATTTTGCATATTGGTTATTCAAATTTATTGATGAAGGGAGGACTGATTGTACTCTTATTTTATCTTTTCCAAACTTTTAGGAATATCCGCTATTGTAAGAAAAAGGCAAAACAATATCCTGAATTTAATATTGGAATTGCAATTTCTATTTTTTCTTTAATTCAATTGATTTATTCTCCTGGATATCACTGGTTTGTTCCCAGCTTAATTATGGGTTTAGCTATGTTCTCAAGATATCCCTTAAAAACTTTTATATATGATAAGTATAGTAACTCCAGTTCTTAATGGAGTAAAATTTATTGAAAAGAACATAGATTCTATTCAAAAACTTTCAATCCCCTTTGAACACATAATTGTAGATGGCGGGTCTTCAGATGGTACTTTAGAAATTATTCGAAAGTATTCTCATGTGAAAGTGTTACATCAGTTGGATAAAATGGGGATGTATAGTGCAATTCATCAAGGGTTTCTAGCTGCAAAATACGAATGTATTACGTGGATTAATTGTGATGACATGATAATGAAAGATAATTTTGAAAAAGCAGTTTTGATGTTTCAAAATAAGAACATAGATTTTCTTTATGGAGGAGTTCTTTATCATAATATAAACAATAAAAATCTAATTTATCGCCCTACTATTCACTATACAAAATGTCTTTTGAATAGTGGTATTATGGCAGTAGCACAGTCCAGTACACTTTACAAAAAAAAATTATATTTTAAATGTCAGGGATTAAATTACCAAAAGTTTAAATTATTAGGAGATTTGGATTTGTTTCAAAGATTTGCTCGACAAGAGAATGTTAAGTTTTTGTCTTTCAATAAGCCAATTTCAATTTTTTATCTATATGATGGCTCGTTATTAGCATCAAATACAGACAGGTATAATATTGAAAAAAAATTTATTGGGAAAAAACCAAATTTTTTGAAACTTGTATTATATAAACTAATGCTGACCCCATATTATTTGAACAAAATATTGATTAATAAATATCTTTTCAAGTTCAAATCAAAGGATTTTGAATAAAACTTAAATTGATATTCCTTAGATTGGTTAAAAAATCATTGCTGTCCCATTAAAATCTAAAATAGTTCTTTTAAATATTTGAAATTTAGTTAGTTGAAGACGATTTCCGATTAAACGGATTTGAATTCTCATCTTTGCGATCCTAATCAGGATTTCAAATGCATAAAGACAAATTCGTATTCGCTCAGCTGGTCGCTTTCTTAGATAGGAATAAATTCAATTACATCGTTCGAAAGTATGATGGCGACAAATATGTGAAGCATCTCACTTGTTGGAATCAGCTCCTCGCATTGATGTTTGGGCAATTGTCTAATCGAGAAAGTCTGAGAGATTTGATTATCGCTCTTGAGGCTCATAATTCCAAATGCTATCATTTAGGAATGGGCAGAAGTGTTTCAAGATCATCCCTGGCTAGAGCCAATCAAGACAGGGACTATCTCATCTTTGAAGAATATGCCTATCACCTTGTAAACGAGGCAAGGAAGAAGCGTGTTATAGACATCTTCAAACTCGATGGAAGCGTATTCGCTTTTGATTCAACAACCATTGATTTGTGTCTGGCTGTTTTCTGGTGGGCAAAGTTCCGCAGGACTAAAGGTGGTATCAAAGTACACACCCTGTATGATCTGGAAACACAGATACCTGCATTCTTTCACATCACCGATGCCGCAGTACACGATTCAAAAGCGATGAAGGAAATTCCTTATGAGCCCGGATCTTATTACATATTTGACCGTGCCTACAACAACTTTAAGATGTTGTACAGGATTCACCAGATTGGAGCTTACTTCGTTGTTCGTGCAAAGAAGAACCTGCAGTACAAGACCATCAAATGGAAGCGAAGGTTGCCAAAGAACGTGCTTTCGGATGGAACAATTGAGTTAACGGGTTTTTATCCAAAGCAATACTACCCTGAGCCTCTTCGCCTGGTAAGATATTGGGATGAAGAGCAGAAACGTGAATTTGTATTCCTGACAAATGCAATGCACATCTCTTCACATCTAGTTGCCGAACTTTACAAAAATAGATGGCAAATAGAACTTTTCTTCAAATGGCTGAAGCAGCATCTTAAAATCAAGAAGTTCTGGGGTACAACTGAGAACGCAGTCCGAATTCAAATCTATGCTGCAATATGCGCCTACTGCCTTGTGGCAATCGTTCAACACGATATGAAACTTGACAGGAGCACGTACGAGATTCTTCAGATATTAAGCATCTCATTGACTGATAAAACTCATCTTAGAGACCTTTTTGACAAAACTAAATTTCAAAATGACAAAGAACGATTTGGACCTAATGGACCAGGTTTATTTGATTATTAATAACGTCCTAATTTTAATGGGACACTAGTGTTAAAAAATATAATATAATTATGATTGCATTGATATCAGGCATCACCGGACAAGATGGATCGTATCTGGCAGAATTCCTGCTGGAAAAAGGATATGAAGTACATGGACTGCTGCGGCGGTCTTCGTCATTTAATACGGGCCGCATCGAACATCTCTACCTGGATGAGTGGGTGCGCGACATGCACCAGAGGCGGCTGATCAATCTGCATTATGCGGACATGACCGACTCAAGCTCGCTGATCAGGGTGATACAGACGGTACAGCCCGATGAGATATACAACCTGGCGGCACAGAGCCACGTGAAGGTGAGCTTCGACGTGCCGGAGTACACGGCCGAAACGGATGCGGTGGGGACACTGCGCCTGCTGGAGGCGGTGCGGATTCTGGGCCTGGAGAAAAGTACCCGTATCTATCAAGCTTCCACGTCAGAACTGTTCGGTCTGGTGCAGGAGGTGCCGCAGAAGGAGACGACTCCTTTTTACCCGCGCAGTCCATACGGTGTGGCCAAATTATACGGTTTCTGGATTACAAAGAACTACCGTGAGTCGTACGGCATGTATGCTGTGAATGGGATCCTGTTCAATCATGAGAGTGAGCGACGGGGGGAGACTTTCGTTACGAGAAAGATCTCCATCGCGGCTGCAAGGATTGCACAGGGGATGCAGGACAAGCTTTACCTGGGGAACCTGGATGCAATGCGTGACTGGGGTTATGCGAAAGATTACGTGGAGTGCATGTGGATGATTCTGCAGCACCCGGAACCGGAGGACTTTGTGATTGCCACGGGTGAGATGCATTCCGTACGTGAGTTTTGTACACTGGCTTTCGCCGAAGCGGGCATCACCCTGCGATGGGAAGGTGAAGGAGTGGACGAGAAAGGGATTGATGTAGCTTCCGGCAAGGTACTTGTAGAGGTGGACAAGAAGTACTTCCGCCCGGCCGAGGTGGAGCAACTACTGGGTGATCCTACCAAAGCAAGAACGTTGTTGGGATGGAACCCGACCAAGACTTCGTTTCCGGAACTGGTACAGAAGATGGTGGCACACGACATGCGTTTCGTGCGTAAGCTGAAACTGAAAGCTGAGATTGACGAGGATTTACAATAAATTTAGTTGAACCAGTGATGCGACGACTGCTTTCTCTTCCCCCCAATGCCGTAAAGGATTATACCCAACTTCATCACCGTAGTGGGAAGGAGTGGTTTTGTACCTCGGACCCTCGGGACAAACGGTTGGGATCGGGTAGTGGTACTACCTGGTTGTTGGAAGAGTGTTACCGGGAGGAAAATCCGGGTGTGGATTTTAAAGATTGGCTGTCGGCTGAGAAGCGTATCCTGATACATGCCGGCGGTCAGAGTCGTCGCCTCCCTGCCTATGCGGTGACGGGGAAGATAAGTCTCCCTTTGCCTGTATTTCGTTGGGTAAGGGGGCAACGGTTGTCGCAGGACTTGCTGCGTCTGCAACTTCCGCTTTACGAGAATATCATGCAACAGTCGCCCGCTTCACTCCGTACGCTGGTGGTGAGCGGTGATGTATACATCCATGCGGAGAAGCCCTTGCAGGAGATCCCCGAAGCGGATGTGGTCTGTTATGGGTTGTGGGTGGATGCTTCACTGGCAACACGCCATGGAGTGTTCGCTGCACGAAGGGAGACCCCTGAAGAACTGGATTGCATGCTTCAGAAACCTTCCTTGCGTGACTTGGAGGATCTTTCGCATTCCCATTTCTTCCTGATGGATATCGGCCTCTGGTTGCTGAGCGACCGGGCGGTACAGCTATTGCGGGAACGCTCCTACGGGAATGGTGAGAATATGCAGTTCTATGACCTGTACAGTGAATTTGGACTGGCATTGGGAAATCGCCCTGCCATCACAGATGAAGCAATCAACAACCTTTCTGTAAAGATTCTGCCACTGAACGGAGGTGAGTTTTACCATTACGGCACCAGTCGTGAGATGATTTCATCTACCTTGGCGTTGCAGAACAAGGTGTATGACCAGCGACTGATCATGCATCGCAAGATTAAGCCCAACCCTGCCATCTTCACCCAGAACGCGGTGGTGGAAGTCTCCTTCACGGAGAGCAACCGCAACATATGGATTGAGAATGCTTGCGTGGGTAAGGAGTGGCGACTATCGGCCGATCATGTGATTACAGGGGTGCCGGTGAACGACTGGCAGCTGAACCTGCCGGAGGGGATCTGCATAGACATGGTGCCGGTGGACGAAAAAGGATATGTGGTACGTCCCTATGGAATCAATGATGCGTTCAAAGGAAGTGTCGGCAGCAGGGAGACGATTTGGATGGGTCGCCCGATTGGTCAGTGGCTGGTAGTAAGAGAACTGACTTCCGACCTGCTGGGGGGTGACGGTGTTGGGCTCCAGCAATGTCCGCTTTTTCCCTGCCTGGAATCAAAAGAAGATATGGAGCAAGTGCTTCAATGGATGATAGGATCAGAACCCTTATCCGCTGAAGGGAAAGATATTTGGCTTCGCTCCACACGCTTTTCAGCCGATGCGTTGATGGATCGGGCATCACTGTCCCGATTATATGCCCAACGGTCGGAAACCCGACGGTTGAACTATCCGATGTTGGAACAGAACTACGGAAAGAGTGTGTTTTATCAGCTCGATCTCTCTGATGTGGCGGAAGATTATGCGCGTTTGCAGTTGCCTGTGCCGAAGGCGCTTCCTGAAGAGGCGGACAGCATGCAAAAGATACACAACAGGATGCTTCGTTCCCGCCTTTTCTCGTCGCAGGGCGACAGCCTGAATGCGGAGAAGGAGGAATCGGAAGCTTTTTCGCTGCTGCGAAACGGGTTGATCAACGCTGTGACGGGAGAGAAACGTGTGCCAAAGTTGGCAGCGCTTCCCGATCAGATTGTCTGGGGCAGGAGTCCGGTGAGAATTGATCTTGCCGGAGGGTGGACTGATACGCCTCCTTTTTCGCTATACGCGGGTGGAACTGTGGTAAACATGGCCATCGAATTGAACGGGCAGCCGCCACTGCAGGTTTATGTGAAGCCTTGTGCCGACCATCATATCGTCTTGCGCTCCATTGACATGGGTGCCACGGAAGTGGTGAAGACTTTTGAGGAGTTGCGTGACTACCGCAGGCTGGGATCGCCTTTCTCTATTCCCCGGGCAGCGTTGGCGCTTTGTGGCTTTCTGCCTGAGTTCGCGGGTGAGCGGTATGATTCGCTGGAGCAACAATTGAAAGCTTTTGGTGCCGGGATAGAGGTTACACTGCTTTCAGCCATCCCTGCCGGGTCGGGTTTAGGTACCAGTTCAATTCTGTCAGCAACGGTGTTGGGTGCACTGAACGACTTCTGCGGTCTGCAGTGGAACAAACATGAGATTGCGACGAACACCCTGGTGCTGGAACAGTTGCTCACCAGTGGTGGAGGCTGGCAGGATCAATATGGCGGCATCTTGCATGGCGTGAAGCTGCTCGAGTCGGAACAGGGCTTCTTGCAGAAACCTCAGGTGAGTTGGCTGCCGGAATCCATCTTCAGGGATTCATTGCAGGCTCCCTCTCATCTGTTGTACTATACGGGCATCACCCGTGTGGCAAAGAATATCCTGGCTGAAATTGTGCGGTCCATGTTCCTGAACGAGGGTCAGCATCTCGCCATCCTGCATGAGATGAAAGCACATGCCGTTGATATGGCGGAGTGCATTCAGCGGGGTGATTTTGACCGGTACGGAAAACTGGTGCTGAAGAGCTGGCAGCAGAACAATGCGCTGGACAGAGGGACCAATCCGCCGGGAGTGGCACAGATCATTGATCTGATCAAAGATTATACCCTTGGGTACAAGCTTCCCGGTGCCGGTGGTGGGGGCTATCTCTACATGGTTGCCAAAGATCCGGACGCTGCACTGCGGATCCGGAAGATCTTAGAGGAGAACCGTCCAAACGACAAAGCCCGTTTCGTGGAGATGCAACTTTCCAACAAAGGGTTCCAGGTTTCGAGGTCGTAATTTTAATAGCAAAAATTAACTATGTATTGATTACCTCATCTGATAGACATTATTATGAATTATAAATTATTACAGATAAACTCTGTTGTTAACTTTGGTTCTACAGGTCGGATTGCTGAAGAAATAAGTCAATCAGTATTGGCTGCCGACTGTAAAAGTTATATATTGATAACGGCTCGCGTTCCTTAAACACTGCCAATTCAACCTCTGCCTCATAGAAGGCTGAATTATTTCTTTTTATCTTGTTCATATCACAAATATTGGCATTTAAATTTTGCTTTATTCGTGGCACAAATTTCGGGGGGAATTATATACAGACTATTAATGATATGATTGGAAAGTATATTGTAGAGCAGGAATTCTCATTTTGCTTCAGAGATGTTTATAACAATATATAAGTATTTAATGTAGAATACCCCTCTATCGAATTGATAATTGTTGTTGTTCAGTTAATTAGGGTCTGCTGAATAATAGATATTTATTCTGAAAATCAGTAAATTAAACGATATAAAATTTGCATAACTGCAAGAAATTGAGTATTTTTACTTCATAAACCTTGCATTTTATGATACGATACAAGAGCTCCAGACAGCTTTCAATATCCGAGTTCAAGATGCCTTTTGATGCAAAACTGGATGAGAATAACCGGTGGGTTGTTCTTTCAAAAATAGTTCCCTGGGAAGAGTTCGCCCGGCTTTACTACAAGAACTTCAAGAGCAACCGTGGTGCCCCCACCAAGGATGCCCGGCTTGTGCTGGGAGTGATCATCATCAAGCACATCATGAAGACGGACGATCGCGGTGTGATAGAGATGATCCAGGAGAATCCCTACATGCAGTATTTTCTTGGACTCGAAGCTTTCACTTATGAACAGGTAATGACGCCCTCGCTGCTGGTTTCCATCAGGAAACGCATTGATCTGGATGTCTTTGAATCATTGACAGACGATTTAATAAGAAAAGGGTTGAAGCTGAAAGCCGGGACAAAACAAGAAAAGTCTGACACGGTTACGAAGGATGAAGAAGAGGATAATGATGACGACCCTGATCCACATCCCGGGAACAAGGGGAAGCTTCAATTGGATGCAACGGTCTGTGATGCGGATATCAAGTATCCCACCGATCTGGATCTGCTGAACGAGAGTCGTCAAAAAGCAGAGGAACTGATTGATGAACTGTGTTTGAAGCTGGGAGTTCAGGATAAACCCCGCACCTACAGGAGGGTTGCACGCAAGGATTTTTTGAATGTGTCGAAAATGAAGAGAAAACCTGCCAACGTTTTAAGACAAGCGATACGCAAGCAAATCAACTACCTGAAGCGGGATGTACGGACTATCAATGAGATACTGGACACCATAAAGGATGAACCGGTTCCTTTTGACAGGCGGCAACTGAAATATTTTTTCGTTATCCGGCATCTGCTGGAACAACAGGAGACAATGTACAAGAAGAAGAGCCATCAAGTAGAAGATCGCATCGTGAGCATTCATCAGCCGCATGTACGTCCCATCGTCCGTGGCAAGGCCAAGGCAAAAACAGAGTTCGGGGCGAAGATCAACATCAGCCTGTTGGATGGTTATGCCAGGGTGGATCATTTCCACTGGGATGCCTTTAACGAGGGGCAGGATCTTCAGGCACAGGTTGAACGCTTCAGAAAGCTGACAGGGAAGTATCCGGAGCTGGTTCAGGTGGATAAGATTTATCTCACCCGGGAGAACAGGCGGTTTTTGAAAGAGAAAGGAATCCGCTACACCGGGGAACCACTGGGACGAAAACCGGTAAAAGAGATCAAGAGCAGATACCAAAAACGTAAAGAGCGACGAGAGGCGGCGGAACGCAATCAGGTTGAAGGGAAGTTTGGTCAGGGGAAACGTGGATATGGTTTAAATGATATCCGTGCCAGATTGGCCACGACGTCAAACAGTTGGATAGGGGCTATCATTTTTGTGATGAACCTGATCCGACACATGAGGGATATTCCCTTGTCTTATTTTGTCTCGTTACTATTGAAACTGATGAAAGTGAGAAATATAAACATTTATCCAGTCAAGCCACAAATGAAATTGTGTGCCTGATTGGGATTTAATAAGCAGACCCTAATTAGTGATAAATTATTAATTATATACAATCAAAAAAATGAATATTCTTATTAATCTGTCAACATTAAAGAAAGGTGGTGGACAAAATGTTGGTCTTAATTTTTTATCAGGTTTATTAGAATTGAAAGACTACAATGATACATATTTCTTTTTAGTTGTAAAAAATTCTCATATACACGATTTTTTATTGGATAATAATAGAAAGAATATCTTGATAACCAGTCCGTCTCCTATTAAACGTATATATAAAGAGGTTTTTACCATGTCATCTATATTTAGAAAGTTAAAAATAGATGTTATTTACACTTACTTTGGTTATGGATTATTTAGATCTGATATCCCACAGATTTGTGGTGTAGCGGTTTCTAATATTTTTTTTCCGGAGATAAAATTTTGGCATGGAAATTTTCGACACGTTTTATTAAGAAAGATAATAGATCGATACTGGATTTTTGGAATTAAAAGGGCAGATGCATTAATATTTGAAAATAAAATCATGGAAAAAAGATGCCAAATAATTTATGGTTTTCCTGAAAATAGAACTGTATATATTTCGCCTTCTTTTAATTCAGATTATAATAGTACAATTTTAGAAATTGAGGGTTTAAAAGAAAATACTGTAAAACTATTAATGCTCTGTGGTTGGCAATTGAATAAAAACATAATGAGAGTACCAGAAATTGCCTTCAATCTAAAAAAAACAAATCAATCCTATCAATTTATAATTACAGCTCCAAAAGACAATTCAAAAGAACACAAGAAATTTATTTCTTTGTCTAAACATTTTGGTGTTGAAGACATGATTAATTTAATTGGGCCAGTTAAAAAAAAATATTTGGATAGTTTATATAAACAAATAGACTATGTTTTACTAATGAGTAAACTCGAGAGTTTCAGTAATAATATAATTGAAGCTTGGAATTTTAAAAAACCCTTAATTGTTAGTAATGAACAATGGTCCAATTCAATATGCAAAAATGCCGCATATTATATACAAAGAGAATCCCCGGGGGAGATTGCTAATTCAATAGATGAGCTTCGACAGGATAAAGATCTTCAAAATAAATTAATAAATGAAGGTACATCTCAATTGAATGATTATCCTTCAATTCTTGAAAAAACAAAATCCGAGATATTATTCATAAAGAAAATATATAATGACTGTAAAACAGATAATTAGAGATTTTGCAATTTCTTCTTTCGAATTTCTTTCAGATATTGTATTCCTATTGCCAAGACATAAGATACCATTTAATTTATTTAAAAGAATATTTTTATTATTAATGGGTGCTAAAGTCGGAAAATGGGTGACATTTTATCCGGGGATTTCAATTAAAACAGGAAGAAAATTGATCATTGGAAACTATGTAGATATATCATCTGGAGTAATGTTAGCAACTGATGGAGGTCTAGAAATTGGTGATAGAACATTAATTGGTTTTAGAGCAATTATTTTATCTGACAGTCATGAAATACCTCAGAATAATGCACCAATTTTTTATGGAAAGCAATTGAGAAAAAAAATTGTAATTAAGAATGATGTCTGGATAGGTGCAAATGCAATTATTTTACCCGGAGTAATTATTGAAGAAGGTGCTATAATAGCAGCAGGTTCCATTGTTACAAAAGACGTACCATCATACTCAATAGTTGCAGGTATACCTGCAAAGGTTATTAAAATGAGAAACTGATAATGGATATCTTGTTATAAGGCACATAAGAATATTTTAATTCCTTTTTATATAATCTATAATGAAATTATTTGCAAACAAAATTTTATTAATAACAGGTGGTACAGGTTCTTTTGGCAATGCTGTTTTGAACCGGTTTCTGGATACAGATATCAAAGAAATTCGTATCTTCAGTCGCGATGAAAAGAAACAGGATGATATGCGTCACCGAATACAGAATCAAAAAGTTAAATTCTACATTGGAGATGTACGTGATAAACGTTCTGTAGATACTGCCATGCGTGGTGTTGATTATGTGTTTCACGCAGCGGCTTTGAAGCAGGTGCCTTCATGCGAGTTTTTCCCGATGCAGGCGGTACGAACAAACGTAATAGGAACAGAAAACGTACTGGATTCAGCTGTTGAGCATGGTGTGAAAAACGTGGTGGTGTTGAGTACTGATAAAGCTGCTTATCCGATCAATGCAATGGGTATCAGTAAGGCGATGATGGAGAAGGTGGCGATTGCCAAAGCACGTTCTTTAGAGAATGATGCCACAACGACCATATGTTGTACCCGTTACGGGAATGTGATGGCGAGTCGAGGTTCGGTGATTCCCTTGTGGGTTGATCAGATTAAAGCCGGAAAGCCCATCACGATTACCGATCCCGGTATGACGCGCTATATGATGACACTGGATGATGCGGTGGATCTGGTGCTGTATGCTTTTGAGCATGGGAACCAGGGCGATCTTTTTGTACAGAAAGCACCGGCTGCTACATTAACTGTTTTGGCAGAATCGTTGAAAGAGTTGTATCACGCCGATACGGTAGTGAAGGTAATCGGCACAAGGCATGGTGAAAAACTGTACGAGACTTTGGTGACACGCGAAGAGATGTTCCGCTCTGAAGATATGGGTGATTATTTCCGTATTCCGGCTGATGCTCGTGACTTGAATTATGATAAGTTCTTCGTGGAAGGTCAGGAAGATATTTCTAAAGTGGAGGATTATCATTCACACAATACTTTCCGCTTGGATAAAGAGGGAATGAAGCAACTGCTTTTGAAGCTTCCAGAGATAAGAGAGGATTTAAAACTGTTGTAATGATGAAGATTCTGATCACAGGTGCAAGAGGATTTATCGGGAAAAATCTGATTGCCGAACTAAACAATATCAAAGAAGGAAAAGCCAAGGGGTATCATTTAAACCCCGAGCTTACTCTGTTTGAATATGACATTGATACCGATCCGTCACTTCTGGATGGATATTGCAAGGATGCGGATTTTGTATTCCACCTTGCCGGTGTAAACAGACCCAAGGAGCAAAGTGAATTCATGGAGGGTAATTTCGGATTCACTTCTTTGTTACTGGACACGTTAAAGAAACATGGCAACAATTGTCCCGTGATGTTGTCTTCTTCCATTCAGGCTGAATTGGATAATCCCTACGGGATCTCCAAGAAGGCAGGTGAAGACTTACTGCTTGAATACGGTCGTGAGACAGGTTCAGATGTATTAATATACCGTTTCCCGAATGTATTTGGTAAATGGTGCCGACCAAACTATAACAGCGCTGTGGCAACTTTCTGTCACAACGTGGCTCATGATCTTCCTATTCAGGTGAATGACCGAACAGTAGAAATGACACTTGTCTATATTGATGATGTGGTGAAAGAGCTGATCGCAGCATTGGAGGGCAATCCAAACAAGTCAGGTGAGTTTTGCAAAGTACCGGTAGAGCATAAGATCACATTGGGAGAAATAGTGGATCTGATCTACTCTTTCAAAGAGAGCAGGAAGAATCTTCTTGTTGCTGATTTGTCCGACCTTTTCACGAAGAAACTTTATTCAACCTATCTGAGTTATCTCCCCGAAGATCAGTTTTCCTATCCGCTGAAGATGAATGTGGATGAAAGAGGTTCTTTCACTGAGTTCCTGAAATCCAACGATAGGGGACAGGTATCAATCAATATCTCCAGGCCGGGCATCACGAAAGGGCAGCACTGGCATCATACCAAGAATGAGAAGTTCTTGGTGGTTAGTGGAAAAGGTGTAATTCGTTTCCGTAAGATAGATGAAGAGAAGGTACATGAATATTTTGTATCGGGTGAAAAATTAGAGGTGGTGGATATTCCGGTGGGCTATACGCACAATATTGAAAATCTGGGTGAGACAGACATGGTCACGGTGATGTGGGTGAACGAAGTGTTCGATCCGGAGAGACCAGATACTTACTTTTTACCGGTTTAGATAAGAAAGATAAAGAGATGAGGAAATTAAAAGTATTGACTGTAGTGGGAACACGTCCGGAAATTATCCGTTTGGCGTGCGTGCTGCAAAAGCTGGATGCATCGGAAGCGATTGAGCATGTCTTGGTGCATACCGGGCAGAATTATGATTATGAGTTGAACGAAGTGTTTTTTGAGGACCTTGGTTTGCGCAAACCTGATCATTTTCTAAATGCTGCTGGGAAGAATGCCACAGAGACAGCCGGTCAGATCCTGATCAATATTGATCCTGTACTGGAAAAGGAACAACCGGATGCGTTTCTGGTATTGGGTGATACCAATTCCTGTCTCTGCGCTATTGCAGCCAAGAAACGTCATATTCCTATCTTCCATATGGAAGCAGGAAATCGTTGTTTCGATCAGCGGGTACCGGAAGAGAGCAATCGTAAGATAGTAGACCATACAGCAGACATCAATCTTACCTATAGTGATATTGCACGTGAATACCTTTTAGCAGAAGGTTTACGGCCCGACAGAATCATCAAGACCGGTAGTCCAATGTACGAGGTGTTGATGCAATATCTGCCTAAGATTGTGGCTTCGAATATTCTTGAAACGCTGAACCTCGAGAAGGGTCAGTTTTTTGTGGTCTCTGCTCACAGAGAGGAGAACATCTCTTCGGAGAAGAACTTCTTCAACCTGGTGGAGATATTGAACGGAATCGCTGAGAAATATGATTATCCTGTGATTGTCTCTACCCATCCACGCACCCGCAACATGATTGAAAAGAAGGGAATCACTTTTCACAAGAATGTGCAGTTGATGAAGCCGATGGCATTGAGCGACTACAATAAATTGCAGATGAATGCATTTGCGGTGTTATCAGACAGCGGTACCATTTCAGAAGAGTCATCGATTTTGAATTTCAGGGCATTGAATATTCGTGAAGCACACGAGCGTCCGGAAGCAATGGAAGAAGCCTCCGTAATGATGGTGGGACTGAATCCTGAACGGGTGATGCAGGGACTGGTGCAGTTGCAGGTTCAATCGTTGGGAGAGGAACGCAATTTCAGACCGGTAGCTGACTATAGCATGCCCAACGTGAGTGAGAAGGTGGTACGCATCATTATCTCCTATACAGATTACATTAAACGGGTAGTTTGGAGTGAGTAAGATGAATATCCTGTTTCTAACTGTTTCCAGGATTGACGATATCAACAATCGTGGTATATATACAGATCTTTTACGCCATTTTATCAAAGAGGGTCATCGCATCTTTATCGTTTCACCATCAGAAAGAAGGTTTGGTAAAAAAACGTATTTGATGGAAGATGAAAATTATTCGTTGCTAAAAGTAAAGACCCTTAATATTCAGAAAACAAACTTCATAGAGAAAGGAATAGGAACAATACTGTTGGAATATCAGTTTGAGAAAGCAATTGACAGGTATTTCAAGCAAATAAGATTTGATCTGATACTCTACTCTACGCCGCCCATTACGCTTACACGCATCATTGAGAAGATAAAGACCAGAGACAGAGCAAAGACCTACTTACTACTTAAAGATATCTTTCCGCAGAATGCTGTTGATATTGGGATGATGTCTCCAAAAGGGGTTTTATACCGATTCTTCAGAAAGAAGGAGCAGAAACTGTATCTATTATCAGATTACATTGGATGTATGTCACCGGCAAATGTGCAATTTTTGTTGGAACATAATCCTGAGATTAATTCGGAACACATTGAGGTATGCCCCAATTCTGTTGAGTTGGCAACTAATCATGCGGTGGTTGATAAAGATAAAATCAGAAAGAAATTCGATATCCCTATCGGTTCTGTTGTGTTTATCTATGGTGGAAATTTGGGAAAACCGCAGGGACTGGATTTCCTCTTGCGCATATTCGAGTCTAACCGTGATAAGAATGATCGTTATTTTATGGTCGTTGGTTCAGGAACTGAGTATGGGAAAATATCGCAATGGTTTGATGTAAATAAACCTGTGAATGCGCAACTTTTGTCAGCATTACCAAAAATGGATTATGATGAGCTGGTAGAATCGTGTGATGTGGGTCTTATATTCCTGGATCCTCGCTTTACGATTCCCAATTACCCTTCACGCTTATTGTCTTACCTGGAATATAAAATGCCTGTTTTGATGGCTACCGATGTGAATACGGATATTGGCTCCATTGCTGAAGAAAATGGTTATGGCCTATGGTGTGAGAATGGCGATCTGGAGAAATTTAATCTATTGTTAGACAAACTTGCATCCGATCCATCTTTGAGAAACCAAATGGGCGAGAATGGCTATATATTTCTTGAAGAGAATTATACCGTGGAAAAGGGTTATGAGATAATAATGAGGCATATGATGTAAAACCGAATCATTTTTTGTCATATCATATTTTATTTGTATTTAAATTTAAGACTTAAACTATATTTTAGGTTGCCATGAAAGAGATATACACGAATTTGTTTATTGGTTCTGATGATGATTATAAATTTCTATCGTATGATTTAAAGGGATGGTACATTATCCATGCTTGTAAGGATCCTTATCACAAAAATGCTTTGGGTTATGTTGGACGGTCAGCCCCGAAAGATCATCCGGAGTATTTGATTGCAGAAAGAGATTGTCATCTAATTTTGAATTTGGTAGACGCTCCGGATCCTTCTTATATACCTAAGGAAATAATTGACAAGGCACTTAATACAATCAACAATAAAATACCCGACCAAAAAGTGTTAGTACATTGTAATCAAGGTATGTCTCGTTCTGCCGTGATAGGAATGCTCTATCTTCATTCACGTGGTTTACTATCCGACGATTTCGAAGAGGCTGAAAAGGAATATTTAGATATATATCCGTTTTATGCTCCCAATAATGGAATGAGAATGTATGCAAGAAATATATGGTAGTGATCTTTTGAAAAATTGGTTATGACGAAGTTATAGATAAATTTGTGTCTGTGTGCAAGGAAATTTAATAGATAACCGAAAGTGATAACCAATGAACAATCAGGGCTTAAAAGGATACAATAGTATATAGTATGGATACTGATATATTAAATGAAAAATTTGGGGAAGTCCGGTTTCTGCTGGATATGGGAGATTTCGAAAAAGCAGAAGATATACTAAATGAAGTACATACTAATATTTCAAAGATCAATGATAACGATTTATTTATCCAATATTACCTGATTAAGACCGATTTGTATAGGTGTACAAGGCGACGAGAATTAAACCTTGTTTTATGGAATGAGATGGAGCGATATTGCATCACTGATATTCATAAGTGTATGCGTTTATCATATTTGGCAAATGATTATTTGAGGTTAAAAAGATATGATGAGGCTTTTAATTTTGCTGATGCAGCATTAAATGTTGCAAGTGGATTGGATGCCAGAAATGGTTTGCTGTCGCTACAAATTAAAGGAGAGTGTTTTAAAGTAAAAAAGGATTGGAGTAATGCAATAAAAATGTATTCCACCATAGCATCAATAGCCGAAACGGATGGTAATAAGGCATTCGTTGCCAAGTATCATGCGAAAAGTGCATTGATGCTTTATGAAATGGGATATAAACAGCTAGCAATTGATCGGTTATTTGAGGCTGAAGAACATGCAAATGAGTTGAATAATATTGATCTTATACAAAAAATTGCCATTTGGCGTGCTGATTTATACAGAGATATGGGAGATGATAAGAAGGCTCTGGATTTACTGAAAGTGATAGCTGGTTTCAATAATGAGTACTTTTATTATTGAACCAACTTCATATGATTTTGCCTCTTTTTTAAAATATCGAGACAAGATTATTGTTTCAGAGTTACCTAATATCCTTCAGGTACTGGAAAATATTGCAGAGGATGAGCTAAAGGCTCGTTTAGATCCATTGCAATCATCTCATATTTCATATTTGCAAAGTGATAATACATTTGTTTTGGTTCGAAATGACGGGAATGGGCGTATTCAATTTATGCCCACTTCCCCTTCCGGAATGAAGTTTTATAGAGGTGAAAACGACTTTCATGAAGTTTGTAAACCAAGTTTATTTAGAGGTCTTTCAGGTAATAGAATCTTAATAGAACAATTGAAGACATGTGAGTTTATATTATTATTGGAATCGCATCCTATAGTTAGAGATTTTTTAAATTCGGGTTATGACATAGATCCTGTTGGAATGGCACAGCATTATGGGTTAAAAACAAATATATTAGATTTGACCAATAACAAATGGGTTGCTGCATTTTTTGCTTGCACTAAAACAAATTCAACAGGAGCATATGAATTATTGGATGGTTCTTACGAGAATAAGATGGGAATTCTATACTCTTTGGATATTGAACCAGAAAGCTTTGGAAAAGATGTTATTGTTGTAGGGGCACAACCATTTGAACGTCCTACAAGGCAAAATGCCTTTGCATTATCCTTATCTGAAGATGATAATTTTAATGACCGTAAAGGATTAGGAATCATTCCATTTAAACATGACAAAGAATCTGAAAGTATCCTTTTTGACATGTTTTACAGAAGTAAGAAACTTTTCCCTGATGATATGCTTGTTGATGTGGTATCACAGATAAATGAGATAAATGAAATTTCTTGTGGTGCAGTCTCCTTTTGCAAGACTGTGTATTATTCCAATGTCTCTGATAATGATTGGGAAAAGTATTTAAAACAAACAGGACTTTCAATTGTGCCGGAAACGACTATTAGATTTGATGAAGAGAAACTAAATATTCAGTACAAGTTTTGGTGCAATTATGGTAGAGACAGATTAATGAGAAGAACACAGTGTCATCTGGTTACGTCTTTTAAATTTGACAACTTTTAATTTCAGAGTTCAAGATGCCCTGTGAGGCAAAACTAGATGAGAATAACCGGTGGGTTGTTCTTTCATAAATAGTTTCCTAGGAAGAATTTGCCGGCATTATTACAAGAACTTCAAAAGCAACCATGGTGTATGTACCCACGAAGGATGCCATACTTGTGCTTGGAGTGATCATCATAAAACACATGAAGACTGTTGAAAGGGGAGTAATCGAGATGATACAGGAGAACCCCTGCATGCAGTATTTTCTTGGGCTCTGCGATAATGAAGATAATTCAATATATACCACGAATAGTGATCTCTCAAAATAGATTTTCAAGTATTTAGTTTAGAAAGAAAAAGAATTAAAAATAAGAAAATCGATTAATATGGATAAACTGACTGATTCAAATATTGAAAGGCAAAATATTCTCAATAACAGGTACGCGTTAGAGCGTATTCAGGAATATATTGGATTGCCCGGTATGCTTTTTGAAGGCGAGTTTCGATTTACAAAGCAAATGGTGGCAGACTTTTTTGAAGTTGATACTTCGACTATCGATCGTTATCTTGAAAAATATTCTGAAGAGCTAAGACATAACGGATATATTTTAAGTAGAGGAAAGCATCTGAAAGAGTTCAAGTTGCAATTTGCTCACCTTATTGATAAGGCGAGCAAAACTACTCAATTGGGCTTATTCAATTTCCGCTCCTTCTTAAACTTGGCAATGTTACTTGTTGAGAGCCAAAAAGCAAGACATCTACGAAGTAAAATTCTTGATATCGTTATTGATACCATTAATCAAAGAACTGGTGGAAATACAAAATTCATTAATCGACGTGATACAGATTACCTCACATCGGCTATACAAGAACATAAATACAGAAAAATGTTCACTTCTGCATTAAGTAACTACTTGGAAATGGGTAACTACAAATATGCCGTTTACACTGATAAAATTTACGAATGTGTTTTCAAAGAGAAGGCAAAGGAATACAAGGAAATATTAAAACTCGACGAAAAAGACAATATCAGAGAAACGATGTATACAGAGGTACTCGATTTGATCGCTTCTTTTGAAGCGGGATTGGCTTATGAAATTGAGAAAGCAAGTAAAGAAGCTGATCGTAAATTATTGCCCCACGAAGTGGATTCAATTTTTAAAGTATTTGCTACTCATCCTGCTCAGCTTCCCCATATTGAAAAAGCTAGAATTAAAATGGCCTCTCGAGATCTTCATTTTAGGGATGCTTTTCATTATCGTTTGGAACAATATATTCAGTCTGTGAGTCCTGACGACTTCGAACGCTTTATCGGAGAAAGAAGTATGGATTTTGAAATGCAATTATCAAAAGCATCTGATATTTTCAAACGACTGAAAGAGAGTGATTAGACCAATCAAATATATTGAATCAATAGAAGAAATTGTTGAAATACATTTGAAAACAATTGAGATTAGTGGGGGTGGAACCGATGGTATTATCAATCTTCAACCATTGCAGACATGTATGCACCATATTCAAAATGATGAATATTACCCTACTTTTGTCGATAAGTTGACACACTTGGTCTTTGTTGCCAATAAAAGCCACTCTTTCTTAGATGGAAACAAACGCATAGCAATAGCATTGGGAATGAAATTTTTACTCAATAATGGGTATTTGTTTGTCGTACAAAAGTTTGCGGAAAAAATGGAGGCTGTTTCCTATCAACTTGCAGCAGGTAGAATTACCAAAGATTTACTACGTGAAATTATTTGTTCAATTATTTATGAGGATGACTATTCTGAAGAGCTGAAACTAAAAATATTGAAAGCTTTTGATGCAGATTTATGAATCCACTTTTATTCCGGAACTACAAGATATATGTACAAACATTTTTTTAAACGTTTAATTGATTTCTTCCTGTCATTTCTCGGCTTTATCATCATTAGTCCTGTTTTCCTTTTGTTATGGATCTGGTTATCCATTGCCAACAAGGGTGCCGGTGCATTTTTTTTTCAGGAACGGCCGGGGAAGAATGAGCAGATATTCAAGGTCATCAAATTCAAAACGATGACTGATGAACGCGATGCTTCTGGTAATCTGCTTCCAGATGCTGAGCGGTTGACTAGTGTTGGTAAGTTTGTTCGCTCTACTTCTCTGGATGAGATACCGCAGCTGCTGAACGTGATTAAGGGGGATATGTCGCTTATTGGCCCGAGGCCTTTGTTGGTGCAGTATCTTCCATTGTATAACGATATGCAGAGGCGTCGTCACGAGGTACGACCGGGCATCACCGGATGGGCGCAGGTGAACGGGCGGAATGCCATCGGCTGGCAACAGAAATTTGAATACGATGTATGGTACGTGGACAATGTTTCATTATCTTTGGATATAAAAATCCTGCTGAAGACCATCCAGAAAGTATTTAAACGGGAGGGTATCAGCTCGGACACAAGTGCGACAATGGAAGCGTTTAAAGGTAACTGATTATGTATTTATTCGGTGCAAGCGGTCACGCAAAGGTGATCATAGATTCATTGAAAGCTTCGGGGAAACTGATCTCGGGGCTTTTTGACGATAATCCGGATGTGAAAAAGCTACTGGAGTACAGTGTGTATGGCTCTTTCGATCAAAACAGATTGGGTGATGAGGAGTTAATCATCTCCGTTGGATTGAATCATATCCGCAAGAAAATAGTAGAGAAATTGCCCGAGCACATTCGTTACGGGAAAGCCGTACATCCGTCGGCAGTTATCTCAGAGTATGCTTTCCTTGGAGAGGGAACCGTCGTGATGCAGGGGGCTATAATTCAGTCGAGCGTTTCCATAGGCAGGCATTGTATCATCAATACCGCTGCATCGGTAGATCACGATTGTATCATCGACGACTTTGTCCATATCTCTCCCAATGCGACGTTATGTGGAGCAGTATCGGTAGGAGAAGGTAGTCAGGTGGGTGCGGGAGCCGTGGTGATTCCGGGAATAAAGATAGGTAAATGGAGTCTTGTGGCTGCGGGAGCCGTGGTGATGAGAGATGTGCCTGACAACGTACTTGTTCTGGGCAATCCTGCAAGAGTAGTAAAACGAATCAATATATGAACAACAAAAGAATTTGGCTCTCTCTCGCCCATATGGGGGGGCAGGAGCAACGGTTTATACAGGAGGCATTCGACACGAACTGGGTGGTGCCCCTGGGACCCAATGTGGATGGTTTTGAGAAGGATCTGGAAAGTTATCTGGGCGAAAACAAACATATCGTGGCGTTGAGTGCGGGCACGGCAGCAATTCACCTGGCACTGATTCAGCTTGGGGTGGGTCCGGGTGATGAGGTGATCTGCCAGAGCTTCACCTTTAGCGCGAGCGCGAACCCGATCAAATACCTGGGTGCAGAACCGGTGTTCGTAGATAGTGAGCCGGAAACATGGAACATGGATCCGGAGCTGTTGCGAGAGGCGATTGAGATTCGTATAGCTAAAACAGGAAAGAAACCGAAGGCGATTATCCCTGTGCATCTTTACGGCATGCCTGCGAAGATGGATGAGATCATGTCGATTGCACGTGCGTTTGAGATTCCGGTGTTGGAGGATGCGGCCGAAGCGCTGGGGGCGGAATACAAGGGACAGAAATGCGGCACCTTCGGGGCGTTTGCCTGCCTCTCCTTCAACGGCAACAAGATGATCACCACCTCGGGTGGGGGGGCACTGGTTTGCTCCACCAAGGAGGAGGCTGATTTCACAAAGCACCTTGCCACGCAGGCACGAGACAATGCGCCTCACTACCAGCACTCGAAAGTGGGGTACAACTACCGTCTGAGCAACATCTGCGCGGGCATCGGCCGGGGGCAGATGTTGGTGTTGCAGGAGCACGTGGAGGCCCGCAGGAACATCAACCTGAAATACCGACAGCTGTTGGAGGGCATTCCCGGCATTGCGTTCCAAAGAAATCCTTCACCGGACTTCGATTCCAATATGTGGCTTACCTGTATCGTGGTGGATCCGGCTGAAGCAGGTTTCACCCGTGAGGAGCTGCGCCTGGGCATGGAGCAGGAGAACATTGAAACGCGTCCTCTCTGGAAGCCGATGCACCTGCAGCCCGTTTTCGCCAATGCACCATTCTACGGAGATGAATCAAGAGTAAGCGAAAATCTTTTTGATCGTGGACTCTGCCTTCCTTCCCATCCCAATCTCACCGATGAGGATCTGCAACGTGTGGTGGATGTGATAAAAGGGTTGGTGAAATAAACACGAACTTATCGGCGGCAGTTACTTCTTGCCGCCTTTCTTCTTTTTGCCTTTTTTCTGATTATGGCCGTAACCGTAGCCATAGCCGTAACCATAGCCATAACCGTAACCCCGGTGGTACTCCGTGACGCCATTGATCACCAGCAGCATGTTGTTGAGCTTGCCTGTCTGCATCAGCTCGTTGGCGAAGCGCAGGTTGCCCTTGCTGGAGTAGTCGGCGCGACAGATGTAGACGCTGGCATCGGCGATGCGGTTGATGATGAGCGTGTCGCTCACCTGGCTGGTGGGCGCCGAGTCGATAAAGATGAAATCATATTCTTCCTGCAGGCGCGCGATGGCCTTGTCGAGGGTGTTGCGTGTAAGCAACTCGGCCGGGTTGGGTGGTACGGGGCCGGCGGGAATCACGTCGAGGTTGGGGTGTAACCCCGAGGGTACGATCAGGTTGTCGATATCCTTTTCGAAACCGGAGAGATAGGCCGTAAGGCCTGTTTTTGTTTCCAGGTCCATATATTCCCGCAGACGGGGAATGCGCAGGTCCATGCCGATCAGCAGCACTCTCTTGTCAAGCAGGGCGGTACTCACAGCCGTGTTGAGGGCCACGAAGGTCTTTCCCTCTCCCGAGACGGTGGAGGTGAAGATCACCACCTTCTTGTCGGCTCCCAGCGTGAGCATGAGGTTGGTGCGCGCCATGCGGAACGCTTCGTCGATCTCGCGGGTTTCATTTTCCTTCACGGCCACGTTCTCATCTTCGGTATGACGGGGAATCTCACACAATACGGGGATCTTGGAGATGCGGTCCACATCGGCACGGGTGCGGATGCGGAACTGCAGGATATCCATCAGGTAGATGATGGCGGCAGGGATGAGGATACCCAGCATGAGCGCTGCCAGCAGCACGATCATGGTGCGGGGGGCAACCTTGCTCCCGAGCATCGCCTCGTCGAGTACCTTGGCGCTGTTGGCCGTGGCGGCCAGCGAGAGGGCGTTCTCCTCGCGCTTCTGGAGCAACATGAGAAAAAGGTTGGCCTTGATCTGCTGCTCGCGGGAGAGCTCCATGAATTCTCTTTCCTGCGTGGGGATGTTGCTTACACGCCCACCATAGAGCCCTGCCTGGTTGCGGGCGTCGCGGCGCTGGATATTCAGCCCCCGCTGCACGCTGTTGATGGAGGTGTTGATATTCTGTCGCAGGCCGGAGATCTGTTCGTTGAGCCGGACCATGGCGGGGTTGTCGTCGGTCATGCTCTGCGAGAGCCGTTCCCGTTCCAGCAAGAGCCGGTTGTATTCACTGGTGGTGGCGGCCAGGGTGGGGTCGTCGATGCCCACGTTGGCAGGAATGGTCTTGTCCACGTTGGTGGGGTTGTTCACATACTCGTTGAGGGAGTTTACCACGTTGAGTTGCGTCTCCACCTGCACCAGCTGCTGTTCATACTGGCTTCCCATCTGCATGTCGCGCTGCAGGTTGGTCTGTATGTCGGAGAGCCCCTGGCTGCGCTTGTACTCTTCCACATCGAGTTCCGCCTCGGTGAGCTCCCTGTTGATGATGAGGATGCGTTCGTTGATGAAGGCTTGCGTGTTGCTTGCCTCCATCTTGTTATCCTGGATGGTCTCGTTGTTATAGACCTCCACCAGCATATTCAGGAAGTCTCTTCCTTTCTGCGGATAGGGTGTCTGGATAGAGAGATCGAGCACCGATGCCTGCTTGGAGGCCGGCTGGATTGTCAGCGCGGCCCGGTATCCCCGGATGGCCGATTCGGGATGCTGGATCTGCACGTAAAAGGGCCGGCTGGGTGGCGCCACACCCTTGCGGTCGGTAAAGCTGACATTCCCGAAGGGGGTGTGCAGCAGCGCCGGCAGCTGACTGAAGACCGTGTCGACGGTGATTCCACCGACAATGCCGGTCACACCGACTCTTTTTTCATTATTCACATCGAGATGAAGGATGATATCCTGCCGGAGCCTGTCGAGATCGCTCTGCTCCATATCCACGATAACGGGGCTTTCGGTGTAGAGGTCGGTATCCTTTACCCTTCCCTCCACGATATAGGAGGTATGCAGGTTGAGGCGGTTGATCACATCGCTGATCAGGGAACGGGACCGCATGATATACATCTCGTTCTCCACGTTGGTCACCATGCCGAACATGCTGAACTCGAGCGGGTCGGGCGAGGTGGGGCTGGCGGTGGACTTGGAATCCTTGAGGATCACACTGGAGTTTACCTCATAAATGGGGGTCGTATACCGCAGATAGACAAAGGCGAGTGCGAGTGCCATCAGGATTCCGAACAGGAACCACTTCCAGTAGCGGGCATAGCGCATGACGATCTCCATGATGGAGATTGTTTCTTCTTTGTTCTCTTCAAGTCCCTGTCCCGCCGGTTGTATTTCTGACATAACGTGTTGGTTTGAGTAAATCTTGAATTGTTTGTGTCGTATGATGGGGTTGTCTTATTTCAGTACATTGATCAGCAGGGTAGCCACCGAGATCACGATGGAGGTGGCCGAAAGCCAGATGCCCGTGGCGCTGCCGATATCGGAGTTCTTCGCCTTGGTCTTGTTGGGCTCCACGTAGACCACATCGTTCTGCTGCAGATAAAAATAGGGGGAGAAAAGCAGCTCCCTGTCGTTCAGGTTCATCACGATCACCTGCTTGTTGCCATCGGCATCCTCCCGGATGATCTTCACGTTGTCCCTCTTACCCCAGATTGTCATGTCGCCAGCCATGGCCAGCGCCTCCAGGATATTCACCTTCTCGTTGACGATGGTAAAGGTGTTGGGACGGGCCACCTCACCGATCACCGATATCTTGTAATTTACAAAGCTTACGGTCACCACCGGCTGCTCTTTCAGGTATTTTCCCAGCAGGTCGGTCACCTTCTGCTCTGCCTCGCGCTTGGTGAGTCCCTTCAGCGTGATCATGCCCAGCACGGGGAAGTTGATCTGGCCGTTGTTGTCGACAAGGTAGGGCTGCAAAGTGGGTTGTGCGGTTGTGGTGAGTCCGGTCGTCATGGCCGGCACGGTGAGGTTGAACGGCTTGACTGCCTCGGGGTCGGTCGCGCTCACCGTGATGGTCAGCAGGTCCTTGGGCAGGATGCGTGCCTCATAAAGTGGTGTGGTTTGTGCATATTCGGCCATATCGGCATTGTCGGCGCCCTGTAGGTAAGCCACATTCTTCGCGGAGTTACAGGCGGCTACCAACGCAATGATGGCCATGATCAGAAATAATCGGATTCCTTTTTGCATAAAGTGTATATTATTACATGATTTTTTAATAGTACCGGCACTAATTCCGCGCAGATTCCCGTCCACCAACCTCAATTTCCTTCAGCAGGCGCACACTGCTCTGTCGGATGCAAAAGTAGTACTTTTTTTGGGATAAGGCAGGGAAGTTTGGAGAAATGTGGGGAAAAAGCGGTCAGCGGTCAGCGGTCAGCTTTCAGCGGTCAGCGTTCAGCGATCAGCTTTTTTAGCGGTCAGCGGTCAGCTTTTTTAGCTTTCAGCGTTCAGCGTTCAGCGATCAGCTTTGGCGGAGCAATGTTGTTGCATGCAGCGGTAAGCTTTTTTAGCTGTCAGCGGTCAGCTATCAGCTATCAGCTGGGTTTCTCCTGATGGTCTGGTACAGCGCTCTGTAACCAGGGGTTGGTTCCGGATCGCAACTTAAACAACTTTGGTACAGGAATAGTTTAGAAAGCGGTCAGGATTTTTAGGATTCAGGATTCAGGATTCAGGATTCAGCTATCAGCTTTGAAGGTGAGATGTTGTAAGAGTCAGCGGTTAGCAAGGATAGAGTTGTAAACTTTCACTGTGCTCTTCAAGATATTCTGGATAGCATGCACCTTGTATGGAAGGTGACCCAGTTAGAGAAAAAATAGTTGATTTTTACAGGGAACCATTTGATTTTTACTATCTTTGCGAAAATGGTTCTATTTGATAACCAATAAATGAATCGCGATTATGACAACCTTGGAGCCACAAGACTTTATAAAAGACGGTGAAAGTGAGTCTTTCGAATTTAAAAGTAGTTTTAATACCGAGACAATAGAAACACTTGTTGCGTTCGCCAATACAAAAGGAGGGACCGTTTTTGTGGGGATCAACAATAAAGGTGTGATCTCAGGTGTATCTCTTAACACCGAGAGTGTTCAACAATGGGTTAATGAAATAAAATCTAAAACAAGCCCATCATTAATTCCTGATTTTGATATTAAAGAAGTTGAAAATAAATCTATTGTATTATTATCTATTCCCGAATATCCGGTAAAACCTGTATCTGTAAGAGGCAAATATTATAAACGAGTTGGTAATTCTAATCATTTGATGTCTACAGCCGAGGTAACTGATTTGTATATGCGTACTATGCAGTATTCGTGGGACGCTTATCCTTATCCCGGTAAGACGATTGAGGATTTAGATATGGATAAAATTGAACGTTTCGCTAACAGGATCAATGAAAAGGGACGTTTGCGTATTTCTGGTACTCCGGTTGAAATAATTAGTAAAATGAATCTGGTTAAGGATGGAAATCCTACAAATGGTGCAATGCTTTTGTTTGCTAAAACTCCTTTGATGTATGATATTCATGCGGGAAGATTAAAAACATCTGATGTAATTTTAGACGATAGGATTATTCGCAATACTTTGTATGAAGCTGTTGAGGAAACCATGAAATATAGTAAGCATTCGGTAAACCCCGTCCTATTTTAATTTCTGATCCTTGCTATATTTGCCCGCAAAAAATAATATGTGGACATTACAGCAGTTTGAGGAGATCTATGATCGTTACCAGGCCAGCGGGCTTCGGATAAAAGAGTTCTGCCGGAACGAGTCGATTATGGAATCCAGGTTTTATTACTGGCAGAAGAGATTGAGGGAACATAACTACAGAACAGGGAGGGAGTCCGGTTTCATCCCGATTGTCTTTACCGGTTCCAATCCATCGCCGGCAAACAAGGAAGTTGTCCATCATAAACCGATTCCAGAGCATGTTGACCCCACCCCGGGGAATGTTCTCGAAATAGTCTATCCCAATGGCGTTAAAGTGCGTGTTCCCATGGGGGCTGATCCAACTCAGCTGCGTTCATTAATCCTCCTGATCCGATAAGCCATGTTCAATCTGAACGCCTCGATGCGTTACTGGCTTTACCCGTTTCCAACAGACATGCGAAAAGGGTTCTACACTTTAAGCGGGCTGGTCACTGACCGGATGGGACAGGATGTACGCAGCGGTGACGTGTTCATCTTTCTGAACCGTCACTGCACGAGCATGAAAGCTTTACATATGGAGCACGGCGGACTGGTGATCTACTACATGAAACTGGAGAAAGGCAATTTTGCATTGCCCACGCTTGATGAAAATGGCAAGACACACCCCTTTTCGTGGCAAAAACTGATGCTGATGGTACAGGGTATTGATGCCGGGCAGTGCAACTACAAGAAACGATGGGAAGGCGCATAAACAGACGGTTTTAGTCATCTTTTTTCTTGCATGTTTCACTCTTTTTTTGTATCTTTACTCCCGTTATCCGACAGGAAAAAGATGCAAGAAAACAAGGAAAATCCGAACGAACTTCTCGAACTCCTCCTGGAGAAATGCGACCGTTTATACCAGGAGAACATGCTTCTGAAAGGTAAACTGGAGGATCGCACGGATGTTGATGCATTGAAATCCTCTTACGAGAAAACCATATCGGAGAAAGATACCAGGATCGTCGACCTGGAGAAACAGGTTGCCAGTCTCAAGCGCCGCATATGGGGCAAATCCAGCGAGCGTTATATCCAGGCAGACCCACAGCAGCGACGGATAGACTTCGAGGGTCTTGACCTGTTGCCCGGGGAAAAGGAGCTTGCAGAGGCAGCCAAGGCGGAGATAGAGGCCTTCAGGAAAAGACGCGTGAAGGAACAGGTGAAACGCAAGCCGGTCCGCAAGCCCTTACCCGAAGATCTGCCACGTGTAGAGGAGCACCTTTATCCCTCAGAAATAATGGAGAACAAGGATGCATGGACCGAGCTGGAACCCGAGATCACCGAAATGCTGGAGTATGAACCGGGGAAATGCTATGTCAGGAAGATTGTCCGTCATAAGTATGTTCAAAAAATCAAGCCAACACTTGATTCTGAAAAGGTGTCTTCTCCCATTGTCACGGCATCCCTTGCAACAAGATACCAGCCTATCGCACGCAGTTATGCCGGAGCGTCCCTTCTGGCGGAGCTGATGATAAACAAGTACGTGAATCACCTGCCCTTCTACCGCCAGATACAGATGATGAAACAGATGGGTGTCAATCTGCCTCCTCCCACGGTGAATGGCTGGTTCAAAGATACGGCCGACCTGCTCAGACCGCTTTATTATCGACTCGGGGAACAGGTTCTTGCCACCGATTACATCCAGGTGGACGAGACAACTGTGCCCGTGATCAATAACGAGAAGAAAAAAACCGTCAATGGATACATGTGGATGGTGCGTTCTGTCATGGATTCACAGCTCTTCTTCCATTATGACCATGGCTCAAGGGCGCAGAATGTCGCCTTGTCCCTGTTGAAAGACTTCCGTGGTGCCATGCAGACGGACGGATACGGCGTGTACAAAATGTACGAATACAAAAAAGATGTACTGCCCCTGGGATGTTGGGCCCATGCAAGGCGTTATCGCAACTTTAATTTAATCAAAAGTAGTCCGATAATGATCGCTGATAATTAATACTTTACAAGTGTTTCTTTTCAAAACTACTTTTGATAATTGTTCAAGCCAAACTTTTTAAAAAAGCTTTGAGCTTGGGATCTTTTTCCCAGCTTTTCACATCTGGTTCTGTTATTCCAAGATCTCTATAGGCATTCTCTATGGCTTCTCTCTTTAACTTCGAGTCCGCCCTTGCGTAAATCTCGGTTGTTTGTATCGACACATGACCCAGAAGATCCCTGATATATACCAGGTTTACACCGGCCTGTAGCAGATGCATTGCTCTTGAGTGCCTGAACGTGTGCGGAGTTGGCGTTGACGGGACCATATCGGGATGCGCAATACGTGCCATTGAAGCATATTTATGCAAAATATAGGTAATACCGGGATTGGAGAGCTTTGCCCTCCAGCTATTGAAGAACAGGGGATGATGATCCATTCCCGGCCTGTCCAAACCATATTCCTTCATATAATTTCCAAGTAAATTCATCATATTATCATCAACCGGCACTAAACGCTTTTTAGCACCTTTTCCAAATAATTCGATGACATAGGGTTTGCTTGCCCTTATCGATGACGGTGTAAGATCTATCATTTCCTGAACCCTGGCTCCAAGATTATACATCAATGACAATAGGGTCAGGTTTCTTCTTCCTTCACGGGTATTTGTATCTATCTGTTCAAAAACAGCTTTTATACCATCAACGGTCAGGTACTTGACACTATTTCGCTCCTCTCGCTTTAAACGTATTGAGCATATCGATTTCCAGCGTGATAAATGGACGGGATCTTCGTACATCATGTATTCATAGAAAGATCTTATCGTGGCATATCTCTGGTTCCGTGTGGATACGGCGTTGTGTTTAACTTCCTGGAGCCAGTCCAGGAAGGATAAAACTATACTCCTGTCTATGTCATCCAGTCCCAATTTGTCCGCCGATATCTTCTTCTCTTTATTCATATATTCAAGCAGGAGGACAAAAGTATCCCTGTATGAACGCACTGTATGGGCACTAACACCACGCTCCTTTACCAGGTAATCGGTAAAATACTTTTCAATACACTCTGCAATGTCTTTATATGCTTCCATGATTATCAACCTTAACGAGTGATTTTGCAATAAGTATTCCAAGTCCGGCGGTTACGGACGCGTCCATCTGGATAATCTCCGGATACATGTTTCGTGTAAGACGAAGATAATACTCGGTGTCCAGGACTTTTACATGCCCCATAAATGTAGAAAGTATCGGGAGGCGACAGTATATATCTCTACCTTGCCTATGCATGCGGATGAGAGAGTGTACACAAGCGGTATGCCTTAGATTATGAAGGCTTGGACCTTCTTCGTGTCCTCTATAGGGTATGTTTGCCTCCTGCAATAGTCTTCTAAAATATCTGCCCAGACTTGTTTTTGCCAGTTTATGTCCAAGACCATTGACAAAAAGAGGATTCTCCGGTGCCATTATACCTTCGACTGGTAACATATTTCTGTAATGGATGTATTGTCGCAAAGCTTTTTTTAAAGATTCATTTAACGGGGCAAGTCTTTGACGTCCATTCTTTGTATTATCCAAAACAATGGTATGCCCTTCAAAGTCTATGTCCTGATTACGAAGATTTATTGCTTCACCAATTCGTATTGCTGTGCTATACAAAGTTCTTAGCAAAACAGGAATAACCATCATCAATGACTTGGCATGATGTTCTTTTTCCCGGAGATTATCAGCCGCAGCAAACAGGCTCTTGATTTCGTTTTCAGTAAAGATGTAAGGTACATATTCAGATTTATGCTTCCTTGGTAATCTTGGAACATAACATTCAAGCCCCATGCTGCTCATATATAGCAAAAAGCGTCTCATTATGGAAACTTTCTGATATATGGTTGATACTTGTTTGTTATCACAAGTTGCATGATACCAACTATCATAGGATATCCTGTCAATATAACTTGACTTATGATCCTTCTCCGCCAGATACCGGTCCAACTCGTAAAGGGTCCACTTTATATCTTCCCCTTTTATCCCTTTTCGGGTTTTTGATTCTACAAAAGATCTTATGTGAGGAGCCATAATACTTCTATAATTTAGATAGTCAAGCATATAACATCCCCCCTTTCTGCGTGTAAAAATTATCGGGAACATCCGGTACCGCCAAGGAACATTCCAGTAGAGACTTGATGTCAACGCCAAGATAATACATAGTCGAGCCCGTCGAACCATGTCCTAACACTTCAGATATTACAGGTAAGGAAATGCCACTTTCCAAAAGATTCGTGGCCAGACTATGTCTTAGGGAGTGGGTGCCATGATGCCTCCCTTTAGGAGACACTCCTGCCGCGTAAAGGTAAGCAGCTACAATAGTGCACAATGTCGACACTTTTATTTGCCTATAAGGCTGGACAAGTGACAAAAACAGATTCTTCGAGTCATTTTTTGGCCTACCGTTCTTTATATAATCAATAATGGCATCTCCTAGATCGGAGAGAAGCGGTAGGGTGATCTCCCTTTTGGTCTTGTACTGTTTGAGAGTAATGATACTCTTATCCCAATCAAAATTAGCAAACTGGAGTCTTGTAATATCGGAAGCCCGTAGCCCGAGTCTGGATGCAAGCAGTATCATCGCGTAATCCCTTTTGCCTTTCGCTCCGGTCCTGTCTACCGCCCCTTCTATTTTTATTACTTCATCCCTGGTATAAAAGGAGGGTAATTTCTCACCCCGATGACACTTCAACCCCTCTAGTTCTTTGCTCAGATCCTCTTTTGTAAAGCCAAATTCGAAAAGATGCTTTAAAAATATTCTGACAGGACCGCATTTGTATAACGTTTGATTTTGGGATGAAGCGAGAAAATAATCAATATCCTCTCTTTTAAGTGTTTCCAATGTCGCACCATGTGTCTTCATGGCTGTGGTGAAACTGTCTAACGAACTTTGATATGTCTGTATTGTTGAATCACTGAACCTGTACTCCTTGCTGCGAAGAGATATGAAGCTTTTGGCTTCCATTCCCAGTTTGCTGGGAAAAGTGTAAAGATCACCTTCATGATATTTTGGTCGGTATGGCAAACCTTTAAGGAAATTATTCAACAAGAAGACCGCCCCCCTTGATGTTGTATATTTGTATTTCGAGTCTGTCAACTCCAAACTTTTAAGAAAAGACATTCCGACCTCTTGCGTATAGATATCACGACCATGCTCCTGCATGAAAGCCACCAGTTCACGGATACGGCGAACATGTCTTGATCCCGTCTGTTGAGTTAGCTTGTATTCTTTTACAAGTAATTCTTCTTGAGACAACAATTCGTCTCTTGCGATTTTTATTTCTTCCATACCTTTAATAAATTTAGATTGATGAATGTATTTTCATCAACCACAAAGATATATAGGCAGGAGTAATTTAATCAGAGGAATATTATCAAAACAATTATTGTCTATCAAAGAGTTCCCGATGTCGAATCAATGGTACTTTTGATTTAACTAAAGTTGCGATAACTTCTGTTATCAAAAGGTTTTGATAAAAGGCGAAAGTTTGAAGAGTCATTGAAGAATGACAGGTCCAGGGCCGAATATGCCCTTGAACAGATCGGCCTTCTCTACGAGGTGGAAAGGGAAGCCGATGATAAGAATCTCACTTACCAGGAAAGGGCGGATCTCAGGGAGAGTCATGCTTACCCCATCATGGTTGCCTTTGAAAAGTGGTTGGTGTGTGAATATGAAAAGGTTCTACCCAAGAGTCCGATAGGGAACGCAATAAAATACAGCCATGGCATCTTTCACCGGTTAAGCCGGTATCACCTGGATGGCAGATACCGCATTGACAATAATCTCGCAGAGAACAGCCTGAGAGGCCTGGCCCTAGGAAGAAAGAATTACCTTTTTTGCGGTAACCATGACGCTGCCGAGGACGCGGCTGTCATGTACTCGTTGCTTGGGTGCTGCAAGGCAGCCGATGTGAACTTCCGCGACTGGATGGTGTATGTGCTGAGCCATATACACGACTATGACGAAGACTACAACAAGGATCTCGCCGAACTGCTTCCGGGAAACTACTCCAAGACAATCTCCTAAAAACTCCACATCGACTCCGAATGTTTTGGAGGTTTTTGAAAGTCCACTTTCATAAACCAGGAAATCATAGAATCAAATACGGGCATCACCGAATGCTTACGAAATATATTATGAGTCATTTGAAAGTTTCGTATAAAATATCCTCTGAAACTGTAGTACAAACTACACAAAGATCTGAAATATTTGAATATCCTCTTGAAGCTTTGCGTGAGTTAGTGTTAAATAGTATTATTCATCGTCAATATGATAATGTTGGAGATATTAAGATTAAAATATTTGATAACAGAATTACAATATTTAATCCTGGAAAACTTTATGGCGACCTTACAATTGAGGATTTAAAAACAGATTATTATCAATCTTCTGCAAGGAATAAATTGGTTGTTGAGGCTTTCTTTTTAACAGGCGATATCGAAAAATATGGTACTGGGTTTCATCGTGTGCGTAATGCTATAAGCAAATATCCAAGCATGAAATTTAAATATAGAGAAATTCAAAACGGATTTCTCACTGAACTTAGTTATGAAGAAACCAGTACTGATAACACTGTGGATAACACTGTGGATAACACTGTGGATAACACTGTGGATAAGACCAATGAAGAGAAAATACTTGATGCCATAAGAGTTAATCCAGGAATCACACAACAAAAGCTTGTTGAAATTACCGGTCTAACCCGTAGAGGTGTGGAATGGAATATACAAAAATTGAAAGTAGAAAATGTTATTAGACGTGTTGGAGGGAAAAAACATGGTCATTGGGAAATATTGTCTGATTAGAAAATCCTGAATTATATATTGAAAGGCCTTCTAAATATAATGAGTTCACTGGAGATGTTATCTTTCTTCGGCATGAGTAATCCTGAGGTGAATGAGTTTGCTGTTAAATGGACACTATCTTTTTCGGGATCTTAAGTTACAAATAGTTGAGAAGAATAGTTCTTAAGATAGTAGTAAGATGTTTTTACATATTCATATTTAAACAACTCACTTTTACGTATATTCCAGTTTCTAATGGATTGCATCACTTCATCTACAGTATAGTTGGGATTTTGTGCCAATATAAAATCAACAGTGGCTAATATTTCTAATGAGAGCTCTGATGTGTAGTCTGACAAAAATGAGATCAAGCTTTTTACCCGTTGGGCATCCTCTGAATTTAGTTGCCTATTTACATAATGATTTACTTCATTCCACTTTTCGTAGTTAAGTTGTAGCGGCTCAAATGGCTTGGCCTGTCCTTGTTCCATACCCTTGAGATATACGCCATTCAAATGGTAAAGCACTTTCTCAACGCCAATGGCATACGGACCGTAATAATGTGGCTGAAACTTAAGATTCAGCTTTTGCCCCTTTCTTTGTAGAAAATAAGCGAGTTTATTAGCTGCAAACAAACTGCTATATTCACCCATACTTTCAAATGCAAATAAAGTATAAAGCAATGCTGCACGCGCAGGTGTTAGATGTACATCCCTCTTAGTTTCTTGTTTCTGTAAAATGGTTTTAATAGCCGCATTGGGTTCGTAAATCATAATTAATGTATCTAAACCACTTAAAGCCTGCTCAATCATGGGTTTGACCCTTTTCCAATCCAAACCACCATTACCGCTACCCAATGGAGGTATGGCTACGCTTTTTATATTTTGCTGGAGTAATAACTGCCGTAAAGCGGTCAATCCCTTTTCGATGTATTCGTACTTTGAAGGATGACGCCAATGTATTTTAGTGGGAAAATTTATGATTAATTTTTTGCCAAGCTCTAGATTTTCATCCCATATAACCAGTAATTTACCTGGTTCTAATTCCTTCCTTTTACAGGCTTCTATATAGGATTTGCTGTTATTTGGAAATGCTTCCTTAAACTGCAATGCAATACCTTTTCCCATTACACCTACGGTGTTTACGGTGTTCACCAGGGCTTCCGCCCCGGAATGCATCATGTCTCCTTCAACAGTCTTTATCATTTTAGAAGAAATATTGTGGCTGCACGTTTACAGTCAAGTTTATATTGTTTTTGTTTAGTAGATTATTTACACGATCCGCTGTAATCTGGTCGTATACGTTGAGCGATTCAATATATTCTAATGGTACTTCATTATAAACTAGAAACTCCGCTTGGTATCTTCTTGGACGATCATAGTCACCATCGTTCTTTGAAAAATTACTTTGTTGGATGCAATCCCAGTCAATCTGTATTAAATCAGCCAAATTATTATAGTGATTACTAATCATATCGTTACCCTGTCCATCAGTGAAAAACCATTTAGGTAAATTAGCCAGAACTTCGATCAGGCAACGAATAACCAGAATTTCGTTTTTATTCCTTTTGGGTACGATGGGGTGATGGTAGCCGGTGATAATGTTAAAAAGCATGATGGATTTAGGAGTAAAATAAAACGGTACGTAGTCGCCTATTATTCCGTAGTTGCTGATTCTCACAGGTTTTGCCCTACGTACATCAATTATTTCGGGATTACCTATTTCCATAAAGTGTTTACTCGCGTTTGGGTGGTGTTTATTTACAATGCCATTTTGCAGCAACAGGGGTAGATTGTTGATGTGTGTGATCCGATAACAATATCTCTTTTGCTCATTAATCATGTTTGAGGTATGTGTAATACAAAGATACCCAATATGCACGATAAATATACAACATTCATAGAGAACTACAAACGGAAAAGGTGATTTTTACCGAAAATTATAACATTCTCAATTACCATGAATACATGCCTGATCCTCATCCGATGTTACATCTGTTCCCCTTTAATCGGAGGACATGCTGTATGCGATCAGCAAAGTTTCCATGTCCATTCTTAATGAAATTAGATAATAATCAGGAGCATAAGGCCTAATTATTTAGAAGATAAGCACCCACCGTAGAGTTTGATATTACAACGATATCCCATAAAAGAGTCTTCCTGTTCTTTGCGGCAAATTTGCATTACCAGGAAGACTCAATCACAGTTTAGGACTACTTCTTCATTCAGGAATCAGGATTCAGGAATCAGCTAAGTGAAGAAGAATTTAAAATTTGGAGATCAGAATCCCGGCGTGGTTTGCTCCAAAAGTGGATTGGAGTTCAACGCGCGCGACGGGATGGGAAAGACGGTGTTGTCTTTGGTGTCGGCGGGCTTATCCCACCACTCGGCACTAAAACGGTTCCACCGGATGAGATCGGTACGCCGGTGGCGATCGCCCAGGAACTCACGTCCCAGCTCGTCTACAAACTCATCTTCGGTAAGCAGTGACAGGTTTTGTACATAACTATGGGCGGCCCACTTGTCGGCAGGATAGTTGCGCTTGCGCACGGCATCGAGCATCTGCGCGGCGCCGGACACGTTGTTATTCCTGAACAGGCATTCGGCCACGATGTAGTACATCTCCGACAGGCGGATCTCTGCCACCCAGTTGTTCTGAAACAGGCCTGGCCGTGACCGTGTCGTATGGAATCTCCGTCAAGTCGGTACAGGATATGATTCCTGCAATAAGACTGAACAGGATGAATAGCTTGCTGTAATGTTTCATTGTCATCTTCATGTTTAAGTTAATAAGTTATCTGAATACCGAATGATAGGTTGGTGGTGGTGGGATATAAGTCGAGGCTGCCGATGCCGGGATCCAATCCCGATATCTGGGTGTTTGCCGGATCCAGACCGCTATAGTTGGTGATCGTGAAAAGATTTCGTGCCGTGGCATAGAGCCTGAGGCTGCTGACGAATCGGGTTTTCAGCTTCGGCGTATAACCCAGCGTAACATTGTCGAGCTTCAGATAGTTCCCATTCTCCAGGAAGTAATCGGTGATGTGCTTGGGGCCCTTCACCTGCTGGTTGCGTGTGAAGGCATCTTTCAAGAGGTTGATGCCGGGCTGATGCTGGAGTCCGTAGTACATCTGATACAGGTTCAGTATCTGGTAATTGAATTTTCCCCGGAAGAAGAACGACAAATCGAAGTTGCCATACCGGATGTTGTTGCCCCACGACAGTTCAATGCGGGGCATGCCGTGACCGAGATAGACCTTGTCCTCATCGTTTCCCTCCTCGGCCACCTTCATGGTGCCACCTTTCACTCCTTTTTCCCAGATCATGATGTAGCCGTCATCATTCACGCCGGCATACTTGTAGCCCCTGAAGCTGCCGATCTCGATCCCGTCCTCGAGCCGTTGGGCCGGACCGGGGTTACCGGGAGAGGGGAGGCTGGAGCGATCGATATATCCTTTCTTATAAAATTCGTTTGAGAATTTGTCGACGACCGACCTAGCATAGGAGGTGACCAGATTCGTGCTGTAATCGAACTTGCCGCTGCGCACCGCATTCCACTCCACATTCAGCTCGACGCCCCTGGAGCTGGTGGAGGCCACGTTGGTGAAAATCTGCTGATGTATATTGGGCGGCACGGGAGCATCGTACCAGGAGATGACATCGGATCCCTTGCGGATGAAATAATCGAGACTACCATTCAGGCGCTTGTTGAAGAGCGCATAATCCACGCCAACGTTGATGGAATTCTGCTTCTCCCACTGAAGGTTTAAATTGGGATTGTTGGCGGGGCCGAAGACCTGTATCCATTCACCGTCGTCGTTCAGATATCGACCGAATCCCTGATAACGGGCGAGGGAACTGTAACGGGGAAATCCGGAGCGGCCGGTGACACCAAACGACACGCGCAGCTTCAGGTCGTCCACCACCTCACTCTCCGACAGGGCCGGCAGGTTGCTGAGGCGCCATGCGGCGGAGGCGGCAGGGAAGAAGCCCCACTTGTTGTCTTTCCCGAACTTGGTGTTGCCTTCATAGCGCAACGAGGCGGTAAAGAGGTAGGTATCGAGGTAGTCGTAATTGATGCGGCCGAAAAACGCGATATTCTTTTCCCTGCTCTTCCAGGAGTCCATGCCCAGTCGCCCTTCTTTTCTGTTCCACTGGCCGACATCGAGCTTGTTGTAGAGGAAGGCATCGGAAGGAAAGTCCATGTTCTCCGCCCAGAATCCCCCGTTCCGGAACTCCTGATAGGAGTAGCCACCCATCAGCTTCAGGTTGTGGGTATCCCGAAAGGAGGTGACGTAGTTGGTGATCCATTCCAGCGTGAGATCTTCCCAGTTTTCCGATTGCAGGCGGGCACGCCCCTTGCGGTCATTGTCGATGGACTCGCGGTGCGTGGAGTAATAGTATTCCTGTTTTTTCATGACCTGCGCCTGGCGAGCCAGCTTTAACTCGGTATGCAGATTGGACAGGAGGTTTAACCGGATGTTGAAGTCTACGATATTGTATTCCTGCCGCGCTCCGTTGATCCGGTCTTTCAGGTCGCCCACCGGGTTGTAGGTGTCGTATCCCTTGAAATGATAATATCGGGAGGGATCGTTGGGGTCCATCAGCGGGATGGTGGGGTTTAGCTGTACCGCCTGCTTGAAGGCGCCGTAGTTGCTGTAGTTCTCGTCGACCAGCCTGTAGGAGATGTTGCCGGTAAGTTCGAGCAGATTTTCCAGGGTTACCTGTTTGAAGTTTGCCCGTATGCCATACTCTTCCCGGTCACTGGCTATGTCGATGCCTGTCTTGCTCTTGTAGTTGGCGGAGATACGGAAGATGGAGCTTTCACTTCCTCCGCCCAGTGCGAGGTAGTGGTTCTGGCCGAAGTTATCTTTCCGGAGCAACTCGTCATACCATAATGTCTTGGCGCCGTAGTCGGTATCCCTGTCGCGTTCCACAAACTCTTCGGGACTGAGGATATCCGGTTTCCGGGCTACACGATCGTGCTCCAGGTAGCCTTCGTAGGTGATGGAGACTTTTCCCGATTTGCCTGCCTTGGTCTGTACAATGATTACGCCGTTGGATGCTCGGGAGCCATATATGGCTGCGGCAGAGCCGTCTTTCAGTACCGTGATGGATTCGATATCCTGGTTTGAAAGGTTTCTCAGGTTACCACCGGGCATGCCATCGATGACGATCAACGGACCGTTTCCCGATTCCAGGGAGGAGGCACCACGTATCTGGAGATTTTCCATGGGATCCCTGTTGGGATCTGCAGCCGCATAATTGGATACGGTGAGGCCGGCCACCTTCCCGTCGATCATCTGCATGGGGTTGTTGACCGCTCCCTGGAGAAAGTCCTTGCTGCTGACCTTGGATACGGCCGAGGTGAGGTCTCTTCGTTCCACACCGCCATAACCCACGACCACAATCTCTTCGAGCAGACCGGCATCTTCCATCATGATCACTTCGATGCGGTTCCTCCCGGCCAACGGCACATTTTGCTGTTGCATGCCCACATACGAGATGGTGAGGGTGCCATTGGAAGGTACATTGTTGAGGAAGAAGTTCCCGTCGATATCGGTCACGGTACCGCCGGAGGTGCCCTGCACCTGCACTGTCGCCCCGATTAATGGCTCTCCTGCGGCATCGGTCACCCTGCCGGTCACCTGCACGCCCTGGGCATACATACACTGGGACAACACCCACACGATGGCGAGCATGCTCCCTTTCATCAGATTCATCAATTGTTTGTTCATTCTTTAGTTTTTAAGTTAATGAGACGATGGATAAAGTCCGCGCAGACTTTTTTTATGATTATTACAGAAATAGATTAATCTACTCCTCGCATTGATCTACTCCCCGCAAAAGTAAACGTTCGCAAAAGTAAACGTTCGGCATTTTTAATTAAAAAAAATATAGTTGATTCTTACGGGAAACGGGTTGATTTTTACGGGAATAGGAGTCATGAGTCTTATTTCAGTTTATTTCATTGGTTGAGAAACCAACTTACAAAGGTAAGATTTGGTAAGCCTGTTAAAGTCTCTGTGACCTTGATTTTTATTTTCATGCGCTTGGAAATACCTCAATGTTCATGTAATTTTGGGATAAGAGGTTTTATTTAAAACCAATGAATTTACATTAAGAGAAACGGAATTTATATATGTAAAAATGTTAAATCCGTGTTAGAGTTGTGTTAAAGTAAACCTATGGGTTGATATTATGAAAATTGTTGCTACCTTTGTAGAAAATTTATTCACTTTTTGGTATAAAGGAGTTCCCAAAGACGAGTTTGCATTGCAATTCAGCAATTGGAAAGACCCGGAGTTTCTGTACAATTTTTTTAAATTCAATCATAAAGATCTTCATCAATCTATCTGGAATTACATTTCTATAGAATATGCGATAGATAAAACAATTCAAGATGCTTTAGAATTTGAAAGCGAACTTCTGGATAATCGTGAAATAAATTTAGAAAAACGATTTAGGCCTTTAAATGATTTACAAACTTCATTCATCAATTTGAGTAAAAGTAAATGTTATGGTATTAATGCCCCCAGTTGGTTAAGATTATATGGGCTACGTGTTGAAAAGGGTGTTTACGTGATTACCGGAGGAGCTATTAAACTCACACGCAAGATGGAAAAAAGACCGCATACCACAGAAGAACTCATCAAATTAGAAAAAGGGCGGAACTTTTTAATGAAGGAAAATGTTTTTGATAGTGACGGACTCGTTGATTTCATTGAATTTCAACTTTGATGATTATGGGAAAAAGTTTAGATAGATTAAAGGAGCTTGCAGCTGGGAATATGTCGTCCTGGCAGGAAGAAGCCCATTGGTACAGACAAAATAGTGGATGGTTAAAACGGTCTTCCAAAATAGCTTTTCGTATCCTTAGCGAATTGGATGAAAAAGGATTATCACAAAGGGAATTGGCATTGAGAATGGATGTCTCTCCGCAATACGTGAGTAAAATAATAAAGGGTAGAGAAAATTTATCGCTCGAAACAATATGGAAAATTGAGGAAGCTTTGGGTATTACCCTCATCTCTGTCAACCGGAACGTACAGTATATTTATCCTGAAACAAAGACATATGATGACTCATATACTCAGATTCCTTTATCTGAGCGTTTGAGTACCACGTTGAATGATGATTATGTCACTTATAAAAATACTTCCCAAAATAAGGATGATGCCGCATGAAAGAAACTGTTAACTTCAGGTTAGTTCGCCTTAGTACTGATCAGTTTGGCATACTGAGAGAGATGTGCGAGCCGGATGCACCGATAGGAGTGTATACACAATTATCATTCGGAGCTGAAGAAAAAGAAGGAATAGTTGTGGTTTCTGCTTCGTTCCGTTTTGAATCGGAGAATAAGACAGCACCCTTTATCATCCTCGAAACAAAAGCGTATTTTCAAATTAAATCTGAATCATGGAAAAGTATGTATGATGCAGAAACCAACGCACTTACTCTTGAGAAGGGATTTGCACGTCATATCAGTGTAATAACAGTAGGCACATCCAGAGGAATTTTGCATTGCAGAACGGAAGGTACTGATATGAATCATTTGATTCTGCCATTGATAAATATAGAGAAAATTCTCAGCGAAGATATTGTCATAAACATTGAGAACATACATTGAAAGTTCTTATTAACTATTAGCTTTGGTGGTGGGATGTTTAAAGAATTAAAGAAATATTTCTCTAATTAAAAACGATGTATTATCTTTGCACCCGTGTTCAGGTTATCACGGGAGGCGGTCCGGACACATGGGTGTGGGACCGCTTTTGTTTTTAGGTTGTTATTATATGAATTATTTTACTCCGATGGAGGCTGCAGACGCTTTTAGACGCGCGGCCATCGACAAGTCGAAGCGTAGTTTCCCCCAGTTTGCCGTCATGGCCATACTGGGAGGGGCATTCATTGCCTTTGGGGGCCTCCTGAGCGTGATGGTGGCGGGTGGCATACCGGGCATCGGTGCGGCCAACCCGGGTATCGTGAAGTTCGTGGCGGGGGCGATGTTCCCCATCGGACTGATCATGGTCTCCATCACGGGGGCGGACCTCTTTACGAGCGACTGCGCAGGACTCACCTTCCCGCTGATGCGAAAGGAACTGACGGCGGGCAGGGTAATGGCTGTGCTGGCGATATCGTACCTGTTCAACTTCATCGGGGCACAGCTGGTCGCCTGGCTGCTGTCGGCTCACGTGGGGATACTGGGTAACGATCCCTGGCGGACTTACCTGCACCACCTGTCCGAAGCAAAGGTGAATCAGGATTTCATGCGGGTCTTCATCAAGGGGATCGGCGCCAACTGGCTGGTCTGCCTGGGCATGTTCATGGGATATGCGGCAAAGGATATCACCGGAAGGAGCATCGGCATCTGGATCCCGGTGATGCTCTTCGTGACGCTGGGCTACGAACACTCCATCGCGAACATGTTCTTCATCCCGGCAGCGATATACACGGGGGCGGAGATCACCTGGAGCACCTTCATCATCCAAAACCTGATTCCGGCAACGCTGGGAAATATTGTCGGGGGAATGGGAATGGTGGGGGTAGTATACGGATGGTTGTTTTTGAAATAGGGATCAGGTTTCAGGTTTCAGGGATCAGCTTGGGTAGTAGAATAATGGTAAAAAGAGCGGTTAGCAAGAATTGGCACATCATTACATCATTACATCATTAAATCATTACATCATCACATTGGCACATCATTACATCATCAAATTATCACATTAATATATTATTATGAACAGCAGGCAGGAAGCATGGAAAGGATTTAAAGGGGAGGTATGGAGAAAAGAGATCAACGTACGGGATTTCATCATGCACAATTATACGCCTTATGAGGGTGACGACTCGTTTCTGACGTCTTCGACCGAGCGCACGCGCAAGGTGTGGGACCGGCTCACGGAGCTCTTCCGCGAAGAACAGGCCAAAGGGGTGTACGACGCGGAAACAAAATATCCGCAGCAGATTGATACATACGGACCGGGATACATCGACCAGGAGAACGAAGTGATCGTCGGCCTGCAGACCGATGCACCACTCAAGCGGGGCATCTTCCCGAAAGGGGGCATCCGCATGGTGGAGAACGCACTGAGCGCCTACGGATATGAGCTGGACCCGATGACCAAAGAGATCTACACACGCTACCGCAAGACGCACAACGAAGGGGTCTTCTCGGCATACAACGACGAGATGCTGGCGGCACGCAAATCGGGCATCATCACGGGACTGCCCGATGCCTACGGACGGGGTCGCATCATCGGCGACTACCGACGGGTGTCGCTCTACGGGACATCGGCCCTCATCGAGGAAAGAAAAGCATTTATGCAGCGCCTCGATATTCAGGAGTTCACCGAAAATACCATCCGCAGTCGCGAGGAGGTGAGCGAGCAGATCAGGGCGCTGAAGGCTTTTGAGAAGATGTGTGCCGCCTACGGTTTCGATGTGTCGCAGCCGGCACGCAACAGTCGGGAGGCAGTGCAGTTCCTCTATTTCGCGTATCTGGCGGCAGTGAAGGATCAGGACGGTGCGGCCATGTCGATCGGACGCACATCGACCTTCCTCGATATCTACATCGAAAAGGACCTGCGCGAAGGGGTGATCTCCGAAACCGAAGCACAGGAGCTGGTGGATCAGCTGATCATCAAGCTGCGCATCGTGCGCTTCCTCCGCACACCGGACTACAACGAGCTCTTCTCGGGCGACCCGGTGTGGGTGACCGAAGCACTGGGGGGACAGACAGTGGAGGGCCGCACACTGGTCACACGCACATCGTTCCGCTACCTGCAGACACTCTACAACCTGGGACCGGCACCGGAGCCGAACCTCACCGTCCTCTGGTCACAACAGAGCCCCGAGAACTGGAAACGATTCTGCGCAAAGGTGTCGGTGGATACCTCGGCCATACAATATGAGAACGACGACCTGATGCGACCGGACTATGGCGACGACTACGGCATTGCCTGCTGCGTGTCGCCGATGAAGATCGGGAAGCAGATGCAGCTCTTCGGCGCACGGGCCAACCTGGCAAAGTGCCTCCTCTATGCGATCAACGGGGGACGCGATGAGAAGTCGGGCGTGCAGGTGGCTCCCAAGTATGAGGCAATCACATCGGAATACCTCGACTACGATGAGGTGATGGAGAAGTTTGAACAGTCGATGCGCTGGCTTGCAAAGGTCTACGTGAACGCGCTGAAGGTGATCCACTACATGCACGACAAGTACGCCTACGAGGCGTTCGAGATGGCACTGCATGATGGCGATGTGCAACGGATCAGGGCGACGGGCATCGCGGGGCTCTCCATCGTGGCGGACTCGCTCGCAGCCATACGGGACGCGCGGGTGAAGGTGATCCGCGATGAGCGGGGCATCGCCGTCGACTTCGAGCGGGAGGGCGACTACGTGCCTTTCGGGAACAACGACGACCGCACGGACCAGATCGCAGTGGACATCACAAAGAAATTCATGGGCTACCTGCGTCAGCATGAAACGTACCGCAACGCGACAGCGACACAATCGATCCTCACCATCACATCGAACGTGGTCTACGGCAAGAAGACGGGTGCCACACCCGACGGACGCCCTGCCGGCACGCCCTTCGCGCCGGGGGCCAACCCGATGAACGGACGCGACCGCAAAGGGGCCGTGGCAGCACTGGCATCGGTGGCGAAGCTGCCTTTCCAGCATGCACACGACGGCATCTCCTATACCTTCGCCGTATCGCCGGGATCGCTGGGCAAGGACAAGGATATGCGGATTGCGAACATGGTTGGGCTGCTCGACGGGTACTTCACACCGGACGGGGGACAGCACCTGAATGTGAACGTGTTCGACAAGGAGCTGCTGCTTGACGCGATGGCGCACCCGGAGAACTACCCGCAATTAACGATCCGGGTATCGGGCTATGCGGTGAATTTCATCAAGCTGACGCGCGAACAGCAGCTGGATGTGATTTCGAGGACGATAAATCAGACGCTGTAAAAAGCTTTTTTAGCTGTCAGCTTTCAGGGTTCAGCTGTCAGCTTGGGTAATTGAATGTTGGTAAAGTCAGCGGTTTGGGAGTTACTTTCAGTAAATCATCACATCAATAAATCATAAAATCAATTTTCCCGATGTGCTTCTCGTCTGCCCTTATTCCTTGACCTGTCATCGTCTTGGTTTCTAAAAGAGAAGAAGTCGCTTCGCTTACTTCTCTTTTTACGAAACCTTCGCCGGACAGGTGCCCAACGAATAATGAAGGACTTCGACGCACATTCGGGAAAAGCGGTAGCCTAAAAAGCTAACCGCTGAAATTGACAAGCTTCCACTACCAAAGCTGATAGCTGATCGCTGACAGCTGACCGCTGATCCCTAAAAAATTATGACTGGAAACATACATTCTCTCGAAAGTTTTGGTACGGTGGACGGCCCGGGAATACGTTTCGTGGTATTCATGCAGGGCTGCCCGCTGCGTTGCCTCTATTGTCACAATCCGGACAGCTGGGACAGGAACCACAGGGGACAGTACCAGCTATCGCCGGAGGAGCTGCTGGCGGAGGTGTTGCGCTACAAGAACTTCATTGCCCGGGGTGGGGTGACTGTTACGGGGGGCGAGCCACTCATGCAGGCAGAGTTCGTGAAGGAGTTCTTCTTGCGCTGCCGGGAGGCAGGTATCCACACGGCGCTGGATACGTCGGGGGCCATCTTTACGCCGGCCGTGCGGGAGACGCTGGAGGCGGCCGACCTGGTGCTGCTCGACATCAAATCAATTGACCCGGTACAGCATAAGGCGCTGACCGGTGCCAGACAGGATAATACGCTGCGCTGCCTCGACTATCTGGAGGAAAAACAGATTCCCGTCTGGATACGCCACGTCCTGGTGCCGGGATGGACGGATGACGATGTGCTGCTGCAGCGGCTGGCGGACTTCCTGCGGCCCTACAAGTGCATCGAAAAGGTAGAACTGCTGCCGTATCATACCATGGGTGCACGCAAATATGAACAGATGGGGATGGATTACGCGTTGAAAGATACACCGCCGCTCTCTGCAGATCGACTGAAGAGGGCCCAGGAGATTCTGGGGAAATAGGATTCAGGTGTCAGCGATCAGCGGTCAGCTGTCAGCTTCTGTGGATGAATGTTTTCAGAGACAGCGGTTTGGAGAAAAGCAATCAGGATTCAGCTTTTCGCAAATCAGCACATCAATGTATCTTCAAATCAGTAAATCTTCACATCAATAAATCAGTAAATCAGTAAATCAGTTTTCCCGCGTGTTCTGAGAAGTCCTCAATTATTCTTTGGGCACCTGTCCGGCGAAGGTTTCGTAAAAAGAGAAGTAAGCGAAGCGACTTCTTCTCTTTTAGAAACCAAGACGACGACAGGTCAAAGAATAAGTGCAGAAGAGAAGAACGCCGGGAAGGCTAAGACTGAAGTAAGCAGGTACTTCTCATATTGAGAAATTATATACAGAATGCTGCATAAAGCGGTACTGACTTTATGCTGTTTTCAAATCCGAAGTTCTTCTTTGATATGCGAATACCATAAGGGCAATTGTATTTCTCCATGAAAATGCGCAAGCTCTTGGAACGTATACGCAGGCCACTTTTTACCTCGATGGGAATTACATCGGTATCTTTCTGTATAACAAAATCAACCTCTGCCGTATTGTCGTTCTTCCAATAAAGAAGTGTTATCAAATTGTTTGCAAGCGCCTGTGCTACATAATTTTCAGCAATTGCGCCCAAGAACGGGTTCTCTATGTCGAGTGGAGATAATATCGCTTGAGTGGCTATGCCAGACTGCATGGTAAGCATGCCCACGTCAGCCATGTAAAGTTTAAAATCGCTCAGATCGACATACACCTTAACAGGCATTGTCCCTTGTGTTGTCTTCTGACATTTGAGTATAACCCCCGCATATTTAAGCCACTCAATAGACTCGCCGAAAATTGTTGAGCTGCCTCCTCGCTGGACAACGCTATATTGGAACTTGCGATTCTCCTTCGCCAGTTGAGCCGGAATTGATTCGTAACACGCGCGTATTTTAATGCTGGTTGCAGGCTCGGCATACTTTGCCATATCCGCAATATATTCATTCAAAATACGGTTTTGCATATCGGCAATCGCCACAAAACTATCGGTGGCTATAAACTCCTTCACCGCGGCGGGCATGCCGCCGACAATAAGGTACTTGTTATATAAATCTACTGCTATCGAATGTACATCCAAAGGCTCGTTGGAGAGATAGTGTTCCCGGATGGTGTGTGCCAGCATGGATCGATTGTTTGCCCATAAAAACTCCTCGAAATCCATTGGAAACAGTGTAATTTCATCGACCTTGCCCACAGGAAAAGAAAATTGTTTGCGATTTATCGCCACACCAAGCAATGAACCCGCAGCCACAACGTGAAATTCGGGAGCTTGTTCATAGAAATACTTCAACGATGTCAATGCCCTCTCCGAAGCTTGTATTTCATCAATTACAATAAGTGTTTTGCCGGGGATAATCCTCTGCGAATGGGCTGATTCGAGGTACTGAATAAGTGACCTGGGGGTTATACTCTCTTCAAATTTCTCTACCAACGCTTTGTCAGTCTCGAGGTTTACAATAACGTAATTGTCATACTCCTGCTGGCCAAACTCTTGCAAAATATAAGTTTTCCCCACCTGACGTGCACCATTGACAATCAGAGGTTTTCTGTCTGCTTTTTCCTTCCACTGTAACAGGTAGTCATATATTTTTCTTTTCATACGATATAGACATTGAATCAAACTCATGCAAATATACACTTATCTGTGGAAAAATAAAATTATTTCAGACTTTTCCATAGATAAATATAGGGATTAAGGTGTTAGCTATCAGCTATCAGCTTCTGTGGTTGAATGTTGTCAGGGATAGCGGTTTGGGAAATAGTGGTCAGCGATCAGCTTTTAGCAAATCCTCACATCATATCGACCAATCATCGCGTCTTTCAATCTGCACATCACCACATCAATCAATCTCCTTATCGTCACATCTTTCAATCATTACATCCTTAGATTACCACATCTGTACATCAGTATTTGATCAGTTTCTTTCATTTTTTGAGACAATATTCGCATCCATGAATGGGAAAAATAGACAATTTTGTCTAAAATAATAAAAAGAACAGGGTTTTTTAGATTTTAGCAAACGTTTTAATTAAAAATTGTTTATGGATTACATGAAAAAACGAACGAAAGGAGACTTTGGTCGTTCCTTTAAATTAAAAAAAACATTGCATGCAGCGCTTCTTTTTTTCTTCCTGGCACTCGCGCTACCGGGATGGGCTTCTTTGGAGAATGCTGAGGTTCAGCAGTCCCGAAGGGAAATCACCGGTGTTGTGACGGATACCCAAGGCGAACCCTTGCCGGGTGTGACCGTGCAGGTGGTGGGACGCCAGGGTGGCGTGATCACCGATGCCGACGGTAACTACTCCATTCAGGCTGCCACGGGGGAAGAGGTCCGTTTCCAATATGTGGGAATGAGGGCGCTGACTTCGAAAGTGGGTACAGGTTCCGTCATGAATGTCGTCATGCAGGAAGATGTGGAGCTGCTGGATGAAGTGACCATTACTGCTTTCGCCACACAGAAAAAGGAGAGTGTGGTGTCATCAATAGAAACCATTAATCCCAAGGAGCTGAGGGTACCCTCAAGTAACCTGACGACGGCTCTTGCAGGGCGACTGGCAGGGGTGATCTCCTACCAGCGGAGCGGTGAGCCGGGGAACGACAATGCGCAGTTCTTCGTGCGCGGTGTCACCACCTTTGGTTATGCCAGCAGTCCGCTGATCCTGCTCGACGGGTTTGAGGTGAGCTCGACCGACCTGGCGCGGGTGGATCCGGATAACATTGAACAGTTTGCCGTACTCAAGGATGCCACCGCAGCTGCTCTCTACGGATCGAAGGGCGCCAACGGCGTGATCATGGTCACCACCAAGAAGGGGATAGCCGGCAAGCCGAAAATATCGGTGCGTGCCGACGGGCGGCTCTCGATGCCGACCAAGGTGCTGGAGACGGTGGATGGGGTGACCTATATGAAGCTGTACAACGAGGCGCAGTTTAATGACAATCCGCTTCTTTCACCCTATTATTCCGCACAGAAGATTCAGAATACCCAGGATGGCCTCAACGAGTATGCCTATCCCAATCTCGACTGGTATGACATCATGTTCAAGCCGAGCACCTTCAATCAGCATTACAACATGAACATATCGGGCGGGGGTACCGTGGTGAAGTATTATCTGTCGGTTTCATACGATAAGGATACCGGTATCCTGAAGGACAACAAGTTGAACAACTTCAAGAATAACATCGACATTGACCGGTTTAATATTCTGGCCAATATCTCGATGGATCTGACGGAAACAACGAAAATGGACATCAACATGAACTCCATTTTTGAAAACTTTACGGGGCCCCTTGACAACACGAACGATATTTTTGCCAGTGTGGTGGCCACCAACCCGGTGGAGTTTCCCAGGTTCTATATGCCGGATGAAAAGAACGCCTATGTGAAGCATACCCTCTTCGGGTCGGATGCCACCGGCACCATGGTGAATCCGTATGCGCGCATGGTACGTGGTTATAAGGACGGATCGATGGGACGCATCACCTCACAGTTTTCACTCGATCAGGATATGGGCAATATGCTGGAGGGGCTGATGGCCCGCGCCAAGGTGTCGATCAAGAACGACAACCGTTATGAGAACTTCCGCAGTTACGATCCCTATCTCTACAACATCAAAAGTTATGACGAGTTTACCGATACCTATGTTCTCCAGCAGGTGCACAAGGGTACCGATGCGTTGAGCAACCCATCCATTGAACGCAGTGGCGAGTTTCGTCTCTATATGGAAGGGGGACTCACCTATTCCAATACGCTGAACGACATGCACGACGTGAGCGGACTGGTGATCTATACCCAGGAGGAGCTGAAGAATACCGGCATCTGGCGGGAGGAGGACAAGACCATTCAACGTACGCTGCCACAGCGGAACCAGGGTATCCGTGCCCGGTTAAATTACGGGCTGATGGAGAAATACCTCGCCGAGGTGAGTCTTACTTACACCGGATCGGAAAAGTTCGACCGGTCGCATCGCTGGGGTCTCTTCCCTGCATTGGGATTGGGATACATCGTCTCAAACGAACCCTTCTGGGAGCCACTCGAAAATGTGCTCCCCGGATTTAAGTTGAAGTACTCCTGGGGTAAGGTGGGGAACGATCAGATTGCAGGTGCTGCCGATCGTTTCTTCTTCCTCTCCGATATTGCTAGCGGGAGTGGCTACCGCTGGGGCAGGGATTTCAACTCCAACTACGGCGGATTCAATATCAACCGTTATGCCAATCCGATGATCACTTGGGAGATTGCCGTGAAACAGAATGTGGGCTTTGAAATTGATCTCTTTAAGAATCGCGCTGTGAAGCTGGTCATGGAGTACTTCTCCGAGAACAGACGACAGATCTACCAGGCACGTGCCAACCTGCCGGCCACCATGGGACTTACCAGCAACGTGTATGGCAACGTGGGCGAGGTGAAGAGTGGCGGCTTTGATGGCTCCGTTGATATAAACCACTCTTTCAGCAGGGATACCTGGGTGACAGGCCGGTTTAATTTTACCTATGCACACAATGAATATGTGGAGAATGAAGAGCCCGAGTATCGCTGGAAATACCTCAGCGACATCGGATGGCCCATCAACACCTGGAAAGGCTTTATTGCCGAACGCCTCTTTATCGATGAGGCTGATGTGAAAAATTCACCCCTGCAGGAGCTGGGAAGCGTACCGCAGGCGGGTGACATCAAGTACAAGGATATCAACGGCGACGGTCGCGTGAACGACGACGACCAGGTGCACATCGGTTATCCCACCGTGCCGGAGATAAACTACGGCTTCGGTCTGTCGGCCGGTCACAAGAACTTCGACATATCCACCTTCTTTCAGGGCCAGGCCAGGGTATCCTTCTTTATCGACCCCAACGGAAAAAGAGACAACCCCGATAGATTCGGTATCGCTCCCTTTGTGGGACATCGCGGCGCACTCAAGATCATTGCCGACGATCACTGGAATGCCAATAACCCGGTGTCGCAGGCTTTCTGGCCACGCCTCTCGGCTTCGCTGAACCAGAATAACAGTCGCCAAAACTCTACCTGGTGGCTGCGTAACGGAGGTTTCCTGCGTATGAAGACGCTGGAAGTAGGGTATACCTTCCCCAAAAGCTGGTTCCAACCGGCCGGGATGGTGCGCATCTACTTCACAGGACAAAACCTTTTCGCTTTATCCGATTTCAAGCTGTGGGATCCGGAAATGACAGGAAATGGACTTGCTTATCCGCTGCAGCGGGTGTATAACGTGGGACTGAATGTCACATTTTAATAAAATGAAAATAAATAAATCGTATCGCATGAAATCAAAAATATTTATCATCAGTACGCTCATCGTGCTTTCGACGTTGTTGCCCGGATGTGACTTCCTGGATATTGTGCCGGACAACACCGTGCAGGTGGGAAGCCTCTTCGAAAATCGGGAGAAGGCCCTCGGCGCGCTCTCTACCTGTTACCGGTATATGCCCAATTATGAGAAACTGCACCAGTCGATGACCCTCGCCGGCGACGAGTGGGTGGGACGCCTCGATGCCGACCATGGCGAGAACAGGGGACTGCTCCGTGGAATGCAGCTGATGCGCGGCTGGAACAACTCAAACGACCCCATCCTCAACTTCTGGTCGGGTGGCGGCGGCGCAACCTCCCTCTATCAGGGTATACGTGTCTGCAACATCTTCTTCGAGAATATTGAAGGGGTGCCCGACATCACGCCGGCAGAGAAGGCCGACTGGATTGCACAGGTGAAGATACTGAAAGCATATTACCACTTTTACCTGATCCGTCTCTATGGTCCCATCGTGATTGCGGACAAGAACCTGGAGCCTTTCTCTCCCGTGGAAGAGGTACGCCAGGAGCGCCAGACCGTGGACTCCTGCTTCAACTACGTGCTCAACAGCATCGACGAGGTGCTCTTTGATGCCAACGGAAGTCCGCGCACCGAACTCTCCGTGGAGCGCGAGAGCGCCTTCCTGGGTCAGGTGGACCAGATCAATGCGCGTGCCATCAAGGCACAGGTGCTGATCACCCGGGCGAGTCCGCTCTTCAACGGAAACACCGAGTACTTCAGCAACTTCCGGAACAAAGCCGGTGATACCTACTTCCCAATGACCTATGACCCGGAGAAATGGAAAGAGGCCCTCGACGGTATCAAGGATGCGATTGACTATGCGGAAGCAAGGGGTAAGAAACTATATACTTTCATCGGCCAGCCCAAGTTCTGGGATGTGGAAAACTTCGAGGAGTCGGAGATTATCCAGTATGCCTACAACAAACGTTTCTCCATTGTACAGGGATGGAACGACGAACTGCTGTGGGGCTACTCGGGGCTCGACTATGAAGGACAGGGCGGCTTTGCCCATGCTACCAACATGCGTTCGGTGGCCGATCCCACACAGGCCGGCTATGCATGGCAGTGGCTGGGTGCCGATTACCGGATGGATGAGCTGTTCTACTCTAAAAACGGGGTGCCCATTGAGGATGATAAGACATACGACTACAGCAACCGTTTGCAGATCACGGAGATCCCCGATGACAACTACCACAAGGGTTATATGCAGGTGGGCGAGAAGACCATTCGTCTGCACCTGAACCGTGAACCGCGTTTTTATGCATGGATGGTGGTCGACAGAAGCGTCTGGCGCACCCATGACCTGGCCAACGACGTGAAGATGCGCTACAACGAGTTTCCTGGTGGACGGGGCGCGCAGCACACGACCGACTTTTACTGGACGGGCATTGGCGTGAAAAAGCTGGTACATCCTGAGTCGGGTACCGGCCACTGGGCCCGCGTGGTGAAGTTTCCGTATCCCATTCTCCGCCTGTCGGACCTCTACCTGATGTATGCGGAAGCCTATAACGAGTACAATGGTCCGGGACAGCCGGCTTATGACTATCTGAACAAGGTGCGTGCCGTGGGTGGACTGCAGCCGATTGAAACAGTGTGGAGCGATGCTTCGATTGTGAAGACTCCTGGCAAGCATGCCACCAAGGAGGGACTGCGTGACATCATTCACCGTGAAAGGATGATCGAGCTCTCCTTTGAAGGACATCGTTATTTCGATATCCTGCGCTGGAAGGAGGCCGACCGTTACTTCCTCTCGCCGGTGAAGGGTTTCAATACCACAGGCGTGGATCCGGAACAATTTTATGTGCTGATGACACTGCAGCCCCGTCGCTGGCAAACACCACGCGATTACCTGATGCCACTGCCGCTGTGGGACATCAACCGCAATCCTAACTTAGTACAAAATCCTGGATGGTAATCCTGTAATAGTTTTAATCATATGAAACGAATCAATATAATCTTTTTATCGCTGCTTGCGACAATGGCAGCGCTCTTATCGCTGAACAGCTGCGAGGATGAGGCATCGGGCGATGCAACACCTCCCGCGAAAGTGACCAACGTGGTGTTTACGCCGCAGTTTGGTGGTGGCTATTTTACCTACACCGCCCCGGCGGACGAGGATTTCCTCTATGTCCGTGCCGAGTATACGATTGATACCGGCGCCAAAATATCGAAGACAAGCAGTGTCTATTCCGACACCCTCTTCATTGAGGGCTTTGGTCAGGAAAAGGAATATGAGGTGAAGATCTTCTCCGTGGACCGCAACAACAACCAGTCCGAAGCCATGAACATGAAGGTGACTCCGCTGGCACCCACCACACTGGCTGTGCTGGAGACCGTGCAGGTGCTGCCGGGATTCTCGTCGCTGGTTGTGGACTGGACAAATTTGCAGGAGAAGAACGTGACCATCTTCGTGAGGGTGAAGACCGGAACCACCGAGGCGACCAAGATTTATGCCTCCAACCTGGCGAAGGACCGCTTTATGATTGACGGACTGAAAGGTGAACCCCATGAGGTGTCGGTATACATCAAGGATACCTACGAGAACCAGACTGAAGAAAAGAGCTTTGGCACGGTCACACCCCATATTGATGGACCCATTTCCAAAAAAACATGGTCGTTCCTGCGTGACCAGCTGCTCTATGGCAACCGGTGGGACTACAACAGCGACCCCAACCCATTTGAACAGGAGCCTTTTGAAGAATTCAGGGGTACCTACCGCAAGGACAGCATGATGAATGCTCCCATGTCGCATGTGGAGGGACGTATCGAGAAGTTCTGGGACAATGAATATGACTATGAACCCAAGCTGAACCTCAACTACTTCAACACGGGACAGGTGAGCTATCCCTTCTCCTATTTCATCGACCTGGGACGGGAGATCAAGGGCAGCCGCTTCAAGGTGTGGCAACGCAACGCCTGGGGCATGCTCTACGGCGGAGAGAACGTGGAGATCTGGGAGATCTGGATCAGTGACGACAAGGATGCTTCCGATGGTGTATTCGATGGATGGGAACTGGTGGGCCGCTATCGCCTCACCCAGCCTTCAAACGTGATCGAGGCCCGCAACGAGGCCCGCAACGGTCATGAATATATCTTCTATCCCGAGAATCCGCAGTTCACAAAGCCATTCCGTTACCTGCGCTACAAGGGTATCAAACAGTTTGGCGGTGGAAACTCGGGCTGTACATCAGAGATCACTGTCTTTGGTACCGAGGCGGACGGGACAATCATCGAGGATTCTGAAACGCTCATCGGCGTGCGCGAAGGATGGGAATAAGGAATGAAATCATCAAAAAATAAACCTATAAAACATATGAAACAATTCAAATCGATCCTCAAGATAGGCTTCCTGATGACCATAATGGCTTATTGGGGATGTGACTCGATGGAAGATAACTTCAAACAATACCTGGAGGAGTATAACTACTCGGGCAAGATTGACAGCCTGCGTGTCTATCCCGGCTTCGAAAGGGTGATCCTGGCATGGGATAATCCGAAGGATCAGAAATCGAAGAAAATCAAGATTGTATATGGTGTGGACAGTACGGAGGTGCTGTATGACACGCTGGTGGACTCAGTGAGTATCGAGGGATTGGATGCCGGCACGGGATATGAGTTTGCAGTCTACACGATAGATGCCCACAATAACCTGTCGGTGCCCACCTACATTACCGCCTTTCCCGTGTCACAGGCTTTTGTGGACGGCTTGACACCGCCCATGGCGGTGGTACAGGCTATCGGGCCTGACCAGTATGTATCTATTATGGGGACCTCCAACGTGCTGATGAGCTTCTCGGGGCATATTGAATACACGGTGAACGGTCCAGACGGATTCACCAAGAGCGAGAAGCTCTTCGTGCCGGAAGCCATCGGCCAGTCGCAGATTAACATCGCCGTGCCTTCGATCATTCCGTTGCCCTTCCTGCCGGTGGGTGAGTATACCTTCGACTTCCGGGTATCTGTATGGCCGATCATGGGGAACCTGGTCTCTGCCGATGAGGTGTGGCTCGATAATCAGCAGACGGTAAACGTGGAGCCGGTGGTGATCAACCTGATGTCCATTCCCGGTACCATCTCCGACAGATACAACACCGGCGGCGGTGAGGGTATCGCAAAGCTGGTGGACGGTGACATCAATTCGAAATACCTGACCGGCGGCGCGGCCACCTGGATGATGTGGAAGATGGATCGCCAGTTCATCGCGACCTATTACACGCTGACATCGGCCAACGATGCTTCGGGACGTGACCCCAAGGACTGGAAGCTGGAGGGATCCAACGATGGCACAAACTGGACTACACTCGATCAGCAGAGCGGCATCACATTCGCCAACCGCTTTGAACGGAAGGTGTTCCTGATGGATAATGCCACGGCTTACTCTCATTACAGGCTGAACGTCTCCGCTTACAACGGCAGCAACTTGTTCCAACTGGCGGAGTGGGGGTTGTATTATGATAGTGGACAGTGATTTTTAGCTTTCAGCGATCAATAGATTAGCAAATCAGCAAGTTAATTTTCCCGGTGTTCTCCTTGTCTGCACTTATTCTTCGACCTGTCGTCGTCTCGGTTTCTAAAAGAGAAGAAGTAGCTTCGCTCACTTCTCTTTTTACGAAACCTTCGCCGGACAGGTGCCCAAAGAATAATTGAGGACTTCGCAGAACATCGGGAAACTTTTGTGGAGGAAAATAGCGGTCAGGATTTAGGAATCAGGTGTCAGCGATCAGCTGACAACTTAATTCGATATTTTCAACCATACATCCATCTAATTATTTGGATTTTGTGTTGTAGCTTTGTGTTGTCTAAAATAAAATCAAGAAAAATGGGAAAAACAGCGTTGATTACCGGAATCACGGGGCAGGACGGTTCGTACCTGTCGGAGTTCCTCCTCGAAAAGGGATATGAGGTGCATGGACTGATGCGCCGCTCCAGCTCTTTCAACACGGGACGCATTGAACATCTTTATCTGGACGAGTGGGTGCGCGACATGCACCAGAAGCGGCTGATTAACCTGCACTACGCGGACATGACCGACTCGAGCTCCCTGATACGGGTAATCCAGACCATCAAGCCGGACGAGATTTACAACCTGGCGGCACAGAGCCACGTGAAAGTGAGCTTCGACGTGCCGGAATACACCGCCGAGGTGGATGCGGTGGGAACGCTGCGCCTGCTGGAGGCAGTGAGAATACTGGGGTTGGAGAAGAAAACACGTATCTATCAGGCTTCCACATCGGAACTCTTCGGACTGGTGCAGGAGGTGCCGCAAAGGGAGACGACTCCCTTCTATCCGCGCAGCCCTTACGGTGTGGCAAAACTATACGGATACTGGATCACGAAGAACTACCGCGAGTCGTACGGCATGTTCGCAGTGAATGGCATCCTCTTCAACCACGAGAGCGAACGACGGGGCGAGACCTTCGTGACACGGAAGATCACCATCGCGGCGGCACGCATTGCACATGGGCTGCAGGATAAGTTGTACCTGGGGAACCTGGATGCGAAACGGGATTGGGGCTATGCACCCGACTATGTGGAGTGCATGTGGTTGATGCTGCAGCACGACACGCCGGAGGACTTCGTGATTGCCACGGGTGAGATGCATTCTGTGCGGGAGTTTTGCACGCTGGCTTTCGCCGAGGCGGGTATCGACCTGCGATGGGAAGGTGAGGGTGTGAATGAAAAGGGAATTGATGTGGCTACCGGCAAGGTGCTGGTGGAGGTCGACCCGAAATATTTCAGACCTGCCGAAGTGGAACAGCTGCTGGGCGATCCGACGAAGGCGAGGACGCTGCTGGGGTGGAACCCGACGAGGACGTCGTTCCCGGAGCTGGTGAGAAGGATGATGAAACATGATTTGGCGAAATAGGAATCAGGATTCAGCATTCTTTGACCTGTCATCGCCTCGGTTTCTAAAAGAGAAGAAGTCGCTCCGCTTCACTTCTCTTTTTACGAAACCTTCGCCGGACAGGTACCCAAAGAATAATGCCTAAAAATTAAACTCAATGGAAAAAAACGCAAAAATATATGTAGCCGGCCACCGGGGACTCGTGGGCTCGGCAATCTGGAACAACCTGAAACAAAAAGGGTATTCCAATCTGATAGGTCGCACGCACAGGGAGCTGGACCTGATGGACAGCGCAGCCGTGGCCCGTTTCTTCGAGGAGGTAAAGCCAGAGTATGTGTTCCTTGCTGCGGCGCACGTCGGAGGGATTGTGGCCAACAATACCTACAGGGCTGATTTCATTTATCGGAATCTCCAGATCCAGAATAACGTGATTGGGGAGAGCTGGCGCCACGGTGTGAAGAAGCTGCTCTTCCTGGGAAGCACCTGCATCTATCCGAAGGAGGCACCCCAACCCATGCGGGAGGATTCGCTGCTGACGGGTCCACTGGAGTATACCAACGAACCGTATGCTATCGCCAAGATCGCGGGACTGAAGATGTGCGAGAGCTTCAACCTGCAGTACGGCACCAACTTTATTGCGGTGATGCCGACAAACCTGTACGGACCGAATGACAACTTCGACCTGGAACGGAGTCATGTGCTGCCTGCGATGATCCGCAAGATACACCTGACGAAATGTCTCATGGAGGGCGACATGGAGGCAATCCGGGAGGATCTGCGCCGCCGACCCGTAGAGGGTGTTGGAGGCGTGGCAAGTGTGGGGGATGTGACGGGTGCAAGTGGTGTAAAGGAAGCAGTGACTGATGAACAGATCATAACCCTGCTGCACAAATATGGAATTACGGAAGAGGGGCTGTCGCTCTGGGGTACGGGCACGCCGCTGCGCGAGTTCCTCTGGAGCGAGGAGATGGCTGATGCCTGCGTCTTCATCATGGAGCGGGTGGACTTTGCCGACCTGAAGGGCAGGGGTGCGGAGGCGCGCAACTGCCACATCAACATTGGCACGGGCAGGGAGATCAGCATTCGCGACCTGGCGTATCTGATTAAAAAGAGCATTGGTTATGAGGGAGATATTTCTTTTGATGCTTCAAAGCCCGACGGCACAATGCGCAAACTGACCGATGTTACCAAGCTAAACAACCTGGGTTGGCGACATGCCATTGAGATTGAAGAAGGCGTGCAGCGACTGGTTGCGTGGTATTTGCAATAAATATTTTTAATTATGTATCAGGAACATTATTTTTGTACGACATAATATTTGCATTCGTATTTGTAAAAAAATCGTATGAAATGAGCAAAAGAATCTGATTATTTGTGGTTCATCGCAGCAATTAATGCAGGGATTGGTCTTGACAGTACTTCACCGCTGTATGGGCGTGCCAATCAGGTATTAAAGATTTCACCGATGAATATAAAATATCTTCGTGAACAATTAAGCTGTTCGCCTGAAAAAGTAGTTGAAGAGTTTTTCAAAACGGACGCTTACAGGAATGGATAATTCGTTTTTTTTATAAGTGTTTGTAATACAAATTCATACTTTCGATGTGGCCGGAGATATGGGTGTTGTTGATAAATGTGCCGGAATAGTGATATCCAGACCGAAGGAAGGTCTTGTTCATGGGGACGGAGGCGAGCCGTGCGATGGTGTAGAGTGTCCGTATGCCTTGTTGCTGCATGGCTTGCTCCATCGTATGGAGCAGCAGACAGGAGAGATTGTGCCCTGTATGTGTGTCGTGGGTCGCAAAATCAGTCATCTCGGCACTTTTCGTTTCGAAGTCGATATCGGCTGAGGAGAGGGCAGCAAGCTGATCTCCGCTGAAGGCTCCGAAGTACTGCACATCGTCCTCCATCATCTTTACAATATATGCGGGATCATATATGGGAAACGGGTAGCTCAGAAATACCCGGGCGTACAGGTCTGCAATCTGCCTTGCATGGCTCTGCTCCAGCTGTATGACAGCGAAGGCAGCCGTCTTTTGACTGAACTCTTTCGGATGCAGCGTTTCGGAAAGGAGCTGTCGGAAGCGCCGCAGCTCCACTTCGGGTTTGTTCGCCAGTCGTGCGGGATCATCAAAACGGGAGAGGAAAAGTGCATCGTCTCCGTTGTCATAAAAATGCGGTATCTCTCCCTCGGGGATAAATCCCATCGCGAGGAACGGTGCAGCGAGACTCCCGGGGACCTTGCAGAACAGCTTTGAATAGTGTTTTTCCACTGTGAGCACCTCCAGTCGTTGTAATACCGCTGCGAGGTCTTCCTTCTTCAGCTTCATCAGGTAGACCCTGTCGTTGAGCCTGACGTGTTGAATGACCGAGCCGCTGCCGATTTGTTCAATGGTATCACTCATCTTCGTTGCGTCGCTGTATCCTTTCTTTGTCGCCGGGAATCAGCGAGATAGTCTCGTTGTCGCCTGAGAGTAGTTTTTCTATACCTATCGATTCCATTTCATCCGCCTCACTGGTATTGAGGTCGAGGTTGCAGTGCTCACAGTCACGGTCGCAGCGCTGCTCCTCGTACTTGTCGGGTTCCCGGTAGGTGGTGATTACTCCCTCGTAGTTACGAAGCACCACCTTGTTGGTGGACCAGGAGATGATGTAATTGGGCATCACAGGGATCTTGCCTCCGCCACCCGGTGCATCGATTACGTAGGTGGGACGGGCGAAACCGCTGGTGTGGCCTATCAGGCTCTCCATGATCTCGATCCCTTTGCCCACGGGGGTTTCCCGGAATCGATCATGATTCTATCGCTTTTGTAACAACCCTCCGAGCAAATGTATGTAAAATGAATCAAAAAGGAAGCATAAATTGGTATTTTAACTTACTACTTTATTCCATGCATCAGCTTGTTGAGCTGTGGGGAGAGAATCAGCACCAGGAGGCCGGTGGCCACGGCGATCAGGCCGAAGCTGGTGTAGACATCGATATAACGCGTGAGGGACTCCAATGCCACATCCGAAACCACTTTGCTGCTGTGTGTGAGTTTAGCAAGCTGTCCACCAAGGAAGTTAGAGCCTGAGAAGGAGAGAAACCAGGCGCCCATCAGCGTGCCGGAAAGCTTCTCGGGCGCCAGCTTGGTCACCATGGAGAGACCGATGGGTGAAATGAAGAGTTCGCCCACGGTATGGAAGAAGTAGATGGCGATGATGATCCAAAGCGGTACCAGGTAGGCCTCGTTGTGGGTGAAGAACCCGAAACGGGTGATGAGGTAGCCGATGCCGAGCGAGATGATGCCGTAGCCGAACTTGGCGGGGATGTTGGGGTTTAGGTTTCGCTCCGACAGTTTGACCCAGAGCATCGAGAAGAGTGATCCCATGACGATGATGAAGAAGGGGTTGAAGAACTGCGTCTGTCCGGCGGTCATCTTGAAGATACCCAATACATTGCGGTCCACGTTGCGGTCGGCAAAAAGGGTGAGCGACGAACCTGCCTGTTCGAAGAGTGCCCAGAAGAGGATGTTGAAGAGGCAGAGGATGATGAAGATGATCATCCGGTCGCGCAGGATGCGACCTCCCCCGATGCCTTCTTTGAGCAGGGTATATCCCACGAAGAGAAAGGTGAGGATGAGCAGGATGCCCATCACATCGTTGTAGATGATGAGCAGGTAGATCAACGGGATGGCCAGGAAGGAGAGCAGCACGGTGAGTTGCAACTGCGTGAGCGGCCCGAGCACTTTTGCGCGAAGCTTCTCCGGCCGCGGCGGACGCCCCTCCTTCTTGTAGTATTTCTGTCCTGCGGCGAAGATCAGCAGTCCCAGCAGCATGCCGATGCCGGCGAGTCCGAAGCCATATTTAAAACCGAAACGTTCGCCCACCCAGACGACGACCAACGTGGCCAACAGTGCCCCCACGTTGACACCAATGTAGAAGATGGTGAATCCGGAGTCGCGGCGTGGGTCATCGGTGGTGTAGAGTTTTCCCACCAGGCTGGATATGTTGGCCTTGAAGTACCCGTTGCCCACGATGATGACCGCCATACCAACATAGAGCCAGCTCTGGCTGCCCCCAAGGATCAGGAATTCACCGATGGCCATCAGCACCGCTCCCAGCATCACCGCAATGCGGTAACCCAGGATACGATCGGCCAGCCGCCCGCCCAGTACGGGTGCCATATAGACCAGCGCGGTGTAGGCACCATAGATGGCGAACGCCTGATCGTCGCCCTGGAAGAGTGCTTTGGTAAGGTAGAGTACGAGCAGTCCCCGCATGCCGAAATAGCAGAACCGCTCCCACATCTCGGTTAAAAACAGGAGGTAGAGTCCCCTCGGATGTCCAAACAGATCGGGGTGTCGTGGTGTCGTGGTTGCTGCTTCTTTCGTCATGATTCTATCGCTTTGTTATACCTCTCCGAGCAAATGTAGGTAAAATGATTCAAAATGAAAGTATAAATTGGTGCTTTATCATTTTTCAGGATTCAGAATTCAGGCGTCAGCTTGCCGGAAACTCATGGTGGAATTAAAATATAAATTTAGCTAAAAAAATTAAATGGATAGTCGGTTGAGATAAATCATGTCTATATTTGCAGCATTGTTGCATTTGTAAAGTTGTTTCACAATGACCGCAGAAGAAATATTACAACGCCATAAGCTCAAAAATACCGGTTGCCGGAAGTTTATACTGACCGAATTGCTGCGAAGCGACTCGGCCCTGTCGGAGGAGGAGATTAAAAAACCTTTTCCGGAACTGTTCGACCGGGTTACCTTTTACCGCACCCTCAAAACCCTGGAGGAGCAGCATGTCATTCATCGGATCGTGCTGCATGACAACTCTGTGAAATATGCACTCAACGGACATCATTCGGATCAAAATCCGGTACACGCGCACTTTCACTGTGGCAAGTGCGACGAGGTGCTGTGCCTTGAAGGTAAATCGCACTTCGATGCGGAATTGCCTGCCGATTTTGTGACGCGCGAAGTGTTTGTCGTGGTGGAGGGCCTCTGCGCCGGCTGCAATCACCCATCCTGAACCCATCCTTATTAATTTTCAATGAAATTATTACTTGTACTGCTCTATATAACTGCGGGTACGGTCGTCTATGCGCAAACCGGTGCCACAGATACTGCCGACTCGCTGCATTATCATTTGCCGCAAGTGACGGTGCGGGCAAAAGCGACACAGGGAGCCGAAAAGATAAGCACACTCCCTGTGGAGGAGATCAGCAGGGGCTACCTCCTACGCAACAACAGCACCGGTTTCGTGCAGACACTGGCGTCGTTGCCGGGCGTCGCGTCGATGGACATCGGCGCTGGATTCTCGAAGCCGGTGATACGGGGAATGGGATTCAACCGCATGGCAGTGGTGGACAGGGGTATCGTGCAGCAAAACCAGCAATGGGGAGCGGACCACGGACTGGAAATTGACCAGTACGACGTGGACAACGTGCGGCTGCACAAGGGCCCGATGTCGCTCTACTACGGCTCCGATGCGATGGGTGGGGTCATCGAGATCCTGCCACCCCGCTTGCCGGAGAGCGACCTGTTTTGGGGTGATGTGACGCTGATCGGGAAAACGAACAACAACCTGCTGGGCACGTCGGTGACGGCATCGCTAAAGCGGGGAAGGTTCTTTTACCGGGCACGGGCGACGGTGCAGAGCTACGCAGACTTCCGCATTCCGGCAGACACCATCGACTATCTGTCGTGGAAGATGCCGGTATACGATCGTCGCATGAAAAATACGGCCGGCAGGGAGGCGAATCTTTCTTTCTCGGCCGCCTACACGGGTGAACGGCTTGAAAGCCGGCTGCATGTGTCGGACATAAACGGCAAGAACGGTTACTTTCCGGGTGCGCACGGGATACCGTCGCTGTCGAGGCTGGAGCCGGACGGGTCGACACGCAACGTGGAGATGCCCTATGCCACGTCCAACCACTTCAAGCTGATATCGAACAACAAATGGCGACTTTCACCGGCTGCGGCCATCAACCTGGACCTGGGGTTTCAGCAGAACCTGCGGGAGGAGCTTTCTCCCTTCCATACACACTACAGCAATCAGCTGCCGCCTGTAGATGATCCGGACCTGGAGCTTCGGTTCAGGCTGAAGACCTATTCGGCAAACGTGCGGCTGCTACTGGATGAGGAGGAGCGATGGTCGAAAACCTTTGGCCTCTCCACCGAGGCGCAGCACAACAGGGTGGGAGGGTACTCCTTTCTGTTGCCCGACTTTGAACGATATTCCGGCGGCGCCTTCTGGCTAAACCAGGTGGCGCTGACGGAGCATTTCCTGCTCACGGGCGGTATCCGCTACGATGTGGGCAGGCTGCGGGTGGCGGCATATTACGATGATGTGCTGGCGGAGTATCTGACGCAGCAGGGGATCACAGAGGAGGAAGTCGGGTTTTACGCACAGCGGTCGGCCGCCCTGCGCAGCTCCTTCGGCGACTTCTCGGGATCGGCGGGTTTCGCATGGATGCCTTCCGCAGACCATACGCTGAAGATGAACGTGGGAAAGAGTTTCCGCTACCCGGGGGCGAACGAGCTGGCTTCGAACGGACTGCATCACGGCGCCTTCCGGCATGAGCAGGGAAACAGTGCGTTGCAGCCCGAGAAAGGATATCAGCTTGATATGGATTATCGGTTCAAGGGAGAGCAATTTCGCTTTACGCTGAATCCTTTTCTGGGGTGGTTCCCGAACTACATCTACCTGGAGCCGACGGGAAACTGGTCGATACTCCCGCACGCGGGACAGATTTACCGGTACCGGCAGGCAGAGGCCTGGATGGCGGGCGGCGAGGCGGTGGTGGAATGGATGCCCGATGAGCGATGGCAGGTGACGTCGGCGCTGGAGTATGTATACAATCAAAACAGGACGGATCATTACCCTTTGCCTTTCTCGCCGCCGACGGTGATTATCACAGATGTGGCGTATACCGGCGATGGCCGCGGGGCGCTGACGCACTATACGTTGCAGCTGGAACACCGGGGCGTGATGGCGCAGGACAGGATCGCGAAGAATGAGTTGCGGACGCCGGGGGCTTCCCTCTGGAACCTGTCGGCACACCTTCACTGGCGGATAAATGGCCGGCTTGTTGTCTTCGACTTTCAGATCGATAACCTGTTCGACAGGGCTTTCCTGAATCATCTGAGCTTCTACCGCAGGCTGAATGCGCCGGAGCCGGGGAGAAACGGGCAGGTGATTGTGAGGGTGCCTTTTTAGAGGTCAGCTTTCAGCTTTCAGCCTTCAGCCGTCAGCTTTCAGCTTGGGTAGTGGGATGTTGTTCGTGTCAGCGGTTTGCAAGTGATTTGTACATTGGCACATCATCACATCATCACATCATCACATCAACACATCAGTTTTCCCGGTGTGCTTCTCGTCTGGCCTTATTCTTTGACCTGTCGTCGTCTCGGTTTCTAAAAGAGAAGAAGTCGCTTCGCTTACTTCTCTTTTTGCGAAACCTTCGCCGGACAGGTGCCCAAAGAATAATGAAGGACTTCGCTGCACACCGGAAAACTTCGAGGTCTTGAAGCCTCGGAAAACATATTCAACCCAACCTCAAGAATTGACAAGCTTTTGCAAAAAAGCTGGCCGTTGAATATAGAGTGCTGAGTCCCAGAAATTCTGGACCGCTGAAATTGAAAATATTTCACCTAAAAAGCTGACAGCTGAATGCTGACCGCTGACTCCTAAAAAAGCTGAGTCCTGAGTCCTGACCGCTGACTCCTAAAAAGTTAAACATTTTAAAAATTAAGTTATGAAAAGAGCATTGTTTATTACAGGAATTATTTTGTGGAGCGCATTTGCGTTTCTTGCATGCGAGAAGGTAGATGTCGACAACGAGAAGCCGATGATCACAGTAATTGAGCCGGCAGATGATGAGGCGGTGGCGCCGGGGAGTGCGATTCACTTTGAAGTACAGTTCAGCGACAATGAGGCGCTGGCATCGTACAAGGTGAGTATTCACGGTGCCTTCGACGGACATGAGCACAGTGCTGCCGTAACAGCAAAAGACGATAGGACCGGACTATCGGGTGTCATAACTCGTGCAGCCACAGACAGCGTGGCTTTTGAAAAAACATGGCTGGAGAGTGACTTCATTGCCCTGGGAGAGTCGCCCATCGCGGGCAGGAAACAGGCCACGGTGGCACATCAGCATATTCTGATTCCAGAAAACGTGAATGGAAAACCACTGCGCGAAGGACATTACCACTTTATCGTCTACTGCACCGACCAGTCGGGACAGGAATCGTTTGTGTCGTACGAGATATTTATCTCTTACGATGCGGCCGGACACGCGCATTAGTTTGGCTTTCAGGAATCAGGAATCAGGAATCAGGAATCAGGAATCAGCTTCGGTAGTGGAATGTTGTTGAAAACAGCGGTTCAAGATTCAGCTCCAGTTGTGGGATGTTGTTTAATGCAGCGGTTTGGGGAAGAGCTGTCAATTTAGAAAAGAGTGCTCATTCTTTTATAATTCAGTAATTGAATCTCCGCCGCTGTGTTTTCAAAATCGCCGGCATACAAGATGATTTTATTGGCTAATCGTTCTTTCATCAAATCGCTTAATGAACGAATACCTGTTTCAAAATCGGGATGATAGGTTTGCGATGATTTTATTTCAATGGCGGTGTATTCGCTTCCGTTTTTAAGCAGCAAATCAACTTCAACGCCATTGCTGTCGCGATAAAAATATAGATTGCTTTCTTTTCCTTGATTATATCTACTTTTTAGGGCCTCACTCACTATGAAGTTTTCAAATAAATGACCTCTCATTTTATCTCTTGCTAACTGTTGTTCCCTTTCAATACCTAACAGATAGCAAGCTAAACCGGTGTCACAGAAATAAAGTTTGGGCGTTTTGGTCAGTCGTTTTCTGGTGTTTTCATAAAACGGTGGAAGTAAGGTGATGATGTAAGAAGCTTGCAAAACAGAAAGCCAGGACTTGATGGTATTTGCAGAAACACCTACTTCGCCCGACAATTCCGATGCGTTAAACAGACTGCCTATTCGTCCGGCACAAAGTCTAAGGAATATTTGAAACTGCATCATATCCTTAATCTGCAATAAATCACGTACGTCTCTTTCCAGATATGTTTTCACATAAGAAGGATAAAACAGCGTGTAAATGTTTTTACCAGCATATAAAGCCGGATAAAATCCTTTTAATAATATGCTGTCCAATGTTTCTTGGTCCGCCATCTCTTTGACTTCACGATAAGATAATGGCAATAATTCCAGCACGCCGGTCCGTCCGGCAAGCGATTGGGTAATTTGCTTTATTACTGAGAACTGGGAACTACCCGAAAGTACAAAACGTTTTTTAGGATTTTCATCTACTAAGCCTTGTATATAGGAAAGCAGACTGGGTGCATTTTGAACTTCATCTAAAATCATTCCTTCTGAATGCTCGGAAAGAAATCCCACCGGATCGTTCAAAGCAAAACGCCTCGTATCTAAATTTTCAAGCGAATAGTAAGGAAGCTGATTGAATACTTTTCGTAACAGCGTGGTTTTTCCAGATTGGCGTGGCCCCGTTATCGTGATTACCGGAAAATATTGGTACATTTCAAGCATTACATCACTTAAATCCCTTTTAATATACTTTTTCTCCATTTCTTTTTATGTAAATCTGAAGTTCAATTGCGAAATTACATAAATAAATGGAATCGTCAAAAATATTTTACATAATATAGTAAGTCAGGAATCAGGAATCAGGATTCAGCGATCAGCTTTTGAGGTACAAGATTGTCAGGGGCGGCTGTACGAGAATCGGGAATCAGCTTTGGTAGTGGGATGCTGTTTAATGCAGTTGTTTGAGAAGACGGGGTCAGCTTTTCGTGCATGTTTCCCGAAGTCCTCAGTTAGTCTTTGGGAACCTGTCCGACAAAGGTTTCGTAAAAAAAAGAAGGTTGCGAAGCGACTTCTTCTCTTTTAGAAACCGAGACGATGACAGGTCAAAGAATAAATGCAGACGAGAGAAATATCACGAAAATCAATGCAAACAGCGGCAAATGACCTGTAGCTGTTTCCTACCACCTGTCACCTGACTCCTATCGTGCAACATCCGTCATGTGAAACACCAGGGTGCCACCGCCCATGATATCTGCATAGGTGATAAATTTCTGGTCGTAAGGCTGTCCATTCCATTCAATTTTATCGACATACATGTTCTCTGCGGAAAGGTTCCTCGCCTCCATTGCGAAGGTCTTTCCATCGGCCAGCTGAAGGGTGACCTTGGGCAGTTGCGGTGCGCCGAAGACCAATTCGCCACTCACCGGATTCATGGGATAGAAGCCCATGGCCGAGAAGAGGTACCAGGCGGACATCTGGCCGCAGTCGTCGTTGCCGATCAGCCCGTCGGGCTTGTTCTGGTAGAAGTCGGTGGTGATCTGCCGTACCAGTCGCTGTGTCTCCTCGGGGCGGTCGAGGTAGTTGTAGATGTAGGCCACGTGGTGACTGGGTTCGTTGCCGTGGGCGTACTGGCCGATCAGGCCGGTCACATCGGATAGACTACCGGTAGACTCCTGTGTTGTGTGGAAGAGGTAGTCGAGTACCTCACCCGTTTTCTCTTTGCCACCCATCAGCTCAATCAGCCCGGGAATATCCTGCATCACGTGCCATGTGTACTGCAGGGCGTTGCCTTCGGTGTAGTGGCCACCGATGTTGGAGTCGGCGTGCGCCAGCTCATAAGGGTCGAAAGGAGAGAGCCAGTTGCCGTTGGCGTCTTTGGGTCGCATGGCACGTGTCTCGTTGTCGTAGAGGTTTTTATAGTATCCGGATCGCTTCATGAAGAAAGCATAATCTTCCATCTTGTCCAGCTTCTGTGCCATGAGGGCGGCGCAATAGTCGTCGAAGCTGCACTCCAGCGTCCGGGAGACCGACTCGGCCTTGATCAGATCGTAGGGGTAGTAACCAAACTGATCGTAGATATCCCAGTTCGATTTGTAATGTTTGCTTTCGGTGATCGACTTTTTGATTTCCTGATACACTTTCTCGGGATCGAAGCCTGTGAAACCTTTCAGGTAGGCGTCGACGATCATGGGGATGGAGTGGTTGCCAATCATGGTGAAGGTCTCCTTGCCCATGAGCGCCCAGATGGGGAGATGTCCCTGTTGTTCGCTGAAGGCGGTCATGGAGTTGACGAGGTCGGACACGATCTCCGGGCTGAGGATGGTATGCATGGGGAAGGCGGCACGGAAGGTGTCCCACTGCGAGAGGGTGGAGTAGTACTTTCCGGTGGGAGACGAGGTGATTTCCTCGTTGGGACCCACGTAGCGGCCGTCGACATCGGCAATGTTGTTGGGCTGGATGTAGAGGTGGTAGAGCGAGGTGTAGAAGTTGGTCTTCTCGTCCTGCGTACCTTCCACCTGCACGCGGGAGAGGATTCGGTTCCATTCATCCTTTGCTTCCTGATGTACTTTGTCGAAGTCCTTGCCGTTGGCTTCGGCAGCGAGGTTGGCTTTGGCTCCTTCGATGCCGGTGGTGGACATGGCAATCTTCATGTTGAGGGTTGTGTCATCGCCCATGTCGAAGTTGAGAATATAGCGGGGCGCCTTCTCCCGCGGGTCTTGCTGTGCAAGCTTTTCGGAAGAGAGAATCGGTTTGTCGAACTCGATGACGAAGTAGTAGGTGCGCTCCACCCATTCGCGGCGGCGGGTGTGGCCGGTGATGGTGCGGTCGCCCTCGAAGGTTACTTCGTTGTCGAGGACATGGGTGTAAAGCCGTTCTTTCTGCCAGACCAGTCCGCTCTGGAAATCGGCCAGCACGTTGGCAGGCTTATCTTTGGCGAAGGTGTATCGGTGGAAGGCAACGTGCGGTGTGGTGGTGATCTCCACCTTCACCTCGTTCTCGGCCAGCTCCACGGCGTAGTAGCCGGGGGATGCCTTCTCGGTGGATTTGTCGAAGCGGCTGCTCAGGTCGTCGCGCTTCTCGCCGGCGAAGGGCTGCATAAGCAGGTCGCCCAGGTCCACGCAGCCGGTGCCATTGAGGCGGTTCTGTGAGAAGCCGTTGATGCGTTCATCGTCGTAGAAGTAGCCGGAGCAATACTCCCACGAGAAGTTGCCCGTCTCGGGGCCGGGCTGCATCATGCCCAGCGGGTAGGTGGCGCCGGGAAAGGTGTGACCGGTGAAGGCGGTGCCGATGAAGGGGTTCACATACTGTGTGAGGTCGGCGTCACCAGTGGGTGTGGTGCTGTTGCTTTTGTTGGCGCAGCTTAGCGTCAGCAGCATTGTTGCGAGGAGGAGGGTTAGTTTTTGCATAATTTTTAGGGGTCAGGGGTCAGAAGTCAGGGGTCAGGAATCAGGAATCAGCTTTCAGCTGTCAGGAATCAGGAATCAGCAATCAGGAATCAGCGGTCAGCTATCAGTTATCAGCTGTCAGCTTTGGTTGTGGAAGCTTGACAGGGGCAGCGGTCTGTTTTTTAGCAATCAGCGATCAGCGATCAGCTTTGGTCGTTTATCCTGGGGACAAAGATAGCAAGTTTTGGTATATTTTGCGGCATCGTGGAACAAGTATTATCTTTGCACTATAGGATCTGCCAATCCAAAATAACGGCATTATACCGATCCGGAAAACAAGATGTTTGAGCTTAAAAATGTAAAATTCAGGGATATCCTGACAGTGGACGAGCTGGAGTTGAAGGCGCAGCAGGTGACCTGCATTGTGGGAAAGAGCGGCGGTGGCAAGACGACATTGCTGAAACTGCTGAATAACCTGATCTCGGCCGACAGCGGCACCATTCTCTACAAGGGGAAGGAGATTGATACATACAACCCGATTGCACTGCGCCGGGAGGTGATGATGCTGCCCCAGCAGCCGGTCATGTTCAGCGGCACCATCCGGGAGAACTTCAACAAGACGTTGCGCTTCACCGAACGGGAGGCTGCCAGCGAGGAGGTCTATACGGACCTGCTGCAACAGGTGGGACTGAAGCTGACCCTGGAGGCGGATACAAAGGATCTCTCGGGTGGCGAAAAACAGCGTGTGGCGCTGGCCAGGGTGTTGCTGTTGCATCCGGAGACTCTTCTGCTGGATGAACCATCCTCGGCGTTGGACGATGAGACGGAGGACTTCATCATCGGCATGGTGGTGGATTACACGAGGAAACGCAAGGGTACCCTGATCATGGTCACCCATGCCATGAGCGTGGCGGAGAGGTTTGCCGATGTCACAATCACGCTGTTCGACGGAAAGATTCAAAGGGTGGATAAATTGAACGGGACTCTGTAGCCGGAAGATTCAAAGCGTGGAAGCATTGAATGAAACGCTGCAGCCCGAAGATTCAAAGCGTGGAAGCATTAAACGGGATTTTGTAATTTGAAAATAATAATGGTCTGTAAACAAATGATATATGGATGAGATAAAGGATGTGACGCTGATTGGCCTGGCAACGGCCTATGTTTTTCTGCTGATTCTCCTCGCCATCTTGCGGCGTGAGAAGGTGGGACACCAGTGGGAGATACTGCTTTCCACTTTCAGGATGACCGTTCAGCTAATTCTGGTGGGTTATATTCTTACCTATGTTTTTGATAATCCAAATGTCTGGTTCAGCCTGATTGCGCTGCTGCTGATGCAGGGTTTCGCGGTGTTGAACACCTTCCAGCGGGTGGGGGATGTGCCGCGCGACATGAAACGGATTGTGGCGGTGGCGATGTTCATCGGTACTGGCATCACGATCTTCTTCTTCGTGCTGTGGGTCTTCAGGGTGGAGCCCTGGTTCAAGCCGCAGTATTTTATTCCGCTCGCGGGAATGATGATCGGCAACTCGATGACGGGCATCACGCTGGGCATCGACGCGTTGCTGGGTGGCATGCGGGATAACCGTGCTCTCATTGAGAATGCTCTGATGATGGGAGGAAAGCCTTCCCTGATCGTGAAGGAGGTCTCGGGACGAGCATTCCATCAGGCGCTGCTGCCGACCATCAACTCGATGATGGGCATGGGCATCGTGTTTCTCCCGGGCATGATGACGGGACAGATTCTGGCGGGTGCGTCACCCCTGCTGGCCATCAAGTATCAAATTGCCATGATGTTGGGCATCCTGGGTAGCGTGGTGCTGACGGTCTTTATGGTGATAAAATGGGGGTCGGCAACTTTCTTTAACCACAGGGCGCAGATGAAGTAGCTGGCAGCGATCAGCGATCAGCTATCAGCTATTAGCTATCAGCTATTAGCGTTCAGCTCCGGTAGTGGGATGTTGAGAGGTGCAGCGGTAAGCAAGATTAAGACCAACGGTGAATCGGGCGGCGATTATCAGCTTAATTCTCTTGGTTTCATTATCTTTGTAGAACAAATTGTGGATTAAATGAGTCATTAGACAAGTCAACGGGGGTAATACCCCCTCGGTGATATAATAATTCGAGGATCATGAAAAATTTCAGAGAGTTAAAAGTTTGGGAAAAATCTCATCTGCTTGCACTGGATATTTACAAAATGACGGCAGGATTCCCAAAAGAAGAGCAATATGGCTTGACATCACAAATCAGAAGGGCTGCCGTATCCATCGGACTGAATATTGCGGAAGGATGCGGCAGAGGGAGCGATTCCGATTTTAGACGTTTTCTTTATTTCTCGTTCGGATCTGCCTGTGAAGTGGAATATTGCTTGCTTCTGGTGCACGATTTGAATTATCTTTCATCAGATAGTTATGAGGAAATTCAAAATCAGCTTGAAGAAATAAAGAAAATGCTTTCCTCTTTTATCGAAAAATTAAATAGAAAATGCTGATTTTTAGGATTTAGCTTTTCAATTTCGGCGGTCAGCGGTCAGTTATCAGCTTTCAGCTTTGGTCATGGAAGCTTGACAGGGGCAGCGGTCTGTTTTTAGCAATCAGCAATCAGCTATCAGCTTTTTTTTGTGAAAACTTTTCAATTTCAGCGGTTTGTTTTTTTACTGAAGTTACTCCCCAAACCGCTCAATATAACAACATCCTATAACCGGAGCTGACACCCTACACATAATTCCTGTCCCTAATACCGCTTTTAGTAAGAACATTCTACTTCCAAAGCTGACCGCTGATCGCTATTCATCAATCATCCCTCTTTGCCCTTTTCGTCTCCCAGATAAAATATGCAAGCAGGCCGAGGAAGGCGAATAGCGCTGCGATCTGGGCGCCGGTACCATGTGGATCAGTCCAGAGGTTTGAATTCAGCGCGTTGCTATTGCCCGTGAGGAAGATGATGAGCGCGCCCACCACACCGAAGAGGGCCGCGCCGGCGATGAAGCCGGAGGAGATAAGGATGGCACGCTGGTGTCGGGCATTGGTAAGCTTGGGATCTTTCTTGCTTTTGTTGATCCAGTGATTGAGCAGTCCGCCCACCACGAGGGGGGTGTTGAGCTGCAGCGGGATAAACATGCCGAGGGCAAAGGCAAGTGGCGAGACGCCGAGCCAGTTGACCAGGATGGCAATGACAGCGCCGATGCCGAGAAGCATCCAGCTGACACCACTTCCTGCCATGAGGGGCTCGATGATGGCTGCCATGGCGTTGGCCTGTGGGGCGACCATGGGGTTGGTGTGTTCTGGTGTGGCGACGAAGCCGTACGCCTCATTCAGAATGAAGATGACGGCGCCCACTGTGGCGGCGGAAACCAGCGTGCCGAGGAACTTCCACGACTCCTGCCTGGCCGGCGTGGTGCCAATCCAGTAACCAATCTTGAGGTCGGTGACGAAGCCGCCCGCCATGGAGAGGGCGGTGCAGACGATACCCCCGATGATGAGTCCGCTAACCATGCCCTGCCAGCCTTCGAGGCCGACGGCGACGAGGATCACCGAGGAGAGGATGAGCGTCATCAGTGTCATTCCCGACACCGGGTTGGTGCCGACAATGGCGATGGCATTGGCGGCGACGGTGGTGAAGAGGAAGGAGATGATAGTGACGGTGAGCAGTGCCACGATGGCCTGCACCAGGGTGATCTTTACTCCGAAGAGGAGGAAGAGGAAGACGGCGATGAGGGTGAGGAAGAGGAAAAGTGCCACGAATGCCATCTTCAGGTCGCGGCCGGTCCGCTTCACGCGGGTCTGGTCACTGGCGGTACTGATTTTTTTGCCGGTAGCCAGCTTGAAGGCGCTGCCGATGACGCCGGACGACTTGATGATACCGATGATGCCGGCCATGGCGATGGCGCCGATGCCGATGGGTCGCACGTAGGTGGTGAAGAGGACTTCGGCCGACAGGTCGGCAAAGGGATTGACACCTCCTCCGACGGTTGCTGCCAATGCCCCGATCTCATTGACCAGGGGGATCAACACCAGCCAGGAAAGGAGGGAGCCGACGGTGATGATGAGTGCGTAGCGTAGGCCGACCAGATATCCGAAGCTGAAGATGAGGGCACTCACGTTGAACTTGAGCACCATCTTGAAGCGCTCGGCCATGAGAGCGCCGGCGGGGATGATGCGGGTCGTGATCTCCTCGCTCCAGAGGCGGAAGGTGGAGAAGCAAAAATCGAACAGCCCTCCGATGAGGCCACTGGTAATAAGCAGGCGGGCTTTGTTGCCACCCTTCTCGCCTGTCATCAGGATCTCTGTGGTGGCTGTCGCCTCGGGAAAGGGAAGCTTGCCGTGCATGTCCTTCACAAAATACTTGCGGAAGGGAATCAGAAAGAGGATTCCCAGGAAGCCGCCGAGCAGCGACGAGAAGAAAATTTGCCAGAAGTTGATTTCAATCTCCGGATATTTGGCCTGAAGGATGTAGAGCCCGGGGATGGTGAAGACGGCGCCGGCGACGATGACGCCGGAGGAGGCGCCGATGGACTGGATGATGACGTTCTGTCCCAGTGCATTCTTCTTGCGTAGGGCAGCCGAGGCGCCCACGGCAATGATGGAGATGGGAATGGCGGCCTCGAAGACCTGTCCGATCTTCAGTCCCGAGTAGGCTGCGGCAGCCGAGAAGATGACGGCCATGAGGAGTCCCATGCCGACGGACCATCCTGTGACTTCTGTTACTGGTTTATCTGCCGGCAGCACCGGCTTGTATTCTTCCCCCGGTTGCAATTCCCTGTACGCGTTATCGGGCAATTCTGTGATTTTCTTTTCTTTGTTCTGTTCCATATGTTTGTTTTTTTAGGATTCAGCGTTCAGCTATCAGCTGTCAGCTTTAGATGTGAAAGATTGTCAATTTTGGTGGTTCTTTTTTTAACGTTCAACGAACTTCCGTTTGTTTATCACTAAAGTCCTCTTTTCCTTACCGCTGTCATTGACACCATTCTACTACTGAAGCTGAAAGCTGAAAGCTGACTCCTGACTCCTGATCGCTCTTTTCCTTACCGCTGTCATTGACACCATTCAACTACTGAAGCTGAAAGCTGACACCTGACTCCTGACTCCTGATCGCTCTTTTCCTTACCGCTGTCATTGACACCATTCAACTACTGAAGCTGAAAGCTGAAAGCTGACTCCTGACACCTGATCGCTCGTATTCAAAATTTTGCCGAAAATACAAAAAAAAACGTAAAGCACATACCAGTTTTCGGGGTTTGTTCCGAATTTGCTACTTTTGTGTAATTAAAGTGAAAAACAGATGAGAAAGATATTTTTAGCCGCACTGTCGGCATTGTTTCTGCTGCCGACCGCTGTACAAAGTGACACGCTCGACGATATCCTGAACGGTAAATACAGACCGCGTGATGTAAAGACCATGACTTCGGCGGCCGACGGGATGCATTATTATCAGACCGATCCGCAGCAGACGGCAGTGATCAAGTATGCCTACGCCACGGGTGTTGCGGTGGACACACTTTTCAATGTACGCACGGCCCGCAACTGTAACTTCGACAATTTTGAAGGGTTCCTGGTTAGTGACGACGAGAACAGGGTGCTGGTATACCGCGACCGCGAGCAGCTGTACCGCCATTCATTCAAAGCGAACTACTATTATCACGATGTACGCCGCAATGCGGTACGCAAGCTCTCGGAACACACGTCGAAGCAGATGATCCCCACCTTCTCACCCGATGGGAAGATGGTGGCATACGTGATCGACAACAATATATTCCTGACCAAGTTCGACTTCGATACAGAGTCGCAGGTGACGAAAGACGGTGCGCAGGACAGTATCATCAACGGTGCCACCGACTGGGTGTATGAAGAGGAGTTCGGTACCACGCGGCTGATGGAGTTCTCTCCCGACAACAGTCAGCTTGCTTTTGTGCGCACCGACGAGTCGGCTGTGAAGGAGTTTTCATTTCAGACTTTCAACGAACAGCTTTATCCCGGTTATTACAGTTTTAAATATCCGAAGCCGGGAGAGGCCAATGCAAAGGTTGAATGCCGCGTGTTTGACATCTCCTCAAGGGTGATCCGTACGATGGACGTGCCGATGGATGGTGATGGCTATATCCCCCGCATCACCTTCACGAAGGATCCTGCACAGCTGGCGGTGATGACACTCAACAGGGATCAGAACAGGTTCGATCTTTATTTTGTGAATCCACGTTCCACGGTGGCCAAGCTAGTGCTGCGCGAGGAGAACAAATACTACGTGAATGCGGAATGGTTGAACTCGATTCATTTTCTGGATGACCGGTTCACTTATGTATCGGAGAAAGACGGCTTCAGCCATATTTATATATATGGACTGTCGGGCACGCTGCAGAAGCAGCTCACTACAGGCAGCTATGATGTGACGAAACTCCTTGCGGTGGATCCGCAGACGAAGATGATCTTCTACGAGGCAGCCGATGAGAGCCCGTTGAGGCGGAACATTTACCGGATGAACATCGACAAGGGAACGCCGCAGAAGTTATCACCGCAGGCCGGTTCTTATTCGGCCACATTCAGCGAACAGGGTAAATATTACGTTCAGCGTCGTACGGATGCAGCGACACCTGCGGTAATCACACTGCATGACGGCAACGGGAAACAGCTGCGTGTGCTGGAGGATAACGGTGCGCTGCGCGAGACGCTGGCTGCTGCGCGTTTACCGCAGCGGGAGTTTATCACTGTGCCGGCGGCCGATGGCACCACACAGCTCAATGGCTGGGTGTTGAAGCCGGCCGGCTTTAACCCGGCGAGGAAATACCCGATGGTAATGATCCAGTATAGCGGTCCCGATTCGCAGGAGGCGCGTGACAGGTATGACGTCGACTGGTATTACGCGCTTGCGGAGAAGGATATAGTGGTGGCTTGCATCGATGGTCGTGGCACCGCGGCCCGGGGGGAGGAATTCAGGAAGAGCACCTATATGAAGCTGGGCATTTATGAGTCGGACGATCAGATCGCTGCCGCACGATATCTGGGCAGCCTGCCTTATGTGGATGGAAAGCGAATCGGTATTTGGGGATGGAGCTATGGCGGATACAACGTGCTGATGAGCATGAGCCGTGGAAACGGCATCTTCAGGGCTGGCGTGGCCATCGCGCCGGTGACCGACTGGCGCTTTTACGATACGGTGTATACCGAACGATTCATGCGTACGCCGCAACAGAACAACGACGGCTACAGGCAAGGATCGCCCATTGCACTGGCAGGTCAGCTGCAGGGTAACCTGCTGCTTATTCACGGGACGGCAGACGACAACGTGCATTTCCAGAATTCCATGGAATATACGCGGGCGCTCATTCTTGCTAACAAACAGTTCGACCAGTTCTTTTTTCCGGATAAGAATCATCATCTCTCAGGAGGAAATACCAGGCGTTACCTGTATGATAAGGTGATTGCCCATTTTGAGAGGCATCTCTGATCGTTTATCGATTTTGCAATAAGGCCTGAATTCGTTGTCCGACGATGATTGCCGGTAAACATGGCTCTCCCACAATCGTTGGGGGAGTCATATTTTTGTTTTAGAAAACAATAATGTCCTTTTATTGTTATTAATAAAGATTTTTGGTAAATGGCCATTCTCCATGGCTGATTTTTCAGAATCGGAGTAGCGAGGTTTAAATTTTAAAGCGTAGAGGTTCAAATATTAACAGAGTAGATTTTATTTATTTTCCGTTTTTAAGCCACGGAAGAGATTGATTATGGTAGACTTTTTCAACATACGAAACATATTCAGAAATCCTGCCTTAGGGCTCATTCCTTTGTTTGTTTTTTCATTTCTCGTGGGTATCACCGATTCATGGATAGCTACGGGAATCGCGTTGATATTGTCTCTGCTCGGTTACTTTACCATACGCAAACAGAGCCGGATGATCTATGGTATCTCTGTCGCCGCATTCGCAATCGTCTTCCTACTCTCATTTGCCACCTTCTTTACAAGCTTGCATATGGTCAATCGATATGTGGTTGTGGAGATCATCTTCGTGCTGGCACTCATTGTCATCAGGCTCTCACGCGGCAGAATCATAAAGCAGCTGGGCAGAAGCAGAAACCTGATGTTGAAAAACTTTCTGAAAGAAACATTTCGCGTAGCTTTTCAGGCTCAATATGGACTCTTGCTGCATCTGATGTTTGTGCTGCTCTTCTTTCTTTTTGACGGCAGAGGCACCAACGATGTACGGGAAGCCATCATCAAGATATCGAGTCAGCTGATCCTGCTTGCGATCATGCTGCTGGAAGAGGGTAGGCTCTATATCCTTCGCAAGAAACTGGTGGAGGAGGAATGGTTGCCTGTCGTTTCGGAGCAGGGTGATGTGACGGGACGCGTGGCCAAATCGATCACGAAAGATATGAAAAACCGGTTTATGCATCCGGTGGTGCGGGTCGCGCTTATTCATCGGGGAAGCATCTACCTGCAGGCGCGTGATCCTGATCGGCTCCTGAATCCGGGAATGCTCGATTATCCGTTCGAGAAATATATGCAGTTCAACGACGATATAGACGGAACTGTGCGACAAAGTGTCGCGCATGAGTGTGGCAGCAATGACCTCCCGCTGCGTTTTCTCCTGAAGTATACTTTTGAGAATGAGTCTACAAAGCGGCTTATATTTCTCTATGCCTCCGATATCGAGGATGAGGCGCTATTCAACAGCCTCCATCTGAAGGGTGGCAAGCTGTGGACCGAAGCGCAGATTGAAGACAACATGGGCAACAACATCTTTTCGGAGTGCTTTGAGCTGGAGTTCGAATATCTGAAGAATACGGTGCTGCTGGCACAACGCTTCAGAGACAAGTTGAAGAAAGCCTGAACCTGACAGGAAAGTTTCGTTCCGATGCGGGTAGCTGGAAAAAGGTGATAAAAGATTTGCAAAACAGGCAGAATCTGCAAGACGGAGATGTAAGACCGGAGTAAAAATTAACAGGCAGCTAAACTCGCGTTCGGCTGCCTGTCTTCGTTTAAATATAAAAAAGAAAAAAGTTATTTGTGTTTTAGCTTTTAGCATTCAGCTATCAGCGTTCAACTTCTTTGGTGTGCATGAAACTTGTCTATTTGTTCTCCGGCAAATCTTCGGTGAGCGCGGGCTCATTTTTCAGTGTGCCGGACAGTTTGGAGAAGGTCTTAAAATCGATCTTTCCCGAGACAGTGATGATGCTCAAATGATTCTCCTCATCGAGTGAGATCAGAATGAGTTCCTGCACATTTTTATCTCCCCGCTTCATCCAGACGGAGATCCGGGAGTTTCTTTCGTTTACCGACACCATCTCTTCATAATCGCCGAACTCCTCCTTGACCAGATCATTCGCCTTTTCGAAATAGTACCTGGAATCTTTTGCATTTTCACTGCTTATAATCCGTATGCTTTTCAACTCTTTGAAAGCATTCTTTAATTCTTCATCCTCGGTATTCGCTGCCATCTTGTCGAGCATCGTCTTGCCGATATTCACGTTATTCAGCGGACGACCTTCCTCACTGTATTTATGGATGAACTGCGTGACAAAGCCATTCGCAGAAAGCGATGCCGATGTGAGCAGGATAATCAGGACCAACATTGTTTTTCTCATATTTCTTTCTCCTTTTTGTTGTTGGAGATGAATGTGCCGATATGCAGCGTGTCTTTCTTCTCCTGTGCGGTGGCGGCAAGCGAGTCGGCAGTCAATTCCTCGTCCTCCGCCATAAGCGAGTCGAGTGCCGACCAGTCGATATCCAGATCGTCAATCACGCGGATGGTCTCCAGTGATGCTTCCTCGGTAGTCTGCAAGGCATGGGAGAGCTTCTCGAGTGCGTAAGTGGCATCCTTGATGGCTGCGTTGGGGTCGTCGTATGTTTCCACAAACCAGGGGTTGTTGTTCTGGCGGGTGATGAAGAAGATGCTGATGCCCAGTCCCACGATAAGCAGCAGTGAGGCTGCCACACGCAGCAGAGGAGCAAAAATGCGGATGGTGATGTATTCTTTGTTGCCGGCCTTTTCTTTCTCCATGGCTTTCTTCAGTCGCTCGTCGAATCCTTCACTCAGGGAGACGGACTGCTCCTCCCGGGTGTATGCGAAGAGGGGGGCGTAGGGCTGCCACGCTGCCGGCAGATTGCTCTGCGAGAAGAAATCACGCAGTTCCTGCTCTTCTGAAAGGGTGGTTTCGCAACTCCAGTACCTTTCCAATAAGATATCTATGTATCCGTCGTTTTTAGCTGCCATATCCCGCTAATAATTCTTTCATTTTTTTTCGTGCCCTAAAAAGGCTTATCTTGACCAGATCCTCGCTGATGGCGAGTGTCTCTGAAATCTCCCGGTAGCTCATCCCCTCCACCTCACGCAACCGGAATGTGAGTTGCTGGTTTTCGGGGAGCTCCCGGAGGCATCGTTCAATTAGGATGCGTTGTTCTTTCACGACCATCTCACTGTGTGGCGACTGATGGTCCACGAAATAAAGATCTTCCTTTTCCCGCTCTATGGAATCTGTCTTGCGGACAGTCATTGTGGCTAGCCTGTCGAGTGCCATGTTCTTGATGGCTCTGAAGCAGTACGCTTCCAGATTCCCGATATCGCTCCACTCCTCTTTCCTGCTCCACAGCTTGAGTAACAGATCCTGCAGAATGTCTTCAGCTTCTTCCTGATCTCTGACAATGCCGTATGCCAGGCGGAAAAGCCGGTCCTTCATCGGCAGGATGATTTGGAAGAATGGTTCGTTACTCATTATGAAATGACGGTTAACCGGGCAAAAAGTTACACGGGATCGGGATTTTTTTTTGTTTAGTGATCAGGATTCAGGAATCAGCTGTCAGCTTTGGTGGTGAAAGCTTGTCAAAAACGGCGGTCTGCAAGGTTGCATTCGGCAGTCGGCTTTTCCTGTTTTACTACTTCAAATGCTTCAAACTGAATTTGTATTTCAGCAAAATTTCCTGATAAAATATAATTCAAATCGTGTGCCAGAGGTAAAAGTATGCAAAATTCCTGAAAATCTTTCATGATCCTCTGTTTTTTTACACATGTGACGTGTCGCTCTTGTCAATTTGTCATATTAATTCAAAATGATTTCCGCTGCCCCTCACAACATCCCACTACCGGAGCTGATAGCTGACCGCTGATAGCTGACCGCTGATAGCTGACCGCTGACCGCTGAAAGCTGATCGCTGATAGCTGAAAGCTGACCGCTGCCTCCTTTCTCTTTTTTCAAAAAAACATTCCCAAACATTTGCATATCTTTCTGATTATTTGTAATTTTGTGCCGTTTTTGACCCCAACAGAAAGGTTATTGAATGATAATCAGGGCATTATTGTGTGCCAAAAGGGTGAAAATGAAAGACTGAGAAATTATTTAGAAAATAGCAATACGTAAAAAGAAAGCAGAAGATGCCTACAATTCAACAACTAGTAAGAAAAGGACGTACCACACTTACGGATAAAAGCAAATCGCCCGCCCTGGACTCCTGTCCGCAGCGTCGTGGGGTTTGTGTGAGGGTGTATACCACGACTCCGAAGAAGCCGAACTCAGCCATGAGAAAGGTGGCACGTGTACGTTTAACGAACTCGAAGGAAGTGAATGCTTACATTCCGGGAGAAGGACACAACCTGCAGGAGCACTCCATCGTGCTGGTGCGTGGTGGACGTGTAAAAGACCTGCCGGGTGTGCGTTATCACATTGTACGGGGTACCTTGGATACTGCCGGTGTAAACGGTCGTACCCAACGTCGTTCCAAATACGGGGCAAAACGTCCTAAACCGGGAGCGAAGACAGCTGTAGCGGCTAAGCCGGGAGCAAAGAAGAAATAATCTTTTCCCGCATCGCACATTATTAAGTGAAGAATTAAAATTGTAAAATCGCTGTTGAAATTTTTGGGACTCGCTACTTATTACAGGTTGAGTAAATAAACTCGGAGGAGTTTGTTGAAGACAGTTTAAACGGCAACCAAACAACACAAAATTTTTTAGACAATGAGAAAAACAAAACCTAAAAAAAGACAGGTTCTCCCTGATCCTGTTTATGGTGATATAAGGGTGACAAAGTTTGTTAACCACCTTATGTATGACGGCAAGAAAAGTATCTCTTATGATATTTTCTATTCCGCTTTGAACACTGTTAAGGCAAAAATGCCCAACGAAGAAAAATCGGCTCTCGAGATTTGGAAAGCCGCGCTCGATAATATTACTCCTCAGGTTGAAGTGAAGTCACGCCGTGTTGGCGGTGCCACATTTCAGGTACCTACCGAAATAAGACCCGAAAGAAAAGAATCCGTTTCGATGAAAAACCTCATTTTGTATGCACGCAAAAGAGGTGGAAAGACGATGGCCGACAAGTTGGCTGCCGAGATCGTGGATGCCTATAACAACCAGGGTGGTTCTTATAAGCGGAAAGAGGATATGCACAGAATGGCAGAAGCGAACCGTGCTTTTGCGCACTTTAGATTTTAACATAGAAGGAAGGTAAAAAAGATGGCTAAGGGTTCAAAAGAAGCATTAAAATTCACTCGTAACATCGGTATCATGGCGCATATCGATGCCGGCAAGACCACCACTTCTGAGCGCATCCTGTTTTATACGGGACTCACGCACAAGATTGGAGAGGTTCATGACGGCGCAGCTACCATGGACTGGATGGCGCAGGAGCAGGAGCGTGGTATTACCATCACCTCAGCTGCCACCACAACGAGCTGGAAATATGATGACAAGACATATAAGATTAATTTGATCGACACCCCGGGACACGTGGACTTCACGGTGGAGGTAGAGCGTTCGCTGCGTGTGCTGGATGGCGCCGTGGCTGCGTTTTGTGCCGTAGGTGGTGTGGAGCCGCAGAGCGAAACTGTCTGGCGTCAGGCCGACAAGTACAAGGTTCCCCGCATTGGTTACGTAAATAAGATGGATCGTTCGGGTGCAAACTTCTTTGATGTGGTACGTCAGGTAAAAGAGATGCTGGGCGCTACGGCTTGCCCCATCCAGATACCCATTGGTGCCGAAGAAAACTTCAAGGGAGTGGTCGACCTGGTGACGATGAAAGCGCTTTACTGGCATGATGAGACCATGGGTGCCGACTACGACGTGGTGGACATACCTGCCGATTTGCAGGCTGAAGCTGAAGAGTGGCGCGAGAAGATGCTGGAGACGCTTGCCGAATGTGACGATGTGCTGATGGAGAAATTTTTTGATGCGCCCGACACGATTACCGAGGAGGAGATCAAAAGAGCGATCAGAAAAGGAACGTTGTCGATGCAGATTAATCCGATGATCTGCGGATCGTCGTTCAAGAATAAAGGGGTGCAGACATTGCTCGATGCCGTGTGTGCTTACCTGCCGAGTCCTTCCGATACGGAAGCGATCTCCGGTGCCGACCCCGATGATTCGGAGAAGGTTTTGTTACGCCATCCCGATCCCGAAGAACCGATGAGCGCTTTGGCGTTCAAGATTGCCACCGACCCCTATGTGGGACGTTTGTGCTTCTTCCGCGTTTACTCGGGTGAGATTGAAGCCGGATCGTACGTATTTAATCCTCGTTCTGGAAAGAAGGAACGTATTTCGCGTCTTTTCCAGATGCACTCCAACAAGCAGAACCCGAAAGAATTTATCGGAACAGGCGATATTGGTGCCGGCGTGGGATTCAAGGATATTCGCACTGGAGATACCCTGTGTGATGAGAATCATCCCATCATCCTGGAAGCCATTGACTTCCCCGATCCTGTAATCGGTATTGCCGTGGAACCCAAGACCCAGAAAGACCTGGATAAGCTCTCCAACGGGCTTGCCAAGTTGGCCGAGGAGGATCCCACATTCACCGTGAAGACCGATGAGGATACCGGACAGACTGTGATCTCAGGTATGGGTGAGCTTCACCTGGAGATCATCATCGACCGTCTGAAACGCGAGTTCAAGGTGGAAGCCAACCAGGGACGTCCCCAGGTTTCTTACAAGGAAGCGATCACCAAACCGGTTGAATTGCGTGAAGTGTATAAGAAACAATCGGGTGGACGCGGTAAGTTTGCCGACATCATTGTTCGGGTGGAACCTGCCGATGTCGATTTTGAAAGCGGATTGCAGTTTGTGGACGAGGTGAAGGGCGGTAACATCCCGAAGGAATTCATTCCTTCCATCCAGAAAGGATTCCAGCGTGCCATGAAGAATGGTGTGTTGGCAGGATATGCCCTCGATAAGCTGAAGGTGACGGTGATTGACGGTTCTTTCCATGCGGTGGACTCCGACCAGTTGTCGTTCGAGATTTGTGCCATGCAGGCGTTCAAGAATGCCTCTGAAAAAGCCAGCCCCGTATTGCTGGAGCCCATCATGAAAGTGGAGGTGGTGACACCCGAGGAAAGTATGGGTGATGTGATCTCCGACCTGAACAAAAGACGCGGACAGATTGAAGGAATGGAATCGAACCGTTCCGGAGCCCGCGTGGTGAAGGCCAAGACGCCGCTCTCAGAGATGTTCGGTTATGTGACTTCATTGCGTACCATCACTTCGGGACGCGCCACATCGACCATGTCGTTCTCTCATTTTGAAGAAGTTTCCGCTTCCATTGCCCGTCAGGTGTTGACGGAAGTAAAGGGCCGTGTAGATTTGATCAAATAATAAAACAAATATGAGCCAAAAAATCAGAATCAAACTGAAATCTTACGATTACAGCCTCGTCGATAAATCGGCCGAGAAAATCGTGAAAACCGTAAAAGCTACGGGTGCCGTGGTAAGCGGTCCGATACCCTTGCCCACGCACAAGCGTATTTTTACCGTGAACCGTTCAACGTTCGTGAACAAGAAGTCACGTGAACAGTTCGAGTTGGCCTCTTTCAAGCGTCTCATCGACATTTACAGCTCCACAGCCAAGACCGTGGATGCGTTGATGAAACTTGAGCTGCCCAGCGGGGTGGAAGTAGAAATTAAAGTGTGATAAATTATTTAAACAACAGAGAAATGCCAGGATTATTAGGAAAAAAAATCGGAATGACATCCGTTTTCAGTGCCGAGGGAAAGAACATTCCATGCACTGTTATCGAAGCAGGTCCTTGCGTGGTTACTCAGGTGAAGACCGTTGACAACGACGGTTACGACGCTATTCAGATAGGGTTTGTTGAAAAGAAAGACAAACATACCCCGAACCCTGAAAAAGGTCACTTCAAGAAAGCCGGCGTAACACCCAGGAGACACTTGGCCGAGTTCAAAGGATTTGGGAATGGCTACAAGGCCGGTTCCGAGATCACTGTTGATCTTTTCAACGACACCATTTATGTGGACGTGATCGGTACATCGAAAGGTAAAGGATTCCAGGGCGTGGTAAAACGTCATGGATTTGCCGGTGTGGGACAGTCCACACACGGACAGCACAACAGGCTGCGTGCACCCGGTTCCATTGGCGCGGCTTCTTATCCCGCCAAGGTATTCAAGGGCACCCGCATGGGTGGCCAGATGGGAAATGAACGGGTGACCGTGCAGAACCTGCAGATAGTGAAAGTGATTCCGGAGCACAACCTCCTTCTGGTGAAGGGTTCTGTGCCGGGAGCAAAAGGTTCAATCGTTATAATTGAGAAATAAAATGGAATTAAACGTTTACAATATCAAAGGAGAGGTAACGGACAGGAAGGTAACACTTGATGATTCCATTTTCGGGATTGAACCTAACGATCACGTTATCTGGCTGGATGTAAAGCAATATCTTGCCAACCAGCGTCAGGGTACGCACAAATCGAAAGAAAGAAATGAGATTGCCGGTAGTACACGCAAGCTGATCCGTCAGAAAGGCGGCGGCGGCGCACGTCGCGGTGACATCAAATCGCCCGTGCTGGTGGGTGGAGGCCGTGTATTTGGTCCCAAGCCAAGAGACTACAGCTTCAAGCTGAACAAGAAAGTGAAAGCGTTGGCACGCAAATCGGCCCTCTCACTGAAAGCAAAAGAAAATGCGATCATCGTGGTGGAGGATTTGAACTTCGACACCCCGAAAACAAGCCGCATTGTTGAGTTGACAAAAAAACTGCAACTGGCTGATAAAAAGCTACTTTTCGTTTTGCCAGTTCAAAATAAAAACGTATATTTGTCGGCCCGTAATTTGGGAAAAGTAAGTGTTGTAACCGCTTCAGACATAAACACATACGGAATCATGCATTGTGGTAGTCTGGTGATCACTGAATCATCGGTTGCTGCGATTGATAACCTGTTTAAAGCATAAGGAGATAGAAAATGAGTGTAATAGTAAAACCCATATTCACAGAAAAGCAAACGGCCCTCACCGACAAGTATGAGAACCGTTATGGTTTCATTGTGTCACCTACTGCGAACAAGGTTGAGATTAAAAACGCTGTGGAGTCACTCTACAACGTACATGTGGAAAGCGTGAACACGATGCAGTACGATGGCAAGAAGCGTAGCCGCTACACCAAATCGGGTGTGGTAAATGGCAGTACGCCGGCGTACAAGAAAGCAATCATCACCTTGAAGAAAGGTGAAACCATCGATCTATTCAGCAATATTTAAAAGAAATGGCAATACGTAAATTAAAGCCCACAACACCGGGGCAAAGACACAAGATTATCGGTTCATTTGAAAATATCACTGCAAGTGTACCGGAGAAATCTCTTGTAGTTGGCAAGAGCGCGTCGGGTGGCCGTAACAACCAGGGAAAGATGACCATGGGTTATCTGGGTGGCGGACACAAAAGACGGTACAGGCTCATCGACTTCAAGAGAACGAAAGATGGTATCCCTGCCGTTGTCAAAAGCATAGAGTATGATCCCAACCGTTCGGCACGCATTGCGTTGCTCTATTACGCCGATGGGGAGAAAACCTATATTCTGGCTCCCAACGGCTTACAGGTGGGAACCTCAGTGATGTCGGGGCCGACTGCGGCTCCTGAAGTTGGTAATGCGCTGCCTCTCTCGGTAATTCCTATCGGTACCGTGGTTCACAACATTGAACTGCGTCCCGGACAAGGCGCCAAGATGGCACGTTCTGCCGGAACCTTTGCACAGCTGGTATCGCGTGAAGAGAACTACGCGATCATCAAGATGCCTTCTGGCGAAGTACGCAAGATCCTGTCTGCTTGTAAAGCGACCATTGGTAGTGTAGGTAATTCGGATCATGCTCTGGAAAAATCAGGTAAAGCCGGTCGTTCACGTTGGCTCGGACGCCGTCCCCACAACCGCGGTGTTGTTAAGAACCCGGTTGACCATCCCATGGGTGGTGGTGAAGGACGTGCCTCCGGAGGTCATCCGCGTTCACCGAAAGGCTTATATTCAAAGGGCTTGAAGACAAGAGCTCCTAAAAAACATTCTTCGAAGTACATTGTAGAGAGAAGAAAAAAGAAGTAATCTGATTAATTAAACATCACTATGAGCAGATCATTAAAAAAGGGTCCCTATATCAATCTGAAACTGGAAAAGAAGGTGACAACCATGAATGAGAGCGGCAAGAAAACCGTGATCAAGACTTGGGCACGCGCTTCTATGATATCACCCGATTTTGTTGGACATACCATTGCTGTACACAACGGGAACAAGTTTATCCCGGTCTACGTCACAGAGAACATGGTTGGGCACAAACTGGGCGAATTCGCTGTTACCCGCACCTTCCGCGGACATGCCGGCAACAGAAAGAAATAAGATCAGGGCGCTTAACGAATAAAAAAAAGTAAAGACATGAGTGCTAGAAAAAGAATATCAGCCGAACAGAGAAAAGAAAGCCGTAAAGAGGTTTCTTTCGCCGTGTTGAAGAACGTTCCCAGCTCACCGCGCAAGATGCGTTACGTTGCCGATATGGTACGGGGCATGGAAGTGTTCAAAGCACTGGGCGTTTTGAAGTTCTCCAACAAAGATGCGTCGGGCAAGATTGAGAAATTGTTGCTTTCCGCCATTGCCAACTGGGAGCAGAAGAATGAACGCAAAGCCGAAACGGGCGAATTATATATCAAGACGATTTCCGTGGATGAAGGAACTTCGCTGAAACGGCTTCGTCCTGCTCCGCAGGGCCGTGGATACAGAATCCGCAAACGTTCCAATCACGTGACCATCGTGGTAGATACATTCAAGAAAGAAGAACAAGAACAAAACTAAGAAGATGGGACAAAAAGTAAATCCGATAGCAAATCGTTTGGGAATCATCAAAGGATGGGACTCCAACTGGTACGGCGGAAATAATTATGGTGACACCTTGCTCGAAGACAGCAAGATACGTACCTATTTGAATGCCCGTCTATCCAAAGCAAGTGTATCGCGCATTGTCATTGAGCGTACCTTGAAGCTGGTGACCATCACCATTTGTACCGCCCGCCCCGGCATCATCATTGGTAAGGGAGGCCAGGAAGTGGACAAGCTCAAGGAAGAGCTGATGAAGATCACCGACAAAGATATACAGATCAACATATTCGAGATCAAGAAGCCGGAGTTGGATGCCGTGATTGTGGCCAACAACGTAGCTCGCCAGATTGAAGGAAAGATTGCTTACCGCCGTGCCGTGAAGATGGCCATCGCCGCCACCATGAGAATGGGTGCCGAGGGTATCAAGATTCAGGTATCGGGACGGTTGAACGGCGCCGAGATGGCCCGCTCGGAGATGTACAAAGAGGGAAGAACCCCGTTGCATACTTTCCGTGCCGACATCGACTATGCCCATGCCGAAGCACTGACGAAAGTGGGTATCATTGGCGTGAAGGTATGGATTTGTCGCGGTGAGATTTATGGTAAGAAAGACCTGGCTCCTTCATTTGCCACGTCGAAAGACAATCGTCAGCACAGTGGTGGCGGCAACCGTGGCGGTGGCAACCGTCCCGATGGTGGCGGTCGCGGTGGCAGACGCAACAGAAGAAACAACAAAAACGCTTAATTGAAGAAAATATGTTACAACCAAAGAAAACAAGATTCAGAAGACAGCAGAAAGGACGCATGAAAGGCAATGCCGGACGTGGTCATGAGCTGGCATTCGGTTCTTTTGGGATCAAATCATTGCAATCTAAGTGGATCACCGGAAGTCAGATTGAAGCTGCCCGTATTGCGGTAACGCGTTACATGCAACGTCAGGGACAGGTTTGGGTACGTATTTTCCCCGATAAGCCAATCACCAAGAAACCGGCCGAAGTGCGTATGGGTAAGGGAAAAGGTAACCCCGAAGGATTCGTGGCACCTGTAACCCCCGGAAGAATTATTTTTGAGATAGAAGGTGTATCGTTCGAAGTGGCAAAAGAAGCGCTGCGTCTGGCAGCCCAGAAGTTGCCGGTGACCACCAAGTTTGTGGTCCGGACGGATTATGATTATGAGCAAAAATCGTAAAGAGAGATGAAGAAGCAGGAAGAATTACTAGAACTGTCAGACAAGGATCTGAAAGAGAGACTGGATGCCGAAGTGGTATCGTTGAACCAGTTGCGGATCAACCACACCATCACTCCGCTCGATAACTCAGGCTCAATAAAGGAAAAGCGCAGAAACATAGCCCGCATCCACACAGAGTTGCGTGCCAGAGAGTTGAAAAAACAACAATAACCAGGAGAATGGAAACGAGAAATTTAAGAAAAGAAAGAATCGGGGTCGTTTTCAGTGACAAGATGGACAAGACCGTCACCGTTGCTGTAAAATGGAAAGAGAAACACCCTATATATGGGAAGTTCGTTAGTAAAACGAAGAAATTTCACGCCCATGATGAGCAGAACGACTGTCACATTGGTGATACAGTGCGGATAATGGAGACACGTCCTTTGAGTAAATTGAAGAGATGGAGAGTGATTGAAGTAATTGAAAGGGCCAAGTAAGATGATACAGCAAGAATCAAGATTAACGGTTACGGACAACAGTGGTGCCAAGGAAGTACTTTGCATCCGTGTTCTGGGTGGTACAGGAAGACGATATGCTTCGGTAGGAGACATCATTGTCGTTTCAGTAAAGAGTGCCATCCCATCGAGTGATATTAAGAAAGGATCTGTATCAAAGGCAATGATCGTACGTACAAAAAAAGAGATTCGCAGAGCCGATGGTTCTTACATCCGCTTCGACGACAATGCCTGCGTACTGTTAAACAATGCCGGCGAGTTGAGAGGAAGCCGTATCTTCGGGCCGGTTGCCCGTGAGCTGCGTACCACGAACATGAAGATTGTTTCTTTGGCACCGGAAGTATTATAATATTCAACAATCACAGGCTATGACAAAATTACATATCAAGAAAGGCGATACGGTTTACGTGAATTCCGGCGAAGACAAGGGAAAGACCGGCCGCGTACTGGAGATTCTTGTAGACAAGAACCGTGCAGTAGTGGAAGGCGTGAACATCATATCGAAACATACAAAACCCAACGCCCAGAATCCAAATGGCGGCATAGAAAAGAAAGAGGCCTCCGTGCATCTCTCGAAGCTGAATCCGGTGGATCCTAAGACGGGAAAACCCACCCGCGTTGGCAGAAAGAAAGACAATAAAGGCAAATCAGTGCGTTACGCAAAAAAATCAGGGGAGGTAATTAAATGAGTACTGCAACATACGAAGTAAGTTTAAAGAAAGATTACAAAGAGCGTGTTGTTCCTGCTTTGATGAAGGAGTTCAGCTATAAATCGGTGATGCAGGTGCCCCGTTTGGAGAAGATCGTGATCAACCAGGGGCTGGGCATTGCCGTGGCCGACAAGAAGATCATTGAAACGGCAATCAACGAACTGACAACCATCACTGGCCAGAAGGCTGTGGCTACCACCTCACGCAAGGACATTTCCAACTTCAAGCTGCGTAAGAAAATGCCGATCGGCGTACGTGTGACACTGCGTCACGACAAAATGTATGAATTCCTGGAGAGACTGGTGCGCGTGGCGCTGCCCCGTATCCGCGACTTCAAGGGTATTGACAGCAAGCTCGACGGCAGGGGGAACTACACACTGGGTATCCAGGAGCAGATCATCTTTCCGGAGATCAACATCGACAACATCAGTCGTCTGCTGGGGATGAACATCACTTTTGTGACCACCGCTCCCACCGATGAAGAAGGTTACGCGCTGCTGAGAGAGTTCGGGTTACCGTTTAAGAAAGACAATTAGTGAGCGATTAACCAAAAAATGATCAAAAAAACAAATAGATAATGGCAAAAGAATCAATGAAAGCCCGCGAGGTGAAAAGAGTCAAGATGATTGCCCGTTACGCCGAAAAGAGAGCTAAATTTCTCGCTGAAGGCGATTACGAAGCACTTCAGTCTATACCCAAGAACGCTTCACCGGTGCGCCAGCACAACCGTTGCAAACTTACCGGACGTCCCAAGGGATATATGCGCCAATTTGGTCTCTCCCGTATTCAGTTTCGCGAAATGGCATCGAAAGGGCTGATCCCCGGAGTGAAGAAGGCGAGCTGGTAATAAAGTGATTAGCAGATTAGCAGATTAGCAGATTAGCACATCAGCAAATTAGCACATCAGCACATCAATAAATTAATAAATATTGTCCCGGCAGTCGGGATCAATTTAAACAATCATTATATGACAGATCCAATAGCAGATTATTTGACGCGGTTACGGAACGCTATCCAGGCGAAGCATCGTGTGGTGGAGATTCCCGCATCGAATTTAAAAAAAGACATCACAAAGATTCTTTTTGAAAAGGGCTACATCCTTAATTACAAGTTTGTAGAGGATGGCCCACAGGGCACCATCATGATCGCATTGAAGTATGATCCGGTGAACAAGGTGAATGCCATCAAAAAACTGAAACGCGTTTCTACGCCCGGCTTGCGTCAGTATGTCGGTCACAAGGAAATGCCTCGCGTACTCAACGGGTTGGGTATTGCCATATTATCTACTTCAAACGGAGTAATGACAGATAAAGAGGCCCGCGAACAAAAAGTGGGCGGTGAAGTATTGTGTTACGTTTATTAATTTGAAGGAGAGAACAATATGTCAAGAATAGGAAAATTACCCATCACCTTGCCAGCAGGCGTAGCAGTGACTGTAGGCGAAGATAATGTGATTACACTGAAAGGACCGAAAGGCGAACTGCAGCAGCAGGTAAGCCCCAATATGACAGTGAAAGTGGATGAGGGTCATCTGGTCATTGAACGTCCTGACGACGAAAAGGAAAATCGTGCACTGCACGGTCTATATCGTTCTTTATTACACAACATGGTTGTAGGCGTATCGGAAGGTTTCCGCAAAGAGCTGGAGCTTGTGGGTGTTGGTTACCGTGTGACCAACAGCGGACAGGTACTGGAGCTTTCGCTTGGTTATACACACAGCATCTTGTTGGAATTGCCCAAGGAGATCAAGGTGGAGACCAAGATGGAGAGAAACAAGAATCCGCTTATCCTGCTTGAATCGTGTGACAAGCAACTGCTCGGACAGGTATGTGCCAAGATCCGTTCGTTCCGCAAGCCGGAGCCTTACAAGGGTAAAGGTATTCGTTTCGTGGGAGAACAGGTACGCCGCAAATCGGGTAAGACAGCAGGTAAATAATCTACGTAAACTGAAATTGCAATGGTAACAAAGAACGAAAGAAGATTAAAAATTAAAGCCCGCGTACGTGGCAAGATTAGCGGTACTCCCGAGTGTCCGCGACTGTCAGTATTCCGGAGCAACAAACAGATATATGCACAGGTCATCGACGATCTGACCGGCAAGACGCTGGCATCGGCCTCCTCTTTGAAAATAGAAGAGAAACTCGCGAAGAGAGAGATTGCTGCCAAGGTGGGCGAGCTCATTGCCCAGCATGCCAAGGAGGCCGGTGTGGAAAAAGTAACCTTCGACAGGAACGGATACTTGTATCATGGACGTATTAAAGAATTGGCTGATGCCGCCCGCAAAGGTGGACTTAAATTTTAACGATTATGGCAGGAATGAATAATAAGGTAAAAACAACAAACGACATCGAGTTAAAAGACCGTTTAGTGGCTATCAATCGTACCACCAAGGTGACCAAGGGAGGCCGTACATTCACGTTTGCAGCCATGGTTGTTGTCGGCAATGAGGATGGCATCGTAGGCTGGGGCCTCGGCAAGGCAGGTGAAGTAACCACGGCGATTGCCAAAGGAGTGGAAGCTGCCAAGAAGAACCTGATCAAGGTGCCGGTATACAAGGGAACAATCCCCCACGAGCAGATCGCTACCTTCGGCGGTGCGGAAGTATTCCTGAAGCCTGCTTTTGCCGGTACGGGTGTGAAGGCCGGAGGTGCCATGCGTGCCGTACTGGAGAGCGTGGGTATCACCGACGTGCTGGCCAAGTCGAAAGGTTCATCGAACCCGCACAACCTGGTGAAAGCGACCATCGCTGCACTCACCGAGTTGAGAGACCCGCTCACTGTTGCACAGAACAGGGGAGTAAGTATGGAAAAAGTATTTAACGGATAATAAAGGAGGAACCTGACATGGCTACAATCAAAGTAAAACAGACAAAAAGCAGAATAGGTGCTCCGAAAGATCAGAAACTGACGTTGGATGCATTGGGACTTACCAAGATGCAACGTGTGGTGGAACATGAAGATACCCCTGCAATCCGGGGGCTGATCCGTAAGGTACATCATCTGGTGACGGTAGTAGAGTAATAGATTTATAAACGATAAAAAATACAGATACAATGGATTTATCGAATTTAAAACCGGCGGAAGGAGCAACCACATCCCGCAAGCGCATTGGCCGCGGAACCGGATCGGGTAAGGGTGGTACTTCGACCAAAGGACATAAAGGACAAAAATCAAGATCGGGTTATTCGAAGAAAGTCGGTTTTGAAGGAGGACAGATGCCGTTGCAGCGTCGTGTTCCCAAATTCGGTTTTAAACCACTGAAGAGAGTGGAGTACAAGGCAATTAATCTGGAAACACTGCAGGGACTGGCCGATGAGCAAAAGCTTACCGCCATCACGCCTGAGGTGTTGATTAATGCCGGTCTTATTGCAGGCAAGCATCTGGTGAAAATTCTGGGTAGGGGTACCCTCACGGCCAAGCTGGAAGTAGAAGCACATGCTTTCTCCAAGTCGGCTGAGCAGGCAATTACCGCTGCAGGTGGAACCGCAAAAAAACTCTGATACAATGGGATTTGTACAAACAGTCAAGAATATATGGAAGATTGAGGACCTCCGTCAGAGGCTTATCATCACCATTGGATTTGTTGCCATCTACCGGTTTGGATCGTTTGTGGTATTGCCGGGAATCAACCCGGAACAGCTTGTGGCGCTGCAGTCAAATGCCAGCACCGGCTTGCTGAGCCTGCTCGATATGTTTTCGGGCGGCGCCTTTGCCAACGCATCCATCTTTGCCCTGGGTATCATGCCCTACATCTCTGCTTCCATTGTGATGCAGCTGTTGGGTATTGCCGTACCTGCATTTCAAAAAATGCAGCGCGAGGGTGAAAGCGGACGTACCAAGATCAACCAGTATACCCGTTATCTTACGGTAGCCATCCTGATTGTGCAGGGTCCGGCTTACCTTTACGGTGCCGTGGGCAGTGCCATTCCCGGAGGTTTCTGGGACTGGGTGTTGCCAACGACAATCATTCTCGCCGGCGGCAGCATGTTTGTGCTCTGGCTGGGCGAGCGTATCACCGACAAGGGGATAGGCAACGGTATCTCATTTATCATCCTTATTGGTATCATTGCCCGTCTGCCCCATTCACTGGTGGCCGAGTACGACCGGCTGATTGATGCTCCCGGGGGATTGATCCTGCTGTTGCTGGAGTTGTTGTTCCTGGTTGCCGTTACTGCTGCTGCCATTATGCTGGTACAAGGTGTCCGCAAGATACCCGTGCAGTATGCCAAGCGCATTGTGGGCAACAAGCAATACGGAGGAGTGAGACAATACATCCCGCTGAAGGTGAATGCCGCCAACGTGATGCCGATCATCTTTGCACAGGCGATCATGTTCATCCCGCTTACCCTTGCACGGTTTTCTGCCGGTGAAGGGGGTGGTTTCTGGACATCGTTGATGGATTTTACCAGCTTTCCGTATAACTTCCTCTTTGCCACGCTGATCATTGCCTTCACCTACTTCTATACAGCCATCACGGTAAATCCGGTGCAGATGGCCGAAGATCTGAAACGCAACAACGGATTTATTCCGGGTGTGAAACCGGGAAAGAAAACGGCTGAGTATATCGACACCATCATGTCGAGAATCACCCTGCCCGGTTCGGTGTTCCTGGCTATCGTAGCCATCCTGCCCGCATTCGCGGGACTGATGGGAATCAATTCACAATTTGCCCAGTTTTTCGGTGGCACATCGTTGTTGATTCTCGTGGGTGTGGTGCTCGATACCCTGCAACAGATAGAAAGTCACCTGCTGATGCGTCATTACGACGGATTCCTGAAGTCGGGTGCTAAAATCAAAGGCAGGACAGGTTCAATTGCTGCATATTGAATTGAGGAAATGCGATGGATAGCAAGATGATCATACTGAAGACCGACGAAGAGATTGAGTTCATGCGGGAAGCAAACCGCCTGGTGGGCATGACGCTCGGAGAGCTGTCGCACCACATCAGGCCTGGTGTGACTACGTTGCAACTCGATAAGATTGCCGAGGAGTTTATCAGAGATCATGGTGCCATCCCCACCTTTTTGGGATACGGCGGTTTCCCCAACTCCATCTGTACATCCGTCAACGAGAATGTGGTGCATGGCATCCCCAACAACAAACCCCTACAATCGGGTGATGTGATTTCGGTGGATTGCGGCACCAAACTCCGCGGCTTTTGTGGCGACTCGGCTTACACGTTTTGTGTGGGTGAGGTAGACGAAAAAGTGAAGGAACTCCTTCGTGTGACCAAAGAGTCGCTCTACAAAGGAATTGAACAGGCGCTTGAAGACAAACGGATTGGAGACATCGGTTTCACCATTCAGACATACTGTGAACAGAAAGGTTTTTCGGTTGTTCGGGAATTGGTAGGACACGGCATTGGCCGTCAGATGCACGAAGCGCCCGAGGTGCCCAATTACGGACGCCGCGGTATCGGTCCGCTCATCAAAAACGGGATGTGCATTGCCATTGAACCGATGATCAACATGGGAGGCAAGAAAGTGGTCTTTGAGAATGATGGCTGGACGGTACGTACGAAAGACCGGAAACCTTCGGCTCACTTTGAACACACCATTGCCATCCGGAACGGGAAAGCCGATATTTTATCGACATTTGAGTTTATTCAGGAGACAAACTAAAAAAGAAGCATTGATTGAATGGCTAAACAAGCAGCAATAGAACAGGACGGAACCATCATTGAAGCATTGTCTAATGCGATGTTTCGGGTGGAACTGGAAAACGGACATGAAATAACTGCCCATATCTCGGGAAAGATGCGCATGCATTACATCCGCATTCTTCCGGGAGACAGGGTGAGGGTGGAAATGTCGCCGTACGACCTTTCAAAAGGAAGGATTTCGTTCAGATATAAATAAGCGTTCAGCGATCAGCGTTCAGGACTCAGCTACAAATAAGGGTCAAACCAAAAGCTGACAACTGACAGCTGATAGCCGACAGCTAAGCGTAAAAAGCGTAAAAAATAAAAAACAAAACATATGAAAGTAAGAGCATCACTCAAGAAACGTACGGCCGACTGCAAGATTGTAAGAAGGAAGGGCCGTTTGTATATTATCAACAAAAAGAATCCCAAATTCAAACAACGTCAGGGATAATTTGTATCATTGTAATCAAATAATTAAAAGACATATATGGCTACAAGAATTGTTGGTGTCGACCTGCCGCAGAATAAAAGAGGCGAAATAGCCCTGACCTATATTTACGGTATCGGACGCAGTGCAGCGAACACCATTTTAGCAAAAGCAGAAGTTGATAGGGATATCAAAGTGAAGGACTGGACTGACGACCAGGCAGCCCGCATTCGTGAGATCATTGGCAACGAATTCAAAGTGGAAGGAGATTTGCGTTCGGAGATTCAGTTGAACATTAAGCGGTTGATGGATATCGGTTGCTACCGTGGTATTCGTCATCGTATCGGGTTGCCGGTGCGTGGACAGAGCACGAAGAACAATGCCCGTACACGTAAGGGTAGAAAGAAAACCGTTGCTAACAAGAAAAAAGCTACTAAATAACAGAAGGTAACATGGCAAAAAGAACAGTTGCAGCAAAAAAGAGAAATGTAAAGGTAAACGCCGCGGGCCAGGCTCACATCTCTTCTTCATTTAACAACATCATTGTTTCGTTAACCAACGAAAATGGGGAAGTGATCAGTTGGTCTTCAGCAGGCAAAATGGGTTTCAGAAGTTCCAAGAAGAATACACCCTATGCAGCCCAGATGGTTGCACAGGATTGTGCAAAGACAGCCTACGACTTAGGATTGCGCAAGGTGAAAGCCTACGTGAAAGGGCCGGGCAACGGACGTGAATCGGCCATCAGGACTATTCACGGTGCAGGTATTGAAGTAACGGAGATCGTAGACGTGACGCCGTTGCCACACAACGGATGCCGTCCCCCGAAACAGAGAAAAGTTTAATTAATAATTTAAGTTTCATTTATCTTGAAACTTGAGCTGTGATTGATTACAACACAACTTCTCTGTAATCGCGGCTGCACAGTTTAGGCTTCAGTAAAGTTTAATTGTAAAGATGGCAAGATATATTGGTCCAAAATCAAAAATCGCCCGCAAATTCGGCGAGCCTATTTTCGGTCCCGACAAGGTTCTCTCCAAGAAGAACTATCCCCCGGGACAACACGGTAATTCACGCAGACGGAAGACCTCGGAATACGGGATACAGCTGCGCGAGAAACAACGTGCCAAATATACGTATGGCGTACTGGAGAAACAGTTCCGTCTGACGTTCGACAGAGCTGCCCGCAGCCGCGGTATTACCGGTGAGGTCCTGCTTCAATTGCTCGAGTCGCGTCTCGACAACATTGTATTCCGTCTGGGTATTGCTCCCACAAGAGCAGCTGCACGTCAGCTGGTTACACACCGTCATATCGTGGTGAACGGAAAGGTATTGAATATTCCTTCCTATACTGTAAAACCGGGTGATGTTGTGGGTGTGAGAGAAAAATCAAAATCGATGGAGGTGGTCGTAAATGCCCTGTCGGGCTTCAACCACAGCAAATATCCCTGGCTTGAGTGGGATAAAGTTACTTTGAGCGGTAAAATGTTGCACGAGCCCGAAAGAGCAGATATCCCGGAAAGCATCAAAGAACAACTCATCGTAGAATTATATTCTAAACAATAATTTCATGGCAATATTAGCATTCCAAAAACCCGATAAAGTAATCATGTTACAGGAGGACGCCTTCTCCGGTAAATTTGAATTCCGCCCGCTGGAACCCGGATATGGCATTACGATAGGCAACGCCCTGCGCCGCATCCTGCTTTCCTCTCTGGAAGGATTCGCGATTACATCGGTTAAGATAGACGGTGTGGAGCATGAATTTGCTACCGTGCCGGGCGTGATAGAAGATGTAACAGGTATTATCCTGAATCTGAAAAAAGTAAGATTTAAAAGGATAGTAGAAGAGTTTGAAACAGAAAAAGTGAGCATCGCTATTTCGGGAACGGAAGTGTTTAAAGCCGGAGATATTGGTAAATTACTGACCGGTTTCGAAGTACTGAACCCCGAGTTGGAGATCTGCCGGATGAACAAGAAGGCTGATCTGCGCATGGAGCTCATCATCAACAAGGGAAGGGGTTATGTGCCTGCCGATGAGAATCGGGAGATGCTGCCCACCGATGATGTGCAAACCATTGCCATTGACTCGATTTTCACGCCGATCCGCAATGTAAAATATGAGATAGAAGATTACCGTATTGAACAGAAAACGGACTACGAAAAACTGATTATTGAAATTTCCACCGATGGATCCGTTCAACCCAAAGAGGCGTTGAAGGAAGCAGCCAAGATACTGATTCAGCATTTTGTGTTGTTCTCCGACGATAACAAGATCATGCTCGAGACATCCGATACGGAAAGCATCGAAGAGTTTGATGAAGAGGTGTTGCACATGCGCCAGCTGCTGAAACGCAAACTGTCGGATCTCAACCTCTCGGTGCGCGCACTCAACTGTCTGAAGGCAGCCGACGTGGAGACACTGGGACAGTTGGTATCACACAACAAGAACGATCTGCTCAAGTTCCGCAACTTTGGTAAGAAATCGCTGACCGAGCTGGAAGAGCTTCTCGACAGCCTGAAGTTGCAATTTGGGATGGATACATCGAAATACAAATTAGATAAAGACTAAGGACTACAATGAGACATAATAAGAAATTCAATCATTTAGGGCGCAAAGCAGCGCATCGTGATGCGATGTTATCCAATATGGCTACCTCGCTCATCATGCACAAGCGCATCTTTACCACTGTTCCCAAAGCCCGGGAATTGAGAAAATTCGTGGAACCCATCATCACCAGAAGCAAGGACGACAGTACCAACTCAAGGAGAGAAGTATTCAGTCATCTGCAGAGCAAGGTTGCTGTAACCGAGCTGTTTCAGACCATTTCGCAGAAGGTGGGTGATCGTCCGGGAGGATACACCCGCATCATTAAAACCGGATTCCGTCTGGGTGACAATGCTGCCATGTGTTTCATCGAGCTGGTTGACTTCAACGAGAACATGCTGACCGACGGTGGCGCTAAGAAAGCGAAGACACGCCGTTCACGCAGAAAGTCTGCCGGAGACGCTGCCACCGCAGCCGATACAGCTACTGCTCCCAAGGCAAAGAAAGAGCCCAAGGAAGCAAAAGAGCCGAAGGCAGCCAAGGCAAAGGCAGTGAAGGAGACCGATACAGTGGAAGATGTACAGACGACCGAAGAGGTGAAAACCGAAGTGGAAAATGTACAGACAGCCGCAGATGTACAGCCCGAAACAGTAGAAAATAAAGAAGAGACTGCCGCTCCGGAGGCCGATGCCGCACCGGAAGAGAAGGCCTGATCTTCTTTTAGATAAACACTGTGGGTGCATTGTCACTACGGCGGAGATCTAACAACTCAGTCGATGGTGTATCTGCAGTGAAGCTGTGATTTTTAAAATGTTAAACATTAAGAAAGCGCCGCGAGTGATTCGTAGCGCTTTTTTTTATGTTTAAATTTGTACCTTGAAAATGTAACGAAAAGTGTATTCTTTGGGTCTTATACTAATACATCCATAATCTATGCGTCAATATTTAGTGCTTTTTATGATGATGGTCTCGCTGGCAGCTTCCGCACAATATAAATGCTACACTTCGAAGCGCGTTCAGGAGGTACCAGTGATAGACGGACAGCTAACCGACGACTGTTGGGCGGGTGCTCTCTGGTCCGGCGATTTTGTACAGTTTGAACCCAATTCGGGCGCAGCACCTTCACAACAGACAATTTTTGCCATTGTATATGACGACAACAACCTGTATATAGCTATTAAAGCCCTAGACACGGAGCCAGATAAGATTGTGCGCCGTGTGTCGCGTCGTGATGCTGTTGATGGCGATTGGGTGGGTGTGTCGATTGACAGTTATGAAGATAAAATGACCTCTTTCGAGTTTACGGTATCAGCATCGGGTAGCAAGGGAGATCTCCTTCGTTCGGCGAGCGGTAATGATGAGACGTGGGATCCCATTTGGGAAGTAAAAACTTTCCAACAGCGCGACGGATGGTATGCCGAGATGCGGATTCCCTATTCACAACTTCGTTTTGGAAAGAAAAAATCCTATAACTGGGGCCTTGAGGTGGCAAGGGAGATTTATCGACACCAGGAACTCTCCTTCTGGCAACCCATTGATAAGAGTTCTTCCCAGTTTGTGGCAAATTTTGGTACACTGCAGGGCATTCAAGACATCATGCCTAAGAAGGAGATTGAAATCGTTCCTTTCCTGCTTAGTCAGCTCACCCTCTCAGAAAAGGAGGCAGGCAACCCCTTTGCTACCGGCCATCGTACGAAAGCTTCAGCGGGGGTAGACGGTAAGGTGAGTCTGACAAATGATATTACGCTTAATTTTACCATGAACCCCGACTTCGGACAGGTAGAAGCTGATCCGTCGGTTGTAAACCTGACCAATTTTGAGACCTATTTTAATGAAAAGAGGCCTTTCTTTGTGGAGGGTAGTAACATTTACCACTATCCCTTCGACATCACCAACAACGAACGCAACAAGCTTTTCTATTCACGCCGACTGGGGAGGGAACCTCATTTTTCATATAACCCGCAGGAGGGAGAATATGTACGGGCACCGGATCGTACTAACATCCTGGGGGCGGTGAAGATATCGGGTAAAACACGCAAGGGAACCTCTTTGGGTGTATTAAATGCCGTGACACAAAAGATGTACAGCGAAACAGAACATGATGGTGAAAGGAGCAACTATGCGGTGGAGCCGCTCACCAATTACTTTGCCGGCAGGATTGAACAGGATCTCGACAGCGGTAATCTCCTCATAGGCGGCATGCTTACGGCAGTCAACAGAAAGATTGACGAGGTACAGTTTGCCGGTGCAGCCCGATCGGCTTATACCGGAGGATTGAACCTGACAAAATACTGGAAGAACAAATCCTACACGATGACCGTGCGCACTTTTTTCAGTCATCAGAACGGGGCGCCTGAGGCCATCACCCGTCTGCAACAATCATCAGCACGTTACTACCAGCGACCCGATGCCACTCATCTCGAGCTGGATTCGTCACGCACCACGTTAAGCGGTTTCGGCGGTTCACTCTCAGGAGGCAAAATCTCGGGCCATTTCAATTTTCTGGGCTTCTCAAGCTGGAGTTCACCCGGGCTTGAATTTAATGATATCGGGTACAAACCCAATGCTGATATGGCCATGAACGGCCTGTGGGGATCTTATCGGGAATGGCGTCCCAGGGGCATCGTGAATCAGTATGAATTTAACGGATCCACCTATCAGATCATCAATTTCTCCGGGCAGCCGCTGGGGTGGGGTACCGAGTCGTTTGCATATGTTCAGTTTAAAAACTATTATGATATTGCGGCAGGTTTGAACAGCAACTTCAATGAAACTTCCACCACCCTGCTTCGCGGTGGGCCTTCGATTCGTATTCCCGGTGAGATAAACTCCTGGTTTTCTGTTGAATCAGACAGCCGGAAAAAGTTTCACGCAGAATACGACATGAGTTTCAGGCATGGTTTTGAAAATTCTGCCTCTTCGGTTTCCTATGGACTCGATATGACCTATAAACCCAATAACAGACTCTTGTTATCTCTGTATCCCCAGTATGTTTCTGCTGCCGATCATCAGCAATATGTGCGTACGGTGAAGGGAGATAATCCTTCATATATCTTATCGTCCATCCGGAAGCATATTGCTTCGATAGAGGTGAGGGTAAATTACGGCATCACGCCCGATATGTCGTTGCAGTGGTATGCGTTGCCTTATCTTTTCTCAGGCGATTATTACGATTTCAAGACGGTGACTGCACCGCATGCGGAGAGATTTGACGACCGTTTCACACCCATGGCTACTTACCCGTATGAGAATCCCGATTTTCACTTTTTGCAGTTGCGTTCCAATCTGGTCTACCGGTGGGAGTACAGACCGGGTTCGGTGCTTTATCTGGTATGGTCACAGGGAAGAACACTGCAAGGAAAGGATGGGGCGTTTCGCTTTGACGATTATGTGCATGAACTGGCGCAGGCTCCGCCTCAAAATGATTTTCTGATGAAACTTTCCTTCGCGAAGATTTTCTGAACCCTATTTTGGAACAATATTTATAGTAGATTGTTCTAAAAGTAATATTATTTGTTTAGGGTTATGAAAAAGAAAATTGTAGTGATAGGTTGCGGATTTGGCGGTCTGCAATTTGTAAATCATTTGAAAAAAGGCTGGTTCGACATCATGGTGATCGACAAGATCAACCACCATCAGTTTCCCCCTCTGTTCTATCAGGTGGCTGCGTCGCAGATTGAGCCTGCCACCATCTCGTTTCCCATCCGCAAGATATTTCAAAATAGACGGGATGTGCGCATCCGGCTGGCGCATGTCTTATCGGTAAACAGTGCTGAGAAAGTTGTGGAGACCAGCATCGGGCCGTTTGCCTACGACTACCTGGTGATAGCCACCGGCACCCGCACCAATTACTACGGGAACCAGGCTATTGAAGAAAATACCATGGCGTTGAAATCGACCTACCAGGCGATGAACGTGCGTAATTCCACGCTGATGAATTTTGAGAAGATTCTCTACACCGAAGATAAGGGAGCATTGAATAATATTGTGATCGTGGGTGGTGGTGCTACCGGTGTGGAGCTGGCAGGTGCCTTCGCCGAGATGAAGGAGGAGGTGCTACCGAAAGATTATCCAAATATCGATTATTCGAAGGTGAATGTATACCTGTTGGAGGGAGGACCCCATACGTTGCCGGCCATGAGCCCCTTTGCGCAAAAATACTCCGAGGCTTATCTCCGTTCCATGGATGTGATTGTGAAGACCAACACCCTGGTGCAGCAGTACGACGGGGAGTGGCTCACGCTGAATAATGGGGAGACCATTCGCAGCAAGAGTGTGATCTGGTCGGCCGGCGTACAGGGTAACGCCATCGACGGCATTCCCGAAGCATCGCTATTGCGTAACGGCCGCATCAAGGTAGACCGGTTCAACCGGGTGGAGGGACTCACCGATGTGTTTGCCGTGGGTGATGTGGCCTACATGGAAACCGAAAAATATCCCAAGGGACATCCGCAGCTGGCCAATGTGGCCATCGGGCAGGGAAAGAACCTGGCGCGCAACCTGCAACGAATAGAGAAGGGCAATGAGCCGCTCAAAGAGTATGAGTACCGCAACCTGGGCACCATGGCCACGGTGGGGCGCAACAAGGCGGTGGTGGACCTGCCGTTTGTAAAGTTTAAAGGCCGTTTTGCCTGGTTTGTCTGGATGTTCCTTCACCTGATGTTGATCCTGAGCGTGCGCAACAAACTGGTGATTTTTATCAACTGGGCCTGGAACTATTTCACCAGAAACAACTCGCTGCGACTGATATTGAAAGATACGGATTGAAAAAAAATCCTGGTGTTTGTTGCTCTTGTAAAAATAGTGGTTAAATTTGTGGTCAGTCGCAAATTTTTGAGAATATATGAAAAAACAAATAGTGTTAATCCTGCTGGTTATTTTTGCAACAACTCTTTTCGCCCAGGAAGGAAAAGAGAGGTCTTATACCTTTCTGCTCACCGGTGCTTCATTTGCCTCGCCCAACAACGGATGGTTCGAGGTGGGGTGTAATCTGGTGGGTGCCACACCGCTGAACCGCGCCATTGGCGGCGAGGCGATTGCCGATGCGGCCAACCGCATGGTGAAAGGGACGCTCTATTCGAAAGAGGAACTGGAAATAATGGATGCGCTGGTGATCATGCAGGTGCATGACAGAGATGTGTCAGATACGACCCAGCTGAAAAACAAATACACCGATTACAAAACCCCGTTCGACCGCAGCAACTATGCCGCCGCCTTCGATTATGTAATCAAGCGTTACCTGACGGAATGCTACAATCTGAAATTTGATTCCACCTCGGTCTACTACAACACGCGGGCGGGTAAGCCGGCAGTTGTGGTGTTGTGTACCGACTGGCACGATGGGCGGGTGACCTACAACACCTCAGTGCGCCGGTTGGCGGAGAAATGGGGATTCCCGGTGGTGGAGTTCGACAGGCTGATTGGTTTTTCCCGGAATGCGGTACATCCCGTCACAGGAGAACAGGTGAGCCGTCTCTTTACAGGCGACAAGCAGGAGATTGCGGGAGAAACTTATGGCTGGCATCCGGAAAATGGACAGGATAAATATATCCAACGCCGCATGGGAGCCATTTTTGCCGATACAATGCGAAAAATATTTCCGGTGAAATAGATTCCACACAATTGTTTATCTCAGGGAGATAACTTTATTCCTCCCACACCAGGTAGGCCGACACAAGCCAGTGATTCAGCTTGTTTTTGTCGATGGGAGTGGATTCCGGTATGCTGATGGTGAGGGTGTGGTTGCCGGGAGTGATGCCCTGCAGGTTCACTTCCTCGGGCGTTACATCGCTGCCGGGACACCAGTTGCTCCGGGATAAGTCGGATGAAGCCAGCGGCTCTTCAATCTCTTTTACTTCTCTTTTCCCGTCTTTACCAATAAAAGCCTGTGTGCGCTTCTGAAGCCATACACCGGAGGTGGGATTGAATCGCCGGAAGGAGGCGCAGTCGGTACGCCACGGCGTGAAACGAAGCACTTCTTTTCCGTCCATGGAGAGTATGTTTTCCTGCGGACGGAACTCGTCACCCCCGCTGTGGCCGCCATGTCCGGTGGCGATATACTTTAACCGTACATTCTTTGCCTTGCGTGGAATGGAAAATTGTATTTTCACATCCTGCCGTGAAAAAATATCGGGATGCTTCTGCCCGAGATAGTAGTTGGTGTTAATGAGCGGTTCCACATGCAGCTTCGGCATTTTGTCGCAACGGAGAGCACTCTCGGTGAAGGAGAGTGCTACATCTACCTTGTAACCTTCTGGTGTCCAGGTGTCAATAAATACCCCCACGTATACTTCCTCCCGAAAGAGGGAAAGCAGATCGGTCACATCCTGTGTCCAGGTCACCTCTTTGGCCCACCCGTCTACATAGACCGGACGTCGGCGAGCAGATACCGAATCGTCGTCGCTGCTGAAATGGCCTACTCCAAACGGAGTCATAAACCGCATCAGCTCCACTGCGGGCCGGTAATTTTCTCCCTGCACGATACCGGTCAGCTGCTCGTAACGCAGCGTATCCAGATTCGGGTAGGAGGCGCGGTCTGCTGCAACATCCAGCATGGTTATTCCACCATCGGCAGGTATCACGAAGCAGGATCCCGATTTATCCCAGGGGTCGCCGTTGGAAACCAAGGTGATGGATAGGGCTGCCTCAGTATATTTTCTGAAAGCAGGAATATTTATTTTTTTTAGTACAATACGCCCGTTACCCAGATAGATTTCTTCTCCTTTTTGTACAATGCCGTTGGGATAGTCCCTAGGGTTAAACAGCACGGGTATGTCACGGAACAGATTCAACGAAACCGGTTTATTTGTGCGTTGTGCATGGAGGAGGGTGACAGCCATGATACAGGCCAGCAGGAAAGAGATTTTTTTTTGCATGTCGGAATATTGATTTTATGTTTTGGTGGCTGCAAATTTACAAAAATCCTTATATTTGTACAATCACTAAAACCAGTCGATATGCGTATCAGAGAAATACTTCAAACCATTGAACAGTTCGCACCCCTGCCGCTGCAGGAAGATTATGACAACAGCGGACTGCAGGTGGGTGATCCCAACAGGGAGGTAACTGGTGTACTGCTGGCCATCGATGTTACCGAAAATGTGGTGGAGGAGGCCATTGCACTGGGATGCAACCTCATCATCACGCATCATCCCATCGCCTTCAGACCGTTTAAGTCGCTCACCGGAAAAACCTACGTGGAACGATGCATCATCCAGGCCATCAAACAGGATATTGTGATTTATGCCGCCCATACCAACCTCGACAATGCACAGGGTGGTGTCAACTACAAGCTGGCGGAGATGCTGGAGCTGCAGCAGGTTAAGATTCTGCAGCCCCGGAGCGGCGCACTGCTGAAGTTTGTGACCACGGTGCCCCTACAGCATGCCGAAAGCGTACGCAACGCCCTCTTCAATGCCGGTGCCGGCCACATAGGCAACTACGACAGCTGCAGCTATAACTTGTCGGGTGAAGGCACCTTTCGCGCCCGCACGGGAGCGCACCCGCATGTGGGTGAGATTGATACGCTTCATTTTGAGCCGGAAATACGCATTGAGACGGTAATCCCGGCAATGAAGAAGGAGGAGGTGCTGCGGGCGTTGCTGGCGGTGCATCCTTATGAGGAGCCGGTGTTCGACCTTTACCCTATTGCCAACGACTGGCCGCAGAGCGGCAGCGGGGTGGTGGGAGTGCTGCCCGAGCCGATGCCGGAGCAGGAGTTCCTCTATCTGCTCAAGGATCTTTTTAACCTGCCCGCCATCCGTCATTCCAAGATTCAGGGGAAGGATATCCGCGATGTGGCACTCTGTGGTGGCGCGGGAGCCTTTCTGATTCCCAATGCCGTGGCCTATGGCGCCGATGCTTTTATCACCGGAGAAGCAAAATACAACGACTTTTACGATGTGGAAGGGCGCCTTTTGCTTGCAGTAGTAGGCCATTACGAGTCGGAGATCTGCACAAAAGATATCTTTTTCGATCTCCTTTCGAAAAAATTTCCTACCTTTGCACTGCATAAATCGGCGTTCGACTCGAATCCCGTGAAATATCTGTAAAAGAAAGCGGTCCGACTTGTTCCCGCAGTTACAGAGAAATGTGGTAGTGAAACGATGAGTTCGTCGTTTGATTGCTGCATTTTTTGTTAGGATGAGTGACTCGATTTTTACTGCATGAATCAGAAGAAAATATCATCATATAAAACAAGACCATTATGGCAACAAAAAAGAAAACCGTTGAAAAAGAAGTCTCCGTAGAAGATAAATTAAAATCTCTCTACAAGCTGCAATCTTATTTGTCGGAAATCGACCGTATCAAAACCTTGCGGGGAGAGCTTCCGCTGGAGGTGTCTGACCTCGACGATGAGATCGCGGGTCTGGGTACGCGTGTGAATAATTTTGAGCTGGAGATGAGACAATTGGATGAGGACAGCAAGCTGCAGAAAGGAAAGATTGAGACCAGCAAGACAAAGATTGAAAAGTATACCAAGCAGCTCGATAATGTGCGCAACAGCAAGGAATACGACCATCTTTCAAAAGAGATTGAGTTTGAAACACTGGAAATTGAACTTGCAGAAAAACATATCCGTGAGTATACGCAGGAAGTTGCTACCATCAAAGAACAGATCACTGCTGCCGGTGAGTTGCTCCAGGAGAAGACTGCCGATCTGGAAATGAAAAAGCAGGAACTGGACGACATTGTTTCGGAAACAAAAGCACAGGAAGAGAAAATCCGCGAGAAAGCCAAAAAAACGGAAGGCACCATTGAACCTCGTCTGCTGGCCGCCTTCAAACGCATCCGTAAGAATGCGCGCAACGGCCTGGGTGTGGTGCCCATTCAACGTGGTGCCTGCGGTGGTTGTTTCAACAAGATTCCACCCCAGAAGCAGATGGACATCAAGCTGGGTAAGAAGATCATTGTATGTGAATATTGCGGTCGTATCATGGTTGATCCGGAGACAGCAGGACTAGCAGAAAAATAAAATGAGAGCGGAGTTATAAAACAGTTCTTCATTACAGATTTTTTTCTTTATTTTGCGGTTATAATTGCTTTTATTGGAGGCAAAAGATGTATATTTGCGTTCTGAATGGAATAACATTTCCTATGCACATCACAGCTTTACGATAAATCTTTTATTTACAAAGGTTTCAGAAAAAGATTACACCCAAGGTAATTTATAAAACTATATGGCTAATCGAATAAACATTAAGAAAGGCTTGCAAATTCCGTTACTTGGTGCCGTAGAAGAGATCATCAGAGGCACAGTGAAGAGTGAATTTGTGCGCATCTGTCCCGAAGATTTTCATGGTATCACACCCAAATTAGCCGTCAGGGTGGATGATACCGTAAAAGCCGGAACAGGATTATTCTACGAGAAGAATCATCCCGACATGCTTTTTGCTTCGCCCGTTAGTGGCGTGGTAACTGCCATTGAGAGAGGCGAAAAAAGACGTATTCTTCGTATTGTCGTCAAGGCTGACAGCACCGTACAGTATGCAGATTTCGGAGCAAAGCAAGTGGCCTCACTCTCGGGTGAGGAGGTGAAAAAGTCGATTCTCGATGCCGGTATCTGGTTCCTGATCAAACAGCGTCCTTATGACGTGGTGGCGTCGCCGGTCAAGGAGCCGCGTGACATCTTCGTGACCGGTTTTGATACGGCACCGCTGGCTCCATCGACCGACTTCCTGCTGAAAGACAGGGAGGCCGATTTGCAGACAGGGCTCGATGCACTGGCAAAACTCACCACGGGAAAGGTTTATCTTTCCGTCAGCACCAAAACGACACTCAAAGGTTTGCGCGAAGCAAAGAACGTGGTCATCACCGAATTTAACGGGCCGCATCCTGCAGGAAATGTGGGTGTGCAGATCAACAATATCAAACCGGTGAACCGGGGAGAGACGGTGTGGACGCTCAATGCTGTTGACGTAGCCATCATTGGCCGCCTCTTCAACAAGGGAATCACGGATCTTACACGCACGGTAGCACTTACCGGTTCGGAAGTGAAGCAGCGAGGATATTACAATATGGTGATCGGTACCGAACTGAAGTCGATTTTCGCCGGGAATGTGACCGAAGGTGTTTCGCTGCGTTATATCAGCGGAAATCCGCTCACAGGACGTAAGATCGATGAAAACGGCGAGTTGGGTGCTTACGACTCACAGGTGACGGTGATCCCCGAAGGGGACGACATGCATGAGGCTTTCGGATGGGCATCGCTCTCGCCGAAACGTTACAGTGCCGGCGCCACTTATCTTCCCTTTCATAAGAAATTCCGCCTCGACGCCCGCCTGATGGGTGGTCCGAGAGCCATCATCGTTTCCAACGAGTACGACAAGGTGTTCCCCATGGATATCTATCCAGAGCAGCTGATCAAGGCCATCATCGCCTTTAACATAGACAGGATGGAACAGCTGGGCATCTATGAGGTGGCACCCGAGGATTTTGCGCTCTGCGAGTTCGTGGATACTTCCAAGCTTGAGTTGCAACGCATCGTTCGTACCGGACTGGACCTGCTTCGCAAGGAGATGGAATAAAAGCGGAAACGGTATTAATCGAATAATAATAACTAAAACATAGCACTTTGAAAGCGTTAAGAAAATATCTTGATAAGATAAAACCGAATTTCGAGGAAGGCGGTAAACTGCATTGGCTCCATTCTACCTTCGATGCATTTGAGACTTTCCTTTTCGTGCCCAACAGTACATCGAGATCGGGAGTGCATATTCACGATGCCCGCGACTCGAAACGCACAATGACCATCGTCATCGTTGCACTGATACCCGCCCTGCTAATGGGCATGTACAGTGTAGGATTGCACCATTATATGGCCCTGGGACTGGAAGCCTCCATCCTCACAAAGTTTATCTATGGTTTTCTGGCAGTATTGCCTCAGATTGTGGTGTCTTACGTAGTGGGACTGGGTATTGAATTCATCATTGCCCAGATCAGAAAGGAAGAAGTGGCCGAAGGGTTCCTGGTAACCGGCATCCTCATCCCGATGATCGTGCCGGTGGATACGCCGCTCTGGATGATTGCCGTAGCGACTGCATTTGCCGTAATTTTTGCCAAAGAGGTCTTCGGCGGAACGGGCTATAATATTTTCAATGTGGCACTGGTCACACGTGCCTTTCTGTTCTTTTCCTATCCCTCGAAGATGTCGGGCGACCAGGTATGGGTACGCACGGCAGATACCTTCGGTATAGGGAAGGGGACCGTGATTGACGGCTTTTCGGGTGCTACGCCCCTGGGACAGTTAGCCACAACGGGAGCGGGCAGCTTCGGTGAGTTTACCTTCCAGGGTATTACCGGGCAGCCACTGAGTATAAGCGATATGTTCTTCGGATTTATTCCGGGATCCATTGGTGAAGTATCTACCTTTGCCATCCTGCTGGGTGCCGCGCTGCTCATTATGACTGGTGTTGGAAGTTGGAAAACCATGCTTTCTGTATTTCTGGGTGGCGCCGTAGCTGTCGTGCTGGTAAATCTCTTCGCACAAAATGCGATCATGGAGATGCCGGTACAGTATCATTTTCTGCTGGGTGGATTTGCTTTTGGTGCCATCTTCATGGCGACCGATCCGGTGACTTCGGCCCGTACGGAAAAGGGGAAATGGATCTATGGCTTCCTGATCGGATTGCTGGCGATTACCATCCGGGTGTTCAACCCCGGTTACCCCGAAGGGATGATGCTTGCCATCCTGTTTATGAACGCGTTTGCACCGCTTATCGACTTCTATGTGATCGATGGTAACATCAAGCGACGTCTGAAAAGAGCTGCCCCCTCAAAATAACAATACAATTATGAATAGAGAAAACAGTGGATATACGATTATATATGCAGCGGTAATGGTGATTATCGTTGCGCTGGGACTGTCGTTCACGCACCAGGTGCTGAACGATAAACAGACAGCCAATGTGAATATCGACAAGATGCAGCAGATACTTCGTTCGCTCAATATCGATGCGAGTACCGATGAAGCCCAGGCTCAGTATGATGCGCTTGTGAAGAATGCTTACCTTGTTGACAACAAGGGAACAAAAATTGAGGGTACTGAGGGTACCACGCCCAACGATCCCGCCTTCTCCACAGAGTTGGGCAGTGATGATCTCCAGGGACTGCCGGTATATGAAGCACAAGTGGGTGAAACAAAGGTGTACGTGCTTCCCATGCGGGGTGCCGGATTGTGGGGTCCCATCTGGGGGTATCTGGCGGTCGAGGCTGACGGTAGCACCGTCTACGGTTCTGAATTCGGACATGCGAGTGAGACACCAGGACTGGGAGCTGAGATTGTGGAGCCTGCGTTTAGGAGCCAGTTCTCAGGTAAGGAGTTGATAAAGGAAAATGAATTTCGTTCGATTGCTGTGGTGAAGCCCGGCCAGAGTGTTGCCTCCCGTGATTATGTGGATGGCATCTCCGGTGGTACAATCACAAGTAAAGGAGTGGATGCCATGTTATTGAATAGTATTGGTGATTACGAAAAGTTTTTGATGAATCTGCACGCTGCCCAACAATAAGGACAGACAACATAAAAAGAAAGAAAATGGCTTTATCAAGTAAAACAAAAGCGGTATTGCTGGGACCGCTCAGTAAAAATAACCCCATCATTGTGCAGGTGCTCGGTATCTGTTCGGCACTGGCGGTAACCTCCAAGTTGGAACCTTCGCTGGTGATGGCCATTGCCGTAACAATTGTCACAGCTTTTGCCAACATGATTATATCCTTGTTGCGTAAATCTATTCCAAACCGCATCCGCATCATTGTACAGCTTGTTGTGGTGGCTTCTTTGGTGACCATTGTCAGTGAGATATTGAAAGCATATTCATACGACGTAAACAAACAGCTTTCGGTATTTGTCGGGCTGATTGTCACCAACTGTATTCTGATGGGGCGTCTTGAAGCATTTGCATTAGGCAATGGACCCTGGCCTTCTTTCCTCGATGGAATTGGTAACGGGCTGGGGTATGGCTGGATCCTGGTTGTGGTGGGATTCTTTCGTGAACTGCTGGGCTCCGGTACACTCATGAATTTTCAGGTCATTCCTGATGCACTCTATGAGATGGGTTACGAGAACAACGGGTTGATGGTGCTTGCGCCCATGGCATTGTTGCTGGTGGGTTGTATTATCTGGATACACCGGGCAAACAACAAGGAACTACAGGAAGAAACCAATTAAATAACAACTGAATGTTTGCCATAAGTGAGTGCAAATCAAACAAGTTTGAATTTGCCGAACGCAGCAAACAACTAAATTTACAAAGTAAATTTGAATAACAACTAAATATATGGATGCAATTAGTTTAATAGTCCGGTCGATTTTCGTCGATAACATGATTTTCGCCTACTTCCTGGGGATGTGTTCATTCCTGGCGGTATCGAAAAACGTGAAAACAGCATTGGGACTTGGTATTGCGGTTACTTTCGTGCTTGTTCTGACACTTCCTATCAATTATTTGCTCGAGAACTATGTACTCAAAGCGGGTGCATTGGCCTGGCTGGGTGAAGAGTATGCCACGGTGGACCTGAGTGTTTTCAGCTTGCTGATCTTCATTGCCGTGATTGCTTCTTTTGTGCAGCTTGTGGAGATGGTGATTGAGCGTTTCAGCCCGTCTCTCTATGCATCACTGGGTATCTTCCTTCCGCTGATTGCTGTGAATTGTGCCATTCTGGGAGGTTCTCTGTTTATGCAGCAGCGTGAATTTGCCAATATCGGTATGGCTACGGCATATGGCTTTGGATCGGGAATCGGCTGGTTGCTGGCCATCGTGGGGATGGCTGCCATCCGGGAGAAACTGGAATATTCACACGTGCCAAAACCTTTGAAAGGGTTGGGGATTACTTTTATCATCACTGCGTTAATGGCGCTCGGATTTATGAGTTTTTCCGGAATCAATATTTAATTCCACACAACATTAACATCGTATACAAATAAATTAAATACATAAGTATGAGTGTATTATTGAGCGCTGGCGGACTGACAATATGGACAAGTGTTATTGTATTCCTGTTGATCATCCTTGTCCTTGTTGTTATTATTCTGATCGCCAAGGCAAAGCTGATGCCCTCGGGCAACGTGAAAATTACCGTAAATAATGATAAAGAACTGAGTGTTCCCATGGGTAGTACTCTGCTTAGCACGCTTCAGTCAAAGGATATCTATCTTTCATCTGCCTGCGGTGGAGGAGGAACGTGTGCCCAGTGCCGTTGCCGCGTGGTGGAAGGCGGTGGTGAGATACTGCCCACAGAAAAGGGTCACTTCAGTCGCAAGGAGCAGTTGAACAACTGGCGTCTGAGCTGTCAGGTGAAGGTGAAGGACAACATGTCGATCATCGTTCCCGACGAGGTGTTTGGCATCAAGGAGTGGGAATGCGAAGTGGTCTCAAACCACAACGTGGCATCGTTCATCAAAGAGTTTGTGGTGAAACTGCCCGAAGGCGAGAAGATCGATTTCAAACCGGGGTCTTATAGCCAGATCAGGGTACCCAAATTCGAAGGTCTCAAATATTCCGATTTTATCATCGAAGATGAATATAAAGGTGACTGGGATAAATTTAAAATGTGGGATCTGGTCTGCAAGAACGAGGAAGACACCATTCGTGCCTATTCGATGGCCAACTATCCTGCCGAAGGAAATATCATCACATTGAACGTACGTGTGGCCACACCGCCATTTGACAAGGCCAAAGGGGGATGGATGAACGTGAATCCGGGTATTGTCTCCTCCTATATCTTCAACCTGAAGCCAGGCGACAAGGTAATGATGTCGGGACCCTACGGTGATTTCCACCCCATCCTCGACAGCAAGCGTGAGATGCTCTGGATTGGAGGAGGTGCCGGTATGGCTCCGCTGCGCTCCCAGATCATGCACATGACCAAGACACTGAAGACTACAGACAGGAAGATGACTTACTTCTACGGCGCCAGGGCTTTGGTGGAGGCTTTCTATCTGGATGATTTCCACGAGCTGGAAAGGGAGTTCCCGAACTTCAGTTTCCGTCTCGCACTCGACCGTCCCGATCCGGCTGCCGATGCCGCAGGCGTGAAATATACAGCGGGCTTTGTACATCAGGTGATCTACGATACCTACCTGAAAGATCATGACGCACCGGAAGATATCGAGTACTACATGTGCGGTCCCGGCCCCATGGCCAATGCTGCACAGCGCATGCTCGACAGCCTGGGCGTACCGCCGGAAATGATTATGTTTGATGATTTTGGGTAAATAGGATTCAGGAATCAGCGATCAGGAGTCAGCTTCGGAAGTATGAAATTGAAGGTGACAGCGGTTCGCAAGGAAATTTTAACGGTTCTCTCTGTAGGGGGGACCGTTTTTTATTGGGTAAATGCGGATGCGGAGATATTGCGCCTGTAGCCATTTTATCTGTTTCGTGTTGCGATGGAATCATAGAACCGACAGTGATTCGTCTGTATGATTATTATCCAGGATGCCGTTTCAGTTACAATGGAAAAATAGAACCGATTGGAATAGATGTTTCATTTTCAATATCGAGCATGGCGTTGACAAGATAAACCGACTCATACTCATGCAATGTCTCCCGGGTGATTCTTTTTTCGGTGATGCTGCCTTCACGCAGCAGTTGCTGCCGTTTGGTGCCGTTCAGCAGCCAGCTGTCCGGGGTAAAAAGATGATCTCCCTGCCGAAAGACCACATTGCTGAAGGTGGTGTCGGTGATGAGGCCGTGGCGGATAATCAGGATCTCATCTGCTTCGCCTTTTTGTTCCAGCAACCGGCTCAATTCCTTCCTGTCGGCATACTTGAAGGAGTAATCGGGTGAAGCCTCCACAAGCTGCAACGACTGAACTCTTTTGGGCTGATATTTTTCAAATGTGATATCCAGTAATGTTTCCCGGTAGAGGATGCGGCACTTCACTTTTACATCGTGCAACGCATCGGGAAGCATGCTGAACAAGTCAGGCAGGGAGGGTGATAGAAATCCAAAATGAATTGCGGTACGCTGCATGCGGTCGATATGCGCTGCTGCGTTCAACACTTTGCCCTGATCTATGCAAATGGTTTCCAGAAACATGTTGTGAAGAATTAAAAGGGTAAATAGACTTTTTGTAGCGCCTCATTGTATTCTTTGCGACAATCGCTTTGTGCCGTGATGCCCCCGCCGCTGCGGAAGTAGTGATGCGTGTCCTGCTGCTCGATATACCTTATCAGCACGAATGTGTCGAGCTTGCTGCCATCGAAGTAACCGGCCACGCCGGTGTAGTAACCGCGCCGTTCCTTCTCGGCTTTGCGGATCAGAGCAAGCGTAGCCGACTTGGGTGCTCCGGAAACGGAGCCGGCAGGAAGCAGTTTGAAGAAGAGCGTACCAAGCTGCTTCCGGTAATCTTCCGGCAACTTACCTTCTATTTCTGAACTGACCTGCAGAATGGGTCCCTTGTGGGTCTGCAACTCCTCGACATAACGGAAGCGGCTTACCTTCACTCCTGCAGCAATGCGGCTCAGGTCGTTGCGCAGCAGATCCACAATGGTATTGTGCTCTGCACGCTCCTTGGGATCGTTCAGTATGGTACGTCGCGCATCAGACAAGCGGGCATCGATGGTGCCCTTCATGGGGTAGGTAAATATTTTCCCTTCTTCCATCCGCACGAAACATTCCGGGGAAAAACAGACAAACCTGTCGGGGAGCAGGAGCTTGTAAGGTGTGCGAGCATACAGAAAGATCTCCTGCAATGAGAGAGACAGGCTGACCGGCGTCCTGATGGTGAGGTTGGTGAGATAGGAGTCGCCCCGTTTCAATCCATCCATCACCGCATTGAAGCGTGACTGATAGATGGCATAATCCTCCGGGAAGGCGTCAAACTGATGCACAGGTGCCTCACCTTGTGGCTGTGGCATATTGCTGCTGCCCCGTATATCGAACAGAACCTGCTGCTGTACTATCGGATCGGCAAGAAAAAAACCTTCCTCCATCTCAAAGTCGATACCAAACAGGAAAGGTTTTTCAGCCCGCCCTGCTTCGTTCATTCTCTCTATCAATTCTTCGCTATGTATAAACATGCCGCAAAAGTAACATCTCCCGAACAATTTTATACCATATTTGTTGATCATATTTATTTCAAGACCGGAAAACCTGCAAAGGGATCCGTCATAACAGATGAATGCAACGAACCGCCAAATAATTTCGATTTGGTGATTTTTTGCCGAGAAACGGAGTAAAATGAAATTTTTCTGAATAATTTTCTGAAAATATTTTGCCGGTAAAATTATTTGCTGTTACTTTGCACGCATTAAACAGATTTTTATTGATTGTCATGCATCATCAAAAGGATATTCTAGTCGTCATTTCTATTCTACTTCTGGAGAATTTCAGAGGGTGAGACTGGCATATCCGTTATGTACTGATAAAAAAAAATATAGATGACCTTTCTCACCCGCGTGAGGAAGGTTTTTTTCTTTTATGTTGAAACGAAGATAATTTAGGTTGATCATGGAACGAATTTATGTTTTTGATACCACGTTAAGAGATGGCGAGCAGGTGCCCGGCTGTCAGTTGAATACCATCGAGAAGATTCAGATTGCCCAGGCACTTGAACTACTCGGAGTGGATGTGATTGAAGCCGGCTTTCCGGTGTCGAGTCCGGGTGATTTCAATTCGGTCGTAGAGATTTCCAAAGCTGTCACCTGGCCCACCATCTGCGCACTGACACGTGCCGTGGAGAAAGATATTGAAGTAGCCGCCGAAGCGCTGCAGTATGCAAAGCGCAAGCGGATACATACCGGCATCGGCACATCCGATTTTCACATCAGGCACAAATTCAACTCCAACCGTGAAGATATTATCGAGCGGGCGGTAAAGGCAGTGAAATATGCGCGTCGTTTTGTAGACGATGTAGAGTTTTATGCCGAAGATGCGGGGCGTACCGACAACGAATACCTGGCCCGTGTAGTACAGGCCGTTGTCAATGCCGGCGCCACGGTAGTTAACATTCCTGACACTACCGGCTACTGCTTCCCCGACGACTTTGGGGCAAAGATAAAGTTCCTGATCGACAACGTGGATATGAAGAATGCCATCCTCTCCACACACTGCCACCAGGATCTGGGCATGGCCACGGCCAACACCATCGCCGGCGTCATCAATGGCGCCCGCCAGGTGGAAGTGACCATCAACGGTATCGGTGAACGTGCCGGCAACACCTCACTCGAAGAGGTGGTGATGGCACTCAAGAGCCACAAGGATAGGGGTTTCGATACCAATATCAACACGCAGCACATTTACCAGACAAGCCGCATGGTGTCGAGCCTGATGAACATGCCGGTGCAGCCCAACAAGGCAATCGTCGGCCGCAACGCGTTTGCACACTCCTCCGGTATTCACCAGGATGGGGTACTCAAAAATGTGGAGACCTACGAGATCATCGATCCGAAAGATGTGGGCATCGACGACAATGCCATCGTGCTGACTGCCCGCAGCGGTCGCGCTGCACTCAAAAACCGCCTCTCACTGTTGGGTGTGAAGCTGGAAGCGGAAGAGCTGGACAACGTATATCAACAGTTTCTGGAGCTGGCCGACAAAAAGAAAAATGTGAATGACGACGATATCCTGATGCTTGTGGGCAAGGAAGCACGTCTCCACCGTATCAAAGTGGATTATCTGCAGGTGCTTTGCGGCATCGGCGTGCGTGACGTGGCCAGCATCGGCCTGGATATCGCAGGGGAACATTTTGAAGCGACCGCCACCGGCAATGGTCCTGTGGATGCTGCCATCAAGGCGGTGAAAAATATTATCCGCCGAAAGGTGAGAATTCAGGAATTCCTGATCCAGGCAATCGACCACGGTAGCGATGATGTGGGTAAGGTGCACATGCAGGTGGAACATAACGACCTGGTGTACTATGGTTTCTCCGCGAATACCGACATCGTGGCGGCTTCTGTGGAGGCGTTCATTGATGCGGTGAATAAGTTTGTAGAATAAAATAAATAGTAATAAATAGTCATTAAGAAATATGAAGACGCTTTTCGATAAAATCTGGGACGCCCATGTGGTTGCCACTGTGCAGGATGGTCCCACCCAGTTATACATAGACCGTCATTTGTGTCACGAGGTGACCAGCCCGCAGGCCTTTGCCGGACTGCGTGCCCGGGGGTTGAAAGTATTCCGTCCGGAACGGACCACGCTCACGGCCGACCATAATATCCCCACCATGGGGCAGGACAAGCCCATCAGCGACCGGATATCCCGGTTTCAGGTGGATACGCTGGCCAAAAATGCGGAAGAGTTCGGACTTACCTATTACGGGCTCAACAACCCCATGAATGGTATCGTGCACGTAATAGGCCCTGAGAACGGTTATACGCAGCCGGGCATGACTATTGTCTGCGGTGATAGCCACACCTCTACACACGGTGCTTTTGGCGCCATTGCCTTTGGCATCGGTACCAGCGAGGTGGAGATGGTACTTGCATCACAATGTATCCTGCAGACACGGCCCAAAACCATGCGCATCAACTTCGAAGGGAAGCTGAACGAACATGTGAGCGCCAAGGATATGGCATTATACATGATCTCGCAGCTGACCACCGGCGGTGCCACGGGTTACTTTGTGGAGTATGCCGGAGAAGCAGTGCGCAACCTCACCATGGAACAGCGGATGACGCTCTGCAACCTGAGCATAGAAATGGGAGCACGCGGCGGACTGGTCGCACCCGATGAAACGACGTTCAACTACATCAAGGGACGCGAGTTTGCGCCCAAAGGGGAACAGTGGGACAAGGCAATGGCGTATTGGAAGACACTGAAGACCGACGAAGGGGCTACCTTCGACAAGGAAGTGACCTTCGATGTGTCGCAGATCAAGCCGATGATTACCTACGGTACCAACCCGGGTATGGGTATGCCGATAGATGGCACCATCCCGCAACTGGAAGATATCGATGAGGCAGGTAAGATATCGTTCGAAAAGTCACTAAACTATATGGGCTTTGCACCGGGTGAGAAGCTGGAAGGAAAACAGATCGATTACGTCTTCCTGGGAAGCTGTACCAACGGCCGCATTGAGGATTTCCGCCTCTTTACCGAATATGTGAAGGGAAAGAAGAAAGCCGACAACGTCACCGCCTGGCTGGTGCCGGGGAGCTGGAAGGTACGCAAGCAGATTGAGGAAGAGGGATTGGACAAGATACTGGAAGAAGCCGGATTCGCCCTGCGCCAGCCCGGTTGCTCTGCCTGCCTGGCAATGAACGACGATAAGATTCCCGCAGGAAAATATGCGGTCTCTACTTCGAACCGAAATTTTGAAGGACGTCAGGGACCGGGTGCACGTACCATCCTTGCAGGCCCGCTGGTAGCAGCAGCGGCTGCGGTAAATGGTAAAATAACAGAACCATAAACAGAAAAAGAGATACAAAGAGAAATAACAATATGGAAAAGTTTCAGACAATCACATCAACATATGTACCACTTCCGATAGAGAATGTGGACACCGACCAGATCATTCCGGCCCGTTTTCTGAAAGCAACCACACGGGAGGGGTTTGGCGACAATTTGTTTGCCGACTGGCGTTACGACAAGGAAGGCAATCCCAAGGCGGACTTTGTGCTGAACAACCCTATCTACAGCGGTCAGGTGCTGGTAGCAGGAAAGAACTTTGGCAGTGGCAGCAGCCGTGAGCACGCAGCATGGGCCATCGGAGGATACGGTTTCAAAGTGGTGGTGTCGAGCTTCTTTGCCGACATCTTCCGCAATAACGCACTTAATAACGGTATCCTGCCGGTGGTGGTAAGCGATGCGTTCCTGAGCGAATTGTTTGCCTCATCCGATAAAAATCCGAAAGCAACAGTCACGGTGAATCTGGAAGAGCAGACCATCGTAAACAATGAAACAGGCAACAGCGAATCATTCGAAATAAACGCCTATAAAAAGGCCTGCCTCCTCAAAGGACTGGACGACATTGACTTCCTGCTGTCTAACAAGGATAAAATTGAAGCATTCGAACAGCAGCGGGCGTATGCCTACTAACTCGGAGTTCGAAACAATCGGCACATTGGCACATTGATAAATTTGCACATTAATTGTAGATCATTTTGGGAGAAGTTAGAAAAATAGAGATCATGGATACCACGCTACGCGATGGTGAACAGACTTCGGGTGTATCTTTTGCCGCCCAGGAGAAAGTGAGCGTGGTGCGTCTGCTGCTGGAGGAACTAAAGGTGGACAGGGTGGAGATTGCGTCAGCTCGTGTGTCGGAAGGCGAATATCAGTCGGTGCAGAAGATTGCCCAATGGGCAGCGATGCATGGATATATCGACCGGCTTGAGGTGCTGGGTTTTGTGGACGGAAATACCTCCCTTGAGTGGATTACCAAAACGGGGTGCAAGGTAGTAAATCTGCTTACCAAAGGATCGCTGAAACATTGTACCTATCAGCTGCGCAAGTCGGCCGACGAGCATCTGGAGGATATAAAGAAAAGCATCGCCTCCGCCCGCGCCATGGGACTGTCGGTAAATCTCTATCTGGAAGACTGGTCCAATGGCATGCGTGACTCAAAAGAGTACGTCTTCCACATGATGGATGGACTGAAAGATGAACCCGTGAAGCGATTCATGCTCCCCGATACGCTGGGTATCCTTAACCCCGATGAGACACGACAGTTCTGCGGAGAGATGATTGCACGATATCCTTCGCTGCACTTCGATTTTCACGCCCACAACGATTACGACCTGGCTGTGGCCAACGTCTTTGAAGCGATCAAGGCCGGTGTGAAGGGTGTACACGTGACGGTGAACGGACTGGGCGAACGTGCCGGCAACGCTCCATTGACAAGCGTAATCGCACTTATCCACGATCACATGGGTCTGCAGACCCATGTGGATGAAAGCAAACTCTACAATGTAAGTAAAGTAGTAGAGAGCTACTCGGGTGTGCGTATTCCAAACAACAAGCCGGTTATTGGCGACAATGTGTTTACCCAGGTAGCCGGCATCCATGCCGATGGTGACAAGAAGAAAAATCTCTATTTCAACAACCTGATGCCCGAACGCTTTGGCCGCTTCCGTGCGTATGCACTTGGGAAGAATGCCGGCCGCTCCAACATTGTCAAAAATCTGGAAGCGCTGGGCATTGAACTGGATGAAGAGTCCACCCGCAAAGTCACAGCCCGCATCATTGAGCTGGGCGACAAGAAGGAGATCGTAAATCTAGACGAATTACCGTACATTGTGTCGGATGTGTTGAAAAATGGCATCGAAAACAAGGATATAGAGATGCTGAACTATTCCCTTACAGTCAGTCACGGCTTACGTCCTACAGCCACGGTGAAACTGTCCATTAAAGGAGAGGTTTATCAGGAAACGGCTGCCGGTGAGGGGCAGTACCACGCTTTCTCAAAGGCAATGTACAAGATATACCGCAGCCTCAATAAACCGGTGCCGGAACTGATCGACTATGAGGTGGTGATACCGCCGGGCGGAAAGACCAATGCCTACGTGCAGACCGTCATCACCTGGAAGTTCGAAGGAAAGGTGTTCAAGACACGGGCACTGGATATCGATCAGACGGTGGCAGCCATCAAGGCGACCATGAAGATGCTGAACATGCTGGAGAGCGGTGGTATTCCGAACATGAATTATTTGTCGTTGCCATAGGATTCAGGATTCAGGATTTAGCGATCAGCTTTGGTCGTGGGATGTTGTTGAGGGCAGCGGTTTGGAAAAAAAGGAATCAGGATTCAGGAATCAGCGATCAGCTTCGGAAGTGGGATATTGTAAAAGACAGCGGTTTGGGGGAATATTGAGAAAATATAAATGAAATAGATATAAAGTATAAATAGTTTTAATCAGATGAAGTTAAATATTGCAGTACTGGCGGGAGATGGAATTGGCCCGGAGATTATGAAGCAGGCTTTGCAGGTTACGCAGGCTGTTTGCAGGAAGTTTGGTCACGAATTTTCGTACAAAGAAGGCATCACCGGCGCAGCTGCTATCGATGCCACGGGTGATCCCTATCCGGCTGAAACGCATGAGCTATGCTTGCAGAGCGATGCCGTGTTGTTCGGCGCCATCGGAGATCCCAAATATGACAACGATCCCAATGCCAAGGTACGACCCGAGCAGGGACTGCTGCGCATGCGCAAACAGCTGGGACTCTTTGGAAACATCCGTCCCGTGATGACTTTTCCCTCACTCATCCACAAATCGCCCCTGCGTGCCGACCTGGTAGAAGGAGCCGACTTCGTGTGTATCCGGGAGCTTACCGGAGGCCTTTATTTCGGTCGCCCGCAAGGCAGGAGCGAGGATGGCGATACGGCTTACGATACCTGCATTTATACCCGTGAGGAGGTGGAGCGGGTGCTTCACCTGGCCTATAAGTTTGCGGGACAGCGACGCAAAAAACTAACGGTAGTCGACAAGGCGAACGTGCTGGCTACGTCCCGTCTCTGGCGTCAGGTAGCGCAGGAGATAGCGCCGCAGTACCCCGACATTGAAACCGATTTTCTCTTCGTCGACAACGCCGCCATGCGCATCATCCAGTGGCCCAAAAGCTTCGACGTGCTGGTAACAGAGAATCTGTTCGGTGACATCCTCACCGACGAGGCATCGGTGATCACCGGTTCGCTGGGATTGCTTCCTTCGGCCTCTATGGGTTTGCATACATCCCTGTTTGAACCGATACACGGATCCTATCCCCAGGCTGCAGGCAAAGATATCGCCAACCCTGTGGCCATGATCCTCTCTGCCGCACTGATGTTCGAATATGGATTCAATCTGCAGGAAGAGGGTGCCCTGATCCGGCAGGCAGTGAACGCGAGCCTCGAAGCGGGCATCGTCACGGAAGATATTGCCAACGGCAGCAAAAGCTATCGCACAAGTGAGGTGGGTGACTGGATCACGGAATATATAAATAAATAAAAAATGAACAATCAAAACAACCCGGAGAGGGTGCGGGAGCAGAAAAAAGAGAACCTGCGCAGTGCAACCAGTACGCAGGGCCGGTTGATGGCCGGTGCACGGGCGCTGTGGCATGCCAACGGGATGACCCGCGAACAGATGGGCAAGCCCATCATTGCCATCGCCAACTCATTCACTCAGTTTGTGCCGGGACATGTGCATCTGCACGACATCGGGCAGCTTGTGAAAAAGGAGGTGGAGAAGCTGGGATGCTTTGCCGCCGAGTTTAACACCATCGCCGTGGACGACGGTATTGCCATGGGGCACGATGGAATGTTATATTCCCTGCCTTCGCGCGATATGATTGCCGACTCCATCGAATACATGGTGAATGCGCACAAGGCCGATGCACTGGTCTGCATCAGCAACTGCGACAAGATTACACCGGGGATGCTGATGGCGGCCATGCGGCTGAATATCCCCGCCATCTTTGTTTCGGGCGGACCCATGGAGGCCGGAAAGATTGGTGATGAGCAGATCGACCTGATTGATGCGATGATTGAATCGGCCGACGAAAATGTCTCCGACGAGCGTGTGGCACAGCTGGAGGTCTCGGCTTGTCCCACCTGCGGTTCCTGCTCCGGCATGTTCACCGCCAACTCGATGAACTGCCTGAACGAGGCAATCGGACTGGCGCTGCCCGGCAACGGAACCATCCTGGCTACCCACGTCAATCGCAAAGGGTTGTTCGTGAAGGCGGCAAAGCAGATCGTAGAAAATGCGGAACGCTACTATTTCGATGGCGACGAGTCGGTACTCCCACGCAACATTGCCACGCGTCAGGCTTTCCTGAACGCCATGACACTCGATATCGCCATGGGCGGATCCACCAACACCATCCTCCACACGCTGGCCATTGCCCGGGAAGGAGAGATCGACTTCAGGCTGGAAGACATCGATGCATTATCACGCAGGGTGCCCTGCATCTGCAAGGTGGCACCCAACTCAAAGAAATATCACATCCAGGATGTGAACCGCGCGGGCGGTATTATGGGCATACTGGGCGAACTGGCTAAAGCGGGGCTGGTAGACACTTCTGTCTGTCGTGCTGACGGACTTACCCTGGCGGAAGCAATTGAGAAATATGACATCACCAAAGAGAACCCCGATGAAGAGGCCAAAAATATCTACTCCTCTGCACCCGGAAACCGGTACAACCTGGTTATGGGATCGCAGGACGCACGGTTCAAAACGCTGGACGCCGACCGAAAAGATGGCTGTATCCGTGATGTCGAGCATGCCTATACGAAAGACGGCGGGCTGGCTATCCTGAAAGGAAACATAGCCCTCAACGGCTGTGTGGTAAAGACCGCAGGCGTGGACGAAAGCATCTGGAAATTTGCCGGCAAAGCAAAAGTATTCCAGTCGCAGGAGGATGCCTGTGCGGGCATATTGAACGGCAAAGTAGTAGCCGGCGATGTGGTGGTGATCGTCTACGAAGGCCCCAAAGGAGGTCCGGGCATGCAGGAGATGCTTTATCCCACCTCCTACATCAAGGCGAAGCACCTTGGGGCGGAATGTGCCCTGATCACTGATGGACGCTTCTCGGGCGGTACATCGGGCCTTTCCATCGGCCACATCTCACCCGAGGCGGCCGCCGGAGGAAACATCGGACTGATACGTGATGGCGACATCATTGAGATTGATATTCCAAACCGTAGCATCAACCTGAAAATCAGCGATGCGGAACTACAGGAAAGAAGAGCGCTGGAAGAAGCCAAAGGCGAGAACGCCTTCCGTCCGTTGCGCAACCGGAAGATATCCAAAGCGTTGAAGCTCTATGCACACTTTGTGAGCTCGGCCGACCAGGGAGCCATACGGTTAATATGATATGAACACAATAATTTTACTTCAATCGTCTAACTTTCATAAGTAATTAATTTAAAATGCACATTATGAACAAAGATAATCAGAATCCGGGAACCAATTCCGCGACCAATAAGAGGGAGCAGGAAACAGAGATTATTTCAGGCAGTGAGATATTGATCCGATCGCTGATTGCAGAAGGTGTGGATACCATGTTCGGCTACCCCGGGGGTGCCATCATGCCGGTATTTGATGCGCTGTATGATCACAAACACGAGATTAAACATATTCTTGTACGCCACGAACAGGGTGCAGTGCATGCGGCACAAGGTTATGCACGTGTATCGCAGAAGGTGGGTGTCGCGCTTGTCACCTCAGGACCGGGTGCCACCAATACGGTTACCGGCATTACCGATGCGATGATGGACAGTACGCCCATGGTGGTCATCTCCGGACAGGTTGTTTCGAGCCTGCTGGGTTCCGATGCTTTTCAGGAGGCTGATGTGATTGGGGTAACACAACCCATTACCAAGTGGGTATATCAGATCCGCCGTGTGGAAGACATTGCCTGGGCTGTTTCCAAGGCATTCTTCATTGCTTCGAGCGGCCGGCCTGGCCCGGTGGTGCTTGACATTGCCAAAGACACACAGGTAAACAAATGTGCCTATTCCTATCAGAAAACCCACTTTCTGCGCAGCTACCAGCCCGTACCGGAGATTGAGGAAGATCATATCAGGATGGCTGCCGACCTGATTAACGGTGCCAAAAAACCATTGGCACTGGTAGGGCAGGGTGTGGTTCTCGGCAAAGCCGAAGAGGAACTACGTGCTTTTCTGGAGAAAGCGGATATTCCGTTTGGTTCTACCATCCTGGGATTGTCTGCCATGCCTTCCGATCACCCGCTGAACTTTGGGATGCTGGGGATGCACGGCAACGTGGCACCCAACATAAAGACCAACGAATGTGACGTGCTGATAGCCATTGGCATGCGTTTCGATGACCGGGTGACAGGCGACTTGAAGACCTATGCCAAACAGGCTAAGGTGATTCATTTTGATATCGATCCGGCGGAGATGAACAAGAATGTGAAGACTGCCGTGAAGGTTTGTGGCGATGCCAAACAAACGTTACCACTTGTTACTGCCCTGCTCGACAAGCAATCACATGCCGGGTGGTTGTCGGAATTCAAACCCTATGTACAGAAAGAATTCGATTGCGTCATCAAAAGCGAGCTCTACCCCGAGAATGGAGGAGAGATAAAGATGGGTGAGGTGGTGCACAAGGTAACGGAAGCCACGCAAAACAAAGCTGTTTGTGTGACAGACGTGGGACAACACCAGATGATGAGTACCCGTTACTTCAAATTTACACAATCGCGCAGCATGGTCACCTCGGGCGGCCTGGGAACCATGGGCTTTGGCCTTCCTGCCGGAATTGGTGCCAAGTATGGGGCACCCGATAGAACGGTCTGTATCTTTGTGGGTGACGGCGGATTACAGATGACCATGCAGGAGTTTGGTACCATCATGGAATATGATCTCGACGTGAAGATCATCTTGCTGAATAACAATTATCTGGGTATGGTACGTCAGTGGCAGGAGCTCTTTTTTGATGAACGCTATTCGGAGACACATCTGAAAAACCCGGATTTCATTAAAGTGGCTGATGCCTACAATATAAAAGGACGCAAGGTAACCCAACGCAGTGAACTGGATGAGGCCATCGCAGAGATGCTGGCACACAAAGGGGCATATCTGCTTGAGGTAGTGGTAGAAACCAAAGGAATGGTATATCCCATGATTCCCTCGGGGGGAAGCGTGACAAATATTTTGCTGGGTAACGGGAATAAGTTATAGTGATTTACACATATTAAATCAACAAAAATGGAAGAGAACAAAACTTTATACACCATCACCATATTCTCGGAGAATACGGTGGGTGTGCTCAATCAGATCACGACCATCTTCACGCGGCGACAGTTAAATATTGAGACATTGTCGGTTTCGCCCTCGGCCATCAAAGGCATTCACAAGTTTACCATCACCACCTTTTCCAACGATGAGGAGGTGATGAAGAAGCTGGTCAGTCTTATCGACAAGCGGGTAGATATCCTGAAGGCATACTACAATACGAACGAGGATCTTGTGCATCAGGAGCTGGCCCTGTATAAACTCTCAACGGAAAAAGTGATGGCACATGGTTCCATCGAATATCTTGTGCGCAAGTATAACGTGCGCATCCTGGAGGTTTCCACCGACTGTGTGGTGTTTCTTAAGGCAGGTCACTACGAGGAGACGCAGGGCCTCTTTGAGGAGCTGGCAGAGAGCATCGGTGTGCTGCAGTTTGTCCGGTCTGGCCGGATCGCCATCACCAAATCAAAGGTGGAGCGACTGAGCGACATGCTGGCAAAAAGAGAGCAGGAGAATCAGGAAAAGTGGGGGAATGCATAGATCCCGTTAGAAAAAAGAAAATATTCATTCGTCGAGTCGGACATTTCTTCGAAAGAAAGAGTCCGGCAAGGCACAAAGATTAGATAACAAATATGGCAAAAATGAATTTTGGCGGGGTAGAAGAGAATGTGGTTACCCGCGACGAGTTTCCGTTGAGCAAGGCTCAGGAGGTGTTGAAGAACGAAACCATCGCCGTCATCGGTTATGGAGTACAGGGGCCAGGGCAGTCGCTTAACCTGCGCGACAACGGCTTCAACGTGATTGTGGGACAACGCAAAGGTGGCAAGACCTGGGACAAGGCTGTGGCCGATGGCTGGGTGCCGGGTGAGACATTGTTTGAGATTGAGGAAGCCTGCGAACGGGCTACCATCATCCAGTACCTGCTCTCCGACGCGGCCCAGATTGAAGTGTGGCCTCGCATCAAGCCTTACCTCACAGCAGGCAAGGCCCTTTATTTCTCTCACGGTTTCGGCATCACCTACAAGGAACGTACCGGCATCGTCCCTCCCGCTGATGTGGATGTGATCCTGGTTGCCCCGAAAGGATCGGGTACCTCCCTGAGAAGAATGTTCCTCGAAGGACGCGGCCTTAACTCCTCCTATGCCATCTTCCAGGATGCCACGGGAAGGGCTTTCGAACGCGTGGTGGCACTGGGTATCGGTGTGGGATCGGGTTACCTGTTTGAGACCGACTTCAAACGCGAAGTATTCTCCGACCTTACCGGCGAGCGTGGTACACTCATGGGCGCTATTCAGGGACTGCTGTTAGCCCAGTATGAGGTGCTCCGTGCAAACGGACACACACCGTCTGAGGCTTTTAACGAAACAGTAGAGGAACTTACCCAGTCGCTTATGCCGCTCTTCGCAGAAAAGGGGATGGACTGGATGTATGCTAACTGCTCTACTACCGCACAGCGTGGTGCCCTCGATTGGATGGGTCCGTTCCACGATGCTTCCAAGCCTGTATTTGAAAAGCTGTACAAAGAGGTCGCTGCCGGCAATGAAGCACAACGCTCCATCGATAGCAACTCACAACCTGACTACCGCGAGAAGCTGGAAGAAGAGTTGAAAGCCCTTCGTGAAAGCGAGATGTGGCAAACAGGCGCCGTGGTACGCAAGCTAAGGCCGGAAAATAACTGATATTTATCCGGTTACCCAAAGAGAAAGAGATTGGTTCTTGCTTTTTGGTTAAATATAAAGGAGACAAAGGTTAAAACCTGCGTCTCTTTTTTTATTTTGTAATTGTTTCCTATCTTTGGTAAAGCACATTTTAAAAATCTAAACCCGAAACAGTTATGAATTTGCTTGAGCAATTGAAAACATTCACCCAGGTGGTTGCCGATACGGGAGATTTCGCTTCTATCGAAGCCTACAAACCAATAGATGCTACCACCAACCCATCGCTGATTTATGCAGCCTCGCAGGATGAAAAGTATAAAGGCCTGATTGATGATGCGCTCAGCTTTGCCAAAAAGTCATCCGCTGATAAGAGTTCCAGGCTTTCGAAGGCAATGGATAAGCTGGCTATAAACTTCGGACTGGAAATTCTGAAGATTGTGCCGGGACGTGTCTCCACAGAGGTGGATGCCCGTCTGTCGTTCGACACGGAAGCTACCGTGAAAAAAGCGCGGGAGCTTATCTCGCTTTACGAAGCTGAAGGTATCTCGCGGCAACGAATCCTGATCAAGGTAGCCTCCACATGGGAAGGAATCAAGGCCGCGGAAATTATAGAGAAAGAGGGTATTCACTGTAATCTGACCCTACTCTTCTCTCAAGCCCAGGCCATTGCCTGTGCAGATGCGGGGGTGCGGTTGATTTCACCGTTCGTGGGACGCATTCTCGACTGGCACAAGAAAGATCGTGGGGTATCGGAAATTCCGGCAACGGAAGATCCGGGCGTGGTTTCGGTAACCCAAATATTTAACTATTACAAGAAGTTTGGTTATCCCACGCAGGTAATGGGAGCCAGTTTCCGGAATATCGGAGAGATTTGTGAACTGGCTGGGTGCGACCTGCTCACCATCTCTCCCAAGCTTTTGGAGGAGCTGGAGCGGACCGAAGGTACGCTAACAAAAAAACTGGATGCCGACGCAGCCCATGGAGTGGAGATTGAAAAAATAATGCTCGATGAAAAGAGTTTCCGTTGGATGATGAACGAAGATGCCATGGCTACCGAAAAGCTGGCCGAAGGCATCCGCAACTTCACCAAAGATTTGATTAAGCTGGAAAATCAGATTGCGGCACGACTGTAAGATGCTACTCTTCCTTGGTAAGGTCGAGTTTCTCGTCGTCCTTGCCCCGGTCGAAAAACATCTTTTTCAGCGGGTTTTTGCGTGCCTCATCATAGAACCGGCGGTTCTTGAGGATGTCCATACCCATGTAGATGGCCTGGCGGAACGACTCTTCGGAAGCCTGGTTCTTGCCGGCGATATTGTAAGCCGTGCCGTGGTCGGGTGAGGTGCGTACGATGGGCAGTCCGGCAGTGAAGTTGACGCCTGCGTCCATGGCAAGGGTCTTGAAGGGTATCAGTCCCTGGTCGTGGTACATGGCCAGGATGGCGTCGAACTCCCTGAATCGTCCCGATCCGAAGAAGCCGTCTGCAGGAAAGGGTCCTGCACAGAGGATCCACTTGTCCTGTGCTTCCCGTACAGCCGGGGCGATGATGTCGATCTCCTCCCTGCCCAGCAGTCCGTTTTCACCGGCATGGGGGTTTAGGCCCAGTACGGCGATGCGTGGGTTCTCAAGCAGGAAGTCGCGCTTCAAAGATTCGTCGAGGGTATTCAGTTTCTCCAGGATCAGTTCCTTGGAAAGTTTAGAAGGCACTTCCGCAATGGGCACGTGCGTGGTGACAAGCGCCACACGCAGTACTTCCGTGGCAAGGATCATCAGCGCTTTCTCTTCCTCTTTGGCAAAACGGTCTTCCAGAAACTCGGTATGTCCGGGAAATTGAAACTTCTCGTTCTGGATACTGTCCTTGTTGATGGGCAGGGTGACCAGCAGGTCGATCTTCCCCTTTGCCAGGTCGGCTGCAGCCTGATCCAGGGCAATGTAAGCCGACTCGCCCGCTTCGGCGCTCGCTGTGCCCGGTTCAATCCTGATCTCGTCCCTGACGCAGTTCACAAGGTTTATCTTTCCCTCCTGTGATTCATCGGCTTTGGAAATAATATGAAAGTTCACCGCGTCGCCCTCCAGCATCTTGCGATAATAGGAAGCCGATTTGGATGATCCGTATATAACGGGGCAGAACAGCTCGAGCAAGCGGTCGTCGGAAAATGCTTTCAGCAGCACTTCATAACCGATTCCATTGACATCGCCGTGCGTGATGCCCACTTTGAGTAATGATGACATGTATATCTGTTTTGATTCTCTTTTCTGTATAATTCTTCTCTGTTACCCTTCAATGATTGCTTCTTCGGGTTTGGGAAGGCTGATGGTGTAGAGGGTTGCCTCCAGGTTTCGCATCAGGTTGCGCTTGTTCATCTCCGGCGCATAGACGTATACCTCCACCACAACCACCATGCCGGTGTTGTCATTTACAAAGGCATGCATCACGAAGGGGCCTCCCATCATGTCGGTCGACATTTCCCACAGTCCGCGCAGTTCTGCACGGAAGGTGCCGTCCATCACCATGGTCCGGTAATCGGGCGGATACACGCGGTTGGCCGTGGTCATTTCCGAGTCAAATGATCCTTTGATATATTTCCCGAGTACCTGATTACGGATAGCAATGAGCGAGTCTTTTTCGAACACTTTCTCCGTCGTATAGGGGAACTGGTAGATAACCACATCCTGTCGCCCTCTGGCAGCGTTGTTGGTTGCCCAGTAAAAGTTTTGGTGTTCGGTGACGTTGGTGATTCCCTTGGGTAGGTAAATGTCGATGCCGAACACCTGTTGTGCACGGGACAGCGGGGCTGTGACCTCTCTCTTCAGCCATTTGCCCGTGCGTTCAAGCTCTTTGGTCACGAAATAATCGACAATGCTTTCCCGGTTATCGGTCACGAACTTTGCGAAGGAGGCACTGTCGGGCGCATGGATATTCATGATCACCTGTCCCATGGCATACTTGTCGATGTCGGCGGTGAGCTTGGGATAGCTGTAGATAGAGGATATCTCGGGGATGATGACGTTGCGTGCCATCTTGAAGGTGCTGGTGAAATTATCCGGTTCAATCTGCAGGATCGTGAAATTGGGTTCGGGCTGTGGAAGTGCTTTTACGTTAGAGTTGAGTACGTCGAACAAAGCCCTGCCCGGTGTACTTTCCCAGGAGGCGTCATCCATCAGTACCATCATTTCGTTGTTCGTTCCTGAAGCGGACAGGAAACCGCCTCCGTCATCACACGACGTGAAGAGGATGATGATTGCGGCGAGCGCAAGTAGACCGGCAAATCGTTTCATATGCGTATTTTTTGGGATTATTACTCGTTCTACGATGAAGCACATTGCTTTCACAAAACAAATATACAACTATTTGCGTGGATATGAAATGCAGGCTCACATAATTTGTCCAAAAGTCGGTTGTAACGCCTGCACTTATTTCGTCTCCCCGATTTTCGCCGTGGAGAGCATGCCGCAGGCGGCGAAGATATCCTCTCCCCGCGAAGCACGGATGGTGCTGATGAATCCTTTGGCGGTAAGGAAGTCACGAAACTTGACCATATTCTCGTTGGTGGAGGGTTTTAAGTTGCTCATCGGAATCACGTGGAAACGAATCAGGTTAATGCGGCAGTCGAGCCCGGCCAGCAACTTGGTCAGCTCTCGGGCATAGAGCAGTGAGTCGTTCACCCCGTCGAACATGATGTATTCAAAGGAGAGTCGCCGCTGGTGACTCCAGTCGTAATCGCGCAGCATCTCGATGACCGAGGTGATGGGTGCTGATTTCTCGATGGGCATGATGGCGAGTCGTTGTTCCGGGATGGGATTGTGCAGGCTGATGGCCAGGTGGCATTTGCTTTCATCGAGGAACCGTTTCAGGTTGGAGGTGAGTCCGATGGAGGAGAGGGTGATGCGCTTTGGGCTCCAGGCCAGGCCATAGTCGGCCATCAGCAGTTCCGAAGCTTTGTTTACCTGTTTGTAGTTGTCCAGCGGTTCGCCCATACCCATGAAGACCAGGTTGGTGATCTGCTCCGAGTCGGGTACCGAGTATACCTGGTTCAGGATTTCTGTGGCGGTAAGGTTGTCGTGGAACCCCTGCTTGCCGGTCATGCAGAAGTCGCAGTTCATGCGGCAGCCCACCTGGGAGGAGACGCAGATGGTGAGGCGATCCTCTTCGGGGATGGTGACCGTTTCGATGAACTTGCCGCCGGCGGTTCTGAAGAGCATCTTGCGGGTGCCATCGACCGATGTTTTTATGTCGAGTGGCTCCGACCGTCCGATGTCATATTTTTCCGCCAATATTTCCCTGTTTTTCAGTGAGATGTTGGTCATTTCTCCGATACTTTTTACCCGTTTCAGATAGACCCAGTCGGCAATCTGTTTGGCGGTAAATTTGGGAAGATTCAGTGCTGCGACGCTTTCGGTAATTTCGGCCAGTGTCATGCCGAGCAGAGATTGTTTTTGCTCCATTTGCTGCAATTGTAATTGATGGTGCAAAGATACGGAGTATTTGGCAAAATGAAGCATCTCAAAGTAAAAGAGTCAAATAGTTCCGAATGAAGCACCGAAAATAATGGTCATGATCAGAATAAATGGTTAAAAGTATTATATTTGCAATCGGTAATAACACAATTTGCAGACTGAAATTTATCTACTATGCGAAAAATAGTTTTTCTGCTTTTTATTGTCTTTGCAACAATGCCTATCCAATCACAGGAAAAACCGGTGTTGTTATTCCCCAACGGTGCACCGGGTGAAACGGGGAAGATGAAACAGGTGGACGACCTGGGTGGCAACAAGGTGGCAGGTTGTCCCGTACTGCGCATCAGCAATGTGAGTGAACCCACGCTGACTTTCTATCCGGCTCCCGCCGATAACAACAAGGGTGCCACCATCATCGTGAATCCCGGAGGCGGATACAATATTCTGGCATACAACCTCGAGGGTTCAGAGATTTGCAAACGGTTCAACAGCTTCGGTGTGAACTGTGTGCTGGTAAAGTACCGTGTACCGCGCCGCGAGGGGATGGAGAAGCATGCCGCTCCTTTGCAGGACCTGCAGCGTGCCATCGCCTACACCCGTGCCCATGCGGACGAGTGGGGGATTGATGCCAATAGAATTGGCGTAATGGGCTTCTCGGCGGGTGCACACCTCTCCGCCGTGGCCAGCACCCACTATGCTGAGCGTACCTATCCGAAAGTCGATTCCTTCGACGAGGTGAGCCTGCGTCCCGACTTTACCATCTTGGTCTACCCGGCCTATCTCGCCGGTGAGAATTTCTCCATTTCTCCCGAACTGAAGGTCGATCAGAACACACCGCCCACCATCCTGATTCAGACGGAGGACGACAAGAGCTATGTCAACAGTAGCCTTTTTTACTATTATGCGCTGAAGGAAGCAAAGGTGCCCGCTGCCCTGCACATCTATCCTTCCGGCGGGCACGGTTACGGACTGCGCAATACCGGACATACGGTGAACGAATGGCCCTTCCGGGTGCTCTCCTGGTTGCGGGATATCGATATGATTGAGAAGTAAAGACAAATAAACCGGGGACTTTCGCAAGCCCCCGGTTCCGGTTTTTTTGTAATTTAGAAGTAGAGTATTTATATTGATAAGCAGGGATCAGTTGCCTGCTTTGATTTTTCCGATGCCATCCTTGGAGAGGTCTTTCTCTTTTGGATTTCCAAGATAATGCACATTACCGATACCTTGCGAACTTACTTTCAGGTATTCCGTTGCATGGCAGCTCACGTTGCCCACTCCTTCGGAGGAGACTACGGCCCGTTTTGCTTTTAACCCGTCGGCATGCACGTTACCAACTCCTTCGGAGCTGATGTCGACACTGTCTGCCGTGCCACCCAAGGTAATGTTACCCACTCCCTGGGAGTTGATGACCACTTTTTCACTGCGAAGGTTCTCAGCGGTGATGTTGCCCACTCCTTCCGATTGGATGGTTAGCTCGGGGGAGGTAAAGGTACCGTCGATGGTGATGTTGCCCACACCCTCTGAGTCGATTCGTGTAAGGGTGGGTGTGGTAATGGAGATCACCAGATTTTGGGATCTTTTACCGAAGCGTTTGAGAAAGCTTTTTTCCATATTGAGAACCAGTTTCCCGTTGTCCATCCGCACATCGAGCGCATTGAGGAACTCTTCGCTGCCTTCGGCGGTGACGGAGGTACGGGGCGACTGCCGGATCTGAATGTTTGCTACCACCGATGATTCGATGGTCGTGAAGTCCGACACGTCAAACTGGTCGGTAGCACGGCGCGACTGAGCACAGGAACTGCTGGTTACTGCCAACAGCATGGTAATGAGTGTGAGAGATAATAATCGTTTCATCTGTTTCTTTTTTTAAGATATGACAATGCATTGTTGCTTTCGGTTACAGAAAATCAGTCTTTTAACAGTTCAAGTATCTTTAGCCGGAAAGCGTATTCATATTTGGCCTGTGCCTCTTCACCCAGGGCCTGGGTCTGGTTGTTTTTGGCCAGGGTCAGCTCATAGGTGTTGGCACGGCCACTGTCATGCTTCTCTTTAGCAAAACGGTATGCTTCGTTGCTGGCAGCAACCGATTTTTGCGCGGCATCCCAACGGCTTTTGGCTCCCACGGCGTTGTAATAGGCCTGTTCAATCTGTTTGCGGAGTTCCAGCTTTGTCTTGTCCATCTCCAGGCGGGTATTGGCAATGGCCAGCTCAGCGCTCTGGATATTGTTTCTGACCTGAAATTTATTGAAAATGGGTATGCGCAGACTGAAACCGAGCGAGTTGCTCATGTTGTTCCGCAACTGCGTGCCGAACGGATCGTTGTCCCTGCCGTTCATCTTATAATAACCGGTACCCATATTAGCCCCAAAGGAGAGTGACGGATAGAGTTGCGACCGGGCCATCAGCTTTTCTTTTTCACTGCTTTCAATCTTGTACTGCATGCTCCGGATGATGGGCCTGTTCTGTAGCGCACTTTCATAGACCGCTTCGGAGGCAAGCAGGGTGGATTCGCTGATGAGCGTCTCGGCCGGTGGGGCTGTCACATCGAAATCATCGAACCGCTCTAGCTCCATGATCTGTGCCAGGTCAAGCAACGCCAGCTTCAGGTTGCTCGCTGCCTGCACCTTGTTGAGCTCCTCCCTGGCCAGTTGTGCTTCCTGCTCATAGAGTTCCCCCTTGGCCATCCTGCCGCTCTTCACCAACTCGGTGCGGCGGGCAATATCGGCCTGGGTGGTTTCAAACTGACTCTCGGCGATCTGCAGCAGCTCGCGGTTGAGCAATGCCTGCAGGAAGGCGGTGGAGACGCTCATGATGATGTCGTCGCGCATCTTGTCGAGGTCGGCTTCCGAAGCGTGCATGTCAGCTTTGCGTGCGTCGATGTTGTGCTTCATGCGCAACCCGTCGAAGAGGGTGATGTCGGCACCGATGCCGAAGCTGGTCTGCGACGAGTTGGTGTTCACATAGGTGTTGTCGAGCCCGATGGAGCGGCCGAAGACAAAGTTCTGTCCTGCCGAAGCATTCAGACTGGGCAGCAGGTCGGCTCGCGCCTGGCTGTAGGCAATCTCCCGTTGTTGCCGGTTCAGCTCCTGCTGTTTGATATTGCGGTTGTTCTCCAGGGCAATATCGATGCATTCCAATAAGGTGTACTGCTGCTGTGCAGATACCGTAAAGAGGGTACCGCAGGTAAGCAACAGACTGGTAATAATGATTCTGATCTGCATAATATGGATGGTTGACAACTGACTGTAAAGACAGTTTGTTATTTCTTCTTTTCTTCAATGATCTCCGTACCACGGATCTTGTCGTTCTCTTTCAATCCTTCGGTTACTTCGATGTGGATGCCGTCGGATAGGCCTATCTTTACCTGATGGCGTTCAAACTCCTGTGGTTTTTCGTTTTTCACCAGATAGACAAAGGCCGAGTCGCCGCTAAACTCTACAGAACTCTCCGGGATGGTTAGCACACCGGTACGTTTGTCGAGAATGATGTCGGCATTGGCGCTGTAACCTGCCCGGATAAACACATCGGAGGGAAGCTCCATGGCGGCCTTCATCTCAAAGAGGATGGCACCGCTCTCTTCCACACCCTTTGGTGAGACATACTCGAGCGAGGCGGGGATCTTACGGTCCTGGATGGCGCCGATGGTGATCTCCATGGGCATGCCGACGGAGAGCTTGCCCACCTCCGTTTCATCGATCTTGCCCACAAAGAGCATGTCGCTCAGGTTGGCCACCGAGGCCACCGTGGTGCCATCGTTGAAGTTGTTGGACTGGATTACCGAGTTGCCCACCTTGACCGGTACGTCGAGGATGGTGCCGCTCACGGTGGAGCGCACCAGCGTGTTGCTGGTCTTGGCGGAACTTTTTGTGATCCCCGTCTGTACCAGGCTCAGGTTGTCGTTGGCGGCGCGTAGCTCCTCCTGGTCGTTCTTGTACTGCAACTGCACTTTTTCGAACTCCTCCTTCGAGATCACTAGGTTCTCAAACAGCTTGCGGTCGCGCTCATAGTTGCTTCGGCTCTGGTCGGCAGACAGCTGTGCCCGCTGCACGCGTGACTCGGCGCTGCTCAGGTTTACCATGTCGGGCACCACCTGTATCTTGGCGATGATATCGCCTGCCTGCACCTTGTCGCCCGCCTCCTTGTAGATTTCGGAGATGATGCCCGACATCTGCGGCTTGATGAGGATCTCGTTGCGTGGCTCTACCTTGCCGGTGGCGACCGTTCTTTTTTCGATTGTGTCTGTCGTGGTCTTTTCAATTTTGTAGTTCACCACCTTGGGGCGTGATTTCTGCCAGAGGAACACAAAGGTGGAAATGACCAAAAGTCCAAGCAGCACCAGTCCAGCAATTTTTAGTATTCGTTTCATAAAAATTTATATTATTTGGGGTTGTTTAGCGTTCAGCTGTCAGCTGTCAGCGATCAGCTTTTTTTTGGGTTTATTTTTTTTTAGGATTCAGGAATCAGCTTTCAGCTCTTGCGAAGCAATCTTTGAACATTCACATCATCACATCATCACATCATCACATCATCACATCATCACATCAATTACTCTTCTCCGATTGCCTCAACCGGTTTGATCATCATGGCCCGCTGTGCAGGAATGTATCCTGCAAAAGTGCCGATGACAAGCAGGATGAGCAGGGAGGCAACAGCCATGCCGAAAGAGATCTGGGGGTCCTTGAAGAACTGGTCGCCCTGACTCAGCACGATGCCGGTGGCGCGCAGCAGTCCCACGCCCACCACGATGCCGGTGATGCCGGCAAGCACGGTGAGGACGATGCTCTCGCTCAGTATCTGGCCGATGATGTTGCGCGGGGTGGCCCCCAGGGCGCGGCGGATGCCGATCTCCTTGGTACGCTCGCGCACGGTGACCAGCATGATGTTGCTCACGCCAATGGCGCCGGCAAAGATGGTGCCGAGTCCCACAATCCAGATCAGCGCGGCGATGCCGATGCCGAGGTAGTTGAACATCTTGAACTGTTCTTCGATGTTCATGTTGAACACCGCTTCCTTGTCTTCGGGTGCAATCTGATGTTGTTGTTTGAGTACCTCCAGTATCTTGTCCTGAATGACCCTCACCGGTACTCCCTTTTTGGCTGTGGCAGCAAGAAAGTGGATGATGTTGCCTTGATTGAAGGCCTGCTGCATGGTGGAGAAGGGGAGGACCACCGTTTCGGTAGTCTGTCCGCCAATACTGACACCGGAAGTGCTTCGCGCCACACCGATTACCTGGAAGTAGATGCCGTTTACACGAATCTGTTTTCCTGTGGGGTCTTCTCCTTTGTGAAAGAGTACTTCGTAGATCCGTTCACCAATGACGCACACTTTTCTTTTTTCGGCAATGTCGATGTCGTTCACGTAACGACCATAGATCATCTTGCTTCTTTCTATCAGGTCATATTCGGGGTAGCAACCCTTCACCAGGTAGGAACCGTTCTTGTCGCCCCGCACCACGTTTTTGTCGTTGCCGCCGCTGAACAACACCGGCGAGATGTACTGGAGCTCCTTCACCTTCTCCCGTATTACGGGGATGTCGCTGTTGGTCATATTCCATCTCCTTCCTTTGCGAAATCCTTTGTATGGAACGGTGGTTCTGTTGGATTCAAAGAAGCATGAGTTGGTGGCAAATCCTTCAATCTGGGAGGTCATTCCCTGCTCCAGTGCGTTGCCGGCGCCGACCATCAGCACCAGCATCAGCATGCCCCAGAACACGCCGAATGCGGTGAGCACACTACGCGACTTGTTGTGCGTAATGGTAATCCATATTTCCTGCCATCTGTCTAAGTCGAACATATTGTAGTTGATTCGCTAATTGTTTGATTTGTTGATTCAATTATCACATCATTACATCATCACATCATTATTCCTGTCTCATTGCTTCGATAGGCTGCACACGTACTGCCTTGCGTGCCGGGAGATATCCGGCGATCACACCTGCGATGATCAGCACAATGGTGGCAAAGATCGCGTAGCCGATATCGACGGTGGGATTTGTGAAGATAGACATCTGTGGCTCGTCGGTGACCGGTTTTCCATTGGCTACCTGCACCATGAAGTAGTTGATCAGCTCGGTAAGCCCGATGCCGATCATCATGCCGATATAGCCGAAAATGGTTGTGATGAAAATCGACTCCAGGATGATGGTCTTCAGTATGGATAACGGTGTAGCTCCTATTGCCTTGCGGATTCCGATCTCGCGGGTACGTTCCTTCACCGAGACCAGCATGATGTTGCTGACCCCCACGATGCCGGCAATCAGGGTGAGGATGCCGATGATGGTGACAAAGAGTGTGATGCCGCCGAATATCTTCATCGTTTCCACGTAATCCGATTGTGCATTGTGGATATAGAGTGCCTGTTCATCTTCGGGATTGAAGTTCAGCCGGGCGCCCATCATGCTCCGGAGCGACTCGTTGAAGCGGTCGTTCTGTGCCTCCGTGGTGAGGCCGTCCACCGTGAAGGTGATCTGCCAGAACTTTCGTTGGGGATTATAGATGGCCTGGGCTGCGGAAAACGGAATATAGGCATTGGATCCGCCAAACTGTTCTTTCTTGGTATTGATGCCCACTACCTTGAACATGATCTGACCCACCTTCACCATTTTTCCCAGGGGATCCTCATTCTTGAAGAGGACATCGACGATCTTTTGATCCAGCACAATCACCTTATTGCGATCATTGATATCCAGTTCGTTGATGAACCTGCCTTTATCGGATGGGATGATCAGTTTCTCGATCTCGGAGAAGTTGGGCATGACCCCACGTAATCCGTAGGTTCCATACTCGGTACCATAGGCGATGGTCTGGTTGGTGTTGTATCTGGCCGTGATGAGACGACTCTCTTCTACCTGATTTTGAATGGCCGACACCTCATTTTCGGTGAACATCAACTGGCGTCCCGATTTCAGTCCGTTGTGCGGCATGGAGGTGGTTCCCGACCAGAGGTTGATGCGGTTCACAGCCCGTGAGCTGAAGTTTTGCATCACACCGTTCTTGAGTCCGTTGCCTGCTCCCAGCAGAATAATCAGGATGAATATTCCCCATGATACGGAGAGGCCGGTGAGGGTGGTACGCAGTTTGTTTTTCTTCAGCGTATCCATTATCTCCTGAAACTGGTCGATCATACCGATTGCATGTTAACGTTTGGAAAGGTGTCGTGCACGCCATTGTTCTTGCGTGTTTCATATTCTATCATTCCATCCTTCAGGTGAATGATGCGGTTGGTGGCGTCGGAAACCGATTTCTCGTGCGTGACGATGATGGTGGTGATGCCTTCGCTGTTGAGGTTGGTAAGCACATCCATCACCTCAACTGTGGTCTTGCTGTCGAGGGCCCCGGTGGGCTCATCGGCAAGGATGATCTTTGGACCGGAAATCATGGCGCGGGCAATGGCCACCCGCTGTTTCTGACCTCCGGAGAGCTCATTGGGCATGTGATGTGCCCAGTCCCTCAACCCCATCTTGTCGAGGTGCTCCATCGCAATGATGTTGCGTTTCTTGCGGCTCACCTTCTTGTAATAAAGGGGTAGCGCCACATTCTCCAGCGCATTTTTGAAGTTGATGAGGTTGAACGACTGGAAAACAAACCCGATCATTTCATTGCGGTATTTTGCCGCCTCTCTTTCACTCATGTTTTTGATCAGGGTGCCATTGAGGTGGTAGTCGCCTGCATCATATGCATCGAGGATACCGAGGATGTTGAGCAGGGTTGATTTCCCCGAGCCCGAAGCGCCCGTAACAGCGACATATTCACCTGCTTCTATGTCGAGACTGATTCCTTTGAGCACATGCAATGAAATTGCTTCGGTGTGATACGACTTGTGTAGTTGCCTGATATGGATCATCTATGTGTTATTTTCTCCAGTTAGACTTAAGCCTGTCTGGTTTCGTTACAGAATTTACGCTAAATAGTTGCAGAACATTGATGGTGCAAATATATGCCAAAACATTGTACTATGCAATACACAATACTATGTATTTGTAATAATTATCAATAATTAACAGATCAGGGCGTTTGCAACCCCTTTTGAATATGTTCAAACAGAACGTCCGTCTCAATATCCAAAAGCTTTACTTTTTTTATGATCAGGGGTAGTTCTTCGTCCAGAAACAATTGTTTATAAATGGATTTGACTACCTTTCGGGCACCTGGAGATACGAAAAAACCGACTCCTCTTTTATCATAAATCACATCGATTGTCTTGAGATATTCGAAACTTCGCATCACCGTATTGGGATTTACACCGAGCATGCCCCCCAAATCTCGAATCGATGGCACACGTTCATCTTCCCGATATTCGTCGTTCAGAATTTTCTCGCAGATCAGATCTGAGATCTGCAGGTAGATGGGTTTGTGTTCGTTAAAGTTCATATCAGTAACGTTTGTTTTTCATCACGAAATAGGAGCCGGTCATGAGTGCCAGGGGGACAATCACCTGCATGAAAATTCGCGTAATTTGTATGATGATAACAATGGGGTGGTCGTCGGCGTAGATGGTAAAGAGCCCTCTCTCACTGAAATCAAAATTAAAATTATTGAATTCGGTCGAAGAGCTTCCCGATTCAAATAACGAGGCGGTAATGCCAATAGCTGCAGTCGTCACAATCATTGCCAGAATGAATACGCCGCCTGTTTTCACCACCTTTCGGCGCACGAACAGCAAATTGAAAAAAAAGATGGCTTGCTGCAACAAAAGGATGGTGGTGATCTGGTGCAGGTTGAGCGAATTATGCATGATTTGTTGAATGATATGCCCACTGTATATGCCTGGAAAAAGAAGAGCCAGCAAACTATCCATACCTCCATAAATGGCTATAATTGCCAATGGCGTAAATAGCAAGCAGGCAAGTTGCATGACCAGATATTTTTCAAGCACCGACGCTGCTAGCATCACCTCGGTAAGTCCCTTTTTGGGATGGTTATAATTGAAGAACAACATAAAAGGTGAGACTATCACCAGAGAGGTGACCAGGCCGTTTAAAAAGGAGATTCTGCTATGCAGATTTATTTCGATGCCCATATTGGAAAGGTTGATCAGGAAAAAAAGCAATGGGAATCCGGCGAAAATAAGGAGGCTTTGTACCCAGTATTTTCTGATGCTTTTCAGATTTCTGACAATGAGCCTATGGAATCTATCCGGTTGGAATGTATTGTTGTTCATAATTTTAAGCGTTCTTAAAAAGATTGTGTATAGCGGTTTTATGTTGCATGGTCGCATTAAAGAGTGCCTCGAGGTTTACCCTGCTTTCCCGTTGATTCCTGTTTTGGCTCACACACAGGTAACCTCCCAGGGTGGGCTCAGCATATAGTACGTCGGACGGAACAGACGACTCCAGCGAAAAACACAGCTTTTCGGAAATTCGTTCCAGCGATTCATTCATCAACACGGCGCGGTTATCCAGTATGATGATGGGATCGATCAGATTTTCCAGATCCCGTACCTGATGGGTAGAAATGAGGGTGCAGGTGGTTTCTAAGCAATATTCCGCCATGATCTTGCGAAATATGGTCTTTGAAGGGATGTCCAGACCGTTGCTGGGTTCATCGAGTAGCAACAGATCCACGTTGGCGGCAACAGCAAAGGAGATGGCCGCCTTTTTGGATTGACCGTGTGAGAGTTTTCTCAATTTCTTGTCGGCATCCAGATCAAACTCTGCGAGGATCTTTTTAAATTTATCCCAGTCGAACTTCGGATAGAATGGCGCGTTCAAATCGGCAAACTGAAGGGCAGAATAATCAGTCTGAATGTAGTCGATCTCTTCAGGAAGATAATAGATCCGGCTCAGGAAGGAAGGGGTCCGTTGAAAAGGGACTTCATCACATACAGTACACTTCCCGTGGTATGGCTTTTGCAAACCACCAATAATTTTCAGTAACGTGGTTTTACCGGCACCATTTTCACCCAGCAGACCGTATATCTTACCTGCTTCGAGGTTCATGGTAATGTTGCTGAGAACCTCTTTATTCCCATATTTGAACGATAAGTCGTTAATCTGTATCATACGCTTCATCTTTGAACAGTTTAATAGCTTCTTAGTGTATTAGTGAAATAGTACACTGCAAAAGTAAATGCTTTTAGCTTATCAGCAAAACTTTCCTTATTATTTAACTTTAATTAATCTTTTGAGGAGGATCAGGCGAGCTCACAGACCCTTTAACGGATCACAAGAGGAGTGATTAGACGAAGCCAATCAAGATTTTGAACAATGGAAAATGCGTGAAGAATTACATCAGGGGATTAATTCGAAGGTGTAACCCTGCGCAAGCAACCATTCAATGGCAAGGGGTAGGGCATACTTCATGTTTTTTTCAGCCTTGAGTGAATCATGAAACACAATGATGGAACCGTCACGGGTATATTTTTTCACATTCTGCAGAACCTGATCCGGTGACATATACCGGCTATAGTCACGGGTAACCACATCCCACATTACCACATGATAGCCAGCTTTCCGCAATGCCCGGTTCTGGGGTACCCGCATATGACCATGAGGCGGCCTAAAAAGTGAAGATTCAATCAGTGCAGCTGCTTTTGCCGTGTTGTCCAACAGGAAGGAGGTCTTGCTGTTCCAGCCCTGTATATGGTTGAAGGTGTGATTTCCTGTCTTGTGTCCGCGGTCCAGCAACTGTTGATACACTTCCGGATATTTCCGTACATTGTCACCCACGCAAAAGAAAGTTGCCTTTACATTGTAACGATCCAGCAGATCGAGCACCCATGGGGTGACCTCCGGAATGGGCCCGTCGTCAAAAGTAAGATAAACAGTCTTGTGGAGAGGAACTTTAATTCGCCATCGGGATCTGGGAAAAAGTAACCGGTAGAGGAACGGGGGTTGTTCTATAAGCATATGAATAGGGATAGAATTACGCATCGACAAAGTCATACGGCCGTGTAACACTACACGGCCGTATGCTGCCTCTATTTTTTATTGGGGAGTAGTTTTATACTGTTCCAGCAGGCGGGGACTGAATTGTTGCATCAGCTTGAGTGCTTTCTGCATCGTTTCTTCCGCCGTGACCCTTGAAAGGGTATCTTCCTGCGGTGTGGCGTAGTAATTGCGTACCGAACCGTCGGTGATCTCTTTCAAAATCAGGTCACCCACATACGACACCCCTTGCATATAAAAGAACTGGGCACGCTGCAGCAGGTCTTCTGTCATCAGCTGATATTTTTCCTGATCATACTGTTGGTAGATGTTGTTGACCAGCAGCATCGGGTTGATGTTGTTATACACAATGTCGGAGAGGGTGTTCGATATCTGCAGTGGTTTTAAACGGCTGTACCAGTCGAGATTGCCGTCTATTCTCCCTTTAATGGCAGCGACGAGGGCTTCGGCCTTCTCCTGTTCACCCAAACGGTAGTAAGCCCTGGCGAAAATAAGCCCGTCGGTACCATAGTGTACCGTGGAATCGGGTACCATCGAGGTAATTTTGTCAAGGGCAGCCAGTGCTTTTTCATTTTCACCTTCTTCAATAAGCGCATTAATCAACTGTGAGAAGTAGAGGCGGAAGGTGGAAAGCATCCTGCGGCTGGTTTCGTCGAGGTAGATGTCGGGATTCTCTTCCAGACCGCCCCAACGGAACTTGTTCATCATGTTGTCATAGGCGGCCGTCGTATTTACACCGCCACTCAGCGGGGTTCCGGGAACAACCTGATAAGAGAGGCCGTTCAGCGAAAAATTGCCGTTCTGCAGATTCATATACAGGGAGGGGGTGATGGTGGTAGCAAAATGCAAGGGACGTTGCCAGTTTTCATCGTTGATGTTGCTGATCAGTTCCAGAATCATCAGTTCCTGCCGGTATACAGCCGATTTCTCACCCATGTTGATGTACATTCTGTCACCCGGTTTTGCGTGCAGCGCTTTCCAGTCGACCCGGGCGGTATCCACATCGAGAGACAATACATTTCCCGGAATGATCTGGGTGTTGCCTGTATTGAACGGATTGGCAGGATTGCTGTTTTGACCCGTCCGCAGGTTCTCCATTGTCTGTTTCAGGGAGAGGGTGTCTTTGAAGGCGTTCACATCGTAATAAGTCCCGAACGAAACGGGCGGAATGTTATTTTGACGTAGTACGTTTTCAATCTCTTGTTTGGTGATGATAAAAGCTGCGCTGCCTGCGTCGCCCGAATAGCGGGGACGCGACCATTGGATGGGCAACGGCGTTGACTCGTATGCCGGTCGCAGCAGTTGATCTATGTACCACTCCGTCTGGAGGAAGCTGAGGTTGGTCACCCGCACGTCGGTGCGGTAGCCTTCGGTTTCCTGTACGTACCAGAGGGGGTAGGTGTCGTTGTCGCCATTGGTAAACAGGATGCCGTTTTCGCCCACCCCACAGAGGTAATTCATACCGGTATCGCGGGCCAGGGTTCTGCCCGACCGGTCGTGATCGTCCCAGTTCTGGGATGCCATCTGTAGTGGAACGAATAGACAGGCTGCTGTGGCAAGCGCCGTTGATGCGGTGGTGTTTTTAATATATTTTCGCAGGAACAGGCTGATACCTGCCACACCCATACCCACCCAGATGGAGAAAGCATAAAAGGAGCCGGAGTAGGCATAATCGCGTTCGCGCGGTTCAAACGGAGTCTGGTTCAGGTAGAGGATAATGGCCAGTCCCGTCATGAAGAAAAGCAGGAAGACGATGGCAAAGCTTTTGTTCCCTTTTTCTTTCAGCCGCAACTGATAGAGGATGCCGATGATGCCCAACAGCAGGGGGAGCATATAGTAGTTGTTGCGTCCTTTGTTGTCGACAATGTCGGGAGCGATGTTGTCCTGGGGACCCAGGCCGAGCACATGTTCATCAAAAAAGGGAATCCCCGTGATCCAGTTGCCTGAAGTGATGCCGCCATCGCCCTGTACGTCGTTCTGTCTTCCGGAGAAGTTCCACATGAAATAGCGCCAGTACATATAATTGAACTGGTAATCGAACATGAACTTCAGGTTCTGCCAGATGGAGGGTTTTTGATTTTGATCGGTCACACCACCCCAGCGCTCGTAACCGATGATGTGGTTTCCGAAGGACGGATTGTTGGGGTTGGAATGCATCCTTGGCAGGAGCATGGTGTTCGTATATTTATAGGAGGGAGAGGTAGATTTCTCGTACCGGTCTTTCTGATCGGGGGTAGTTTTTACAATCTGCTTCCAGGAGATGGTTTCTCCATTGGTGACGGCGGTACCGTCGGCAGTTCTGGCAATTTTGGATGCATAGGTGGTTCCGTGAATCAAGGGTGTCTGACCATATTGTTCCCGGTTTAGATAACTGCCCAGAGAGAATATATCTTCAGGAGAGTTCAGGTCGAGTGGTGTGTTGGCGGCCGAACGGATTGGTATCAGTGCATAGGCTGAAAAGCCAATCAGGATAACCATCAGACAGGAAATTGCCAGATTGATGAATTTGATCTCCAGCTTTTTGTACCGAAAGGCCAGGTAGGCGCCCGCGGCAAGAAGAATGACCCACAGCCATACTTTACTCCCGATAAACAGGATACCGGCCAGGGCAATGCTGATGAAAAAGGCGGTACGCGCACGAGACTCTTTTCCCTTTTCAGACATGGTCTCGTAGAGTGTCCATGCAATGCTTACCACCAGGAAAATCAGATAAACAAACAGGCCCGTATTGTAAGGCATGCCAAATGTGTTTACGAAGAACAGCTCAAACCATCCGCCCACTTTGGTAAATCCGGGAACAATGCCCCACATCAGTACAAGAATCAGAACGAAAGATCCCATTAGTGCCAGCAGTCCCCCTTTCCAGTTGGGATTTTCGTTTTTCCTGAAGTAATGGACCAGTACGATGGCCGGGATACAGAGCAGGTTGAGCAGATGCACGCCGATGGACAATCCCATCACGTAGGCAATTAACACGAGCCATTTGTCGGAATGCGGTTTGTCGGCATTATCTTCCCATTTGAGGATGAGCCAGAAAACAATGGCTGTGAGCATGGAAGAAAAGGCATAAACCTCTCCTTCTACGGCAGAGAACCAGAATGTATCGGAAAAAGTATAGACAAGCGCACCAACCAATCCGCTGCCGATCACTGCCATGGTTTGTCCCGTTGTTAACTCTTGTCCATTGGAACTTTGAATCAGTTTGCGGGTGAGATGGGTAATGGTCCAGAAAAGAAACAGAATGGTGAAGGCGCTCATCAGTGCCGACATGCTGTTGACCATCTTGGCCACCTGCGACGGGTCACCGGCAAACTGGCTGAACAGATTACCCACCAGCATGAAGAAGGGAGCGCCAGGCGGGTGACCTACTTCCAGCTTGAAGGCAGAGGTAATAAACTCGCCGCAATCCCAAAAACTCGCTGTGGGTTCAATGGTAAGCAGGTATACAATGGCTGCCGTGACAAACACGACCCAGCCGGTAATGTTATTGATTAACTTGTATTTAATCATTTTATTGTTTGTTGAATTGAAAAACTCCACATGGGCTTGAAACTTACCGAATTAATCTGAAATTGCGGCAAAGATACGGAATTCCCGATATTCTGAGGGTGTTTTCGATTTCATTTTAGCAGGATGTTATTAAAAAAAGTAAAATCTGATATAAAATCCCTCAAAGAATTTTTTTTCCACAAGGGTCGATTGAAGGTTAATAGTTTGCTAATAAATGTATGATATCCTTAAAAAAGGGCGAATATGTTTTATAACATGTTTTGATCTAATGTGCAATATGTCAGAATGATATGTTTTATTTCAGCACTCATCATCCCAGGCCCCTCTAAAAAAAAAGTTCTCATAATTTGGCGGTAAAATAATAAAAAGTTTACTTTGGAACCGATTAAGGAAAAAAATCTGTAATCAAAAGGTCTTTTTTGTAATAGTTTATCATTCATGCAGGTTACACTCATTATTCTAAAACCATCGGCAGTTCAACGCGGTATCTTGGGAGAAGTTATTACACGCTTCGAAAGAAAAGGGATACAGATAGTAGGAATGAAGATGGTCCGTTTAACCGATGAAACGCTTGAGGAACATTATGCTCACTTACTGAATAAGCCATTTTACGGTAGGATTAAGAATTCCATGCAGGCCGGTCCTGTGGTGGTGATGGCATTAAAGGGTATAGATGTGGTAAATGTAGTCAGAAAGTTGGCAGGGGTGACAAATGGGAGAGAAGCTGAACCCGGAACCATCAGAGGGGATTATAGTATGAGTGTGCAGGAAAATATTGTGCATGCTTCTGATTCACCCGAGACGGCAGCGGCGGAACTGAAACGCTTTTTTTCCGACGGAGAAATTTATGATGATGTCCCCCATCTTATTCCCTTTTTTTACGCAAATGATGAACTGTAATTACAAAAAGCAGTAAATTTTACAACGTATCAACAAAATAAAGAGTCAGGTAGCAATGAATAGAAATCATTTTTTCGCAAAAGCTCGCATCCTTTTGCCCGCGACCTTGATGTTCGTTACATTGAACGCATTCACACAAACCGCTCCGGCAAACTCCAAAACAAGACCGGAGGTGATATCCAAACAACTGCACAGTTCCACCCTGAGTGAAGAGTCGGGCTTATTTGCCGACGGTTTGAAGCTTAAAATGGACTTGTCTGTTCTGGAAGAAGTTGAAGAAAAAAAAGAAACATTCGATCCCGATGATATTCCTGCCGACGATGTCTACGAAGGTATGTGGACGAATCGTCATGTAAATATCTACGGCAGCTTAAAAAATGCCCCCGATACATTCATCGTGGATTTAGAGAACTTTACCATGCCTGCCGTGGGTCATATGACCTCCAATTTCGGCAGAAGGGGGAGTCGCCGCTATCACTATGGCATCGACATCAAAGCACAGACCGGTGATACCATTTATGCGGCCTTCGACGGAAAAATCAGGGTAAAACAATACGAAAGAAAGGGATACGGCTATTATCTGGTCGTTCGTCACTTGAACGGACTGGAAACTGTATATGGTCATCTTTCAAAATTCCTGGTAGAAGAAAACGACTTTGTCCGTTCCGGGCAACCCATCGGTTTGGCTGGCAACACGGGACGGTCGTTCGGATCCCATCTTCATTTTGAAACGCGTTTTCTGGGTAAGCCCATCAATCCCAACTTCATCATCGATTTTGAGAACAAGGTGACCCACCGTGATGAATATCTGGTCACCAACTCAAGTTACAGGAAAACATCCAACAGCAGCAGGTCTCTCGTAACCAAAGGTTCGGCTTATAAGGAACCGGCGGCAGCAACCAACAAATATGTATCGGGCGATGTGAAATATCACCGCATTAAACAAGGAGATACGCTTGGAGCAATTTCACGACGTTACGGAACTTCGGTCAGAAATTTGTGCGAGATGAACAACATTACCTCCAGAACCGTATTGCGCGTGGGAAAATCCATCCGCATTTCGTAAAAGACATGTTGCGTACATACGCATAAAAAGGTACAGGTTTAACGCTTGTACCTTTTTTTTGATTATCTTTGTTCATCAGATTACACAATGCACTATGGATGTTACCAATAAGCAATTCGATGAAGTAATTGTGATTTGCCGGGAGATTTTTGCAAAAAAACTGCAGGATTATGGAGCCTCCTGGCGTATTCTCAGGCCTGAATCGGTGACCGATCAGATGTTCATCAAGGCCAACCGGATCCGCTCACTCGAAGTGAAGAAGAAAAACAGGGTGAATGAAGGGATCTACCCCGAGTTTATCGGTATCGTAAATTACGGTATCATCGGACTGATCCAGTTGCAATTGGGGTATGCTGACACCATCGACATTCCCGTTGAAAAAGCATTGGAACTATATGACATACATGTGTCTGAAACCAAAACGCTGATGAGCGCCAAGAATCACGATTACGACGAGGCGTGGCGTAGCATGCGCACCAGTTCCTATACCGACTTGATTCTGATGAAGATATACCGTACCAAGGAAATAGAAAGTCATTCGGGACAGACACTTATCTCTGAGGGAGTGGACGCCAATTATCGTGACATGGTGAATTACGCTATTTTTGGATTGATAAAACTACATTTCGGCGATCACGAAACATGAGCAGAACGGCAAAAATAATGGTTGTGTTGTTCCGCATTCTGGTAGGGGCAACTTTCGTTTTTTCCGGACTCATGAAGGCGGTGGACCCGCTGGGCTTTAGCTATAAAATACAGGACTATCTGATTGAGCTCGACCTGACGGCGCTCTTTCCCCTTGCATTACCTGCCGCAGTACTTATGGTGACAGCCGAATTTGCGCTGGGTGCTTTTCTGCTGCTGGGTATTTACCGGAAGTGGACAACCCGGCTGATCCTGCTCTTTATGATCTTCTTCACGCCGCTCACATTGTGGGTGGCCATTGCCAACCCGGTAAAAGATTGCGGCTGTTTTGGCGATGCATTTGTCATCAGCAACTGGCAGACCTTTTATAAGAACCTGCTGTTGCTGGCAGGAGCAGTCTGGCTGATGGTGAAATGGAAACAAATCACGCCGCTGTTCACAAAAAAGGCGGCTCTTACGGTAGCAATCTTGACGTTGCTCCTGGGTGTCCTCTTTGCATTGCATAACGTGTACAGACTACCGGTAATCGATTTCCGTCCCTACAAGGTAGGTGCCAATATTCCGCTTCAAATGTATGTAGATCCGGAGAAGGCCGATCTCTATGAAACCATTTTCATATACAGCAAGGATGGCGTAACCAAAGAATTCAGGGAGGAAAACTATCCCTGGAACGATTCTACATGGACCTTTGTGGATATGAAAACCCATCTGGTAAGAGCGGGGTTGAAACCGAAAATAGAAGACTTCTCCGTAGAATCGCTCTATTTTGATGAGGCTACCGCTGCCTGGCAATCGGGTGGTGACATCACCGACATCCTGCTTTCAGATCCTTCCTATACTTTCCTGATGATTGCTTATTCGCTGGAAGAGATGCACATGCGGCATCTGGACCGTTTTCGGGATGTGGCACGCCATGCCGCGGAAAAGGGTTATTCCTTTTATATTCTCACGGCATCGGGACCCGATGTGGTAGGGACGTGGGAACGACAACAACAGACCGGCTTTCAGTTTGCACATGCCGATGAACGGACACTGAAAACCATGATCCGGTCTAATCCCGGACTGATGCTGCTGAAAGAGGGTACGGTAATGGGTAAGTGGGACGACAGCAAGGTGCCCACAACCGATAAGATTGAACTAATTATTAAATAAAGATTGTTTATGAGAAAGAACATTGTCGCAGGTAACTGGAAAATGAACAAAAACCTGCAGGAAGGAGTTGCCCTGGCAACCGAATTAAATGAAGCGCTGAAAGGCAAAACGGTGAATTGTGACGTGGTTATCGGCACACCGTTCATCCACCTGGCCAGCGTGGTTAACGCTGTGGACACAAGTAAAATTGGTGTGGCTGCACAGAACTGCGCCGATAAGGCATCGGGTGCATACACCGGAGAAGTATCGGCAGAGATGATAGCCTCTACCGGTGCCGGATACGTAATCCTTGGCCACAGCGAGAGAAGGGCCTACTATCACGAAACAGCTGAAATATTGAAGGAAAAGGTTTTGCTGGCCCTTGCCAACGGACTTACCCCGATCTTTTGTATCGGAGAAGTACTGGCCGAAAGAGAAGCAGACAAACATTTCGATGTGGTGAAGTCACAGATCGAAGCCTCGTTGTTTGATCTCTCACCCGAAGATTTCGGCAAAGTTGTTCTTGCCTACGAACCGGTATGGGCCATTGGTACGGGTAAGACAGCCACGGCAGACCAAGCACAGGAGATGCATGCCTTCATCCGGAGTACACTTGTGACAAAGTACGGTCAGGAAATTGCAGACAACACCTCCATCCTGTACGGTGGAAGCGCCAACGCTTCCAATGCGAAGGAACTTTTCTCCAATCCCGACGTGGATGGCGGACTGATTGGCGGTGCATCGCTGGGCGTGGATAAATTCATGCCGATCATTGAGGCTTTTTAAGTGATTAACAGAATTTCACCACAGATCTGAACAGGGTCTGTGGTGTTTTGTTATCTTTGTGGCAGCTCAGCGATCAGCTTAGGCGGTGAAATGATCATCGGGGCAGCGGCTTGGAAGTTGGAGTCCGCTTTCAGTTAAAATAGAAAAGTATGCAAAATAAATTTCATTATATCCTCTTTGTTTCATTGTTACTGGTTTTGACAGGAGCTTACGTGCCTGTCATGGCTCAGCAATCGACTGACTCCCCTGCGCAGTCATCATCCCAAAGAAAGGAGATACTGCAGGAACTCAACAGTGTGGTTCCCGGGAAAGGCAGGGTTACGGTGTACGAAGATGAAAGTATCAGTCGGGTTCTCGGACGTCCCATGGCGCCTCCAAGAACGGTTTATACCAACGCTGAAGGTACCGTTCAGTATTACAAGATGCGGGGATACAAGATACAGGCTTTCTCAGGAAACAACCAGCGCACCTCAAAGAATGAAGCCAATTACAAGCAAAGTCAGATAAACAGCACTTTTCCCGAACATGAAACAGTCGTGTTGTTTGATTCACCTTTCTGGCGACTACGTGTAGGCAACTTCGCTACCCGTGAAGAGGCACAGCAGGTGATGATGGAACTGAGAAGGAACTTTCCTTCTTTCGGCAAAGAGATGTATATCGTGGTGGATGAGGTAAAAATTCCGATAAATTGAATATTGATGTCCTCAGAAGAAATAGAGCAAAATAAATCGGTTATCGCCGAGCATATGAAGAATATTCTCACACTGCTGGGTGAGGATGTGCAACGGGAAGGACTTGTAAAGACGCCCGATCGCGTGGCAAAAGCAATGCAACATCTGACAAGGGGTTACTGGCAGGACCCGGAAGAAATTCTCCGTTCGGCATTGTTCAAGGAAAATTACCGTCAGATGGTGATCGTGAAGGACATCGACCTTTTCTCACTCTGCGAACATCACATGCTGCCGTTCTTCGGTAAGGCGCATGTGGCATATATTCCCGATGGATATATCACCGGACTGAGTAAGATTGCCCGGGTTGTTGATGTGTTTGCACACCGGCTGCAGGTGCAGGAGCGCCTCACCACGCAAATTAAAGACTGTATTCAGAAGACACTGAATCCCATGGGCGTGATGGTGGTGATTGAAGCGCAACATATGTGTATGCAGATGCGGGGCGTGGAAAAACAAAATTCCATCACCACAACATCCGATTTTACGGGTGTTTTCCGGGAGCAGAAAACACGCGAGGAGTTTATTAACCTGATTAAATAATCCTTTTTTTGTTTACCCTCTTTTGGCGACCCGCTTGCGGTCGTTCTCATCGAGCAGGATCTTGCGGATGCGCATGTGCTTTGGTGTTACTTCCACATATTCATCTTCCTTGATATATTCCAGTGCCTCTTCCAGACTGAAGACGATTGGGGGAGCCAGTTGTGCTTTGTCGTCCGTTCCGGAGGCACGTACATTGGTCAGCTTTTTCGACTTCGTGACATTCACCACCAGGTCGCCCTCCTTGCTGTGTTCGCCCACTACCTGGCCCGCATATACATCGGTTTGCGGTTCAATGAAGAAGCGTCCCCGGTCCTGAAGTTTATCCAACGCATAGGCATAGGCATTGCCTGACTCTCCGGCAATGATGGAGCCATTGAGTCTTTTTTCGATAATTCCCTTCCAGGGTTGAAACTCCAGAAATCGGTGCGCCATGATGGCCTCTCCCGCAGAAAGGGTGAGCACGACGTTGTTCAGACCGATGATCCCGCGTGATGGAATGTTAAATTCCATGTGCATCCGGTCTCCCTTATTTTCCATAGTGAGCAATTCTCCCTTGCGGCGGGTAATGACATCGATGATCTTGCTGGCCGACTCTTCAGGGAGGTTCACCGTGAGCTGCTCTATCGGTTCATTCTTCTCGCCGCCAATCTCCTTGATGATTACCTGAGGCTGTCCTACCTGCAACTCGTATCCCTCACGACGCATGGTTTCAATCAACACGGAGAGATGCAATACGCCGCGTCCGTACACAATCCAGGAATCGGAGTTGTCGGTCTCCTCCACGCGCAATGCCAGGTTTTTGTCCAGCTCGCGCATCAGTCGCTCGTAGATATGTCTTGATGTGACATACTTGCCGTCCTGCCCGTAGAAAGGTGAATTGTTGATGGTAAACAGCATCGACATGGTGGGCTCATCGATGGCAATGGGATCAAGCGGCTCCGGCTTTTCCAGGTCGGTGATGCTGTCGCCGATCTCGAATCCTTCGATGCCGATCAGCGCACAGATGTCGCCAGAAGTCACTTCATCGACCTTCAATCTGCCCAGGCCCTCAAACACGTTCAACTCCTTGATGCGTGTCTTTTTGATGCTGCCGTCACGTTTGCACAGTGCATAATCCTTGTTGATGCGGACAGATCCCCGATGTACGCGTCCCACGGCAATACGTCCCACGTAGTTCGAATAATCGAGGGATGTGATCAGCATCTGGGGAGTACCGTCCAGTATTTTTGGGGCAGGAATGTGTTTGATGATGGCATCGAGCAGCGGGATGATATTGTCGGAGGGCTTTTTCCAGTCGTCCGACATCCAGCCCTGCTTGGCCGAACCGTAGATGGTGGGAAAGTCGAGCTGCTCCTCGGTGGCATTGAGGCTGAACATCAGGTCGAACACCTCCTCCTGCACCTCCTCGGGGCGGCAGTTGGGCTTGTCCACCTTATTAATAACAAGGATGGGTTTCAAACCAATCTCCAGTGCTTTATGCAATACAAAACGGGTCTGCGGCATGGGGCCTTCAAAGGCATCCACCACCAGAAGACATCCGTCGGCCATGTTGAGCACCCGCTCCACTTCACCGCCAAAGTCGGCGTGGCCCGGGGTGTCGATGATGTTTATTTTTGTATTGTTATATTGTATGGAGACATTCTTAGAGAGAATGGTGATGCCGCGCTCCCTTTCCAGGTCATTGTTGTCCAGGATCAGATCTTCAGTCTGTTTATTGTCCCGGAAAAGGTGACCTGCCATCAACATTTTGTCCACCAGCGTGGTCTTACCATGATCCACGTGGGCAATGATGGCAATATTACGGATATTTTGCATGAAAACAATCTTTTTAGGGCGCAAAGGTACGGATTTTCAGCGACAATATGGAGATCAGGGTAAATTTTCTCGCGCCATCTGAAATATTGATTTATATTTGTAAAAAATCCACCGGTTGCATGTTCTCTTCATTATGTTGAAAAACAGCGCAACTTTCGGATTTTTTTTACATGATAACTTTCGGATATTTGCATCAAAAAACGAAGCAGTGAACAATCAACATCAACAAGACTATTACCGGATTGCCGAAGCAATTGAATACATAAGAAGTAACTTCAGAAAACAACCCGGTCTCGACGAGGTGGCCGCACAAGTCCATCTGAGTCCCTTTCACTTTCAGCGCCTGTTTAGTGAATGGGCAGGAACCACACCCAAAAAGTTCCTGCAGTATATCAGCCTCGAGCATGCCAAACAGTTGCTGAAAGAACAGCAGGCAACACTTTTTGATACCGCTTTTGAAACCGGACTTTCCGGAACAGGGCGACTGCATGATCTCTTTATCGGCATAGAGGGAATGACGCCGGCCGAATACAAGAATGGCGGTAAAAATCTCTTGATAAGCTACAGTTTTGGCGATAGTCCCTTTGGAAAAGTAGTTGTGGCTTCCACATCGAAAGGTATTTGCTACATGGCTTTTGTAGAAGAGGAAACCACTGTTCCGGAAGATTTGAAGCGTAGATTTCCTCGGGCGGTTTATCAGATGAAGTCTGATTTGAACCAGCAAAATGCGCTCTCCATCTTTCAGAGCGACTGGAGCAGGCTGTCCGACATAAAACTACACCTGAAAGGTACCCCCTTTCAATTGAAAGTATGGGAGGCACTTTTGAAAATACCCATGGGGAAGCTTTCTACTTACGGCCGCATTGCCGCTCAAATAGGCAATGCCGGTGCCTCAAGGGCTGTTGGCACGGCCATTGGAAGCAATCCTGTCTCCTTCCTTATTCCTTGTCACCGGGTTATTCAATCATCGGGTAACATGGGTGGTTATATGTGGGGAACTACCCGTAAAACAGTCATGATCGGTTGGGAAAATGTACAAACTGACCGGTGAGGAATATAAATGAGGGCTATTTTTGGTTTTGTGCATACCAATGGTTTTTGTAACTTTGTACTGGTAACAGTAAAACAGCTTCAATCATCATTAAATGGACTTACGCAGATTTTTCAGTGTATCGGTACTTTGTGTTTTTTTTGGAATTCTAGCCGGTACAACATTATCAGTCAAGGCACAGAACGTGCCTGTTTCAGGTAGCGACAAGATTATTACAGATCCCGATATCGTCCCCATGTACACGGGCGGCACGGCAGAAATGCACCGCTTTATCGCCAATACATTGAGTTATCCCTCCGATGCGGCTGCACGCAATGCGCAAGGACTTGTGGTGTATACTTTTGTTGTGGAAAAAGATGGAACGCTCTCTAATTTCAATATTATTCACCGTGCCGATTCGTTGTTGAATAAGGAGGCACTGCGCATCCTTCAAAATATGCCTCCCTGGCGCGCAGCTCGGCACAAGGGAGAGATTGTGCGTGCCGAGACGTACGTGCCGATGTACTTCAAGTTGAATAAAAATGCACCGGCGACTTCAAGGCGAACCTCCGGCTCACCTTCCAGCTCAGCCACCGCAAGGGCGTATGCCAAGACCGACACGGGGATCATTGAAAACAGTGACATCTACACCATTGTGGATCAGATGCCACAGTATGAAACAGGTGAACAGGGATTGGGAAAATTCATCTCACACAACATTCGTTATCCGCGTGAGGCGCTCCAAAAGGGGATTGAAGGACGTATACTCTGTTCTTTTATCGTGGCGGCAGATGGTTCGGTTTCCAACATCGAAGTGGTGGAGGGATTGGATTCTTTGCTGAATAATGAAGCCATTCGGGTGCTGGGACTTATGCCGAAATGGATCCCCGGTGAAAACGAAGGGGAAAAGGTACATGTAAAATGTTTGTTGCCGATAGATTTTACCATTGATGAAGATCCGATTCCAACGTTGTAGGGGCAGGAATCAGGTGTCAGGAATCAGGTGTCAGGTGTCAGGTGTCAGGTGTCAGGAGTCAGCTTCGGTAGTGGAAGTTGTTCAGGGCAGCGGTTGGGGAGTTAGTTCTCAGCGGTCAGCTATCAGCTATTAGCTTCGGTCGTGGAATGTTGTTCTGGGTTGAGGTTGAGGATTTTAATTCAGAACAAAAGATATTTCGCGCAGACCGTCGTAGGTTTGAATAAAGAGTCTGAAGGAGACGGGAGACGGTTTTTCAATGCGCAGGCTGCTGAGCAGGAATGAAGCGTACATTATCTGGGGATAGCCTGGAGGATCGTCTTCGCGGGAATGGCTGAAAAAGAGATCAACCGTGGGCGATGTAATATCCCGAAGTAGTGCCACCCTGTGCGGTTCGCTGTGATACTCGGCTTCGATTATCATGTTGAGATAATCACCCCCCACCCAAATACTTTGAATCTTTACCGGGTCTCTCACCAGTTTTCCCGGAAAACCTTCGGACTGAACGGAACCCGTCAGGATGTTTCTCACAGCATAAATCTTCACGGTATCACCCTTCAGGGGTACATAATTGAGTACCACACGTTGTCCTTCCTGACCCGAGTAGTCTGTTTCACGGGGAATGAGTAAACGTTGATTATCCAGTTGAAACCGGTACGCATTGTCACTCTTTTTCACCGTGGCAAAATCCACAAAGTAATCATCCAGTCGTTGTGGTTCCTCTTCACAGCCGGCAGCAGAGAGCAAAAGGAAAACGATCCAGAACAAAAGGATTTTTTTCATTTCAAATAACTGTTTCAGGATGTTTGCAGGCTGTTCTTGACAGTGTTGCCATACATCTCAATCATTTTCTTTCGGAGAAAAGTTTCGTCCTTGTTGGGAATCTCAATTTTATTGATCTGGTTTTGCAGGTATTCATCGAACTGCTGCTCATCATCTGTGGTATATTCCGATGCAAATCTGTCACTGTTGCTCATCCGGTCGTATGCCACATAATTGAAGGGGAAGAATGAATAATTGCTGTATATCTCCCTGTCGATGATGCCGGCCACCTTTTCCAGCACTTCGTTGCGGGGGGTGTCGGCGGGAAGCGTGTCAAGCAACGGATTAATGCAGTTACCGAACCGGAAATGGACGCGTCCCTTGAAGCCCATGATCCCGGTGAGCATATTCTCGATGTCATCGGCATTGCTCTTTTTGTGGTTTGGATTATCGCGTTTCAGCTGAAACTCTTTGGCTTTGAGAAAATCGCACGGATCCTGTTCGTATGAAATTGACAGGGGTGTGATCCGAAGCTGCTTCAAGGCATCCAGCGGGTGCGCACTGTCGTACAACGTAAGCATCTTCAACAGGCTCACCTGTGTCTTGTCGTCTGAATCCTTGGCCCGCCCTTCCCGCTGTGCTATCCAGACAGGTTGTTTCCGCCCGTATACCGTATGGTGGATGTAGCGGGAGAGGTGTGTGGATACCTCCAGCATCTGCCGGACAGAAACACCCCGTTTTACAATAAAGCTTTTGTTCAGCCGTACCAACCTTTCAATCCAGGGATAGATCAGCAGGTTGTCACCAATGGCAATCTCGGTGGTCGGCTTTTCCTTATCAAACATCAGCATGTTCAGAAAAGCTGCATCCAAAACAATGTCGCGGTGGTTGGATATGAAAAGCTGATTGTTTTCCCTACCGATGTTATCCCATCCGTAGCCGTTCATTTCGGTGGTGGTACGCTCTATCAGTTTGTGCATGACCGGATAGATGATGTTTAGCTGAAAATCATGTTTTGAGTGACAGCTACCCATGCCGGCCGAGAACTGTTCCCAGGTGAAAGGTTTGATAAACGGCTCCACTGCGCGCCTGAAATAGAAATCGTCGAGGAGCGAAGCAATGGTTTCGGCCACTTCATGATCATGGAGTGGGCGGATGTCATCGAAAAGGTGGGTTGTTTCCATCATCAACTGGTTTATTGTAAAACAAAATCTGTGCTTTTGGCCTTGCAATATTCTGTTTCAATGATCTCTGTGAGGATCTCCGTCATGGTAAGTCCTGCCGCCGCTGCCTGCTGCGGGATGAAACTGGTGGTAGTCATCCCAGGTGTGGTATTTACCTCCAGCAGAACCGGCTTGTTGTCAGCAATAATAAAGTCGGCCCGGATGATTCCTTTTGCACCAATCAGCCGGTAGATTTTTTCGGTTTCCTGCTGAATGGTTCGCGTGAGTGCTTCGGTCAGCCGCGCAGGCGTGATCTCCTCTACCTGGCCGTTGTATTTTGCATTGAAATCGAAAAACTCGTTGGTGGTCACCACCTCAGTCAGCGGTAGCGCTGTAAATCCTTTGTCTGTTTCAAAACAGCCGCAGGTCACTTCTGTGCCTGCGATAAAACTTTCAATAATTACCTCCGGAGCCTCCCGAAAGGCATCTTCAACAGCTTTCTCCAGTTGAGTCTCCTCTTTTACCTTGGTGGTAGCAAAACTCGATCCACCCACATTGGGCTTCACGAAGAGCGGCAGACCAAGGCGGGAAATGATTTCACTAGGGTGCAGCGGGTCATTTTTTCTCAGGATCACCGAGTCCGCCACGCTCACGCCGAAGCTTTTCAGAAAGTGGTTGCAGGTGAACTTGTTGAAGGTGAGAGCCGATGCCAGTACACCACAGCTGGAGTATGGAATGCTCAGCATATCGAAATAACCCTGCAGCGTGCCGTCTTCACCCGGTGTACCATGTATGGTGATGTAGGCGAAGTGAAACCGTACTGTTTGTCCGTTTGCGACAAAACTGAAATCATTTTTATTGACAGGAATACTTTCCCCATGATGCTCAGCCTCCCACGAAGTGTGGTCGATTTTCACCTTAAAGACGTTATACTTTACCTTGTCGAGGAAGGAATAGATGCCGGCGGCACTTTTTTCGGAAATTACTTTTTCAGAAGAATATCCGCCCCATACGACGGCTATATTTTTTTTCATGCGATCTTTATATTAAGTTCTTCATTCCATTTGATCTCTCGATGCGGTATATATACGCCAACGTGCTATTACATCCTGCATGTCGCCGGGTATGTCACTGTCGAAATAAAGCGCCTCTCCGGTTGCTGGATGCACAAATCCAAGGGTACGGGCATGCAGGCACTGGCGTGGACAGAGGGCAAAGCAATTGTAGACAAATTGCTTGTACTTCGCGAAATGGGTTCCGCGCAGTATCTCGTTACCTCCGTACCGTTCATCGTTGAACAACGGATGCCCCAGATGCTTCATGTGTACCCTGATCTGATGGGTGCGGCCTGTCTCGAGACGGCACTCTACCAAGGTGACATAACCGAAGCGTTCCAGTACGGTGTAGTGGGTGACCGCTGTCTTACCCTGGTCGCCGTCGGGGAAGACACGCATGACCATGCGATCCCGGGGATCACGTCCGATATTACCTTCAATAGTGCCACTGTCTTCAGCCAAATTTCCCCATACCAGGGCCACATAGAGCCGTTTGGTTTCTTTCCGGAAGAACTGGGCTGATAGATCGGTCTTTGCCTCAGGTGTTTTTGCTACCAGCAGCAGTCCCGAGGTGTCTTTGTCGATTCTGTGCACCAGTCCCAGCCTGGGATCATCAATGTCTTCAATGTGACCCCGGTTCAGATGGAAGGCGACCGCGTTGACCAGCGTGCCGGTATAATTCCCATGACCCGGATGTACCACCATCCCTGCCGGCTTGTTGACCACCATCAGGGTATCGTCTTCATACACAATATTCAGGGGTATGTCCTCGGGAAGTATCTCCAGCTCATGCCGGGGCCGATCCATCACGATGGAGATCACGTCGAGCGGCTTTACCCGGTAGTTTGATTTTACAGGTACTCCGTTTGCCAGGATGCAGTCCGCCTCTGCAGCCTGCTGGATCCTGTTTCGTGAGATTCCTTCGATCCGTACGGATAAGAACTTGTCGATGCGCAGCAGGTTCTGTCCTTTATCGGCTACAAATCGATAATGTTCATATTTTTGATCTTTCTCCGGTGTTTCCTCCATCAATAGATCGTCGTCTTCCTCTATCGTCACCATTCTGTCTTTTAGAAAAATGAATCGTCGATAGCTCCGTTCTGTGGGAGAGGGTTGTTCGCATCGGGTGTTCCCGGAGCCACAATATATTCATCATCCACATTCAATGAGTCGGCCAGTACACCGCTGGTGACAACCAGCGTCAAAGGTGAACCTGCGGGTACTTTCTCGTCGGGTGTCAATGTCTTGCCCCGGTATTTCACCGCCACCACCAGTCCCGCATATTCAGCCGGTATTTCCTCTGTAGATAGTTGTTTGAATCCCAGTGAGTTGAGCAGGGCTGATGCCTGGCGGGTTGAATAGTCTACCAGCCCCGGAACAGATACCTGTTGCGGAGTACGTGAATAAATGGTGATATAAATGGAACGACCTTCCTTTACTTTATTGCCGGCTTTGGGGGTCTGATCAAGAATGGCTCCGGGTACCGCATCGCGCCTGTAAATGGAATCTACCACCTCTGCTTTTAGCCCCTGGGCATGCAGGATGGTGTTTGCTTCATTTACTTGGAGCCCTTCCAGGACAGGTACTGCCACATTCTGGCCATGCCGGGTGTAGACACCCAGAAAAAGTAATGCCAGCAAAATAAGAAGTATGCCGCAGCCAATGATTATCAGCAGATTCTTCAGAATTTTGTTTCCGAATATCGTTTTTCCTGTTTGTTTTTTAATCGTCATAACCACGATGTTATATAGGTGTGCAAATTGCTGGTGCAAATTTACAAAAAAAATAAGAGTGAGCGGGTAGGGAATGAAAAAAGAGGTGTGTGAAGATGAAACAATCGGTCGTAACAAAATACAGAAACAGGAATGGATATTCCTCATTCCTGTTTCTGTATGTGATTTGATCTTCCGGCAGGCAGAAGATGGATTTGTAGGGGAGGTGCCGTCTCTTTAAAGGAAACGCTTCCTGACAGAACAAACCAGCTTAATATTCATCTGATACGGTCAGCCTGGCTCTGCCTTTGGCACGACGTGAGGCAAGCACTTTTCTTCCGTTTTTGCTGGCCATTCTGGTGCGGAATCCGTGTTTGTTTTTTCTCTTTCTGTTAGAGGGTTGAAATGTTCGTTTCATATGTTTATTTTTTTTATTGCTGTCTACATTATTTACGGGCTGCAAAATTAGGTAAAAAAAATCGAAGAACCAATTTTTAAATCGGATAAATTAGTAATTGTACCATATGAACCTTATATAATAAGGCAGAAGATCTTTTTTTTCAAAAAAAAGAAAAATTCAAAGAATTGTTTTGTGGTTAAAGAAAAACGCCCTATATTTGCACCCGCAATTTGGATATCACTCCAATTGAAGTAAGGTTCACGCCTGCAAAAGGCCCATTCGTCTATCGGTTAGGACGCAAGATTTTCATTCTTGAAAGAGGGGTTCGACTCCCCTATGGGCTACTTAAAATAAAAGTAATAAATTCACGTCAATCAAATGGCAAATCACAAATCATCAGAAAAAAGAATCAGACAAACGAAAGTGCGTCGATTGACCAACAGGTATGCATCCCGCACAACGAGGGGACAGGTTCGTAAACTACGTGCCATCACATCGAAGGAAGAAGCTCAGAAGATGTATCCCGAGGTTTGCTCCATGCTGGACAAGTTGGCGAAAAAGAAGGTGATTCACCAAAATAAAGCCAACAATCTGAAATCGAAACTGGCTGCACATGTGAATAGCCTAAGCTGATTTTCATCCGCTGCATTATACGGAAGGCCGGTCAATTATTGCCCGGCTTTTTTGTTTTTGTTTTTTTTATCGTGTGGGGTTTTTCTATGGCTGACCTTCACGCGATTGCTATGCAAAGCAGGATAAAACCTGCTTTTACCGTTTTTGTATCCTTCGCCCCGGGCTCGTAAAAAAAGCAAAAAGGATTGGAAAAAAGGGAGATTTTTCGTATATTTGTATGTTTCTACCACATCCGGGAATTCGGATGTAAACCGTTAATTCATAGGGATATTTTAACAAAACAAATCAGCATGTCAGAAGAAGAGAAAAGATCGGCAAGCGGAGATTATTCCGCCCAGAACATCCAGGTGCTTGAGGGACTTGAAGCAGTGCGTAAGCGTCCCGCCATGTATATTGGCGACGTCAGCGAAAAGGGACTTCATCATTTGGTGTACGAAGTGGTGGATAACTCCATCGACGAAGCACTTGCCGGATACTGTACCGAAATAAATGTCATTATCAACGAAGACAATTCAGTCACGGTAAAAGATGACGGACGGGGAATACCGGTAGATTTTCACGAGAAAGAAAAAAAATCGGCCCTCGAGGTGGTGCTTACCGTATTGCACGCAGGCGGTAAATTCGACAAAGGGACCTACAAGGTGTCGGGGGGACTTCACGGCGTGGGTGTCTCCTGCGTGAATGCATTGTCGATATACCTGAAGGCAGAGATTCACAGAAAAGGAAAGATATACGTACAGGAATACTCACAGGGTAAACCCTATTCAGATGTAAATGTCGTGGGTGAAACGAAGGCGACCGGAACCATCATCACCTTCAAACCGGATGATACCATCTTTAATATCCTTGAATACCGGTATGATATTCTGGCTACACGCCTGCGTGAGCTGGCTTATCTGAATGCAGGCCTGACACTGACGCTGACGGATAAAAGAACCCCGCGTGAGGATGGCTCATTCAAGACGGAACGCTTCTACTCCGAGACGGGGCTGGAAGAGTTTGTGATCTACATCGACAAGAACAAGGATTCGCTGATTCAGACGCCCATCCATATTGTAACGGAGAAAAACGGAATTCCCATTGAGATCGCGATGACGTACAACGATACCTACAATGAGAATATATTCTCTTATGTGAACAATATCAACACCATTGAGGGAGGAACACACCTGACCGGTTTCCGGAGAGGGCTGTCGCGCACGCTCAAGAAATATGCCGAAGACTCCAAAATGCTGGAGAAGGTGAAGGTGGAGATCAGCGGAGACGATTTTCGTGAGGGACTTACCGCTGTGCTCTCGGTGAAAGTGGCGGAACCTCAGTTTGAGGGACAAACCAAGACCAAGCTGGGTAACAGCGAAGTAATCGGCGCGGTGGATCAGGCTATTGGCGAAGCGTTGAAAAATTACCTGGAGGAGCATCCCAAGGAGGCCAAGGTGATCGTGGAAAAGGTGATCCTCGCAGCTACGGCGCGTCAGGCGGCGCGCAAGGCACGTGAGTTGGTGCAGCGCAAATCGCCTTTGTCGGGCGCCGGATTACCGGGTAAGCTGGCCGACTGCTCCAGCAAGGATCCCCAGCTGAGCGAGATCTTCCTGGTGGAGGGTGATTCGGCCGGCGGTACTGCCAAGCAGGGACGTAACCGGATGTTTCAGGCTATCCTGCCATTGCGCGGAAAGATTCTGAACGTAGAGAAAGCAATGCCCCACAAGGTGCTCGAGAGCGACGAAATCAAAAATATCTATACTGCTCTGGGCGTCACCATCGGTACGGAGGAAGACTCCAAGGAGCTCAACATCTCGAAGCTTCGGTATCACAAGATCATTCTGATGACCGACGCCGACGTGGACGGCAGTCATATTGATACGCTGATTCTGACATTCTTCTTCCGGTATATGCGTACACTCATTGAAAACGGCTATGTGTATATTGCCACGCCACCGCTCTATCTTTGCAAGAAAGGCAAAATGGAAGAATATTGCTACAATGAGCGTCAGCGCAAAGAATTCATCGACAAGTATGCCGACGGCAACGAGAATGCCGTCCATACGCAACGATACAAAGGTCTCGGTGAAATGAACGCCGAGCAACTCTGGAGTACCACCATGGATCCGGAAAACCGTTTGCTAAAACAGGTGACGATTGAGAATGCCGCCGATGCGGACATCATCTTTACCATGCTCATGGGCGAGGAGGTGGCTCCACGACGGGAGTTTATTGAAGAAAATGCAACCTATGCAAACATAGACGCGTAATTTTTATCCATACACGCTCTTCAATGCAACGACCTCCTTCTCTACAACGCAACGATAAAGCTGTCGTTCTTTCCCCTGCGGGAAAGATCGACGGTTATATGGTGCATGATGCTGCTGCTGTATTGGAGAGCTGGGGGCTGCATCCGGTAATAGCAGGACATGCTCTGTGCGAAACCGGTCGCTTCAGTGGTTTGGTGGAAGAGCGCCTGGACGACCTGCAACAGGCGTTGGATGATCCGGCTGTGAAGCTGATTCTCTGTTCCCGGGGTGGATACGGCACGGTTCATCTGCTCAACAGACTTGATTTCTCGGGCATTCGTAAAAATCCAAAGTGGGTGGTGGGCTACAGTGATATCACTGCACTTCATGCTGCTCTGCAACGCCACGGCATTGCCTCCGTGCATGGTCCCATGGCCAGACATTTTTCCGAAGAAGGGAGTGAAGATGTGGCTGTTCGCCTGATCAAAAACATGCTAAGCGGACAATCTGTAGCCTACGACATGCCGGTCACCGATATGCAGCGTCTCAACCGGGAAGGTGTGGCCGCTGGAAGGCTTTTCGGGGGTAACCTCTCTGTCTTCTGCGGTTTGCTGGGTACTCCCTATGCAAGAATACCCCATCGGGGAATCCTGTTTATCGAAGATATCGGTGAAGCACCCTATCGGGTAGACCGGTTGATCTGGCAGTTGAAACTCGCCGGGGTGTTTGAAAAAATTAGCGGTCTCATGATCGGTCAGTTTTCCGACTATGAGGAGGACGATCAGATGTACTATCCGTTGCGGCAATCTATTCTGGAGGCAGTGAAGGAATATACTTTTCCGGTCTGCTTCAATTTTTCTGTGGGACATGTAAAGCTGAACTATCCCCTGCTTATGGGCATGAAAGCATCGCTAAGCATTGATTCTCATTTTATTCATTTCAACCAATGAACTACAATATAGAATGACAATAAGTACAGAGTTTTTATTACTTGTGGGGTCCATTCTGTTTTTTATCAGTATGCTGGTGGGAAAAGCGGGCCATCGCTTCGGTGTGCCGGTATTGTTGCTTTTCCTGATTGTGGGAATGGTTTTTGGTTCAGACGGTTTTGGATTGACTTTTGAGAATGTGCAAGTTGCACAGACAATTGGTACTATCTGTCTGACCATTATTCTCTTTTCCGGTGGGTTGGATACCCGATTTTCAGAGATAAAACCGGTCATATGGCCAGGAGTAGTACTCGCCACACTGGGCGTTTTTATTACGGCCATCCTCACAGGATTCTTTGCTTACTGGCTGTCGGGACGTATGTTTCCGGCACTGGGAATAAGCTTGCTGACCGCCATGTTGCTTGCCTCCACCTTCTCTTCTACCGATTCGGCATCGGTATTTGGTATCCTGCGATCGCGGGGACTGGGACTCAAAAATAACCTGAGACCCTTGTTGGAGCTGGAAAGTGGTAGCAACGACCCGATGGCATATATGCTAACCATCATGTTCATGGGCATCATACAATCGGGTACCGATCCGAACATCGGCATGGTGATAATCACCATTGTCGTGCAATTGGTGGTAGGAGCCAGCGCGGGGTACTTCCTTGGGAAAGGTTCCGTAGTCGTGATCAACCGCATCCGGATGGCCAACGCCTCGCTCTATCCCATCCTGTTGCTGATTGTTGGGATATTTATTTTTGCAGCGACCTATTTTCTGAAGGGAAATGGCTACCTTGCTGTGTACATCGCGGGGTTGGTGATTGGTAATTCAAAGTTCTCACACAAACGTACCTCCATGAAATTCATGGATGGTTTCGCCTGGATGAGCCAGATCCTGTTGTTCCTCACACTGGGGCTGCTGGTCAATCCCAGTGAGCTGATCGAGGTGCTTGTTCCTGCATTGGTCATTTCAGTGTTCCTCATTCTTATCGGCCGCCCGGTGACAGTTTTTCTGACGCTGTTCCCGTTCCGTAAAATTCGGTTTAAGGATAAACTCTACATTTCGTGGGTGGGCTTGAGAGGAGCGGTGCCCATCATCTTTGCCATTCTTCCACTAGCCGAAGGGATACCACATGCAAGATGGATCTTTAATATTGTGTTCGTCATCACCATTGTCTCTTTGCTGGTGCAGGGAACCTCACTGGCTATGGTGGCCCGGTGGCTGGGGTTGGCAGAAAAACCGACCAAATACAAGGAGTTTGAAGATTTTGACGTGGAGTTTGCCGAAGAGATCAAATCGGCCATGACGGAGATCTTTATCTCGGAAGAGACGTTGCAATACGGAAAGAACCTTATGGAAATGCCATTACCCGATAAGACCCTGGCTGTAATGATCAAGCGGGGCGAACAGTATTTTGTGCCGACGGGACAAACTGAACTGCACGCAGGAGACAAGCTGCTGGTGATTTCCGACGATGAGGATGCGCTCAGGGAAACCTATGACAACATCGGTATTTCGAACTATTCCTTTCAGAAGAATAAGTGAGTTGGCTCTCAGCTGTTAGCTTTCAACACTCAGCTTTTTCGTTGGGTTGCTTTCAGAGGCAGCGGTTTGGAAGTTAGGAGTCAGGAGTCAGGATTCAGGTGTCAGCTTCGTGAGTTGGATTGGTGTTATGAGCAGCGGTTTGGGAGATAAAGAAAAGAATTAAAAACAGAAAAATATTGTAAATGAAACAGTTTCGTATCTTTTCACTTTCTGTGGTGTTGATTACCGGACTTTTATATACATTGTCCTGTAATTCCTGTCAGTCAGGTAAGCAGGCTGCGGTGACAGAGCCGTATAGCAGGGTTTCACCTGATTTTAGTGCCGACAGTGCCTATTCGTTCATACAGGCGCAGGTGGATTTTGGTGCAAGGGTGCCGGGTACAGAGGCACATGAGGCCTGCGGCGACTATCTGTCATCAAAGTTAAAGAGATACGGTGCCACGGTGGTGGAGCAACATGCCGAAATTACCCATTACAACGGGCAGAATCTGCCGATAAGGAACATCGTTGGAAGCTGGCATCCTGAAAAGGAAAAACGGATATTGCTCTTTGCCCATTGGGATTCCCGGCCTTTTGCCGACGAAGAGACGGATGACCTGAGACAACAACAACCCATCGCGGGTGCCGACGATGGTGGAAGCGGCGTGGGGGTGCTGCTGGAAATTGCCCGGCAACTGCATCAGCAGCCCACAGAGGTGGGCATCGACATCATATTTTTCGACCTGGAGGACTGGGGACAACCTTCGTCTGATAAGGAGTTGGTGCAGGGCGACTGGTGGTGTATGGGTTCGCAATACTGGTCGGAACAGCCTCATGTAGAGAATTACAGGGCAGCTTACGGCATCCTGCTTGATATGGTGGGAGGCAGTAATGCTACCTTTCTCAAAGAGGGGTACTCCATGCAATATGCATCCGGTGTGGTGGAAAAAATATGGAGTATTGCTGCCCGACTGGGATATGGCAACTTGTTTATACCCCAGAGTGGCGGCTATATCACCGACGATCATGTGGCGGTAAACGAGCAGCAACGGGCTCCCAGTGCTAATGTCATCAACCTGAAGCGGGACACCAACACGGGATTTGCTTCCCACTGGCATACGCTCAGTGACGATATGCGCAATATCGACCGCAATACGCTGAAGGCAGTGGGACAAACCGTCATGGAAGTGATTTATACAGAAAAATAAAATAAAGACTTTTGGGAGCTGGTAATATGTAAACGGATTGAAAGAGTAGCCAGCCTTGTAAAGGAATAATTCTACGGTGGAAATTAACAATGCAGACGACAAACGAAATACAACAGGAGATAATTGATGAATTCAGCATCTACGATGACTGGATGGATAAGTATGCGGTGATCATCGAACATGGGAATGCCTTGTCACCGCTCGAGGAGAAATACAAAACGCCCGAGAATATCATCGAGGGCTGTCAGAGTCGCGTCTGGCTGCAAACAGATTACAGGGACGGGAAGCTTTGGTTTCAGGCCGAAAGTGATGCAATCATCGTGAAGGGGCTGCTTGCCATGGTATTGCGTGTGTTCGACGGTCGCACGCCGGATGAAATTATTGACACCGACCTGCGTTTTATGAAAGAAATCGGCCTGACCGAACATCTGTCGCCGACCCGTTCCAATGGCTTGCTCTCGGTCATCAAACAGATCCGGTTTTATGCCATCGCCTACAAGGCGAAGGCGGAGAAAAATTAACCCCCGTTGCGGCTCATTTCTTCCGAACGGTTTCTGGCGGCATCGAGCACTCCCTCGAAATGTTTCCCGATCTTGTGGTTGCGGAAATATTCAAGCCCTGCCTGGGTGGTACCTCCCTTGCTGGTAATGTTCCTGATCAGCTCTTCAATGCTGTAATCCTTCTGATTTTGTGCAAAATAGAGGGTGGTGCCCTGGGTCAGTTCCAGCAGCAACTCATCGATCAGCGATCCGGGCAGGTTGAACTCCTGCATCTTATCCTTGAAAATCTGAATAAAAGCCAGAATGAAGGCCGGACCACTTCCGAAGACCGAGGTGAACAGATCGAAGCCGCTCTCCTCCAGTTCTACCGCTTTGCCCAGCTTACCCAGCAGGGTGAAGATATTCCTTGCTTTTTCATCGTCGGGACGGTTGGCCGTGAAGGCAGTGACCGATTTGCGGTAAGCCATTGCCAGGTTGGGCATGATGCGCACCACCAGCTGATCCTTTCCCAGATACCGTTCTATGTAGGCGATACTTTTTCCGGCAACCGGTGAAACAATGGTTTTCCCCTCCAGGTTGCATTCTTTCAACTGTTCGAGAATGCCACTCAGATCCTGCGGCTTTATTCCCAACCAAATCACATCGGCGAAAGAGACAAGATCATTCATCTGCTCGCAGAATAATATATCAGTCTCCTTACGGGTTCTGTCGAAATAGGCAAATGCCATTCCTTTTTCCTCTTTTAATCCTTGATAAACCGCCCTGGTCAGGTTCCCGAATCCGATAAATCCCTGTTTCATTATTTCTGTTTTGACTTTTAACCTCGATAATTTCAATAGATATCCCTGCTTCGTAAGAGGTGATTCCTTGAAAATATCCCTATTTCATAAGAGGTGATTTCTATTTTTTGAATTTTGTAAAAGGAATTTCTCCCTTCAGTGCCTGAATGATATAGTTGGAGCGTTGCCCGTTCACAATCCACATTTCTACATCGTTACGCATACAGATCTCGGCGGCATATACCTTCGATGACATGCCTCCCGTACCCAGTGTAGAATTTTTTTCTTCTATGCAGTGTCTGACAGAATCCAGGTCGCTCACCTCTGAAAAATGTTTTGCTTCGGGATGAAGGTGCGGGTTCTGATCGAAGATGCCGTCGATATCCGACACCAGTACCAGCAGGTCCGCCTCGGTAATCACTGCTACAAGTGCCGACAGTTTATCGTTGTCTCCCAATAGAATCTCCTCGATGGAAACCGTATCATTTTCATTGACGATGGGGATATAACCGGCCTGCCAGAGGCGGTTGATGGTGTTGCGCGTATTTTCGTTGGCCACCGGATTTTCAAAATCACGGTAGGTCAGCAATATCTGTGCAATATTTAGTCCGAATGTGGAAAAGATGGTGTCGTAGAGTTCAATCAGCTTTGTCTGGCCGATGGCTGACATGGCCTGCTTGGAATCCACATTCTTCAGATAGCCGTTGATTTCCACAAACTGGCGTGCCGTGGCAATGGCTCCCGAGGAGACGATGACCACATCATATGTTTTTTTCAGTTCCACGATCTGGCGTGCCATACTTTCAATCACCGCAAAGGAGATGCGGTTGGTACCGGCCGTCAGCGTGGAGGTACCTATTTTGATGATCAGCTTCTTCTTCATTGATGCGAATACCCGGATATTGTGTTTGTGTTGTTGTGTATGACTGTATTTGTTTGTTGCGTTGGATGTCATCCCCGGATTTGACCTTCTCCGTAGACAAACCATTTGTTGGTGACCAGCTCCTGTGCTCCCAGGGGGCCGCGGAAATGCAGCTTCTGGGTGCTGATGGCAATCTCGGCGCCCACGCCAAACTGTCCACCATCGGTAAAGCGGGAGGAGGCATTGTGATAGACGGCGGCACAGTCCACCTCCTGCATAAAGCGGTCGGCTTTTGCCGCATTGCCGGTGACAATCACCGCGGAATGGCCCCCTGAATAACGATTAATCAACTCAATCGCTTCACCGGTATTTTCGGTCAGGGTGAGATAGAGCTTGGGTGCCAGATATTCCTCGCACAGGGTGGCGGCATCATTCTCTTCACGGATCGTATTGTTGAGGGTAACGATCTCGCGGTTGCCCCATACTTCAATTTCCTTCTCCTGCAGCATCATCACCAGTTGATTTACCTTCTCCTGCAATGCTGGCAGGTGTCGGCTGATGGCCACCTTGTCGATGGCGTTGCAGACGCTGATCCGCTGTTTTCCATTGATCACCAGTTGGACTGCCATGTCAAAGTCGGCCTCTTCATCGATATAGAGGAAGTTGTTGCCCCTGCCGCTTACGATCACCGGTACGGAAGCATTCTCCCGTACGAAGTGAATCAGTCCTTCGCCCCCGCGGGGAATAATCAGATCCACCTTGTGGCTGTTCTCACGGATAAGCTGTCGCGTCTCATCACGGGAGAGATTGAGGTAGCTCACACTGGTCGGATCAACCCCGTTCAGGGTAAGTGCTTCCTGCCAGAGCTGCGTGAGCAGCGAGTTCGTATGCAGAGACTCCTTGCCACCCTTCAGCAGTATGCGGTTACCCGCCTTGAAGGCCGTCGCCGCCGCCTCAATGGTCACATCGGGGCGTGATTCATAAATAATGAGGATGGTACCGAAAGGAACCGTGCGGTTGACTATTTTTAGTCCGTCTTCCCGGACAAACTCATACAATACCTTTCCTTCCGGGTCGTCCTGCAATGCTACCTCTTCGAGCGAACGCATCATCCCTTCAACCTTCCGGTCATCCACCTTCAGTCGATCTCTCATGGATTCGTCCATATCGGGATAAGCCTGCATGTCGGACCTGTTGGCTTCCAGGATCGCCTCTTTCCGCAGCCGAAGCAGCCCGGAGAGGCTTTTTAAAACACTGTTTTTATGTTTGAGATTCATTTTTCGATAAAAAGAAATCATTTAGACCCCAAAGGTAGCAATTTATTCTTTATTTTACCCTTTTTGTTGCAGACTATCCATCAGTTGCAGGAGATTGTGCCGGACTATCAGGAAGCTATCCCTCAGCTCCGGTTTCACGGGAAGCGCGGGAGGAGCCTCCATTTTGAGTGGATTGACGGGCTGGTTGTTTCTGTGTACCCTGTAATCAAGGTGCGGACCGGTGGAGAGACCGGTGGAACCCACAAAGCCGATCACCTCTCCCTGCCTGACGCGCGAACCCTTTTGAATGCCTTTGGCAAAACGGCTCAGATGCATATACGTGGTTGTATAGGCGTTGTTGTGTTTGATTTTAACATAGTTCCCTGCACCGCCGCGTTGGTATGATTTCTCGATGACCACTCCGTCGCCGACGGTCTTTACAGGCGTACCTGTCGGGGCGACATAATCCACGCCATGGTGGGGACGATAACGTTTCAGCACCGGATGGAGGCGTGCGTTTGAAAATCTGGAGCTGATGCGTAAAAAATCGAGGGGTGCTTTCAGAAATTCTTTTCGCAGGCTGTTTCCATCCGCATCGAAATACTCCCTCGTCGAATCCTGTTGAAAAGGTACCGCCAGGTATTCCTCTCCCTGGTGACTGAAAACAGCCCCTGCTACATCCACGATATCAACGAAGGTGGTATCGTCGATCCAGGCTTCGTCGTAAATCAACCGAAAAGAATCGCCTTCCTTAATGTCAAAGAAATCAATCTGCCAGGCATATATATCCGACAGTTTCATGGCCAGCAGGGGGGAGGCACCTTCTTCGAGGATTGCATTCCACATCGAAGAGGTGATGGTCTTCTCGGCATACCGCCGATGGAGGGTCACCGGTTTCGTATCGGCATATGCTTTGAGTGAATCAGAGCAAAGGTCGACCACCACAAAGTCGGTTTTCGAACTTTCAAATACAAGATACCGGATTGCCGAAGTGGTGTCGGGCGTGGTAATTGCTGCATATACATTTCCGATCTGCATCTTGTTTGGCGGATACAAATCGGAGATGGTACCGGTTATATTTTCACCCTCTCTACCGCTGAATCCAAGACGCAGCAGGATGGAAGCCAGGTTATCTCCCTTTTGGATGGCATAACGATCTACATGGAGTGAATCGACACAAATACCGTAGGCAAACAAACGTTCGGTTTCTTCCGGGATGCTATCGCCGGAGTGCTTCTCTTGCCGGAGCGCACAGGAGGTGATGAAAAGAATGAATAACAGACCGCAGACTGTTCGGAGTATTTTTTTACGTGCAAACATGCGCCAAAGATAACTTTTTTTTGTAATTTCTACTGTTAAAATCTCCATTTTATACCTCCATAATAGTGGCGGGGCATACCCGGATAGTAATATCGCGGTTCTGCATTACCGAAAGCAACCGCATTCACGGTGAGCATGGGAGAGTAACGGGTATTGGTCATATTGTTTATGCCGGTAAAAAGTTCAAAAGTACCTGTTTTTGTGGTCGGGAGATGGTAGGAAGTTCTCAGGCCGACCAGAAAATAGTCGTCGTTTTTCAGGCTGTTGGCATCATTCATATATTGTTCCCCCACATATTGGCACTGTGCATCCAGCCTGAGTCGTGTCGCAGGTTGCCATTGGAGACCTACATGTGCCATGTGGGAAGGTATTCCCGGTAGTTTATTTCCATTATAGACCTCGCCATTGTCGTTGAAATCGATAAACCGGTTTCGTGACCAGGTATAATTGGTATTCATCTGCAGGCTACCTGGAAAGGTTTTAAATCTGAAGATTCGCTGTTTAAGCATCAGTTCCAGTCCGGAGTGACGTGTCCTGCCCGCATTGATACCGGTAAAGATGTCTTCGGTGAGCCGTTTTGTAACCAGCAGGTCGGTGAGGTTTATCCGATAGACCGTGACTTCCAGCTGTGTGGCATTGTCAAACAGGTTCAGCCGCACCCCCGCCTCATACTGCATGCCCTGCTCCGGCCGCAACTCCCTGTTTATGTCTCCTTCCGGCAGGAGTGTCTCCTCGGGTGAGGGCATGGAGAAACCGTGGCCTGTCGAAGCGTAGAAAGCCACGATGCGGGAGGGTGCGTAGTTGACTCCCACCCGGGGCGAGAAGATAGCAGGAAAATCACGCTTGCCGCTCTGATCACCATTCTCGGAAAACTGATCGGTAAGCCGGTAATGAACCTTGTTCACCGCTCCACCCAAAGAAATATTCCATGCCGGCGAAGGTCGCCAGTACACCATCCCAAAGAGATTGGATTGATTTCGGGTCTCCTTGTTTCTGTTGATCAGCTCCTCTTTCAGATCCATCTGCCATCGGTAGGTGTCGTTTATCCACTCGAAGCCCATCAGTGCATCCCAGTTTGGGGTGTGATAGGTTAATCTGTTGCGGACACCGCCACCCGAGGTTCCATCGTCCAGGTTGTTGAATGGTCGTAACTCGTAACTGTCTGCCCACCTTCCGAATAGCGTGAGTCTGTTGTTCCATTTTTCTGAAATTCTGTTTGTCAGGGTCACACCTGCAATCGCGCGTTGATATTCCTTGTATCCTCCCACTGCTTTCCAGTTGGCTGCTGCAGCACCGGGGTCGGTTTCATATAAGGTTTTTCCGACCGAACTGGGGAGTTGTGCATACAGGTCGATCAGCATCAGGGTATATTCCAGTGAATAGGTCCGTTGCTGCCAGCTGCCCGAAGAGAGCAGGACGGTACGCCGGTAGCGGTTGTTTTCGCGGAAACCGTCCGACTGCAGATGGGACAAATTGCCCCCGATATGTAAATTACCCTTGCGATAGTTACCTGTTGCTGCCGCTTTCATTGTTTGGTAACTGCCATACTGAAGCAGGGCCTCCGTCTTGTTGCTTTCTGCTCCCAACGTATAGATATTGATATTACCTCCCAGTCCCGAGCCGTAAAGTGCAGAAGCGGGACCTTTGATTACCTCCATGCGTCCGATACCGGTCAGCTCGATATCTTCGGGTGTGGAGATCCCATCGGATGAGGTGATGGGGATGTCGTTCATATATGCTTTGATCCGGTTGGTATTATATGGGGTTCGACTGCCCACACCACGAATCACAATGCGGCTTGTGGCATAGGTGCCGCTGTGCATGTAGATGCCTGGCATGGCATGAAAGGTGTTAGCGAAATTGTTGCCGTCGGCTGTCACGATCTCTTCTTCCGAAAGTACTGAAATGCTCCCCGGAACCTGATGTTGCCTGGTATTGATCTGATAAGCATTTACCACCACCTCCTGAAGAGAAATGATGGAGTCGGGTTCAGCCATGCTGGTTTGCTGAGAGATCGCATGAATCGTAAAAAAGAAGCCAATAATCGGCAAAAAAGTTTTTAATTTGTTCATTTTTATGATTGACGGGCAACGGAGAAACAGGTTGACCTGTTTTGTAAATTCATATATCTGTAATAACAGTCGCGTTGTTTTTTGGTTTAGACGTTCTCTTTCTTTTGGTGAATTATCCTTTTTTGTACCTTTGCATTCCTTTTTTTTAAATCTCTTTAAGTGCTGGGACTACAATGGGTATACTTTCCATTTTCATTATTGCCATAGGCCTTTCGATGGATTCCTTTGCCATCTGTATCGGAAAAGGAATGTGCAGACCGCGTTTTCTTGCCTGGCGGGCTTTCAAGATTGCACTTGTCTTCGGGCTTTTTCAGGCATTGATGCCACTTGTGGGGTATGCGTTAGGCATTGGTTTTTCTTCGTGGATACAACAATTTGATCATTGGCTGGCCTTCGTCATCCTGGCGATTCTCGGGATAAAGATGATCTATGAATGTTTTTTACCCGGGAAAAAGGATGATTGTCCCGATTGCAGTTGCAAGGATATAGATGTCATAGATTGGAAGAATGTGTTGACACTCTCTTTTGCCACCAGCATCGATGCAGCAGCTACCGGACTGATCTTCGCTTCTTACCCGGGCACTATCCTGCAGGCAATCGGAGTGATTGGCGTGACCTGTTTTCTTTTCTCCTTCGGCGGTATGTTTCTGGGATTCCGTCTCCGAAAACGAGTCACTTTCTGCGTGGAAGCAGTAGGAGGATTCATTCTCATAGCCATTGGCCTGAAGATACTGCTGGAACATTTATTAAACAAATCCTTTTAACCGGAATCATTTTTCTATACCCACCCGGTTGAGGATAAATGCAAACTCGAAGGCGGTATCTTTGATGCCTTCGTACCGGCCGGTGGCCCCGCCGTGTCCCGAATCCATGTTCATGTGTAGCAGCAGGATGTTGTCGTCGGTTTTGAGCGACCTGAGTTTGGCTACATACTTGGCCGGTTCATGAAAGAGCACCTGCGAGTCGTTGATCCCGCCCGTCACCAGCATGTTGGGGTAATCCTGCGCTACGATATTGTCGTAGGGTGAGTAGGAGAGGATATAGTTGTAATATGCTTCTTCATTGGGATTGCCCCACTCCTCATATTCGCCCGTTGTGAGCGGTAGTGTTTCATCGAGCATCGTATTAATGACATCCACAAAGGGTACTTGTGCCACGATGGTCTGATAGAGATCGGGACGCATGTTCGCGACAGCGCCCATCAGCAACCCGCCAGCACTTCCACCCATGGCTGCGAGCTTGTCGGCAGCAGTGTAGCCGTGGTGAATCAGTTGTTCACTGCATGCGATAAAGTCGGTGAAGCTGTTCTTTTTATGCAGTAGCTTACCATCCTCATACCACTGTTCGCCCAGGTCGCTACCACCCCGAATCTGGGCAATGGCATACACAAAGCCGCGATCGATAAGGCTGAATACGCTCGCGCTGAAATAGACGTCGGAGCTGTAGCCGTAGCTTCCGTAGGAATAGATTAATGCCGGGTTGCTGCCATCTTTTTTTAGTCCTTTTTTGTATACAACTGCCATGGGAACCTTCACCCCATCGGCGGCGGTGGTCCACAGTCGCTCTACCATATAGTCATCGGGGTTGAAGCCGGAGGGTATCTCCTGCTCCTTCAGTTTCACCGTCTCAGCGGTTTCTATGTTGTATTCATAAAGCGTGTTGGGACGGTTGAGCGAGGTGTAGGTATAGCGGAACGTGACGGCATCATATTCCGGATTACCACTCAGTGAAGTAGTGTAGACCGGTTCAGGGAAAGCGATGGTGTGTCCCTCTCCACCCTTTACGGGCATCACGACGATTTCCGTCAGTCCGTTTTTTCGTAACTCCAGGGAGATCCAATTGCTGAGAATGTCGATTCCCTCAATGCGCACATCCTTATCGTGCGGCAGGAATACTTTCCAGGACGATCTGTCTTCATATCCCGCGAGCGGCATCTCATAGATCATGCCATTGAGGTTTTCCTTGTTCTTGTAGCGCACAAAAAACTTCTCCTGATGTGGATAAACACTGTACTCCACATCCTGTTCGCGGGGCAGGAACACCTTGAATGCATCCGTCGGCTTGTCTGCGGAAATGTAACGCTCCTCCGATGTGGTTGAGCTGCTGCTGGCGATGAAGATATACTGTTTGGTCTTGCTGCCGTAGACGTAAGTGCCAAAGCGGGCATCCTTCTCCTCATATATCAGTTCACCGGCAACTTCGTCCAGCTTCTGCCGATAAATAGCTGCGGAACGCAGCGTCTTGTCGATCAGGCTGTAGAAAATGGTTTTGTTGTCGTTTGCCCAGGCCGCCGATGCGGCACCATCGATCGAAAATCCCACATCCTCACCCGATGCAAGATCCTTGATTTTCATCCTGAACTCGGCATAAGATCCGGTTTCGTTGTAAAAGTAGACAGCCTTGCTGTTGTCGGGACTGATGGAATAGCCCCGGAAAATGAATGCAGGCTTTCCTTCCGCCATGCTGTTCAGATCGAAGATGATCTCTTCGGCAGCATCCATTGTCCCTTTCCGACGGCAGTAGGTAGAATATTGTTTCCCTTTTTCCGATCGGCTATAGTAGTAATAACCATCCTTGAATGAAGGATAACTCTCATCATCCTCCTTGATGCGGCCTAATATCTCGTCGTATATTTTTTGCTGAAATTCCCTGGTAGGATTCATTACGGTGTCGGTATACGCGTTCTCAGCCTGCAGATAATCGATTACCTTCGGGTTGCTTTTGTCTTTCAACCAGAAATAGTTGTCGATGCGCACCTGTCCGAAATTCAAAAATGTGTCGGGAATAACTTCTGCTACCGGCGGGGTAGGAAAGTTGGATTGTTTCAATACAGTCACTTCTTCTTTTTTAATGTTACACGATACGATCAGGAGCACTGCGATACCCGTGATCAGGAAATTAAAATGCTTCATGTCACTTTGTTTAGGTTATTCAGAATCAATTAACTATGAAGCTGACCCCTCTTGTGTTGTATCCTTTCCGTGAAGCAACACAGCGGTACATAAGCCAGTTTTGTCCGCAAATATACACAATTCGAATGGAAAAGAGAGAGTGAACATTCTTTTTCTCCCGATGTTATAATCTGAATCTGAAAATCGATATGCAATCAAGCGAACATCATCATAACCACGACGGTGTGAAGAACATCAAAGCGGCATTCTTTCTGAATCTTTTGTTCACGTTCATTGAGCTTGTCGGAGGAATTTTGACAAACAGTGTGGCCATACTTTCGGATGCCGTGCATGATCTGGGAGATAGTTTTTCACTCGGGCTCTCCTGGTATTTTCAAAAAGTAGCCAGGAGGCCACGCACCAAAGAGTATACTTACGGCTACAAACGTTTTTCCCTGTTGGGCGCCGTCATAAATTCTGTCGTCCTGCTGGTGGGAAGTGTCGTGATTCTGGTGCATGCCGTCCCCCGTCTATTTAACCCGCAGCAACCCAATGTGAAAGGGATGCTATTGCTTGCCATCTTGGGCGTTATCATCAACGGACTTGCCGTATATCGCCTGAGAAAGGGGAGTTCAATCAACGAGCGGGTGGTGTCGCTGCATCTGCTGGAAGATGTGCTGGGCTGGCTGGCCGTGCTGGTGGGTGCCGGCATTATGTACTTTGTGGATGCACCCTTTATCGACCCATTGCTTTCCATTGGCATCTCCCTATTTATTCTCTATAATGTCTTTCGCAACATGCGGCATAGCCTGCGCATCATCCTGCAAGGGAGTCCCGTGAAGTTGGACATGGAACAGGTTCGAATATCGATGCTGGAGATCGATGAAGTCCAGGACGTGCATGATCTGCATGCCTGGTCGGTGGATGGCGAATACAACGTAATGACCATCCATGTGGTGCTTCGGGAAGAAAAGAACATGGCGGATCAGCAGGAACTGAAGACTCGTATCCGCGAATCTCTGTTCCGGTCGGGAGTGCAGCACTGCACCATCGAGTTCGAACTGTCAAATGAAGATTGTGAGATGGAAGGATGTTGCTGAAAGCTCAAAATCTATTTCACATTTATTCCAGATAAGTATACCCGTAAAGTCCGGAGCGGTAGTTGGAGAGAAACTCCTTGCCCTCTTCCACCGAGATCTTGCCTTGCTTCACGGAGCTCATCACCCACGTTTCGACGGTGCGTACCAGCTTCTTAGCATTGTACTGGGCATATTCCAGCACTTCGGCCACCGACTCCCCATCGATCACCTGATCTATCTTATATCCCGACTCGCCCGTGGAGACATGTACCACGTTGGTATCCCCGAAGAGGTTGTGGAGGTCACCCAATATTTCCTGATAGGCACCCACCAGAAAGACACCAATATAATAAGGTTCATCTTTCTTCAGCGTATGTACCGGCAGGTAGGAGCTACGGAAGCCGTCCTGTGAGGCGAAGTTGGCTATCTTCCCGTCGGAATCGCAGGTGATATCCTGCAGTGTGGCCGTCTTCCCGGGCCGTTCGTCGAGCCGGTGAATGGGGATGATGGGAAATACCTGGTCGATGGCCCATGAGTCGGGCAGCGATTGAAACAGGGAGAAGTTGCAGAAATACTTGTCGGGCAGGAGGGTACCCAGTTGACGCAGTTCTTCGGGTGCATGTTTGGCCCGGTTGCTGGTGATGTTGATCTCCCGGGCGATGGAAAAGTAGAGCTGCTCCACCTGTGCACGGGTCTTCAGGTCGAGCATGCCGAGGCTGAAAAGATCGAGCGACTCCTCCCGTATCTGCTGGGCGTCGTGCCATGCTTCGAGCATGCGGGCCTGGGTGAGTGATTCCCAGATGTTGTAAAGTTCCTTCACCAGCTCATGATCATCCTCCTGGATATCCAGATCTTCCGGCCATTCGGGGAGCGTGGCCGTCTCCAGCACCTCGAATACCAGCACCGAGTGATGTGCCGTGAGGGCGCGCCCCGACTCGGTGATGATGTTGGGGTGGGGGATTTCGTTCTTGTCGGCTGCATCCACAAAGGTAAATACCGAGTCGTTCACATATTCCTGAATGGAGTAGTTGATGCTGTTTTCGGTGAAGGAGGAGCGGGTGCCATCGTAATCGACACCCAGCCCACCGCCGATATCCACAAATTCAATTTTGAAACCCATGGCGTGCAGCTGTACGTAGAACTGTGCCGCCTCGCGCAGGGCCGTTTTAATACGGCGTATCTTGGTGATCTGACTGCCTATGTGGAAGTGAATCAACCGGAAACATTCGGTGAGGTTGTTCTCCCTGAGCACTTCCAGCGCCTCCAGCAGCTCACTCGAGTTGAGGCCGAACTTGCTGCCGTCGCCACCCGACTCCTCCCACTTGCCACTACCGGAGCTGGCCAGCTTCACCCGGATGCCAATGTTGGGCTTCACCCTGAGCCGCTTGGCAATCTTGATGGTCAGATCCAGTTCATTGAGTTTTTCCACCACAATAAACACCTGTTTACCCATCTTCTGGGCCAGAAGTGCCAGTTCTATATAACTCTCATCCTTGTAGCCATTGCAGATGATAAAGGAGTTGTCGTCCGTATTGATGGCGAGCACGGCATGGAGCTCGGGCTTGGAGCCCGCCTCGAGGCCGATGTTGAATCGCTTTCCGCTTGAGACGATCTCCTCCACCACCTGGCGCATCTGGTTTACCTTGATGGGGTAGACTATGTAGTGCTGGGCATTGTATTCATATTCCTTCGATGCAATGGCGAAACTGTTCGAGATCTTTTCAATCCGATTGTCAAGAATCTCGGGAAACCGGATCAATACGGGAGAGGATACATCACGCAGATAAAGTTCACGCATCAGTTCACTCAAATCCACACTGCTGCCATCCTGCTTGCTGGGTGTGACTTGTACATGTCCTTTTTCGTTGATGGAGAAATAACCGTTCCCCCAGCCGTTGATGTTATACAGTTCTTCCGAATCTTCGATGCGCCATTTTCTCATGCTGACAAACAGTATTTAAAGGTGATATTTGATGACTGATCATGAATCTGCAAAATTAAGCAATAATTTTGTGTTACCGAGCCGGCAAGGATAAAATGATTCCAAAAAGCGTTGTTTACATTATTAAATGATGCAAATAACTTTTTTTAATGATTCCATTGCAACATTTATACCGGTAAAAACATCTTTATTGTTGTACAGGTACGCTATCCTAAATGATTAATGACTATGCGAACAAAAATTATTTTACTTATTTCAATGGCCATAACAGGCACTTTTTTTGGCACGTCGTGTGACAAAAATAGCGGAGCAGCCAATATAAAAGAGCTGCCCGAGCCGATTCATATAACACTTCGTTCTGCGGAGCAAGAGATGGTGAGGTCTGACCAGCAGTTTGCCTTTGATTTTTTTGCCAACCTGTTTGATGAAGAGGCTTTAACGGAAGATAAAAACTTCATGGTTTCTCCCTTGAGCCTGAGCATGGCACTGTCGATGACAATGAATGGTGCAGCCGGTGAAACAGGCAAAGCCATGAGACAGACCCTGCATATGGGCGATTATTCCGAAACAGAGATAAACGGTTATTATAAAAAACTGAAGGAGGCTTTGTTGAAAACAGATCCCACGACCAAACTCTCTATCGCCAATGCCATTTTCGCCAATCGGCAGGTCGCCATTCATTCCGATTTTATCAAAACGAATCAATCTTATTATGATGCCACGGTGCAGCCTGTCGATTTTTCCGACGTCGCTACTGCAGGCATCATTAACAAGTGGGCTTCAGATCAGACACAGGGGCTGATTAAGAAGGTGATTGAACGCACCAACGCACTGGACTTGATGTATCTGCTCAATGCACTCTATTTTAAAGGGACATGGACAACAGAATTTGATGTGAAGAACACCTCCCTGAAGCCATTTGCCGGTCAGGATGGCGTCACCACCCAGGTGGAGATGATGACGCAAAAGGCCAAGTTCAATTATACACAAGATCAGAATCTGCAGTTGGTGCAGCTTCCCTATGGCAATCAGGCGTTCAGCATGATGGTATTGCTGCCGCATGAGGGAAAGGAATTAAGGGATGTGCTGGCCGCAACCCGGCAACGTGATTATTGGAGCGGATTGAAGTCGGGACTACGCGAAGCCGAGGTGGATCTCTTTCTGCCGAAGTTCAAAACGGAATATAGCAAGAAACTGAACGACCTGCTCACGAAGATGGGTATGGGAATTACCTTTACCGATGCAGCCGATTTCTCGGGTATCACCGATGTCCCTGCAAGGATTTCATTCGTCAAGCAGGATACCTATATCAGCACTGATGAATCGGGAACGGAGGCTGCAGCCGTGACGACGGTTGGCATGGAGCTGACATCAATGCCGTCACAACCCCAAAAAGTGATCTTCAATGCAGAGAGGCCGTTCTTTTACATAATTCAGGAGAATTCCACTGGAGCCATTTTGTTTATGGGTGCAGTGAAAAATTTAAAGAAATAGGGAGTTACGTGTCTCCATTTTTTTTCTAAGTAGTAAATCACTCAGCGTGTTCCAACCGTCGGGTGATTTTTTTATTTCAATTTGTGCTGCGAATCTTCTTTATTTGATTTACCCTTTTATCTTTTTGTGTATCAGCGTTGTTTTCCAAAATGGAAAACTTTATCTGTTATTCAAAAGTGTAAAGCTCTTAAAACCAAATATATATAATTTATTTAAGAAAACTTTTCAAATTGTTGAAAAATAAAGATGGAAAAATTTTGCATTGTTAGTAAGTTTCAATAAACTTGCATAACCAAATGATGCCTGTATTGGAAAAAATAAAAGTTCCATACACCTAAATGAAAAAAATAAATTAATCGTATGAAAAAAAAGACATACACATTCGACGAAGCGTACAAGGCATCGTTGGATTATTTTAAGGGAGACGAGCTTGCCGCCAAAGTGTGGGTGAGTAAATACGCTCTCAAGGACAGTCAGGGTGAGATCTATGAGAAGACCCCGGAAGATATGCACTGGCGTCTGGCCAAAGAAATTGCAAGAATAGAGAAGAAATACAGCAATCCTTTGAGCGAGCGGGAATTGTTTGACCTGTTCGACCGGTTTCGTTATATCATTCCACAGGGGAGTCCCATGACCGGCATCGGAAACGGTTATCAGGTTGCCTCCCTATCAAACTGTTTTGTGATCGGAATGGACGGTAATGCCGATTCATACGGCGCGATCATCCGTATCGATGAGGAACAGGTGCAACTGATGAAACGTCGTGGCGGGGTAGGGCATGATCTCTCTCATATCCGGCCCAAGGGCTCTCCCGTCAAAAATTCGGCGCTCACCTCCACAGGGCTGGTGCCTTTCATGGAGCGCTATTCGAACTCTACCCGTGAAGTGGCTCAGGATGGCCGTCGTGGTGCACTGATGCTGAGCGTGTCGATCAAGCACCCCGACTCGGAGAACTTCATCGATGCCAAGCTGGAGCAGGGGAAGGTGACCGGTGCCAACATCTCTGTAAAGATCGACGATGCCTTTATGGAGGCAGCTGCTGCCGGGAAAAATTACCAGCAGCAATATCCCATCGATTCCGACCAACCCAAATATGAGAAGACGATTAATGCAAGACATCTGTGGGATAAGATTATCCACAATGCATGGCGGTCGGCCGAGCCAGGCGTACTTTTCTGGGATACCATCATCCGTGAGTCTGTTCCCGACTGTTATGCAGATCTCGGTTTTAAAACCGTATCAACCAATCCGTGCGGTGAGATCCCGCTCTGTCCGTACGACAGCTGCCGTTTGCTGGCTATCAATCTGTTCTCCTACGTTGTGAATCCCTTCAGGGAGGATGCCTACTTCGACTTCGACCTTTTTGCCCAGCATGTGCAGCTGGCGCAACGGATTATGGACGACATTGTGGATCTCGAATCGGAGAAGATCGATATGATCCTCGAAAAAATTGAAGCAGACCCCGAATCGGAGGAGGTGAAGTCGGCCGAGCGTACCCTCTGGAAAAAAATTCAGCGTAAGACCCTGCAGGGACGCCGTACCGGTGTGGGTATCACAGCCGAGGGTGATATGCTGGCGGCACTGGGTATCCGTTACGGTACGGAAGAGGGTACCGATTTCTCGGAAAAGGTACATCGCGCCGTGGCACTCAATGCCTATCGTTCATCGGTGAACATGGCGAAGGAGCGTGGCGCCTTTGAGATATTCGATGCCGAAAGAGAGAAAAACAATCCCTTTATTAATCGGATCAAGGAGGCTGATTCACAGTTGTATGAGGATATGGTCAAATATGGTCGGCGCAACATTGCTTTGCTGACTATTGCCCCGACAGGGACCACCAGCCTGATGTCACAGACTACCTCCGGTATTGAGCCGGTATTTCTGCCGGTCTACACCCGCCGCCGCAAAGTGAATCCGAACGACAGGGATGTAAAGGTCGATTTTGTGGATGAGAATGGTGATTCCTGGGAAGAATATGTGGTGTTTCACCACAAGTTTGTAACCTGGATGGAAGCCCACGGTTATTCCACCACCAAGCGTTATACTCCGGAAGAGGTGGATGAGATGGTAGAGAAATCCCCCTATTACAAAGCAACCTCCAACGATGTGGACTGGCTGCAGAAGGTGAAGATGCAGGGTAGGGTGCAGAAGTGGGTGGATCATTCCATCAGCGTAACCATCAACCTGCCTTCCGATGTGTCTGAGGAGCTGGTCGGTGAATTGTACATGGAAGCCTGGAAGAGCGGCTGCAAGGGATGTACTGTCTATCGTGACGGATCGCGTGCAGGAGTACTCATCTCCAATGGTGAAGCCGAAAAGGAAGCGAAGGAGGCAAAAGATGACGACTGCTTCGAAATGCCGCAGATTGTTACCTCCCGTCCCATCGAACTGGATGCCGATGTGATCAAGTTCCAGAACAACAAGGAGCGGTGGATTGCCTTTATCGGTTTGCTGAATGGCCGTCCTTATGAGATCTTCACCGGTATCAACGATGAAGATGATGGCATCATGGTGCCGAAAAATGTTACCACGGGGAAAATCATCAAAGCGTATGACAACGACGGTCGGAAACATTACGACTTCCAGTTTCAGAACCGCCGTGGTTACAAAGTCACCATTGAGGGACTGGACGGGAAGTTCAATCCGGAGTTCTGGAACTATGCCAAGCTGATTTCTGGCGTGTTGCGTTATGGGATGCCCATCGATCAGGTAATCAAGCTGGTGTCGGGGCTGGAGCTCGACAGCGAGACCATCAACACCTGGAAGAACGGGGTGGAACGATCGTTGAAAAAATACCTGCCCAACGAAATGGAAGCCAAAGGGCAGAAATGTCCCGTCTGCGGACACGAGACCCTGGTTTACGAAGAGGGGTGTTTGAAATGCAGAAATTGTGGTGCTTCCAAATGCGGATGAGCTGTCTTTATAAAATTTTTAAACCAGCTTTCTCTTTTCTTTTAGCACATCAATCAGGACGGTCGCTTGCGACCGTTCTTTTTCTTTGAACCCGTAGAGCAGTGTTATGGTTTTATGCTCCTTTTCCAACTCTTTTATTTGTTGTAAAAGTTCCTTCTTATCATTTAGTTCCGTTCGATAGCGTTGATCGAACTCGTCCCATTTCTCCGGATCGTGGTGGTACCACTTTCGCAGTTCTGTGGAGGGAGCCACCTCTTTTAACCAGAGATCCACATGGGCATTCTCTTTCGACAAGCCGCGGGGCCATAACCGGTCTATCAATACCCGGTAACCGTCATCACCAGCCAACTGTTCATATACACGTTTGATTTGAATCATAATATTTACAATTTTAGCCGCGGTTTTCCCCGGCAGGTTTATCCATTTGTTACCCGGTTATAACGTATATAAGTGTGTTACAGTTCTATGCTGAAAGCAGATAAATTGGAACTCATTTCTCCCTGAGGTATCACTATTTCAAATAAACCAAATGCTCCATATAATTGTTTCATTCTGATGTACCCTGTATCTTGTCCCTGCGATGGGCTAATGTAATTGAGTACATTTCTTGTTGTAACGAGAATTCTATTGTTTAAAAGAGTTTAACATGCCACAGCTTCACAATCATGTTTCCAACCGGGAACTTAAAGCACGGATGCTCCAGGAAACGGAGACCCGTGTTACGATCTCATTCTATAAATATTTTCATATTGCCGATCCGCTGCAATTTCGTAATAACCTGTACATTCAATTCAATACCATCGGCGTGTTTGGCCGTGTGTATATTGCGAAGGAGGGAATAAACGGGCAAATCTCCGTGCCCGAAAGCAACATGGATACTTTCCGTGATATCTTGTATAACGCCGACCCTGCGCTGGACGGTATCCGCCTGAATGTGGCGGTGGACGACGACGGCAAATCATTCTGGGTGCTACGGATGAAAGTACGCGATAAAGTGGTTGCCGATGGGGTTGATGATCCGGCGTTCGACCCTTCCAGAACAGGAAAGTACCTCACTGCCAGGGAGTATAACGAGATCACCGGGCAACCCGGCACCATCGTGGTGGATATGCGCAATCATTACGAGTATGAGGTAGGGCATTTCGAAAACGCGATAGAGGTACCTTCTGATACCTTCCGGGAACAACTGCCCATGGCGGTCGACATGCTGAAAGAGCACAAGGATAAAAATATTGTGATGTATTGCACGGGCGGTATCCGGTGTGAGAAAGCGAGTGCCTACATGCTTCATCACGGGTTCAGGAACGTGTACCACGTGGAAGGCGGTATCATTGAATATGCCCGAAATGCAAGGACAGAGAACCTTCCCATGAAATTTATCGGAAAAAACTTCGTGTTCGACGAACGACTGGGAGAACGTATCTCGGAAGAGGTGATTGCCCATTGCCACCAGTGCGGCGCTCCTTGCGACACGCATACCAACTGTAAGAACGAAGGATGCCACCTCCTGTTTATCCAGTGCGACAAATGTGCTGCAGAGATGAATGGGTGCTGCTCCGACGAATGCAAGCAGGTATCTCTACTGCCAGAGGAAGAACGTGCCATATTGAGAAAGGGAGTTGCCCACGGGCAGATGATTTTCAATAAATCGAGAAACCATCCTCTGCGTATTGAACGACAGATTTCGGGATAAGTCAATTTGATTCGTTCCCTATTGACCCAATGCTCTATTTTATTTTCAGACTCTAAAGAAAACATTTTCTAAAGTGATATATTATGACAAAAATTAATTTTCCTACAGGCTTTCAGACAAAAGCAATTCATGCCGGAGAAGAACCTGATCCCAATAGCAAAGCTTCAACACCCAACATCGTGATGTCATCGACCTTTGTTACCGACGCCGACGCGGGATTTTCCGCAGAAGGGGTGGAAGAGGCGCGAGGTTGGACCTATACGCGTTGGGGCAATCCCACCCTTCACCAGCTCGAAGAGAAGCTTGCAGCGCTTGAGAATGCCGAAGACGCAGTTGTCTTTGCCAGCGGTATGGGTGCTATTACCGCCCTGTTATTTCATACATTGCAGGCAGGTGATCACGCGATCATAAGCGATGTGGCTTACGCGGCTTTGTCAGAAATGACGAATGACATGATTCCGAAGCTGGGCATTGCTATTTCCAAAGTAAACATGTCCGATGCCGATGCGATAAAAAAGACACTGACCCCGGAAACGAAACTTGTTTATATCGAAACCCCATGCAATCCTATTTTGCGTCTGACCGATATAAAAGAGGTGGCATCAATTGCTCATGAGGCTGGAGCCCTGCTTGCCGTTGACTCTACTTTTTCCACGCCGGCAGCTACGCGTCCCATGGAATTGGGTGCCGACTTTGTCATCCATTCGCTCACGAAATATCTCGGGGGACATGGAGATGCACTCGGGGGAGTGGTGGTAGGATCCCGTGTCAACATGACTCCACTCAGAAAGAAAACATCTTTGCGGTTGGGTGGGATAATGAGTCCGTTTAACGCTTGGCTGATCATGCGCGGTATCGCTACATTCCCACTTCGAATGAAAGCGCATGAGAAGAATGCCCTACAAGTCGCCCGATTTTTAGAGTCGCATCCGAAAGTAAAAAGGGTAATTTATCCCGGTCTCCCTTCTCATCCACAGCATGCGTTGGCAAAGGAACAAATGAATAATTTTTCCGGATTGCTCACCTTTCAGGTAGAGAACGGAAAGGAAGCAGCCCATCATTTTGCCAATCGGCTTCAGGTAATCCATTATGCCGTCTCCTTAGGCCATCACCGTTCTCTTATTTTCTATATGCCTTCAGCGGATTTGCTGGAGACTTCATTTAAACTTGCTACCGAGCAGCAGCTGGAGTCGTGGAGATTGTTTGCAGGTAAGGGATTGTTCCGCCTTTCCGTAGGATTGGAGGATGCCGAAGATATTATCACCGATTTAAAAATGGTGCTGGATGAACTATAAACAGGTGAACCCTAAGTAAGTGTCTATTCTCGTGTCTGTCTCGATGGTTTTTTGTAAATTTGCATCATGATGGACGACACATACAAAACGGTTGAGGGGCCTGCTGAGGGATATGTAAACGAAAAGAAAAGCAAGTTTCTCTCTTTTATCTTTCCGGTGAAGAACGCCGAAGAGGTAAAGGAGCTCGTGGATATGTACCGCAAAAAGTATTACGACGCACGGCATGTTTGCTGGGCATATATGCTTGGATGGGAGCGGGATGAATATCGCGTGAACGATGATGGCGAACCTTCGGGGACTGCGGGAAAACCCATACTGGGACAGATCAACTCGGCTGAGCTCACCGATGTGCTGATTCTGGTTGTGCGCTATTTCGGCGGTACGCTGCTCGGGACCGGCGGACTCATCAAAGCTTACAAGGAGGCTGCCGCCGATGCCATTACCAATGCTGCAGTTATGGAAAAGACGGTCGACGAGGTAATCGAAATTCATTTTGATTATATACTGCTCAACGACGTGATGCGCGTTTTGAAACAGTTCGAGACGGTACAATGGAAGCAGGATTTCAGGGAAACCTGCCGGATGACGCTGCAGATACGCCGTTCCCTTTCGACAAAACTGAAGGAGACGCTCTCGGCAATCTACGGCGTTGAGGTTAATCATTGCTGACTCCTGACTCCTGACTCTCGACCCCCGACCCCTGAAAAATACTTAATAAACAAGGATTTTCAAAAAAAAGTGTTGTTCCTTGTACAAAATTACTACTTTTGCACCCAAATTGGGGGATCGTACCCACATCATAAAATTGAAGAACAAGGATCGAATGGATAAAAACCTGGTCATCGTTGAGTCGCCTGCAAAAGCGAAAACAATTGAGAAGTTTCTCGGAAATGACTTTCATGTCATGTCCAGTTACGGGCATATCCGTGATTTGAAGAAAAAGGATTTCAGCATCGATATAGAGGATGGTTTCAAGCCTATTTATGAAGTACCGACCGATAAAAAGAAGGTGGTGACTGAACTGAAGGCGGCAGCCAAGAAGGCAGAGACAGTCTGGCTCGCTTCCGATGAGGACCGTGAAGGAGAAGCTATCTCATGGCACCTTTACGATACATTGGGGTTGAAAGAGGAAAATACCAAGCGGATTGTTTTTCACGAAATCACCAAGACAGCCATCCAGGAAGCCATCAAAAACCCGAGAAAGATCGATCAGAATCTGGTCGACGCCCAGCAAGCACGCCGTGTACTGGACCGTATTGTAGGTTTTGAACTTTCACCCGTACTCTGGCGAAAGATCAAACCCGCCCTTTCGGCTGGTCGTGTACAGTCGGTTGCCGTGCGGCTCATTGTCGAGCGCGAACGGGAGATACAACAGTTTACCTCTGAAGCAGCTTACCGGATTGTAGGCATCTTCACGAAAGAAGAAAACGGTCAGTTATACGAGATCAAAGCCGAATACAACAAACGGTTAAAGACCAAAACGGAGGCGCTGGCACTGCTGGAGAAGCTGAAGAGTTCAAACTTTACCATTGAAAATGTGACTACCCGACCGGCAAAAAAATCACCGGCAGCGCCTTTTACCACCTCCACACTGCAACAGGAGGCTTCACGCAAGCTGGGCTTCTCGGTGTCGCAGACCATGATGGTGGCACAGCGGCTGTATGAATCGGGAAAGATTACCTATATGCGTACCGACTCGGTGAATCTCTCGGGTCTGGCCATCGGAACGGCTAAGACAGAGATCATCGGACAATATGGTGAGAAGTACCACCAGGTACGTCAGTATACCACCAAGGCGAAAGGTGCCCAGGAGGCGCACGAAGCCATTCGTCCCACCTACATGAGTGAGCATGAAGTGTCGGGCACAGCGCAGGAGAAACGTCTTTATGAGCTGATCTGGAAGCGGACCATTGCTTCGCAGATGGCTGATGCCGAGCTGGAGCGTACCACGGCCAACATTGCCATATCGAATGCCGACGGTAGGTTTACGGCCAACGGTGAAGTAATCAAGTTCGATGGGTTCCTGCGGGTTTACCTGGAAGGAACCGATGATGAAAACGGAGAGAAGGACGAAGGGATGCTTCCTCCCATGAGACAGGGAGAGCAGCTGACCATGCTGGAGACTACCGCCACGGAACGTTTCACCCAACGACCTGCCCGCTATACGGAAGCTGCGCTGGTGCGCAAGATGGAGGAGCTGGGTATCGGGCGTCCCTCGACCTATGCACCCACCATCTCCACCATCATGAACCGTGAGTATGTGGAGAAAAGGAATGTGGAAGGGGAGGAGCGTACCTACAACATCCTTACGCTGAAGAAAGGCGTTGTCAAAGACAACGATAAAAAAGAAATCGCCGGTGCCGACAAGAACAAGCTGGTTCCTACCGACATTGGCACGGTGGTAAACGATTTTCTGGTGGAATACTTTCCTTCCATTGTCGATTATAACTTTACGGCCAAGGTAGAAAAAAACTTCGACAAGATTGCCGAAGGTAAGGCTCAGTGGAACAAGTCGATTGCCGATTTTTATAAAACATTTCACCCCATTGTGGAGGAGACGTCACAAATGCGCATCGAGCACAAGGTGGGCGAGCGGGTGCTGGGCACAGACCCCAAAACTAGTCGTCAGGTATCGGTAAAGATTGGCCGCTACGGCGCCATGGCGCAGATAGGTACACAGGAGGAAGAAGAAAAACCGCTGTTTGCCTCCCTGCAGAAAACGCAATCGCTTGAAACCATCACGCTGGAGGAGACATTAAAACTGTTTGAGCTTCCCAGGCACCTGGGTGAATTCAGGGAAAAAGAGGTCATTATCGGCGTAGGTCGCTTTGGACCTTACGTACGTCACGACAATAAATTTGTCTCACTACCCAAGGGAATGGATCCGTTGGAAATTACCCTGGAGGAATCCATTCAGCTGATCGAAGCAAAAGAACAAAAGGATCGGGAGAAACTGATTAAATCTTTTGAGGAAGAACCGGGATTGCAGGTGTTGAACGGCCGCTATGGGCCCTATATCACCTTTGAGAAATCGAATTACAAGATACCCAAAAAGATGATTCCAGCAGAGCTTACCCTCGAGGAGTGCCGGACCATCATTGCCGAAGCGGGTCAGGGTAAGACCGGAAAAGGGAAGACGGGGAAGAGCAGCAGCAAGGGGTCGGCCGGAAAGACCGAAACAACAAAGGCGACTGCCAAAAAGGATGCTGCGACGAAGTCAACTGCAAAAAAGAGTACGGCAAAGAAAACAACCGCAAAATCTACTGCACGCAAGAAGAGCGCTGCAGGAAAAACTGCAGCCAAAGAGCCGGCAACGAAGAAGCCGAAAGCATAGATCACATCATATATGCTGTAAATCATGGCGATGATTGCGCAGATAAGACCTACCACATATGCCGATTTGCCCGATGTAATGGCTGTTTATGCCATTGCACGGGAATCGATGTGCCGGGCCGGAAATGCCTCACAATGGGCCGGCGGCTATCCGGCAGAATCTTTTGTCACCGAAGAGATTGCCTCCGGACACAGCTTTGTTTGTGAAAATGAAGCAAAAGAGATTGTGGGTACATTTTGTCTGATCTTTGGCGATGATCCTACCTACGCACGGATTTACGATGGGGAGTGGCTGAACAATGAGCCCTACGCGACCGCGCATCGCATCGCTTCGTCGGGAAAGGAAAGAGGTGTCGCCAGATTCTGCATCGACTGGTGTTTTACCCGATATCCCAACATCCGCATCGACACCCATCGCGATAATCACATCATGCAACATATCATTACATCAATGGGATTCACCTACTGCGGTATTATCTTCGTCTCCAATGGTTCGGAACGATTGGCTTATCAGAAAATCGTGTAAACGGTGAGTTCGTGCACCGGCTCAAGAAAGAAATTACGCCGGATAAAGGAAGAGGCCTGCAATACCCGAGAGGACGATCAGCAGAATGGGATCCACCTTTTTCAGGGATGCCACCAGCACCACACCAAAGAGAATCCAGCTTTTGTAATCGATAAAATTATGGCCGTTCATCAGCATCAGGGCAGCTGAGGCGATGAGACCAATGATTGCCGGCTTCAGTACCGAAAGGGATGCTTGCATCCAGGGATTGCTTTTCAGGCGGAAGAAAAAGACGCAGACAATGGTCATGATTACCAGGGAGGGAAGGCTTACCGCCAGGGTGCAGATGGCAGAACCAAATATACCATAACCTTGCGCATATCCCATCTCTGTGACGGCAGTATAGCCGATATAGGTGGCCGAATTAAAGGCGATGGGCCCCGGCGTTGTCTGGGAGATGGCCACGATGTCGGTGAAGTCGCTGACAGATATCCATCCATGCACATCCACCACCTCCTGCTGTATCAACGGCAGCATGGCATAGCCGCCGCCAAAACCAAAAACGCCGATTTTGAGAAACGTGAGAAATAACGAGATGTAGAGATCGGTCAGTTCCATCTATTTTTTCATTGTTTGCCTTGTGAAGAGATAATGGCTTATTCCCAGCAGAATGGCAGCCAGGATCACGTAGACGGGCGATATCTTCAGCAGCCATACCGACAAGGCCACTGTCAGCGGGATCCATATATTTTTCAGGTTGACTCCTGCGGACTTCCCCAGCCCCAGCAAGGGCGCTGCAATCAGTGCCACCACCGCGGGACGTATACCCTTGAAGATGCGTTCAATCACCGGATTTTCCTTAAACTGGGTGAAAACGATGGCTATGAGCAGGATGATAATAAAAGAGGGCAGGATGATGCCGGCACCGGAAAAGAGGCTCCCTTTGAATCCGAGCCGTTTATTTCCCACAAAGAGCGCCGTATTCAGGGAGATGGGGCCGGGCATCGACTGGGCGATGGCCAGCATATCCATAAACTCATTGTCGTCGAGCCACAGTTTCTTTTCAACCACTTCCCTGCGGATCAGTGGTATCATTGCATAGCCGCCACCAAACGTGAAGGCGCCGATCTTAAAAAAAACCAGGAATAATTCCCAATATTGTCTGCCTGTGCTCATTGTCGCTGTGTCACAAAAATGAAAGCAGATTGCAAAGTCGGTATAAACTATTGCCAATCTGCTTTCTATAAGAAGCCGCACCGGTGGAATAAGACGAAACTCCGTATGACAGGATTTGAGTGTCGTGATATCTTTGTAATCCGCTGTTCGTCCGAAGACGAATCCCGAAGGCTGCGGCCCGCCATTGATATCAAAAACGTGTCTCGGTTTATAAAATGTAATTGATGAGTTTCCCAATCGACCAATGCGGCAGTAACTCACTCATTTTATATTTCCAAAGATAAAACGGATAAATGAAATCTCCAAATAATTTACCCTGTTTTTTTCGATGTTAACACTCCCGGAGCCGATTATTTTGATTATTTCTCCGCATACACAGCGTATCATCGCCTCAGTTTTGTGCCAGTATGCTGCTGATTTCCTCGTCGGTTACCTCGTGGTTGGTCAGGTCTCCTGCAAGATACTGATCATAGGCACTCATGTCGATGAGTCCATGACCCGACAGGTTGAAAAGGATTACCTTGCTCTTTCCTTCCTCCTTCGCCTGATTTGCTTCGCGGATGGCGGCAGCAATGGCGTGTGTGGATTCCGGTGCAGGCACAATACCTTCAGTCTGGGCAAAGAGAACACCTGCTTCAAAGGTCTCCAGTTGCTTGATGGCAGTAGCTTCCAGCAGCCCGTCCTTGAGCAGTTGGCTCACGATGCTTCCGGCACCATGGTAGCGGAGTCCGCCTGCATGAATGTTGGCCGGTGCAAACTTGTGTCCCAGTGTGAACATGGGGATCAGCGGCGTATAGCCAGTTTCGTCACCAAAATCGTACTGGAACCGTCCACGGGTAAGCTTGGGACACGACGCCGGTTCGGCGGCCACGAAACGGGTATTTTTTTTACCAAGCATGTTGTGACGCAGGAAGGGGAAAGTGATGCCCGAGAAATTGGATCCACCGCCGAAACATCCGATGACCACGTCGGGATACTCTCCCGCCATCTCCATCTGCTTCTCTGCTTCCAGTCCGATGATGGTCTGGTGCAGCGCCACATGGTTCAGTACGCTTCCCAGGGTGTACTTGCAATTGGGTGTCTGCATGGCCAGCTCAATGGCTTCGGAGATCGCAGTGCCCAGGCTGCCCTGGTAGTTGGGATGATCGGTAATGATCTTCCGGCCTGCCTTGGTGGACATGCTGGGTGAAGCGATCACCTGTGCTCCCCAGGTCTGCATGAGCGAACGGCGGTAGGGTTTTTGTTCGTAGCTTATTTTTACCATATATACTGCCAGCTCCAGTCCGAATGTCTTTGCGGCAAAGGCCAGGGCAGTACCCCACTGTCCGGCACCTGTCTCGGTGGTGATGTTGGTCGTCCCGTCCATCTTATTATAATATGCCTGAGGCAATGCCGAGTTTAGCTTGTGTGAACCGACAGGACTCACACTCTCATTCTTGAAGTAGATGTGTGCCGGTGTGTCGAGTGCTTTTTCGAGTCCTGTAGCACGCACCAGTGGCGTGGGACGGTAGATCTTGTATTTCTCCCGCACCTCTTCCGGTATGTCGATCCATGCGTCGGTCTGGTTGACCTCCTGCCGCGACAGCTCTTCAGCAAAAAGGGGATAAAGGTCTTCTGCCTTTAGCGGCTCCTTCGTCTGTGGATTCAGCATGGGCTGTGGCTTGTTCTTCATATCTGCCGTGATGTTATACCACTGTGTGGGGATGTCGGCTTCCTGCAGCATGAATTTTTTTCTTTTTTCCATCGTTCTATATGTTTTATTTGTATTTGATACTTTCGTTGTTTGTTGTTTGATATTTCTTCGGCTGCATCTTCTAAGCGACCCGTTCACGATTTACAGGCTATCTGATAAGAAGTCGTTACGCTTACTTATCAGATTACGCCTGTTGTATCGAACGGGTACCCCGCTTATAAGCTGAGGTCTTAAAATATCAAACATACATCCCTCCATCAGACAATGCGGGGAAGGTTGTTCAGCCGGATATTTTCCTCCACGATGGCATCGATCACCGCCACCGCCACCATATTTACGATGTCGCGCACGGGCGTTTCCACGTCGAGGATGTGCACCGGCTTGTTCAGACCCATCTGAATGGGGCCGATGATGTCATTCAGTCCGGTCTCCTTCAGCAGCTTGTAGGATGCGTTTGCCGAACTGAGGTTGGGAAATACAAGGGTGTTTACCTCTTTGTCGCCCAGCCTGGTAAACGGATATTTTTTGTTGCGCAATTCCTTGTTGAGGGCATAGTTGACCTGCATCTCTCCGTCTACCACCATATCGGGATACCGTTCGTGCAGTGTTTCCACTACCTGGTGCACGCTGGCAGGGCTTCCCTCCTTGTCGGCTCCAAAGTTGGAGTAGGAGAGCATGGCAATGACCGGATCGAAGTTGAAGAACTTGACGGTTGCGTTGGCCAGCCGGGCAATGTCGATCAGCGCTTCGGTATCGGGGTGGCGGTTGAACAACGTGTCTGCCAGAAAAAGCATTCCCTTTTTGGTGTTCACGATGTGCATGGCGCCAATGTGGTTCAGTCCGTCGCGGATGCCGATCACCTCTTTGGCAATGGCAGTGGTGTCGGCATACTTGCTGAAGACGCCGGTGATCATGGCATCGGCCTCACCAGTCTCCACCATCATCATGCCGAAATAGTTGCGCTCGAACATCTTCTCCGACGCTTCCCCGAAGGTCATCCCCTCCCGGTTGCGTTTTTCGGTGAGGATCTGTGCATAGCGTGTGCGTCGTTCCTCTTCGCGGTCGTGACGCAGGTTCACGATCTCTATTCCTTCGAGGCTGATCTGGTTCTCCCGTGCCACGTTGGCAATTTTCTCCTCGTTGCCCAACAATACAGGATGGCAGATACCTTCCGCGCGGGCTGTTTCGGCGGCTTTAAGCATGTTCAGATGGTTGGTCTCGGAGAAGACCACGCGCTTGGGATTCTGGCGCGCCATCTCGTAGAGGCGGCGGATCATCTTGTTATCCATTCCCATCAGATCGCGCAGCTTGTGATCATACTCATCCCAGTCGGTAATCGGCTTGCGCGCCACACCCGATGCCATGGCAGCCCTTGCCACTGCGGGGGCTACCGTGGTGAGCAGGCGCGGGTCGAGCGGCTTGGGGATGATATACTCTTTTCCAAAACGCAGTTTCTTGACGCTGTAGGCCGCATTCACTACATCGGGAACCGCCTTCTTCGTCAGCTCTGCCAGGGCATAGACCGTGGCGATCTTCATCTCTTCGTTGATGCTGGTAGCCTGCACATCCAGCGCACCGCGAAAAATATAGGGGAAACCGAGTACGTTGTTTATCTGGTTGGGATAGTCGGAACGGCCTGTGGCGAAGATGATATCCTCTCGCGATGCCATGGCCAGTTCATAGGAAATCTCGGGATTCGGGTTGGCCAGCGCGAAGACGATGGGATTCGAATTCATTGACTGCAGCATCTCCTGGGTGAGCACATCGGCCACGGAGAGGCCCAGAAACACGTCGGCATCTTTGAGCGCCTCTTCCAGCGTGGTGATGTTCCTGCTGGTGGCGAAAGGTTTTTTGCGGTCGTTCAGGTCGGTCCGCGCGGTGTTGATCACTCCCTTGGAGTCGACCATCACGATATTTTCAAGCTTTGCTCCCAGCGCCATGTATAGTTTGGTGCAGGAGTTGGCGGCAGCGCCGGCGCCATTTACCACGATGCGGATGTCTTCAATCTTCTTTCCGGTGATATCCAGCGCGTTGAGCAGACCGCAGGCAGAGATGATGGCTGTGCCATGCTGGTCGTCGTGCATGATGGGAATATCCAGCTCATTCTTCAGTCGCTCTTCAATCTCAAAGCATTGTGGTGCCTTGATATCTTCCAGGTTGATACCTCCGAAGGTGGGCGCAATGGCTTTGACCACCTGGATGAACTTTTCCGGGTCTTTTTCGTCCACTTCGATGTCGAATACGTCGATGCCTGCAAAGATCTTGAAAAGCAGTCCTTTGCCTTCCATGACCGGCTTGCCGGCCAGGGCGCCGATATCGCCCAGACCCAATACGGCGGTACCGTTGGAGATGACTGCCACCAGGTTGCCTTTTGAGGTATAATTGTACGCATCCTGCGGATCTTTTTCGATTTCCAGGCAGGGTGATGCTACTCCGGGCGAGTAAGCAAGAGAGAGGTCGCGCTGTGAACTATAAGGTTTGGTTGGTACGACTTCAATTTTTCCGGGACGCCCCTGCGCATGATAGGCAAGTGCGTCTTCACGTAGTTTGTTATTAGCCATTTTGATTTTAATTGTGCAGTATAAATGAGAGTTTGCACAAAATTATAAAATAAATGCGACAGATTATAATTTTATTGTGCTTCCTTCACGATCTCCTTCATAAAGTGATAGAGATCGGCTATTTGTGCAAAATCGTCCATCAGTTGCAGTGCAAGGGCCTCACTGTAGATACGCTGATCAGACAGCGGAATGGTTTTTATTACGTAGACACTCTTCCGCTGTATCCAGGGCTGGTAGAAGTCGGGCAGGCTGTTGGGCAGGGGACGTTTATAGGGTTCGCCGCCTACTTCAAATCCTGCATTGAGTGCTTTCTGCGCCATCACTTTGAATGATTCGCGACTGTAGTCTACCTCTTCCCGGAAAACATCCATGATCTTTCGCTTGGGCATGAACAACCCCATTCCCATCATAAAGTGTTCGTCGCTGAGTTCGACAAAATAACCGGGAAAGTTTTCCCAATGTGTAGTGGCTTGCTGAAAATTGAGCCACATGGAAGTTTTATAAGGATCTTTATTGGGAGAAAAGCGGATGTCGCGATAGATGCGTGAGAGCATCTTCGCCGGGCGGAGCTCAAACTGCGGGTCAATGTTGTACATGGCCGGAGAAAGCATCACTGCCAGAGCCCGGAAAGGTTGCAGCAATGCTTCCTCGTAGATATGCTTCCGCTCGTTGAACCATTCGCGGTAGTTATTCTCCTTCAGTTCCTTCAGGAATAAAACGCTGTCGGGCATGAAGCCGGAAAAATCTTTGATCAGTTCCATTCAGTCGATAATCTGGTATGATTCAGCAGCGAGATAGTATGTTTTTTCTGCTATTTGTTCTGTTTCACATATGTTTCCATCTTCACCGTGGGCGTGTGCGGCAGGGCTGTTTGCACCGGTTTCTTCTTCCATCACTGTTCCACGAACCCGTACTTTCTTGTCCACAATTGCCGGATCAAATTTGCCCAGGGCAGCTCCTGATTCGGCCCGCACTGTTTTTTCTTCATCGATGCCTTTCAGGAAAAGTTTCATGCCACTTTTGCTGCATACATGGGTGCAGAGACCCTCCACAACGACGGTTTTACCAACCAGTGATGTGGCATTGGTCAGGAGTTCATCCACATTCAACGGTTTGGATTTGTTGTTTCCGGCGCATCCGGCGGACAACAGAACTATTGTTGCCAGAATAACAATAATTGAGAAAGAGATGTTTTTGTACATACGATTTAATTTTTTTTGGTTTCAAACTTGCCGTGGTATTTAACTATGGGAAAATATCATCTGAATTTGTTTTTTTTCGGATCTTATGATACATTTACGGTCAAAGATAAATATTTTTCAGGTTAAGAGGAAAATAAGGGTTTGTTTAAAGGAAAAAAAAGTTTATTCGTCGGGAAAAAAAGCTGCGTTCATCGATTTATTATTGTACTCACCGCTGTTGAGTGCGTACATTTGCAAAAATTCTAAATTGCATTTATATGGAAAGTAATTCAAACGTTTCATTTCATCATTCTCCCAAATCGAAAGGAGTTGTTTTCGGCTTACTGCTGATTATTGCCGGATTTCTTTTCCTGTCATTCAACTTCGGATGGATTGATGCGGGCCTCAGACCGATCCTTTTTTCATGGCCGATGATTTTTGTACTTTTTTCAATCATCAATTTTGCGAAAAGGGATTATTCATTGGGTATTATATTTCTGATCCTGGGTCTCTTTTTTCTGGTTCCCCGTATCGCAACAGCTTACCCGGGTTACATTCCTGGTGTTGATCCCGATTTCTCGCACACCTTCTGGCCTGTTTTGCTTATCCTGCTCGGTGTGATCATGGTGTTTCGGGTAGGCAATTGCAGGCACGAAAAAAAATGCAATTATCATCGCATGGAATCCGACGTGATCGAAAATGTAACCGGGAGAATAGAGAAGAATGTGTTGTTCGGTGGCTCAGAGAGTATTTTTCTCGATCCTGTTTTTAACGGTGGCGAGATCCATGCCACTTTTGGTGGAGTTGTACTCGATCTGCGTAAGACCACGCTGCCGGAAGGAGAGACCTGTCTCGATATCGATGCCACTTTTGGCGGAGTGGAACTTTACATTCCCGGTGACTGGTTGATTGAAACACGGTTCCATACCGTATTGGGAGGTGTTGAGGATAAGCGGCTGGTTTCGCAGCCCGATTATTCGAGAAGATTGATCCTGACGGGAAATCTCACTTTCGGAGGATGTGAAATCCGGTAAAAGAGGACAGAAAGATAATCCAACACAGGAACAAGAATGAAAATCTCCCTGACTTACATACCCTTGCGATTGTTTCCGGCAATCACACTGGTTGTGTTTTACACGTTGATGCAGGCGCTGGCTTTTTATCCCCTTGTCTCATTCCAGTTTAGTTTACTCTTGCTGAAAAGCTTTGTCGATGCGTTCATTCTAATTGGTATGGGATGGCTGCTGAGCATCGTTGTTCCATCTTCCAATTATGTGAAACTGGGTGCATACCAGCGGTTTATAAACTATTTTGCTATTGGTATTCTGTTCGTGGTTCTCTGGGTGAGCATGGGATTACTGACTTCCTGGCTTTTCTTTGGTCAGACGTACGTCACTGAGATTAAAAGACTGCTTCCTATTGACGCATTCATCGGATCGCTGTTGTACGTGATTTTCGCCCTGATGATTCATATGCAAATCATAAAAAGGGAAGGTGAGCCCGAGGAGGACCCGATTGACCGTGACCAGGATGACATAGCTGCACTACCGCTCTCTGTAAGTGAAAACCCACAGGAGAGTGAGCTGGAGCGGGTGGCAGTAAAAGTAGGACAAAAGATCCATGTGATTCTTGTGCCAGATATTCTTTACATCCAGTCAGACGGTGATTATGTACAAATTGTAACCGATCAGCACGCTTATATGAAGGAAGAGACGATGAAGTATTTTGAGACCAGTCTGCCACAATCCCGATTCGTGCGGGTGCACCGCTCTTATATTGTCAACGTGGAAAAAATATTACGCATCGAGCTCTACGAGAAACAGAGCCAGATGCTTACACTTAAAAATGGAGATAAAATCAGGGCTAGTGTATCGGGCTATAAAGCATTGCGGTTGATATTGAATCTGTGATTCATACTTAAAAATATAATACTCTGTATGTTATAATCAATGTGTAGAATTCGTCATAAAATCTTAATGTAAAGTATGTTAAAACCGGGAAAACTAATATGATGTTTCCAGTTTTCTGTTTTACCTTTGTGCTTTATTAAATGCGCTTCATGGAGATTAAAGAAAGAATCATTGCAAAGGCGGGAGACCTCTTCTTCCAGTATGGGATAAAAGTGTTTCGATGGATGAACTGGCTTCTTCGCTGGGTATCTCAAAAAGAACCATCTACGAAAATTTTAAGGATAAGGAAGAGATACTGTCCTCCTTGCTTGTCAGTCTCAGGGATGAACGAAGGAAGGTTTTCGACTCGCTGATATCCGATAAAAACAATGTGGTGGAAATATTTATAAAAATAATCGAGATACAGCAATCCTCACCGATCTGCAATGTGAAATTTTTCGAAGACATACAAAAGTATTATCCCCGGGCCAATCGGAATATTGAGGCTGATAAAGAAAAAAACAAGGAGTTTCTGGTTAAGTTTCTACAGAAGGGTATTGAACAGGGATACATCAGGGAAGACCTGAACGTGGAAGTCACTGCATTCCTGGTTGAACAAAGTACCTACATTTACATTCGTGCTACCTCTCTTGAAAAGCCTCTGTTTACTTTCTCAGAACTTTTTTATACAATGATGATCAACTTTGTACGCGGGATTCTGACCGAAAAAGGAATAAAAATTATTGATGCTTATTTAGAACAGCAAAAAGCTAAAAATTAAATACAAAATGAAGAAAGAGATGAATAAACCACAAATAGTCACGCGCTTCGTGCTGTTATTGCTCAGCCTCACGGCCACATCTACCTTGTGGGCTCAGCAGCCCGACAGCTTGCGTATCGACCTGCCCACGGCGCTGGATATCGCCCTGAGCGAGAATCCTACGGTGAAGGTGGCCGATATGGAGATCACCAAGAAACAGTACGCTAAAAAATCGGCTTACGGTGCACTACTGCCGCAGCTCGACGTCATCGGTCAATATCAAAGGGCCGTAAAGCGTCAGACTGTCTACTTCGACGAAGGCTTTGGATTCGGCGGTGAAGTGGATCCTACGCAATACACCCCCGAAGAGCTGAAGATCATGGAGGTGGTTGGCAAGATGTTTGGTGGGGGCGATAGTTCGGAGTCGTCAGAAGAAGGAATACAGATGGGACGTTTCAACGTCTGGTCGGCCGGCCTCAATGTGAGCCTTCCCATTGTGATGCCCTCCCTCTGGAAGAACATACAAATGAGCGAAGTGGATATCCGGCTGGCTATGGAGAAGGCTCGCTCGTCTCGAATCGATCTGGTAAACCAGGTAAAAAAATCCTACTTCAGTCTGTTGCTTGCACAGGACAGCTATGCGGTATTGAGGAAAACCTACGAGACCGATTCCATCAACCTCGAAAATATCCGTAACCGCTTTAATCAGGGTGTGGTGGCCGAGTACGATGTAATCACCGCCGACGTGCGGCTGAAGAGCCTGATTCCCAATATCCTGCAGTCGGAGAACATGATGAAGATTGCAGAACTGCAACTGAAGATGCTGATGGGTGTAGACGGTGATATGCCGCTGAAAGTGACGGGCTCGCTCGACGAATATAAGGCAACTATGTTTGATGCCATCATTCCGGCCGATACCTCGCTCATCAACAACAGCGACATCAAACAGTTCGATCTCCAGGCGGAACAGGCAAAAAATGCGTTCGAGATGCAGAAGCTCCAGTTCTCTCCCACGTTGGTTACCAGCTTCAACTGGACCTACATGAGTCAGAATAACGACTTCCGGTTCAGTAACTACCGCTGGGATCCCTATTCCATGCTGGGTGTGACACTGCAGATTCCCATCTTCAACGGGGGGCAGCGTTATCACAACCTGAAACAGTCGGAAGTACAGCTCTTCCAGTTGCGTGAGCAGCGCAAGGATGTTGAACGTGGACTGAAGCTATCAATCAAGAACAATTATGACCTGATCAACAAAAATATTGAACAGGTGGTGGCTACACAGTCCTCCGTGGCCCAGGCCCGCAAGGGACATGAGATCACGCTGAAGCGATATGAGACCGGTATGGGCACCATTGTGGATGTGAATGCGGCAGCACTGGCTGTACTGAACGCCGAGCTGCAGTACCGGAACGCCATCTACGACTACCTGTCGGCAAAATCGGACCTGGAAAAGGTGCTTGGATATGATATTGCGCCGGTTGAGGAGAATTGATGGAAGACACAAGACAAAAATGATTGATAAACCCAATTAAAACAACATACAGATAATCATATGAGACAAAACAGCTTATTGAGAATTACTCCTTTATTGGCAGCAGCATTGCTTGCTTCCTGCGGGGGATCAGATCGTGGCGCGAGTTCCGAAAATGAAGCGGCACAAACAAAAAAGGTGCGTGTGGAAACGGTGCAGGTAGTACCGGTAAGTCAGGATGCCACCTTTACTGCGACGGTGGAGGCCGACAAGGTAAATAATATTGCCCCCGCCATGGGAGGACGCATCCGCAAAATTTACGTCGATGTAGGCTCCCCGGTACGGCAGGGCCAGGCAGTAGTTGCCATGGATGCAGCTACCTTCTCCCAGCAGGAAACGCAGGTCGCTACCCTGAAAAGAGACTATGAACGCTATAAAGAACTTTTTGAGGTTGGTGGCATCTCCAAACAGCAGCTCGACCAGGCTAAAACGCAACTCGATGTAGCTGAGACAGCGCTGGGCAACCTGGGTGAGAACACCACCCTCACCAGCCCCGTTAGCGGCGTGGTGACGGCCCGCAACTACGATCCGGGCGATGTGGCGGGACAGCTGCCCATTCTCACCATTGAGACCATGAACCCCGTGAAGGTGAAGGTCAATGTGTCCGAGTCGTTCTACAGCCGTGTTGAAAAGGGTATGACGGTGGAGGTGCAGGCCGATGCACTCGGCAGTGAGACCTTCGAAGGCAAGGTCTCACTCATCTATCCCACGCTCGACCCGGTTTCGCATACCTTTCCCGTAGAGATCACCGTAGGCAATGCCAACCAGCGCCTGCGCCCCGGTATGTTTGCCCGTGTGAAAATGAATTTTGGCACCCACGACCGTCCGCTCCTGAGCGACAGGTCCGTATTGAAACAGGTGGGCTCTAACGACCGCTATGTCTTCGTAGAGAAAGACGGTAAGGCTGTTTACACGCTTGTACAACTGGGTGTACGCCTCGAGGACAAATATGAGATCGTATCCGGACTGCAAGCCGGCGACAGGGTGATCGTACAGGGCCAGTCGGGTCTGGTAGACGGCACAGCGGTCGAAGTGATAGAATAATTCGCGTACACAGTACGAAGTGAAGTGATTGAGAACTGTATAAATAAAAGATTTTATGAAGATATATGAATCCGCGGTGAAAAATCCCGTGGGGACATCATTGATATTTATTGGTGTTGTCTTAATCGGGCTCATGTTTTACAAGCAGCTACCCATCGACCTCTATCCGAACATCGACCTGAACATGGTATCCGTCATGACCACCTATTCCGGTGCAGGCGCACAGGACGTGGAAGAAAACGTGACCCGGCCGCTGGAAGATGTACTGAACACGACCGAGAAGCTGAAGGAGATCACCTCCGAGTCGCGCGACGGGATGTCGATGATCATGCTGGAGTTCGACTTTGGCACCGATATGAATGCGGTGATGAACGATGTGCGTGACAAGGTGGGTCTGGTGTCGGGCTTCCTGCCCGAGGGTACCGAAGACCCGATCCTCCTGAAGTTCAGCTCCGACATGATCCCGGTGGTCATTCTTTCGGCTACTGCCGAAGAGAGTGCCGGTGCCCTCTACAAGATACTCGACGAGCAGGTGGCCAATCCGCTCAACCGGGTATCGGGTGTAGGAACAGTCTCAGTAGCCGGTGCCCCCGAAAGGGAGATACAGGTGAATGTGGTTCCTGCCAAGCTCGAAGCATATAACATCTCGTTGGAACAGATAGCCCAGGTCATTGCTGCCGAAAATGTGAATGTACCTGCGGGTGATTTCGACATCGGTTCCCAGACCTACATGTTGCGTCTGGAAGGGGAGTTTAGAAACAGCCGCGACCTCAACAATGTGGTCATTGGCAACAGTGGGGGCAAAACCGTCTACCTGCGCGATGTGGCGTCGGTGAACGACACCCTCCAGAGCCGTGTGCAGGAAAACTATACCAATGGCAGGCGCAGTGCCACCATCGTGGTGCAGAAGCAGTCGGGGGCCAACACGGTAGCCATTGCCGATGCGGTGCACGCACAGCTACCCGAATTGCAGAAGAACCTGCCGCCCGACATTCAGATTGAGACCGTGATGGACACCTCCGATTATATCAAGGTATCTATCAATAGCTTGCTGGAAACCATCCTGCTGGCGCTGATCATCGTGGGACTCGTGGTGCTGTTCTTCCTGGGACGCTGGCGTGCCACCATCATCATCATGGTGACGATCCCCATCTCGCTGATCGGGTCGTTCATCTACCTCTATCTCACCGGGAACACCATCAACATCATCTCGCTCTCGGCGCTTTCCATCACCATCGGTATGGTGGTGGACGATGCCATCGTGGTACTTGAAAACATCACCACCCACATTGAGCGGGGAAGCCGATCCAAGCAGGCTGCCATTTACGGAACGGAAGAGGTCTCACTTTCCGTCATCGCCTCCACGCTGACCATCGTCGCGGTATTCCTGCCGATGACCATGGTGGGTGGTTTTGCCGGTGTGATGTTCAAACAGCTGGGATGGATGGTGACCATCATCATCTCGCTCTCACTGATCATCGCCCTGACACTCACGCCCATGATGAGTGCAAAAATGATGCGAGCCAATAAAAATAAGAAACTGTCGTATTTCGACCGCTGGTATAACAAAAATATCCTTCCTCTGCTTAACCGGCTGGACCATGGCTACGCGCGCCTGGTCAACAGGGTAGCAAGGAGGCGGAAGGTAACCATCTGGGTGATCATCCTGATCTTTGGGGTGAGTGTGGGCATCAGTGCCGTCACCCTCAAAACCGAATTTATGCCTGCTTCCGACAACAACACCATTGGATTGACCGTGGAGATGCCTACCGGTACCCGCATGGAGGTGGCCCGCGAAACAGGTCAGCTTATTGCCGAAAATATGCGGGAGAAATATCCCGAGATCGAGATCATCTCGCTCAGCGTGGGTGCTGCAGGAGAAGACGACACCTGGGCTGCCATGCAGGACAATGCCTCCAACATCATCAGTTACCAGCTGCGGTTGACTGAGGCCAAGAACAGAAAAAAGACCATCTTCGATATATCGGACGAGATGCGTGAAGATCTTTCTCAGATGCCGGAGCTGCACCGTTTTCAGGTATTGCCTGGTGGCGGGGGTATGGGGATGACTGCCGGCAGCAATGTGACGGTGGAGATTTTCGGTTATAGCTTTGCCGATACCGATCAGATGGCTGAAGAGTTGAGGCAGAAGCTACAGGACGTGAAGGGACTCAGGGATATTACGGTTTCCCGCAAGGAATATCGCATGGAATACCAGATACAGTTCGACCGGGAGAAGATGGCTTTGAACGGGCTCAACATGAGTACCGTCGCCAATGCGGTGCGTAACAGGATCAACGGACTCACCATGTCTCGTTTTCGCGAAGATGGGGAGGAATATAATATCCGGGTGCGTTTTGAAGAACAGTACCGTAAGTCCATCGAAGACATAGAGAATATCATTGTTTATAACGCCATGGGCACCGGTGTGCGGGTGCGCGACCTGGGTAAGGTGGTGGAATCATCCACGCTGCCCCAGATCGACCGGCAGGACCGCGAACGTATTGTCAGCGTTTCCGGAACGCTCTATGGCCGCGCGCTGAGCGATGTGGTGGAAGATGTAAATGTAATTATCGACGGTATCAGTCCGCCTCCGGGTGTGCAGGTAGAGATGAGTGGTACGCTGGAAGATCAGCAGGAATCATTCGCCGATCTGTCGTTGCTGTTGCTCATCGTCTCTCTTCTGGTCTACATTGTACTGGCCTCTCAATTTGAGTCGCTCACCTATCCGTTTATGATTATCCTGACCATTCCCTTTGCCTTCACGGGTTCCATCCTATTGCTTGCCATCACGGGAGAGCCGCTTGGCATCATGGGTTTTGTGGGAATGATCATGCTCGTGGGTATGGTGGTGAAAAACGCCATCGTACTCATCGACTACATTAACCTGAACAGGGAGAGAGGCATGTCCATCATTACCGCCGTAATCCATGGCGGCCGTTCAAGGCTTCGTCCGGTACTGATGACCACACTCACCACTATCCTGGGTATGATTCCGCTGGCCATTGGCACGGGACAGGGTTCGGAGATGTGGCAGACACTCGGTATCGCCATTATTGGCGGGATGACTTTCTCCACCATCATCACCCTGATTCTTATTCCGGCACTTTATTCCTCCATGGCAGGCTACGGTGTTCGTCGCAGGCGCCGCAAGCACCGTGCAGTGCTGGTGGAAAGCGGGAATTAAACAAATAGAAAATATAGTCTTAATTGTATGAAAGCAGTAATGATCGTTTTAGACCAGGCACACTACGACAAGATCGTGGATGACCTGAGTTCCATGAATATCCGGGGCTTTACTTCCTGGAAAGAGGTTTTCGGAAAAGGAAGTAAAGATGGCTACCCGCACTATGGTTCACATGCATGGCCTTCGGTGAACAATGCCATCCTCACGATGGTGGAGGATGACAAGGTATCGGTACTCCTGAAGTATCTGAAAGAGCTGGATGCAGATTCCTCCAACCTGGGACTGCGTGCCTTCGTGTGGCATGTGGAGGATATGATCTGAAAGAAACAGATTTATTTGGGGGCGTAGCCGGGAGGTGTCGCCCCCTTTAAGAAAAATATAGATAATGAAACAGAAGACAATAAAAGAATCGTTTTCTCTCAATGGAAAAGGACTGCACAGTGGATTAAAAACAACCATCACCTTTCACCCGGCACCGGTAGATTCCGGTTACAGCATTAAGCGGGTCGATATGGCCGGTAAGCCTGTGATCGCTGCCCTGGCAGAAAATGTGAAGCATACCCAGCGGTGTACCCTCCTGTCGGTCGACGGCGTGGAGGTGGCCACCATAGAGCATGCGCTGGCGGCACTCTATGGATGCGATATCGACAACTGCCTGATTGAAATCGATTCACCCGAGTTTCCCATTCTCGATGGGAGCTCCATTGCATATGTAGAACAGATTCAGCGGGTGGGAGTGACAGTGCAGGCCAAGGAGCGACTCTACCTGGAGGTGGAGGAGCCCATCGAGTATCTGGATGCCGAAACGGGTTCCTACCTCAAGCTGCTGCCTTCCGATGAATTTGCGGTAGAGGTGCAGATAGCCTTCGACTCGGCGGTGCTGCCGGTGCAGCATGCGACGCTGGAGCATCTCTCCGACTTTGTTGGAGAGATATCCATGTGTCGTACCTTTGTGTTCATCAAGGAGATCGAGCAGCTTCTTAAGCACGGGCTGATCAAGGGGGGCGACCTGAATAACGCCATCGTGATCAACGATCAGCTGATCGAGCAACAGGAAATAGACCGGCTGGCCGATATCATGGGTATCGAGCGTAAAAATATAAATAAGATGGGTTATGTGATGAACAAGCCGCTTGTGTATGTCAACGAGCCGGCACGCCACAAGCTGCTGGATGTGATCGGTGATGTGGCCCTTGTGGGGAGGTTCATCAAGGGGAAGATCATCGCATACCGCCCGGGTCACCGTGTGAACAATCTGTTTGCAAGAAAGATTGTGGAGCAGATGGAAACAGAATCTGTATTTGAGATGCGTGAGAAAAGGGTGTTGGTTTAGACCACACCCTTTTTTCCTGTTGTATGAACTGACCGGTGTCGAGCAGGTTCATAAAAAATGCTGTGAAAAGGACGGGAGATCAGTGTCGTTTTATTGATGTAGCCTGGCTTTACAAGCCGATAAATCTTTCAAAATCGGAATGGCTGACCACAGTGGTCGTGTGGTTGGGGTAGGCACTCCGGACCCTTGTCCATGCGCATTTCCGGTATGGAGAAATTGCTGATAAGTACATTGCGAATACCATTATCATAAAAATAGTATTTCTTTCCTTTTTTTATTTCATTGCGGAGATTACGACTGAAAGCCGGTAGTTTAAAAATAATGAAAGCCTTCTCGAAAATATCAAGGTATTTTTCCACTGTAGCTGTATCAATGTTTCCTACAGTTATTGCGAGTTCATTATAACTTACTTCGCTGCCAACCTGAAATGCCAGTGCACGCAGCAATTTCTCAATGTGTACCGGTTTTCTGATGCCTTCCAGCTGCATAATATCTTTATAGAGATAGCTATTTGCGATTTCAAGAAGTATTTCTCTCTCTTTGCCCGGGTTGTTGAATACTTCCGGGTATAAACCGTACACAAGGCGGGTGTCCAACATTCTCTTTGCTTCGAGAGCAGAGCTGTTTTCCACACTCTCTTTATAACTGACTGGAAAAAGTTGGTATGTTATTTTGCGACCAGTTAATGGTTCCGATGTCCGATCTTGTAATTCAAAAGAGGAGGATCCGGTGGCAATTATTTGAATATTGGGGTAAGTATCGTAGAGCAGTTTGAGTTTCTTCCCAATTTCCGGAATTTGTTGCGCCTCATCAATCACAACCAGCTTGTTGTTAGGGCCAACCAGTTGTAGCAGCTGTGTGCTCGAGTATTATTTTTCCTTTAAAACAGGATGAAATAATACTGTCTTCTATTTCCCGCTTGATCATATTTTTTTGCGAAGTTAAAAGGATTTTGTGGTTAATTCAAAATTTTGGCTAAATATTTCGATTACGATCAAAAAATTAGGCATAATATTTCGATTACGTTCTGAAAATTTAGTATGTAATGGAATTATGAACGAAACGAAGCCTGAAGCGTTTTATAATTTTCACCAAATAATCACACCGAGAAATGGGAATCATCAGAAGCATCCTCGATACCGACCTGTATAAGTTTACCACCAGTTATGCCTATTCAAAGCTCTTTCCCCGGGCACACGGGGAGTTTGAGTTTGTGGACCGCAGCAACGGGGATTATCCCGAGGGATTCGATCGCCTGTTGAAGAGGGAGCTGGAGCAGATGGCCGGTCTGTCGCTCACGGCCGGTGAGGAGGAGTTTATCCGGAAGCAGATGCCCTATCTACCGCCCACCTACATCGATTTCCTGAAAGGGTTTCGGTTCGACCCTTCCGAGCTGGACATCCGACTGGAGGAGTCAAAGTTAAAGATCAGGGCAACCGGATTGCTCTACAGGGTAACACTCTGGGAGACACCCATACTGGCCACCGTCTCCGAGCTCTGGTTCAGGGAGTCGGGTCAACATCCCGACACCAGCTATATGGAACAGGCTGCCATCGACAAGGCAATCAGGATGAAGGAGCATGACATCACCTTCTCTCTTTTCGGGATGCGGCGCCGCTTCAGCTTCGATGTGGAGGACCGGGTCACGGCGCTGCTGAAGCAGCATGCGGGTGAAAGCCTGTTCGGCACCAGCAACGTCTATATGGCTTACAAGCACAACATCAATGTCTCCGGTACCCATCCTCATGAGTGGGTACAATTTCACGGGTCGATGTATGGCTACAAGATGGCCAACTACATGTCGATGGAGGACTGGATCAACGTCTACGACGGTGATCTGGGGACGGTGCTGACCGATACCTATACCACCGACGTGTTTCTGCGCAACTTCAGCAAGAAGCATGCGGCACTCTTCACCAGCCTGCGGCACGATAGCGGTGACCCCTTCCTGTTTGTCGACAAGGTGATACAGCGGTACGAGGAGCTGCGGGTCAATCCGAAAATGAAATACCTGGTTTTCTCCGATAGCCTGAACGTGGATAAGGCAATCGAGATCAAGAAATATTGTGGCGACCGCATCGGCGTCACCTTTGGCATTGGCACCAACCTCACCAACGATGTATCGGCAGAGATCAAAAGCATGAACATCGTGATGAAGCTCTTCCGCTGCAAGATGACGGCGAAAGGGGAGTGGCAGGAGTGCGTGAAACTATCCGATGTGGAGGGAAAGCATACCGGCAGTGAGCAAGAGATTGATCTGGTTAAAGAGACTTTGGGATTATAATATCTTTTTGTATTCGCTGCTGTTGCCTGCGCCATCGGTGGCCGTAAAAACCAGCGATAGCTGTTCTCCCTTGTTCAGTCTTGCATCGTCGAAGAGATAGCTGTACACATTCGATTTGGTGTCATGCGTGAAGAGCACAAACTTCCCGTTTATTTCACCCCGAAAGGAGGCAATGCCGCTTTTGTTGTCGCTCAGTCTTACTCTGATGCGACGCTGCTTTACCCAGCTCTCCGGAGCAACGGGCGTGATGGCAGGCGGCTGGATGTCGGATGCCACGGCATAGCTGTCTCCGAGTTCCCGTATGGTAGCAGCGATGCCCCCCCGCTTATACGTTCCACCAACCCAGCTTTCCGAGCCGTTGTCGTTGATTTTTACAATCCCATAGTTGTTCCTGTTCTGCAGCGTGTCGGTGTTCAGTCTGATCCATAGTTCTGCACCCTGATGAAGTGGCACCGGCTTGTCGTTTACCCGGTGAAGATGAGAATAATAAGTGTTGCTTTCTGTTTTGCGGTGCGTAAAACAGAGGTCGCTGTACAGGTTGCCTGCCGGTATGGAGAGCGAAAATCCCATTTCGAGGAAGGAATTGTTCAGGTTCCAGGTGAACCAGTTGTCACAGGGTAGGGTGGGCGGAATCTCCTGTGGTTCACCCTGCACGCTGAAGCGATAGTCGAGCCGGTTGCCTGCATGGTCCTCCAGCTCGTAATGGAAACGGTATTCCCGCTCTTCGGTAATATCAATGTAGCCATTGTTTGTCGTTTCATAGAAATGAAGCCGATTCCCGGGTTCGACGAACGATTTCATATAAAAGGAGCGCCGCTCCCTCCAATCTTCAAAGTCGATAAACGCGTTCAGCATGCGGGTGTCTGGAAACGAAAAACGGTCGATGGAACTGTGAAAGACCAGCTTCTCATCCACAAACAGCCGGATATGTTTCACTCCGTAGATATTGGATTGGCCGTTTATCCGGTCGTACGCTTTCACACCCACGCCAATCCGTCCCCAGGCGCTGATTGTGCGGCCGGGTCCCAGGGGATTGCCGCTGCCGTCTTTGCTGATATTGATGCGCAGGGGATTGTTGCTGCCATTAATGAGCCCCTTGCCGCTTTGGGGATAGAAAGCGATGCCCCTCAGATCCGGTTTCTGCGTATCGCTCATCGGAGGTAAATATGCCAGCGCATCCAACGGCTCTTCGGTGCCGGTATCCCGGATCTCGAAGTGAAGGTGCGGTCCGCCCGAACTGCCACTGTTGCCGCTGAGCGCAATCTGTTCACCCCGCTTTACGGGGAACTGCCCTTTCTCCGGATAAAGGTTTACCTGGAAACGTTCCTGTCCATACTGCTTCTCTTTGACCCAGTCGGCAATTTCCTTTGAGAAACTGTTCAGGTGGCCATACACGCTGGTGTGGCCTGTGGAAGGGTGATCCACATAGAGCGCCAGTCCGAAGCCGCCGGGCGAGACGCTGACGCGGGAGACATAGCCCTCTTCGATGGCTACGACGGGTTTATTTATCACCTGTTGGGTTTTGAAATCCAGTCCGGAGTGAAAATGATTGTTGCGGAGTTCACCGAAGTTGGCGCTGAGAGCAGGGTGAATGGTGACTGGATATCTGTATTGCTGTGAGAAGACGGAGGAAGTATAAACAACAAATAGAAAAATGAATATAAATGCAGAGAGACTGATCTTCATTATAGGTGGCTTTTTCATTCAAACACCTGTCACCCGGTTTTTGTTGAGTTGTTGTCGGTGGAATGGATGGATGAAGTTTCGAAAACCGTGTCGATGATATCTTTCGCAACCTCTTTTTTTGATTTCAGGCCGAACGATATTTTATTTCCGTCGCGGGAGAGGATGGTTACCTTGTTGGTGTCACCGCCAAAGCCGGCGCCTTCGTCCCGCATGGAATTGAGGACGATGAAATCGAGATTTTTCTTTCCCAGCTTTTTGAGGGCATTTTGTTCTTCATCATTCGTTTCCAGCGCAAAACCGACAAGGGTTTGATGTGACTCTTTCATGAGACCGAGCGATGCAGCGATATCGGGATTGGCAGTCAGGGTGAGAATCAATTCATTCCGGTCGTTTCGTTTTATTTTCTCCTGCCATTGCAGCGTGGGGCGGAAATCGGCTACCGCTGCAGAGAGGATGGCCGCATCTACCACAGGAAAGGCTCCCACTGCGGCATCCAGCATCTGTTGTGCAGATTCCACATCGGTGCGGTATATGCCGGGATTTGTTGTCTTCAGGGCTGTAGGGCCACTAACCAGCAACACCTCGGCCCCCCGTTTTGCACATTCTTCGGCCAGGGCAAATCCCATTTTACCGGAGGAGAAGTTACCAATGAAACGTACCGGATCGATCCGTTCATAGGTGGGACCGGCGGTGATCAGTATTTTCTTTCCCTGCAGATCGTTTTGTACGGCAAAAAACTGCTCGATGAGGGCCACGATATTTTCCGGTTCCTCCATCCGTCCCTTCCCTTCGAGATGACTTGCCAACTCTCCTTCGGTGGGCTCGATAACCTGTACACCATCGCGCTGCAGTCTTTCAATATTCCGGCTGGTCGTAATATGTCGAAACATATCCAGATCCATGGCCGGTGCTACAAAAATGGGCGCCTTCATGGAGAGGTAGGTGGTGATCAGCATGTTATCGGCCACCCCGTTTGCCATCTTTCCGAGGGTTGAGGCGGTGGCGGGAGCCACAATCATCAGGTCGGCCCAAAGCCCCAGGTCCACGTGGCTGTGCCAGGTGCCGTCGCCGGATGAAAAGAACTCACTGATTACAGGCCGGCCCGTAAGAGCGGAGAGCGTGACCGGCGTAATAAATTCCTTGCCTGCCGGGGTAATTACGATCTGCACTTCTGCTCCCTTTTTCACAAGTAAACGGGCGAGAATGGCCGACTTATAAGCAGCGATGCTGCCGGTGATACCTAAAACTATATGTTTCCCTTGTAACGACATATCTTATAAATAAAACACAAATATAATTTTTTTTTTACGCATACGGGCCCTTTGTCCATAATCTCTACATGAATGTTTGGTTCACAGGCTTTCTATTTCACTTTTTTACATCCGGGTTGACAATTGTTTTTTGCATATTGAATCCCGATCCTTATTTTTTGTACATTTGCGTTTATCTATTTACAATTTTTTTGTCACTGTTTCACGCATGTGAAATTTTCAGATGCTACACCCCTAAATTATCTATCGAGAATGGGCAAATACAAAATCAAAACCCTGAATGGAATATCAGAAACAGGGTTGGAAAAGTTCGGAGAAAAATACGAAATTAATGAAACCACAGCGTCGCCTGACGGCATCATCCTACGCAGCGCTTCGCTGCATGAAATGGAGTTTCCTCAAAGTTTGCACTGCATTGCGCGTGCCGGCGCGGGTGTAAACAATATTCCCACGGAGCGGTGCACCCGGGAAGGAATTGTTGTGTTCAATACCCCGGGCGCCAATGCCAACGCGGTAAAAGAACTGGCCATGGCCGCTCTCTTTTTTTCATCACGCAGAATTGTGGAGGGCATCAACTGGGTGAACAATCTTTCGGGAAATGATATCGCGAAGCAGGTGGAAAAAGGAAAAGCTCAGTTTACAGGCCCCGAGATAAAGGGAAAAAGGCTGGGTGTAATTGGATTGGGTGCTATTGGTGTGATGGTGGCCAACGCAGCGGTCAACCTCGAGATGGAAGTATATGGGTACGATCCTTATATCTCCGTAGACCATGCCTGGGGATTGTCGCGTGCTGTGAAAAAAGCCAGTGACCTTAAAAAACTGTTTAAACACTGCGATTACATTACCCTGCACGTCCCCTTAACCGGTGAAACCGAAGGAATGCTCAACAAAGATGCGTTCGCACAAATGAAAAATGAAGTGCGCATCATCAACCTCTCCAGAGGCGAACTGGTGAACGACAACGACATGATTGCCGCATTGAACAAGGGGGAAGTGAGCGGATATGTAACCGATTTTCCCAATGAGAAACTGATCGGCGTACCGGGTATCATTTCTATCCCACACCTGGGTGCGTCAACGCCCGAAAGCGAGAACAACTGCGCCGTGATGGCCGTGTTGCAAACAAAAGATTTCCTGGAAAACGGGAATATCAGAAATTCGGTAAACTTCCCTTCGTGCGATATGGGTGTGAGTGTGGTAAAACACCGACTAACCATCGCGCACAAAAATATCCCTAAAATGCTCGGACAAATCTCTGCTGTTCTTTCCGAGCAGAACGCCAATATTGCGAATATGATCAATCGCAGTCGGGGCGATTATGCCTATACCATGGTCGATCTGGAAGAAGAAATTACCGATGAAAACGTAAGACGGATTAACGCCATTGATGGTGTGCTCAGGGTAAGGGTGATTTGATGAAATCTATTCCGGTAACTGTCCTGAACGCAACAAATATTGTGTTCAGAGGAGGAATGGCCGTTATTCTGGTTGTTAAATAAATTTAATTTGATAAAAATATATGGTACTATGTATTGCATAATACTTTGTTTAATGTATTTTTGTATCGTTGAATGTACATAAAAGATAAGACATGAATATCGAGAATACGCAGAGTCAAATGCGAAAGGGAGTTTTGGAATATTGCATCCTTTCCATCATCAAGCGGGGCGAAGCTTACCCGGGCGACATCATCGATGAGATGAAGAGTGCAGGGCTTCAACTGCTTGAAGGTACGCTTTATCCATTGCTCAACAGGCTGAAGAATGCTGAGGTTCTCACCTATCAATGGGTTGAAAGTACTTCGGGGCCTCCCCGCAAATATTTCCGACTCACCGAAAAGGGGAGGAAATTCTACACCTTGCTGGAAGCCACCTGGCAGGAGCTGGCCACAGGGGTAGCCACAGTTACACAACAAGATCAACATCCAACATCATAACAACACATCATCATCAAAAAAACAGACGAATCGAATGAAGAAAGTAATCAACATTAATTTTCAGGGGCAGGTCATAGCCATCGAAGAGACTGCTTATGAGATATTAAGGCGGTACATAGAAAGTCTCCAGCGTTATTTCTCGCAGGAAGAGGGTGGCGATGAGATTGTCAATGATATTGAATGCCGTATCGCGGAATTGTTCGGTAACAGGCTGAAGCATGGCATCAACTGCATTACCGACGAGGATGTGGAGGCTGTAATCTCCAGCATCGGGCGCCCCACAGATTTTGATAGCGACTATAAAGAACCGGCAGAACCAAAGGCATCTCAAACAGCGTCACAGCCCAGAACCGAAGATGCTTCGCAGGAAGGCACGGAAGAACGCCGGTCGCTTTACCGGAATGCGAACGATCAAATCCTCGGCGGCGTCTGCAGCGGTCTGGCACATTATTTCAAAACCGATCCGGTATGGATGCGCATCATCTTCGTGTTGTTTTTTGGTGTGTTGTTCTGGGTCTACATTGTGTTGTGGATTGTACTGAAGCCTAAAAAGCTGGATACAAACGTGACCAAACGGCTCTACCGCAATCCCAACGACCGGTTTCTGGCAGGTGTGTGTGGCGGGATTGCCGCCTATTTCAGAATTGACAGCTGGATTCCCCGTATACTGTTTCTTATTCCACTGTTGTTCAACCTGATTGGTATCTTCTCCTTTTTCCCGTTGAATCATTTCTTCGATAACTCCCATTTCAGCTGGAACATCAACTCGGGCATGGTATTGGCATACATTGTGCTGTGGGTCATCATTCCCGAAGCCAAAACGGTAAAGCAGAAACTGGAGATGATGGGGGAGGAAGAGTACATACAGAGTATCCGCGAGAAGGTGAGCGATAATATGTCTGGCTCCAGGACCCGTACTGAATCTGAAAGGCCGGTCTATAGAGCCACAGAAAACATGAAGGAACAAACTGCCGGGACGACGGTGGTGAACGGGCTGACGGATCAAAAAACCGGTGAAGAGACCCTGTCAGAGGATGAGGTGCCTCCACGACCGCCCATAACGCAGCCACCTGTGGCGCCGAAGCCTCGCGTGTCACCGGTAAACGATCCGCGTGATTTTGCAGCCTCCCAACAACCGCAACGGTCGGGATGCCTGAATGTGCTGATCATTTTTCTGAAGATCATTTTCTTCACCATCGTTGGCTTTTTTGCACTGGTACTGGTGGGGGTATTTATTGGAATTCTGTTTACAGGAGCGCAATTTATGTCATTGAAAGCATTGTTTATTGATCCCGGTTACGAAACCAACCTGCTTGTCATCGTGCTCTCATTGGTTGTATTGGTGCCGGTGATATCCATCATTACCTGGATCATCCGGCGGGTGATGAAAGCCAGGTCGCGTCCCGCAATAGGCATTGTCTCCTTTGCCCTTTGGTTTGCGGGTCTTGCCCTGGCTGGCCTGCTGGCTAAAAACATAGCGGATAAATATAGTATGGAAAGTTCGAAAGAGTCTGTTGTCGAGTTGACATCGATCACTTCAGAGAAGCTCTACCTCGACATGCAACCTTACTCCGAAGATTATGCCGAATTCAGAATGGGATACGGGTTCGACGCTGAGATCGACGAGTTGCCCTATACCACGGTGAACGAAGATTCACTGCTGTTCAAAACTGTCAATCTGCACATCAGAAAAAGTACGGACTCTCTCTTTCATGTAAGAACCATCGCTGCTTCACGGGGAAAAGATCTTCGTACTGCCAAGGCTGACGTAGCCGCATTCAGCTATCACATCGTGCAGCAGGATTCCCTTTTGTTGTTGCCCGAATTTTTGAAGGTCCCTGTGGGGCAGGGCTTCCGTGATCAGAGTATCACGGTGGAGGTAGCTGTACCGGCGGGTAAGACCGTGGAAATCAGCGATGCGCTGAGCGAATATAAAAACAACGAGCCGCCTTCGGTGGTGCGGAAAAGAATCAGAGGCTATTCCCGGACCAAATATCCGGATGAAACGGAAACGGCAAACGGCGAAAAAGCAACCACCGTCACGTATGACGCACTGTAAACCACTTTTTATCTATTCTTTATAACTTTCATTGTGAATAAGGGGGCTGTCCATCGAGGATAGTCCTCTTTTGGTGTAAATCCAAAATTTCAGAAATTAATTTGAATTATTCCTAAGATGGTTTATCTTTGCCCTAAATGCGGATCTAATAAAGTACACCATTTTGTTTTATACATTTGTTATGAATTTTGTAAATATGAATCGGTGCAAAACAGTATTTTTTTTACTGTTTTTAGTCAGCTCATTTGAGGTACTGGCTCAAAATGACTTGCTCTCCGGTTTGTATTTTTCTTCTCACGAAGTCATTCAGGACAAACGTACTTCCTTAAATCTGACCCCCCGCGGTAATCTGAAATTCTCAGATCATTTTACGCTCGAATTTGAAGCCAGCTTCAGGAAGGGGGATGGTTATTACGGATATATTTTCAGGATATTGGGAGATGATGCAACAAACATCGATTTGGTATCGAACCTTGCTTCCACCACCTCTAACTTTTGGCTGGTTTACAAAGAACAGACGCTACTCTCTTTCAAATGGGAGCAACTGCCGGGTACGGGTTATGATCAATGGGTAAAGATAAAATTCGACCTGGATATACCAGACTCCCGTGTCTCTTTGTCCATCAATGATGTGAAGCAGGAATCCGCCATACCCGAATCCATCAATACCCATTTGTTCGATGTTATTTTTGGAGCGCTTCATCATCAGGATTTTGTGAGTGTGGATGTCTGCCCCATGTCATTGAAGAATGTAAAATTATATAAAGATGGTACGCTCTTCCGTGACTGGAAATTGTCGGAACATTTCAATGACAAGGTCTATGATGAAATAAAGCATGCCGAAGCATGGGTATCCAATCCCATCTGGATTATCGATCGACACATTAAGTGGAAAAAAGTAAAGGAGCTGCAGGTTGATGGCCTGATCGGAAGTACACATGATACACGGAACGGAAGAATTTTCTTTCTGAATGACAAAGAAATATATTGTGTCAATATCGATTCTTTCGGAGTGGATACGATTCCTTATCTCGAAGGTAAACCCTACGATGATAAGCTTGCACGGCAAATTATTTATAATGAATATTTCGATCAGTTGTGGTCTTTTGATTTTGATACGGAGGCAATCAATATTTTTAATTTTGAAACCCGCACCTGGTCAGAAAGTTCCGATAAAACAGTCGAATCGTTGTATGCCCATCACAACAAACTTATTTCGCCCATCGACAGTTCATTAATTACCATCGGGGGGTACGGCCATTACATCTATTCGAGTGTCGTTCACCATTACAACAGACTATCCAGATCATGGGAAAAATTCGACCGGAAAGATCAGATAGGTCCCCGTTATTTGAGCGGAGCTGATGTAATAAGTGATGAGAAAGCATTGGTATTTGGAGGTTATGGCAGTCAGACCGGTCATCAGGAACTATCGCCGAGGTTTTATTATGACCTCTTTTCCTTTGATTTAAATGAATATACCTTTGAGAAAATAGGGACACTCCCTACGCCTGAAACGCCTTTTGTCCCCATTGAAACCTTGGTATATGATAAAAATCAGAATTGTTTTTATACCCTGATATACAATAATATGCAACACAATACCCATCTCCGGCTAGTCCGGTTCAATATGGATGATGGGGAATATGTGGTGTTTAATGATTCTATTCCATATAATTTTCTGGATATAGAATCATGGACTTCTCTTTTTCTCGATGAAAAGAGATCGGAATTGATTACTTACATTACTACCGGATCAAAAGTTGAGATCTTTTCCATCGCCCATCCTCCTAAACTACAACAGGAAATCCTGCAAAAAGCAGGGAAAAAGATATCTGTTACCTATCTATTCCTGGGCTTTCTCATTTTGTTTCTTTCAGCAGGTTTTGTATTGATCGTATGGAAAAGAAAACGCCGCAGAACCCCGTTTTTTTATGATGTTCCTGTTGTGTCAAATTATACGGAACTTATTCATATACCGGAACAAAACAAACCTGCCTCCATCTATTTGTTAGGGAACTTTAAAGTGATTGACAGCGAAGGCAATGATATCACCGGTAGTTTTGCACCGACTACTTCTCAACTGTTTCTTCTGTTACTGATGAACACCATTAAAAAAGGTAAAGGAACCACCTCGCAAGAGTTAAAGAATATTCTGTGGTTCGATAAGGATGATAACAGCGCCCGAAACAACAGGAATGTGTATATTAATAAATTAAGGTTAATTTTAAAATCATTCGAAGAGATAAAAATCATCAATGACGATGGTTGTCAGGCAATCCAGGGTCTTGATCTTATTTTCTGTGACTTTGTACGGGTACAGTCACTGATTAATCTGCTGAAGACCAATCCTGTCTTCAATAGACAGGTATTGGTGGAATTGGTCGATTTATCTCTTACGGGTACACTTTTGCCCTTTGCTCAATTTGAGTGGCTTGAATCATATCAGACAGAATACACAAACATCCTCATAGACACAATGCTCCAATACAAGAACCATATTGAAGTAAAAAAGGATTTAATTTTGTTGTTGAAAATGGCTGATGTTATTTTATTACATGATAATATCGATGAAGATGCCATCACAATGAAATGTTACGCCCTCTTCTATATGGGACATAAAAAACAGGCACTGGATGTTTTTAATAAATTCTCCACAGATTACGAAACCTTACTTGCAGCTAAAACAAAACTAACTTTTGAGGATTTAATTAAATTGTCTCAATGAGTTTCCCTTTCTATCTTTCTGTTAGACTTTAAAACCATCACATTATTCGGTTTATTAATCGTTTTGTTAAATAGACCGTTGTTTCTTTTGTTTTAAATAATAAAAGTTATAAAAATAATCTTACCATTAATCGAAATTTTAATCACTCTATTAAGTGTGGAAGGCTTTCTTTGTGATAAAAATTAATGATAAATTAAGTTTAAGAAAAAACTTTCTATTATCAGAATTTAAAGATAAACATAAAGTGAAAGGTCTCCCTTTCAGATTCCATTATTTAATTTATTAATCTAAAAAAATGAGACAATGAAATGAAAAGAAAAATTTTAAATCTATCAAGCGGAATTATGTACATATTATTTTGTACAATTTCTTTATCTGCCTTTGCTCAAAACATTCAAGTTACTGGAAAAGTAACGGACAACACAGGAGAAGCTATCATTGGAGCCAATGTTACCCAAAAGGGGACAACCATAGGAACAGCTACCGATATTGATGGCCTTTTTTCCCTGAACGTACCGGGGAATGCAACGCTTGTGGTTTCCTTCCTGGGATATATTCCCCAGGAAATAAATGTGAATAACAGGGCAAACATCAACATCACTATGTTGGAAGATGTGCAAGCCCTCGAAGAGGTAGTTGTTACGGGTTATGGTACGCAAAGAAAAGCGACACTGACGGGTTCAATTTCATCAGTTAACAGCGAAGAATTGACCATTACGAAAAATGAAAACGTTGTTAATATGTTAAGCGGTAAAATGCCCGGGTTACGTATTACACAAAGAACGTCACAACCCGGACAATACAACACGGTGATCGATGTCCGTGGTTTCGGCGAACCGTTATTTGTGATTGATGGTGTTGCCCGGAGTAAGGACGACTTTGCTCGAATGGATCCGGAAGAAATTGAATCCATCTCCTTGTTGAAAGATGCATCAGCTGCTATCTACGGTATACGGGCAGCCAACGGAGTCATGTTGATTACCACGAAGAGTGGAACTTCACAGAATGGGAAGGTAGACATCAGCTACTCTGGAAATATTACGATGCAGGAAATGATTTTTATACCTGGAGGTTATACTGTTCATGAATGGAAAACGTTGCGGAATGAACAAAATTACAGAGACTTCAACAACATGTATTTTTCCCGCAAGTCGCCGATACATTCCGACGAGGAAATGGTGGAAGCGCTCAGCGCAAAGGAATATAACTGGCAGGACAGAGTATTTAACAAACTGACTCCCCAGACCCAGCACAATATGAGCATCAATGGCGGAACAGAAACATTGCGTTACTTCTTCAGTCTAGGTTATCTGAAACAAGACGGTGCATACGCCAGTGGCTCTTTATGGGCTGACAGGTACAATTTGCGATCGAATATCGACGCGAAAATTACCGAGCGTCTGAGCATGAGGGTTTCCTTAGGAGGTGTTATAGGAGCTGTCCATGAACCGGCTGCCGGTCTGTGGGACAACTACAAAGTGGCTTTTCTTGCCATTCCCGGCACTCCGTTCTATGCAAATGACAATCCTAATTACCTGAATGGTTACACGCCATGGAACAATGAGTTCGCTAATCTGGTCGGCAAAATGGATGAAAAGTATACGGGATACACCCACAGAAAAGATCGTAGAATGAACGGATCATTATCTCTCAATTACGATATACCTGGCGTGAAAGGCTTGTCCGCATCTGCATTTTATGACTATTCTGTGAATACGCCAGATACGAAAACATACAAACAAATGTATAGTACCTATAAATATATAGAGGAAACAGATTCATATGTTTTGGCGAAACTGGAAAACGGACCTACCAATACCGCAACACGTTCTGCCAGCTATTCTACAGGAACAACCCTGCAATTGGCCTTGGCTTACAAAAATACTTTCGGAGATCACAACGTAGATGCAAAGATCATCCATGAAGAAAATTATTCGGAGTGGGATAACTTCAGCGCTTCACGTATATTGAGACTGAACGCGGAGGACCTGTTTGCAGGAGAAGCCAGTGGTCAAACCGGTTCAGGCGGTACGCCAGGTGACCGTTCACAAAGTGCATATATTGGAAGGGTGAACTACGATTATGCCGGAAAATATATGCTCAGCCTTATTGGCCGTTATGAAGGAAATTCACGCTGGGCTGCGGATAAACGTTGGGGATTCTTCCCATCAGTAGCGGCTGCTTGGCGTGTAAGCGAAGAGAATTTTATTAAAAATAATTTTGATTTCATCTCCAACCTTAAGTTAAGGGTTTCACACGGTAAATTAGGAGATGAAGCAAATGCCGGTAACTATCCGGAAATTTTTGTGGGATACCAAACCCACGGTGATTTTGGATGGATTTACTCCAAGGGTGTGGGATCACAGGGGCTGCGCGCTACCGCTATCCCTAACCTGCAGAAGACATGGATCGAGATCACATCCCAAAACGTGGCTTTGGATTTCGGCTTCCTGGGAAACAAGATCAGTGGGACTTTCGATCTCTTCAGACGCGATCGCGATGGTTTAATGGCTACCAATACAGCGGTTATTCCAGGTACTGTGGGTGCTGTTCTGCCGCAAGTAAACATGAATAGTGACCGCTATTATGGATGGGAATTCGAGTTGGCCTATCGCGACCGGATCGAAGCTTTTAATTATTCTATCTCGGGACAGATTTCATCTACACGAAGGAAGTGGTTGTATCTGCAAGAATCACCTGCCAGTAACTCGTATGATCAATGGCGGAACCGTTACAATGGAAGATTCCCCAGTGATGATTTCTGGTGGTCGAATGAGTCAAAAGGAATGTTTTCAAGCATTGAAGAAATCCGCAACTTTACAACCTATCCTATTGGTCAAGCCACATTGCCCGGCGACTGGTATCTGACTGACTGGAATGGCGACGGCATTATTGATGGAGGTGATAATCGACCGATGGCTACCAGAGGATTACCCTATTTCAATTACGGGTTTACACTGACCGCAAACTATAAAGGCTTTGATCTCGCAGCCAACTTCCAGGGTGCTCACAAGGTTTATACCCAGTTATCGGAAGTCTTTACCGAAGCGTTGCCTTTTGGCGGACAAAACAGCTTGAACTGGTTCCTGGACAGATGGCACCCGGTGGACCCGAATGCCGATTATTGGCATCCCGATACAGAATGGATTTCAGGATACTATCCCCTTACAGGCGGTGGTTCCCGCCGGGATAATTCAAATGGAATCATGGATGCTTCATACGTCCGTATGAAAACGCTGGAATTAGGATATTCTATACCCAAAACTTTGTTGACGAAGGCAAAAATTAAAGACATCCGGGTATACTTGAACGCATATAACTTGCTTACTTTCTCTAAATTGGATAAGGATATTGACCCGGAACGTCCCAGTTCAACAGAAAGAGCAGGAGGTTCTGAAGGTGGAGCTGCAGGAATGTATGTATATCCCAACAACAAAACTTATACCGTTGGAGTAAGTTTTAAATTCTAAATAACTGAACATTATGAAAATAAAAAATTTAATTATCATATTCATAACCTTTTGTTGTGTTGGTTTCTATTCGTGTGTAGATTTAGATTTGGAACCCAAAGGGCAGTTTACAGAGGCTGAATTTTTCGGTACGGAGGCAGGCGTACAAACCTATTTTGCCGGTTTATACGGATGGTTGCCCATTGAGGATTTTCATTATCAACAGAATAACGGTTATCGCCCCGGTGACGCGTGGGGTACATGGGAGTCTCCGAAACAACAACAGGCTACCATGTCGGCCGAGTATGTGGGAGATCCCCAGGTGAATAATAACGGCAACGATTACTGGCGTTATGATCGTATTCGTGACGTGAATATGTTTATCAATAATTTTGAAAAATACAAAGATCTGTATACTGAGAAAAAATATAATGAACTGTTGGGCGAAGCTCGTTTTCTGCGTGCATTTATTTTTTCGGGAATGGTAAAGCGATACGGTGGAATACCCATCATAAGTGAAGTTCAGGATCCGATGGCTGATGTCGAGACTTTGCGCGTGAAGCGTGACACCGAATATGACTGCTATAAATTCATTTATGAAGATTTGAAGTTTGCTTCAGAGAACATGACCGAGAAGGCGGACAAATATCGTGGTACCAAGTGGACCGCTCTTGCCCTGCAGTCACGTCTGATGTTGTATGCTGCCACCATCGCCAAGTATACACAGTATGTGCCTTTCGCAGGTGAGGAAGCTTATGAGAAAGGGTTAGCAGGAATTGATGCAAGCAAGGCCAACGAATTTTTCCAGTATTCATACGATGCCAGCAAGAAACTAATCGAATCCGGCCCCTATCAATTGTATAAAAATTATTCCGATCTGGCAGTAAACTTCCATGAAATGTTGTTGGACACCGATTCAAAGGAAACGATCTTCTTCAAGAATTATCTCCATCACGACCTGTTTAATCGCAACGCGTATCTGATAGGACATAATTGGGATGCATTGATGCTTCCGAACCCCAGCATGTCAAATTTTGTTGGTGCCCAGGCCTATCCATCTTTAACGACCATGCAGTCATTTGAAGGTTTTCCTGATCTTGTGGCAGAAGACGGAACTCCAAAACGCTGGGACAGCCCTGCTGATATTAAAAACAGCATGGAACCCCGTATGCGCGGCAGCATGTTTTTTAATGGAGATGTATTTCAGGATGTAACATTCGAAATGCGTCGTGGTTTATATAAGACCTTTCCATGGCAGGCTAACGTGGTAAAGGATGGATTGAACAATGAGTCGCCCCATAATACGAATAATAATCGTTTATTGAGTAATGATTACAATACGAGGTATACTTTTTCAGCTCAGGAAGCTGCTAATATTCATAACATCAATGTAAAAGAAGACGGTGGAACTTATTACATCAACGTGATTGGTGCGCATGGAACCAGAACTTCTACCGGCAGAGAGAACAATTGCCTCACGGGTGCCTATGTACAAAAATATATCAACCCAAAAATGGAGAAAGGTAAAATTATTGAACATGCCAGTTTCCAACCCTGGGTAGCATTCCGTTTGGGAGAAGTTTATCTGAATCATGCCGAAGCCGCCTATGAATTGGGTTATAAAGACGAAGCAAATACCTATATTCGTAAAATTCGGGAACGGGCAGGGTGTGAAAATCTTGATATATCAAATGACCCGGCTGATGTAATACCTTGGGATTATGAGAAGACAACAACCGTTTACCCCATCGATGTGGAATTACAGTTTATTCGTGATGAACGTTTTCGTGAATTATGGGGGGAAAATCACCGCTGGTGGGATTTGAGACGCTGGAGAGTTGCAGACAAAGTTTTAGAACAATTCAGACCCCGAATTCTTTCCTGTTATTACGTGCTGGACGAAGATAAATATATTTATCTCGATGAGCGAGAAATGGGTGACCGGACCTGGACTGCCAATAGAATCTGTTACTATCAGGCAATTCCTTCGGGTGAAATTAATAAAAACCCGAACCTGTTACCTCAAAATCCATTCCGTTAATGTATAATTTAAAAATTAGAAATTCATGAAAAAAATATTATTTTTAATGGGAGTTGTCCTGATCAGTTTCTCCTCTTGTTTTGAATTAGATAATTGGGAAGAACCCGATTGCATCTGGAAGGGAACAGTGACAGACTCATATACCAATGAACCCCTGCTCTCGTCGCAGAACGACTGGCAAATCCGTATCTGGGAAAGATCTTGGACCGGATTGGAAGGTGGCGCATCCAATTTTCAGGATTTGCGGATAAAACAGGATGGCACGTATCAAAACACCAAGCTTTTCGCCGGAACCTATGATATGCTTCCCTACAATGGTCCTTTCTGGCCCATGGATACGATTAAAAATCTGGAATTGAAAAAAGCTTTGGAACATAACTTCACAGTTATTCCGTATATACAGATCGTAGATTACAAGGCTGAATTGATATCGCAGGATGCGAAGTATTACGTAAAGATGTCCTTTAAGGTAAAAGCTCCTCTATTGGAAAAAGATGGGAAAGTACTCCCCCGTCTTTACGAAATGAGACCCTTTTTAAGTCTTACTCCTTATTGCGGCAATGGTGCGGATAGCAGTATCGGTGTACCCGAATACAATGATTATGTCAGGATTCGTCCGGCAAATAACAGTCAGAATAGTTGGGCAACTTTAATAAGCAATGGCGCCGGCGATAATACAACTCCTACGTATGAATTTGGATTGATGCAAGTCAAAAAAGGATATACGTATTATGTTCGTGCAGGAGCTGCTGTAGACGATACCTATCGTAAGCATGTTTATTCACCGATTGTTAAGATTGAGGTTCCAAATAACTAAATTTTAGATGTGAGAAACTGAATGAATAATCACCTTGAATCAGTGTTTTCAATGTATGAGAAATTGGTTTAAGGTGATTATTACGAATAAATCTATCCTGCTGCCACGATATCAGGCACCTATAATGATCGAATTATTTTACAATTAAATCACATGAATAAGACTATTTTTTGTATCATAATATATTCCGTAGTTGCTCATTACGCACTCTTTTCCCAGCAAAAAGGAATCAGTGCCATATCAGCTTCTGTCAATGCCAGTCAGTCGGTGCTGACTTTGGATGGTAATTCTTCTACAGGTTGGGTGCTTACTTCAGAAAACATGAAGAATAATCATTTTTTGATGTTTTCATTACAAACGCCGAATGATGTAAAAGGACTGGTGATTGAGTCGACGGGTATTACAAACAGAGAATTGCAGGATCTGGTTGATATTTTTGTAACATATGATCCGATGAATTTTGGAGATGCCATTGATTACACTGTAAAAGGAGACAATCGGTTCACAATAAATTTTCTTCCCAAGTACGGAGCGCATGTAAAAATATCATTCAAAAGCGGTATTGTAAATAAAAACGTATCTATCAATGAGATAGATTTTGTTTACGATGAAAAGAAAATGGTACAAGGAGAAGAGGCAGAACAACCCTGGAGAAATCCACAATTGCCCGTAGATAAACGCGTTGAGTTGCTGCTGACCGCCATGACTCCGGAAGATAAAATGGAGTTGCTCCGTGAAGGATGGGGCATACCGGGAATCCCTCATTTGGGAATTCCCTTTTTAAATAAGGTGGAGGCCATCCATGGTTACTCGTATGGAAGTGGTGCTACCATATTTCCACAGTCTATAGCGATGGGCGCCACATGGAATAAAGAGTTGGTAGAAAAGGTAGCCATGATTATCGGCGATGAAACTGCCAGTGCCCATACATTACAGGCTTGGTCACCTGTATTGGACGTTGCCCAGGATGCCCGCTGGGGACGATGTGAGGAAACCTATGGCGAAGATCCTGTGCTTGTTTCTCAAATTGGAGGAGCCTGGATCAAAGGGTACCAGTCAAAAGGGTTACTGACTACACCTAAACACTTCGGAATGCATGGAGCACCCCTGGGGGGAAGGGATTCACATGATATCGGCCTGTCGGAAAGAGAAGCTCGTGAGATTCATCTTGTTCCCTTTCGTCATGTGGTGAAGAACTATGATTGCCAGTCGATTATGATGGCTTATTCCGACTATTTGGGTGTCCCGATTGCCAAAAGTGAGGAACTCCTGCATGGTATCTTACGCGAAGAGTGGGGGTTCAATGGTTATATAATAAGCGATTGCGGCGCTCTGGGTAACCTCACCAGCAGAAAACATTATACCGCAAAAGATTTTGTCGAAGCAGCCAATCAAGCCTTGGCGGCAGGTATTGCAACCAATTGCGGGGATACGTACAACAACAAGGATGTGATCGAAGCCGCAAAAAGGGGAAAATTAAATATGGAAAACCTCGACAATGTTTGTCGAAGTTTGCTGCGCGTGATATTTAGAAACGGACTCTTCGAGAATAACCCCTCTAAACCTTTGGATTGGAATCAGACATATCCGGGATGGAATAGTCCAGAGCATAGAGATGTCGCACGCGAAGCAGCACGACAGGCTATCGTGTTGCTTGAAAATAAAAACAGTATCCTGCCGTTGTCAAAGTCAATCAGTACCATCGCCGTGATAGGTCCCGGCGCTGATGATCTGCAGCCGGGAGATTATACCCAGCAACTGCAACCTGGCCAGTTGAAGTCTGTTTTAACTGGTATCAAGGCTGCAGTGGCGCCCAACACGAAAGTCCTTTATGAGAAAGGGTGCGAGTTTTTTAGCCAGGAAAGATATGATATTGACAAGGTTTTAGCCGTGACCGAAGCGTCTGATGTCGTGGTAATGGTGCTGGGTGATTGTTCAACAAGTGAGAATTTCCAGGGAATCGTCAAGACATCAGGAGAAAATCATGATTTGGCGACGCTTGTCTTGCCGGGATATCAGCAAAAGATGCTGGAGGAAGTTTGTAAAACGGGAAAGCCGGTAATATTGATATTACAAGCCGGGCGGCCTTATAATCTTTCTTTTGCAGCTGAACATTGTGAAGCTATTTTGGTGAATTGGCTTCCCGGACAGGAGGGTGGACATGCTGCAGCCGACGTCCTCTTCGGAGACTACAACCCGGCGGGACGCTTGCCCATGACTTTTCCACGTCATGTGGGACAACTACCCCTTTATTATAATTTCAAAACATCGGGTCGTAGGTATGAATATGCTGATATGGAATTTTATCCGCTTTATCCGTTTGGATATGGATTAAGTTATACCAGCTTCAGTTACGCCGATCTGAAGACGGAAGTGCAATCAGACGGGAGCGTAATGGTAAAAGTGAAGGTATCCAATACCGGTGAGCAGAAAGGTGACGAAGTGGTTCAGCTATATGTGACCGACATGTACGCGAGTGTGAAAACACGTGTAATGGAGTTGAAGGATTTTGAAAGAATAACATTAACGCCCAACGAAACCAAAGAAGTGGTATTCAAACTGTCACCTTATGATCTCTCTTTGCTGAATGACAAAATGGATCGCGTAGTTGAACCAGGCGAATTCAAAATCATGGTGGGAGGAAAAAGTCCTTCCTATAAAGCTGCTGACAGGATCAAGCACAGTGTGGGATTCCAGCATGCATCAGAAGGAATGAATGGCGTAATCGATTATCCTTTCTCATTTTCAGCCGATTTTGAAATCGTCTACACCGGAATGGAAGAGAATCTCGTCAACCACATAAACAATGCATTCATAACCGTCAGAAATAAAGGTAACTTAACGGACATGGGAAAAATATATCTCTATAACAACGATATACGATCGGCTGAGATGCATCATTTTGAGCTGGATCCGGGACAAGAAACGAAAATCAATTTTGAGATTGAAAATAGTTCAGATATACAAAATCTGACATTCGTTACAAAGTATAAGAAGTTAACGATTGATGACAATAAATAGCGAGGATGATGAAATATGCAGATTAAAAGTTTTTACAGTTTTACGATACTGCAGGTCCTGTTACTCTTATTTGCCTGTCATAGCGGAGAAAAAGAAATAGATGATCCGGTGAATCCGCCGGAACCCCCTCCGGTAACAGGGGATATTTTCAATAAGCCTGATTTTATTCCACATCAAGAGGGGGACCCCTTCAATTCTTACCGTGGACTGGTTATGGCGGGATATCAGGGATGGTTTTGTGCACCTGGCAGCGGATGTTCACACAGCAAGCACACAAATACCGGATGGTATCATTACCGGGAGAGTGAGATGTTTGCACCCGGAGTGCGCAGGAACAGCATCGATATGTGGCCCGATATGAGTGAATATGAGGTAAAATATACACCCGGCAATTTTATCCTTCCAACTGGACATAAAGCGCAAGTCTACAGCAATTACGATGAATCCACCGTGATGCTTCATTTCAAATGGATGAAGGAATATGGCATCGATGGGGCTTTTGTACAACGTTTTGTGGGAGAAGTCATCGACAACCCCGACGGAAAGGATCATTTCGATACCGTACTGATGCATGCCATGGAAGCTTCAAATACACATCAGCGTGCCATCTGCGTCATGTATGATTTGGGCGGATTTACTCCGGAACGACTGGGTAAAACGCTGACGGACGCACAGACAATCATGAACACTTATCAGTTAAAAGACCGGACAAAACAGAAATTCTATCTTTACCAGAATGGAAAACCACTGATCACCCTATGGGGAGTCGGTTTCAACGATGGACGGCCTTTTTCACTGACAGATGTGGCGTCTCTTGTAACTGGTTTAAAAGAATTGGGCTACAGCATCATGCTGGGGGTGCCTACTTATTGGCGTGAAAGAAGAAATGATGCGCTATCCGATCCCAAACTTCATGAAGTGATCAAATCCGCGGATGTAATCATGCCTTGGTTTGTCGGTAGATACGGAATGGGCAATTTCCCCGATTTTCACAAGTTAATAGAATACGATATTCAATGGTGTAAAACCAACAAAGTGGAATACGCACCGCTTTGTTTCCCCGGCTCATCCGATTTGAATATGCATCCGCATCATATCACCAGAAATGACCGGTACAAAGGGCAGTTTTTATGGAATCAAATGTACCATAGTATCAAATCGGGCGCACAAATGCTGTATATGGCCATGTTCGATGAAATCGACGAAGGTACCGCGCTTTACAAAGTATTGAATCAAAAAGACGTACCGGGAAATGTGCCCGAAAATCCCTATTACGTGACCTATCGGGGTGGTAGCTACAGCATTGGGTCGAATCGGATAACCGACCTGCCCGGCGAAAAAGATTGGTGCAAACGTGTTCCCGACGAACTGAATATTTCCTTCCAGGGGATTGAAGATGGCTTACCTACCGATCATTATCTATGGCTTACCGGGCAAGGACGGAAGATGTTAAGGGGTGAAATTCCCTTGAGTCAGTCACTCCCGATAAGAAAATAAATTGAGCAATAAAACCAAATAAAATAATTAGAAACAAATCGTTATGAGAAGATTTTTATTATCGGCAGCTGTGGTAGTTTTTACATTGGCCAGTTGTCAAGCGCAAAAAGAAAACACGAATCCTGTTGTTTTGGCATCCAACCCGTTTATAACCCATATTTACACTGCCGATCCCTCCGCCCGTGTCTGGGAAGATGGCCGGTTGTATGTGTATCCGTCGCACGATATCGATCCTCCAAAGGGTTGTGATATGATGGACAAGTACCATGTTTTTTCGACGGTCGATATGGTGAATTGGACGGATCACGGTCAAATTGTGGAAGCGGCCGACGTTCCCTGGGGTAAAAAACCTTCTCTTGCCGGTGGAGCTACTTTTATGTGGGCACCCGATTGTGTGTATAAGAACGGAAAATATTATTTTTATTTTCCCCATCCCAGCGATGATCCATGGAACGATAATTGGAAGATTGGAATCGCAGTGAGCGACAAACCCGCATCCGATTTTGTTGTCCTGGATCACTGGCTCGAAGGGTTGGGTGACGACACCTTTGCCATGATCGATCCGAACATCTTCATCGATGACGACGGGCAGCCTTACTTTTATTATGGCGGTGGAGGAAGATGTGCCGGAGCCAGGATGCACGACAACATGACCGAATTGGCAGAACCTTTGACTTTCATGGAAGGACTGACGGATTTCCACGAGGCCACCTGGGTTTTTAAAAGAAACGGAATCTATTATCTTACCTATTCCGACAATCATACCGAAAATGGAAAGGGTGCCAACCGGATGAAGTATGCTACAAGCAACAAACCGCTGGGTCCCTGGACCTATAAGGGCGAATTTTTAGCACCAACAAGCAGCGATACCAGCCATGGTTCGGTTGTAGAATACAAGGGTCAATGGTATGTGTTCTATCACAGCAGTGATATTTCGGGACGCGGCAACCTTCGTTCTATTTGTGTGGATAAGTTGTATTTTAATGAAGACGGAACCATTCAAATGGTACAACAAACGAGATGACACTTTGCGGGTTCTACACACCATCATGAAAAAATAAATAATCATATGAATAAAAGAAAGTATTTATTCGTTACCTGGTTTCTCTTTCTTATTTTGCATTGTTCAGTGGCTCAAACGGAAATGAGAAATTCCATCACAACCACCTACCCTACAAAAGATTGGGTGGTCTCCGACTATGTAGTAACCGATCCGAAGTTTGGAGCGAAAGCCGAACCCGGTTTCGACAACAGAGCTGCTTTTCAAGCTGCCATTGACGCCGCATTCCGTGATGGCGGTGGTGTGGTGTACATCCCAGCAGGGAATTATGGATTTCACAGTACCCAAACCGCTACAAGTACGGTCAGAGTACGCGAGGGTGGGGCAGAATCAATGAAAGAATTCAATTATGAATATGTTCTACAACTTCCCCGGGGTGTACAGATACGCGGAGATTGGGCAGACCCTGAACTGCATGGGGGAAAGGTCCTCGGAACGATTCTGGAAGTGTATGCCGGAAAAGATTCACCCAATCACAATGGAACGGTAGAAAGTTGGTGGAACGATCCACAGGCAAATAACGCGCTCCACACCACTTATACCAGCATAGCCGACAGATTCATCGACATGCGCGAAGGTACCGGCGTAACAAATCTTTCAATCTGGTATCCGGAACAAAATATTAAGGACGTAAAACCTTATCCATGGTCACTGTATCAGGCCACAGGTAACAGCGCAACAGTCGAAAATGTAACGCTTGTAAATGCATACAACGGTTTTTATTCCGCACCAAGCGAGTTACATTATGTCCTCAACAGTCACATGACAGCATTGAATACGGGACTGGAGGTGCATGTATGCACAGACATAGGACGCATCGAAAACGTGAAGATCAATCCTGCCTATTGGGCAAATTCGGGACTACCGGGGTCGCCTTCACTCAAGGAGGTGACGGCCTTTACAAAAGCCCACGGTACCGGATTTCAAATGCATCGATCCGACTGGGAATATGTATCCTATCTGAATATATCCGGATACAAGACAGGTATGTGGATCGGAAGAGAACCCGGATTTGCCAATGCACCCAATGCACAGTTCTATGGAATACATATTGAGAATTGTGGAGTTGGCCTCTATGTACAGGATGTCAATCCTTACGGATTGCTCTTTTCAAACTCTGTATTGGGCGCAGACAAAAATGGACAGGCAGTTTATTTCTACGAACATTTCAGTTCTTCCGTACAATTCAATGGCGTGGATTTCCGTGGTACTGTGGTCAGTGATGGCGGAGGGGGTGTCATATCTTTTGAAAATTGCACATTCGCTGACTACAAGGATTACGCGCTTAAAATAAATAATGGAAATGTGTTGCTTAGTCAGACTGAATTTTCGAAACCTGACAACCATGTCTACCTGACCGAAGAGGTGGATACATTAAAATCGATCAATTCAGGGTATCATCGTCAGTTAAAAGTAAAAAAACAGAGTCAGCGAGCTTACGTAGAGTCCATTGTCGATGATCAATATCTTTTCGATCCGATTCCAAAAAATATCAAAACTGATATTGCCAAACATCCCAAACCGGTATCAAATAAGTTACTGCGGGTCGATTTGCCGAAAGCGGCTGGTCTTACTGGCGATGAACCGACAATAGACATTTCTGCAGCATTGCAGACCGCACTCAACAGAATGAAATCTGCTGGCGGCGGCACAGTTTTCATGCCTGCCGGGAGATACCTGGTAGAAAAACCAGTCACCATTCCTTCGGGAGTTGAATTAAGGGGTAGCTGGGATGTACAACATCATACCCAAAGTGGAGGTACAGCAATATTCACAAATTATGCAGGAGGCAGTGCCGGGGAAAAGGGCGCCTCACTCATACAACTTGAAGCAAACGCAGGCATACGCGGGATGAATATCGTACAGCTGAACATAGCCAGTGATGGGTTTGATGTAAGCAATCCGAGGAGAACACCTTTTCTGATTCAGGGACAGGGTGAGAATGTATATATTGTCAATGTAACGGTTCCTGTCGGAGACAAAGGGATCGATCTAGCATCATACAACACCAGCGGACATTATGTGGATTATTTCGCCGGCGTACTGGCCAGAGCAGGTATCTGGGTCGGTGGTGGCGCAGAAGGCGGATTCATCAGAAACATTCAGTTTAACCCGCATTATGGAACAAGACTTCCTCGTGAAGGACAGGGATATCCCCGGGTCGCCTTGGGCAGGTTCATCCAGGCAAATTGCAGTGCTTTTAAATTTGCCGATGTGAAGCAGCAGACCATCTTCAACAATTTTGTATACGGATCAGTCTATGGCATTCACTTTTTGAAAGATGCAATCACCGGCAATTACCCGGGAGAGATGACGATGGTGGGCCATGGTTCTGACGGTTGTACCTATGCTTTATTTGTAGAAGATGCAGATGAAAACAGCAAAATCGTGGCAGTGAACTCCGAACTGGTGAACACCCGAATTCAGGGCCAACCTGTCAGATCATACGTCCTGATGGGAGATGAGATAAATACCGGTAAAGTTCATCCCGATGCACAACTGATACTTTACAACAGCGCCTTTTGGGGTAGCCCTACCGTAGGTGCCATCATCAATAATGGTACCGTACGCTTCCAGCAAGCCAATTTCCAGCGCACTGGAACACCGGGTGTAGATGTCAGAGGGGGAAGTGTACACGTCTATTCGTCCTATTTCGCACAACCATTTGCGGGAGATCCTGCGGGCGATAATGTGTACGTACGGCTTCAATCGACGGGTCGATCCATTGAGCTTACGAACAACTATTACAAGTCCGGCGTGAGAATCAATAACGAAGGAGCGAAAGCTATCCTTGGATCAGATGTCATTGCCAGATAAATACGGCGATAACTAAGGTTGAATGAATTAAAATCTTCACTATGGATGTGTCTATATCAAAAATAATATATGGTTTCTTGTTCTTCCTTGTTTCTTATCCACACGTTCAGGGGCAGGTTTTATTTCAAAGAGATTTTTCACCTGCGGAGGGACTGGTAAACAGGTATGAAAAAGATTTTCGCGACGAGATCTGTCTAAACGGCTACTGGGATGTGCAGATCATTCATTTGCCTGCCGGCTGGAAAAGCGGAAGCGGTGTTCCCCCCTCACTCCCCAGTGCCGTTGATACAGAATGGGAAAAAACCAAAATAAAGATTCCGTCGCCCATCAACGTGAATAACTGGGGCGGCGGTCAGGACGTAGGAGAAGGTACCCGTTCCCCGTACGCCCCGAGCTCGGTGTATTATCCCAGTTATCCCAAACACTGGGTGAATGCGCGCATGGCCTGGTTACGCAAAAGCATGACAATACCCGCGGAATGGGAGGCGAAGCAGGTCATACTTCATTTCGAAGCAGTGGCCGGTGAATGTGTTGTGTATGTGAATGGCAAAGAAGTCTATACCCACTTCGATTCCTATCTACCTTTTGAAGTGGATATTACCAGATACGTCCAACCCGGTGAAAAAGCAGAAGTCCTGTTGGGGCTGAGACATAGCAAATTATTTGACAAACGCCATCCACTTTATAATAAGTTCGGAGCGGTTTACCCTCCCGGTTCCAACACCGACGATCTGATTGGAATATGGCAGGATGTTTATTTGTTCGGCTTGCCGGCAGTAAGGATAACCGATGTTTTTGTGAAACCATGGGTCGACCGCAACGAGTTGGATTTAGAAGTACATGTCACAAACAATTCAAAGAAAAAACAAGGAATAAGTTTAGAAGGGGATATTCGCAAATGGATCAACAACAACCCATCGAAAGATCCCTTGTTCGCTGCCGAAATTTCGTGGGAGTTGGACCATGCGTCTGCATTAAAAGTAAACGCACAAAAGATTGAGTTAAAACCGGGCGAAACAAAGACGATTCACCTGTCGACAAACGTTGACAACAAATTGGACACCTGGTCACCCGACTCTCCCAATTTATACACCCTTCTGTTAGACATAAAGAGTGGTAAAAAAACGGTTGACCGCAAAGCAACCCGCTTCGGATGGCGGCAATTTAAAATTGTAGGGGATGAATTTCATCTGAATGGAAGCAAAATACAGTGTTTTGGAGATATCCAGCACCCTTTTGGCCCCTATGTCTGCTCCCGCCGTTTTGCCTGGGCATGGTACACCATGATCAAGGACTTTGGGGGAAATGCTGTTCGTCCCCATGCACAACCCTGGCCCAGAGTTTATTATGACCTGGCTGATGAAATGGGGCTGATGGTGCTGGACGAGACCGCATTATTTGGAAGTTCCATACGCCTTAACCTGGAAGAAGAGATCACCTGGCAGCGCTCAAGAGAACACTTTCGCCAGTTGATCCTGCGCGACAGAAACCACCCATCCGTCATCGGGTGGAGCGCCGGAAATGAAATGTTCGCAATCGCCCTGCTGAACAAACCCGAGAAATCAGTTTCAGATGGTTGGGATGACAAGATGGTGGCCATGACACTTACGGCAAAAGAAATTGATCCCACACGCGACTTTGTTACCCTGGATGGCGACCGCGATATGAACGGTCGTCTCTCTGTATGGAGCAAACATTTTGGGCATGGCCTGAATCTACAGGATTTACCGCAAGGTCTGAACAAGCCCTTGATCGTGGGCGAATCGGGTGCCACTTACTATGGTAAGCCTGCACAGTTGTATCCTTTTGCAGGTGACAAGGCTTATGCATCGTACCACGGGCGAAGTGAAGCTTTGGCAGTCGATTTGTACCAGCATGTTACCAAAATGGCGCGTCCCTACCTGGCTTATTTTTCACCATCCGAGGTCTGTTGGTTTGGAATCGAGCATCTGGGTCTCGGTTACTACGACTATTCCCGCTTACCGAATTTGCATGATGGCGTTTTCGCAGGTAAAATATATGAAGAAGGGAAGCCGGGTTATCAGTTTGAAAGAATTCCTCCCTATGTATCCACCTTCAATCCGGGAATCGATCCTGAAAAGCCACTCTACAAACCATTGCCGATGTTCGAAGCCCTGAAAGCCGCCATAGCCGGAGAACCATCGCCCTGGGACAGGTACACCGAATATAAACAGACCGAAAAGCCCGCAGTTCATGCTGAACAATATGGGCGTGCTCTTTTTTTAGGAGATAAAAACGGATTGTTACACCGGCAATTAAAGAAAATAGGAATCGACCTTTCGGAAAAACCCTCACAGTTTCTCATTATTGACGCGCATACCTATCAGGGTGGGCAAGAGAAGCTGATCGAGGAGGTAAAAAGAGAAGGTGGAACCATCCTGTTGATGCTTCGCAACCAGGATATAAGCCCGGCAATCGGGACGGTGTTGCCCGAACGCATGGAACTCACGAAGAGAGAAGCTACCGCCTTGGAAAGCAACAAACAAAGTGCGTGGGGTAATCATTTCGATTTGCCTGCTCTCTATTTTGGTGAAATCAAAGGCGATAAACATATTCTGAAATGTGGACTCGCGGGAGATCTTACCACGAAAGGAGAAATCATACTGACTGCCTCAGGCACGGACTGGTCTCTGTTCAATGAAAATCCCGAAAATCGGAAATGTGCGCAGATTGTTCTCTACGAGCAACTGAAAAAGCCCGAAGGAGCAGCCCTGGTATCCCTGAATGTCGGTAGCACATCCTTTATCGTATCGGCATTGGATTACACCCTCAGCACAGAAGAAACGTTTGCCTTCTGGAGAAAGTTATTTCCGGTGATGGGAATCAAACTGAATCCGGCATCCGAATGGATGAACGAAGAAAGTAGAAAGGAACATGATCTGTTGATGGATGGACCTGTCGATGAGGCATTGTCGCAAAGTGTCTCTTTCCATGAAGACACACAGAAACGGGGATATTATAACAGGCCCTACAAGCGTTACGAAGCAGAATCAGGAAAGTGTTTCACAACCGGATTATTTCTATCGCCCACTTCTGTGCAAACAGAATTACAGAGCGAAGCCTCGAATTCCAGGGCAACCCAGCTGATAGAGAAAGACGCTTATATTCAATGGAAGAATGAAGAGGCTGCCGATGGATTGGTCATTCGTTTTTCTATTCCTGATGGCGTGAATGGAGGAGGAACAAAAGGGGTCATTGCCTTGTACGTCGATGACAGATTTATTTCAAACATCACCCTCGATTCCTATTGGGCATGGCAACATGCATTCATGACAGGCCAGACGTATCCCGACAACCTCCCTGCTGTGAACAAATTTGCCCGCATGCGGTTCGATGATTTGCGGGTTAAGCTCGACAAAAAAATACCAGGAGGAGCCACATTCAAATTGGTAAAGGTTGATAATAATAAAATTCCCTATACGATCGATTTCGTTGAGCTGGAAGCTGTTCCCCCGCCGGTTACATACGAAACGATCAGCGATCAGAATAAAGTGTGTTATCACTTGTCGGACGGCCCTTTGGACCAGTTTATTGCCCACAACGGAGGAAAGACCATTTATATACCCGCCGGCAAGTACGACGTTTATGAAAGGATTTTCATTCATAAACCCCATACCAGAATTATCGGTGCCGGCATGTGGCATACCGAAATTTATTTTGCGTCCCCTGCAGACAAGGCGGAGAGCTACCCGAAAAGGGGAATTCAAACTGATCAGGACAATACCCTGCTGGATGGATTGTACATAACCACTGCCAATGACCGGCGCTATTTTATCTTGCCTGATGGACAGAATGGAGGAGTTGGAAAAGGGCTTATGGGCTCATTTGGTGCCAATTCTACCATCAGAAATGTCTGGGTGGAGCATTTTGAATGTGGAGGATGGATCACAGCAACCAATCATCTCACTATTCAACAGAGTCGCTTCAGAAATCAGTATGCCGATGGCATAAATCTAGCGACTGGAAGTAAAAATTCCGTCGTTGAATATTGTAGTTTTCGCAACAACGGCGACGACGATATGGCTTCCTGGTCAAGTGGTAAGAATAGGTGCGAGAACATTACCTACCGATACTGCACGGCGGAGAACAACTGGAGAGCATCAAGCGTCGGCTTTTTTGGCGGCAGCGGACATAAAGCATTGAATCTCCTCATCACTGATGGCATGGAAGCAGCCCTGCGGGCCACGACAGATTTCCCCGGTCAGCCTTTCAGCGAGGAGGGCATACATCTTTACGAGAACATTTCCATCTATAATTGTGGCGTACAAGCGGGTCCACTAGGTTACAGGGGAGATATCATCAGCGGAAAAACAGCAGGGGCCATACATCTTACCAGTTATGGTCATTATGATTTGTTGAATGTGCATTTTTCAAATATTGATATCTATGATTCACGATCCGATGCAATCTATCTTGATGCCGGCAAGGATAAAATGATGAGAAATATTCACTTTAAAAATATCCACATCAACGGTACCGGAAGGTATGGCATCTCTTTCAACCATGCTGTGGGTGAAGCATCATACTGTAACATGGTTTTTGAAAATGTGGGAGAAGATAATTTTGGAGTGATACCCAAGGGGTTTAAATTCACGAAAGATGAGGCATGCTCCGCAAGGTAACTTTTTGGAGTTTTTTGCTCTGACACTTCCTCAGGAAGCTTTTTAGCAGACAAAAGCGGTTATAAATGACGAAAGCTTTAATAATTTTCATATTAACCGGATTTTTAATCGCTCTATTAAGTGCATCTGTATTTATTTGTAATATAAAAACCTTCATGATCACGATATGAATGTAAAGAAATTGATTCTGTTGAATGTACTGCTCACATTCAATTTTCTGTACCCCCTACAGGCAAGTCTACCTGACTATACCCGTTATGTTGATCCATTCATTGGCTCGGGAGGACATGGACATGTGTTTGTCGGAGCAAGTGTTCCTTACGGTGCTGTCCAGGTTGGTCCTTCCAATTTTTACAAGGGCTGGGATTGGTGTTCCGGTTATAATTACCAGGATAGTGTGATCATCGGGTTTCCGCAACTGCATCTAAGTGGTACAGGTATCGGTGATCTGGGCGATGTGCTCATCATGCCTTATGTGGGAGAGATCAAATTGGATAAAGGGAAAGAAACCGAACGATACAGCGGCTATGCTTCCCGGTTTTCTCATCAGAATGAAACAGTACAACCTGGGTATTACCGTGTCAAACTCGATGATCATGATATTGATGTCGAGCTGACTGCCACAGAACGTGTCGGGTTCCATAAATACACCTTTCCGGAAGGAGAAAATGCACGCATTATCATTGATCTCAAAGACGGAATCAATGATAAATCGGTTGAAACCTATATCGAGTTAGCCGATAAATATACCATCAAAGGATACCGTTCATCGGAAGGTTGGGCAAAGAAACAACAACTGTTCTTTGCGATCAAATCGTCCGTTCCCATCAATCATTTTTCTGTTTACGAAGACACAACGCCGCTCAAAGGCAAAAAAGCAAAAGGCAAATCTTTGAAAGGCTTGATTAGTTTTAAAGAATCTCCGGGAACTGTATTGTTGAAGGTCGGAATCTCTCCTGTAAGTTCAAATAATGCTCTCAAGAATATCCAATCGGAAATTCCGAAGTGGAACTTTGAAGAAATAACCCGACAAGCCGACGAGAAATGGGAAAAAGAACTGTCGAAGATTGAAGTGGAAACAAAAAATGAAGCCGACAAGCGAATTTTTTATACCGCCCTGTATCATACCATGATGCATCCCTCTTTATTTAACGACTACAACGGAGAATACCGGGGAGCAGATTGGAAAACTTATAAGAAAGCGGGATTCGACAATTATACCATCTTTTCTTTGTGGGATACCTATCGGGCCGCACATCCCTTATATACACTGATTGATCAGAAACGTACCGCCGATTTTGTGAACAGCATGCTCGATATATTCGACCAGACAGGCATGCTGCCTATCTGGCACCTGAGAGGATATGAAACCGGTACAATGGTAGGAATCAGTAGCTTTCAGGTAATTGCCGAAGCATATGTGAAAGGTGTTAAAGGCTTCGACCCTGAACGGTCGTTTGCGGCACTCAAAGCTTCTGCGATGAACGATATACGTGGTTTGAATTACGATCGTGAACTGAAAGCGATTCCTTCCGATGTCATGAAAAACCGTCCTGTATCTACTGCGCTTGAATACGCAATCGGTATGGGAAGCGTTGCGCAGATGGCAGAAAAAATGGGAAAAACAGAAGAGGCTGCCTATTTCCAGAAGCGATCGGAAAACTACAAGCTTTATTATGATCCGGAAGTGGGCTTTTTCCGTGGGAAAATGGTCGATGGAAGTTGGAATCCTATTTTTGACCCCATCAAATCCAAAAAACCTTGGGCGAACGATTATTCCGAAGGAAACTCCTGGCAGTACTTGTGGCTTGTACCGCATGACGTAGCAGGTTTGACAGAATTGCTGGGAGGCGAAAAAGCTTTTGTAGACAGGCTCGATCAATTCTTTGCACTCACCATAGAAAATGATCCCGATGTATTGATCGATTTAACGGGCAGCATCGGTCAGTATGCGCATGGAAACGAACCCAGCCATCACATTGCCTATCTTTATGCTTATATCGGACAACAGTGGAAAACGGCCCGCCTTGCCCGTTATATCATGAACGAGTTTTATCATGATCAGCCCGATGGACTCATCGGCAACGAAGATTGTGGTCAAATGTCGGCATGGTATATTCTTTCATCTCTTGGTTTTTATCCTGTCTTTACTGCCTCCGGAGAATATGTGTTGGGGAGTCCTTTATTCGACAAGGCAACAGTCCACCTTGAAAACGGCAAAAGCTTCAGCGTAGAAGCCATTGGTAATTCAGACGAAAATATGTACATACAAAGCGTTGAATTAAACGGAAAGAAGTATGATTCCAGTTTTATTTCCCATGAAGAGATCATGCGTGGTGGAATCCTGAGAATTCGAATGGGCAATAAACCGAACTATGATTTCGGTAATTTATGATCGCCTGAAACGTATATCCCGGAAAAAATATATGATGATGCAGTTGAAATTTTATACAGTAGCCATGGGAGTGAGTTTGCTGACATGGTTCTGCATATTGTCCGCAGCGTGTTCCGCCAACCCCGGTTCTTACCATTTTGATGCATCGGGCATCTCACGGCCGGTGCTGGAAAACTACCTGAAACGATCGGTTACCATGACCGAATTCCTGGCCGTCGACCCCTACACGAATGATGGTCCCTATCCCTACAAGGAAGACGATGTCAGGTTGATAAAAAATACGGGTGCTAAATTTATTGGTAGAGCCATTTACCGGTGGGGCAGGGAAGAGGTCCTGATCATCCCCGAATACCTGAAACAGGCAAGAAAACTAGTCGAAGCGGTGCATGCCTACGATAAGGATATCATTTTCCAGGCGGCTCTTTTTGAAATAGTCACACGGAGTGTGGAAAAAATACCTGTTCCTGACTGGGCATTCGAAGCATTGGAAGTGCCCGTCGAGAACCGGCATTTCAGTTATGACCAGATGCTGAATCCCGATGGCAAGTTTGTAAACCATTGGCGTGAAGGCTCAAGCGTGCCCGACATCACACGGCAGGAAGCCCAGCTATGGTTCATCTTTCTGGCCGGAACCTATTTCGATATCGGGTGTGAAGCGCTTCACCTGGGACAGACAGCCCTGATGGGTATGGCCGATCCCGATTTGCTACAGTGGCAGTCGTTCGTAGATAAACTGAGGAGTTTCGCGAAAACAGCCACTCGCCGGGGATGGGTACTGCTGGATGCCCACGTGCCGCATGGGGGGATGATCGTAGATGGAGTGAGCTTGTTGGATTTCAATTCTTTTCCATTGCGGATAAAAGAAATCCCTGACAGACCTCAGCAAGCCCTATTGGAAGTGGGTTATCTGGATGCCTTGTATCTCAAGAGTAGAGGCGGTAAAACACCAAGTGGTTGGCATTGCCAGTCGCTGCCCTACCTGGTTGAATTCGATAACTTTGGTTGTAGCCGTACGCCAGGCGAAGCAACCGTCGACAGTCATTTCATATGGGGCTATGATGAAATTACCTGGTTTTACCTGCAAAATGAAACGTTTCGACAAGCGTGGTTGCGGTATGCGTATGAATGGATCAGGAATAATGATTCGAATGGTTTTTTACAAATGCCCGTGAGTCGTTTGGTCAGCTTATGCGAAGGAAAAGGACGGGGAAAATATCGTGCAAACAACAAATCAGCGGAAAATCCGGATGGGCTGAATGTGGAAGAAACCATCAAGGAGTTGTGGAATAATCAATAACAAACATAGCAATAACAATCATGCAAGAATTATCTTCTCATAAGAAAAAACAGGCAGTTCATTTCACGTGTCTACTGCTTGTCGGCCTCTCTCTGATGTATCCCATGCTTTCCAAAGCACAGGGTAAATCGGCCGATCCACACCAAAACCCGTTTATCAGGCATATGTACACCGCCGATCCGTCTGCAAGAGTGTGGGCCGATGGCCGGCTTTATGTTTATGCATCGCACGACATGGCTCCTCCGAGAGGGTGCGACCTGATGGATCAGTACCATGTTTTTTCTACCGATGACATGGTGAACTGGACAGATCATGGGGAGATCCTTCGTGCAAGCCAGGTACCCTGGGGAAAGCCACTCTCCAACGATGCCAAGTTCATGTGGGCGCCCGATTGCGTCTATAAAAATGGGAAATATTACTTTTACTTTCCCCATCCCGATAAAGATCCATGGGGTAAGAACTGGAAGATCGGTATCGCGGTCAGTGACAAACCCGCATCCGATTTTGTTGTGCTGGAGAGTTGGCTGAAAGGACTTCCGGAGAATGGTGAGATCGATCCGAATGTGTTTGTGGACGACGATGGTCAGGCCTACTTTTACTATGGTGGTGGAGGCAGATGCTTTGGTGCCAAACTCAAGGACAACATGACGGAGCTGGACGGTGCACTGCAGCCCATGGAAGGAGTGTATGATTTTCACGAAGCTACCTGGGTGCACAAGAGAAACGGTGTTTACTATCTTTCCTATTCCGACAATCACGATGAAAGAAACGACAAGGAAGGCGTAAAGGGAGATAACCGGATGCGATATGCTACCAGCGATAGTCCCCTGGGGCCCTGGAAGCATCAGGGGGTCTATATGGATCCTACCGACAGTTATACCAACCATGGTTCCATTGTGGAGTACAAGGGACAATGGTATGCTTTCTATCATAACAGCATGCTGTCGAGGGTAAATGGCGAACCCAACGATTGGTTGCGATCCATCTGCTTCGATAAGCTCAATTACAATCCCGACGGGACAATCCAAAAGGTAATACAGACTCCCGCCCTGGCTGCCAGTGAGCGGAACGTGCCGATCAACGCCAGGTGGGTCGACCGTGCTGAATTTACCGGAAAAGCGGAAAAACCGGCCAACACAAAAAATCTGTTGTGGTACCGCAAGTCGGCGAAGGTATGGGAGGAAGCGCTGCCCCTGGGCAACGGACGCCTGGGTGCCATGGTGTTCGGGGGAGTCGCGGACGAACGCATTCAGTTAAATGAAAATACCCTGTGGGACGGCTATCCGCTCGATCCCAACAATCCGGCCGGCCGCGAGGCGCTGCCCGAAGTGCAGCGTCTGCTGTTCGAAGATAAAAACAACGAAGCCGTCAAGCTGGCCGAAGCCACCATGATGGGCAACCCCAAGGGGGTTAAATCGTACCAGTCTCTGGGAGAGTTGTGGTTTGACACCCCGGAACTGAACGCACGCGATTACGTGAGGACACTGGATCTTTCCACAGCGGTTTCCACCGTGAGCTATCGTTCCAGCGGGGTAAACTACAAGCGCGAATATTTCGCCTCGGCACCCGATAACGTGATCGTGGTGCGGATTACGGCCGACAAGAAGGGTAGCATCAACCTTTCCATGACCCTGAAAAGAGCACAGGACGCCAAAACCGGGAAACTGGGAAATGACGGGCTGCTGCTCAACGGGCAGATTGCCAGGAAGGACAAGGAGGGAAACCCGCGTGGAATCAGCTTCGCCGCCCAGGTGAAAGCCGTTGCCGACGGAGGAGATGTAGCTGTGGTGGAAAGCGCGGAACAAGGGTACCTGCTGAAGGTGAACGATGCCAACACCCTCACGCTGTATATCACCGGAGCAACCAATTACCCCGGCATGGAGAACCTTGCCAAAGGGGTGACCGACTTCTCTGGAGACCCCCGAAAAAAATGTGCCGAAACAATCGCTAAGGTGATTTCCAAATCGTACGACAATATTAAATCGACCCATATCGACGATCATCAGCACTATTTTGGACGGGTGGACTTAGATCTGGAGCCTGTATCGGAAGAGGTAGATGCGTTGCCCACAAACGAGCGGTTAAGAAGGGCACGGGAAAAAGGAGAACCCGACTTGGGACTGGTATCCACCTATTTCCAGTTCGGTCGCTATCTGCTTATTGGCTCTTCCCGGCCGGGAGGGATGCCCGCCAACCTGCAAGGACTCTGGGCATGGCAGATGAATGCTCCCTGGAACGCCGATTTTCATACAAACATCAATTTCCAGATGAACTACTGGCCGTCCGACCTCACCAACCTCTCGGAAATGCACCTGCCCTTGTTCGATCTGATGGATATGCTGGTCACACCGGGGGAGCGGAGTGCAGAGGTGATCTACGGAGCACGCGGATGGGTGGTTCACCACCTGACCGACGCCTGGGGTTTTACCGCCCCCGCCGATGGTCCCCAGGGAATATGGCCCATGGGAGCGGCATGGCTGGCACAACACCCGTGGGAACACTATTGCTTCACCGGAGACAAGGAGTTCCTCGCACAACGCGCGTGGCCCCTCATGAAAGGAGCAGCCCGCTTCATCATGGACTTCCTGGTGGAGGCTCCGGCCGGCACAGCCTACGCCGGAAAGCTGGTGACCAACCCTTCCTATTCTCCCGAGAATGCATTTATCCTGCCCAACGGAGAACATGCGGTGTTCACCTACGGAGCGACCATGGACCTGGAGATCATCCACAACCTGCTGACAACCTGCATCGAGGCGTCCAATATACTGAAAGTGGATGCCGACTTCAGAAAAGAGTGCGAAGCTACCCTGAAAAGGATCCCCGCTATCCGCATCAGCGAAAAAACCGGTCGCATCCTGGAATGGGCCGAAGATTATGAGGAAGCGGAACCACACCACAGGCACACCTCCCACCTGTTTGGTTTACACCCGGGAAACCAGATCACGCGGGTAGGGACTCCCGCGCTGGCCGAGGCAGCCCGCAAAACCCTGGTCGCCCGCGGTGACGCCGGTACAGGCTGGGGATTGGCCTGGAAGATCAACATGTGGAACCGCCTGCACGACGGCGACCATGCCTTCAAGCTCCTCTCCGTGCTGCTGGCAGATAAAACGTTGCCCAACCTGTTCGACGACCACCCGCCCTTCCAGATCGATGGAAACTTCGGGGCCACGGCTGCCATTGCCGAGATGTTCCTTCAGAGCCAGCTGAAAAAGAGAGACGGGAGTTTCGAGTTACACCTGCTCCCCTCCCTTCCTTCGGCCATGACGACAAGCGGATCGGTCAAAGGCTTGAAAGCCAGGGGTGGATTCACGGTAGACCTATCCTGGAAAGAGGGAGCGGTAACCGAAGCACAGATCCATTCCCAATTGGGAGGTAAATTGCATCTCCGGGCCGGAAACATACAAAAAACATACAAAACAAAGCCAGGAGAATTGATCAGGGTCGACGCCCGGCTGAAACGAATAAATTGATATTAACTAACTCAAGTTTCGCAAGTTTATTAATTTGGGATAGATACAGCTAAAGATGAGACGTCAGTCGAGAATTTAGCTGTATACATACCAAGCGAGACTAGAATAATGAATGAGATGAACAAGAGACTTTTGCTTTTTATGCTTTTATTGGGAGTGGGGCTCACTACCATCCACGCACAGGAGGAGATGCCCTTCAGAGATGAGAACCTGTCCACGCACGAGCGGGTGATGGACCTGCTTTCCCGCCTGACCGTGGAAGAAAAAATAAGTTTGCTTTATGCCACCTCTCCCGGGATACCCCGACTGCAGATTCCCAAATACTATCACGGGAACGAAGCGCTGCACGGTGTGGTGCGTCCCGGTCGCTTCACGGTCTTTCCCCAGGCGATCGGCCTGGCCAGCATGTGGAACCCCGAGCTGCACCGGAAAGTGGCCACAGCCATCTCCGATGAGGCCCGTGCACGGTGGAACGAGCTCGAGCAGGGCCGGCTGCAGACTGCCCGTTTTACGGACCTGCTGACCTTCTGGTCGCCTACCATCAACATGGCGAGAGACCCTCGCTGGGGACGTACCCCCGAGACCTACGGAGAAGACCCCTACCTGTCGGGAATACTTGGCACGGCGTTCGTAAAGGGACTGCAGGGAGATGATGAACGCTATCTGAAGATTGTTGCCACACCCAAGCATTTCGCTGCGAACAATGAGGAGCACAATCGCTTCACCGCCAACCCCCGGATATCGGAACGGCAACTGCGGGAGTACTATCTTCCGGCATTCGAGATGAGCGTGAAGGATGGAAAGGCCGCCTCAATCATGTCGGCATACAACGCCATCAACGAGGTGCCTTGTACGGCTAATCCCTGGCTGCTCACCAAGGTACTGCGGCACGACTGGGGATTCAACGGCTACGTGGTATCCGATTGCGGGGGACCCAGCCTGCTGGTTTCAGCCATGAAGTACGTCAAGACAAAGGAGGCCGCCGCCACATTGTCCATCAAGGCGGGCCTCGACCTGGAGTGTGGCGACGATGTCTACATGGCACCCTTGCTCAACGCATACCGGCAGTACATGGTCACGCAAGCCGATATCGACACGGCTGCCTATCGCGTGTTGCGTGCCCGCATGAAACTGGGATTCTTCGATGATCCCGATCACAACCCCTATAGCAAGATCCCGGTAACCGTGATCGGTTCAAAAGAGCACAAGGAACTGGCGCTGGAAGCAGCCCGTCAAAGCATCGTGCTATTGAAAAACAGCCACAACACCCTTCCCATCGATACGAGGAAGGTGAAATCAATCGCCGTGGTAGGAATCAACGCGGCCAACGCTGAGTTTGGCGATTACAGCGGAATTCCAGCCAACGAGCCCATATCCATTCTTCAGGGTATCCGAAACCTGGTGGGCGACAAGGTCAGGATTGTACATGCCCCCTGGAAATCGGCCAAAGACGGCATGGAACTTATTCAAGGAGCAAGCTTCCCCAACGGCCTGAAAGCCGAGTATTTTAATAACATGAAGCTGGAAGGAGATCCCGTGGTGCGTACCGAAGAGTGGATCAACTTTGAACCGGCCAACCAGGCACCCGATCCCTTTCTGCCCGCTTCGCCGCTCTCTATCCGATGGACCGGCACGTTGCGGCCACCCGTCTCGGGGAACTACACCTTCAGCTTTAGCTACGACGATGGAGCCCGGCTGCGTATCGACGGAAAGCTATTGATCGATCAATGGCGCAGTGCCGCGATCTCCAAAGATACGGTGGATATTTACCTTGAAGCCGGGAAGGATTACGAGCTGAAAGCCGAGTACTATGACGACCGTGACTATGCCCTGGCACGTTTGCAGTGGCGTTTGCCGCAAGTAGGGAAGAAAGAACGGATCGAATTGTACGGTGAAGCCGGAAATGCGGCCCGTGCGTGCGACATGGTCGTTGCCGTGCTGGGAATCAATAAAACCATCGAACGGGAAGGCAAAGACCGGGAAGACATCTTCCTGCCCGAGGACCAGCGCGAGTTCATCGAAGAGCTCTACAAGATCAATCCCAACACGGTGGTGGTGCTTGTCGCCGGGAGCTCGCTCGCCATCAACTGGATGCAGGATCATCTTCCCGCAGTGGTGAATGCATGGTACCCCGGAGAGCAGGGTGGTACGGCCGTAGCCGAAGTGCTGTTCGGCCGCTATAACCCGGGCGGGAGATTGCCGCTGACCTATTATAACTCGCTCGAAGAGTTGCCCCCCTTTGATGATTACGATGTGACCAGGGGACGCACCTACCAGTATTTCACCGGAAAGCCCCTTTATCCCTTCGGGTATGGGTTGAGCTATACCATGTTCCGGTACGGCAAGCCGGAGATCAAAGACCTGGGTAAGGAACTGCTCGTGTCGTTCGATGTCAGAAACGCCGGGAAGTACAACGGCGATGAGGTCTCCCAGGTATACGTGAAACTGCCGGATGTGGGTGTCGTCACCCCCAACAAGGAGCTAAAAGGGTTTGCGCGCACCACCATCCGGAAAGGAGAAAACAAGCGCGTGGAGATCAGGGTCCGGAAAGACCTGTTGCGCTATTGGGATGAAAAGAGGGGTGATTTTGTGACTCCCCGGGGCACCTATACCTTCATGATCGGCTCCTCTTCCGAAGATATTCGCCTGACCAAAGCGTTCGGGTTATAACAGGAATCAACGAAAACGCATATCAAAATAAACATGCTGGTTTCTATCAGAAAAGTAGAATCAGATAAATCTTAATAATATGAGAAGAAAAATACAGCTGATTTTTATCGCCACACTGTTGTGCGGTTCAAGCATCTTTGCAGGAAGTAAACATGCTACAGAAACAAAGTACCCGTCCTATAAAGGCCTTGTCATGGCTGGTTACCAGGGTTGGTTCCGTCTGCCAGCCGATGGGGTGATGTACCCCGATGAAAAACAGGTCCGCATCGACATGTGGCCCGATGTGCGTGAATACAAGCAGACCTATCCTACCGGCCTGAAGCATGCCGATGGCAGCACCGCCCGCTTTTTTAATTCGGCCGATAAAAGCACGGTCGACACCCACTTCAGCTGGATGCAGGAGTATGGGGTGGACGGGGTGTTCATGCAACGTTTTTTCAGCGCCGCAAGACCGAATGCCCGGAAAGGACACGCCACCGATGTGCTGACCCATGCCTTTGAGGCTGCATCGAAATACGACCGCGCCATCGCGATCATGTACGATCTTTCCGGCTTAAGGAGAGAAGGAGAAGATTGTTCTACCCTTATCGAAGACTGGAAATTTCTGGTCGACTCGCTCAAGGTGACCCAGCAGAAAGGAAACAAAACATATCTTCATCATAACGGCAAGCCGTTGGTGGCCATCTGGGGGGTAGGTTTCCCCGATCGTCCCTACAACATCCGCAATATCGGCATCGAACGCTTTATCAATTTCCTGAAAAACGACCCGGTATATGGAGGATGCAGCGTGATGCTGGGCGTGCCCACCTTCTGGAGAGACCTGAATGCCGACTGTCTTCCCGATCCCTACCTCCACGATATCATCCGAAGTGTCGATATTGTCCTCCCCTGGATGGTGCAGCGGTTCACCCCCCTGCTTCACAACGACATGGACCGGTATCGCGATGTGATTGTGAATGACATCAAATGGTGCAAAGAAAACAGGATCGATTACGTACCCTGCGTAACGCCCGGATTCAGCTGGCATAACCTGAGCCAGTTCGAGTTTCCGGACGACATCAAGCCATCGGGCTCCATACCCCGTCAGGGAGGACGCTTCTACTGGCAACAACTATCGACGGCCATTCGTTCGGGAGCCGAAATGATTTACGTGGCCATGTTCGATGAAGTGAACGAGGGAACCGCCATCTTTAAGTGTAGCGACAACCCGCCCATGAGCGAGCATGTTCAGTTCGTGAATCTGGATGGGAAGCCTTCGGACCATTACCTGTGGCTGACCGGCGAAGCGGCCCGGATGCTGCGTAGCGAAAAACCATTATCCATGAAGCTGCCCGAAAGAGAATGATACGTATCTTTATCAGCAAATAATCAAGTAGAAATAATAAAACAATATAAAATAACGACTATGAAACGACGCAACTTTTTATCCAATTCAGCCATCCTGGGTGCCTCCCTGCCGTTAGGCATTGCCACACCCGCTTTCATCTCATCCTGCTCCACCGGAGAGAAAAAAGAGTCCGCCAAAAAATACAGCCCCGAAGAGCTGGGTATGTTCTCCTTCGTGGAGATCGCTCCCGATGGAGAGCCGTTAAAGGCAGCGCTTGTCGGCTGTGGTGACCGCGGTACCGGTGCTGCCACCCAATTTCTGGAGTCCGGACCAAATGTGTCCATTATCGCCCTGGCCGACCTGTTTCCCGACCGAATGGGAAATTGCCGGAAGGTCCTCTCTGAGAAGTACAACAACAATGTGGACGACAGCAATTGCTTCTTTGGATTCGATGCCTATCAGAAGATCATGGCCATGCCGGACATCGATCTGGTGCTCTTGTGTACGCCCACTCATTTCCGGGCAGAACAATTCAAAGCTGCTGTTGAGGCCGACAAACATGTCTTTATGGAGAAACCCTGCGCGGTAGACCCTACAGGCATCCGCACGGTCATTGCCGCATCGAAGGTAGCCACGGGGAAAGGATTGACCGTGGTGACCGGAAACCAGCGCAGACATCGACGCGACTATTGGGAAGCATACGTTGAAATCAAAAACGGCATTATCGGAGAGATTGTATCCACCACATCCCATTGGGATCAGGGTGCCTGGTGGAACAAAGCCAAGCGTCCCGAATGGAGCGACATGGAATATTGCATTCGCAACTGGTTTAATATAAAATGGCTGAGTGGAGATCATATTCTCGATCAGGGAATTCACAACATCGACGTGGTCACCTGGTTTATGGGTGACAAGCCGCAGAAAGCCGTCGGTTTTGGCGGACGTGCACGCAGACTGACCGGCGACATCTTCGATTTCTTCAGTGTGGATTATTATTACAGCAACAACAAACGGGGGTTGCATACGGCCCGTCAGATCGACGGATGCGATGGCAATGTGTCGGAACAGATTCTGGGCACAAAAGGAATGGCACAGCTGAACGACCGGGGAGAGATAAAGATACTGGATTGGAGCGGGAGCCTGTTGTGGGAATACGACTATGAAAACAAACCGGTCAAGAATCCCTATAACCAGGAACACATCCACTTGGTGGAATCGATTCGTTTAAACAAGAAAATCAACCAGGCCGAAGATCTGGCCTACTCCAATATGGTCGCCATATTGGGAAGAGAAGCTGCCTATACAGGCAAAGAGATCAGCTGGGATGAGATCATGGCCTCCACGCTAAGATATGGACCGGAGACCTATGAGATGGGGCCGCTGTCCGATTATCACGAAGGTGAGGTGCCAGTACCCGGAAAAGATCCCAAGGCGTCCATGTAAGAAGTCAAAACATAAAGAAAATAATAGTAAACACGTATGGTGCAGGCATACAAGAAGCTTCGCAATGAATTCTTTTACCGGTTGCAACATACATGGCATAAAAAGCATATGAAACATTCGTTATTTATTAGAAAATCAAGTATTTATTATTTCATGTCGGCAATAGGAATTACAATCTTGCTGCTGTCATGTTCTTCGATCCAAAACAAAACAGCCCGGGAACCGGTCGATTATGTGAATCCCTACATGGGAAATATCAGTCATTTGCTGGTGCCTACCTTCCCTACCATCCACCTTCCCCACAGCATGTTGCGTGTGTATCCCGAGCGCCGTGATTTCACCGGCGACGTGCTGGAGGGGCTCCCCATCGTGGTTACCAGCCACAGGGGAAGCTCGGCATTCAACCTGAGTCCTTTTTACGGGAGCAGGAAAGATGTCAAGCCCGTCGTTGCCTATCGTTACGACAATGAAAAGATCACTCCCTATTCCTACTCGGTTTATCTGGATGATGAGGGAATATCAGTTGAGTATGGACTTTCTCATCAATCTGCAATCTATGAGCTTCTTTTCGAAAAAGAGGAAGCAGTCGGGGTGGCGCTTAATACCCGAAGAGGGGAGCTTACCTGGGACGGAACGGCCTTTTCGGGATTTCAGCTGATTGAGAACGACACGAAAGTATATCTCTACCTTCTCCCTGAGCAATTGCCGGAGAGCGTAAACAAGACTTCTGCTGCCGGCAGAAATGCATGTCTCATCATGAACTATCCCGCCGGCAGCAAAAAGATTACCCTGCGCTATGGAATTTCTTTTATCGATGCAGCGCAGGCACAAAAGAACATGGAGCGCGAATTGAATGGAAAAGACCTGGCTTCTCTCCGTGAAACAGGTCGCAAAGTATGGAACGAAGCCTTGAGTAAGATTCAGGTGTCAGGCGGTCCGGAAAACGACAAAACGGTCTTTTATACCTCACTATACCGCAGCTTTGAGCGACCGGTATCCATTTCGGAAGATGGACGTTATTACAGTGCTTTCGACGGAAAAGTCCATGATGATGGGGGACGCCCGTTTTATACCGACGACTGGATCTGGGATTCCTACAGGGCACATCATCCGCTGCGCATTCTCATTGAACCGGAAAGAGAGCAGGATATTCTGAATTCATTTGTGCTGATGGCAGAGCAGATGGAGCATTTTTGGATGCCCACCTTCCCTGAGATTACCGGCGACAGTCGCCGCATGAACTCCAATCATGGTGTAGCCTCGGTGCTGGATGCCCATCGCAAGGGTCTGAATAATTTTGATTTGGAAAAAGCATATCGTGCCGCCAAAGGTGCGATCATGGACAAGACCCTGGCTCCCTGGTCGGGTAAGCCGGCAGGAGAGCTGGATCAATTTTATAAGGAACATGGATATATACCGGCATTGCGGGAAGGGGAGGAGGAAACCATTCCCGAGGTGCATGGTTTCGAGCGGCGACAACCTGTCGCCGTGACCCTGGGAACCTCCTATGATCAGTGGTGTCTGGCTCAGCTGGCGAAAGAGCTGGGACTGACAGATGATTATAACTATTTTATGGAGGCATCCTTCAACTATCGCAATCTGTACAACAAGGAGACCGGTTTTTTCCATCCCAAAGATAAAAACGGAGAATTCATCGAGCCATTCGACTATCGTTATTCCGGTGGAATGGGTGCACGCGGTTACTATGGGGAAAACAACGGATGGATTTATCGTTGGGATGTACAACACAATATACCCGACCTGATCGACCTGATGGGTGGAAAGCAGCAGTTTGTTCATAATCTGGATCTGATGTTTGTCACTCTCCTGGGGAAGGGAAAGTATGAGTTTTACAGTCAGTTGCCCGACCATACCGGCAACGTGGGACAATTCTCTATGGCCAATGAACCCTCCCTGCACATCCCTTACTTGTATAATTATGCCGGCGAACCCTGGAAGACCCAGAAACGAATCAGGACCCTGATCCACCAATGGTTTCGAAACGACCTGATGGGCGTGCCGGGCGATGAAGACGGGGGAGGCATGTCTTCATTCGTCGTCTTCTCGCAGATGGGCTTTTATCCTGTCACCCCGGGCAGTCCGGAATACAGCATCGGCAGTCCCTTCTTCAATCATGCCCGGATTGATTTGGGCAATGGGAAGTTTTTTGAAATTGAAGCGGTCAACAATGCGCCTGAGAATAAATATATCCAGTCGGCCACATTGAACGGCAAGCCCCTGAACAAGCCCTTCATCCACCACGATGAGATCATGAAAGGTGGAAAAATCGTGTTTGAAATGGGGAGCAAAGCCAACCGGAACTGGGGAATATAAGACAAGGAACATGAAAAGAAGTTTGATCTGTTTTTTTATGTTGTTGATCGTCTCAACAATCATGGCACAGGAGCAGAGTTTTTTGGTCCTGGGAGACATCCATTACGACCGGATGGAGGATCATGACATGACCTGGCTGTCCAACAAACCCGATGATCTGAGGCAGGTAAAAGAATACACACAGATCACAAAAGAGATCTGGCCTCTGTTCAGCAGGCACTTGCGTCAAAAGGCACTGCAGCATGACCCTGCCGTGAAAGCCGTGATTCAGCTGGGTGACCTCTCGGAAGGATTGGCCGGAAGTGAGAAAAAGGCAGATCAAATGGCGCGTGCGGTTGTGGAAGCAGTGGAAGCGGTAAAGATGCCCGTACCCTGGCTCATCATCAAGGGCAACCACGATATCACCGGCCCGGGTGCCGTGGAAGCTTTCAACAATCACTACATCCCCCTGTTTCAAAAACAATTGAAAAGGAATGACATTACTTCATCCGGTTACGCTCATCAGATTGGGGAGACCCTGTTTGTCGCTTTCGATCCATGGGATAAAAGCGAGGATGCGCTGGATCAACTGGAAAAGAACCTCTCATCCGCAGATGCCAGATTCAGGTTTTTAATGGTCCATGTGCCTGTCATTCCTATCAATGAGCGTTGCTGGCATTTATACAGAGACGAACCTGCGAAGAGAGAGCGGCTGCTTGAGATCATTGCCAAAAACAAGGCCGTGGTTTTAACGGCACATCTGCATCTCTACTCGGTCGTTCGCAGAGATACTGACTGGGGACCCGTGGTTCAGTTGTCCTTCAACAGTGTGATAAGAGACCTGGATAGGAAAACAGCGGACAAGGTACATACCCGATTCGGCTGGAATCTGGCTACCGATCATCCCGAATGGGAACCTGCCACGCTGACGAAGCGGATACGCCTGCTGGATGAAGAAAGCAGGTACGTCACTTTTTTCAAGCAACAGGATCTTCCGGGTTATGGTTTGATTACAACAAATCCCCACGGGGAGGAGATGTTTCTGGAATACTATGCCGGGGTGAATAAAACCCCATATGAAAGAATCTGTATCTCGGATCTACTGAAATGAAAATGAAACAAATATTTATTCAGTTGAAAAATTTACCGAAGCGGCTGTTGTTTCTTGTTTGCATGGGACTGTTCTTTTTGGGCTCCTATGCTCAGCGGGATTCCCTGCTGATTGTACAGATTACAGACCCTCAGTTTGGTTTTTTTACAAACAATGCCGACTTTGAAAAAGAGACAATGCTGTATGCGGAGGCAGTCAGGCAGATCAATCAGATCAAGCCCGATTTTGTGATTATCACAGGTGATTTTGTAAACAACGGCAGGGATACTTTGCAAATAAATGAATTCAAAAGGATTACTGCATGCATCGAGAAGAGCATACCCGTTTATCTGAGTCCCGGTAACCACGATCTGGCACTGAATCCGTCAAAAGAGGATGTTGAATGGTATCATTCGGTGCATGGGAAAAGGTCCGACCGTTTTTCTTTTCGCCATAAAAATGCACACTTCATTGGATTCAATTCGGTCATCATCAAATCGGATAAGAGTCGAAAAGAGGAAAAGAAGCAATTCAGATGGCTTAAAAAGGAATTGAAGAAAGCCGCCTTGTCCGATCCCATTCTTCTGTTTACCCACTATCCCTTTTTTATTGAAAATTTCAGTGAGAAAGAGACATACAGCAACCAAAGCATGCAGCAACGCATCAAATATTTTAAATTATTTGAGCAGTATGCTGTGGATGCCATCTTTGCCGGACATTTGCACAACAATGCTGCAGCATCACACAACCATATCCTTGTGATCACGACCAATGCTGCCGGGAAGCCTTTGGGGAATGCTCAACCCGGCTACCGGCTCATAAAAATTAAGAACGGACAAATTGAGCACCGTTACATACCCATTCATCCATTTTAAACGAATCCATTTCATATGAAAAAGTATTATAAGAGCTTGTTTCTCCTCCTGACGTTGTTTATCATATCTTCGCTGGTTGCTGCGGACAAGCTCGTTTATCCCTATGTTTTTGCTCCTTCCGAAGGGCTTTTCAGCAAGGTAGAGAAGGAGATCAGAAAAGAGATCTGTTTGAACGGACGTTGGGAGTTTCAGGCCGTACCGCTGCCCGAAGGATACCGGCAGGGAGGAGGAGTGGCCCCCGCATTGCCGCTACCCGATGGGAACAAGTGGGAGGAGACAAAAATAAAGATACCCTCTCCCTGGAACATCAATTCGTTCGCGAACAGGAACCTCGAAGGCCCCGATCACCGAAATTATCCCTCGTATCCTGAAAGATGGAACGAGGTGAAAATGGCCTGGATGCGCCGTACCGTCCAGGTACCCGCCGACTGGGACGGCTCTCAGATCGGCCTGCATTTCGAGGCGGTGGCAGGATTTGCCGAAGTCTATGTGAACGGTCACAAGGTGGCTGAAAACTTCGATCTTTTCCTTCCTTTCGATGCCGACATCACCCCGTATGCGAAGGCAGGGCAGCAGATTGAAGTATGGGTCGGTGTCCGCAGCCAGTCGCTGTTTGAGGACAACAGCACCAAAGGAAGGCGCATTGTGCCCGCTGGTTCCATGTGGGGCTACCATGTGTCAGGCATCTGGCAGGATGTCTTCCTCACGGCGGTGCCATCCGTACACATCCGGAATGTGTATGTGAAACCGTTGGTCTCCCAATCTGTTTTGGAAGCCGAAATAGAGATTGAGAACATCACGGACCGCGAAGTGCAGACAACACTCGCCGGAGATGTCAGGCGATGGATAAACAGGGCAGGCAGGGATGTACATACCGCACCGGTACCTGATTGGACATTGGCCGATTCACCGGCACTCCTGCTGACCAAACAAAAGATCACCATCCCCTCAAAAGGAACGCAGCGCCTGGTTGTTCAGATCCCGGTGAAAGCGGGCGATTTGGACTACTGGAATCCCGAGCATCCCAACTTATATGGATTCACATTGACCCTGGGAGATAAAAACAAGGTCAGCGACATCAAATACGAACGTTTTGGTTGGCGTGAATGGACGATCTCCGGCACGAAGCAGCTGCTGAACGGGAAGCCGGTTGAACTGAGGGGCGACTCATGGCATTTTATGGGCGTACCGCAGATGACCCGTCGCTATGCATGGGCATGGTTTACGGCACTGAAAGATGCGAACGCCAATGCGGTCCGTCCCCATGCCCAGGTATACCCGCGCTTCTACCTCGACATGGCAGATGAGATGGGTATCTGCGTGTTGGCCGAGACAGCTATCTGGGCCAGCGATGGCGGCCCTAAGATGGACTCGCCCGTTTTCTGGGAAAACTGCAAGTCGCACATCCGTCGCATGGTACTGCGCGACCGCAATCACGCCAGTGTTTTCGGCTGGAGTGTGAGCAACGAAAATAAGCCGGTGATCCTGAACGTCTTCAATAAACCCGAATGGATGGAGATGCAAAAACAGGCATGGGCCAACTGGCGAGATATCGTGCGCGAGCATGATCCCACCCGGCCCTGGATATCGAGTGACGGCGAAGATGATGGCGATGGCATCTTGCCGGTTACGGTGGGACATTATGGTGATCACAACTCCATGCGCAGGTGGGAGGAAATCGGTAAGCCCTGGGGAATCGGTGAGCACAGCATGGCCTATTACGGTACACCGCTGCAGGTATCCAAATACAATGGGGAACGGGCATTTGAATCGCAGTTGGGCCGCATGGAAGGACTGGCTTATGAATGTTATGATCTGATTGCACAACAGCGCAAGCTGGGTGCTTCCTATGTGTCGGTATTCAACCTGGCATGGTATGGCCTTCAGCCGTTACCCTTTGGCAAACGGGATATCTCTGCGAAGCCGGAGCTGACCGATGGCATTCACTTTGCGGAATATGTAGAAGGACGGCCGGGCATGCAACCCGAAAGAATGGGAGCGTACTGCTCAACATTCAACCCCGGTTACGATCCCACGCTGCCGCTATATCGTACCTGGCCCATGTTTGATGCCATCAAGGCGGCCAACGCTCCGGGCGGACCAGCCTGGAGCCCTTGGTCGGTGATGCCGCAGACACAGGAAACCCAAAGCATCCTGGCAGAAAAGAAATATCAAACCGTTCTGTTTGTCGGAAGTGCGGACTCTCCCGTCAAGAAGATCTTTGAAGGCAATGGTGTGATCTTCCTGGAGAAGGTCGATCCCAAAAGCAGTACCATCCTCATTGCGGATGGCGCAGCGATCCCTTCGGAGAAGGAGCTGAAGATGATGAAAGAGCTGACCGGTCGTGGTGCCGATCTGTGGTTGTGGTGTCCCACACCCGAAACCATTGAAGCCTACAACCAGGTGTTGCCTGCAAGACTGGAGCTTGATGTCCGTAGTGCCTCTTCCTACATGCCGAAAGAGAGATCCTGGACAAAAAATCTGCGCAATTCCAATTTTTACTTCTGTGAGATTCAGCGGGAAGATGTATCTGATTACGGGTTGAGGTCCGATTTTGTAGATGAAGGAATTGTCCTGCTGGAGGCGTGCAACACCAATTGGCGCGTGTGGAATCAGCGTCCCGAAGAGTTGAAAACGGCCGCAGTCATCCGCAGTGAAAATGAAAAGAAGGGAGCCGCCGCCGTGCTGGTCAAACATCAACATAAAAATACCACATTTTTTGTCAGTACATTATCCCGTTTTGTTTCGTCATCAAAAGGATATGACACCTTCGGAAAGCTGCTTGCCGGCGCAGGCATCCCCACCACCGGAAGCAAGATATCCGAAACGCTGATCAACAAAGACGGAACCTTGCAAATTGCAAACCTGCCATCCATCCGGCGAGGAAATCAAACGCTTTACAACTTCATGGTGTGGAGCCCCAGAGACCTCGACGACTTGCTGATAGAGCCCGACATGCCCAGGCTGGATATCGCGGTACAGCCGGCAGAGCAGGGTGAATTATTTATCAATCGAAAGAAAATTGAAGGATCGGAAGGCCTCTTTAGTACCGTGCCTCTTAAACAGGGGTGGAACCATGTAAGTATTGGTGTCCGGAGTGTGGGTGACAAGAAGACATCGGTTCGATTCAAAAGCGGCAACAAGCCTGAATTTATTCATCAGTTAATGACTTCATTTGAATGAAATTATCATATTTATTTATTTTATCACTATTTTTGATCTCTCTTCCTGTCGCGGCACAAAGTCTGCCCTTTCAAAATACCGGTTTACCCGTCGACAAACGGGTGGATGACCTTGTTGGGAGAATGACGCTGGAAGAAAAGATCAGCCAGATGATGAATGACGCACCGCCCATAGACCGACTTGGCATTCCTGCCTACAACTGGTGGAATGAATGCCTGCACGGGGTTGCCCGATCCGGCATTGCCACCGTCTTTCCCCAGGCAATCGGCATGGCGGCAACGTTCGATGCAGACGCCATGTTTCGCACGGCAGAAGTGATCTCCGACGAAGCGAGGGCCAAGTATCATCAAGCTTTGCGCACCGGTAGCCAGGACCAGTACAACGGACTGACCTTCTGGACGCCCAACATCAACATTTTCCGCGACCCCCGGTGGGGCAGGGGACAGGAAACATATGGAGAGGATCCCTATCTGACTTCCGCATTGGGCGTAGCGTTTGTAAAAGGACTTCAGGGAAACGACGACAAATATTTCAAGACCATTGCCACGGCCAAGCACTATGCCGTACACAGTGGTCCCGAGTACAACCGCCATTCTTTTGATGCCCGTCCCCCCCTGCGGGATGTGTGGGACACCTACCTGCCGGCATTCGAGAAGCTGATCAGAACCGGTCACGCCTATTCCCTCATGTGCGCCTACAACCGCTATGAAGGAGAACCCTGTTGCGGTAGCGACGAGCTGCTGGTCGACATTCTGCGCAATCAGTGGGGCTTTGAAGGCTACGTGGTCTCCGACTGCAGCGCCATCAACAATTTCTACCGCACCCACAAGACATCGCCCGATGCGGCAGCAGCCTCCGCACAAGCCGTGATTGCAGGAACCGACCTCGAGTGTGGCGGCAGCTACAGCACGTTGCTGGAGGCCGTGAAGCGCGGTGAAATCACGGAAGAGAAGATCGATGTAGCCGTCACGCGCCTCTTTACAGCCCGCATGAGGCTGGGTATGTTTGACCCCGATGAGCAGGTGCCCTACAGCAAGATACCCTTTTCGGTGGTCGCCTCGAAAAAAAGCAGTGAACAGTCGCTGGAGATGGCGCGGAAGTCCATCGTCCTGTTGAAGAACGAGCAGCAGACGTTGCCGCTCGACAAGAAGATCAAGACCCTTGCCGTGATCGGCCCAAATGCCGATAATCCCACCTGCCTGCTGGCGAACTACAACGGCTCCCCCTCATATATTGTGACGCCGCTCGAAGGAATACGCCGCAAGGTGGGTAAAAACACCCGGATTATTTATCATCAGGGAGTGGGGCTGACCGATGATTCGGTCTCCATTCCCGTGAACAACAAAAAGTTGTTGCTGGCCGACGGCAAAGTCGGGCTCAAGGCAGAGTATTTCAACAACCGCAATTTTGAAGGGACCCCGGCGTTTGTGCAGCATGAAAAGGAAATCGATTTCTTTGGTGCAGCACAACACCGTGTGATGGCCAAACTACAGCCCGGCAAGGTCGCTGCACGCTGGACGAGCGTGCTCTCCTCCAAGAAAGATGAGGAGGTTGTATTTGAAATAACCAGCGACGACAGCGCCTTTCGCTTGTTTGTGGATGATCAGCTGTGGATGGACCGCTTTTCAAATCAGGAAGCACGTGTAGTATACTGTCGTGTACCGGTGAAAGCAGGCCAGAAGCGAACGCTGCGTTTTGAGTTTGCCCAAGAGAACGAAGGGGGTGGTGTGAGCCTCACCATGGTAGAGCGGCGGAAAAGCGACCTGGATGCGCTGGTCGCATCTGTGAAGTCGGCCGATGCCATCGTGTTCGTTGGGGGTATCTCCCCCTCGCTTGAGGGCGAAGAAATGCCAGTGCATGTTCCCGGCTTCAACAAAGGAGATCGCACTTCGATTGCCCTTCCCCGCGTGCAGACCGAAGCCCTGCAGGCCTTGCAGGCCACAGGTAAGCCGGTGATTTTCGTAATGCTTACCGGAAGTGCGTTGGCCATTCAATGGGAAGATGACCATCTTCCGGCCATTGTCAATGCCTGGTATGGCGGGCAGGATGCAGGCACCGCATTGGCCGATGTGCTTTTCGGTGATTACAATCCCTCGGGACGGTTGCCGGTTACCTTTTATGCATCGGACAACGATCTGCCTCCTTATGAAGATTACAGCATGAAAGAAAGAACCTACCGCTACTTTACCGGCAAACCCCTGTATCCTTTTGGTCACGGGTTGAGCTATACCGACTTTACCTATTCCGATCTTCGCGTTCCCGCCACTGCGGTCGCAGGAGACTCTGTGAACGTGTCGGTGTCGGTCACCAATACCGGCAGTCGCTCCGGCGAAGAAGTGGTGCAGCTCTATGTCTCCCTTTTAAACCGGCAGGTTCCCGTGCCCTTGCGCTCGTTGCAGAGCGTACAGCGCATCAAGCTCGAACCGGGCGAATCGCGCAAAGTCGACTTCACGCTTGCGCCGGAACAGTTTTCCGCTCTCGATGCGTTGATGCAACGCTGTGTGGAACCCGGCAAGATCATGGTTAGCATCGGTGGACAGCAACCTTCCGACGAGACCCTGAAAACTGGGAAAGCAGTCCGGAATGAGCTGGTGTTGACCGGCAAAAAATGGATTGTTCCCTGATCATCCCTTCATCAATAAACCATTCTGATTCTCAACGAACAATATTTGCAAAGAATCATAATAATAAATCAAATGACAAAACAATACAACAGCGCCTATATTTTTGGCATTACCCTCGTAGCCACGTTGGGGGGATTGCTTTTCGGATACGATACGGCCGTGATATCCGGAGCGGAGAAATCAATTGAGGCCTATCTGATCAAGCCCCTGGGATTAAACTCACTGATCCATGGCGCCACGGTTTCGAGCGCCCTGATCGGATGCATCATCGGAGGGATCATCTCGGGACTTTTGTCCAACCATTGGGGCAGAAAGAAAACATTGCTATTTGCATCGCTTTTATTTTTTATCTCCGCATTGGGTTCCGGCTATCCCGAAGCACTCTTCTTCACCAAGGGAGAGCCCACCATCGCCTTGCTGCTGACGTTCAACATCTACCGCGTTATCGGAGGCATCGGTGTCGGCCTGGCATCGGCCGTCTCACCCATGTACATCAGCGAAATCGCCCCTGCCAATATTCGCGGGCGACTGGTTTCGTTCAACCAGTTTGCCATCATTTTCGGCATGCTGGTGGTCTACTTTGTCAATTGGGGCATTGCCAGCGGGCAAAGCCTCGAATGGATCAACGACCTTGGCTGGCGGTATATGTTTATATCAGAATCCATCCCGGCTGCACTTTTCGGTATATTCTTGCTTTTAGTTCCTGAAACGCCAAGGTTCCTTGTCCTTTCCAACAGAGACGAGAAGGCGCAATCGGTGTTAAGGAAACTCTATGCAGACAGGGGAACGTCGCAGACCATTTTTCAGGAGATAAAACAGTCGGTGGGGCAGACCACAAGCCGTGCGAAGCTATTCACCTATGGGAAGATCGTGATTATCATCGGTATCCTGCTCTCCGTCTTTCAGCAGTTTGTCGGTATCAATGTGGCTCTCTACTATGCACCACGCATTTTTGAGAGTATGGGAGCAGCCAAAGATGCATCCATGCTGCAGACCATCATCATGGGCTTTGTGAATGTGCTCTTTACGGTGGTTGCGATCCTCACGGTGGATAAGTGGGGCAGGAAACCGTTGCTCATCACCGGTTCCATCGGCATGGCGGTCGGCATGTTTGCCATCTCGGTGTTGTCATTCAACAACATCATCGGCATCAGCACCCTGGTGTTTATCATCATTTACACCGCTTCCTTCATGATGTCATGGGGGCCGATATGCTGGGTGCTGATCTCTGAAATCTTTCCGAACAAGATCAGGGGACAGGCTGTAGCCGTGGCCGTGGCTTTTCAATGGTTTGCCAACTACCTGATTTCCTCCACCTATCCCGCCATGATGGAGTTCAGTGGCGGGATGACTTACGGCTTTTACGGGCTCATGGCCATCTTGTCGGCACTCTTTGTCTGGAAAATGGTTCCCGAGACAAAAGGGAAATCGTTGGAGGAGATGGAGAAATTGTGGATAAAGAAAAAATAATCACAAAAATATTGGTTTTCGTTTAAAAAAACTTCTATCTTTGCATCCGCAAATAACAAGAGGTGCGCAGGCATCTCTTTTATTTGGGGAGCGGGCAGTGGCCCGCCGAATCCCTTGAATTTTGAAACGCCCGGATGGCGAAATTGGTAGACGCGCTAGTTTCAGGGACTAGTGTTGGTTACAACGTGCAGGTTCGAGTCCTGTTCCGGGCACTTTTTTTGCGCAGGTGGTGAAATTGGTATACACGCTACTTTGAGGGGGTAGTGCCGGTTACGGCGTGTGAGTTCGAGTCTCATTCTGCGCACTTTTTTACTATATACTTGATATATACCTTATTGAAAGGCATGAAAAGTCGTTATATACATAAAAATATACATAACGATGAATTACTTTTCCTCACTCTTTTCTTTTCTGTTTATTCTGTGATGATACTTAGCAACAACAAAGGTTCGTTGCTTCTACCTGTTAAGGTAAAACGTGATCCTTTGGGTGAATAAAAAGTATTGTCCTTACTGATCACCGTTTCTTGTCCATGTGTCTTTATGCTGGTTTCCCCCTGTAAAATATAGATTGCATTTTGTCTTTGTGCCGGATCATCGTATGTGTATACTTCATTTTTCAGGATCTTGTGTAACGTAACCTGAAATCCATCGGCAAAATCCTTGTTTAAAAGTGTCTTCTCATTCCATTGTGACTGATTCCAATTTTCGTGCGGTACAAGGCAATCATCAAAGGTGTAGTTGGCATTTCCAACCGAAAAAGGTTCTTCCAGGCTGGCAAGCGACTCCCGCTTAATGACAAGATATTTGATTGTATCATTGCTGATCCTTTGGATGTTGTGGAAAGATCCGCTGGGGGTGTAGATAAAATCTCCTTCATTTATGATTTTCTCTACGCCGTTTATGTGAAACCTCACCGGACCTTTTACAATATAAAAAGCTTCGTCTTCATTGTGAACGTGGGGCGCATGCGTCTGCGTGCCTTCAAAGACGCAGGACATTTTTACTGTCAGCGTGTCGGCCATTCCTTTGGGAATATAATAATGAGCCCAGCCAGTGCGATTTTTTGTCGCCTTATCCACCGTAAACCTGTCAACCAACAATTCAATGTCTGCAGAAGAATCAATTGCTTTAGTCTGAGGATATAAACTCAATGTCGAAAAGAAGAGCATTAAACAAACAAAGTATTTGTAATTCATCTTATTAATTTTTAATAAAACCTATCAGCCTCAAAAACCCAAAGGCAAATGTATCCACATTATTTAGATTGTGGAAATAGTTTGACTTATTATTTGATTGGATTTTAAATTCCCCGTTCCTGTTAATTGTACTTCACTTAGAATGGACTTATACAAGTCTTATCATGATAAGAGAATATACAGAGGGATAACAAAGAGATAACGGAGGGATAACAGTGTGATGCAAGTGAAGTACCGGTGTATGTAGGCACCGGAATAGGCCGATGATTATTCTTTTTAGACTGATGTTGAAAAAATTATTTGTTCGAGGATTTATTCAGATAACAATGTTATTCCTGTTAAATTGGCCAGATTGTTTTTCAAAAAAGCGTAGGTTATTTTATCGGCTTTACAGTCGATAAACTCGACCTGTTTCATTTTCTTGTTATTTTTTAGAATCAGTCCCGACATTTCCGAGCCGATAAATTGACAATTCAACATGTTTGACGAACTGAATTTCTAATGTAGGTTCTTCAATCCTGAAAAATCGGTATCCACCAAATTCATCCTGGACATATCCCAAACGAGATTTTTCTTTTGTCTCCCGGTTGACAGTTCAGCGGATTGATTTTCCAAAGGCTCACTTGTTGACGTTCCGGTAACGGAGGACTGGAAATTATCTGAGAAATAGTTCAAGTCGACACCCAGTATTTCGGCGAGGCGATTAAACGTTGTGATGTCAGGCATCGACTCTCCGCGCTCCCATTTACCCACCGCCTGGGGACTGATAAATAGTTGTTGAGCAAGCTCAGTTTGAGAAATACTGATTCTCTTTCGTGCTTCGGCAATTCTATTGCCAATTTTTTTTGTTTCTGACATACGAGCAATTTTTAAAATTTATGACGAGACAAAGGTATTTTGATAGATGCGCCAAATCAAAAAAAAATAGTTATTTATAGTTGTAGTCCAGCCACATTTGGTTGTATTTTGAAACCATCGGTAGGATGAATGATATTTTCCCTGTTGGAGGTTGACTGTGGTCTGTTTTTTTGACAGATAATCTGTGAAATGATCGGCTGTCCGGTAAAAATTGTACCTTTGTCCCTATATCAGCAATAGATTTATGATGACGAAATTATTCGTCGATCCATTCAGGATATTCAAAAATAGGACTTTTGCCAAACTTTTTACCTCACAGCTTGTCAGTCTCGTTGGCGATGCTTTCACATGGTTGGGGTTGGCGCTGATTTCGTACGAGTTAAATCCCGGTCGTGCATCCGCTATTCTGGCTTCGGCGCTTACCATGCGGGTACTGGCGTATATCCTGTTCTCGCCGTTTTCCGGTGCGGTTTCTGAAAGTTTCAGACGAAAAAACATTCTATTGATCACACAAGGTTTCAGAATGGCCGTTGTCGTATTGTTACCTTTTGTCACTGCCGAGTGGCAGTTGCTGGCACTGATTTTTCTACTGAACATGGGAGCCGCATTTTACACACCCACGTATCGGGCGATCATTCCGCAGATAGTAGACAAAAGTGAATATCGTGAAGCCAACGGATTGTCGATGGCGGTATTTCAGCTGTTAAGCGTCTTTGGGCCGGCATTGGCCGGTATTTTTGCCCTTTGGCTGGGCGAGAAGCAACTTTTCTTTGTCAGCGCGGTCATGTTGTTTCTCGGCATGGTGGTGATCATTACCATTCCATCCGCATCATTACAAACCGGAATTGCAACGACCAGAATTAATTTCAAATCAGGTTGGAATAAAGTGGCAAAAGGAATTCGGTTGCTTTTCGGGAATCGTATCCTCCGTTTTGCGTTGAGTATGGAGTTTGTGGCTGCCATCGCCGGTGCGCTCGTCCTGGTGAATACGGTGTCACTCGTCAAGTCCACGATGCAGTTACATGACAGCCATTACGGACTGGCCATGGCATTGTTTGGTGTGGGCGGCGCCATTACTGCCTTTCTGCTTGGCAGCCTGGACAAATCCAAGACCCGCAGTGTGTCGCTTGTCAGCGGAGCCTTGCTTGTGGGGCTGTCCGTACTTTTTGCAAATTTTGTATCATTCAACGGCCTGTTGGTTTTGTGGATACTTGCCGGCATCGGTCAGACACTTGCCGACCTGCCGTCGGAAACGTTGATTGGGGAAAACATCGCCACGGGGGATCAGGCGAATGTGTATGGTTCCCACTTTGCTTTCTCCCACTTGTGGTGGTTCATCGCCTATCCCGTGGCCGGATATCTGGGTACGACTTTCCCTCAGCGCTCCTTTCTGTACGGCGGATTGCTCTCCCTCTTCCTGGTGGTCATCGCCTTGTTGCTTTTTAAACGTCGCGAATCATCATGACTGAGTTCGGGATAGGATGATTTTTTCGATGGCACCAATCTCATCACTGGCATTATAGGCATCGTACCAAGCTTCGCCTTCAGGATCTACTGCAAGGTCACCTAAAAGAAAATTAACTTTCGTTCCTTCATTTGTTTCCGAAAGACGATATTCATAGGTGACGCTTCCTTCAGGCACTTCGCCATCCCAGCTGATATCTTGAAGTGAAATCACCATTTCTTTTTCTTCATCAAAAACGATGACCTTGCCTTCAAGATAAACGACATTTTCATCATTGGTCCATTGAATTTTACTTCCCAATCCAAATGGTTTTTCGTCGGCAATCTGTCCCGGCACATACATCCAATCATTAAAAAGAATGGGATTTGTGATCACTTTCCAAACTTCTCCAGGTGTGGCATTGATTGTTTTTTCCTTGCTTACGGTGAAAGATTTCTTCATAGCTGCACTTTTTCATTTGTTATGTCCATTCCGAACAGCCATACAAATCCTTTTGTTTAATTATTTTTTTTATTTTCCAAAATATCTGATGCGGTCTCACTGTGAACTGTTTTTTTGACAGATGATTTGTAGGAAATATTGCGTCGGCTTTTCTTCCCGATCATTTTCCGGTTCTTTGATCTCCGCTATCCCCGTCAGTCCATAATTGCCAAAATCCTTTTTTACCGATTTCGTATCATAGAAAAACAGCCTGATGCCATGTCTCGTTTCAAACGTATCTGTGCTAATCTCAATTCCCCTGTCGTATCTTTTGTCTTTCTTCGAAATTGTGATGAAGACCATATATCCACCCGGCTTCAGTTGGTTGTAGCAATCCCGGATCAGCTTTATCCGTTCCTCTTCTTCCAGAAGGTGGAGTAGGGCATAACAGAAGATCCCATCGTATAATACCTGGTCAAACGGCATCGAACTGACGGGACCAAGATAAACCTGTATATGCTCTCCAAACCTTTTCTTTGCCAGGTCGATGGCAGTTTCGGAGATCTCAACTCCGGTCACTTCCATGCCATGATTGAGAAACGGAACAGCATTTCTTCCATAGCCAAATCCCGGAATCAATATATGTTTGAAACCCTTTTCCTGGAACAGTTTTGCGATCGAAACGGCAGAGTCAACCGGTTCCGATCCCCACATCTCATGTTTATCCCTGAAGTTCTCTTCCCAGAATTCTGTCATATTCTTATTCTCCTTCGGATTATTGTTCAGCAAAGTAAAAGTAACACAAAACAATTTGATTCAGCGTTTGTAATTCTTTTTTGTCAAAGTATTTTTTACCGTCTGCGGAGGTACGTAAAAATTTCTTACCAACTGAACTTTCTTACAATAGATATTTCGGCGATGGTGGATTTCAGGCCATGTCTGTCTTCAATGATTTCCATCATGTCCAGCAACTCTTGTTCTTCAAGATCAGTCATCTCGCTATAAGTAACCGTACCATTCGGGTTGAACTTTCCACTCCCACTGGGAATAATACCCCAATAAGCCAACCGGTCAGAATAAAAATCATTTACATCAGTAAAAAAAACCTCTGCGGGAGCTGCCACTATCCCTTTCAATGAAAACTTTACAATCCAGTTGCCATAAATATTCTCCATGATATCTCTGACAAGAGTACCCGTGCCTGATGGAGAATTAATAAGCAGACCCTGATTACATGAAATAATGGGCAGAAGAAAATAGTTTTAAGAAAAACAGTATCTTTGCAAAACGATGATTAAATAATATAAATAACATAAGCGTTTACTCTTAATTGAATCCTTCTGAATAACCAATTATCATCATAAAAACATGAAGAAAACGTTTTTTTTGCTGATTGCTGTGTTCTGTTTATCAGCTACAGCCAAGAATGAGCCAAAAGACTCCAAGACAAGTTTTGCAAAAACAGTGCTGCAACCCTACGTGGACAGTGGTCAGTTGGCCGGTGCCATTAGTGTATTCTACAAGGACGGCGTGCAGGAAACCTGCTGCATAGGCTATGCCGACGTATCAAATAAGCGCCCAATAAAGATGGACAATGTATTCATGCAATGTTCACAGACAAAAGGCTTCTGCGGAGTGACAATCGCCAAGCTGGTGGAAGAGGGCCGTATTTCACTCGACGATCCTGTTTCAAAGTATCTTCCGGAGTTTGTGGAGTTATGGGTGCTGGATGCTGCAAATGACAGTACCAAGACCCTTCGTAAGGCCAAGAACGTCCTTACCATCCGTATGGTGCTCAACCATACTGGAGGCTTCCCCTTCGAAATTAGTGCCAAGCGCTCCGACGTCAGGGGTGGCGGATGGTCTGGAGGAGCTCCTCTTCGCCAGACAGCCTCCATCGCCGCCGCATCGCCCATCATGTTCGAGCCCGGTACCCGCGAGCTCTATTCCAATACGGGAATTGACATTGGTGCAGCTATTGTTGAGGTCGTCACAGGGATGAAGTGGGAGGTATATCTCAAGCAGGAGGTGCTTGATCCCTTGGGAATGAAGTCCACATGGTTCTGGCCTACCGACAAGCAGCTTAAGAACAAGATAGAACTCTATGAGACCAAAAAGAATGCCCCAGCTGAGTGGCGTGAAGAAATGGGATGGCAGCAACGGCCTTATAATGACTCCCATGTATTTGCTTCTGCCGGTGCAGGTCTCTGGACTACCGCCAATGACCAGCTGAAGTTCTATAAGATGCTGATGAATCTTGGCTTGGGAGAGAATGGTGTGCGCATCTTGAAAGAAGAAACCGTGAAGAATCTTCTCGCTCTTTCCACCCGTCCCAAGGGTCTGGGCGGCTATTCCTTGGGCTTGTCAGCACCAGAACAGGACAGCGAAGACGCATGGTTTGGTCATGGTGGTGCCTGGGGTACTAACTGTTCCGTCAATTGGCACAAGAAAGAGCTTAAGCTCTGGGTGGTCCAATCCGCTGGAGGAGGACAGCCATGGCTTGCCGAAATCGACAAAGCTGCCGAGAGGTTCTTCGCACAGCCATTAAGCAAATCTGGTGTTGATGCATATACTGGAAGGACGGAATAATTCAATTTTTTTCATAAAAACCAACTTGCTTCATCCTGTAGTTCAAAATTTTTTATTTATTACCATCATAAGACTTCAATTAATTACTGGAATCCTTAAGCTTTTTAAATAATTGAACGTCGCATCGTAATACTCTGGCTTTCGCGTCAGGTCTTCTGTATCACCATTCGGAACGACAATGATCATGCCTTGTCTTGCTCTAGTCAGCAATACACGATAGGCATTGATCAAATATTGTTTTCTCTCTTCTTTATTGATATTTAGCCATTTGCTTCCCCTGAACTCATATGTCTTCCATCCGTCGTTAGCATACCGCAAATCGCCATCCCAAGTAATACAAGCCCAATCCAACTCCAATCCCTGAACCTGAAATTCTGTGGCCACATCTTCCAAGAAGTAAGAGGAACGCACATCATCTTTTCCATTTAAGAACCAGTGAATCGGATTCATCGGCGATTTTACATCAATTGCATAGGGTTTAAGTCTTTGCGCTTGAGAAGAAACCACTATTCCATACCTTTCACTACCTCTAGCCTTCTCTTTCAGCCATTGTTTTGCCTTTTTCAGATCTCTTGTCAACACGATAGGGTATTTCTCTTTGACTTGATTGAACGTTTCAATTGCTTTTTCTTTTTGGATATCCAACAGATTTTTCACAAAAAGAGAAAGGTTTTCAGCTCTAAATGAACGCATGGAAACCGATAGATGTAAATCGGGATTGAGATTCACTTCGGTTACATTGCTTAGTGCTGCAATAGCATCGGTTGCTAAATATTCAGAATCAGTTAAATTTGGTGATATATGGACACTCCAATGTGGGTACCAATTCTTTATAGCTGCCAACCATTCTGAAATTCCGGCTTCGCCCGTATTGATTTCCTGACCACCACCCACGAGACAAACAATAACTGCCCAATCTTCATGCCTATTCAGACAGGAAATCAAAATTCAGGCTCCGAGTGATCAAAATCAGGTTTGTTCTTTTTTCGTTTCATGAAGGAGACCGTTTGCTCCTTATTCCACGCCCTTTGTGCTTCGTCAAAAATGGCCACATGATCGTATGGTGCGGTAGGATCTACAAGATAACTATCTCGATAGTGATGGATGTTTTGTATAAATGTTTTGACGCTCGACTTGGCTTTCCCTTTGGTCAAAGTGATCCCTTTCTCCTTTTCATTTTTGATCTTATCACGTGCCAACGCTTCTTGTAGAATGGCCACCAATGGACCATTCCCTGAAAGATAAACACTTGCTTCTCCACCTTCATCATCCAAGTGTGTAGTCGCAACTTTCAATCCCACAAGTGTTTTCCCTGCACCAGGGACTCCGGTGACAAAACAGATAATTTTTTTGTTATTCTCCCTTGCTTGGGTGATAATTTCAGAGATTGTGTCAGTTGTTTTGGAGAGATTTGTTGCATCTGCATCACTTCTCGTAATCTCATCTACGGTGTGGTTCTTATAGAGTGAGATTGCAGCTTCAATGATTGTCGGGGTAGGAGAGTACCTCCCAGCAGCATAACAGGTTGGGTCAACGGTTTGGATTTCATCATAAAAATCCAATACAGCATGTATAATGATTTTCAAACTTTCCCCGTTGGTTTTGATTGGAAGAATCAGATTGTCGTTATGAGAGGTAGTGACAATCTCACTGAATATGTTCTTTGCTTCTGTTGCTACTAAAATAGGCACTAACAGTGCTTGATGGCTTGGCTCGTGGAAGTTTTTCAAATCCAGTGCATAATCCCATACCTGTTCTACACTGGATTGGTTATATTTATGCTCTCCTACTTTGAATTCAACAACAAAGATTACGCCTTCAATGATGATCAATGTATCCACTCTTTTTCCCATTCGAGGAATAGAGAATTCAAAGAAAATAGTGCCTTTCAATCCTTGAAGGGCCTTTTGTAAACAATTAATTTCAGCTACCCATGAATGGTTTTGGTTTAAATTGGAATCAAATTGATTCGATATTGTAATTTCACCTATTGCCTGATCAACACTATTGGTTAAGAATGAACAGATTGAGTCCTTATAGTAATAATTTAACATAGTCTTATAAAAGCGAATTTACATATATTTGGAGTACCTCTCATGCAGTTGTATTTAAAATCACGTGCTTCCATACCAAATTCTTCTAATTGTTTGCCTATTATCGGGTAAATCCTTTTTGGAATTTTTCTCACGCAATTATCACATTATGCAACTCATTCACATACTTGCCCACGTAAGCTAAATTATCTCCATATACTTTTAACCAATCAAACTCATTAAAAGGCTCGTTGTTTGCCATTATGCTTCCATCTATATCGCCATTTACACTTACATAATCAATAATAGTCTTCAGGTATTCCATCTGGTCTGAATTAAGAGTGTTTACATCAATGAATTCTGAGAATTTCTGTAATGCTATATCACGATCAACACCAACGAGTGAACGAATGAAAATAGCTACATTCCCACCCTGTATCATATTCTTGGTTTGTTTCTCATAGTCATCTTTGCTACCTAACTCTTCCCAGAGAACTTTCTCCAGTTCAATAATATCATTTTGGGTGAGCTTTTCGAGATTCTTTATCTTCTGAATTACAGGATTCTCGCTATTCTCGCTCAAATAGTCAAGAATCTTTTGCTTATAAGTCATAACTGGCAAGTTTGGCTTACCTATTTCACCACCATCAGTAAATTCGTCCTCAATATCAATAACGAATGTTTTTCCTTCCTTTTTGTCGAGAAATTTCATCAAGTCACGTAATTCTGTCCTGATTCTCTCCAATTCAGGAACTGAAATATTCCCCCAAAACTGCTCTGTCAGCACCTCTTTCAGTACCTCTTTTTTCTCTCTGATTTGAGGAATGGTTGTTTTCTCCAACAGCACATTTGCAATAGATACAATTTGCTGAATATTGCCTTGAGGTATTATCTCTTCGTCCAGCAAAGAAAATTCCATCAAGTAAATAATCAAGTCAAATCTTTTAGGATTCTCATCTTCTAGAGAAGGTTGAACAAGACGGGATATATGATTCTTTATCTCAACACCATCAACAAGAGATGCGTATTCCCATGCTATTTCTGTAGAATATTTATCCACAAGAGCCCATTCAGCACGAACATCTATAAAACTACGATTCAAATCTGAGATCTGCTTTTGCAATTCCTTTTTCAAATCATCATGAAACTGTTTTAGAAAATCGTTTTCCTGATACCTGAAATCCTGCAGAGCTATAGCAATATCCAGTTTAACATTAAACAGTTTTTCGGTTAACGAAATGGTGCGAGTCTGAACAAGCTCCTTAACGTCAATGCTAAAATAGTCGAAGTTACCACAGTAGTCAAAAATAAGAAACTGCTCCTTGTCAATGCCTGCACCAAAAATATCCTCAGATAACCGGGTTCCGCGTCCAATCATCTGCTGAAACTTGATTTTAGATTTAACCACCTTAAAGAACACCAGGTTCAAAATATCCGGAACATCAATACCTGTATCAAGCATATCAACAGACACAGCAATTTGAGGTAGATTACCCCTCACTTCAAACCGATTTATCAGATCATGTCCATATTTTACAGTATTATCAATTAATGCACAATAATCAGCGCCATATTGAGGATACAGGATATTAAACCGCTCAATAATTTGCACAGCATGCTTGTGGTTAGCAGCAAAGATGATCGTTTTTCCTATCTCTTCACCACCTTTAATCTTAATTCCCTCAGACATCAGATCCTGCAAAACCTTGTCTACAGTATCATTGTTATACAGATAACTGAAAATCTCCCCCGGGTTAATATCTCTTCTGCTAATATTTAACAGATCAATCTCGTTACCTTCATTTTCGTACTCATAAATCTTGTCAAGCTGCTCTTTTTCATGATCAGACAAATCATCATATTTAATCCCTTTGGATAGAATTGCTGATTTCCTGTTTATAACCTTGTAATCTACAAGAAATTCATCTCTGACGGCTTCGTCCAACTCATAAGCAAAATTAGGTTCACCTTGCTCCATCTGAAACATATCGTAGGTGCTTTTATCAACCTCATCACGTGGAGTGGCAGTTAACCCCACCAGAAAAGCATCAAAGTAGTTGAAGATGGACATATACTTTCCAAAGATACTTCTATGAGCCTCATCAATGATAATCAAATCAAACCTGCCAATAGAAAATTCCTTTGTATCAGCATCAATAAAATTAACCAACGTCTGGTATGTAGAAAAAAGAATACGAGCATTCTTATCAGGCTTATTCGTTTTGTCCGAAAGTATCGATGTGGTAATATGCGGCAACAGCTTAGTATAGTTTTTATGCGCTTGGGAAACCAAAGCCGTCCTGTCGGCTAAAAACAACACATTCTTAACCCAATCATTCCGCATTAATACGTCAACCAAAGAGATTGACACACGCGTTTTACCAGATCCGGTTGCCATGACCAGCAAACCACGCCTGTGAAAACTATTCAGATGCTCACATATTGTTGTGATAGCCTGCTTCTGATATGCCCTGTTTGTAATATCATCATTAATTCTGAGATCAGTTATAGGATTGCGGTTTTGTCTCTGAATCAGAAGCTCTAAATCTTCACGAGAATGGAAGCCGTATAAACGGCGTGGAGGATAACCTAATCTGTCTATACAATAAATCTCATAACCATTGGTGTAATAAATTATTGGCTTCACACGATACTTTGCCTCTAAACATTCGGCATACAGTTGAGCCTGATGCTTCCCGGCATTTGGATCCACACTTGTTTTTTTGGCTTCAATCAGTGCAAGCGGCTTACCGTTCGATCCAAAAATCACATAATCAACAAACCCGGTTAATCGGGAATTAGGCATCCCGGTAATCTCAATCTCAATTCCAACAGAATTAGCAGCAATGATGTTTTTCTGATTCAGGACATTCCAGCCAGCTTCCTGAAGAAGCATGTTAATGTAAAGCTCCCGCGTTTCAGCCTCAGTAAAATACTCGGGAAGTTTAGATGTTGTGAGTACAGCTGTTGCCTTTGCTTTCTTATCATACTTTTCAATTACAGCAGGCTCCGGCTCAATAGCAGCCTTGCGAAGAACATAAATCACCGTTTTTTCTGTAAGGAGTTCTTTATCAAATCGGGGAAACAGATCAATAACCCCAAGCATCATGAGCACAGAACCCACGAAGTTATGCAAGTTAAGAACACAGAAAAATGAGTCTTTTCGTGTAACAGTACCTGAATGTGCAGCATTATTACCAACCTTGCGTATAAAATGCAAAGCACGCATCAGCTCACGGTCGTTAATAAACTCTTTGAAATCTTCCTGATCCACCAACTCAAAAAGAGAAGCGCGCTCACTTATTGGAAAACCTTTAAGCAAATAAATAGATTTAACAACATACTCCAGAGCCTTCCTGCTGCTTAAAGCCGACTTCTCAGGATCCAACAATTGCCATATTTCGGCCTCATAACACAATGCATACAAATCGGCAAAATCAGACTTTCCTTTAAGGTAATCAAAATTGCGCTTAGGCAAATCACCTCTGCTTAAATCTAATTCAGGCTCATTTAGTGAATAATGATCATAAGAAATAGCCGGTTCTTCTATCTTGTTTTTGTCGTCATGTGAATCCATAGGCGTGATTATTAGTGAATAATTTAGCCGAAATATTTATCCATTGTATAATTTATAAGCTGCTCTGTTTGTGCAATGCTTTGTTTTACTAATTCCTTTTGTGTCTCTATTTTTTCTATGCGCTGAGCGAATTGGAATTGGAGGGAAAAGGGTGAAATGGGAATTTCTAAGTTTCTTATAATACCAAGAGATAAGAATTTCTGAGTTCCACCCAAAATTAATTTTGAATATTCTTCTTTAAATGAAGGAGAATCTAAGGTGTACTTAATGTATAAATTCAGTTTTTCTTTCGAGTTTGTACATTTAATTAAAGCAACATTTTTTATTGCAAATTCTTTATTTGTATCATTAATTACAGGATTGCCAATTGTGCCAATCATTGGCATTAAAATATCGCCAAAATCAACTTTTGATCGTTTATTTATTGCATCAAAGTCCTCTTTTGATATAAGATTTACATTATCAAACGAAATTTTTCCGGAAACAATATTTTTTGATGTTATTAATGGAAATCCTTCAAGTTGATATTTAGGTGAATCATGTGTTCCATCCCTTACGTCACAAATCTCTCCCAACTTCTTCACCTCCCACCCCTTATCATTTTCAATCGGGTCACCAAACATCGAATAAAAGATAGATTGAGCTAACTTATCATATTCTTCAAGTTGCTGTTCTTGCAGCCCTTTTAGGCGATGAAGAGAGTCTAATTCGGCTACTATGGCGGATTGGGCGGGTAAAGGAGGTACTATTATTGGTAAATCACCGTATTGTTTTGCATTAATATTAGGCTGAGCTACAACTCTTTGTTGAGATTTTATCCAATCATTATAAAAAGCAGACCTAGTATAATGGAAAAGGAATTTAGGAAGCATAACTTTTCTATCAACAACAAATCTAATCAGGTAACCTGCATAAATGCAATATCCATTTTTCTCATTGTGAATGTATGTTTTCCCTACTGTAGCACCTGAACGTGCAAAAAGTATATCACCTTCACTTAATTCATATTCATCAAAATCCGAACCACTTGGGGAAACTTTTTCATCATTTAATTCTCCATTTTCCTTTATATCAGTAATTCTGATGTACCTTGGTTTAGATTTATCAAATGCTATTGCAGAAGAACCAGAACCATATTCTCCTTTTCCTGTACAAACCTCACCCAACTTCTTCACTTCCCAACCATCTTTATTTATACCAGTCTTTTTCAAAATAATATAAATTAAAGATTGGACAATTTTTTATACTCTTCCATTGCTTCTGCAACCTGGTTCTGCAGGTCCTCTATCCTACCAAAAACAACATTAGGATCATCATAAACTACTTTTACCCTTTCAACTTCTTTATATTTATTGATGCTCAGGTCGTAGTCATTAGCTACTATATCGGCTTTGGATATTAAGAACGACTGTTCTTTGCGTGATCGTTCTTTTTCGGCATCCAGATGATGGAATCTTAATATAATATCAGGGATGTCATTCTCATTAATCTCCGATCGTTTGTCGTCAAGCGAGTAACCATCAGCTTTCATATCATAAAACCAAACATTGTCTGTTCCTCCTGCATTGGTTTTTGTGAAAATTAGAATGGCAGTTGAAACTCCTGCGTAAGGTTTAAATACTCCAGAGGGCATTGATATTACAACTTTCAGATGCTGGTTTTCTATAAGTTCCTTTCGGATTGCTTTGTGTGCATTGCTTGTTCCAAATAAAACACCATCAGGTACAATAGAAGCACAGCGACCACCAAGTTTAAGGGTTCTGATAAAAAGTGCAAGAAATAGCAATTCTGTCTTCTTGGTTTTAGTAAGTGCCAACAGTGACTTGTCAACCACTTCATAATCCAAACTACCCGTGAAAGGTGGATTAGCCATTATTAATGAATAGCGTTCATTGTCCTTGTTATTATCAGAAAGTGAGTCCTTCCATTTTATATTTGGGTTCTCAACTCCATGAAGCATCATGTTCATTGCTCCAATACGTAACATAGTTTGATCAGTATCAAAGCCATAGAACATGGAATTTCTGTAATGATTGCCGTTTTCTGTTTTAAGTAGCTCTTTCTTAAAGTTATCCGAAATATATCTGGCTGACTCCACAATAAATCCTGCCGATCCCATTGCAGGATCGCATATCTTATCCTTAAGGGTTGGTTGCATTAACTCAACCATCATTTTAATTATATGGCGGGGAGTTCTAAACTGACCGTTGGTTCCGCTTGAAGCCATTTTCCCAAGTATATACTCATACACATCACCCATTGTGTCACGGTCCTCCATATCCAATCCGCTGACACCATCTACAACTTTGGTCAGAGTGCGTTCATTTGGAATCAGGAAGGTGGCATCTTTCATAAATGATGAATAAGAAGAATTTTTACCTGTACTGAGATTCTTTATAAAAACAAAAACATTGTTTCTCAACACTGTGTACATTGTTTGAGGATCGAAGTTCTTGAACACATGCCAGCGCATGTTCTTGTACGGAACGTTTGCTTTTGTTTCCGGATTAAACCAGTCTCCATCAGGAAATGTAGGGTTTGTTAATTTTGCACCAAAAGCAGCGGATGTAGCTTCCTGTTTAATTTGAGCATCATCCAGAATTTTGATAAAGAACAAATAAGTCATCTGCTCCAAAATAGTTATTGAATTGGTTAATCCTGATGTCCAAAAGGTATCCCAAATTGCATCTATTTTGTTGCGTATTTCACCTGTAATCATTTTATTGTTAATTTTCGTGTAAAGTTAGTGAATTTATTTAAGTTGTCAATTTGAATAGAAATAATGTCTTATTCTATAATACTCCCCGAAATTTGTACCACGAACTAAGCAAAGATTAAATGCTTATATTTGTGATATGAACAAGTCAAGAAGAAAACATTCAGCCGCCTTCAAGGCAGAGGTTGCATTGGCAGCGATCAAGGAACGCGAGACGTTATCCGAGTTAAGTGCCCGTTATGGTGTTCACCCCACAGTGATCAGCACGTGGAAAAATGAGTTTCTGAAACGTTCAGAAGAAATCTTCTCGAATCAAGGTCCCAAGAGTGAAGCTGACTTTGAAAAGGAGCGACGGGAGCTCTTCGCCAAGATAGGTGAATTGGAGATGCAGCGGGACTGGTTAAAAAAAAAGTCGAAACAGTTGGGCTTGGAATAATTGAACGTCGAAGCCTTGTATCGAAAGATGATTGTATAAGCCTCCAGAGCCAATGTGATCTGCTGGGGATCAGCAAATCCGGTCTTTACTATGTGGCAAAAGGAGAATGTGATGCGAATCTTGAGATTATGAAGAAAATGGATAAACACCATCAGGATCATCCCACTTACGGAGTTCTGCAAATGCAAGACTACTTGTTGGCACAGGGTTTACGGGTCAATCCCAAGCGAGTGAGACGACTCATGCGCAAGGCGCAGATAATAGCTCAATATCCAAAGCGAAATTTGAGCAAATTGGGCCTATCCGACTATATCTATCCCTATCTGCTTCGTAATCTTGATGTAGACCATCCGAACCAGGTCTGGGAGATTGACATCACGTACATACCCATGGACAGGGGTTTCATGTATCTAACGGCAATCATAGACGTGTACAGTCGTTTTATTGTTGGATGGGGACTTCATAACAGCCTTCATGGAGAGAACGTGATTGAAGTCCTTGACGGGGCAATAGATGAGCACGGTGTGCCCGGGATTATCAACTCGGATCAGGGAAGTCAGTTTACCAGCCCGGCGTGGGTGAACAGGCTCAATGAACTTGGAATCAGCATCAGCATGGATGGCCGTGGCAGGGCAACGGACAACATCTATATTGAACGGTTCTGGAGGACATTGAAACAGGATTATGTTTACCCGTTTCCGGCAGAGAACGGCACCACACTCTGGAAAGGGATCCGATGGTTTGTGAATCATTACAACAAGGAGAAAACCCACCAGGGAGTGGGTAGAAGAACGCCGGAAAGCGTGTTCCGGTTAAGTGCATAATTTTTTACTTGTAAACAAATGTACATGCACCAAATGAGACATCAAGCTAAATCCCTGACGGGTTTTGGGAAAAATCTCCACTCAAAAGGAGTTGTATTTTTTCCAAAAAGCTTGACTTACTCATTTGCTTCAAGAATGGCTGGTTTACAAGTAAAAAAACGATAATGTGAAAAAATTCGAGAACAATATTTTAGTTAAAAACCCCGCTTAATCGGTACAGAGAATAGGGAGTACTAAATTCATCTATTATTTTATATCTTCTTACAGTTCTTATAAAGTATGCGGAGGATCTTGATTTGTTCTCGAATCAGATATTATTTTTATTCTCTTTCCTTGTACTAACCCCCCAATAAAATGGAATAAATTTGACAATTCAGTTTGACACTTTAATTTTGTAAAAACTATGACAAGAGAATGGCGTCAATGGAGTAAAGATCAGAAGTTCCAGATCATTCAAGAAGTAGAAGTTAATGGATTACAGCCCGCACTTCGAAAGTATAACCTGTCGCAATCATTGTTTCATAAATAAAAACATTTGTTGTAATGAGCATCAAAAGCAATGATCAAATCTCGCAGACTATCTCTGTTACTCAGCTGACCAAACATCATTGCAAGGAGTTGATTCCAACAAGTGAAATGCTTCACATATTTGTCGCCATCATACTTGCTAACGATGCGGTTAAACTTGCTTCGATTCAAAAAAGAAGCAATCTGAGTAAAAACGAACTTATCTTGGAACACAGGCATCAATTTCAATATTGATGCAAAGTTAGAATTTCAAGTCCGTTCGGTCGAAAAACCTCTGTAGCTAACTATAATTCAAATATTTCAAAGAACTTTTCAAAATTTTAATGGGACAGCAATGATATCTATCCATAGGCAGCTTTCTTATGGTTAAAATAAAAGTGATCAATGCTATTTAGCCCTGCTTGCATTTTAAAGTGGTCAGATTCCACCACTTTAAAATTGGGATTGTTTATTTGTTCCCAAATACTAAGAAATTCGATTGCGTAACGTGTTCTCAACCAGTTTTTAATAATATCGGCTGCACGGCTTTCGCTTTCTTTTGCATTTGCCATATCGGTAAGCGAAATGTAATCTTTCTCCTCGACCGATATAATTGTAACTTCCGTATCTTTTACATTGATTTTTGCCATGATACATTACTTTTTTATGGTTCTGACTTTTTCAATTACTTTTCCCCAGCCATCAGGATCGGAAAGTTTTGTGAATAGCGAAGCAAGTAATCAAAGCGTTTCGTTGTTTTCTTGTTTTTATGCAGCAAAAAAATCTTTGCCATTCTGTTGTTTAGTTGTCTTTTTACAATGAACGCTAACGTTTGACAATATGGCCAGTAAGGGATTGCGGGCTTTTTTCCTATCAAGGTACACGATACTTTGCAGCGGGATAAAAACCTTCGCATACTACCAAAACCCTTATTGGTTATATTGTGTGTGTGCGCCCTGCATGAGCAGCGCGCACCTGCTGAAAGCAACAGGAAAATTTCAAAATTACAAATAATTTTGGTTAAACATTGCTCAAAGCAGGTGTATTTTCCCAGAGGGTGTAAGTCCCTCATGCACGGGGTCGTGCCCGAAGCATTAGCAAGTCGCAAGCTGGTTGTTGGTGACGACAGCAGTGAAGGAAGCGAGACTGCAAAATCCGGTACTGACGAACAGAAACGGTGTATGAGGCATAATTGTCCTGGGTAAGCAACCACATCTTTGTAACGCCCAAAAGGTAGTTTGTGGACAGATATGTAGATACCGCAGGGATTGGAGGAAGGAAAAAGCTCTTACCGGGGGAGATCTCAAAGCAGTAAAATGTAATGAGAAGTCAGCCGAGGTCATGGTAATTACGGAAAACGAGCCGGCAAGTGATAGAAATCCGGAGAGTCGGAGGTCTCACGAAAGTAATGAAGGACTGAACGTTAAGGAGTTTTAATGCGACATGGATTTTCAGCAATGAAATAGCCTGCAGCAAGCGAAACAGGGCAAAAGAGAGGTAAAACAAGCAAACAAAACCGGAATGGAATTGATTGAGTGATAACGTCGGTGTAATCGTACTGCTGCGTCGCTCGTAACGGTACCGAGGAGTCGCTGCAAACAGTACTGCATAATGAGCTGTATGTTTTCACTCACAAATGTAATTTATTTTTTCTTTCTTTTACGCATAGACTCACCGGATTTATGGAAAGCTTTCCATAAGAAAGGAGACTCCTTGAGAAGAAAAAAACGATAATTTTGTCCTTGCCTTTTTTGATAAATCAAAAAAGGATGACCTTCGGAGTGCCCTCCGGGAGAATGGAGGGGTCAACATCCCGGACAAGGGGTCAGCATCACCGGAATACGCACACCTCCATCAATTGTAAGAATTTTAAATGTTTTGTTTGCCATAATCAAATTATTAGTGCGTCGGCAAAAAAATAGCTCTTTTGCAAACTTTGGTTATGCGACGGATTGAGGGGTTTGCAAATGTGCTGTTTTGTGCGTGGGCTGTTCACTATTTGGTTTATTTTTCTTTGTCTTTTAGTAGCAAATTGTCCACTTGTTTTCTGTCTTTTTACACTTGGCGGTAACGGACAAAAACTATATGCAGTTGTGGATTGCAGGTTGCTTTCCTGTCGAATTACGACGCCGTTGCTGCGGGCTGCGGACTTTGTTGTCCGCACCGAAACCCCAATTGACATATAGTTTTTGTTGGCAGCTGGTGTTTTATATTGCACCATAATTTTTTAGCAACTTTAATAGCTTCTCAAGTTTTTCTGGATCCATTGAAGGGTCGACATCAATATTGACATTTATATTTGAAATTTGACCAGACTTTCTTGAATGATTTGATTGTAGTCTTGGTTCAAAATTAACTTGGTTCTGTGTTGGAGTTTCGATAAAATCTTCATTGGTATTTTCTTCTGTTTCGTTTTCTATTGAATCTGTTGTTATTGTTTCATTTGGAATAGATTTGGATAAACTTCCAAATAACACAGAATTGCCGTCAATCGTACATAGTTCTGAAATTTTTGCAGATTCAATAAGAACTGACACAAAATCATCTTTCATATCAGGATGAACTTTCAACGTGCTTACTGCATATTGACCAATTTTTGTTTTATCAGTTTTCGAATTCTGGTAGGTGTTAAGTGTATTTACAAAAACAGATACTTTCTGAAATGCCTGCTGTAAATAAGACTTTAGTTCAGCACCATCACTCATTGTGATTTTCGTAGTTAGTTCAGTGTTTTTAAGCTGCCTATAATCACCAGTAATTAAACCAAACTGTTTCAATGCAGACAATTTTACCTTGCCAGCAGTTGAATTTGCACCAAGACCGAAAACTCCTGCACTTAATTGCTCAAGACTTATAGAATTTGTGTGTGTCTTACTAGCCAAATTCTTTAGAAATGGGTATAGATGTTCAAGACTGTACCTCGGAAATTGGGTTCCACCTTTTTTACCTCTTTTACCATCGAGTTGTTCATTACCTGATTTTTTCATTTTATGGATTTTATTAATTCAGTTAAACCTGCTTTATATGATTTCGTGAAGTCGGCATACTTCTTATCTTTTATCAATGGTGGAAATTCACAATCAGAAAGTTTGATTGGAAGAATTTTAACCTTCTTAGACTCAATCTCAGTGATGAGGGCAGAATTTAATTCCCTCTTCACCCATTCTGAATTTACTGAATTATCACTCAATGCGACTATAAAGTAGTCTGATTCTGCTAAACCTTGACTTATCTTTTCATTTATAGAGTCCCCAACGTTAATCTGTTGTTCGTCAAGCCATACCAAAACGTTCTCGTTAGTCAAATCGGCCGCAAGTTGCCTAATGAATGGCTTGTCTTTTGAACTATGTGATAAGAATACGACCTTATTGCTCTTCGTTTCTTTGTGTCTAATTTCCTTTTGCTTAATACCCTCTTCAACAAAATCTTCATATGCCATCTCTAATGATAGAGCTTTCAATTGAGTTGCCCATTTAATTAAAGGATCAATGGATGTTTTATCATAATTTTGTACTTTTTGAACAGTTGCAGCTTTTCTAATTGCATCATCGAGTTTATCCCCTAGCTTTAAGAATTGCCTCAAATTCACCATCAAGGGCATTTTAAATACAGATTCTCTAAGAACTGCTTTTTTTTGTTCCATCGAACCTTTAAAAGGATAGGCAACTGTCAAAGAGTAAAAGTCTTTAGTGACCTCTTTTATTAGTCCAATTTGAACACAATTTTTTATTGCCTTTCCTGCTGTCCTCGGGTCAATTCCTGAAAATTGAGCAATATCTTTAATACTTGGTTCGTCAAGCCATGATATACCATCAAGTATGTCATAAACTGAATCTATTTTCACAGATTCAAATCTTAGATTACATTTAGGCTCTTTTGAATCTGTTTTTGTGCTTGTCTTTTTTTCCATATAGGAGTAGTTGTCTTTTTACACTTGCTGCCAACGTGTTATTTACGCAATTAAATCCAACATTCGTCAATGCTGCATTTATAACTTTCGTAAATTAATTTTCTGTTTCCTTTCAATTGGATATGTATATGTTTGTGTATGAGTGTTTCACGATGTATGTTCTAAATAACATAAGAATTAGTTTACGAAGGTTTGTTGCATCCAGGAAGTTTGCTTCGGTGTGAATGAAAAGTCATGTTTACAACTCGTATCAGATAAACCCAACCGTGTATTTTGTTTAAATAAAATTACGGACTGCAAGTTTAGTTAATTTTCTAATATCCTTCTCATTTTTAGCGGATTTTTTCGTCTGTAATGGTTAAATATATTTAATTTATGTCCGAAAAATAGAAATGAGGGTGTAGCAAGATAAAAAGTAAGTAAGAACATGAATTAGATAATTTATTGCTCGTGGCAGAATCTTTGTTGTGATAAAATTACGTAACTTCGCACGACAAAGATAAAAAACGACAGAACCAGATGAAGATTCTTACAGCGGAACAGATCAGGAGAATTGATGGCGAAACAATCAAGCGGGAGGGGATCCCTTCCCTGGAGCTGATGAAGCGGGCGGCCACCGCCTTCTATAATTGGTTTACTGAAAAGTATCCCAACAAGCGGCTTTCCTTGTCTGTCTTTGCGGGTGTGGGCAACAACGGGGGGGATGGGATGATGATCGCCCGCCTCCTGCACAAGTCGGGTTACAACGTGAAGGCCTTCATCGTGGAGTATAGTCAGAAATATACCGAAGATACGGCACACAACCTGCGCCGGTTGAAGGCGGACAATGTGTTCCACAAAAAGATACTGACCGAAAAGGAGATGCCCGACCTGTCAGCATTCGACCTGGTCATCGACGGGATCTTCGGGACAGGCCTCTCGCGGGAGGTGAGTGGCATAGCGGCCACCGTAATTCAACAGATCAACAATAGTCGTAAACCGGTCATCAGCATCGATGTGCCGAGTGGCCTGTTTCTAAATAAACGTACGCCGTTTGCGGTACACGCGACCGAAACCATTACATTCCAGATACCGAAGCTGGCGCTATACCTTCCCGAAAATCAGGATTACACTGGGAATGTGACCATTGTACCCATCGGGTTGAACAAGGAGGCGATTGAGGAGTTGGAAAGTGACTTTACCCTCACCGAAAGAGGGAAGATAAGGTCGCTCCTGAAGCCGCTTTCCAAATTTGCGCACAAGGGGACCGAAGGGCATGCACTGATCATCGGCGGGAGCCTGGGAAAGACGGGCTCGGTCTGCCTGGCGGCAAAGGCTTCCCTGAAGACGGGGTGCGGACTGATTACGGCTTATCTGCCCAAATGCGGGGTGCCGATCATCCAGTCCAACTTCCCGGAAGCCATGGCAATTGAAGATGGGGGAGATACACATCTGACTTCCATCACGTACGACCTGCATCCCAATGCGATTGGCATCGGGGTGGGTATGGGTCAACACCAGGAAACGCAACTGGCGCTGCATGGATTTCTGCAGAAAAACAGCGCCCCGCTGGTGATTGATGCGGACGGACTGAATATCCTGTCACAACATCCGGACTGGCTCTCCCTGTTACCGCCTAAAACCATCCTGACACCGCATCCGAAGGAGCTTTCGAGACTGATCGGGGCGTGGTGCGACGACTATGAAAAGATTCAGAAAACAAGGCTATTCGCACAAGAGTATGATCTCATCGTGGTGGTGAAAGGCGCCTACTCGCTGATAATTGCCCCGGGGCACGTATATCTGAATAGTACGGGCTGTCCTGCACTGGCGACTGCCGGCAGCGGCGACGTGCTGACCGGCATGATCACCTCTCTGCTGGCGCAGGGGTATGATCCCCTGCAGGCTGCCAGGGTGGGGGTCTACCTGCATGGGCTCACGGCGGAGATCGGTGTACAGCATATCCACCCCCGCGCATTCATCGCCTCAGATATCATTGAAAATATCGGCAATGCCTATCGGGAACTGGAAAAAAACAATTGATTCTTTTGTATTTTACAAATAAATTGTCTATTTTTGCACCTCATTTTGCCAATAGGCTGAAGAAGTAGTCGCAGGTAGTGGCTCGCCTCAGGCACGTAACGTCAAGTTATTATTTATATGTACGTCATTGTAGACATTCAGGGTCAGCAGTTTAAAGTAGAGCAGGACCAGAAATTATTCGTCCACAGAATCAACGCCGATCAGGGTGCAGAAGTGGAATTCGACAAAGTAATGCTCGTGGACAACGACGGAGCCGTCACCGTGGGGACGCCCGTGATTGAAGGAGCAAAAGTGGTCGTAGAAGTACTTTCACACGTGAAAGGCGACAAAGTCCTTATCTTCAAGAAGAAAAGAAGGAAAGGTTACAGAAGACTGAACGGTCACCGGCAACAGTTTTCAGAAGTAAGGGTAAAAGAAATTGTGGCTTAATCAGTTAAAATCAGAAGAAAATGGCACATAAAAAAGGAGTTGGTAGTTCGAAAAACGGCCGTGAATCGGAAAGTAAACGATTGGGCGTAAAAATATTTGGCGGTGAGGCTACAAAAGCCGGTAACATTCTCGTGCGTCAGCGCGGAACAGTACACCACCCCGGAGATAATGTAGGTATCGGCAAAGACCATACACTGTTTGCACTGGTGGACGGCGTAGTGGTGTTCCGCAAGAAAAGGGACAACCGCTCTTACGTATCCGTTCAGCCTCAGGCGCAGGCAGAAGCGTAAAGACAGATGTCTTTTGTTCCGGTTAAAGGAACCAAACCATAAATAGTATTAGTTGAGAACAACCTGCTTGTAAAGAGTGGGTTGTTCTTTTTCGTATGGAACTGTCACTGCCTCAAAAGGAATTTATTCGTACCCACGGGGAGATGGATGTGCGCGAACTGGCACTCCGATTTTCGCGGGATGACATGGCTTTGCTCCTGTCGCAGATTGCAGGGCGACAGACAGCCAGGCTGAAGATTCCGTCGTGGTATGGGCGGGAGGATATCTTCTATCCGGCTCATCTCCCGCTGGAGCAGGCTTCTTCGGAGCTGACGGCACGCTACAAGTCGTCACTGGTTTCAACGATCATAGAGAATTCTGCGGAGGGAGGGAACGGACGGTTTGCGGATCTGACTGGCGGCATGGGGATCGATTTTTCCTTTATGGCGCCTCTTTTCCGGGAAGCGGACTACGTGGAGCAGAACGAGGAGTTGTGCCGGATTGCGGAACATAATTTCGGCGTGCTGGGATTGCACCATGTCACAGTTCACTGCGACAGTGCGGCGCATTTCCTGCAGGAAGCCAACCCGTATGACCTGATCTATCTCGATCCTGCACGGCGGGATGATGCAGGAAGGAAAGTGTTCCGGATTGAAGATTGCACGCCGGACCTCACATCACTGAAAGAACGGCTGTTGGAGAGGGCAGGGCATGTGATGGTGAAGTATTCTCCCATGCTCGATATTTCACTTGCCACGAAGACGCTGGGCAATGTGCGGGAGGTGCATGTGGTCTCGGTGGACAATGAGTGCAAGGAGTTGCTTTTTCTGCTATCGAAGACTGCCGGGGAGGTACCGCAGTATGTGGCCGTGAATCTGAAAAGGTCGGGTGAGAAGGAACGCTTTTCATTTTCCGTGGCGCAGGAGCAGCAGGCGGACATATCATTTGCTGATTCCCCGGGGCGTTATCTGTACGAACCCAATGCGTCGATCCTGAAAGCGGGGGCATTCAAATCGGTCGCCCAATCATACAACCTTCAAAAACTGCATATCAACAGTCACTTGTATACTTCCAATGTGCTGGTGGCTGATTTTCCGGGACGTATATTTGAGATAGAGACCTTCTTTGTCCCGAACAAACAAAACAGCAAGTCCTTTGCCATGGAAACGAAAAAAGCGAACATTGCTGTCCGCAATTTTCCGATGACGGTCGCCGAGATCCGTCGCAAGACCGGATTGGCAGATGGGGGCGATCTTTACCTCTTCGCCACCACACTCTCCGATGAACGAAAAGTGTGGATTGTCTGCCGAAAGGTGTAACTTACTTATGCCTTTCAGCCAATATCGCTTCGATATCTTCCAGCTTCAGCTTTTTCGTCTTTAACAGAATCAGGAAGTGATACAGCAGGTCGGCTGCTTCATTTTTAAACAGGTCGATGTTGTCGTCCTTCGCTTCAATCACCAGCTCCACAGCTTCTTCACCCACCTTCTGAGCTACTTTGTTTACTCCGCGACTGAACAGCTTGGCGGTGTAGGATCCCTCGGGATTTTCGCTGATGCGCTGCTCAATCACCTTCTCCAGTTCGTAGAGAAACCCTCTGGAGGTCTCCTCCCCAAAGCAGGAGGTGCTGCCGGTGTGGCAGGTCGGCCCCAGTGGGATGGCCTTGATCAGCAGGGTGTCGTTGTCGCAGTCGACCTGTATATCCTCTACCGTAAGAAAATTGCCCGACGTCTCGCCCTTGGTCCAGAGCCGTCCTTTGCTCCGGCTGAAGAAGGTTACTTTGCCTTCTGCACGGGTTTTTTCCAGTGCCTCTTCATTCATATAGCCCAGCATGAGCACCTGTAGCGTGTGGGCGTGCTGTATCACGACCGGCACCAGTCCATTGTTTTTATTAAAATCGATGTTCACTTTATCTGTTTTTTTGGTTAATTATTTATATTATTATCCCGATCTATCGTACGGGTATGTCTTGTGCCTTTAAAAATTCCTTGAGCTCCGGCACGGGGATCTCGCCAAAATGGAAGACAGTGGCCCCGAGTGCCGCACTGGCTTTGGTCTGCTGAAACACATCGGCAAAGTGCTGCATGCTGCCTGCGCCGCCCGAGGCAATCACCGGAATGTTGACTGCCTCGCTCACACGTTGGGTGATGTCGATGGCAAAGCCATTTTTGGTGCCGTCGTTGTTCATGGAGGTGAGCAGGATCTCCCCGGCACCCCTTCGCTCGCCCTCCTTGGCCCAGTCGACCGTGCGGAGTGGGGTAGCGGTCCGGCCACCATGTATGTAGACCATCCACTTTCCGTTTTCCTCCAGCTTCGTGTCGATGGCGAGCACCACGCACTGGCTGCCAAACTGCCCGGCTATCTCGGTGATCAGCTCGGGATGGTCTACGGCGGAGGTGTTCAGGCTCACCTTGTCGGCGCCCGCCCGGATGATGGCCTGTGCATCTTCGAGTGTGCGGATGCCGCCACCCACCGTGAAGGGGATGTTGATGGCTTCTGCCACCTTCTTTACCAGCTCTGTGAGCGTCTTCCTGTTCTCTACCGTGGCGGTGATATCCAGGAACACCAGTTCGTCGGCGTCCTCCAGCACGTAGCGTCTGGCGAGCTCTACCGCGTCGCCCGCATCACGGAGTCCGACGAAGTTCACACCTTTCACGGTGCGTCCGTCTTTGATGTCGAGGCAGGGAATGATTCTTTTTTTTAGCATAATTGTTAGCGGTCAGCTGTCAGCGATCAGCTTTCAGCTTTTTTTGTGAAACTTTATATATACAGTGCCAAGGAATTCAGATGATATCTCTTGTTTGAATTATTCTCTTCAACTGTATCTTATTTACCGGCCCGTTACCGTTTTACAGGCTATCTGATAAGAACTCGCTTCGTTCACTAACGTAGATATTTGCTCGCCATGGCATAATCCAAGTAAACTTGTCTTCTGCCATTTGGCTTATCGCAAATATTCAAACAGCTTATCAGATTTCGCCTGTTTCAGCGAACGGGCACCCTGGTAATAAGCTAATGTCTCAGAAAATCAATTCAAACAATGTTTAGAGGAATTCCTGTAGCTCGTTTAGTTTGATTTTTCCTTCATAAATGGCTTTGCCGATGATGGCTCCCTCGCAACCGAGCTGCTGCAGCGCATGCAGATCGGCTACCGAAGTGATGCCGCCACTGGCAATCAGATGGAGGTCGGTCTTCTCCAGGATCTCCTTGTAGAGATCGAGGGAGGGGCCCTCCAGCATGCCATCCTTCGAGATATCGGTGCAGATGGTGTAGCGGACGCCTTTGCCGGCGTAGTCGGCGATAAAGTCGATCACATCGACCTCAGACGACTGCTGCCAGCCGTGGGTGGCTATCCGGCGGTGGTGGCTGTCGGCGCCGAGAATGATCTTCTCCGCGCCATACTTATTCAGCCACCGCAGAAACAGATCGGGTTGCTGCAATGCGATGCTGCCGCCGGTAATCTGCACCGCTCCGTTGTCGAAGGCAATACGCACATCTTCGTCCGACTTGATGCCGCCACCAAAATCGACCTGCAACGAGGTCTGCGTGGTGATGGCGTGCAGGACACCGTGGTTGACGATGTGCTGCGACTTGGCCCCGTCGAGATCTACCAGATGCAGGTAGCGGATGCCGTGGGCTTCAAATTCTTTCGCTACCTCCAGCGGGTTCTCGTTGTATATCTTTTTTGTGCTGTAATCGCCCTTCGTAAGGCGGACGCACTTGCCACCGATGATGTCGATGGCCGGGATGATTCTCATATGACAGGTTGTTATAGATTGGCTGAGATTGATTTGGACAGGCGCTGGCGTTCGGCCGGCGACTGGTATTTCATAATCTCAGGAAATTTTCTAAAATTCGTTCTCCCACGCTGCCCGATTTCTCGGGGTGAAACTGCGTGGCGTAAAAATTGTCTCTCCGCATGGCGGCGCTGAATGGCAGGATATAATCGCATTGGGCAATGGTATCCTTGCAAAGTTCTGCATAATAGCCATGCACAAAATAGACCGTATCCTCCTTTGCAAAGTCCCGGAAAAGGGGTGTCTGCACTTTTTCCAGGTTGTTCCATCCCATATGCGGGACGATGTCGCGGGCAGGAAACTTCTTTACCTCCGTATCAAAGATTCCCAGGCAGCCGGTATCGCCCTCTTCCGAGTGGCGGCACATCAGTTGCAACCCAAGGCATATCCCAAGCACGGGTTGAAGTAATGATTTAATCACTTCATCCAATTCTCTTTGCCTTAAATAGTTCATGGCGGATTTCGCTTCGCCTACGCCGGGGAAGATTACCTTGTCGGCGCAGAGAATCTCATCAATGTTGTCCGTTACCTTGCAGGGAAGGTCAAGCCGCTTTATCGCATTCTCGACCGAGGTAATATTGCCTGCGTTGTATTTTATTATTGCAATCATAATTGATTTGATGATGTGATGATTTGATGATTTGCTAATCTGCCAATCTGCCAATCTGCCAATCTGCCAATCATCTATAGTACTCCCTTCGTACTGGGTATTCCTCCCTCTTCACCCCGTTCTACCGCCATGCGGATGGCCCGGGCGAAAGCTTTGAAGATGGCCTCGATCTTGTGGTGTTCGTTGTCGCCCTCCGCTTTGATGTTGAGGTTGCAGCGGGCATTGTCGCTGAATGATTTGAAGAAGTGCATGCACATCTCCGTGGGCATATCGCCCACAAATTCACGGGCAAAGGTTACATCCCAGACAAGCCAGGGACGGCCGCCGAAGTCGATGGCTGCCTGTGCCAGGCAGTCGTCCATCGGCAGCAGGAAGCCGTATCGGGTGATTCCCTTCTTTTTGCCGAGGGCCTCCAGAAAAGTCTCTCCCAGGGCAATGCCCACATCTTCGATGGTATGATGCTCATCGATATGGAGGTCGCCCTTGGCCTGCACGGTCAGGTCGATATTCCCATGGCGCGAAATCTGTTCCAGCATGTGGTCGAAGAAGCCCACGCCGGTAGCGATGTCGCTCTTTCCTTTGCCGTCGAGATTGATCTCCACGAAAATATCGGTTTCAGAGGTCTGGCGGTGTACCCTGGCTGTGCGCGGTGCGGCTTTCAGAAAGCGGTAGATCTCGCCCCAGTCAGTTGTACTCAGTGTGGCTTCCGGATGTGAATTATTACTTAAGAATATCGATTTACAATTCATATTTTCAGCCAGTTGTAAATCAGTTATTCGATCTCCGATTACATAGGAATTCGCCAGGTCGTACCCTCCCTTCAGGTAATGGGTGAGCATGGCAGTACCCGGTTTACGGGTCGGCAGGTTGTCCTCCGGAAAGGAGCGGTCGATCAGGATCTCACTGAAATGAACACCTTCATTTTCGAAGGTACGGATGATCTTGTTCTGTGCCGGCCAAAAGGTATCTTCGGGAAATGAATCCGTTCCCAGTCCGTCCTGGTTGGTGACCATCACCAGCTCATACTCCAGCTCGGAGGCAATGCGGGAGAGATAGCGGAAGACACCGGGGTAATATTCCAACTTCTCCAGGCTGTCGATCTGTTCATCCTCGGGCTCTATGATCAGTGTGCCGTCGCGATCAATAAAAAGTACTTTCTTCATGTATCGTTTCTTGTGGGTATCAATCTGTTAAGAAGCAGATTAATTCTTGTTCATAAATTTTCGTTTCCGTTTCCATAGTCCCTGAGCGCCTGCAGCAGGATCTTGTTTTCTTCCGCCGTGCCCACCGTAATGCGGATGCAGTTGCGGACGACGCTGTGGCGGTTGCGGACGATCACTTTCTGTGATACCAGGTAGTGGTAGATGGCATCGGCATCGGTCACCTCCACCAGCAGGAAGTTGGCATCGGAGGGATAGATGTGTTTCACTACCGGCAGCCGCTGCAGCTCCTTCTCCAGCAAAGCCCGTTCCCGGAGGATCGTCGCTACCCTGTAGGCGTGCTTCTCCGGCTTGGAGAGGGCTTTGAGGGCCTCCTCCTGATTAAACCGGCTCACGTTGTAGGGTGGCTTGGTCTTGTCCATCAGGGCGATGATCTCCGCACTGGCGTAGGCTATCCCCACGCGGGCGCTGGCCAGGGCCCATGCTTTACTAAAAGTCTGCATCACGATGAGGTTGGGATATTGCGGCAGCAGTTCCGTAAAGCTTCTTTCGGCACAGAAATCGATGTAGGCTTCGTCCACAATCACGATACCCTGAAACTCCTCGAGCAGCCGCTCCACATTTTGCAGCCGGTTTCCGGAGGGGTTGTTGGGTGAACAGACAAACAGGCATTGGGCAGGGTGGGCGAGAATCTCGTCGATATTCATCTCAAACGAGTCGGTCAGCGGCACCCGGACCACCTCCACATTGTGGATGTTGGCCGACACCTCGTACATGCCGTAGGTGGGCGGGCAGATGATCACGCGATCTTTTGCCGGCTCGCAGAAGATGCGGTAGACCAGGTCGATCACCTCATCGCTGCCATTGCCGATAAAGATATTTTCTACGGGAATATGGTTCCGCTCCGACAGCGCCTTTTTCAACGCCCGCTGATGCGGGTCGGGGTAGCGGTTCTTCCTGCCAAACGGGTTTTCGTTGGCATCAAGAAAGACCCCTTCGTCGCCCGAAAATTCGTCTCTTGCACTCGAGTAGGGTTTCAATGCCCAGATGTTGGGGCGCACCCACGCTTTCAAATCAAAGTTCTTCATTCAGTTGTGCTGCTTCGGTATCTGTTTCGGGATTGATTGCAGTCAGGTGTCCGGCAGTGACGGCTCCCAGACGCAGGGTGACTGCATTTTTGTGGGCATAAAGCTGCTCTGTCTCTGCCATGATCTCGATGGCGTTGCCGATGCGGATGATACCCTCCTCGCTGAGTTGCTGGAAGGTGATCTTCTTCACGAAGCTGTCGAGTGAGACACCGCTATAGGCCCTGGCATAGCCGCTGGTGGGCAGCGTGTGGTTGGTGCCGCTGGCGTAGTCGCCTGCACTCTCGCAGCTCCAGTTGCCCAGGAAGACGGAGCCCGCGTTCACCACAGCGCGACTTACCAGCACAGGGTTCTCTGTCGCCAGGATCAGGTGTTCGGGTGCATAGAAGTTGCTGAATGCCACGCATTCGTCCAGTTCGCGGAAGAGGATGGCTTTGCTGTTTTTCAGCGCCTTTGCGGCAACCTCCTGTCGTGGCAGGTTGGGGAGCTGCAGATCGATCTCCCTGTTCACCTGCTTGATCACCTGCTTGCTGTTGGAGAGCAGGATCACCTGGCTGTCGGGACCATGCTCGGCCTGCGAGAGCAGGTCGGCTGCCACGAATGCCGGGTTGCAGGTATGATCGGCAATCACCAGCACCTCACTCGGACCGGCTGGCATGTCGATGGCTACCCCGTAGAACTGTGCCGACCGCTTGGCGGCCATCACATACTGGTTGCCGGGACCGAAGATCTTGTCCACCTTGGGAATGCTCTCCGTGCCGAAAGTCATTGCGCCGATGGCCTGTATGCCACCCACCGCGAAGACGCGGGTGACACCGGTCATCTGCGCTGCATGGAGAATGGCGGGATGGATATTCCCTTCTTCGTCGGGGGGCGTGCAGAGCACAATCTCGCTGCAGCCGGCAATCCTTGCCGGGATGGCAAGCATCAGCACCGTGGAAAAGAGTGGGGCCGTGCCACCGGGGATGTAGATGCCAACCCGCTCAATGGGGCGGGCTTCACGCCAACAGACCACGCCGGGGGCTGTCTCTACCTTTTTAATCTCTTCCTGCTGCGCACGGTGAAAGGTTTCAATGTTCTTCGCCGCCAATGCCATGGCCTGCTTCAACCGTTCCGGTATCTGCTCTGCGGACTGGTCGATGATCTCGGGGCCGACTGCCAGCGTCTCTTGTGTGGCAAAGTCGAACTTGCGGCTGTAGGCCAGCACGGCTTTGTCACCTTTGCGGTGGATGTCGTAGAACATCTTCTCGACCGTGTCCATCAGCTTGCGCTGTTTGATCATCGGCCGCTCAGCCAGCTTCTTCCACTTGGACTCAGAGGGGTTTGATATTGTTTTCATAATTGTTTAGCGATCAGCTGTCAGCTTTCAGCTTCTTTTGTGAAAATTTTATACATTCAGCGGTTTGTAATTTAGCGATCAGCTTTCAGTAATCAGCTTTCAGCGATCAGCTTTTTATCTGTAATTGAATTTGTTTTTTTGAAACCTCAGCTTATTGCCGGGGGACCCATTCGTTGCAACAGGCGTAATCTGATAAGTTGTTTGAGCGAAGCGAGTTCTTATCAGATGGCCTGTAAAACGACAATGGGTCGGCTAATAAGATGCAGTAAAGAAAAACAGATTCATTACTCCCTATCATAAAATCATTTTTTCGATGGGAACAACGAGGATGCCTTCGGCGCCGTGGCGCTTCAGCTCATCGATGATATCCCAGAAGTCGTCGTCGCTGATCACAGAGTGCACGCTGCTCCAGCCCTCGTCGTTGAGCGGCAGGATGCTGGGCGAGCGCATGCCCGGCAGCAGCTTCACGATGTCGGGGATTACCTCATTGCGGGCATTCAGCAATACATACTTTTTGCCCTGCCCGTTCTTGTAGGCCTTGATACGGAATAACAACCGATCGAGGAGTTCAGTTTTTGCCGGAGAGAGATTTTTGTTGCCGATGAGCACCGCTTCGCTCTTGATGATGGCTTCGGCCTCCTTGAGCCCGTTCATCAGCAGGGTGCTGCCGGTGCTCACGATATCGAAGATGGCGTCGGCCAGTCCGATGCCGGTGGCGATCTCCACGCTGCCGCCCAGCTCTTCGATCTTCACTTCGATGCCCTTCACCTGAAAATATTTGTGGAGAATCTTGGGATAGCTGGTGGCAATGCGTTTGCCGTTGAAGTAATCGAGGCCGGTATACTCCTCATCTTTGGGGATGGCGAGTGAGAGGCGACAGTTGCCAAAGCCCAGCTTCTCGATCATATCGACCTCCTTGTCCTTCTCCCACACTTCATTTTCACCCAGGATGCCGATGTCGGCAACGCCCTGCTCCACATACTGTGGGATGTCGTCATCCCGCAGGAAGAGGATTTCCATGGGAAAGTTGCGTGCTTCGGTTCTCAGCTTCCTGTTTCCGTTGGAAACCTTGATACCGCATTCGGTCAGCAGTTCGAGCGACTTCTCACTCAGCCGGCCGCTCTTTTGGATTGCAATTTTTATTTTCTCCATTGTTGGTTTATTTTGTCCGGATAACTCAGGTCATTTTAACAAAAAACCCGCCTGAGTTTATTCAGACGGGTGTATACATATAGACTTTTGTGTTCGCACATATCTATCTCAACTCGCCTGATTGCAAGTATGAAAATGATGATGATGGAACATGTTTGCTTTCATTTTGTCGTTTTAATGACACAAAGGTAATAGAATTATTTGAAACACCGCGAAAAAAATCAATGAATTTGCACGGAGAAAGAGTCCGGCTTTTATTATTTTTTCTGCTGTTTGATTCTCAATGTAAAAACATGTAATTTTGCGACTTTACTACGGACAAGTTGGGGCAGTTGTAACAGCATAAGAGCAGATACAGCAGCGTAATAACAGGCGCAACAGCATAATAAACAGGTAAAACAGCGTAACCAAGCTGGTTATAGGTATAAACAGGCAGGCATAAAAGGAAACAAGATGACAGTGCAGGAGAGAATCCGGAATTATGAGGTCCTGGCGGCAGATAGCCGGCAAGATATAGACAGGCTGAAAAAAAGAATCTATTTTCACGGCATCTTCAGGCTGGCACTTTTCGTGGGTAGCTTTTTCGTGGTATATGCCCTCACGCAGCATCTCTGGCTGCTTGCCGTCGTGCTGCTGGTTCTGGCTGTCGTCTTTGCATGGTCGCTGCGGCAACACAACAGCCTGTCGGATGAGCGGGAGTCGGCCGAGTCACTGCTCCGGATTGCCGAGGATGAATTAAAGGCATTTGGGCATGATTTTTCGGCTTTTGATGGTGCGCCCGAGAAGACCGACCCTTCGCACCCATTCAGCTTTGATCTAGATATTTTTGGCGACCGCTCCATTTTTCAGCAGATCAACAGGACCATACTGCCGGCAGGCAAGGAGAGACTGGCAGCGATCATTCAGTCACCGCTGACAGGGAAAGAGAAGATCACAAACCGACAGCGGGCGATTGACGAGTTGGCGGGGAAAGAAGATTTCGGCCTCCGTTTCCGGATGTCGGGTATGAAAATATCTTCCCATGTGGGGGATGCCCATATTGTATCTGCGTTCAACGCTGAAAACGGGTTGTCTCAAAGTAGGTTTTGGAGATGGGCTGTCCGCGTAGTTCCTCTCCTTTATCCTCTTTTTATCCTGTTGTGGCTCACCGGCGTGGTTCCCGGCGGCCTGTTTCTGTATCTTTATCTCTTCACACTGGCCTTGTCGGTTCTCCCGATTAAGAAAGTGAAGGCGACGTGGCTTCTCTTCGACAAGAAATCGAAATTATTGGATACCTACGCATCGCTTTTAAAGCTTCTGGAGCAGGAAAAGATGGCGTCTCCCCTGCTGATCTCCCTGCAAAAGCAACTCACACACAACAAGAGAGCTTCGGAAGCGATCAGGGAGTTATCACAATACAGCCGCAACCTCGATGTGGGCTTCACCCTGGCCATGCTGGTACTAAATCCGCTATTTCTCTGGACAACACGCTATGCATTAAAGATTGAGCACTGGATGAAAAAGCACGGGCAGGATATCGAAAGCTGGTTTGCCGTGCTGGCCGAGGCGGATGCGCTCATATCGATGGGAACCTTCGCCCTGAACCACCCCGGCTACACCTATCCGGAGATCGCCGACAGCGACTGCTTCCGGGGTAAAGGATTGGGACATCCGCTCATCCCCCAGGACAAGTGTGTAAAGAATGATATCGACATCTCCCGCAAACCCTGTTTTATGATCGTGACAGGAGCCAATATGGCCGGCAAAAGTACCTATCTGAGGACAATCGGGGTCAACCATGTGCTGGCATCGGTGGGACTGCCTGTCTGTGCGGACGAACTGACATTCTTCCCGGGCAGGCTGCTGACCAACCTGCGTACCTCCGACTCCCTGGTAAACAGCGAGTCTTATTTTCTGGCGGAGCTGAAGCGGCTCAGGATGATTATCGACCGGCTCGAAGGAGACGAGGAGGGCCTGCTGATCATCCTGGACGAGATACTGAAAGGAACCAATTCAGAGGACAAGCAACGGGGCTCCCTGGCACTGATGAGACGATTGATCGGGCTGGACGGAATTGGCATCATTGCCACGCACGACCTGGCACTGGGTAACCTGGAAGATGAGTTTCCGCAGGAGATAAAGAACTGCCATTTCGATGCCGTGATCAGGGATGATGCGCTCACTTTCAGTTATCGGCTGCAGGAAGGCATTGCGCGAAATATGAATGCCAGCTTCCTGATGAGAAAGATGGGCATTACCGAATAATTTGCAGTGCCGGATATCACTGCATGGCGATTTTTTATGTAGATTTGCACCCGATGAAAGAAAAGCTGTTTATTATTCTTTTTGCATGGATGATCGGCCTGACGGCGGCATTTTCGCAGGCTCGCATCATCATGCCCGATTCGTCGCAGATTACCACAAACCCCGATTCACTGGATCTGCTGCCCCGACAGTCATCACCACTCGATCATCTGATACACGACCATGGCGCAGAAGCCGACTCACTGCAAAAGATGGCACAGATGACCATCTGGAGAATTGACACACGCACCGGCAATCGGTTACCGGCTGTTTCAGATACCTTGCTGCATAACTTTCAACAAACGGTACTCCCCGACGGACAGTCGGTGGCCATGGGCTTTCTGGCGCCATTGGGTGCACCGATGTTCTCCAAAATATTCTTCGATCGGGAGGAGACGGAAACGTTTGTTTTCAACAATGCTTATTCCTACTACCTGAAGGAGCCGCGGGACCTGTTGTTTGTCAACACCCGCATACCTTACTCCAGGCTCAGTTATCATCGTGCCGGCCCCAAGCAGACCCGCGAAGAACGGCTCGATGCCAGGCTCACCTCCAACTTCGGGAAGGAGCTGAATATCGGGGTGGACATTGATCTGATCAATGCCCGCGGTTTCTATGCTTCCCAGTCGGTGAAACACAACAACTTCACCCTCTTCGGCAACTACATCTCCGACAGGATTGAGGCACATGCCTTTATGAACCTGGGTTCACTGAGCAACTTTGAGAACGGCGGCATCACCGACGAACTTTTCATCACCAACCCCCAGGCCATACAGCAGAGCTTCACCTCGAAGGACATACCCGTGAAGTTTACCAATACCTGGAACTCGGTAGGCAACAACCGTTATTTTTTATCGGGGCGCTACAATCTGGGATACAGGGAGATTGCCGGTGACTCGCTACACCAGGGACAGGGGCATTTCGTGCCGGTGGCCAGCATCGGCTTTTCATCGGAATTTACACAGCAGCACCGTCGCTTCCTGTCGTACGACACTGCCTATGTGGATGTGGAAGGGGTACGGATGCAGCGCATCGATCAGTTCTATAAAAACCGCTTTTATGATGAGGCGGTGGATGACAGCATTCATTTCACTTCGGTTAAAAATAGTGTGTCACTCAGCCTGAGAGAAGGATTTAAGGAGTGGGTGAAATTTGGATTGACCGCTTTCCTGGAGTACGACCTGCGCAACTATTCCCTGCGGGATAGCATTGGCCCCGGCTACAGGCAATACCGCGAGAGTGCCGTCACGGTGGGTGGCGTTCTCAACAAGCAGCAGGGCGACAACCTGTTGTTCAATCTCCGGGCCGACCTGGGTGTGTTGGGAGCCAACCTGGGCGAGTTCAGGGCGATGGGCGATGTGGAGACCGGTTTCGATATTGCCGGCCGCCGTACCACGCTCTCGGCCGAGGCTTATATCAAGAATCTGCGTCCCAAATATCTGCAGGATCATTACTATTCCAAGTATTTCAAGTGGGATCGTGATTTTGGAGATATACGCCGGGTATATGTGGGTGGCAAACTGCATATCCCCTTTACGAACACCACCCTGAGTGCCGGGGTGGAGAACCTGCAGAACTTCATCTATTTTGATCAGGATAAGAATATACAACAGGAAAATGCCAGCATTCAGGTATTGATGGCGCGTGTGGAGCAGAATCTGCGCCTGGGCATATTTAACTGGGACAATCAGGTTGTGTATCAGACGTCGAGTCACCAGGCTGTTATTCCGGTGCCCACGCTCAGCCTCTATTCGAACATGTACCTCAAGACAAAAATCGTGAATGAGCTGACACTGCAGCTGGGTGTCGATGCACATTATCATACCAGCTATTTTGCCCCCGGGTATGAGCCGGCGCTGCTGCAGTTCTATAATCAGCAGGAAAAGGAGATCGGCAACTATCCCATCTCCACCATCTATGCCAACATGCATCTGAAGCAGACCCGCTTTTTCGTGATGTTCTACAATGCGGCGACGAAGCTCATCAAGCCGCAGGAGTACTTCTCGTTGCCGGGATATCCGGTGAATCCCTTTGGCTTAAGAATCGGACTGTCGGTGAATCTTCACAATTAATCTTTCCCGCCCTTGAAACTGCAAAGACGATTATACCTTTATCTCTTTTTGCTGATTGTGGCTGCCGGCGTCATGCTCCTGCTCCGGAATGCCATGCATGCTGCAAAGGCACCGCGTACACCGCGCGACTACAGTGAGATCATGGCGTCGGGTGAGCTGAATGTGGTTACCGACTACAATGCCATCGGTTATTATGTTTCGGGTGACTCCACACGGGGCTTTCAGCTGGAGATGATGCGGGCGCTGGAAGAGGTGTGGGGCGTGCAGGTGAATCTTTTTCTGGAGAACAGCCTGGATGAAAACCTGGAAGGATTGTTGAACCATCGCTACGACCTGGTGGCCCGCAATATTCCTGTGAATGCACAGTTAAAGGATGATTTCTCCTTTACCGATCCCCTTACCCTCAACAAGCAGGTGCTGGTACAACGCAAGGCAGTCTACAACGACAGCATCGAGCCGATCCGTCAACAGCTCAAGCTGGCGAAGAAGACCATTTACGTGGCCAGGGACTCGCCCGCCATTCTCAGGCTGAATAACCTTTCACACGAAATAGGAGACACCATCTACATCAATGAGGACCCGGTATATGAAGCCGAGCAACTGGTGATGATGGTGGCCGCAGGCGATATCGATTACACCGTGTGCGATGAAAGGGTGGCTCGACGTCTGTCACTGTCTCTTCCGGAGATCGATGTGGAAACAGATATCAGCTTTACCCAGTTGGAGTCATGGGCGGTACGCCGTGATTCGCCGGTGCTGCTGGACAGCCTCAATAGCTGGCTCGGCCGGTTTAAGGATACGGAAGCATTTAAAGCCATCTACGATAAGTACTACTAAAAATAAGCGGCCGACTCATTGAATTGAATCGGCCGCCGACATGCTGACAATCTTCTGATTATCTTTCTTACAGGGTGTCTTTACTTTGTTTGCGGAGCTTGCATGTTTCGCCTGCCTGGACGTTTCGCATCCCCCCGCATCGTTTTCTGCTGCTCATCGCGGACTTTTTTCCACTCATCCATTTTTTCCTTTCCAATGATGGTTTCCAGTTCGGCATCATTTTCTGCGACTGCCTGGTTACGCATTTCCATCATCTCCTTGCGGCGTGCTTCGCGATCCTGCGTCATTTCATCTCTTTTTTCCATCTGTTTGGCCATCATCTCTTTGCGTTTTGCATCCTGTTTTTCAAAGAGCGCCTCCACTTTTGCCTTTTGCTCATCAGACAAATTGAGTTGTTTGGCCATCTTCTCAGATCGCTCTTTGGCGGTCCATCTCATTTCTGTACGTTGTCCCTGTCTGCCGGTGTTTTGTTGCGCCATCAGGGAGAAACTCATTGTTAAAAGAGCTGCCAGTGTCATCAATGCTAATCGTTTCATACTTTAAAAATTTAAACGTGAATAAAAAGATTTACTGTGTTTAAGACGCATAAAAGTAGGAAAATGTTTAATACGATCACAATGCTTTAACACTCTTTTTGGCCGATTAATACCCATATATCCAAGGATATATAGGCTGTTTTTTGCGGTTTGTCCGGAAAATACCTCGTTTCATAGACAAAAACGGCGCTTTGGTCTATCTCCGGATGTTTTTATCTTTTTAACCGGAATGGAACACCCTCCCGTCAGAAGATCTCTTCCCGCGGGTATTTTTCTTCTACCTTGCTGAAGAGGTAGGAGGCAAACGTACCGGCAATAAACAATACCACGCAAAAGAGAAGGGCGCCACCAAAGCTTAGTCCCGCCATGGCAAGCTGTTCCCCCGTAAAAGAGGGGAAGACCACCGTGGGGAAGATGGCCAGCGATGAGCCGATCACCATCCCCAGAATAAAATGGTACATGCCCGAGTAGTACTGTTTAAAAAGATAGGCGGCCACTTTTGCGAAGAGCAGCACGCACAATATAAATCCGATGATGAGCGGGATGATGACGGCGAAATCGAAATCCTTGATGCCGATGGCCATCTTATCATACAGTCCGAAATAAATGAGGAAGTTGGAGGGGCTCATGCCCGGCACAATCAGTCCCAACCCCATCAGCAAGCCTGAACCCAGCCATACCAGGATGTTGGGCGTCACTTCCGTCAGTTGCTGTCCGCCAATCACCATCAGCAAAAAGATGGCGAGTGTGGAAGCAACGAGGATCCATATGTCGGTGGCTTTTCTGCCATTTTTTCCGGCTGTCTTATAGAGGGAGGGAAAGGTGCCCGCCACAAAGCCGATGAAGAGACAGACAAATTGTGCCGCATATTTGCCGAAGGCTTTTTCTACCACCACGGCAAACAGCACGATGCCGATGCCGGCACCAATGGCCACAGGCAGGAAGTAGAAGATATTTTTCATGAACTTGTGGCGTATGTTGGCCAAAAAACGGATAAGCGGGTCGTAGATGCCAAAAATAACGGCCAACACGCCGCCGGAGAGACCCGGAAGAATAAATCCGATGCCCACCAGCATTCCCTTTACCAGGCGGACAAACCAGTCGGCCACCGGACTGATTGCCCTCTTATCTGTTGTTCCCTCGTTTACAGGTGTACTCATTTTGTTTTTTTATTTTTTCGCAGCAAAGGTACAGTATTTCTCCTTTTAATTCCACCAGTATGTCAGTTTAAATATCAGTGCCCGGTTGCGTACTTCCCGCGTATTGGCAAAATAATTGTCGGTATAGACAATAAACAGATCCGATACAGGCTTGTAGCGCCATTGAAAACGGATGTTCACATTGGTGTTGTTGCGTTGCTCATTGTACTGCATAAACGTGGTGAGAAACAATTTGTCGGTGAAGGTGATGTCCAGCTTGGGTCCGATGAGCCAGAACCGTTGATATTCAAAAGGTTGTGGTAGACGAAGATTTGTGTAGGTTACGTTCATGGAGAAATTCACGTAGGGTTGAAACCGGTACACCATCTTGGTGTCAATCATATCGTAACTCCCATTATAAAAACCTCCTTTGGCTAAGGTCACTATTGTGTTGAATGGTTGTCGGTTGTTTGAGGTGAAGGTGGTATACACATCGGAATAGCTGTATTCATTTCCGGCCGGTAGAAAGGTGCTGCTCACATGCGTGGGATCAAAGTCCTGCATCAGCCTGATGTAATAGTTACGCATGCCGGCAGCGAATACCGAACGGTCGCTGAACTCCACCTTGTATCCTGCGTCCAGCTCATGGTCCAGCTTTTGGAAGGCATGGGTGGCATAATGCCTGTACTTGACAAAAGGACCGTGTATGGTTACTTTCTTACGGGGAATAAAAAAATAGGACAACTCAGGACTGAAGGAGATATAATTGCTGCGACGGACATAGCCTGTCTCTGCAAGGTAGTTTTCACCGACAGCTGCCTGGTCGAGGCTGACAAGAATATTGCCTTTGCTGTATCTGACAGAAGTTCCTTGCGCATATTGTTTGTCGGGGTTGCCCGGTTGAAAAGAACGGTGGTAAAATGCCTTACCAAGCCATTCGTTGTTTTTGCTAGCCAGGTTAAAATCCAATGCGGCCACCCGGTTGTATTGTGATACCCCGGCAGGCTTGCTTGCATATTCCTTATTTACAAACATGAAACTGATGTTGGAGCGGGCCAGGACCTTCTTTTGGAGGGATAACACCGTATAGTTTCTGACGGCATGTTCCGCAGTTTTCTCGGTGGTCATGTTGATAAATCCAAGCCGGAGGGTGTTGTTTAATTTTCCGCTTAGACGGGCTCCTCCCAGCACCGGAGCATCCAGCCCGATGCGTCTGGAAAAGAAGGGGGTGAGCTTCTCATTTCCATAATTGGCAAATAAATCGCTGTTCTCGAGAAAAAACTGTCTTTTTTCGGGATAGAACAGTTCAAACCGGTCGATGTTCATCACCTGCTGGTCTACTTCAACCTGGGCGAAATCGGGATTGTAAGTCAGATCCAGATTCATGGCAGTGGATAATCCTATCTTTGCATCCATCCCAAAATCTCTTCGGTAGCCTGCTTCTTCGCCTGCTTCAAAATTTCTGTGGTAGCCGCCGTAAAGATAGGGAATGAGCGAGAAGTTCATCTTCGGCTTTGGCAGCGGCTCCTCGAAATGTAACACGCCGGTGTATGCCAGCGACGAGTGAGGAAACTGACGGGGGACGGGAGCCCAGGCCGATTTCTCGTTGGCCTTGAGATCCAGCCGCCCGAAATTTGTATACCATGTCTGGCTGTTTGCCGGATAGCGGATGGACTTAAATGGTATTTTCATTTCCGTAACCCATTTATCGGGATAATTTTTCAGTTTTAGTTCTACCTTGCTGTCCCATTCGCTGTTCTTGGTCTCGCCGGATCTGATGCCGTCGGAGATGGCTCCGGAAGCTGAAAATTCAAATGTATACCCGTTTGTCTGATCGCGAAAAGTATCGAATATGGAGAGAAAATTATCGTTGTTGTTGAAAACATAATCCCTGCGGAACGACTCAAAAATCCGTTTGCCGGGAATCGTATCGTGAAAAATAACCGCCACGTAGAGGGCTTTGTCATCGTACACCAGCATCACTTCCGATTTTTGTTTCGGAAATCCGGTATCCACCGGTTGCACGAGGTGGAAATTGTCTGCTATGTTTGCGGTCTGCCAATCGGGTTCATCGAGCATGCCGTCGAGGGTGATAGACCCTTTCATCTTTTTTGCAGTATACACATAGTCCTTATTGTGAATATTGATGCCGATTGTATCGTGGAGTTCCTGTGGATTTTGTGCAGTCGCCGGGCCAACACTAAAGGAGGCTATAAGCAGGGAGATGGTCTGATATTTCAATTGATTTCTGAATTATGATAAATACTAAACTTGTTGGAGCTGTTGCAAATATAGGCAATATTGTGATTTTTTAAGCATCAGTAAAAAATTCATTCGTTTATTTCAGTGTTTTTACCTAATTTTGCTCAAAACAGAAACCAATTTCTTACACCATTATGTTCGACAACAGCAAACGCGCTTTTATAGCCATCAACCAGGAGGCGGAAGTGTGCCTGATCCCCAAAATGGCAAACCGCCACGGCCTCATCACCGGCGCCACCGGAACCGGAAAAACAGTCACCCTGCAGACACTCTCCGAGACTTTCAGCGAGATGGGTGTGCCCGTCTTCGCCGCCGACATGAAAGGCGATCTCTCGGGTGTGGCCAAGACAGGGGGAAACAAGGAGAGCGTCACCAAACGGGTAGATAGTTACAACCTGAAAGAGAAAGGATTTGAGTATAAACCCTTTCCTGTACGTTTCTGGGATGTGTTCGGCGAGCAGGGCCACCCGGTGCGCACCACCGTTACCGCCATGGGGCCGCTGCTGCTGGAACGTCTGCTGGACCTGAACGAGACACAGGGTGCCATCCTGACCATGGCCTTCCGGATTGCCGACGACAACAACCTGCTGCTGATCGACCTGAAAGACCTGCAGAAGATGCTGCAATATATTGGCGATAACAGGACGCAGTTCACCACAAAATATGGTAATATCTCACCTGCCAGCATCGGTGCCATCCAGCGCGGACTGATGCGGCTGGAGAGCGAGGGAGCCGACAGGTTCTTCGGTGAGCCGGAGCTGGAGATCACCGACTTCATCCAGACCGAACAGGGTAGGGGTGTGATCAACATCCTGGCGGCAGACAAGCTGATGAACTCACCCCGTGTATACACCACCTTCCTGCTCTGGCTGCTGGATGATCTTTATGAGACTCTTCCCGAGGTGGGCGATCTGGATAAACCGAAGCTGGTCTTCTTCTTCGACGAGGCACACCTGCTCTTCAACGACATGCCCTCCTCCCTGCTGGAGAAGGTGGAACAGATTGTACGCCTCATCCGCTCCAAAGGGGTGGGTGTCTACTTCTGCACACAGAACCCGGCAGATATTCCCGAACGCATCCTCGGACAACTTGGCAACCGCGTGCAGCATGCACTGCGTGCCTACACCCCCAACGATCAGAAGGCGGTGAAGGTCGCGGCCAACACTTTCCGTGCCAACCCCCGGTTCGATACGGGCGAGGCCATCACCCAGCTCAACACGGGTGAGGCGCTGGTATCGTTTCTCGACGAGAAGGGAGCGCCCCGGATGGTGGAGCGGGCCAACATCCTGCCACCACAAGGGCAGATAGGTCCTATCACCGTGGGTGAGAGAGACCAGTTGATGCGCGGCTCGCTGATCTACGGCGTTTATGAGAAGCTGGTGGATCGCGAGTCGGCCTACGAGATCCTGTCACAAAAACAGGAACTGCTCGAGGAGGAGCGCAATCAGGCTGCTGCAGAGAAAGAACGTATCCGCCTGCAGAAGGAGGAACAGAAAGCAGCCTTGGAGGCAGAACGGGCGAAGCGTGCCGCGGCGCGGCAGCGCAAGGCCGATCAGGGTATCCTGGGTGACATCCTCACCCAGGTGGGACGCAGCACCACGCGACAGATCAGCAACCAGCTGGGCAGGACCCTTACCCGCAGCCTGATGGGCGCGCTCTTTGGAAGAAAATGAACTTTTTAAACTGACTCCATGTATCGAACGCTCCTCAAACATTACTGGCTGCAGACAGTCCGCTCACCAGGATACTATAAAAATCTGGTAGTGAATATCTTCGTAGGACTGATGGCGCTTTATTTCCTGGCGATCTTCATCCTGATAGGGCTGATGCTGCCGAAGATGCTACAGGAGATAGCCCCGCAGGCCGATCCTGGGAGACTCTTCCATGGCAGCATCATCTATGGCCTGATCGCCCTGCTGTTGATCCGTTATGTGATGCAGCCGCTGAGCAGGCTGAACCTGGAGAGTTATCAGGTACTGCCGGTCAAGAGGTCGGCCCTGGTTGCCTATCTGGTGTTGAAACCACTGCTCAACCCGTTGAACTACATCGTCCTCTGCCTGGTTATTCCTTTTGCCGTCACGGGTATATACCCTGTATACGGTACCGCAGGAGCCTTCCGTTTTATCTTCATCATCCTCGGCCTCATCTGTTTCAACACGCTGATGGCACCGCTGCTGAAGCGACAATTCAGCAATATCCTCATCGGAGTAATCCTTTTCTTGCTTCTCGCAGGCGGGTTGGCGGCGCTGGAGTATTTCAAAATCTTCTCCCTGTATACGCTGTCGCAGCACCTTTTTGGCTTTCTGACCGAAACACCCGTCGTCTGGATCTCCGTGTGGTTACCGGGCCTGTTGGCTTTTCTGCTGAACAAGTTCTTTTTTGACCGTAACTACTATCCCGAGTCGTTTGAAAGAAAAAGCAAAAAGAGAGAGGCCGGAACGCAGCGGTTTACCTTTATGGAGCGATTTGGAAAAATAGGGGAACTCATCTCTCTCGAGATCAGGCTGGTGCTCCGGCATAAGCGGACAAAGAGCACCCTCTACACCGCGTTCTTCTTCCTGCTCTACGGACTGATCTTCTATCCCAACCCCATGTACAATCAGAATCCCGGCTGGCTGCTCTTCGTGGCCATCTTTGTCACGGGTACGGGGATGCTGATGTTTGGCCAGTGGATCATCAACTGGGATGGGGCCCACTTCGACTTTCTGATGACCCGCGATATCGATACCCGCACCTACATCCGGGCCAACTACACGCTGATGCTGGCGCTATGTACGGTTTCTTTCATCGCCACCACCCCCTACTTCCTGTTTGGCAGGCAGATCATCCTCTATCACCTGGTGGCCTTCGTCTATAACGCCGGCGTTAATATCTATGTCTATCTGTTTGCAGCGACACTGAACACCAAGCGGCTGGAGCTCTCCCGGGGCAACTCAATGAATATGCAGGGGGTGAGTTACAAAAACTTTCTCGTGATGATTCCCCTGCTGGTGATCCCCATCGCGCTGGTCGGCCTGTTTTCCCTCTTTTCCGCCACCTATATCGCGCTGATCATCATCGCTCTGATGGGACTGGCCGGTATCCTGTTCAGAGATGCACTCCTGGGTGTGATCGAGAAACAGTTTCTGCGCAGAAAATATGCCCTCTGCACCGGCTTCCGCAAGAAAGAGTAAGTATGTATAATAAATAAAAATCAATCACATGCAAGAAGAAATACACAATTCCGTCACCCTTGCCGATGTACCTCCCCCCGTGCCGCAGTCGGCCGGACAGACGCAAGGGATCATCACCGCAGTCAACCTGAAGAAGATCTATGGTGGTGTCACCGTCCTCAATATCCCCTCCATACAGGTCAGCAACGGTGAGAGCTTCGGTCTGGTGGGCAACAACGGCGCGGGCAAGACCACCTTCTTCCGGCTGATCCTCGACCTGATCGAGGCCTCTGCGGGTGAGGTGCAGATCGACGGAGAAAAAGTGGCCCGGCGCGATGCGTGGAAAGCGAAGGTGGGATCGTTCCTCGATGAGAGTTTTCTGATCGACTTCCTCACGCCCGATGAGTATTTCGCGTTCACAGCCAAAGTATACAGCAAGTCGGAGGGCGATATGAATACCTTCCTGGAGTCGATGGGAGATTTCTTTCACGGCGAGATACTGGGATCGGGCAAGCTGATCCGCGACCTCTCCAAGGGGAACCAGAAGAAGACAGGCATCGCCGCCGCGCTGATCAGCGACCCGCAGATACTGATCCTCGACGAGCCGTTTACCGCCCTCGACCCTACCTCGCAGATACGGCTGAAGCGGCTGCTCAACGAGCTGAAGACCACACGGAATATGACCATGCTGATCTCCAGCCACGATCTCAACCATGTGACCGAGGTGTGCGACCGCATTGTGGTGCTTGAAAAAGGATTGGTTGTGAATGATATCCGTACCAGCGAGAATACGCTGAAAGAGCTGGAGTCTTACTTTGCGGTATAAGCAGTGGATGTGGCCCGATCAGAAGTTATCCGCATCGTCTATACCTGCTATTAAAGTATATCGCTTATCTTTACACTTATAGTTCAATATAAATCTGAATCGTATGAAAACAATGATTATGCTGTTGATTCTCCTGTTTGTGCAGTGTGCTTTGTATGCACAAACAAAGGGAAAGGAGATTTCCCACTATCTGTTCCCGGAATTCGTGCAAGGGACGGTGCTGATGAAGAACGGACAGAAGAATCCGGCGAAACTCAATTACAATGCAGCCTCCGAAGAGATGGTCTTTATGCAGAACGACAAGGTGCTGGCATTGGCAGAGCCTTCTCTAAGTCAGCTGGACAGCGTCTTTTTATACGACAGGAAGTTTGTGCTGCACAACAAAAAATTTGTGGAGGTGTTACACCGGGATGGCTTTACACTCCTGGCATCCTACAAATGCAAGGTGATTCCTCCCGGAAAGCCTGCCGCCTATGGAGGAACGTCACAGACATCTTCCGCCGACAGCTATTCCAGCTGGTCCAGTGGAGGTAGAGTATATGAGCTGCAGCTTCCCGACGATTTTCAGGTGAAGCCTTACACAATCTATTTTCTGGATAATGGCTCGGGGTTGAAAGAGCTTAAATCGATGAGGCAACTGAAAAGCCATTATAAGAAAGACAAGAAGCGGGTGGACCAGTACCTGAAGGAACAGAAAGTAGATTTTGAAGATACCGGTGCGATGACACAGATGATTTATACTCTTGAAACCGAAACCAATTAATAACCGATTACAATGAAAAAGATCTTTATCCTGCCCCTCATCCTTTTAATTGCCGCCACCGGGGCATCGGCACAGTCTCCCTACACACCCGCCAAAGAGAACTTGCATAACCGGGAACTCTTTCAGGACATGAAGTTCGGCGTTTTTATCCACTGGGGCATCTACAGCATGATGGCCGACGGGGAGTGGATTATGAACAACAAGAACATCAATCACGCAGAATATGCCCTGCTGGCCAAAGGCTTTTATCCCTCACAGTTCAGTGCTGCCAAATGGGTGTCGGACGTGAAGGCTGCTGGCGCAAAGTATATCTGCATCACCTCTCGCCATCACGATGGCTTCTCGATGTTCGCCACGAAGCAGTCGCCCTACAACATTGTGGATGCCACACCCTTTAAACGGGATGTCCTCAAGGAGCTGGCCGACGAATGTCACAAACAGGGAATAAAATTGCACTTTTACTATTCACTGCTCGACTGGGCCAGAAGTGACTATTTTCCGTTGGGCAGAACGGGTAAGGGTGTGGGGCGCACCGAACAGGGTGCGTGGGATAGCTACCACCGGTTTATGCTGAATCAGTTGACCGAGTTGCTGACAAACTATGGAGAGATAGGGGCCATCTGGTTCGATGGACAGTGGGATCAACCAGCCACATTCGACTGGCGCCTGCGGGAGATTTACGACCATATTCATGCCATACAGCCGGGTTGCATGGTCATCAACAACCATCACCTGGCACCCATCGAGGGCGAAGACGGACAGACCTTCGAGAAGGACCTGCCTGGTCAGAACCAGTCGGGCTATTCCAGCACATCAACCGTTGGTCAGTTGCCGCTGGAGACCTGCGAGACCATGAACCGCTCCTGGGGATACAATATCACCGACAAGAATTACAAAACGGAGAAAGAGCTGATTCACTACCTGGTGAAGGCTGCGGGCAACAACGCCAACCTCCTGATGAACGTGGGCCCACGACCCGACGGAACCTTCCCCGACATAGCCATTGAACGCTACAACGCGATGGGCGTGTGGCTGAAAACATATGGTGAGACCATCTATGGCACCCGTGCCGGCTTTGTAGCACCCCGCGACTGGGGGGTGACCACGCAGAAGGGAAACAGGCTCTTTGTGCATATCCTGAACCTGAAGGATGATGCGCTTTATCTGCCCATGGAAGGGAAGCAGGTAAGTTCTGCGAAATTGTTTGTCGACAGCAAACCGGTGAAATTCACAAAGGTTGCCGGCGGCATCGTGCTGCAACTGGGTCGCATTCCCGATGAAACCGTCTGTGTGGTGGAGGTGGAGTTGAAATAATCCGCAGTTTAAAAATTGATGCACAGGGCGAAAGTGACTGCCAGCAGGAATCCCGAGAGGGAGGTGAGCTTCAGGTAGGGATCGAGCGCCTGTCCCTCTTTGTGCCTGATGTCGATCACAATTTTAAGAGGCAGCAAAAAGAAGAGGAGATAGGCATACCGGTACCAGGGTGCCAGTTCAAAAAGGATGTTGTATCCGGCAAAGCAGACAAAGGAAATAAGGGTCATCAGCAGATGATACACTTTTGCCCCGGGTAAACCCAGCTTGACGGCAAGGGTGATCTTTCCGGATGCCTTGTCGTTTTCGATGTCCCGCATATTGTTGATGTTGAGGATCATGGTGCTGATCAGCCCCAGTCCGATGGCTGGCAGGAGTGGTTTAAATCCCGTTTCGTGCGTATGCAGGAACCAGGTGCCTATCACCGGTACGGGCCCGAAGAAGAGGAAAGCAAACAGGTCGCCCCAACCCCGGTATCCGTAGGCATGCTTTCCCATGGTGTAAAAGAGCGCCGCCAGGATGGAGCCTGCACCGAGGGCTATCATGATCCATGCAGACGAAGCGTCTCTGAAAGGTGTTGCGCTCCATATAAGCGCCAGGCCTGTCACCAGGCAAAGGATCGTGAAGAGGAGGACTGCTGTTTTCATCTCCTTTAGTGAGATGTTCCCGCTCTGCAGCGCGCGGGTGGGGCCTTGTCGCTGTCCGGTAATGTCTGTGCCTTTTTGAAAGTCACCCAGGTCGTTTGCCAGGTTTGCCAGGATCTGGATGGTGACCGCCAGCAACAGCGCCAGCAGCAGGATGGGGGTGCTAAAGCTGCCTTCATGCCAGGCCAGCCCGCTGCCGAGGACGACAGTGGCGACGGCCAGAAAGAGTGTCCGCAGCCGAAAGGCGGAGATCCACTGCGTGAAGGTTGCCATCTTCAATTGCTGATTAGTAGGCCCGTGCAAAGATAACCCGCTGGGGTGACGGTTTGCCGGTAACCATGCAGCTGCCCGGTGTTTTGTCGCCCTCCAGTGGAATGCAGCGGATGGTGGCCTTGGTTTCTTCCTTGATGAGTGCCTCTGTTTCAGCCGTGCCATCCCAGTGGCAGAGCAGGAATCCGCCCTTTTCGATCTCTACCTTGAACTCTTCGTAGCTGTTCACCTCCCTGGTCTGGGCTGTGCGGAAGTCGGCCGCCTTCCTGTAGATGTTTTCCTGAATCTCACCCAGCAGTGCCTGCACATGCTGTTCGATGCCATCGCACGAGAGGGTCTCTTTTGTCAGTGTATCGCGGCGGGCCACCTCGATGGTGTTGTTCTCCAGGTCTCGTCCTCCCAGGGCGAGCCGCACCGGCACTCCCTTGAGTTCATATTCCGAGAACTTCCATCCCGGCTTCTTGTTGTCGGTGTTGTCGTACTTCACGCTGATACCGAGAGATTTTAACTTTGCAACGATTCCGGCCACTTTCTCATTGATCTGTTGGAGTTGTTCGTCGTTTTTGTAGATGGGCACAATCACCACCTGCCAGGGTGCCAGGCTGGGGGGAAGGACCAGGCCGTTGTCGTCGGAGTGCGACATGATCAGTGCGCCAATCAGGCGGGTGGAGACACCCCATGAGGTGGCCCACACGTAGTCGCGGCTTCCGTTCTGATCGGAGAACTGTACATCGAATGCTTTGGCAAAATTCTGTCCGAGGAAGTGAGAGGTGCCCGACTGTAATGCCTTGCCATCCTGCATCAACGCCTCAATGGTGTAGGTGTCGAGGGCACCGGCAAAACGTTCCGACTCCGATTTGAAGCCTTTCACCACCGGCATCGCCATATATTTTTCTGCAAACTCGGCATATACATTGATCATCCGCTCTGCTTCCTCCACCGCCTCTGCTTTGGTGGCATGTGCGGTGTGGCCCTCCTGCCAGAGAAACTCGGCAGTACGCAGAAAAAGACGGGTGCGCATCTCCCAGCGTACCACGTTGGCCCACTGGTTGATGAGCAGGGGTAGGTCGCGGTAGGACTGGATCCAGTTTTTGTAGGTGCTCCAGATGATGGTCTCGGAAGTGGGACGTACTACCAGCTCCTCTTCGAGCTTTGCTTCGGGATCAACCACCACGCCGCTGCCGTCGGGTGCATTTTTCAGACGGTAGTGTGTTACTACGGCACACTCTTTGGCAAAACCTTCCACGTGGTCGGCCTCACGGCTCAGGTATGATTTGGGGATGAATAGCGGGAAGTAGGCATTCATATGCCCTGTCTCCTTGAACATGTCGTCCAGCTGACGCTGCATCTTTTCCCAGATTGCGTAACCGTAAGGTTTGATCACCATGCAGCCTCTTACGGCTGAGTTCTCAGCCAGGTCGGCTTTGATCACGACATCGAGGTACCACTGTGAATAGTCTTTGCTGCGGGGAGTAATCTCCTTCAATTCTTTTGCCATTTCGTCTGAATACTGTTTTTTGTTTGTGGGTGCAAAGATAACACCATCTGACTGATTTTACCCCATCCTTATGACACATTTTATTTTTGAAAAACCCCTTTTTGGGGGTGTTTTGTTCAAAGTTTGTCGGGTAATTTTGTCTCCTGACCATTATTAAAACAAAGTTATCATGAAAAGAGTACTTATCCTTTTAAGTTTTTGCCTGTTGTTCACCACGCAGGCCGATGCACAGAAATGGCTGAACAAATTGGGTAATGCCGCCAAGGAGGCGGCAAAGAATGCCGTGGAACGACGGGTGGAGCAGAAAGCGGAGGAGGCCACCGAGAATGCGATGGATAAGGCGGAGGAGTCAGTGACTAAAAAAGAGAAAGGCGACAAGTCAGCATCCCACGATCAGGACGAAGAGAGCTCCCCGGCAGAAAGCAACGACACTGTTTCGAAGAAGAGTGCACAAGACAAGAAGCAAACTGCTTCAAAAAGTTCACCACAGAAACTGACCAGCAGCAGTCAGTATGATTTTGTGCCGGGCGATCAGCTCCTCTTCTTCGACGACTTCTCACAGGATGCCATAGGCGACTTCCCGGCATTGTGGAGCTCGAACGGCAGTGGCGAGGTGAAAACAGTGAACATCGCACCGGGCAAATGGTTTCATCTTAACGGTGATGATGCGGTCTATTGTTACAATCGCCCCATAGCATTCCCGGACAATTTTATCGTTGAGTTTGACATTATTCCCGATGAGAATTATCAATATGGGATTCAGTTCACACTCTACCAGGAGAAAGCAGTCGATGCAAAAGAGTTGAACGACGATTTGTATCCCGGTGAGGCGGGACTTCATGTCGACCTGGGATATGACAGATGGGATACCAAGGGTTACCGGGAAACGGAAGATTGGATTACCGGACAGGCTACGAAGAATCCGGTAATCCGCGAAAAAGAAAACCATGTAATCATTTGGGTGCAAAAACGAAGAGTACGTATATACCACCAGAACGAGAAAGTTGTGGATGTGCCTACCAACATCTATCCCGGTGTGACTTTTAACCGCATGCGCTTTTCGGGATGGGATCGATATAGTACGCCGTACATAACGAACCTGAAAGTTACGACCGCATCGCCCGATACACGCAGCAAGCTGATTACCGAAGGAAAGCTGATCACCTATGGCATCACCTTCGATGTGAACAAGGCAGAAGTTAAGCCTGAGTCGTTCGGTACACTGAAAAGCATTGCCGATGTACTGAAGGAAAATGAAGGCGTGAAGGTGAAAATTATCGGCCACACCGACAGCGATGGCGATGATACCAAGAACATGGAACTATCCAGACGACGTGCCGCAGCGGTGAAAAGTGAGTTGGTGAGCACGTTCGGTATTGATGCATCGCGAATGGAGACCGAAGGTGCAGGCGAAAGTAAACCGATCGTTGCCAATGATACCCCGGCTAACAAAGCCCAAAACAGGCGTGTTGAGTTTGTAAAGACCAATTAAGAGGAGAAACGAATGCATCTGCTACAGTTGATCTTTCCGGGCATATTGCGCCCGGAAAGACTGTAAAATGAATGGAGCAGGCTGTCATGATCACTTTTAACCCATGAAAACCGTATGAAGAAGATTGCTGTCTGTTTGCTCGTGTTGATGATTTACACGGGAGTGGTGTGCGCCCAGATGCAAATGCCCAAAGATATTCAACGGATCCTGGAGAAGGCATCTACCGGAAAAGAACTTACTGAACAGGAGAATATCCGGTTGGAAGAGTGGGGTAACACCTTGGAGCAACAATACGGGGAAAAGGAGAATAAAAAGGGTAAGGATGCGCTGCAAGCGCATACCTCAGAACCCCCTATGGGGAAAACGTTCATTGCAGGCATTGGAAATCCTTGTCCCGAGAAAATTAAATTGGCTGTCAAACCGCCACTTACGCGTGCAGGGTATGTACAGTTGGCACAATCACTTATGACGCTCTATGGACCAAAGACAGGTGATTTGCAGAAGTTGAGACGGATGTTGGAGAAGTCGGTCAGGCAGACGGATGGTGCGGACATGGGTGCTGCATTTGTGATGTCGGGGGCTGGCTCGGCCTCGGTCTATGCCATTGCATGGAGCGCCGCCCGGTCGCCGGATGATCTGCTTACGGCCAACAACCTGGGTGTGGCACTGAAGGACATGGGCGACTACTCCCAAGCCCTACAGGTGTTACAGTATGCCGATCAGTTAAAACCAAACATCGGCATTGTTCTCTGCAACATGGGGTGGACTTATCGAGAAGTAGGTGACAACGCGAACGCTACGTTGATGTTTGAAAAGGCTTTGCGGGTGGCGCCCAAGATGAGCTCGCCCTGGCTGGGACTGGGATTGATTGCCCAATGTGAGAACAATCACCTCAAGGCGGAGCAATACCTGCGAAAAGCACTGGGGCAAAAGTTCTCCGAGGTAGGTCTTAGCGCCATGAAGCAGGCACAAGCTGCAAAGTCTCCCTCACAGAGCCAGAGTAGTCAGCCAAGACCGCTGACAAATGAGAAAGGGAATGTACAGGGTCTTAATATTCCCGATTTGCCTGTGCATGAGGATGTAGGCAAAATGGTGGAACAGAAGCGACCCTTCGAAAGATATCATACACAACTTACAGGACGTAAAAGTGAATTGATGTCTCAGCTTCATGCGGTGATGGAACGGATGAGAATCCAACAGATGCGTGCCACAAAGGATCCAGGCAACGCGGTAGTCTTCCAGCGTGATTTTTCGAAAGAGATCATGCATATCAACGATATTGCCGAACTGCTGTTGGGTGAAAACAGCAATTACGGACGTGCATTACAACAGGGATCAGAATTGCTTAAGGATAATGCCGAGCGTATGGAGCAGCATTTACCTACCATTACACAAATGATGGAACAATTATTACAGCTACAAAATGATTTATCCAAGCTCATAGAAGAGTTAGCGGCATGTGGTAACAATGAATCCTGTCAGAAAAAGGTGGTAGCAAAAATTGAAAAGGTTCAATATGAAGCTGAGCAATTACAGTTTCGCCTCTGCAAGTTGCAAAAAAGTGATTTGGAATCCACGTTCTCAGCTTATTGCAGATATTACACATTGGTTGCAAGCACGTTGAATGAAGCTATTCCTGATTTTTATGCCTTTACCAATCCAATCATAGAAAGGATATATGCTCCCGCTTTAAATGAGTATTACAATATCTATCGTGAGCTAATAGTAATTATTCATTTAGAGACAAATACTGTTTTTGCTGCCGGAATTCCACCCCTTGCCGATCAACTCAATCAGATGATTTGTGTTGAACCAGCACCACCCGATCCTCCCGTTGAGGTTGATGAAGCCGCATTGTCATTAGATAGTAAGAAGGAGTGTCCCCTGGGTGAAAATGGCATTGGAGGAGGCATAGGTCCACTCTCCTTTGAACTCAGCTGCGATCATGTAAAGTTATCGGGAGGTGAAGGGTTGCTGTGGTCAGTAAAACGCGATTTTAATAAACATGAAACCACAATCTGGGGAGGCGTGGGTGTCAAAGGTGAATATGGTAGTGGAAATATCACAGCCGAGGCTACCCTGGGGATGGAGATCACCATCGGGCAGGGTGATGCGGTAAAGGATGTGGCTTTCACCAGCAGTGTGAAGGCTGGCTTGGGTGGACTGGTAGAGGGAGAGGTGAGTGGTCGTTTTGCCCTTGAGGGTGGACCCTCCATTGATGCATCGGCGGGAATGAGCCTTCCCAGTATTTCGGATTTACTGTCTAAATAAATTATAAACGATGGTAACGGCTATTGTTACCATACTGAAAACATGATTCGCATTAAGATTAAAAGCATGAGAATTTTTACAGGAATCATCATCACTTTTTTGTGGTGTTCTTCCTTGAACCTTTTGGCTCGGGATCGGACCATCAACAGTGCCGTCATCAATGAGAGGAACATCTCTTTCAAAGTCGGTGAACAGGGTGGAGATAAGGGTGATTTGAAAATAACAAAGGAAGATTTCACCAAATTATGCCAGAAACAGATCGACATCTATTACGATACGTTTGATCTTATTGAAAAATCACGGATAAACAGCGCTAAAGAACGATTAAAGGTAAATGGAGCCTATGCCGCTGAGCTGTCTGCCATTGCAGTGATGGCTTCCGCCGCCTCCACACTGGAGAAAATGCCCATCGTGATGTCTGCGTTAGCGGCGCTTTCTGATCCGGTGGATCCGCTACTCGTGAATAATTTTGGTGCTATCCTGCGTGCGTTGCATGATGTCGATGTGAAACATATTTCTCAGGGCTTCGATGATCCTATCCTTATATTTATTTATGCGAAAACCTTAGATCCACGTTCTCCGATGATCCTGACAAATCTCGGTAACGCCTATATTGACCTGAACATGTATGCAGAGGCCGAAGAAAATTATCGGGAGGCCATCAAATACGATGATTTTTTCTGTGCGGCCCATGAAGGGATGGCGAGAGTATATCTCCATGAAAAAGATAGCAGGCGTGCCATAGATGAGCTTATCAAGGCGGGCAAACTGGGATTTTCAGCTTCCATGCGGAAGGGATTCAGGGAGGCCGTAAAAGGTGGAGAACATGTTGATGCTCCTTTCTGGGAAGAAGATCAACAAGGTGAGGACCAAGGTGAGCAGGAGAAGTCGCAGGATGATCAGTTGAAACTGCCTGTTTTTCCGAGATGGGTCAGCAGGGAAGCGTTTATGTTTACCTTATCCAATCTGGTTGAGTTCTCACAGGATGTGATGGAGAAGAGCATGGCAGGGGGATTGCAATTTGCTGCCACCTACCATGCCGACGAGTTGGAGGAAGCCCTAGATGATTATGAGACTGACTCATATCCGGATGAGGAAGGTGATGGAGACGGTGACGATGAAGACAATGATTTATTTGAAGACTCTTCTTCTGAAATGGGGAGTATTGAAAGTGTTGAGTTGTTGCCTTCCTATGGACAGAAATTATTCATGTTGGAGCTGGTAAATGATTATTACACCCAAAAAATAGAGCAGGAATACAATAAAAATTCAGCGAGAAGAAAAATGGCAGATGAGATTTTTCAGAAGGAACTGGACAATTTGAAGGAAAGTGGTGAATATAAGCAGATGATGAAGTACGTGCTGGAGAATGATTACTACAAGTCTAAACAACTTGCCAGGGATATCAACAAGCGTGCCTCTGCCCTTGCCGATGATCATTTTATTCAATGGAGGGATATGACATTGGAGACCTATCGGGGCGTAAAGATATTGCTTTATGAATATTGGAATGTAGCTTACCAGGTGGCTGGAGATATGTATGATCAGGATGCAGTCAATTATTTCAACGACATTCGGGAATTAACCGTTTACATCAGTCTGTTACCCATCGCAACCGATTTTTCTTTATTACCTCAGGGCTATGCGTTGGCCGATTTTTTCGCACCCATTGTGACCAAGGATGAAGACCTGAATCAATATAAACTTTCACCGGTAAAAAAGATTGAAGTACCCGAAAAAGAAGTGGATGATTGCCCCTTCAAGGATCAAAAAATCACTTTTGATATGGGGGCAATAGGGATTGGCATCACCTGTGAAACATGGGAAATTGAATATTTACAAGGTATTGGAGGATCATTTAAACGAAACATAAAGAACGGAGATACCGAAATTACAGTCCTTGTAGGTGTTAAAGCCGGTGTGGGTGGCGTAAGTGCCACCGCCAAGGAGGGCATATCGCTCAAGTTTAATGAAGCAGGTGATTTCACAGGATGGGCGGTAAAATCGGAGGTAGGTGCCAAAGTAGGAATGGGACCCGTTTCTGTGAGTAAATCCATTGGAATTTCAAGCGACATAGGCATGGTTTCTTCCCCAAGAACGAAGATATCTTTGGGAGGAGTAGCAAGGGAAACAAGTAACTGAAAAAATATGAATCAGATGAATAAATTCAATTTTGTCATTATTGCAATGTTGTGTATGACGCACAGCTATGGAGAACAGCACAGTGATCTGTCTATGAGAGATGGGATGACAACGGTCAATGGAACTCTGTTGATACAAAACAACCCGGACTACAACTATCTGCGCATATTGCGTAGTTTTCCATCGATTCCGGAAAATACACTTACCGCCAGTCCAACAGATATTGAGCGTTACAAGGAGAAATTGGCGATCATTAACGAACAGCTCTATGATTGTGAAGAAGCAGAGAAAGAGAAACAAAGAATAAGAGACAATAAGTCTGTTCCTTTTGATCTGGAGAAACTGAATAAGATTGATGCTGCTCAAAAAGAGTGGGAGGAGATTTATGATCAGTATACGGCGATCACAATGCCTCTTGCTGAGAATGAACTGGATATTTTGCACCAATGGCGGGAGGGCATTGATTCACTGATAAAATTGAACGAACCCCTTAATTATGAGTTGGTGGAACTCAGAAGTCAACCTGCCTCGACAGGAAATCAGCAAAGAAAAAAACAATTAGAACAACAAATCTATCACAACCGGTTAAAGTTTCACAAAGAGGTGGATGAGAGGAACAGGAAAAATCTTCAAAAGATGCTGCAGGAGTATGAGAAATTGGCTACCATTGTGGAGAAGCTGGATAATTTCATGGTGGATGGTTACAGGATTGCATCGGGATCAGTCGGTTTGACAGCCTTAAGAGATCTCTATCAATCAATGCTGAGAACTTATTCTTATAATGTTGAGGCCGAAGGTGCAATGAGTCCCTTCGATGCAGTACAGGAGATGAATAAAATGTTCCAAAGGAAATCAAAGGATACGCCGTAATTTATCTGCCATGCAGGTTACACCAACACCAGTTTTTGTTCCAGTGCCATGCGAACCATCATGGCTGTGTTTTTTGCTCCCAGTTTTACCAGTAGATTCTTGCGGTATCCGTTGATGGTCTCCACGCCAAGAAACATTTTCTCGGCAATCTCCGAATTGGTGAACCCATCCACGATGAAACGCAGCAATTCCTTTTCACGGGGTGTGAGCCACACGGGATTGTGGGAGCGATTTCGCATCAGGAGATCGATTTCATCACAAAGGAATGTTTCGTCAGACATCACCATCTCCACGCTCATGATGATCTCTTCGGGCATGGCATTTTTTACCACATACCCGGAAGCACCGTTCTCTAACATCCGGCGGACAATGGCGTACTCATTGAAACTGGATAATGCAACGATTTTTATCTCAGGATACTGTTCTTTTATTTCTTTACAGAGATCAATCCCACTGACATCGGGTAAGTTGATATCGAGTAAGATTACATCGGGAATAGCTTTCGATATCACATTTCGGCATTCTTTGCCGGTGTATGCCACACCCATCACTTGAATGGTCTCCGAGTGGGCAAAGAGTTTTTTCAACCCTTCCACCAGTATGCGATGGTCATCCACAATAAGGATGTTGACTTTGTCACTTGCTGTCATGATGGATATCTATTTCCATGGTTATCTCTGTGCCCCGGTCTTTCACCGAGTGTATCTCTACCGTGCCGCCGACTGAACTGATGCGGTTCCTGACGTTTTGAAGTCCTATTCCATTTGTGGCCCTTTGGAGATCGAAACCTTTGCCGTTGTCTTGTACCGTAATGGAAATCCTGTCGGCCTGCTGGATGACCTGGACATTGATTTGTTCAGCCTGTGCATGTTTTACGGCATTGTTGATAAGCTCGAAAACCGCTCGGTATAAGGTGTTCTCGGTCTTCTGATTGATTCGCCGATCCTCGCCGAAAAAATGGAAGCTGATGTTGGAAAAGCTACGACAAAAATCTTCCAGGGCTACTTTCAACCCATACCTCGACAACGATTCGGGCATCATGTTATGAGCCACACGGCGTAGTTCCTGCATGGATTTATCCAGCATCTCCATCACCTTGTTGAAGCGGATCACATCTTCCGCTTCCACGATCACATCTTGTTTCATATCAAACAGGTTTAATTTTACAGCTGAGAGCATCCCGCCTAAACCATCGTGCAGATCACGCGCCAGTCTGGAGCGTTCAGCCGTCTCGCCATCCAGCACGGCTTGAGTGGCAACAATCTGTTTCTCCTGTAGCAGTTGAATGATTTTTTGTTCGGCCAGCTTTTTTTTGTTTCGCACCGATTTTTGTCGGAGATAGAGTAGCAGCAAAAGGAGCAACAGAATCAACAGGCCCGTGCAGAGGATGATTCCATACAGTTTCCGTTCTCTTTCCAACGTGCCAATACGTAACTCCTTTTTTTCGGTCTCATATTTCTTTTCCAGTTCGGCTATAGACAGCTCAAATTCTCGTGTAGACCGGTCATCGATCAAAGCACGGTATTTATCAAAATAAAACAGTGCTTCGTCTGTGTGATGCAAAAAAATACCTGCACGTACCATGTTGGCATACAAATTTGTGGTGACGTTGGCATCGGTTGTATCCGTCTCGATGGCCTCACGGGCAGTTTGAAGACAGTTTTCATAATCCTTTTCATTGAAATAAATATTGGACAGGATATTCAACGATCCGGAAATTTGAGCCTGATAGCCTGTTTCTTTCGTGAGCTCCAATGCCTTCAGTGCGTATTCTTTGGCTTTGGCATAATCCCTGTGATGGGTATAGTGGACCATGGCTATGCCCTGAAGGGCGATGGCCTCGGCTGTTTTTTGGTTGCTCTCATGAAAGATCTCCGCTGCTGATGCGGCATAGTTCAGTGAGGCGTCAAAATCTTTGCGTTTAAGTGCGATCCTGCTCAATCCGTCGTAAGCACGCCCTAAATTGTACATATCGTGTGCCGGCTGGCTCTCCTTCTCGAGTTGCAGAAAATATTTTTCTGCCTGGTTCAGGTTCAGCAGACTGTAATACAAAGTGGCGATGTTTCCAAGCAGGGATCTGATCCGTTCCTTGTTTCCCTGCAGTTCAAACATGGCAAGTGCTTTCAGGTAAAAGGTGAGCGCCTCGTGATAATTACCCGTCACATTATGGATGTTTCCGATGGCGCCATAGACAAGAGCCTCCAGTCTTTCATCCTTCAATTTGAGTGCTTTTTCCAGAGATATATTCAGGAAGAGCTGGGCCGAGTCCATCTGGCTGTTCATGTAATAGGCCACCCCCAAATTGCGGTACAGTCTGGCTTCCATTGACGGGTTTTGTGCCAATTGGGCTTTTTCTATCCCCATGGAAGCATATTTTTTTGATTTCTCGAAATCATCATCCAGGAAGCTCCAACTCAAATCGTCACAGACACGCAAATACTCTTCTGCAGAGAGATTGGTGCGGGACAATTGCTGTTCCAGGCTATCCAAATTCTGGCCATATCCGCTTGTCGTAAGGCAGCACCACCCGGCAAGCAGCAAGTTCATTGAAATTATTTTCTTGAGCCTCATCGTGTTTTTTAGGTTAATCATAAGCGTATCAGTATTTTGTTTTACAGAACCATCTATCATCGGGATTTAATCATCAAAGATAATCAGCCAGAAGGAAGGATAAAACCCCCTTTTAGGGGTATTTACCGGGAGCGTCTTACGGAGATTCAGCGTGTTTTTTCTTTTTTTTTATGTTGCCTCGGTTATACGAAAAGTAGATACCCGGCACACCGATGATTGTGAAGATGATAAATCCCCATTGCATCACATTCATAAAAACAGGGTCGGGAACAGTTTCTATCGAAGATTTATCGAAGTTCATTGAGAAAAGGAAGGTGATGATGCTCATGCTGATGATCTGACCGAATACACGCATGGAAGAGGCGATTCCGGAAGCCTGACCGTACTGGAGTGGCTTCACAGAGCTCATGATGGTGCTCATGTTGGGGGATGAAAAGAGGGCAAAGCCCACTCCCACCCAAATCAGGATCGCTACAATCCACCCGATGGGTGTGGCAGGTGAAAGAAAGGCCAGCATGCCCAGTCCTGAAGTACACAGGGCCATGCCCACGGTGGCGAAGTAGCGGGGCTGAAATTTGTCGGATAGCTTACCAACCACCGGTGAGAAGAGCGCCATCATCAGGGGTTGTGCCACGATGATTGCTCCCGCATCGCGGGGTGAGAGGCCTTGAATCTTTTGCAGGTAGAGGCTCAGGAAAAAGACTATGGCAAAGGTGGCGGTATAATTGATGAGTGCGGAGAGGTTGGAGTAGGTGAAAAGTTTGTTCCGGGTAAACAGGCGGATATCGAGCAGCGGGTGGGTTGTTTTGCTTTCAACTCGCAGGAAAAGGAGCAAAAGGATGAACGCCACCCCCATCAAGATCCAGCCTTCAGTGCTGGGAATAAGGGACGATCCGAAAACCAGCGTTGTGAGTCCGACCATAAACAGAATGGTGCCCAGATGGTCCCCACTGCTGGCGGGACGGCTGGTCTTTCCATTCCCCTTCAGATAGCGCATCGAAATGAAGAAGGTAATCAGTCCAAAAATAGCGGCAATCAGGAAAAGAGAACGCCATCCTGCGTGACTGGTGAGGATGCCGCCCACAAGCGGTCCCAGTGCCAGACCTGCATAGACCGATGATACCGCTATGCCGAGAACCTGACCTCTTTTCTCGGCTGGGAAGGAAGCCACCAGAATAGCCTGCCCAGTGGTGCCTGTGAAGGCAGCGCCCACGCCCTGTACAAAGCGCCCCGCGATGAGCCAGTGCCCGTCGGGTGCAAGGTAGCAGAGAAGGGAGGAGAGCGTGAAAAGGACCAGACCCCATTTGAAGAGCTTCCGGTTGTCGTTCCGGTCGCCCCAGGTGCCTGCCGGCAACATGAACAGTGCGGTACCCAGGATGAAGGATGTGATGATCCAGCTCAGCTCAATGGCAGTGAGAGAGAGGTTTCGCTCGATGGTGGGCAATGCGATGTTCACCGCCGATATAAGAAAGGTGCCCATGAAGGAGGTGGTCGACACGACCAGTAACACCGAAAGTTCTTCTCTTTTTCCCATTTGCTGCTGTACGTAAATGCCGTGATATATTGGTGAATGATCAATAGGTCTCCCTGATGTGCTTCAACGTGACAGGAGTTCTGTCGGCTGCTTTTAGCTGTGGCGACGTGATCACGATGGTTCTTTTTTCTCCCGGGAGCAGGTCGATGAAGTTGTCGCTGAAGCGGGCACCCTGCACGGGTATCTCCACGAAGACATCTTTGGCCAGCCTGGTGCTCTTGAGTGTGAGGGTATATTGCCCGTCGGCATATTTTATTTTTGTATCAATCTCTGTTTCGGGGAGGTTTAGCTTATTGGGCCAGTAGAAGAAGTAATCTTTCGTAGAAATCACATTCCCTTTGCTGTCACTCAAAAAGGCATGAATCATCCTGTCGGCTTTGTCTGACTCGCTCACCAACTCAGCCAGGGCCATCGTACGGATGATATTGCTTGAATTGGCTTTGGCATCGACCTTCATTTTAAGTTCCTTCTGCTTTCCAGCATTGAAATCGATCACCTGCACGGTCAACTGCAGGTTGTTCCGCTCCTGCAGATAATCAGACATGGTGAAAAACTGCAGGGTGTCATCCCTGAAGGCGATGCCCAGGGCGAGCGGGGCCAGCACATCGCGCATCCGGTAGTGCTGCGCCTTCCAGTTGTCGTAGTAGTCGATGCTCGACCAGGATACCACCGGCCAGCTGTCGTTGATCTGCCAGTAGAGCGCCCCCATGCAATAGGGCCGGCCGCGGCGCATGGCCTCCACCGACTCTTCCATGCCGTTGCCCTGCATGACCAGTCCCACATAGACAAAATCTTCAAAATTCTCCGGTTCATGGTAATACATGTCCATGTACTTCTTGATGAGCGAGTTGCCTGTGGAAGCTTTCTGGTGTACTTTCATCACCTCGCTGTCGAGGCTCCACTGGTCGGGCTCTGCAAAGGAGCGGATGGTTTTCATCTCGGGAAACGACTGAAAACCGAACTCACTGGCAAAGCGGGGTAGCCGCTCAGCCATTGCCTCAAAGGGGAGCTCTCCGTACCAGAGGCCCCAGTCGTGCACGTCGCCCTGGTTGAAGAGGTGCGGTCTGCCCCAGTTGGCCACATCGGGTGAGCCGTGTGTATAATCGCGTGTGCCGTCATGCTCCTTCACTAGCGCGGGAAGCAGTTCCCTGAAGGTCTTGTCGTACCCTTTGAACCAGGCATCCATCACCTTTTTGGGATAATCTTTATCCCATCCCCAGTAGTGCAACCCTTCGAGTACCTCGTTGTTGCCGCACCAGTAGGCCAGTGAGGCGTGGTTGCGCAGTCGTCTGATGTTGTAGACAGCTTCCTCCTTCACGTTGGCCAGAAAAGCATCGTCGGAGGGGTAGGGTGTACAGCCGAAAATAAAATCCTGCCACACCAGGATACCCCGCTCATCGGCCTGGCGGTAGAACTCCTCATTTTCGTAGATGCCGCCTCCCCAGACGCGCACCATGTTCATGTTTGCCTCTTCGATATGATTGAACATCTTTATGTAATATGCGCTATCCTGTTGTGTGGTGAGAATCTCCCCCGGGATGTAGTTGGCTCCCTTGGCAAACAGCGGGATGCCGTTCACCTCGAAGTAGAAGGAGCTGCCCTGTGCGTCCTTTTCGGCAATATGACGGACGGTGCGCAGTCCGGTTCTGACTCTCCTTTCGGCGATCACGCTGCCATCTACCACGATCTGCGCGGTGAAGTCATACAGGTGCTGCTCTCCCCAATGTATCGGCATCCACAGTCTGGGAGCGGATATTGCGAGCGGGAGGTGCACCCTGTTTTCTCCTTTCAGGAGTATGATCTCTTTCACCTGCTTCGCGGGTGTGCTGCCTTCGAGGCCGTATGCTACCGATAAAGTGGCTTTCAGTGGCTGTTCAGACAAGGAGAAGATCTCTATCTGATTTTCAATTTTCGCCTCCTGCGCGTTGACGGATACTTGTTTCACATAATAATCCTCAATGCGGGCCTTGTTATAAAAGTGAAGGGATACCGGTTTCCAGATGCCCATCTGCACCATGCGGATACCCCAGTCCCACCCAAAGTGGTAGGGTGCCTTGCGGTTGTAGACGCTTAGTTTTTCATTTCTGTGATCATTCCCTGCCGGATACTCATAGCCAAATGTTTCCCGGGCCGGCATCATGGTCTCAATGGGGGAATAGAAACGGATATAGAGTAGGTTCTCTCCCTCTTTGAGCATATTTTTCACCGGTATCTTATGGCCGATGAACATGTTGTTGGATTGCAGGATGCGGGAGCCGTTCAGAAACACATCGGCGTGGGTGTCGAGTCCCTCAAAAAAGATTACTGCGTCGTCATGTTGCAACTGTGCAGCTGTGACATGGAATGTTTTTTTGAAATCCCAGTTTTCATCTTCTACCCATTGTACCTTTTTTTCGTTGGTGCCATAGTAGGGGTCGGGCAGCAGACCATGCCGGATGAGATCGCGCTGAACCGAGCCGGGTACCTCCGCAGCGTACCATTCTCCGGACTTGTTCATCTGTCGGAATTGCCATCCTCCGTTCAGGGACAGGGTTTCATTTTGTTGTGCTGCAAGCATACAGGATATCAGAAAAAAAAACAGAAATACAATTTTTCTCATACAGAGGAAATAGGGATATACCGTAAAAAATATCTGCGCAAATATAACGATTTGTTCCCGAACCCGCAAAGCAACGACCGGAAGGTTATTTTGCCTGTTGAAAAGGCGCACTTTCACAGAAAATCGTAAATTTGTAGTTCAATAATGCACAAGACCGAAAGATGACAGATTTCATTTTCACCGACCGGCGTGAGTTTCTGCAACTTTATCGCAGGCTTTACTCGTTTTTGAGACAAGCCTGGGAGAGAGAGAAGGTGCTGTATCTGAAGGAGATGGTGCAGCAGTCGCTGGCAAAGGTGGATGAAAACAGGGAGGAAGCATTTTATGCGCTGTTGCTTGAGATGCGGACAGCTCTCATTACCATAGACGAGATCGGGTTAAAGCAACCTGCCGTCTGTGCTGTGCTGCTCTTTCGTCCGGTAAGAAATGAGGAGTATACGCTCGCTGAGACAAAGAAGCTCTTTGGCGATGAGGTGGAGCTGATTCTCCGGGGATTGAAGAAGGTGGGCGAGTTCACCGACAGGCGGTCTACCGTGGAGTCGGAGAATTACATGCGCCTGCTGCTCTCGATGGCCGAGGATATCAGGGTGGTTTTTATCATGATTGCACGACAGCTGCAGCTGATGCGCGACGCAAAAGGTTCGGACCGTTCACAGCGGCTCGATCTTTCGGTGGAGTCCACCTATCTCTATGCGCCGTTGGCCCATCGCCTGGGTCTCTACACCATCAAGTCGGAGCTGGAGGACCTCTGTCTGAAGTATACCGACCGCGACAACTACGATTTTATTGCCCGGAAACTGAACGAGACAAAACGGTCGCGCGAGCAATATATCCAGGAGTTCATCGAACCGCTGAAGGAGCGGCTCGACAGGACCGGGTTGAAATATGACATCAAGGGGCGCACCAAATCGATTCATTCCATCCTCAACAAGCTGAAAAAGCAGAAGATAGAGTTTGAGAATATCTACGACCTCTTTGCCATCCGTGTGATCCTCGATGCGCCTGCCGAGCAGGAGAAGGCACAATGCTGGCAGGTTTATTCCATCATCACCGACATGTATCAGCCCAATCCTAAGCGGCTCAAGGACTGGCTTTCCATCCCCAAAAGCAATGGATACGAATCGCTGCACATCACGGTCATGGGGCCCAAGGCCCGGTGGGTGGAGGTGCAGATACGGACAAAACGAATGGATGAGATTGCAGAGCGGGGACTGGCAGCTCACTGGAAGTACAAGGGGGTGAAGGAGGAGTCCACCCTGGATAACTGGCTGAACTCACTGCGCGAGTCGCTCGAAGACAATGAAGCAAACCTGAGCCAGAAGCTGACCGATTTCAAGCTGGACCTCTATGAGGAGGAGATTTTTGTTTTTACACCCAAGGGCGATCTCTTCAAGCTTCCCAAAGGAGCCACCATACTTGATTTTGCTTTTGCCATCCACTCAAAACTGGGGGCTACCTGCATGTCGGGGCGGGTGAACGGCAAGAATGTACCCATCAAGCACCAGCTGAAAAGCGGTGATCAGGTGGAGATCAACACCTCTACTCACCAGACACCCAAGCAGGACTGGCTGAGCTTCGTGGTCACGGCGAAAGCGCGCACCAGAATAAGGCAGCTTCTCAAGGAGGAAGCAGGCAAGCAGGTGGACATTGCCAAGGAGACCCTGTTGCGCAGGATGAAGAACCGTAAGATCGAGGTGGATGATGCACATTTGATGCAACTGATCAAAAAGCTCAGGTATAAGACGGTGACCGATTTTTATGTGGATATCGCAGCCGAAAAGATGGAGGTGAACTGGGTCATCGACCGTTATCTGGAGCTGGAGAACAGGGAGGAGGAGAGCAGGGATGCCCATCTTCCGGTGAGTGCCGAGAACTTCACCATGAAGCCCCCCACGCAGGATTATAAGAGTACCGATGAACTGGTGATCGACCAGAACCTGACAGGGATCGATTATAAACTGGCAAAATGCTGTAATCCGATTTTCGGTGATGAGATTTTTGGTTTTGTTTCCTCACAGGGCATCAAGATTCACCGCATCAATTGTCCGAATGCCCATGATCTCTTTTCCCGGTACGGCTATCGTGTACTGAAGGCCCGCTGGTCGGGAACCACCGGATCATCCAGCTACACCATCGTGCTGCGGGTGATTGGCAATGACCAGATCAACATTGTGGCCAACCTGATGTCCATCATCTCAAAAGAAGAGGGCGTGCAGATGCGGTCCATCTCCATTGATTCAAACGATGGACTTTTTCAGGGCAACATCTCGGTAATGATCGCCAACACCTCCATGATGGATCAACTGATCAAAAAACTGAAAGCGGTAAAAGGAGTGAAGTCGGTGACGAGACTGAATTAATCTTCCGGATCGGTATCATCGTCATAAGTCCCGACAACAGGGGCTGATGCATCTTCGGCTGCTGCCTCGGATGTTTCGCTCGTTGCCGGCAACGCTGCCTGCGGGAGTGTAGCCAGCAGCTGCTGTACATAATCACGTTCAAGATCGCCGGGGCGGAGTATTTCGTTGTTGTATTGCAGGAGATCGATGTCGATGATCACTTTGCCGAGGTATTTATCTTTTGGTGAGCGTCCTACAGCCCGTTCGGTTTGTTTGATCTTGTCAATAACCTCCTCGGGTGTCATCTCTGTTTCTGCTTTGGCTAACACATTGCGAAAAAGAAATGAATATTTTTCTTCATCGGGCTCGGTGAGGATGGGCTGTGTAAAAATAATCTCAGGAAAAAGTCGGGTAAGCATTCGCTTCGCTTTGTCTATATTTGTTTTGGCGAATGTATTGGATCCTATGCTAAGTAAAATAGTGTTCATACTGATAAATTGAATTACAAATATACACATTTTTAATGAAATTGACCAGTGAAATACAAAATCTATTATCTTTGTTCCATTATCCCTGTTAAAAATGAAAAAATTACGATTTGTCTTCTTAGTTTTCACAGGTTGGCTCATTCTTTTTAATCTGTATGCCCAAGGAGAAAAGGTGACTATCTACCGGATCAACATCAAAGAGAATATCGGAAGCAATACGTGGATCTACCTGCAGAATGGTTTGCATGAAGCTTTGCAGAAGGATGCGCATGCCGTGTTGCTGCACATGAATACCTACGGAGGTGGCGTACAGGAGGCTGACTCCATGCGTACAGCCATTCTGAATTTTCCGCTTCCTGTCTATGTTTTTATCGACAACAACGCTGCTTCAGCCGGAGCGCTTATCTCCATAGCCTGTGACAGCATCTTCATGCGAAAGAGTGCTTCCATAGGGGCTGCCACGGTAGTGAATGGCGGTGACGGGAGCAAGGCTCCCGACAAGTATCAGTCTTATATGCGCGGTATAATGCGTGCCACAGCAGAAAGTCACGGTAAAGAGGTAACTATTGTGGGGGGTGACACCATTTCGAAATGGAAACGTGATCCACACGTTGCCGAAGCCATGGTGGATGAGCGAATTGTGGTGCCAGGCTATGCCGACTCCACGCAGATCCTTACCCTCACCGCCAGCCAGGCTGTGGAGCTGAGCTATTGCGACGGCATGGCGGAGAGCGTGCATGAATTGATTGTCTCCTATCTGGGATATCCCGACTACGACCTTGAAACTTATAATCCCACTTTTTACGACAAGATCAGGGGTTTTCTCACCAACGGGGTGGTGCAGGCCTTGCTGATCATGCTGATTATCGGAGGCATTTACTTTGAGTTGCAATCGCCCGGCATTGGTTTTCCCACAGCCATCGCCATCACGGCCGCCATACTCTATTTTACGCCGTTGTATCTGACCGGCTACGCCCAGAATTGGGAGGTTCTACTGTTTGTGCTGGGACTCATTTTCATTGTCTTCGAGATATTTGTCGTTCCCGGCTTCGGGGTCACCGGAATTCTGGGTGTCACCTTTGTATTTCTGGCACTGCTGCTGGCGTTGGTGGGAAACATCCGGTTTAACTTTGAAGGGTTACCGGCCACGGAAATCTTCCGGGCAGTGATGACTGTGCTGGGTGGAATGGGGATGGGTATCGCCCTTATCCTGTACCTGTCGAGCAGAATAGGGAAACCGGGAATCCTGAACAGCGTTGCGTTGCATGCCGACCAGGAAGGTTATGTCTCCGTATCGATGGAGCCTGCCATCATGGTGGGTAAGACCGGCAGGGCGGCAACCGTCCTTCGTCCTTCGGGAAAGGTCGTACTGGATGGTGTTTATTACGATGCCGTTTCACTGAAAGGTTTCATTGAGAAAGATGAAGAGGTACTGGTGAAACGATATGAAAATTTTCAATTATATGTTGAACGGAACAGATAAAACAACCCGGTTTGCTGCCATCATACCGGCACGCTATGCGTCGAGCCGGTTTCCAGGTAAGCCCCTTGCCGATATGGACGGCAAACCGATGATCAGAAGGGTCTATGAGCAGGTAAAGAAAAGCGTGAATGTGGTCTATGTGGCAACGGATGATGTCCGTATCTACGAAGCGGTCAAAGCTTTTGGGGGCGAGGTTGTGATGACCTCGGTGCATCACCGGAGCGGTACCGACCGTTGTTGCGAAGCAATGAAAAAGATCGGTCAGGCGTTTGACGTGATCCTCAACATCCAGGGAGATGAACCGTTTATCGATCCCGCTCAGATTGATCTGCTGAAGGATTGTTTTACCTCTCCCGGGGTGGAGCTGGCCACACTGGTGAAGCCTTTCAAAGAAGAGGACGGTTTACAGGCCTTGTACAATCCGTCGTCTCCCAAGGTGGTGGTCAATAAAAAGGGAGAAGCCATCTATTTCAGTCGCTCCGTCATTCCCTATTTGCGCGATGTCCCGCAGGAGGACTGGCTTAAAAGACATTCTTTTTACAAGCACATCGGTGTGTATGGTTATCGAACCGATGTGTTGGAAAAGATAACGCAGCTGCCTCAATCGCTCCTCGAAAAAGCAGAATCACTGGAACAACTTCGCTGGATAGAAAACGGATACCGCATTCAGGTGGCTGTCACCGAACATGAAACCATCGGCATCGATACGCCGGAGGACATGCAAAAGGCACTGGCATTTTTGCGGAAAACAAAATAAAACAACCATCAAAAAACCCCGGGTGGTGAACCCGGGGCCGTTATGCCGTAGCTGTATCAAGTCTGATTAATTGTAAGCCCTGATTTCTTTTTCCGTGTAAGCAATCTTCTTGGAAAAATAGAAAATCACAAAAGGTACAATTAATAAAATGATCGCCCAAAGGATGTTGCTGATGATGTTTCCTTTTTTCATGTTGTTCACATAAATATGCCCAAATAAACCTTCAATCACCAATATCAGCCCAATGATGAGGTTTGTGTTGGTAGTTGCGCCCGTTAAAAAAGGTATTACTAAAAAGGCAACACCTATTAGCATGACAAATGCACCGCTGTATTTTGCAAATTCTTTCATGTGTGATGTGAATAATAATTTTGTTACTGATTTCGTAACGCAAATAAACACAAAATTCGACAAATAAGGAAATAAATCGGGATAAAAAATAGATTAAAGTAGAAAAAGGCTTATTGTGCAGGAAAAACTAGCTGTTTATGTCCCGATGATTTGCAAAAATATTTATTTTTGCATTGTTTATGAAGAATAACGCGAAGAAGTGAAAAAATTTTTATTTTTTTTATATCAGTGGATCATTTTTGCGCCGCTGTTTATCCTGCTTACATTGATTACGGCACTCCTGGTAATGGCCCTGGCTCCTCTTTTTGGAAATAGCTCATGGGGTTATTATCCTCCCAGATGGTGGTCGCGTTTTACCTGCTGGCTGGCTCTCTGTCGCATTCAGTCAAAGGGTCACGAAAATCTGGATCCGCGTCGTTCCTATATCTTTGTCTCCAATCACCAGGGAGCTTTTGATGTTTTTTTGATTTACGGTTTTCTCAATCAGAATATCAAATGGATGCAGAAGCAGAGTTTGCGGAAAATACCTTTTGTGGGTTTTGCATCGGAAAAAGCAGGCCATGTCTTTGTGGATAATACAAATGCTGCCACGCGTGCTGCTTCCATTGAGAAGGCCAAAGAGCAGATGGCGGGTGGTGTGTCGATGGTGGTTTTTCCGGAAGGATCCCGCTCCCATAATGGACAGATGGGGCACTTTAAGCGGGGTGCCTATCACATTGCCTTTGATATGAAGCTGCCCATTGTCCCACTGACTCTCAACGGGCCGTATGATGTATTAAAAAGGAACACGCTCCGGTTGAAACCGTCAAAGATGGAATTGATCATTCATGAGCCCATCCCCACAGAAGGGTTGGAAGAGTCTGATATCCCCGCACTGATCGACCAATCACGGGCAATTATTCACCAGGCTTTGTGGGAAAAATATCAATAACAGCAAAACGTCAGGGGTTCCATTAAACAAGTGGAGGGGATTCCATCAGACAGGAATTACAGACCTATATAAAAAAGGAATGGTTGTCTCACGACAACCAATCTTCATTGTTAACCTTAAATCTAATACCATGAAAAACACGTTGCAAATATACAGCGCGCTTTGCATTTCTCCAAAGATTCCTGCGTAAAATATTTCGTTTTTAAATTAATTTAATTCTTAAATGGCAGCGTGGTGACAAAAGGGAAGTCATCTTTGCGTTTCTTTGCAAATTTTGTAAGAAAAAACAGGCTTGTTATGTATGTATGTATGCATACATACATACATACATACATACATACATACTCAATCGTAGATCTGATTGGCAAAGAAATTAAGCAGTCCCCAGTTGAATCTGTACCAGCGCCTGGTGGCTCTTTGTTTGCCGCCGAATTGCAGCAGGAAATGTGACCTGCCTGCACGCTTATGAAGGAATCCCACATCCATGAAGTCGAAATAGTGAAATCCCTGTTCTTCGGCCATCTTCATGGCAGAGTAGAGGGTAAATATAGTCGGATAGAGTATTTTATGTCGTTTCGCCTTTCCCCAATAATAGAGGCAATAGACGGTACTCTTTTTCTCAAATCCCAGTATGGCACCCCCGATGATTTTACCCTGAAAGCGGGTAAGCACTATTTTCCCTTTCCCCTCTTTTACATAGTGACAGAAGAAATTCTCAAAATACTGGTATGGGGGAAAACGTCGTGAAATTTTTTTGTTGTTGGTATCCTGAATCAATTTGTATATTTCGGGCAGATTTTCTTCGGAAACAAATTCCTCCATTGTCAACCCCCTTTTCATCGCTTTATTTATCTGGTTCTTTCGGGAGGCGGACAGTTGATCCCATATCTTTCGCTTTCGTTGCAGTGAATTCCGGATATTAATCCATTTCACCGAGTAGAATTGATTATCGCGAAATCCTTTATAGCCGAAGATTGCATTTCCGAGGTTATCGTATCGGATCAGAAACACCTTGTGCTTCACTTCGTTCACCAGATGGGAGATCAGGGCATTGAAAATATCTATCCCGGGTAGCTCTTGCCCGAAGAAAGGAGGCTGCTGCGTGATGAAACAGCGTTTAAAAAGTTTTCCCTTGAAAATACGGTTTATCCGCATGATGATGGCAAACATGGCGGCGACGGGTTTTTCACCATCAAAGGCGACGACCATCAAAGGCGTATAGGTGGGTGAGTTGCCGTACCAGTCAAATGCGGAAGCATTGTGAAAGAAATTCACCTCTTCCAGGGGAGGAAGTTCCTCCTTGTGATAGAATGTTTTAACATTGTATTTCATTGCGTTTTTGCCAACGATGGTCTCGTAGTGACAAACATAGAAAAAATTTTTGTAATTTTGTGCAAAATCAGGGAAACATAAGATAATATGGCAAAGAAAATTTTGGTAACCGGTGGAACTGGGTATATTGGTTCTCATACGGTGGTAGAACTGCAACAGGCAGGATACGAAGTGGTGATTGTGGATAATCTCTCCAATTCAAATGCGGAGGTGTTGGAAGGCATCATGCGCATAACCGGAAAACGTCCCGTTTTCGATAAGATGGATTGTACCGATCTGGAAGCCATGAAGGCGTTATTCAGGAAGTATCGTTTCGACGGGATCATTCATTTTGCTGCCAGCAAGGCTGTGGGTGAATCTGTACAGAAGCCGTTGCTCTACTACCGCAACAACCTGGTCTCCCTGATTAATTTGCTGGAGCTGATGCCGGAATATAACGTGAAGGGCATCGTTTTTTCTTCCTCCTGCACAGTCTACGGAGAGCCAGACAGGAATCCCATTGATGAGAATGCACCCATCAAGCCGGCGGCTTCTCCCTACGGCAATACAAAACAGATTAATGAAGAGATCATACAGGATTTTATCCATTCCGGTGCACCCATCAGGAGCATTATCCTGCGTTATTTTAATCCCATCGGGGCACATCCTTCTGCCGAGATCGGCGAGCTGCCCCTGGGTGTTCCGCAGAATCTGGTACCCTATATCACGCAGACCGGTATCGGCATCAGGCAACAACTGAGTGTCTTTGGCGATGATTACAACACGCCGGACGGATCCTGCATCCGTGACTTTATCAATGTGGTGGATCTTGCCAAAGCCCATGTGGTAGCCATTGAACGGATGCTTGACAACAAATCGGACGAGAAGGTAGAGGTTTTCAATCTGGGTACCGGCAACGGTGTCTCAGTATTGGAACTGATCCGCGTCTTCGAGAAGGTGTCGGGGGAATCGCTGAATTATAAGATTGTGGGGCGCCGGGAAGGGGATATTGAGCAGATATGGGCACAACCCGACAGAGCAAACAATGTGCTGGGATGGAAGGCTGTTGAGACCATCGAAGATACCATGTCCTCAGCCTGGAAATGGCAGCAACACCTCCGGGAGAAAGGCGTGATGTAATATATTAGAAATAATACTCTATAACAAGATAATAAGCCTCTTTGTTATCTGCGGTTTTATCAATTTCGATCTTGTTTTCCCTGGCCAACCAACCAATGGCGGAATAGATTTCTTTTTCCGATAATCCGGAAGCTTCCTGCAATTGGGTGATGCTCCATTTCTGATTGTTGTTTAGAAGATTCCAGATAATCCCTGCATTTGTCCCGATTATTTTTTTGTTCATGTTGCGATGCGTGTTTGATTTATGTTCAAACGCTCTGGAGCGATTTTTTGTTTAACAAAAATGAGGAAATAACTAAAAAGATAAAAAAAGAAGCAGATAGAGGTAGACGGCCGGTACAGCCACCAGCAGGCTGTCGATGCGGTCCAGTATGCCGCCATGTCCGGGAATCAGGTGACCGGCATCTTTCACGGATGAGGTACGTTTGATAAGCGATTCAAACAGATCTCCCAGGGTGCCGAACAGGGCGACAACGGCGCCATATCCAATCCAGAAAACAGTAGAAAACTCATGATAGACCCTTGCGAAAATGAAAGAGGCGAGCAGGGTGAAGATGATTCCCGCAATGAATCCTTCCACCGATTTTTTGGGAGAAATATGTTCTATGAGTTTGTGTTTGCCGATCAGCGACCCGATGAAATAGGCCGCGGTATCGTTGACCCAGATAAATACAAACAATGCAAGAATGGGCACCCAGTCTGATCCTCCGCCGGGAATACTATTTTGATAGGAGTAGGATATGAGCATCAGCAAACCCAGCGGCATGGTGATATAGATCTGGCCGAAGACCGAGTAGATGATGCCGTGAAAGATGTCTTCTCTGCGAATGAAAACGGAAGAAGCAATGAGGATCAACAGATAAACAAGTATGGCAGCAGGAAGTGCATAAACCGTAATTCCTTTTATATAAAGGAAAACCGACAGAAAAATGATGATACCCATCGAAATGTTGAAAATCTTGCTGATGGCATGGGAGGTGTCTTTCTCCATCATCCGGTAGAATTCAAATAATCCGGTAGCGAGTATCGCACCAAAGATGATCAGGAAGGGAACTTGTCCTCCCAAAACGCCAAGAAGGATCACCAATATGTAGATGATCCCGGCTCCCGCACGTGTAATCAAATTGTTTACATTCAATTTCCGTCTTCTTTATCGCGTTATTTTTCTTTTTCTTCGGGATTTCCTTTTTCCTCAGTCACGGCGTCCTTATCTTCTGTTTCCGGTTCTTTTTCTTCCTTTTCAAGGCTGATTCCATTTTCCATCAGGATGTTGTACCAGGAAATCATCTTTTTCACATCCGAAGCATAAACACTCTCCCGGCTGTAATCGGGCAGTACCCCTTCGAGATAAGTCAACAATTCACTGCCCGTGGATTTGTTACCCAGAGCAACCTTTTGGCCCTGCTCTTTTTCCTTTATATTTCTCAATACATCGCGCAGCGGTGCATCTCCGTCTGTGGTATATATGGAGACATCGCTCAGGGCGACAACTTTTTCCTGGGGGTATACTGGAATTCGTTTTCCGTCGGCAAGCGATTCTACAATGTTCAGATTTTTGTTTGTCGAGATGAGTTTATATAAGCCGGGGCGTCCTGTAATTGATAATATCTTGGATAACATAATTTATTTTATTAATGTATAGGTCTTCGTTTGTCGATGCAAAAGTAAGCAGACTACGCCATATTCGCAACTTTAATTGCGAATTCCGTTTAAATTTTTCAGCTGAAAAGCGTCAGGGAACAACATTTTCGATTGTAAAGAGCGTTGTTTCGGAAAAAATGACTTATTTTGATCTATTAATGTAATTCATATTGTATGTATAAAAAAATTATCATGGCGGGTCTGACCTCAGCTTTGTTGTTGTCTTGCACGGGAAAGCACGCACGCAATGTGCATGAAACCGGAAACGCTCCTGAGGCAGCATCGCTTGTGAAGGGCGAAGCAGGAGATCTTTTTTTGCTTGTGGGTACCTACACTTCGGAAAAAGGTAGCAAGGGGATTTATCTGTATCGTTTCAATACACTTACCGGGAGATCTGATTCTGTGAGCATGGCTGAGGTGGTCAATCCATCTTATCTCACGCTGAGTCCCGATGAAAAGTATGTTTATGCGGTGGGTGAAAATGACGAGGGGAACAGTGCTGCCCATGCTTTTTCGTTCGACAAGCAGCGGGGGATGCTCACGCCAGTCAATTCCAGTCCCACGCTGGGTGGCGGTCCCTGCTACATAACCATAAGCGGCAACGGCAAAGATGTGCACACTGCCAATTATGGCGGGGGCAGCATTACCTCGTTCAGGGCAGATGAGAAGGGGCGCCTCGGTCCCGCAACCATGGTGATGCAGTTCAAAGGGGAGGGCCCCGACAGGAAGCGGCAGAGCAGTCCGCATTTGCACAGCGTCATGTATTCGCCGGACGGACAGTTTCTGTTTGCTGCCGATCTGGGTAGCGACAAGCTCTATCGTTTCAGCGTGAACGACACTCCCTTTGAGGGACAGCCATCGTTGCAACAGAGCAGCCTGAAAGCATTCGACATGCCCCCCGGTACGGGACCGCGTCATTTCGACTTTCACCCCGACGGAGGCAAATATCTCTATGTGCTGGGTGAATTATCGGGAGAGGTGATTGTATTTGATTATGATCTTGGCGGCTTAACGCAGAAACAGGTCATCGCTGCCGATACGGTTGGAGCACGCGGCAGCGCCGACATCCATGTGTCGCCCGACGGTAAGTTTCTTTATGCTTCCAATCGGTTGCAGGCCGATGGCATCGCCATCTTCTCCATTAATCCGGAGAACGGTACCCTCACGAAGGTGGGTTACCAGCTTACGGTAAAGCATCCACGTAATTTTGTGATTACGCCCAACGGCAAGTTTTTGCTGGTAGCCGGCAGGGATGACGACCGGATTCAGGTTTTCTCGGTAGACATGGAAACCGGTATGCTCACCGATACAAATCATCCCATTCCACTCAGCAAGCCTGTTTGTCTGAAGTTTGCCGAAATGGGAGAGCAACAGCCCGACGAGCAGGGTGCTTTGCACTAGAGTTAAGACCGCGAACCAATCAGCTTGTCGAATACCTCTTTGTATCCGTTTACCATGTTATTCCACGAATAATTGGCACGGGTGAAATGCTTTCCCTTTTCAGAAAGAATGGCGAGCTTTGGTTTGTCGCTTAAAAGTTCTTTGATCTTTTTTGCCCATGCCTGCGCATCGCCCGTGGGGATCAGTGAGCCGTTTTCCCCGTCGATCACGGCATCGGTGATTCCCTCAATACCGGCGGCGAGCACGTAGGTGCCCCTTATGCTGGCTTCCAGCGCCACCAGGCCAAATCCCTCCTCGTCACCGTCCACCCGTATGTTGGGCATCACAAAAAGATCGGCCAGCGAGAATAACTGCAAAAGATCGTTGTAGGGGATGCTGCCCAGGTGATGGACATTTTGGGTGGTCTTCAGCAGTTCATTTACCTCTCCGGCATCGCTGGCAATGCCCAGTAAAAGCTGCAGATGATGGCCGCCCGGCAGGGAACTGATATTCTTTTCCAGGAATGAAGGTTCCTCCTTCATCGGTCCGGTCATCAGCAGGAGTGTATCTTCGCTTAGCAATGGCATCACCTGCTTTATGAACCAGGAGAATCCTTTTCTCTTCACCGGTCGTCCCGTGGCAAGCAGGATCTGTTTGCCGGTCACATCGATGCCATACCGGTTTCTCAATTTTTCCACGATGCCGGGATCGGAAGGTATGTCAGCCATTGCAATGTCTACGCCGTTTTTCACGGTGAAGGTGTTTGCCTCGTTAAATCCCCGCCGGATGCATTCCGACCGGGTGAATTCACTCACGCAGATGGCACCCGCGTATTGAGCGAGTCGGGGTACAATGCGGCGTTGATAGATCGCAAGTGGAAAGGTGATATCCAGGCCATGATAAGTCACCACCACAGGTATCCCGGTGCTTTTTTGTAACCAGAGACAGGCAGCACCCATGGAGCCGTCGTTGAGATGGATCAGGCTGATGCCGGGGTATGCCTTCAGCATGGCTTCAATTTTGGCCCGCAGCAATGTGAACCATACTGTTTTGTTGCCGCTGTTTTGATAAGCGATCACATGGGTTTTGTAATATTTCCCAAGCCCGGCGATCAGCTCATAACTTTGCTTTTCCATTCCCCCGATGGAGGGTGGATACTTATGCGTTACACACAGGACTTCGGTCATTTATACAATTTTATTTGTGAAAACCTGGTGATGATCAGCAGGAAGATGCCGGCCACCAGCAACCAAAAAAGCTGACGTCCTCTTCTCATGAGCGTTACTACCAGCCATATCTCATTGCTCACAATGCCAATGGCATCGAGCATCACCTTGTTGCCATACTCCTCCACGCCAATCTGTCCCGGTACAATGGCACCCACTGTTTTAAAAACGATGACACCCATTTCTACTGTTACAGCTTTGATGATTGAAACATCGAGTCCCATCATATTCAGGACAATGTAAAATTCCATTGCACCAAATATCCAGTGTATCATACACAACAGAAAGGCGAAGAGAAACTTCCCCTTATTTTCCCGGAAAAAACCGGCAGAGATGTTATTCATCTCGTATACGGAGGTAAGCAGCTCATCAGTAATGAACGACCAGCCTGTTTTGTTTTTCAATTTCTCAATGGTCTTTCCCAAAAAGAGTCGGGGATGTACCAGTAAGCGCAATACCAGATAAGCGATTGCGATCACCATGACAACGACAAGCAGGATAAAAAGGATGTTCTGGCCATTGATAATATGTCCCACAGTCAGGTACAGGAAAGCGATCATGGCCAAAAAGAGTCCGCCAAAAATGACCAGTACCCGGTGCAGGAGTATCGAACTGATGCCATATTGGGGGGATATGCCTTTTTTGTTGAGAATGAATGCTTTCAGGCTCTCTCCCGCCACGATGCTGGTGGGGTTAAAAAGAGAAAGCATTTCACCCACATGCCGGAATATGAAAAGCTGCGTGAAGGATATTTTTTTAGACTCACTGCCCATGCAGAGCTTCCAGGCGAGGGTGGAGGTGAGATAGGCAAGCAGGGAAGCGGCGAGCACACCTGCAAACATACCGGGTGTTTCTTTCAGATAAATTCTGAGTGAATTAAAATCGATGGATGACAGAAACCGGGCAATCAGGATGAAGACAGTGATGAGCAACGCCGCCAATACATATTGTTTGTATTTTTTCAGGAAATCAATCATCTTATTCATCAATTAGGGCGGCAACAGGTGCTTGTGCAATGACAGGTTGTATTGGGGACCGGCGGGCCAGTTGTTCTATATCGGAAAAGTATGCCTTTGCCAGATGTTCCCAGCTTAACAACGAGATGTATTTGCTGCCTTCCTGTTTCATTCGGTCTCTCAGCCCGTCGTCATTCAACAGAACACGTATCTTTTCTATGTAATCCCGTGCATCGTTGGGTTCACACATAAAACCGGTTACGCCATCCTCCACCAGTGCCTGAGAACCTCCCCCGCGCGCAATGACGGGTATGCATCCGCAGGCCGTTGCTTCCATCACCACATTGCCGTATGATTCGGAGATGGAAGGGAAGATAAAGATGTCTGTCGATGCATACAGTTTGCCGAGCGTGTTCTGGTCGAGATGTCCCAGAAAGAAAGCATTTTTCATCCGTTCCCGTGCTTCGGGTTCTGCGACGCCGCTACCGGCAACAATAAAATTAACATCGAGTTGTTGTGCTTCAGCCTCTTCGTATATCCCGATCAGTGTTTCGATATTTTTTTCCCAAACAATGCGTGAGGCGTAAAGTAAACAGGGTTTATCGTTTCCGGTGATGCTTCTGATGTACGCATCATCCCGTCGTTCCGGATTAAACAAATCGGTATCCAGCCCCCTGTGCCACTGTTTGAGACGTTTTGCTGCGATGCCGTGCTCTGTCAGCTCCTTGATCATGAAGTCAGTGGGTACATACACCAGGTCACAGCAATTGTAGAATTTCTTGTAGAGGCGGGTGATCAACGATTCGGTCACCTTGATCATAAACGGTACCATTTTGAAATAGTACCGCATGTAAGAGATGAAATGGGTGTGATAGATCGACAAGACCGGAATCTGTTGTTCTTTGGCATAACGTAGGCCAAAAAAGCCTAGAGATGAAGGAGTTGATATATGAATTACATCTGGGTTGAAGTCATTCAACGTCTTTCTCAACTTCTTTGTTGCCATGCAGGGCAGGGCTGCTCTGTAAGAAATGTTGAAGGGGATGATGAGGGAGGGGACCCTGACGGTATGATGCGGAAAGCTGTGCCGGGGTGCTACGCCACAAAAAAAGAGGTACTCAAACCGGTCGCCAGGGATTCTGTTGATGAGTTGGTACATCGTTTTGATTGCTCCATCGTAATCCTTTACCAGGATATCCGTGAAAAAAGCCACTTTAATTTTTTCCACCGACGTCGATATTTGGTCTTCGGATGATCTTTCCACAAGAACAGTTGCTATTTGTTTAGTTACAGATTTCCCAGCTGTGCAATTTCATGTATGTTGAAAGGTGTTGCCTGATAGACAAAGTAGTTTAACCAGTTTATATATAATAGGTTGGCGTGAGAACGCCACTGTACCAATGGAGGTTGTGCAGGATCGTTGTTCCTGTAGTAGTTGAGGGGCACCTCCACCGAGTTCATTCCCTTTTCCTTATCCCGTGTATATTCATTGTGTAGCGTCATGGGTGAGTATTCCGAATGACCGGTGACATAAAACTCCCTCCCTCCACGGGATGAGACAATGTAAACACCCGCCTCTTCCGATTCCGAGTGGATGGTAAGCTCCACATTGCGTTTGATTTCTTCAGCAAGGATGGTTGTGTGACGACTGTGGGGTGCATAGAACGTATCGTCGAAGCCACGGAAAAGTGGAAAAGAGGGGTCGTTGATTGTATGATTAAATACGCCAAACAATTTCTTATCCAGTGGATATTTCCGGATACCATAAAAATGGTACAATGCAGCCTGGGCTCCCCAGCAAATATAAAAGGTGGAGGTTACATGCGTGCGCGCCCAGTCGTAAATCAGGGTAAGCTCATCCCAGTAATTCACCTCTTCAAAAGGAAGCATCTCCACCGGTGCTCCGGTAATGATCATGCCATCGTAGTAGGAATCCTTTATGTTGGAGAAGCCGGTGTAAAATGATACCAGATGCTCAATGGGTGTGTTTCTGGGCGTGTGGGTCGTCAGTCCCAGAAACTCAATCTCTATCTGCAAGGGAGAGTTGGAGAGCAGCCTGATCAGATCGGTCTCCGTGGTCACCTTGAGTGGCATGAGGTTGAGGATGAGTATTTTGAGAGGTCTGATGTCCTGCGAGGAAGCACGCAGATCGTCCATCACAAAAATATGTTCCTTTTTTAAAATCTCTATCGCAGGTAATTTATCGGGTATATTTACGGGCATAATCGGTGTTATCTTTGTTATTTTCTCTTTTTCTTCTGATCTTTCTGAACGCTCCAGCCAAATTTGCCGATCTCTTTTCCAAGACCGTAATAATGTCCGTGTGCGTAGGCGATCAGTTTTGAACTATGCAGGTCGAACCGGCCTGTTTCGGGATGCAAAAAACGATCATCGGCCTGCACGTTTACTACATCTGCAATAAACATATCGTGCGATCCGAGTGAAATGATATCCTTCACAATGCATTCAATACTGAGCGGCGACTCGGCTATGACAGGCGCTTTCACCACGGTTGCCTTGCCTGCAGTCAGTTTCATCTCCTCAAACTTATTGTAATCTCTGCCGGAGCGCACGCCACACCAGTCGGTAGCACGGGCCAGCTCCTCCGTGGTGAGATTGATCACAAACTCTTTATTTCTTTTGATGATATCATACGAATGCCGTTCGGGTCTGACCGATATGTAACACATCGGCGGATTCGTATTGATGGTACCCACCCAGCTGACAGTGAAAATATTCTGTTCTTCGGGGGCGCTGCCACAACTAATCATCACCGCCGGCAGTGGATAAATCATTGTTCCCGGCTTCCAGTCATGTTTCATATTCAGCGTTCAGCGATTAGCAATCAGCTTTCAGCAATCAGCTCAATTTCCTCTTTTTTGATTTTCAATTCGCAGTAGTGGCACTGAAGCTCCACCATTTCCTTGTCGATCACGTGAAAACGGGTGCGCATCGGTTCGTTGTTGGTGATGCATTTGGGATTGTTGCACTTCACGATTTCGATGATCTCATCGGGGAGCACGACTTTCTTCTTTTCCACCACCTCGAAGTTACGAATAATATTCAGATTCACATTGGGTGCTACCAGTGCGATGCGATTTATTTCATCTTCCCTGAAAAACTTATTGGAAACCTTGATGATTCCCTTCTTTCCCATCTTGCTGCTTTTTAGGTTGTTGCCGATGGTGATGCGGTTGCTCAGCTTCTGTAGCTGTAGCAGCGACACCACTTTAAAAACAGCCTCGCTTGGGATATGATCAATGGCCGTGCCATTTTCGAGTGCGGCAACCTGCAGTTCTTTTCTCATATTTATTTCAAATTATGCATGAAAGACCTTTCTTTAGTCCACAGCAATACCCATCAGGTCACAGATGACAGCCTGCCGGGTATACATGCCGTTCCTGGCCTGCTGAAAATAGTAGGCCTTGGGATTGTCATCCACATCCTGGCTGATCTCTTTCACCCGGGGTAGCGGATGCAGCACCCGCAGGTTTTCTTTCGAGTCCGCCAGCATGTCGTTGTGCAACACATAAATGTTCTTTACCTTCTCATACTCCATCAGGTCGGTGAAGCGTTCTTTCTGCACACGGGTCATGTAAAGAATATCGGCGCTGTTGATCGATTCGGGGGAGAAGTCGGTAAACTCATTGTAAACAATCTGCTTTTGATCACAGAATACCTTGTATTTATCGGGGATATGCAATTCCTCCGGCGCAACGAAGTTGAAGGTGGGAGAGAAGTGCGACAGCCCCTGGATGAGAGAATGTACAGCTCGTCCATACTTCAGGTCACCCACGATGGTGACCGTGAGGTTTTCCAGTGTGCCCTGGGTCTCATAGATCGAAAACAGATCGAGCATTGTTTGTGTGGGATGCTGATTGGATCCATCGCCGGCATTGACCACCGGTACGGGGGATATCTCCGATGCATAGCGTGCCGATCCTTCGAGGTGATGACGCATGATGATGAGGTCGGCGTAATTGCTGACCATCATGATGGTGTCTTTCAGCGACTCCCCTTTGGTGGAGCTGCTGGTGGCTGCATCGGAGAAGCCGATGATGCGTCCCCGGAGCCTGTTGACCGCCGTCTCGAAACTCAGTCGGGTACGGGTGGATGGCTCAAAGAAAAGCGTGGCGCATACTTTTCCCTGTAGCAGGTCACGGTTGGGTTGCTGCTTGAATCTGGCTGCACTTTCAAGGATACGGAATATATCCTCCCGGCTGTAATCATCAATATTTACAAAACATTTGGGAAGCATACTGTTTGGTGTTGAAAAGGCGCTCTCTCCCTTCCGACTGCGGGGTAAAATCTCTGCACAGAGACAAAGCGACTCACATTATTTTACTTTACAAAAGTAATTAAAAATACAGACTACGCTATCAAAGAATAGGCATCTTTATTCTAATTTCAGTCAAAGGTAATCATTTTTTTTCGCGTAATTCAGAAAAAAGTCATCTGGTTGCTTAGTCTTTCAATCGTTTCGCATCATCGCTCATTTTACTCAATGAAGCATGTAATCGGTCGTTTTTAATTCAGATATGCACAGTCATTGAAAAGGTTGGATTCGTGCAAGAAAGACAATTTGGTATTACCCTATTATCCGTAAAAATATTTACTTTTGTTTGTTGTCGTCTTTTTTGAAGGATACTCAACTTTAGATTTGCCTTTGTACTTCTTGAAAAAATGTATTTCGTGCCTGTTACAAATATTAAACAATTGACCATTGAAACCAGTATTTATTATTTCCGGTGACAAAGGAAGCGGGAAATCCACCTTTCTGGCAACGGTGTTGTCTTTGCTACAGATGAATGGCTTTGTCGTGCATGGTTTTGTGGCATTGCATCACCTTGAATCTGACACTTACCGGATAAAAAATGTGACAACCCACGAAGAGTTTCCGGTGATGCAACGGGTCACCGGTTTTGAAAAACGACCGGATCATTTCAGTTTTTTTCCGGAGGGAGTTGAAAAAGGGCTCATTTGGATGGAAGAGATGCTTGAGCAATCTCCCGATATCGCCGTAATTGATGAAATTGGTGGTTATGAGTTGCAGGGAAGGCTTTGGAGTGATGGGTTTACAAGATTGATAGAGTCTGATACACCCTTAATCTTCACAGTCAAAACGAAACATCTTCACCAGGTCATTGAAAAGTGGCATATCGACACTGCCTTTATTTTCGAACCGGCTGATTTTGGGAACCCCATAAAGATATTTGAAAAAATAAAAGAATTGGTTCGATAAATCTGATCGATAATCGGACAGTTTTTTAAAAAATTTATATTGATGGACAGATACAACGTGGACATAACCGGTGTCGTTCTGGCTGGCGGACAAAGCAGGCGAATGGGATTCAACAAGGCCGAGGCCGGGATCAGCGGAGCGTCCATGCTCATCCGGATGATTGAGAAACTGCAGGAGGTCACTCCTGCCATTGTGGTGGGTAGTGGCTCCGTCATATATCCCGGCATATCATTTCCACAGATACCCGATGAATATCCTCAGTGTGGTCCTTTGGGTGGCATCTATTCTGTGTTGAATGCTTCCACATCTATGTTAAATTTAGTCGTATCATGTGATATTCCGCTGGTATCTGTATCTTTATTGAAATATATTGTTTCACAGGCAGAAGAGAGTGGGGCTTTGCTTACACTGCCGGTCGATTGCAGCGGTCAGGAACAGATGTTGTGTGCCGTCTACCACAGGGATATCCTTCCGGTATTAAAACGGCAGATTGATTCCAATCAGTATAAGATGAAATGCTTACTTGATATGGTGCCTGTGAAATATGTACAGATATCCAAAGAACATCCACTTTACCAGGAACATGCTTTTATCAATGTGAATAGCATGGACCTGTTACAACAAGCCCGTACGTTATGGAGCAACAAAAAAGGATCGTGAACGACAAATGGATCAAGGCATCGGTCCTCGCAGGTTTGTGGGCTGGTGTCGAGATCATAGCAGGCAGTTTTTTGCACAATCTCAAAATACCTTTTTCAGGTACTTTCCTTACACTTATTTCCATTGTGCTGGTCATCGGTTTTTTTCAGATATGGCCAAGGTATGGCATTATCTGGCGGGCAGGATTGATTACTGCGCTCATGAAATCCATTTCCCCCAGTTCTGTTATCCTGGGGCCCATGATTGCCATTGCCATGGAGGGGTTTGTGATGGAGTTCGCCATTCGTATGGTTGGCAGGAATATCATGGGATATATCAGTGCGGGGATGCTGACCATGGTGGGAATCCTGATCCATAAAATTGTAAGACTTTATTTATTGTATGGTTGGGATATATTTGTCATTTACGAAGAGATGTACAATTTTGCAACCCGGAGTCTTGAATTTCTCCACACACAACCCATGCGCGCCGTGTTTATTCTGTTTGTTATTTATGCTTTGCTGGGCGCAGTGGTTGCACTGTTTGGTTACAAGCTGGGACAAAGATCAAAGGCAGAGCAGTATCGTGATCTTTCGTTTTCCGCCTCCTCTCAGAATGAAATCTGGAATCGGCCAACTGAAGCGATTGTCTATTCCACCCGATATTTAATCATGCTGATCATACTGATTCCCCTGCTTCTTTATGGCTTGAATAATCTGACGTGGGTACCGGCACTCATCCTGACTATTCCCTGGTTTATTTTTGTTTTCCGACGTTATCATGCTGCTTTGCGACAGTTGAGAAAATGGCTCTTCTGGATGCAGTTGCTGGTGATACTTGTATTAGCCTGGTTTTTTACGAAGACAGCGGAACCCGGGCTTGAGGGTCGCCTTATGGCGCTCTCAAATGGGTTTATCATGGTGCTTCGTGCGCTGGTGGTGGTCACGGGTTTTGCTGCCCTGAGCACTGAATTGCGTGCTCCCCTCATGCAGCGGCTCTTTTTTCGTTCGGGATTCAGGCAGCTCTATCTTTCGGTAAATCATGCTTTCGGCATATTGCCCATGGTGATCAGTAGTTTTACGACCACACGCCGCTTTATCGCAAATCCGGCACGCTCCATAGCAACCAGCTTGCGTTATGTTGACAGCTGGCACCATCATCTCCTGCGGCAGCTCGACGAGGGAGAGACTGATTAAACTAACTCCTTTTTCTTACTAACTGATAGCCTGATCGAAGGAAGTAAACATATGGAAAAGCCAGCATATGCATCAGTTTTGTATAGGGGAAAATCATAAAAATAAAAAGGCCGAGCACTATATGAAGTTTATATTGTAGGGGGTGATTTGCCAGTATTAATCCGGCATCTGGTTGAAAAGTGACCACCGCCAGCGCCCATTTGCCCAGGGCTGCATATGTTTCTATGGGTGCAGTGGCTGTTTTCAGCGCAGCTGAGAGTCCGATTACAATTTCTGCCAGCAGCAGTATGATAATAAAATAGTCTTGAAAACTACTATTTTGTTTCATGCGCGGTGAGCCAAAACGTCTGAATACCAACATGGCCATTCCCACAAAAGCCATTGTCCCAAAAAAGGATCCCATTGACAATGCAATCATCCTTTTGGTTTCTGTGGTCATCACCATGTGGTAGAGCCACTCCGGAAGGAAAAGCGTGAGATGGCCGAAAAAGACAAATATAATCCCCACATGAAACAGATTGCTTGCCAGCTTCACCTTGTTGTCGGCAAGAAATTGGGTTGACTCTGCCTGCACTGTTTTGTTAAACTTTACCAGCCGTGTGATAAATCCAAAGAAGAATATTGTCAGTGCAATATAAGGGAAATAGGTAAACAGAAAATTGTTGATATAATCATTCATGTCTGTTGATTTTATGTTTAAACAGGTCAAATGGTTTACCGGTCGGTTTGGCAGGCTTCTCCTCCAAAGGTCACAGGCTCTTCTTCATACTCCGCATCCAAATCCAACGGTTTCTCGTTCTTAATCATCTCCCTGGTAATTGTCTTGTCAGGTTTTTTGGCTGATAATGAAATAATAGCCTGGAAGATGACGTTGTAGATATTTTCACTTTCGATCAGTGCCTCATTGATCCGATCCATCACATGCACGGTCTCACCCAAAAGTTCTGCTGCTTTTGCCGGGGGCAGGGTAGAAAGGAATTCCAAGAAAGCGGGAATATAATCTGGAAGTTCCTTGGTGGTGAGGTACATTCCATTTTCCTTGTAAAATTCCATCAGGTTGACCATGGCTTGTCCACGATCCTTCGACTCACCTTTGATATGTTCAAAGATATGCAGCGAAACACTTCTGGAGTAATCAAACAGCTGCACGTACTCTTCCTGCCAATGGGTGAGATCGAGTGGACCATGTCTTTTGCAAAACTGAACCAATCCGCTTATTGTATCTTCCTGCAGCAATGATTCTTCCCTCATTTCTCTTTCCACGTGAGGCAAAAATTTTTGCAGCTCATCAGTGGGGTAAGAGAGTAGCAGAGAGAGCACTTTATAGGTTTTCATCATCAGATTCCTCCAAACAGGTTTTTTATTTTTTGATTGTCGTCGCAGCCTCCATCTGAGAAGCCACAGCTGGATTGTTTCAGATAGACATTTTTAGCCTCTTCCCTGTGGCTTGTGGGTATCACGAACCGATCCTTATAGTTTGCAATAGCCAAAAGATGATACATCTTTTCTACCTCTTCCGGTGTGAGATCGGTTCCTTCCAATACTGTGAGGTTCTCTTCTTTGTCAACCGTCTTGCTTCTCATATACGCCCGCATGGCAAGCATTCGCTTCAGCGCATCTTTTACAGGCTTTTCATCACCCGCTGTAAATAAATTTGCCAAATATTTATGAGAGATACGCATATCATCCACGTCGGGTAAGATACCGTTCATCCCGATATCTCCGCTATTGGCTGCCGATTGTATGGGCGAGAGGGGAGGTACGTACCACACCATGGGCAGTGTCCGGTATTCAGGGTGCAACGGAAAGGCAATCTTCCAGTCGATCGCCATCCTGTAAATGGGGGAGGCCGCTGCAGCCTGCAGCACATTTTCCGGAATACCCTGTTTGCGGGCTTCAGAAATAACATCCGGATCGCGGGGATCTAAAAACAGGTTGAGATGTTCATCGTAAAGATCTGTTTCATCGGGTGTCATTGCTACTGATTTAATCTTGTCGGCATCGTAAAGCATCATGCCAATATATCGAATCCTTCCCACACACGATTCACTGCAAATGGTTGATTCACCGGCTTCGATGCGCGGATAGCAGAAAGTGCATTTCTCAGATCTTTTGGTTTCCCAGTTGAAGTAGACCTTTTTATAGGGGCAACCGCTGATACATTGACGCCAGCCCCTGCAGCGCTCCTGATCGATGAGCACAATGCCATCCTCTTCACGTTTGTAGATAGCTCCCGAAGGACATACTGCCACACAGGTAGGATTGAGGCAATGTTCACAAATACGGGGCAGATACATGATGAATGAGTTTTTAAACTCACCGTATATATCTTTTGGGACACCTTTAAAGTTTGCATCCATGCCTCTTTTTGCGAATTCTCCCCCCAGATCATCCTCCCAGTTGGGTGTCTTTTCAATCTTCTCCATCACTTTTCCGGTCAGGATTGAGTGAGGCCGTGCCGTGGGAGGTGTTTTGAACTTAGAACCTTTGTGTAATACAGAATAGTTAAAGGTGAAAGGCTCATAATAATCATCTATGGTGGGCATGGTGGGATTGGCAAAGATGTTTTTTATGATCCCCGGTTTGCTGCCCATTCTGGGTGTCACACTGTCTTTGTCGAGTTTCCAGCCACCTTTCCATCGCTCCTGATTCTCCCACTCGTCGGGATAACCTATCCCCGGTTTGGTTTCCACATTGTTGAACCATACATATTCAACCCCTTTGCGTGAGGTCCATACGTTTTTACAGGTGACCGAGCATGTGTGGCAGCCGATGCACTTGTCCAGGTTCATGACCATTGCTATTTGTGCGCGTATGAGCATAATGTCTTAGTTTTTAAGATTCTTCAATGGGTTGATCCAACCATTCCACTTTGTTGAGCTTGCGAATGATGATAAACTCATCCCTGTTGGTTCCGATGGTGCCATAATAATTTAAACCATAGCTCAGCTGAGCGTATCCGCCAATCATATGGGTGGGTTTCAGACAAAGCCGGGATACCGAGTTGTGTACACCTCCCCTGTTTCCGGTCACCTGACTTACAGGCATATTGACTGTTCGCTCCTGATTGTGATACATGATCAATACACCGTTGGGAATTCTTTGCGACACCACAATCCGCACAACAGTTGCACCGTTTTCATTAAATACCTCTACCCAGTCATTGTCGGTCAAATCTATTTTTTTTGCGTCCTCTTCGCTCATCCACGCTACAGGACCACCACGCCCCAGAGTGAGCATGATCAGATTGTCGGACCAGGTAGAGTGAATGGTCCACTTGTTGTGGGGAGTCATCATATTCAGCACCATATATTTTTCATCTCCATCCAATTTTCCGGTCATTCCTTTTAACGATTTTGTATCGATGGGTGGTTTATAGCAAACCAGGTTTTCGCCAAAGTCAATCATCCAGGGGTGGTCCTGATAGAGCGTTTGCCGTCCCGTGAGCGTGCGCCAGGGGATCAGTTCGTGCACATTGGTATAACCTGCATTGTACGAGACCTCATGAGACTCCACGCCACTCCATGTGGGCGAGGTAATGATCTTTCGCGGTTGCTGAAGCAGATCTTTAAATCGGATCTGTTCATCTTCGCGTGCCGATGCCAGATGCTGATGCTTGCGTCCTGTAAATTTCTCCAATGCCCCCCAGGCTTTCATGGCTACTTTGCCGTTGGTCTCCGGTGCCAGAGTCAGGATCATCTCGGCGGCATGTATGTCGGTTTCGATGAGGGCACTTCCGTTTGCCTTATACCCGTTGGAAGAGATATTCAGCTTCTTCAACAAATCCACCTCATCTTTCGTATTCCAGCTGATGCCTTTCCCTCCATTGCCCAGCTTTTCCATGAGGGGACCCAAGGTGGTGTATCTTTTGTAGGTTTCAGGATAATCACGGATCACCTCAATGATATCCGGCATATTTTTTCCTGGTTTCAGTTCTAGATTATCTGTTTTCCAATCTTTGGCATAAGCAGTTTCTGAAATCTCCATGGGTGAGTCGTGTTGCATGGGCAGCATCACAATATCCTTCTCTTTTCCGAGGTGGCCGGGCGAAAGCTCCGAAACTTTTTTTGCCAGACCTTTGAAGATATTCCAGTCGGTACGTGCTTCCCAAACCGGATCTACAGCATTTGAAAAAGGATGAATGAATGGATGCAAGTCGGTGGTACTCAGGTCGTTCTTCTCGTACCATGTGGCAGCCGGCAGAATGATGTCGGAGTGCAGTGCGGAAGTGGACATCCTGAAATCGAGTGTGACAAGCAGGTCCAGTTTTCCTTCGGGCGCCTTGTCGTGCCATCTCACCTCCTGAGGTAACTGCTGTCCGTTGGCTTTTAAATCTTCCCCAAGCACACTGTTTTGTGCACCCAGCAGATGTTTCATAAAGTACTCCATTCCCTTTGCGCTGGAAGCCAGTAGATTGGATCGCCATATAAACATGTTTCTCGGGAAGTTCTTTGGATCATCGGGATCTTCCGAAGCGATAGTCAGCTCATTGCTTTTTAATTTTTGGGTAATGAAGCTTTGTATATCCTGACCCTGCTCATCGGCTTGTTTCCCCAATTTGATGGGGTTGTCGCTTAACTGTGGACTGGAAGGCAACCAACCCATTCGCTCCGCTTTTACATTGCAGTCGATCATTGACAGTTTCGACCATTTTTCCTGATCTGCCAATGGAGAGATGAGCTCGGTCACACCCACTTTCTCGTAACGCCACTGGTTGGTATGCATATAAAAATAGGAGGTTGTATTCATGTGTCGCGGTGGGCGGTGCCAGTCGAGGGCAAACGCCAGCGGAGTCCACCCTGTTTGTGGCCGCAGTTTCTCCTGCCCTACATAGTGGGACCAGCCGCCACCCGACTTTCCCACACAGCCACAGAAGATCAGCATATTGATGGCACTGCGATAAATCATGTCGGTTTGATACCAGTGGTTCACACCACAACCAATGATAATCATTGATTTGCCTTCGGTCTTCTCCGCATTCTCCGCAAACTGTCTTGCTGTTGAAATGATATGCCCGGCGGGAACACCGGTAATCTTTTCCTGCCATGCAGGCGTATAAGGTGCATCTTCCGTATATTCGGGAGAAGGAGCCTCGCCCGGCAAACCCAATGAAAGCCCGTAGTTGGCAATGGTCAGGTCATAGACTGTGCAATAAAGGAATTCTCCATCCGGTGATTTTCTTACAGGTATTTTCCTGTATAAAATTTCTTCATGATCTGTATCCCCAAAATAGGGAAAAGCTAACTCCGCTACTTCATCATAATCAGCTGCAAAGGATAGCTGGGGTGTGATTTCTTTGCCGGTTAAAACATCCACCATTTCCAGATTCCACTTTTGATTCTTGTCCCAGCGTGAACCAATTGTTCCATTGGGGATCACCATCTCTTTGCTTTTCTCATCGATGAGCAATGGCTTCCAGTCGGCTTTTTCAACATCAGCATACTTTGCCTTTATGTCGGAGGCTCTGATGATTCTTCCGGCCTGATATTTACCATCCTTCTTTTCTACTTTTACCAAAAAAGGAAGATCGGAATATTGTTTTACGTAATTTTCAAAATAGGGAGTCTTTTTCTCCATGTAAAACTCTTTAAGAATTACATGACCCATCGCCATGCCCACTGCTGCATCCGTTCCCTGTTTTGGTTTTATCCACAGGTCTGCAAATTTGGCTGCTTCATTGAAGTCGGGTGATATGTTGACGGTTTTTGTGCCTTTGTATCGGACCTGTGTATAGAAAGGAGCATCCGGCGTACGGGTGACCGGCACATTGGAGCCCCAAAGCATCAGAAAAGAGGAGTTGTACCAGTCGGCACTTTCCGGCACATCGGTTTGTTCTCCCCATGTCTGGGGTGAAGCGGGTGGCAGGTCGCAGTAAAAGTCGTAGAAGCTCAGCACCGTTCCTCCCAACAGGCTCAAATAGCGGGTGCCGGAGGAGTAACTAATCATTGACATGGCCGGGATAGGAGTGAAACCTGCCAGCCGGTCGGGACCATATTTCTTGATGGTATATATATTGGCGGCAGCGATGATCTCCTGCGCCTCTTCCCAATCGAGGCGAATGAGGCCGCCCAGACCCCGCTGGCTGATGTAGGCGTTGCGCGTAGCGGGATCATTCATGATGCTCTCCCAGGCAACGACCGGATCGTTGTGTATCTCTTTGGCTTTTCGGTATGCTTGAGCCAATACCCCTCTTATCATGGGGTATTTCACCCGGTTGGCACTATACAGATACCACGAATAGCTTGCTCCGCGGGGACAGCCACGCGGTTCATGGTTGGGGAGATCGGGTCTTGTTTCGGGGTAATTGGTATTCTGAAGTTCCCAGGTAACCAGTCCGTTTTTTACAAATATCTTCCACGAGCAGGATCCCGTGCAGTTTACGCCATGGGTTGAGTGTACCACCTTATCAAATTGCCATCGGTTACGGTAGAAGCGTTCCCAATCACGGGGTGTATCGGTTGTGACAATGTGTTTGTCGGCGCTCACAGTAGCCTTTTTACTAAAATAGATTAGTTTATTCAGTAGGCTCATAATAAAAGCGTGTTAGGTTAAGGTAAGTGTGATCATCACGCTTGCCTGTGTTTTAGTATATTAATTCGCTGCGTCTTTAGAAATATCTGATAAATATATAATATAAATAATACTTATCAGCCATAAACCCTGTATATTTATCAAACTTTAAGATTTGAGTTGTTTTTGCCAAACAAATAATCTTTGCCTATGGCATAAAACATGCTAAAAAAAGCAATCATCCATGCAGCCAATGCGATATAGATGAAAAACGAAGGAATGGCCATGAGAAAGTGTAGTTCCAGTGCTTGAGACAGTTTTACCGTGCAGGCAGTGTACATGCCAAGGGGGAATATCATTCCCCAATACTGGGGATGATATCTGAAAGGCAAATGTTTAAAGACATGCCGCCAGATACCCAATATCACAATAAGGGGGATCCACCAACTGCCAATAGCCCAGAAAAAGAGTGTGAATCCCTTCAGGAAGGGGAGTATCTCCCGAATAAACGACCAATCGTGTCCGTTTAATATCAGATTGGAGCCTGCCAGTGTGGAGATGGCTACCGCTCCCATATTAATCCAGTAGGCAGGAGCAAACTCCTCAGCCCGCATTTCAAAAAATGACATTCGGTATACGATCAGCGTGATGATAATGATATAGAGCATACATCCGCAAAGGAACATAGCCAACGCAAAAAACAACAGGAGGTCGTTGGTAAATGGAAGATGTCCGGTCAGCTGAGTGGCAAGAATGGATACCGACTGGGTGGATACAATGATAAGCAGCCATACCCCGCTGATGGCCATATTGATGGGTGGCTTCTCTTTCTTAACCGTAAAGACAGTAAATACAGTGTAGATGAGTATCAGCCACGCAATGGTGCCTATATAAAACAACACGGAAGCTGCAGCATGGTTGCCAGCTATAATAATAAACTGACTGCCCAATACGCAGCTTCCGGCGACATATGTCAGGAAGCCCGGACTTTTTGCATGGTCTTTTATGTCGGTGACGAACTTTTCCGGAAAAATTATCAGTCTCAAAACATAGAGGAAACTCAAGAATAGGTATGCCACTATATTAAAGTAAAAAAGAAAATTCGCCAGTCGGATAAAATGGTGATAGTATGACGCAATGGATACAATACCTGTGGCCATGACCAATGCAAAATAGGCCGTAGGCAGATTGGAGAGATCACGCAAAAATGTGGCGTAAATCAGCTTGCTTTTGGTCATCGGAGATGAGTTTTAATAACGTTTATCTTCCCGTAAAAAGCAAAAGTATTGTATCCCGGCTTGCGCCGGTATCTGGCGTAGCACCTGGAGTATCAATCAAACCTCCAGATCCAGGTCAAACAGTTCGTGCCAGGGTAGTCCCTGTTTGTTGAGCTGCTCCATAAACGGATCGGGATTAAACTCTTCCACATTGAAGACTCCCGGCTTTTTCCAGAGACCCTGCATGAACATGATGGCGCCAATGGTGGCCGGAACGCCTGTGGTGTAGCTCACACCCTGGGCTCCGGTTTCTTTATAGGCTTCCTCGTGGCTGCAGTTGTTATAGATATAATAGGTACGTTCCTTCCCGTCTTTGATGCCGCGGATACGACAGCCGATGGAGGTCTGGCCCGTGTAGTTCTCGCCCAGCTCACCCGGATCGGGCAGCACGGCCTTCAGGAACTGAATTGGTACAATCTTCTGGCCGTTGTATTCCACCTCGTCTATGCGGGCCATGCCGATATTCTGGATTACCCGCAGGTGGGTAAGGTATTCCTGTCCGAAGGTCATCCAGAAGCGGGCGCGTTTGAGGGAGGGGAAGTTCTTCACCAGTGATTCGAGCTCCTCGTGATAGATTACGTAGGATTCCTTTGGTCCTATCTCGGGATAGGTGAGTGGTTTATGTATTTCGTGGGGTTCTGTTTCCACCCACTCTCCGTTTTCCCAGTATTTACCTTTCTGGGTTACCTCTCGAATGTTGATCTCGGGATTGAAGTTGGTGGCAAATGCCTTGCCGTGGTCACCTGCGTTGCAGTCTACAATGTCTAGATAGTGTATTTCATCGAAATGATGTTTGGCGGCGTAAGCGGTGAAGATGCTGGTCACGCCCGGGTCGAAGCCGCAACCGAGGATGGCAGTCAGTCCGGCTTTCTCGAATTTCTCCTTGTAGGCCCACTGCCACTTGTATTCAAACTTGGCTTCATCCTTCGGTTCGTAGTTGGCCGTATCGAGGTAGTTGACTCCCGATTCGAGACAGGCATCCATGATGGTGAGATCCTGATAGGGGAGTGCCACGTTGATCACCAGCTCCGGTTTGAATTCGTTGAAAAGGGATACCAGTTCCGGTACATTGTCGGCATCTACCCGTGCTGTTTTGATTTCCACACCTGTCCGGCGTTTCACATCTTCTGCAATGGCGTCGCATTTGCTTTTGGTACGGCTGGCCAGCATGATGTCGCTGAATATCCCGTTATTCTGTGCCACCTTGTTGGCGACAACTGTTCCCACGCCGCCGGCACCAATGATCAGTACTTTTCCCATATTATTTTTATTTATCAATGAATCGTTTGTACAAATATACAATGATTCCCCGAATCAGCAGAGAATTGGATTTAAAAAAAGAAGTTTTGGAGAAAGCGTTAAAAAGTTTATCTTTGTAAAGATGATAACCAAAAAAGATTGCTATCTCTATGAATGAAGACAATATTGAGCATATTTCCCGCTCAACCAATGCCATCAGTGAATGGTCGATAGAATTCCTGAAAAATATTGGGATATCCGATAATTGGGTAAAATACATCAACCTTATTTTTCTTGTATCTGTTGTTGTTGTCCTTGTGTTTGTGGTGCAGTACGTTACCCGGATTATTCTACAGACTATTCTGAGTCGCTCAGCCAGATTATCGAAAGCCGATATTCTGGAGAACCTTTCCAAACGACGTTTCCCGCATTTTCTGGCAATGATCGTGCCTTTTAGTCTGGCAAAAGGATCGATACCCATTATTTTTGACCAGTTCCCTAAAACAATGCGGTTTATGGACAAGCTGGCCGATATCTACCTGATATTTTATGTGATCTGGTTGATTATGTCGGTGGTGAATGCCTTTTCCGATACATTGCGCACAAAACCCAGCCTGAAGGATAAACCGCTGGACAGTTACGTGCAGGTGGTAAAGATCATCTTTTATATCATCGGATTTATTATTCTCTTTTCAATTCTTACTGGACAGAACCCAACCGTCATCATTACCGGTCTGGGTGCTGCATCGGCCATCCTGATGCTTATATTTAAAGATACCATCCTGGGTTTTGTGGCCAGCCTGCAGGTCTCGACGAACGACATGGTACGCATCGGTGACTGGATTACCATGCCCAAATATGGTGCCGACGGAGATGTGGTACAGATCACACTGACCACAGTGAAGATTCGTAATTTTGATAAGACCATCACCACCATTCCGCCCTATTCACTTGTTTCGGACTCCTTTCAAAACTGGCGTGGTATGGTTGATACAGGGGGAAGACGTCTGAAAAGATCCGTTTTTATAAAACAATCCACCATCCGTTTTATCCGGGAAGAAGAGATTGCCGGACTGGAGAAGATTCAATATATTTCTGATTATATTCAAAAAAAGGCGGTGGAAATCAACGAGTATAACAGCCGCGCCGGTGCTGATAAGTCGTTGCTCATCAATGGCCGGAACCTGACCAACATGGGGCTTTACAGGCATTACATCGACAACTACCTGCGCAATCATCCCGATGTGCACAAAGAACTGTTGCTTATTGTACGTCAGTTGCAGCCCACCTCCAAGGGATTGCCGCTGGAGCTTTACTTCTTCACTGCTACAATAGACTGGGTACGGTATGAGGAGATTGTCTCTGATGTCTTCGACCACATTACAGCTGCAGCCGGATATTTTGATCTGGAACTTTACGAAGATGTCTCTAATCCCGTGATTGCCTCTTTATCAGTGGCTAATTCAGACGGATCACAACTTCTGCAATAAAATGTATCGCTGTGTTCATCAGAAGGAATCATCTTCACAATGAGAAATTGAACTTCATTTGAATTTAATTTTTTACCTTTGCAGTTGAAAACCTGAGCCAAAGAATTAGAAGTAGGTAAATTCAATATGGAGTATGCACAATGATCACAGTTGTAAGGGTTCTGGTAAACCCGATCCGATGCATTTCCAATAAGTAATAAGAAAAGAATGAAACGATTGTATAGTATTTTTACGGGGACAGGTAGTTATGTTCCGACGAAACAAATCAGAAACGATTATTTTCATAATAACCTTTTTTTTGACTCGACCGGGGAGATCATTACGACGCCCAATGAGGAGATTACCCGTAAATTTGAAGAGATTACCACCATCGCCGAACGACGTTATGCCGAGGACAGCCAGGTGACTTCCGATCTGGCCCTGATTGCTGCTCAGAGGGCGTTGGAAACATCGGGAGTGAACAAGGAAGAGCTCGATTACATCATTTTTGCACACAATTTTGGTGAAACCAAAGTCGATAATATTCGCATGGACGTGCTGCCGACGATGGCATCGCGACTGAAGAGTAAGCTTGAAATTGAAAATCCGTCGACAGTGGCATATGATGTACTATATGGCTGTCCGGGATGGGTACAGGCGGTGATTCAGGCCGACTATTATCTTCGTTCGGGTGATGCCAGAAAAATCCTTGTCGTGGGTGCCGACGTGTTGTCGCGCGTGGCCGATCCGCATGACCGCGATAGCATGATCTATGCCGATGGTGCCGGCGCAGCGGTTATGGAGGCACGTGAATCTGATGAGCCGGTGGGTATCATAGGCCATAACTCACGCAGCGATGCGTTGAATTACGTGAATATGCTGCACATGGGATATTCCTATAATCCGGAGTTGGCTGAAAAAAAGGATTATTACCTGAAAATGAATGGCCGTCGTTTGTACCAGTATGCGCTGGAGAATGTGCCAAAATCAATTAAGGCTGGTCTCGATAAGCTGAAACTGCATATCAGTCAGGTCAGCAAGGTATTGATTCATCAGGCAAACGGAAAGATGGACGATGCCATATTACAGCGGTTGTTCAAGCTGTACGACCTGAAGGAGGTGCCTGAAAGCATCATGCCCATGACCATCTCCTGGTTGGGTAACTCTTCAGTGGCCACCGTACCCACGTTGCTGGATATGATCACCCGCAAGAAAATGGATGGTCATGATCTGAAGAGCGGCGATCACATTGTGCTGGCTTCTGTAGGTGCCGGCATGAATATCAACAGCATCGTTTACAAAATTCCGTAAAGAAAATGAAGCAGCACAAGCTGCTTCATTCATTTGAATCAAATTCATAGCGGTAGACGTTTGACCCCCGCAGTCTGAAACCCATCTTCTGATATAGCCTGTTGGCAGCCTCCCGACTGGGGTGAGAGGTGAGATCCACCTTTTCAGCCCCTTTCCTGCGGGCAATCTTCATGGAATGCCACATGAGTGCTGTGCCCACGCCCTTTCCCCGTGCTTCCTGGTCCACAATTACGTCTTCAATCCAGGCTTTCCAACCAGAAGGGATCTGATAAAACAGCAGTGTGAGCGTGCCAATTACTTCATCTTCTTCTGTGGCGACAAAGAGGTGGGTCTCTTCAGAGGCGATTACTTTCTCCAATTCCTCAAACGAAGGATAGAATTGCCTGCCTGTCAGCTGTGGCATTAATCTTCTGAAAGCAGAGACGAGACTCTCGTCTATATGGGTTACTCTCTCTATACGCATACAATATATTTTTAACTTACATGATATCCCTGGCTGTTTAGTTCCGAGGCACGGAACAGCGTATACAGGTCGTTGTTCAGCGGATAATCCCAACAGCCCAGGCTATGGTACATCTCGCCACCGAAACCCGATTTGAATTTGTACAATCCATACAATGGGTGTTGCGGATCGGGTGAAGGAGAAATGCCAAACATGTCGTACTCGGTACATCCGGCCGCTTTCGAGCGGCAGATGGCTTCCCACTGCAAAGCATAGGTGGCCATCAGATTTCGTTCTGCGGAGGAGGAGGCGCCGTAGAGGTAGGATCCCCTGTTTTTTGTGATCACCAGAAACATGGCAGCCAGTGGCTTGCCATCCTTCTCCGCCACCAGCAGGCTTACTTCTGCCGGTGAGTGTGTATCATCGGCACGTGCGGTGAGCACTGCCTGAAAGTACTTCATGTCGTTGAGTAGAATATGGTTTCGGGATGCAGTTTCCCTGTAAAGCTCATACCAGATGTCGATGCCATCCAATCCCAAAGCCTTTACCGTTACCCCCTTACGGCGTGCCAAGCCGATGTTGTACCGTGTCTTGGGTTTCATTCTTTTGAGCAGGGTCTCGGTGTCGTATGTTAAATTAAGATAGACCGTGTTTGCCGGCAGGATATTTGAAAAAGCTTTTTTGAAATTCCAGTGCTGTGTATTGAAATTAAATCGGAACTCCTGTGCGGGACTGTCGGGCTCACCCTTCCAGATACCGTGTTCATCGAAGTGGTCTTTTTCCTTGGCCCACCACGACTCCCAGCAGAGATCATAGCGGATGAGGATACAATTTTTTGGTAGGTATGGCCGCAAGGATTCGGAAAGCTCCTCGAGAAATATACCCTGAAACTCATCGGCAGGCTCCAGCTCGGGTCCGTATGGTACATAAGCTACCGAATGGTGCCTGTTGATCTGCTGCAGTACAATCAGCACATCAGAAGAGAGTGATGACCGGTCATCGGTGACTCCGTAGAGGGCGGACTTTCTGGAATTAAAATTGACGGCGATGGTGTTTGTTCCCAGTCTCTTTTTTACGACCGACCAGAATGCAGTTTGCTGTAATATGGGGGTGGCATAAAGCTCTTCAACCTCTTTTTTATGGACGTTTGATAGCATTTCGTTTCATTTTGACTTGCAAAGATAGCCAAAATAAACAGGGTAAACAAATGAACATCAGTCACTGATTTATCACAAATGTGGCATTCTCCCGGACGATCCGTTGTATCTCCTCAAGCAGCAGGGGAAAGGCGGGATAGGTCATGCCATGGTTGTAGCCCTGCAACTCCAGCAGGCGGGTTTGTTTGTGCCCTGCCACCTTCATCATGCGGGCAAGATAGGCGTTTTCCTCGTAACGGCCAAGCATCTCCAGCTCGCGGTCGCCCGTGATCAGTAGGAGAGGAGGTGCGTCGGGACGCACATGGTAGAGTGGTGCATATTTGTCCACGAGCGGGTGGGTATCTTTCATGCCATATCCCGCACGGATGTTGAAGTGTGTGATGGTCTGTCCGCTCAGGGGAATCAGGCCTGCGATGTGGTTGGCATCAATCTGGTGTGCGGCGAGATACTGTTTATCCAGCCCAATCATCATGGCCAGATATCCTCCGGCAGAATGGCCGGACACAAAGATCTTTGTGGTGTCTCCTCCGTAATCTTCAATATGTGCGAACGCCCAGGCGACAGCCGCCGCGGCATCCTCGATATATGCAGGAGCCTCTGCCTGCGGTGAGAGACGATAGTTTACCCCCACAATGCAGATATCTTTATTTTTCAGTGCCTCAGGAAGCTCCTTGCTTCCTCCGGTAAGCCCACCGCCATGAAACCATACCACCGTGGCAAACGCCTTTTTATTGACCGGGTAGTAAATATCGAGTCGGCAACGCTCGTGGATGTATGAGTCTTTCAGGCGGACATCTTCCCGGTAATAGGGTATGTTCGTTTCAGTGTTGTATCTGTTATCCTGCGCAGTTGTTGTGAATGCTGCGCCGATGAGAAATAGTATCAGGGTGAGTTGTTTCATAATTGCCTACATTAATTTTTATGACCCGTCAGAAAACATCAGGTTCAGTCTTTACTGCTGTGGCAGTGACACTTCTGAAATCTTCGTCGAAGCGAGTCAGAAGCATTTCAATCAGTTTGCTGTGAAAAGCCGTATACAACCGGGATGTGATGTGTTTTCTGTCCTTTCTTTTTATCAGACCAAAACGCAATTGATTCTCATCTACCCATATCTGGGGTTTGAAAAACGCTTCGTTTCTCCACAGGAGCGGACCGTATGTGAGGCGCCCGTCGGCGGTACGTATCCATTTATCAGCTTTCCTGGTTTCTATTGCCTCGTAAATCTTATCGAGCAGGAGATCGGGGTTGTCGGTATCTATAATAATAGCCATTCCTTTATTTTATTGTGCGTTCTTATAACTGTCGATGGCTTTTTTTACCGACCCGTGGAGAAGGAGCAGGTTTTTTGCCTGTTCGTAATTGAGTGAAAGTTCATCCACAATCATCCGCGTACCCCTGTCCACCAGCTTTTGGTTGGTGAGTTGCATGTTCACCATGCGGTTCCCTTTTACCCTGCCCAGCCCAATCATGGTGGAGGTGGTGATCATGTTTAGCACCATCTTCTGTGCGGTTCCCGACTTCATGCGCGTGCTGCCCGTGACATATTCGGGGCCGACGATCGGCTCTATTTTTATCTCTGCCTCGGCGGCTACCGGTGAGTCGGGGTTGCAGCTGATGGCGGCTGTGAGTATGCCCTTTTCCCGTGCCCGGCGTAATGCTCCGATCACATAGGGTGTGGTGCCCGACGCAGCAATGCCCACCAGCACATCATTTTCATTGATCTTGTGTGCCATAAGCTCTTCCCATCCCTTTTCCAGATCATCTTCCGCTGCCTCCACCGGGTTGCGCAGGGCTCTGTCGCCGCCGGCAATCAGGCCGATCACATAGGTGTCGGGCATACCGAAGGTAGGAGGAATTTCTGATGCGTCGAGCACACCCAACCTGCCGCTGGTGCCTGCGCCCACATAAAAAAGCCTTCCCCCGCGCCGCATCCTTTCCACGATGCCGGTCACCAGCTTCTCTATTTCCGGAATTGTTTTTTCTACCGCCAGCGCCACTTTCCCGTCCTCCCTGTTGATTTCCGTAAGTATCTCTAAAACAGATTTCTGTTCCAGATTGTCATAGAGCGACGATTGTTCTGTTATTTTGATGAATGTCATATGTTGGATTTCAATGTTTCAATATCTCAAAGTTTAGGGGTTTCCGCCTCTTCGGTATGATGGTAGCGGATCAGTCCCGCCATGGGTGATTGTGTGATTTCCCCTATCCTGATTCCCTTGTGTGCTGCAACCCCCTTCAGCAGGTCGGCATAATGCCATGCGATGGAGCCTACAAAGTGAACCTCCTGATTCCGATAATCGTACTGCATGACGTTTCTTTCGAAGAAGGCGTCAAATGATCCGGTGATGATCCGGCGCAGGGAGGTGTCTTCGATGTGGTTGTGCAAAAACGGTGAGAGGCTCGCCAGAAAGCGGCTTGGAAAAGGTTGCCTGTACACTTTTTCAATGATCAGTGCCGGTGTCAGTGCATACTCTTCCAGAAGTTTTTCCTTCAGTCCCGGGGTTAACTGATTTTTGAGTGCGTCGGCCACCAGTTGTCTGCCCAAGGCGGCACCACTCCCTTCGTCGCCCAGGATAAAGCCGAGTGGTGATATCTGCTTCCGGATCTTTTCTCCGTCCCATTCACAGGAGTTGCTTCCTGTGCCAAGGATGCAGGCAATGCCTTTCTTATGGCCGCAAAGGCTGTGTGCGGCAGCGATCAGATCGCTGTAGACATGGATTGTATCGACGGGAAACGACCGGTAAATGGCATTTTTTACAACCGGAATTTTCTCGGGGATGCATCCGGTGCCGTAGAAATGAATTGCCCCGATAGCGGTATGTGTCAGCATGGGGAAAACATGTTCCTTTATCTCCTGAGCTATTTCCTCTTCGCTCTGATACACGGGACTGATGCCTTTCCCCGAAAAACGCTGCAGGATTTCTCGTCCGCGTATCAGGTACCAGTCTGTTTTGGTGGCGCCGCTGTCGGCAATCAACATCATTTTTTTATAATTTGATATAAATATTCTTTTTATATAGTATATATCCAAAAAGCCAGCAGACGGTGACAAACAGCAATGCATAGAGCAGCGATCCGAAATAATTCCCTGCCCAGGGCTGAATCAGTGCACTGTAGGTAAATGATTTCACCGAGATGGTCTCTCCCTGCCAGGCAAAACGGATGTTGCCAACCAGGTTGGCGAGCACACCGGCGAACACGTATACAATGAGCGGGTTGACTCCGAAAGCATGGAAGAAGCGGCTCCATTTTTCTTTTTTATGGATATCGATAATCCAGATCAGCAGCCCAAGCAGTTGCGCTGCAAAGCCTGTGGTCACCAGCACAAAGGTGGGGCTCCATATTTTCTTGTTGATGGGGCATCCGTACTGTAAAAGCAAACCTGAGAAAGCCAGAATGGTTCCCCAGATCAGCAGTTTCTCCACCTTGGTATGGTTATTCCTGTTTTCGACAATCATTTTTCCGAAAAGAAAGCCAATGAGCACATGGGCTATGGAGGGGATGGTGCTAAGCAGTCCTTCGGGATCGAGTGCGATACGTACTCCCTCAGGTGTATTGTCTTTGTACATGTGGGCGGGTCCCCACAGTGCCTTGTCCACGACGGCAATGATATTTTCTTCCGACATCTCAAATCCTCTTCCATAACGAAGAATCAGATAATAACCCGCCAGCAGGGTGGCAATGATCCAGGGCAGCTGTTTGTCTTTTACCAGCAGTGCAATGAGGGCTGCAAGACCGTAGGCAAGTGCCAGCCGCTGCAGTACCCCCAGGATGCGAAGCGTATCGAAATGGGATGCCGCTACGCCGAACGATTCTCCCGCGGCGAGGCCCCGCATGAGTTGCCCGAACCAACCCAACGCCAGTCCAATCACAAAAATAAGAATGGTACGGCGTACCACTTTCCATACAGCAGCGCTGGTAGGTGTAAAGTTGAATTTGCGCAGCGACATGAAGGTGGAGACTCCCATGATGAACATGAAAAAGGGGAAAACCAGGTCGGTGGGTGTCAGGCCGTGCCAGTGAGCGTGTTTCAGCGGGGCATAGGCATATTCCCATGAACCGGGGTTGTTGACCATGATCATGCCGGCGATGGTAATACCCCGGAGAATATCGAGCGACAGAAGCCGGCTGTTTTGCGATGTAGTGGTAAGCGTATTCATATTTTTGATGGAACAGTGTATGGGTTATAATTCATAGTCTCCAACGATGGAGGCGACGCGTTTCAATTCAGCGGTAAAGATAATATTTCTTCGACAATTTTCTGAATGCTTCTTCGTCTTTGGTCCAGTAGCTTTTGATGTCATCGAATCGGTGATTTTTGGAAAACGCCAACCTGATAAAATCGCTTCCGCTCACCTTGTCGAACATGTCGAAACGATTTTCGGGCGCATGATCAAATACCTTGTGGTCGGGATAGAGCTGCGCAGCCACCTCCATCACATGAAACTGGATGTCTGACAGCCGTGCTTTATTGAAATCGGTGAGGTAAATCTGTATTCCCTGATAATTTTTTCCTTGTCCCACTGCATAGTAGGGTTTCAGGTGGATAGGGCGAAAGCTGATTCCAGGAATTCTTTTTGCATTCAGTACTCCGGCAAATTCTTCCGCATTGATCCATTCTGCGGCGAACATTTCAAATGGAAGTGTATACCCCACACCGATGGAGATGTATCCCAGTTCACCCAGGATCCCCGACACCGGATAAAAATAAGCTGAATGAGCAAAGGGAATATGGGGAGATGTGGGCACCCAAGGCAGACCGGTATCTTCGAAATTCATTTTCCGGCGCCATTTTTTCATTTTCACCACCGTCAGCTTACAGGGTTGCGGATTCATTCGTTCACCGTTGATCATCTCTGCCAGCTCACCACAGGTAAGGCCATACAGATAGGGGATCCTGAGCTGGCTGACGAAAGAAAAGAATCCTTCCTCTACCAGGTTACCCTCCACCTTGATGCCGCCCAGCGGGTTAGGCCTGTCCAGTACCACAAACTCAATGTTGTTTTCCGCTGCAGTCTGCATGGCCAGATACATTGTGGAGATATAGGTGTAGGAACGGCAGCCGATATCCTGGATGTCATACACCAGCAGGTCCACACCTTCCAGCATCTCTTTCGTGGGTTTCCGTGTGGCTCCGTACAATGAGTAGACCGGTACGCCGGTATTGCTATCTTTGAAGTCGGACACCTTATCACCTGCATGCACATCACCTCGTACGCCATGTTCCGGTCCGTAGAGCGCTACGAGTTCCACGCCGGGGGCTTCGTGCAGGATGTCGATGGTTGACTTGAGGTGGTTGTCCACACCGGTTGGGTTGGTGATCAGTCCGACCCTTTTGCCCTGCAGTATCCGAAATCCGGATTCCTTCAGTACCTCTATGCCGGTACTGATGCGTATGTTTTGGGCCGATGTCTTCGTGCTGAGAACGATTCCCGACAGGATCAGCAAGCCGATAAAAAGCGACTTACGGGATGTTATGTTTGTTGCCATAAGCTTGTGTTTTGTAATTGTTTATTTTATCCGTTTGTCTTTTTCGATCTGCCAAAGTCGGGATCCACTTTCATGAACGGTATTAGCAGGAGGGTGGGGACAATAGCCAGCATGATAAATCTAAAAAAACTTTCATAGCCCAGCTGTTCCTGTATCCATCCGGCAGCCATACCCGGCAGCATCATCCCCAGTGCCATGAACCCAGTGCAGATGGAGTAGTGCGCTGTCTTGTGTTCCCCCTGTGAGAAGTAAATCAGGTAGAGCATGTATGCTGTAAAGCCAAATCCATATCCAAACTGTTCAATGGCTACTGCCACATTCACCCAGATAAAGTTTTCGGGCTGATAAATTGCCAGCAGCAGGTAGGCCGCGTTGGGCAGGGTGATGGCCACGGCCATGGGCCAGAGCCACTGTTTCAGCCCTTGCCTTGATGCCACGATACCGCCGATGATGCCTCCCAGGGTGAGCGAGATCACGCCCACCGTGCCGTAGGTGATGCCCACCTCGGAGGTGCTCAGTCCCAGTCCTCCCACATCGCGGCTGTCCAGTAAAAATGGAGAAGCCAGCTTGATGAGCATGGCTTCGGCAAGCCGGTAGAGCAGCATAAAGGCAATGGCCAGTCCGATTCCCTTTTTCGTGAAAAAAGATTTGAAGGTATTGCCAAATTCAGTCATCACCTCCCTGGGCGTAAAGGCTGTCTTGCCGGTATCGGCGGGCGGGTAGGGCAGTACAAAGCGATGGTATACGAAAAAGAGCAGGAAGAGTCCTGCCAGAATAAAGAAGGTGATGCTCCAGGCAAAGGGGATTCTGCCGGTCGATTTTTCCAGGAACCCGGCCAGGATGATCAATAGTCCCTGTCCGGTGATTGAGGCCAGGCGGTAGAACGTGCTGCGTATTCCCACGAAAAAGGACTGCTGTGAATCGTCGAGTGCCAGCATGTAAAAGCCGTCTGCGGCGATGTCGTGTGTAGCCGAGCTGAAAGCCATCAACCAGAAGAATGCCAGCGATGCCTGCAGGTAGAAGGGTGTGGGCAGGGTAAAGGCCACACCTGCCAGGCCGGCGCCAATCAGCAATTGCATCGAGACGATCCACCACCGTTTGGTTTTCAGGATATCCACAAACGGGCTCCAGAAGGGTTTGATCACCCAGGGAAGGTATAACCAGCTTGTGTAGAGGGCTATTTCTGTGTTGGAGAGGCCAAAACGTTTGTACATGATCACCGAGACGGTCATCACCGCCACATAGGGCAGTCCTTCCGCAAAATAGAGGGTGGGTATCCATGCCCAGGGGTTGCGGAATGTGACTTTCTTTTGTTTGTTCATATTTTGTTTGTGTTGTGTGAGCCAGTTTTTGCTGCTTTGTCAATAATAGTGGACCAATTTTGTCTGGGGGAAATAGTGCGTCAATATCTGATCGTGGCGATATCCCTTCTCCGCCATCATGGCTGCCCCTATCTGACAGAGACCCACGCCGTGGCCCCAGCCGGCGCCAGTGAGTGTGAACTGCTGCGGGATCCCCTCGTTGTTCTCTTTTTCCGCGTCCACCACGAAGGCGGAGCTATAGAGGTGAGAGCGGGAGAGGGTACGGCGGATCTCCAGCTCCTTGCCGATGGTCATCACCCGCTGGCTGCCGATGATCCTGAGCCGGATGATCCGTCCCGAGCTGCCCCGTTCGAGAGGTTCCAGGGCGATGATCTCTCCGTAATCGATGCCGGAACGTTCCTTGATGAGGGTACTCAGTTCGCTTTGGGAGTACACCACCTTCCAACGATAGAAGTCGGCTGTCTCCTGGTCGTAGTCGTTCAGCACCTGCCTGAGCACGTCTGCATCTGTGGTGTTGCAGAAGGCCTGCGGAGCGGAGTGAATCCATGCCCGGGCATGCTCCTCCACAGTCAGATCGGGCAGGGGAGTGTTCTCCTTGAAATCGGGTTTTCCCACGAGGTATGGATGCGGGATGGGCTCCCACACATTTTCGAATGTCTCCATCACGCCGCCGCAGCACTTTGAGAAACGGGCGTCGCAGAGGGTATCACCGTAGGCGACCACCTGTCCACGGGTTTCATCAATCGCCTTGTTCACCAATGCGGTGGTTTGTCGCGTGATGCCCTGGTAGCGCTGACAATGGTCATCGGCACAGACATCGAACAGGGCGTGGTCTTCGCGGTCGTACCAGCGAACGATCTCACCGGCCGATACAAAGGAGGTATGATAGTCGTTCCTGATCTCTTTGTTTTTTTGCATCTGCGCCAGCAGCCAGCTTCGGGAGATCACGGCGTGTGTCTTCAGCAGCTCTTCGGAACTGGTGGCACTCATCTCTGATGAAATGACGCTCTTGAGGTAATCCTCCAGGGAGACGATGTTAATGGCGGTGATTCCCTTATTACCGCAGATAAACTTCAAACTGCCCTGGAAACGTTGGTTTTCCTTGCGTTCCCAGTGAAAGCCCACACCAATCACCACCTCCTTCAACTCGAATGCCTCATCGTGAAACTGATTCGATTCAAAGGTTATTTCGGTGTAGGTTTCTCCGTTGAAGCGGATCATCCCGTCGGCCATTTTCACCAAATAGTCGCCCCGGAGGATCGGTTTTCCTCCCAGTCTGTAGTCGGTGAGCAGGGTGAAGCTTATTTGAGGTTGCTCCTGGAGGATTCCCACCTGAATGAGAGGTTCTCTTATTTTAATTTCTGTCTCGCCTGGATTTCCCATGTTCTGATCCTGTCTTTATAGAGGTTATGTCCGTTCATTTTCACGATGTCGAGTGAAGCATCTGAGTTGTCCTCCCAGCGGCGGCAGAGGTAGAGTACATCGTAGATGCGACCGATCTGGTAGTGGCGGGAAATATTCAGTCCCAGTGCATAATCCTCGCCGTAGCTGGTGTTGGGCACCTTGATCTCCCGCAGTACGGGTGTGTAGAAAGCACGCGGTGCACCCAGGCCGTTGATGCGCAGGGCATTGTTTCTACCGTTGTCGGGTGTCCACTCCCGGTGATCGATGATGCCGGGAGGGATCATCTCCATGTTGAAGTTGGTCATCTGGTAGGTTCCCACCACCATGGCGCACTGTTGCTCGTAGAAGGCGTTCACGATCTGCTGCAACGTATCCACGCCGCTGTAGACGTCGTCGCTGTCAAGCTGCACGGCAAACTTTCCGCATTGAGGGTGGTGTACGCCCATGTTCCAGCAGCCGCCGATACCCAGGTCGTCTCTCTCCGGGACAAGATGTATGAGTCGCCCGTCGCTTTTAAATCCGTCAATGGCCTCGGTGGTGCCGTCGGTAGAGTGGTTGTCGATGACGATCAGGTTAAAAGGAAAGCTTGTTTCTTGTTTGAGCACCGAGGCGATGGCATCGCGGATGGTTTTGATGCGGTTGCGTACCGGTATGATCACCGATGCCTCCACAGCAAAGCTGCCCTTCTCGAATTCAATGGTTTTGAATTTGGGCTCCAGCCACGCACCCACATCTTTCAGATGTTGGGTGCAGGCCTGCTCCATCTCCAGCTGAAGCTGCCTGTTTTTGGGATCCACATAATCGAATATTTTCTGTCCCGATACCCGGGTATCCGCTTCAATCTCGGTGTAGAGGTACTCGCTGATATGTACCAGCGGATGCTTTTGAGAGACTTTCAGCCGCAGGTCGTACAGTCCGGCAAATTGATAGGTTTCGTTTTTCATCCGTTTTGCCGCCTTCTTCAGTGCTGTTGTGTTGTAGCACAGCAACGAGCCAAAGTTGAAGTCGTCGCGTAGGCTGCCCTCCTGGTAGTCGATCACCGGGTGGTTCTTTTTTTCATCGCCCACGATGGCATAATAATCGGCATAGACCATACCTGCCGCCGTGTCTTCTGCAATGCGGATCATCCGTTCAAGGGCAAAATAGCCCGGTTTGAGTACCGTCGATTTCTGGTAGATGAGCGTATAGTCTGCTTTCGATTTCTGTGCGATCTTTCGGATTGTGGCACTACTGTACAGGCTGTCGATGAGGATATTTTTACACCCTTTGATCGTCTCTTTGCTTTCTTCGGGTGTAAGGAGCCATATCTTGTCGACCGACTCCGACTGGCGAAGCTCATCGACTGTTTTTTTTGCCTGTTCGGGCTCTGTGAAGAGAATAAAAGCGTCTATTTTTTTCATAAATTTTTAGCTATCAGCGTTCAGCTATCAGCGTTCAGCTTTGTAACTTGAGTATTGTTAAAAGCAGCGGTTTGCAGGATAACTTTCAGCTTTTGTAATTTATTCTAATATTTTCATTATGTTTTTGATCAATTCATTTCGTTTTTCCTGTTCTTTTACTGCTTCTATTGGGAAACCAAGGATACAGGTGCTGTATTTTTCACCCTTGTAGAGTAACCCTGCACTCAGGTTGTTCTCCGTGTAGCGGAAGATGGTGAATCCATTTTCATCGGCTGGCTCCAGTGCGTCGGGATTTTCCACCACATAACTTTCACTGTTCAGCTCATTGTAGTAAAGGTATGTCCCCTGTATGGCGGGAAACGGAGAGGGTACGGCTTTAATCTGTCCTGTGACAGCACCGTTGTTGTTTCTCCATTTGTATTTGAGGGTTTGTTGTGCCCACGCGCGGTCTTCTTTTGTAGCACGTGGGTTGTCCCACAGGTCGCTGCCGACGAAGGCGCCGCTCACGATGATATTTCCACCGCCATTGCAGAAGTCGGTGATTGCCTGCTGTTTCTTTTTGGAAAAAGTTTTGTATTGCGGCGGTTTTGCTCCCCGGGCCATGCTCCATTCCCGCTGCTTGCCCAGGATCCAGTCCACCGTTATGTAATCTGTCAGGCTCACGATACCGCTTTCCACCGCATCTGCGGCCGCGGAAACAAAAGAATATCCTGCAGCCGCAAAAGCCTGCCCGTGTACAAAGGGGTAATCGAACGTGTTGCCGGCGATGGTCGTGGTTTCGTAGTTCGCATGGCTGTCGCCGAAGCCCGCGGCATCGTCGTCCATCCAGGGGATGATGCGCCGGAATTCGTGCATCTGCCCGATAAAATGGTGATCGGCCAGATAAGGCACGCCATTGTCCACGCTTCCTGAGAAGCCGGCTATGCTGTCTTCGGAAGTGGTGAAGCTGAACGGTGCGGAGACACGGGTAAATCCGTTTACAATCAGTACTTCTCCTTTTTGGTCCGATCTGCGGCAGATGGAGAGTATTTCGGAGGGGAAGCTGCGTCCCCCCTCATTGACAGCGATCACCCGAAAACTGTAGATGCTGTCTTTCATTATGGGTAATGCCAGGTTGGGGTCATTGACCACGACCCCATTGTCGAAACCTCCTCCGTTCAGGCGGGTATAGATCACGTACCGGTCGGGCAGGGCGGTGGGCTCCGCTGGATCGGGTGTGGGTTGCCAGGATAGGTTCACTTGCGTTTCACTGCTGAAACGGGCGGAGAACTCCTTCACCGGCAGCGGTTGTACCACATACGGACGATTGTACTGGGTTGCGAGAAATTTCAACATACCCTTGTAAATGGAGCGGCTGACGGTAAACCGGAAAGTGGGATCGAGGCCGTAGCGCATATCGGCAAAGTTCTGATGAGAGAGCAGCTCCAGCAGCATGGTCGGCACGTTGGGCATGCGTGCTTCAGCATAGGAGCGGTTCCAGAGATGCCGCCGGGTCCAGTCCGGTTCAAAGTCGCGACGGATATCGTTCACGATCTCTTCCATCACCAGCTCGGTGAGATCACGGGAAGCCCACCGCGAACGTCCATTTTCGAACCGCTCGTTGTTGTGGTGTGTCATGTAGATGCCGAGTGTTCCCACAATGGTATCACCCCAGAAGGTGCCCGCATCGGTGTGGAATGCAAAGGCCAGGTCCACCGGGATGTGGAGCCCCTCTTTTTTGGGCAGCACCGGGGATCCTCCCGCCAGCCAGTTTACCCAGGCACCCCGGGATGCATAGTCGTCGGTGTAGTCGTTCTTTCCTTCGGTGCGGTTGTATATCGTGTCGGGCACCCCGGCCCACTGCATCCAGTAGCGCGCTCCCTCGGCGTATCGGGGGTAGCCGCTGATTTCCGGTGCGTAACGTATCTGTGAAACAAGGGTCTTTTTTTTTGTCGGGTTATCGGAACTTTTGGTGTTCTCCGCTTCAAAGCCTCCCGGATGGGGCATCCGGGCAATGTTGCCCATTCCGCCGCCGATCTTTACTGCGTCGGCGGTCACGATTTTTCCGTTGCGGCTGCTTTTGTTGGAGAGGATGATCTGGTGGGTTGTACCCTTTTCAAAGTCGAAATACCCCAGGAAGATCCAGGTGCCGCCCCCCATCTGCTGGTTCACACGGAAATCGGTTTTTCCACCGGCGTGATGGACGCTGTACAGTGCATCGTCGCTGCTGTTTTTTACGGTCTGATAGGAGACATAAACACCATATTTCCCTTTTGCGGGAATATTGGGATGCCAGGCTGCGATACTCTCTTTCCCGCGATTTGTCGTCCGTACCTGCCTGGCTGTGCCCATCCGGAAAGGATTTTCACCCTCCAGATATCGATCCCGGGGATTGGCAAAACCGGCTATACCGGTGTTGCTCCATGTTTCTTTTCCGTTTGTTTCACTATATTGGGAATTATCATATTTGTCTGAATAGTTGAATCCGCCTTCTCTTATGCGGTCGTCGTTGTCGATGATCAATTCCGTTTTGTTGTAGTCCCTTTCCCGGGGAAGCAGCACGTTGGCGCCTGCATTTTCCAGCATCGGCACCAAGAAGGGTAGCACGTAGCTCTGGGTGTAGAGGTCCTCTACTGTCTGGAAGATGCGTGCCCGTTGCCACTCCCACCGTCCCAGCTTCTGTTCGTAATACCATCCGTGGCTCTGCCAGAGGGCGATGTGGTTATTTTGCAACCCCTTGCTGAAAGTGCCGGCTGGGGCAGAGATGTCTGTCACCAGTGGCGTTTTTATTTTATGGGCAATGATCCTGTTTTTGTCCCGTTGTTTGTCCCTGTGGAAATTGGGCACCAGAAGGCTGATCTCCTGGTCGTCGGTGATGACGGCGATCTGGTATTTTTTTTGTTTTGCTGGCAGATGAAACCGTACGCTGTCGTAGATGAGCTGAACGGTATGTTCCCGCATGGGGAGATAGGAAAGCGAGAGGCTGGTATGCAATGCGATACGCTTTTTCCGGTCGTTTGCCGCGATGCTGTCCACCGTCACCCTTCCCGGCCGCAGCATTGTTTCGCGGTAAATATTTGTGAGTGATCTGCCCAGTTTGTATTTCAGTGAATCCGTTTGAAGATTCTGCGAAGATGAAGCGAAGGCAATGGCAAGCATGCAAGCGATAAAAACGGATTTCTTCATTGGATACCGAAGCTTTTGAATTGTGTGTTGACTTTTACAAAAATAGAAAAAATAGGTGAATCGTATCAATCTTTCAACAATCCGTCTATCCTTATGAATTTATATTCCCTGTTTTTCAATTCACCGATCAATTCATCGAGGCAGTCATAAAATTTGTCGCTTCGTGTGGGATCGGTACCGATATGGATCAGGAGCATAAAACCACTCAGGCTGTTCTTTTCTTCGTACTGCAAAATATTGTGATATATTGTTTCAGACGATAGGTAGTTTTTCATGCCGGGAGTCGTATAGTCGGCGTTGGAGGTGGTGCCCGGCGTAAAATTCACTATCTGCACATCCATGGCTTTTGCCCAGTCACTGATCTCTCTGTTGTACCATTCGTAGGGTGGCATCAGATAGCGGGGTGACTCAATCTCTAATCCGCCCTTTTCCATTGCCCGGTAGTTGTTGTCGAGATCTTTCTCAAATTCGGGGCGGGCGATCAGCGTTGAATCGCGATTTTGCCAATCGGCATACAAGAGATGTTTGTCGGAATGTGGTCCCATATAATGGCCCTCCTTTTGAAGATTGCGTACAAGAGCAGGGTATTTCCTGTAAAAATCGCCTGTTAGGAAGAAAGTCCCTTTGATGTGGTGCTTTTTCAGTACTTCACGGATCACATTGGCTCCGTCTGCGTATTCATGACCTGTAAAAACAAGGGAGAGCTGTTTTGTGGATGCATCACCACGCACGATGCCGCCTGCATCTCTTACCGGTTGTTTAGTTCTTACGGTTGGTTGGTTTATCCTTGTACCTGTTTGTTTTGCCTGTGCGCCCAGATACCCCAGGTAATAAGTCAGTGAGGCTGTTCCGTCCATCGTGGGTTCATTGGTGGAATAGTCGGCATAGTCATCGTGGTACACCACGTAATCCGACTGAAGATCGGCATATTCATCCGCATTGGCCAGATAAATCCCGATCAGGCTGCTAAATATTGAGTTGTAAATGGGACCGTCCACTATGCCGCCAGTAACCGGCATTTGGTGAAGATGGGTAAATGCCGAATGCGGGTCGACCGGCGTATCGCCCTGTTGCGGGTATCCCACGATCATGGAGGTACCCCAGGGATTACATCCCAGGAGCCAGTCGCGCATGGCGGTCTCGATTTCTAGAAATGCATCGTCTCCGGTAATTTCGTGATACAACCTGCATTGTGTGATAAAGCCTACTGTGAGGTTGTTTGAACACCATATAAATGGTATTCCATTCAGAAAAGCGTCACCCTCAGCCCGTTCTTTCACCCGCTGCAATCCTGTTCTCATATTTCGTACAAACTCATCTCTTGCGCGTAGGTCGCTGTTTTGCGCCGAGAGGTGATAATTGGCGAGGTTTACAAATGGATACCATTGGTAGTGACGTGCCGAATCGGCCCCCATCCAGGGTGTCACGGGTTCCATCCTGCCATAGTTGACGGCTTGTGTCAGATATTCCTTTTTCCCCGAAGCCTGATGCATTTCCATGGCGGCCAACTGCATATCATCCGCCCAGTTGTCCTCTTCGTAAAAGTAGGGTGCGCCCCCGGGTGCTGTTTGTGAAACGCCGGGATTATCTACCCCTTTGCGATAAGCCTCTTTCGCTTTTTGCGCCAGTATACCGGCAAATTCGGGATAGTAAGCAGCCAATAGTCTGGCACCCAGGGAAAATGAAGAAGCATATTTTCCTAAGGTGGAAGCCATGCCTGTACTTCTGTTTTTATATTTGAACAACCCCTGGGGTTTGGGGCTGACAAAATAGAGGGGACGTTCTTTTCCCGACCCCCATCCGTAGTCTACCTTCTGTTCGTTGGGTAGTGTAAAGCCGATGTGATCCCTGTCATCGGCCAGCTGATTGAAATAGGTGTCGGGGTCGGGATTCATCTTCACCAGCCAGTCCAACCCCCATTTGGCTTCATCCAGAATATCGGGAATCCCGTTTGCCCCTTCATTGCCATTTGTGTCGTACGCATCTCCGAATGATCCGGGATAGCGGCTGTATGCGAAAAGCATCTGATAGACTGCATTGGCAGAGGTGGTGACGTATTGCAGATAGTCCGATGCATCGTGCCATCCGCCTGTGGTGTTGAAATATAATCCGTTGCGTTTGTCATCGGGATCTCCCACCGAAATGGCGTCGTGCACGTGGCATGAATCTTTCAGGAAAGGATTGTATCCGCACCGTTGCTGACGCATATACTGTAACGGAATATCTGCTGCTCCTGCATATATATCGTTTCCGATGCTGAAAGGCACAGATTCCGTATCGTCTGCTTTCAATATATAGCTCCCCGGTATTTTGAGGGCAGTAAAATTAAGCCGTGCCGATGATTCGAATGCAGGTTGTCTTCCGGTTTGTCGGATATCCGATTCCAAACCTGTGAACAATATCTTCCGGGTATCGGGGTCAATTATCTGAAATTCACGGATGGTTTTCTTTTCCTTGCTGATCCAGACGGCGACTTTCACATCGTCCTCCAGGTAACCCACCTGATTGACCCGTATCCAGGAAGACTGGGTATAGGCTGCAGAGAAAATCAAAAAAAACAGCAGGGATATTTTTATTTTTTCCATGTGGAGTCCGTTTTTATATCATTCATTATCTTACATGGGAAAATCTAATCTATTTTCTAATAAACAGAAGTAAAAAGAGGGTAAAATCGACTTGGATGTTACCCTCTTTCAGGGATGTATTGATGTGTGTTATTTAATTCCAACCGGGGGTTTGGGTCAAAGTATACCCCTTATCCTTGTATTGGTCGATCTGGGCTTTTCCCACAGGTGCCAGGTAAACCTTGTCATCGAAAGCTTGTCGGTCTGCTCCTTTTTCGATCATGTAAAAACCGACCATTTCATCACCATTTGTTCCATTGTAGCTGACAACGGTTCCATCGGCTTTTTTCACTTTCAAAAGGCCTACTTTTTCTTTTACCAGCAAAGAAGGAAGTTCTTCCTTTACATTGATCCACAAACCCAGTAAATTATCCGGGTGTTGCGTAGCGCTCATGTAATTAATTTTCTTCCAACGTTTGATATCCAGCAGTCGTGAATATTCGAAAACAAACTCCATCCTTCTTTCGCGTCTGATCTCCCATAACAACGGAGACACGTCAGGATCTCGGTCGGGATCATCAGGTAATGCAGCCAGGCTCATCGGAGCTGTTTTCTGCACACCCTTTGCAATGGCTTCCGTCTCCAAAGGCCTGTTTCTGATTTTATTGATGGAATTGTTGATGTCGGTCTGTGTCACTGCGGCACCTCCCATGGTGGCAAGCTCTGCTTTGGCTTCAATCCAGTTTAATAACACTTCCGAATACCGCATCACAGGGGCATCATTTGTATTGGTCATACTTGCGTACATGGGCGGTATATTGCCTGAATTCCAAAAAGTGGGTCCTGTTCTGTCTATAAACTTGCTTGCATATAGTAGTGTGGCAGACTGAACTTTTGGAACATCCTGAAACGTTGCCTCGAATCGCGGATCACGGGTTTTAATCATGTTTTTGATATCCAGTACATCGGAATTCTCAAGGGTTGACAGTTTGTACGGCTGCCCATCTACGCAAAGAAATGATTTGGCCAGTGACAGGTTCGCTGATGGGATCTGACTTTCATATCCGTTCGAATAGGAGGCCACATGATGAGTCACACTTTGTGCCGCATCGTAATGACGGTACATCAGCATTTCAGGGTTGCCTTTCAGGTCCTGAGAACCGAACAGGCTTCTGAAGTTCGATGTGACATTGTATTTTCCACTGTTAATCACAAAGTCGCCCGCAGTTATCGCCAGTTCGAGGTATTTTTTTGCTCTTACCTGATCGTTAAGATGGTATTTTTGCCAGGTTCCTTCAAACAGCATGAATCTGGATATGAATCCGGCAACAATATATCTGTTAAGGACATTATTGCCATCGTCTAATCGCACATTCTGAAAAGCATACATAAGATCATCATACACATGGTCCATCACCTCGCCCCGTGGTGTTCTGTCCTGATACATCATATCCAGGTCATTCGATTCAAACAACGCTTCATAATATGGCACATTGCCAAAAACACTAACCAGCCTGTGGTATTCATAACCCTTGAAAAAGCGGGCAACACCCATCCAATGATTATAAGCTTCACTGCTGATCTGTGGTTTAGCTACATTTTCAATCCTGTTGATGAGCAGGTTTGATTTTCGTACCCATGCAAAGTTCCAATTTGGACCGGCATACTGTATCAGCATGTCAGGTGTTTCAGACGTGCTACCCCTGCTCGATGGTGCACTGGACTCAAAATTAGACTGTACATTCGAATTGGAAAAATCATCGCTGAAGTAATATCCTCTCAAGGGAGCATAGGCAACTCCCCAGGTGTTGTTATAACCGACAAAATAATTGATGTAAAATCCATTGGTAAAGAGGCGCAGATCGGTCTCATTTCTCCAATAGGTATCATCGTTCATATTGTTCAGTTCGGGTCTGTCGAGTACATCGGAACAACTACTTATTAAAAAAACAATAAGTAACAGATTGCCAATTATTATGTTCTTTTTCATGTTTTCTTCGTTTAGAAATTAATTTGTAATCCCACCGATCCACTTTTGAAAGTAGGTGTTCCAACTCCTGTTCTGCCTGAGTTGTAATTTGTATCGTTAAACATGGAATAACCCGATATCTCTTCGGGGTCAATGGGTAATCCCCTTAAATTATCAAAAGTGAAAAAGTTTTCCAGCGAGAAAAAGATGCGTAGCTGGTTGACCATTACTTTATTTAGTACGCTGGTGGGGAAACTATAACCGACTGTAATATTTTTAATCCTCAGATAGGACATATCCAGTAAATATTTTGACTGTACCTGCATGTTATTGCCCGAGTTACTTCCAGCCATGTTGTAAGGTGCCGGATAAAAAGCATCTGTTCTGTCGGGTCTCCAGAAATCGCCTGCAATGGTTTGTGGCATGGCTCCGTCAGAAGCGTGGAAGCCTGGAGTTGACAGGAAGCCCACACCCCAAATTTGTCTGCTGCCCACACCCTGTAGGAAAACTGTAGCATCCACACCATACCAATCGGCGCCTAAACGCAGACCATACTCAAAACGGGGTGTAGAATTGCCAATTATTTCCAAATCACCATGATCGTCCAACAAGCGGCTTCCCGCATCGATTTCTCCATCTCCGTTGAGATCAATGAATTTTACGTCGCCCGGACCGAAGAAAAAGTTGGAACTGTTCTGTAAGAATGCCTGATATACCGGTTTGCCGTTCGCATCGGATAGTTTGTTGGCCGATTTTCCGGCATATTTTTTACTTTCATTTTCTGTCAGTACAATCCTCTGCGTATTACCATCGGCATCTAAAACAAAATCACTCTTCTGATACAGCCTGTCGGTCCTGTATCCCCATATTTCGCCGTATCTTTTTCCTTTGTACCATCCATCCACGCTATTGGTATCTCCATATTTCAAAATGGTGGTAATAGCATCCGACAGAGTCGCCATAGCGCTGATTCCCAAACCGTTTTCAAATCGATGATTGTAGTCGATACTCAGATCCCATCCTTCTGTTCTCAATGAGCCAAAATTTCCCTTGGGAGCACCTGCTCCAAATGTGTATGAAACACCTTCCCCGGGTACAATCATATTCTTTGTATCTCTGCGATACACATCAAATACAACACCCAAAGAATTATTAAAGAAACGAAGATCGACCCCCAAGTTCGCATTTTCTAAATCCTGCCATGAGATATCTCTGGTGATCGCGGGAGGTGTGCCTACTGCCACAGCTTTCGATCCACCTGGTTCAAGCCAGTTGGTTTGTGTTGTAGTCATTGAGGGAGCATAAAGTCCGCTTGGCACCGTCTGGTCTCCAATAACACCCCACGATCCTCTTACTTTCATCGACGAAACAACCGGAAGTATCCATTCCATCCAGGGTTCTTCTGTAATCCGCCAGCCTGCAGAAACTGAGGGAAAATAGCGCCACCATAGCCTGGAGGGGAACTTGGAACTTCCATCGTAACGAAGATTCCCTTCCAGCAGATATTTATCTCTGAAGGCATAGTTAATACGCCCGAAGTAACCCAATTGTGCTTCCCAGAAAGTGTCGCCACCCGATGTCATTGTTCCTACCGCTTTACCAAATTGGGGATTGATGATATCGGCTAAATCGGTCTTTTGCGACCAGTTGCTTTTAGCATCGTATGCTACCCTGTTTACTCCTAACATAAACTTGAAGGCATGGTCTTCCTTCAGTTTCAAATTATAGGTTGTAAAGATATTCAGTGTGTTTGTCACGCCATTTAAAACATTTCTGTATATATGATCAGGATTGGCTCCGTGGGCTGTGTATTCTGTTAAGCTGAGCTGATACCCGGGCAATGCATTTGGTGTAGTGGAGGGTACTGACAGACCCTGATCGTTTACATAAATTCTATTTCCATTTGCATCGTTCAAGGGAATAGCCCCTCCCCATGAGTTTAGGGCTGTGTATCTGGTTCCCAGTCGGTTGTTGATGAAGGTTTCATTGGCGTTCGTAAAATCAAAATCAACCATCCAATTGTCGGTTAGTTTAACCACTGCTCCAACGTTGACGTTGAAATATTTATTTTCCTGATTTGCCGTATTGGCTTGTGCAACTTCAGAAGCCGGACTCCGGATGGGATCCCCGTTTTCGGTTCCCATTGGCTGTACAGGTCCCCACCGATATAGATAAAGCCACGGGTCAGCAGTAGTGCTGTTTGTTGCATAGGGATATCTTTTATTGCGATTCGAATAGATAGCTCCTGCCCTTAATGTAACATATTTGCTTAACTCGGTGCTCAGCCTGATTGTCCCGTTATATCGGGTAAAATCATCATGTTGGGCAGCTTTCATCATACCTGTCTGGTCCAGATATCCCAATCCAACATTAAACGTGGTTTTTCCACTTTTTCCATTTACCGACAAATTATGAGACATTGTGGGGGTCCACTCTCTGACCATATAATCATACGGATCATATGTCCTGAGACCCAGTTTGCGATTATTGGCATCTACATACCAGTCTCGTCCGTAAATCATCGGATCATCAGGGCCCATTTTTCCGTAATTATCGTGCCATGTTTTCGATTTTTCGAAACTCTCCCGTGTGATTTGCCAAAAAGCACCAGCAACGGAAGCACCCACTCTTTCCATCGAAAGAATAGAATATTCCATTGCATCCAACATCCCCATTTCCATTTTTTTAGAAATGTTTTGCCAGGCAAAGTTGTTTGAATATTGTACATCCACCTTCTCTTGACTGGTTCCTTTTTTTGTGGTGATCAACACAACCCCGAAAGCGCCTTTTGCGCCATATATGGATGCACTGGCAGCATCTTTAAGAATAGAGATCGACTCGATGTCGTTTGGATTGACAACCTGAATGCTTGGTATTTCTACGTTATCCAATAAAATAAGGGGTTGAGATTTACCCTCAAATGAACCGATCTGACCCCTCACTTTTATCAAAGGATCAGAACCTACTTCGCCGCTCGGAACAATGACCGTAAGCCCCGGAGTTGTTCCCTGCAAGCCCCGCCCTACGTCGGCAATGGGTCTGCTGCCTAACGTTTCTTCCACATTCACGGTAGACACAGCACCGGTAAGGTTCTCTTTTCGCTGTGTTCCGTAGCCAACAACCACCAATTCTTCCAGCGCCTGTGCATCTTCTCTGAGTGTGATATTGAAGTTGGTACTTCCTGCAGTCTTTATCGTTTGGCTCAGGTATCCGATGTAGGTGATCTGTATTGTGGCTTCGTTTGCCACATTCAATGAAAAATATCCGTTCACATCGGTGATGGTACCATTGGTTGTGCCCACTTCCACAATATTCGCACCGATAATGAATTCACCATTTACATCCCGCACCGTTCCGGTGATGGTTTTGTGTGTTTGTTGAACTTCTTTGGTGGCAGTTGTGGCTTCTTCCTTTTTCTTACTTTCAATAGCAACCCGTTCCCTGGAAATGGTGATCTGCCGGTTTACAATGGAGTAAACAAGGTTTGTATTCTTCAGCAACAAATCCATAATTTCCTCTATCGATTTGTTGTTAAAAGTAACACTTACACTTTTCGATAAACCGGCTTCGGTATTATCCATAATCAGAAACAGATAATCGCTGTTCTGTTCAATTTCTTGCAATGCTTCCCGCAACGTAACACCTTTCAATTCGGCACTGACCGATTTCGATTGGGAGTAGGTGTTTTCTGCTGCTATTGAAAAAACACAGAGGAAAGTTATTAAAAAATAGATTTTCATGATTTTTAAAAACTTATTGTCTTTTTTCAGGATGATTTGTTTAAAGTTTTGCTTTTCTTGCATATCTTTGTTTTTGAATTTTAATTTGTTACCCAATAAATTAGATTCACTTTGTAGATTTTGCTTTCGCTCGGCATAGTCCAAACAAGTTTGGCTCTGCTCTCGCTTAATCGCAAAATTCACTTTGTAGATTTTGCTCATGCTGTGCAGAGTCAAGCAAGCTTGTCTCTGCACTCGCTTACGCGCAAAATTAATTTTTTCTGGTCGGATAATGTTGCCGCATTATCCGGCTTTTTCTTTTTCTTTTCTTTTACTTCGTAGTCATAGGCAATTCGTTTTTAGATGGTACATATTTGATTAAACTCACTGTAATTCTTTTTTTTGTATATAAACAACTCCGTCACTGATGGCGTTATATTGGAGGAAAGTCATTTTTGAAAAAGATTGCAATACGTCGTCAAGATTTTCGGAGAGAAACAATTTACCCGAACAGGTCTGATCCTGTAAGTTCAATGTGGCCGCGTAGTTGAATTCTACATTGTAGTACCTTCCTATTTTTTTGAGAACCTCTGTTAAGGAATTTTTATTCAATTGCATATAGCCATTTTTCCAGCTGATATATTCCATCACATCCACCTCTTTCCGTTGGATGGTGCCATTGTTTACTTCTGCCATCTCGCCAGGCTTTAGCATCAATGAACCCTGATCACTTTTTACGTGTACCGATCCATTTACCAGCACGACCGATTCATTTTTTTCGTCGGTGTAGGATGAAACATTAAATGATGTTCCATAAACAGTTATTTGAGATTTGGGCGAGTGAATAATGAAGGGGTGACTTTGCTTTGCTACCTCGATAAATATTTCACCTTTTACACTGATTTCCCGCGTCTGTCCGGTAAAGACAGAAGGAAAATCAAGTTCTGTACCAGAGTTTACATGTACCGCAGATCCGTCGGCAAGAATGACCGACGATCTTTTTCCGAACGGTACGATCAGCTTGTTTGATTGACTTTTCTTCAATTCGATCTCTTTCCGGGAAAGAGAATCCTGAATTAAGGCATTTTCTTTTTCCGTAAGATGCACCGTGGCATTATTTTCCATGTCAACCACCTGGTTCCCGGTGATCAGTTGTACTCTATTCTGGTTCATCACCTCTCCGATAGAAGCCATCTGTTTATCGGAAAACGTGTTCCCTCTGCGTGTAGTCGTATATAATGCCGTGATCAGCGCCAGTAACAGGATGGCAGCTGCTGATGACGTAAACACCATGCGTAGTTTTTTCTTTCTGAATAGGTTGATCCTATCCTGCAACAGTCGTTTTACTGAAGCCTCATCGGGCAGGAAACTGTCATGCTGTTGTTGGATTTCATCAAAAATGACAATGGCCGACTGAAATGATTCCCTGAGATGCTCATTCTGACTGATATACTTTTCCCAGAATGAGGTGAGTTCTGCCGTGGGATGAATCCGCCAGTAAATGAAAAGATCATCACACAAAAAATCTTTATAATCTAAATTCAGTTTCATTCACACTCTTTTTTTAAAAGACGGGATAAACTGTCAAAAGAGACGAAATTAATATTAATTAACTAAGTATTGTGAATAAATATGTAAAGAATTGGCGTGAATTGGGTGTAGATGTGTCTTTCATCTTTTTGAGTGCACGGTATAGATTTTTTTTCACGGCATCGGCCGAAAGGTGCATGATTTCACCTATTTCTGTGTAGGTCAGATTAAACTGATAGCGGTAATGGACAATCTTTCGCTGTCTGGGAGGTAGATTTTGCAGGAGGTAAGATATTTCATGTTTTAATTGAATCTCTTTTTCTTCGTCGATAATTTGCTCCACGATGTTTTTTTCGTTCTCTACAAAGATATCCTGATAATCTATTTCCTGTATCTTGTGTTCATCGCGGTGCATGTCGAAGAGTTGGTTTTTCAGGCTACGGATCAGGTAAAACTCTATATTTCGAATGTGAGTGAGTTTACTTTTAGAGGCATAAATTTTGAAAAAGAGGTCCTGTATTGCGTCTTTGCACGTTTCTTTATCGAAACCCAGTTTTAAAGCATAGGCGAAAAGTTCAGAAAAATAGGCATGATACAGGATGGCGAAAGATTTATCGTCACCCGCTATGAATCTTTTCCATGCTTCTCCGCCCATTACTGCATGATTATTTTTTACTGTAGGTCAAAAAAGTATAAGGATACCTGTGCTTGTCGTCTGCCTCGTGCATCTCTTTTTCTGTCAGTCTCCATTCATCAAAATCGATTTCCGGAAAGAAGGTATCGGCATCGCTGAATGTGTGATGAATGCGGGTCAGATAAAGCTGGTCTGCCAGTCCGAGTGTGGCACGGTACAGTTGTCCGCCGCCGATGATGAAAACCTTTTCACCTTCCTTGCAATGCGTAAGCGCCTCTTCTGCCGACCGAACCACGATACACCCGGGATAATTTTCTGCTGCATCGGATGTAATCACCACATTGGTGCGGTTGGGTAAAGCCCCCTTTGGCAGTGATTCATAGGTTCTACGCCCCATGATCACGGTGTGTCCCGAGGTCACCCGTTTAAAATGCTTCAGATCGTTGGGGAGATGACAAAGCAGATCACCTTTCTGTCCGATACCGTTGTTTTCATCGAGTGCGACAATAATGGCTATTTCAGCTGTGTTGTGATTTATCATACGGCAACAGCTCCTTTTATGTGTGGATGCGGATCGTAATTTACCAGTTCGAAATCCTCGAAACGAAAACCGAAAATGTCCTTTACATCGGGATTGATCTTCATCTCGGGTAGCGCGCGCGGTTCACGGGTAAGCTGCAGATTCACCTGATCGAGATGATTCAGGTAAATGTGGGCGTCTCCGAAAGTATGAATGAAATCTCCCTCCTGCAATCCGGTCACCTGGGCCATCATTTTCAGCAATAGGGCGTAGGAGGCAATATTAAAAGGTACTCCCAGAAAAATATCGGCACTGCGCTGATAGAGCTGCAGGCTGAGTCTGCCATCGGCCACATAAAACTGAAAGAGGGCGTGGCAGGGTGGGAGGTTCATATTCGGAATATCGGCCACATTCCAGGAGCTGACAATGATGCGGCGTGAGTCGGGATTGTTTTTGAGTGTGTTCACCACCTGCGTAATCTGATCAATGTGCCCTCCCTTGTAGTCGGGCCATGAACGCCATTGATATCCATAGATAGGACCCAGATCCCCATTCTCATCTGCCCATTCATTCCAGATACGTACTCCATTGTCGTTCAGATATTTGACATTTGTGTCACCATTGAGGAACCAGAGCAGCTCGTAGATGATTGATTTCAGATGGAGTTTTTTTGTGGTAAGCACAGGAAAACCATCGCTCATCCTGTAACGGCTCTGATGTCCAAATATGCTGAGTGTACCCGTACCGGTCCGGTCTTCTTTTTCCACTCCTTCGTCGAGTACCCGTTGTAATAAATCGAGATATTGTTTCATAATTTTTAATTTAGTGGTCAGCTTTTTAGCTTTCAGGTATCAGCTTTCAGCTATCAGCTTTTTGGGAGCAGGCTTTGTGCAGTCAGCGCTTTGCTAGGGAGCGCCCAGCGGTCCGCGATCAGCTTTCTGCATTCTGCTTTTAGTTGTATGACAAAAATAACTTTTTTTTTGCTCAGTACCAATGAATGTTGAAAACAAAATAAAAATGGTAATCAGAGGCCTGGGGTTTAATTCCTCAGATCTCACGTTTATGAAACCAAAATGGTGGAAAATTGTTTTAATAATTAAATTTGGAGAATTTTTTTATTACTTAAAAACGATAAACAGATGGATATCTCAGATTTGTTAAACAGTGCAATGGGACAGTCGATTGTCCAAAGTGTGGCCGGACAGCTCGGCCTAGATGAAAAGGAAGCTTCAGGTGCCGTGCATGTTGCCGTGCCGGCTATATTGGCAGGGATGACCAAAAACGTGCAATCCCAGGATGGTGCGGCAAGTTTAAACAACGCACTGGAGTCGAAGCATGATGGCTCATTGCTTGATAACCTGTCAGGAATGCTGCAGGGACACACGCAGGAGCTGCAGTCAGATGGCGATGGTATCCTGGGTCATGTCTTTGGAAATAAACGCGAAGCCGTGGAACAAGGTATTGCTCAGAAATCGGGCATCAGTGCAAATAAAATCGGACCGTTGCTGGCTATCCTGGCGCCGATTGTGATGGCTTACCTGGGAAAGGAGAAACGACAGACCAATACAGGGACCGGTGGTCTGGGCGGTCTTTTGGGTGGATTGTTAGGCGGTAGTAATCAGCAGTCCGGAAATGCCGGCGGTGGTATCATGGATATGCTGGGTGGCGTGCTCGACAAAGATGGAGACGGCAATCCCCTCGACGATCTCCTCGGCGGGTTTCTGGGAGGAAAGAGATAGTACTGTTTTGCTAATAAGATTCAAAATAGATCAAGTAGTGTGAAAGTCCGCCTCCGAGCGGACTTTTCTATATTTCACATGAAAACTTTTCTTTCTTTATGTTGTTTAATTTAAACGAATGCGCGTTTTACGCGTCATACAGGCAAGTATACAAACTTCAAAAAAATGAAAAATATGAAGAGCAAACTGTTATTATTTGGTATTTCTGCACTATTGGTGTTGACATTTGGATATGGATGTTCCGATGACTACTTGTCTGATCGGGAGATTCAGGATATGATTGATAATTCATTGAATGGTCAGTGGCAAATTATTCCTGTAGATGTTGCCAGTTCGGATTGGGAATGGTTCGAGAATAATGATGAAGGCTATTACTCTGTCACCGTGGATCTTCCCGAATTGAAAGATTATATTTTCGACGAAGGTGCAGCTCTGGCCTATTATAAATTTAACAACAACTCAAAAACGGCACTGCCCTATGTGAAGACCCTGAAAGATGCATTGGGTATACCGTACACGGAAACCTACAGTTGTGATTTCGTATTGGGAAATCCCTCTACCGCAACATTTTACTTGGAGGCCTCGGATGCAGGGAAATATTCCGGAAATCCTCCCGCAGCCAATTTTCAGATTATCCTGATTTGGTAATCAGATAAACAACGGCAGTGCGTCTGCCACTACAAAAGAACTACCGCCGATGAAGATGAGATCATCTTTACCGGCGTTTTCTTTGGCAGCGTGAATGGCTTCCGAAACGGATGCAAAGGTGGTGCCTTTTAATCCGTAAGTCGCAGCATGCGCTTTCAGTATCTTTTCATCCAGAGACCGTTCCATAGACGCCCTGGTAAAATAATACCGGGCATTTTTTGGCATCAGGGCAAGCACGGAGTCCACATCTTTGTCACTAGCCATCCCAAAAACAAGATGCAACCGGTCATAATTCTCCAAAAGCAATTGTTCTGCTATGTAGCGTAACCCATGCGCATTGTGCGCGATATCGCAGATGATCTTTGGTGAAGATTGTAGTTGCTGCCATCGTCCCATTAAGCCGGTGATGCCGGTCACGTCATTGAATCCGTTGTAGACGGCTTCCTGTGGAATGGTGTATCCTGTTTCAAGGAGGACCTCCACTGCTGTCAGCACTGTCCGGGCATTTTTATCCTGCGCGGGGCCTCCCAGTTCCCCCGGGAGGTTGGTGTAGTTGTCCGACTGAAACAACCATCCTGTCCCGGTTCTTTCAGCAGCAAAGTTGCTTATGTAGCGTTCTGCAAAGACCAGGGGAGCATCAACCGATTTTGCTTTGTCGATAAAAACCTGTGCTACTTCCGTACTGCCGATCTCACCGATCACCACCGGGGTATGGGGTTTGATGATTCCCGCTTTTTCGGTGGCAATCTTTGGGAGGGTGCCGCCAAGGAGTTTCATGTGATCGAGCCCGATGTTGGTGATGACGCTGAGATCGGGAGAGATGATGTTGGTGCTGTCGAGGCGACCGCCAAGGCCGACTTCAATCACTGCTACATCGACCTCTTGTGCTGCAAACCAGAGAAACGCCATCTCCATGGTCAGTTCAAAGAAGGAGGGCATCACCGGCTCAAACTGTTCCCTGTATCTATTTACAAAATCGATCACATACTGTTGGTCGATCATGGCTCCATTTACCCGTATCCGTTCGCGGAAATCCACGAGATGGGGTGAGGTATAGAGGCCGACCTTATAGCCCGACTCCTGGAGGATGGCCGCGAGCAGGTGGGAAGTGGATCCCTTTCCGTTGGTTCCCCCCACGTGAATGGTTTTATATCGGCGGTGGGGATGACCAAAGATTATATCCAGCGCCAGACTGTTGTCGAGCCCTTCCTTGTAAGCAAGATGCCCGATACGCTGGTATTCTGGCATCTGTTTGTAGAGGTATGCGAGTGTTTCTTCGTACGTCATGTGATGATTGGATGAATGAGTACAAAAATAAGCGTTTCGGATCGTCCGAAACGCTTATTTTTCAAATATTGTTGAATTCTAATCAGTTCTTTAGTGGCAGTACCGAGTACTGTCTGGCGTAACGCAGTTGCTGGTCCACGTAGTTCTCCTCGTAGGAGATGGTTACATCTGTAACTTTTCCATTCTCATCGGTTACCAGCTTGTAAACAGGATTTACGAATCCTTTGTAGGGAGCAAGATTGAGCGCTTCGTACCGTGACAATACCTCTTTGTGAAGTACGGGATTCACTTTCACACCATAGGTCTCCACGAGGTTTTTACCGGCTTCAAAATCACCTTCCGACTTGATGCGTTGCAACTCCGCTAACAACTGACCGAAGAGGGCACGCAGCTTATCGTAGTCGTTGACGACCACGTATGTTTTGCCATCGCGTTCTTTGAGTTCCACCACCTTGTCGGCCTTGCCCTGTTCAATGACCCAGTTCGATATGGTGGCGCGGTTGCGCATGTGGGCCTGTTCAATCTGCTTGCCGGGCTGGATGCGGGTGAGCTGAGTCATGGCCCCGTTCATGATGTAGGAATAGTATTCTGCTTTGTAGGCTTCGTTATCGGGAAGCAGTCCCAGCTCCACCAGCTTCGGATCGGCCAGGTAGTAGAGCGCGAATAGATCGGCACGGGTCTCCTCCAGTGGAGAGGCATAAGCCTGAAGCACATCGGTGCTTACTCCGGGGAGCAGCCTGCCCGATCCGTGTCCCAGGCATTCGTGCAGGTCGGTATGGAGATTGTCGGTGAGTGTGCCATATTTTGTTGTCAGCCCTCTCTCATCATCACTCCACATAAACTCCTCCTTAAAACCGTTTCCTTCGGCTGCCTTGTCATAGGCGAAGGTGATGTTGTCGATGGTGACCGATTTTGAGCCATGATCGCGACGGATCCAGTCGGCATTCGGCAAATTGATCCCGATTGGGGTCGACGGGTAAGTATCTCCACCCAGGATGGCCGCTGTGATTACTTTGGCCGAAACGCCCTTCACCTCTTCCTTTTTAAAACGATTGTCGATGGGAGAGTTGTCTTCAAACCACTGTGCATTCTCGCTGATGATGCGGGTACGCTCCGAGGCTTCGATACTTTTGAAGTTGACCATCGACTCCCAGGTAGCCTTCAGTCCGAGGGGATCACTGTAGGTCTCAATGAAACCGTTGATGAAGTCGACACGGGAGGTGGTATCGGTTACCCACTGTACGGAATAGTCGTCGAAGGTCTTCAGGTCGCCGGTTTTATAATAGGCGATGAGGCTGAGGATGGTTTGCTTCTGGTGATCGTTTTCGGCCACTGTGGCTGCCTTCTCCAGCCATCCGATGATGCGCTCGATGGCTTTGTCGTACATGCCACCCAGTTTCCACACCTGTTCGGTTACCACGCCATCCACTTTTGTCACCTTGCTGTTCAGCCCGTATGATACCGGTGTATTGTCGTTGGGAACTTTCATCGCGTTGTAAAAGTCTTCCACCTCTTTCTGTGTCACTCCTTCGTAAAAGTTGACGGCCGATGTGGCTACGATGTCTGTTCCGGGAGTCTGGCTCATCCGTTTGGGCATCACGGCCGGATCAAACATGACAGGCAGGATCTCATTCAGCGTCTCATCGGCTGCCATGCCGTCACGGAAAGGCATCCGGCCGGGATCGACACTTTTCACCAGCTTCACGAAGAAATCCTGTGAAAATTGCGGCATGATCTTGTCCTCCGAATAATGATGATGAATGCCGTTTGCCATCCAGATCTGCTTCAGATAAGTTTCAAAATTTCCCCATTCTTCTGAAGACTTGTCTCCCATATAATTCTCATAGACCCCTTCACATACCCTGCGGATGGTCAGATTGTACCGGTTATTCTGATCCCAGAGGATATCACGGCCTTCAAGGGCTGCCTGCGACAGGTAATAAATCAGTTCTTTTTGTTGCAGCGTGAGGCTGTTGAAGCCGGGTACCGGATAGCGCAGTATTTCAATATCGGCAAAACGGTCTACCTTGTATTCAAATGTAGAATCGATGCCGTCGTCGCCGGTCGTCCGTGTGTCTGCTTTCTTGCCTTCATTGCAGGCTGCCAGCAGGAAAAGAGAGGTGAGCATAAAAAGTATTCTTTTCATTTCTGTTAATTTTTATTTTGATGACGATGTGAACCCCTGTTACAAAGCCGGTGCTCTTTGACACAATGTTACTTGCAGCCGGCACTTCTCGACTTGTCTCCCAGATAACCGCCGTGATGCCGCTTGGCATACTCCACGGCACTAAAGCCGATCCTGGTCATGGTGCCCACAACAAGTATATCACCCATCACAGTCATTACGGTGGTGGAGGTGGTGGGCGTAAGATCCAGCGGACATACTTCAGACGGATTCCCGGTCAGCAGGAACACATCCGCCTCCTGAGCCAGTATGCTATCCTTGTTGCCGGTAATCACAATAATGGAAATATCGGGGTACATCCCTCTTGCCAGTGCAATGAGTTCGATGATTTCCCTTGTTTTACCCGAATTGGTCATCAGCAACAACAAATCGTTATCCTGCAGAATACCAAGATCGCCATGCTGTGCTTCACTGGGGTGCAAAAAAATGGCGGGAGTACCCGTAGAGCAAAATGTGGTTGCCATGTTCTGTCCTATCTGGCCCGCCTTGCCCATACCACTGATGACCAGTTTGCCGCGCTTTATGTGTACATAATCCACAATCAGATCAATGGCTTTTTCATACTGATCTGTAATCGGGATGTTCAAAATAGCATTTGCCTCCTTTTGGAGGATAGATTGTATTTCTTTGTGGTTCATTGTAAGTTACAAACGCTAGTTTGTTTTGTAGGTGTATGTTACCGATGCCAGTTCCTCGTTTGCCTGTTTGATTTTCTTCTTCAGGCTTTCCTTGTATGATGCCAGTTTCTTCCTGGAGGGCTCATCGCCGGTGGCGATCATCTGCAAGGCAAGGATGGCTGCATTCAGGGCACCGTTTATTCCTACGGTGGCTACCGGTATGCCCGGGGGCATTTGCACGATGGCGAGCAAGGCATCCAGCCCGTCGAGCGATGCATTGATGGGTACACCAATGACAGGGATGGTCGTCATGGAAGCGATTACACCCGGCAGGTGTGCTGCCATGCCTGCAGCGGCAATGATGACCTTAATACCTTTTTGCCCGGCTCCCTTGGCAAATTTTTCTACCTCCTCGGGTGTGCGATGTGCCGAGAGGGCATTCATCTCGAAGGGCACTTCCATTTCATTGAGAAACTGCGCCGCTTTTTCCATTACAGGCAGATCGGAGGTGCTGCCCATAATGATACTTACGATAGGAGTCATATGATTGAGATTTACTTTCCAACAAATTCCTTGTACTCTTCTGCCGACATTAAACCGGCCAGATCGGTATCCTGCAAGGCTACTTTAATGATCCATCCCTCACCGAACGGATCTTTGTTCACCAGTTCAGGAGCATCGTCGAGCTTGGGGTTAATTTCCAGCACTTCACCGGCGACCGGCATCATCAGATCGGATACCGTCTTCACCGCTTCAATACTACCGAATACTTCACCTTGCTTCAACGTTTCTCCTTCGGTTGTCACATCCACATACACAATCTCACCCAGTTCTTCCTGTGCAAAATCTGTTATACCTACGTACGCTTCATTGGCTTCCACTCTCACCCATTCATGATCGGAAGAATACTTTACATTTTCTGGAAAATTCATAACGGTTATAATTTAATAAAATGATATATTCTGGGATAAATGTACGACTTAATTCCCGGTTGTCAAAGCGAAAAAAACAGAATATTTATGTCAGTGTGCCTATCTGTACAAACAGGAATGAAACCAGGAACCCGAGCAAAAAACCGGCTATCACCTGTGGCAGCGTGTGCCGCTTGAGGATCAGCCGCGAAGTGCCTACCAGCCCTGCTATGATGAATAACCCCATAAACATGTAATAGGGGTTGGATCTTTCCACGAAGAAACTGACCGCCATGGCACCACCGATAAGGCCTCCAATGCCAAACATGTGCGCACTGATCTTCCACACGAGGGTGACCAGGATAGCAATCACCATGATGGTTACCGAGGCAGCCATGATCATCATGAACCACCTGGGCATGTGCATCCTGTAATAAAAGATGATCATGGCCGAGTATGATAGCAGCGTAATCAGATAGGGATAAAACCGTTCACGGCGTACCTTCAACGACAGGTCGGAAATAATCCCTATTCTAAAGAGCGCGAAGATGAGAATGGCGGGAATAACAAATGAAAAAAGAAACACAGGAATAACAATCTGCCAGAACTGATGCCGGTAGATCACACCGAAATAGGTGTATACAAACAGGAGCATAACCCCGTAAGTAGGCATCAACAATGGCTGAAAAACTGTGGAAATTACATGTGAGATTGATTTCATCCTGATGGGTTGCTTTCAATGAAGGGGCAAAGTTATATCTTTTTTCTTAAACGTGACACCGGAATGTTCAACTGCTCCCGATATTTTGCTACCGTACGGCGTGCAATTACATATCCCTTCTCATTGAGAATTTTTGTTAGTTGATCGTCGGTGATGGGTTTGGAAGGATTTTCATTGTCGATGCTTTCTTTGAGGATCTTTTTTACTTCCCGCGAAGAGATATCTTCACCTTCGTGTGTTTGCATCGCTTCCGAAAAGAAATATTTGAGCGGATAGACGGCTATATTTGTTTGCACGTACTTGCTGTTGCTCACGCGGGATATGGTGGATATGTCGAAACCTGTTCTTTCAGCCACATCTTTCAGGATCATGGGTTTGAGCTGCGACTCATCTTCGGTAAGAAAAAAATCATACTGTAATGCCACAATCGCTTCCATGGTGCGCTGTAGTGTATACTGCCGCTGTCTTACTGCGTCGATGAACCATTTGGCTGAATCCACCTTTTGTTTCATGAAGAGCATAGCCTGCTTGTCGTCGGCCGACATGCTTGTTTTGTTGTCGATGTATCCCATGAGCATCTCCGAGAAATTGCGGTTTACTTTCAAGCTTGGTATGTTGCTGTTGTTCAGGTGGAAGGAGACCACGCCGTTGTATGACTCCACGATGAAATCGGGTGTAATATTATTCATGGCTGTCTGCATGGAGCCACCCAGACTGTTTCCCGGTTTTGGATTGAGGGAGATGATCTCGTGGATGGCATCACGCAAGTCGTCCTCTGTAATGTTCATCTGCCGCATGATCTTGTCGTAATGCTTTCGTGAAAATTCATCGAAATAATTCGTCAGGATCTCTGTCGCCAGTCGCACAGCCTTTGTGGATGCGTAGCGATTCAGCTGCAGAAGGAGGCACTCCTGCAGATCCCGGGCACAAATGCCGGGAGGATCCAGATCCTGTATTTCATACAGTACGTCTTCCAGCTGCAGGGGTGTGGCTTCAATTTGCTGCTGAAAAAGCAGATCATCGGAAATGGATTGCAGGTCGCGTTGCAGATAACCATTTTCATCTAGATTGCCGATTATGTATTCGGCAATCAACTGTTTTCGTTCGTCCAGGTTTAACAGGCCGATTTGCTCCTGTAGAAAGTCGCTGAGCGATTTATCATCGTAGTTGTTATACTCGATAAAGTTTTGTTCACTTTTCCCACCGGTCCCGTTGAGGCGGTAATCGGGAATATCATCTTCCGAAAAATAATCTCCCAGGATAATCTCTTCCTGGGTGAGGTTATTTTCTAATACTTCGCCATCTTCATTTTCAATGTCTCCCGACAATTCATTATCACCGGTCTCCAGCGCCGGATTTTCTTCCACCTCCTGTTTGATGCGATCCTCCACCTCCACCGTGTTCAACTCCACCAGCTTAATCACCTGCATCTGCAGGGGAGAAAGCCGTTGTGTTTGTTTCAGTGCCTGTTGCTGCTTTAGCGCCATAGAAGTCGATAAATACGATTTTGAAGGACAAAGATAATCATTTCACTTAATCAAAGGAACAATTTTCGTATCCTGCCTGGCATGTCAGCGGTGCAAGTGCATATGCGTCATACTCATCGTAGGCCGGGCCGGGTTTGCCATTGATCACCACGATCCGGTCGACTCGCACCTTGTCGCCATTGTCCAGGTAAAGAAAAACACCCTCATGTTCCAGTTCACCTGTTTTGAGAATCTTACCGCGACACTCTTCCAGTTCGGGTTCATCGTTAAACGTAAAATAGATGACCCGCGACTCTTTTTTTACCGTTTCCTGTTCAATTAGATCAAAATAAACAGGATCAACGGGCATATATGCTGTTTTCATTCTTTTATTTTTTTGTAATTTATATCTCCATCAATTGTATACTCATTTTATTCTTTCCCCAGGGGTATGTTTATAAAACAATTCAGTTCTGAATAGGTTCAACGTGGATCTGGCCTTCGCGACCGTGTAGAATTTGCCTGTTTAGTTAACAACAAATATAAGACCGTAGATAACTTTTTAAAACTTTTTATTACCTTTGAAACGTCAATAATGCATAAAACCAAGATCACAATGATATTCAAATTTCTAATTCTATCGGATGAGGCCGAGAAATTCAAAAGAGAAATAAAAATTGATGCCGATCAAACTTTTTTGGATTTCTACCAGGCTATTATTGATTGTACCGGATTCAGTGAAAAGGAGATGGCCTCTTTTTTTCTTTGCGACGACAAGTGGCGGAAAAAGGAGGAGATTACACTGGTGGAGATGGATACCTATTCCGATGAGGACTCGTTGACCATGGATGACTGTATCCTGAGCGACTACCTGGAAGATGAAAAGCAAAAGCTGATGTTTGTGTTCGACTATCTTACCGAACGGGCACTGTTTATTGAATTGGCAGAAGTGATACCGGGCAAGAATCTGCAAAAGGCGGTCTGCACCTTGTCGGTAGGGGAGCCCCCGAAGCAGGTGTTGCAAATTGAAGAATTGAAAACAGAAAACGTGGCTCTCGACCTGGGAGAAACATTTTACGGAGACGAAAGCTTTGAAATGGATGAGCTGGATAAGGAGGGTTTCGAAGGTCTCGATGATATCCAGGCTGAAACGGATAACAGCGATCTCTATTGACTCCGTATATGTGAACCCCAATAAACCACTTTTGTCATAAAAACGAAAGAACCCGATTTTTCCCCGCAACCTATACTGCTCGTCCTGCTTGGCCCGACCGGCGTAGGCAAAACCGAGTTAAGCCTGCAGCTTGCCGAACAATTGCGGTGCCCCATTTTATCAGCAGACTCACGCCAGATATACCGGGGCATGACCATTGGTACGGCTGCACCCACACACGCACAATTGCAGCGCGTGGAGCATCATTTTGTGGGGACGCTCGCACCCGAAGATTATTACAGTGCCAGTGAGTATGAACAGCATGTCCTCTTGCTGCTCGACAAACTTTTCAGACAACACCCGATCGTCATACTCACCGGGGGCTCCATGATGTATATTGATGCCGTATGCAAGGGCATTGATGAGATTCCTACCATAGATGAAACCTTGCGGGAGGAACTGCAGCAGCTGTACCGGAATGCGGGACTCGATCCGATCCGGCAGCAACTGAAGATGCTGGATCCGGTGTTTTACGACGTGGTGGATCTGAAAAATCCAAAAAGGGTAATACATGCCCTTGAGGTCTGCCTGATGGCAGGAAAACCCTACTCATCACTACGTACAAATCCCAGGAAGAAACGCCCTTTTCAGATTGTGAAGGTTGGTTTTACCCGGGAACGCGGGGAGCTGTACGCACGGATTAACCGGCGGGTAGACACAATGATGGAAGAGGGACTGCTTGGGGAGGTAAGGAGCTTTTATCCGAAACGTAACCTGAATTCGCTGAACACCGTGGGTTATAAAGAGCTTTTCGATTATCTCGACGGGAATTGTACACTCGATTTTGCCGTTGAAAAGATAAAACAACACTCCCGAAATTATGCCCGGAAGCAACTTACCTGGTTCAGAAAAGACAAAAAGATTCATTGGATAAATCTTTCTGATAATGACACCGATGTGGCAATGCAAATCGTCGCACACTTGCAGGTATAAACATCGCTTCTTGTTTTTTTTTATCTGTTATTGGTTTATTCGGAAAAATATACTACTTTTGCATCGCTTTTCAGCACAGAGAGAAATATTCTTCCTTAGCTCAGTCGGTTAGAGCATCTGACTGTTAATCAGAGGGTCCTTGGTTCAAGTCCAAGAGGAAGAGCAGCTTACAATTAAGAATTATTCTTCAGTAGCTCAGTCGGTTAGAGCATCTGACTGTTAATCAGAGGGTCGTTGGTTCGAGTCCAACCTGAAGAGCGGAAAACGGGTCATGCGGCTCGTTTTTTCTGTTTAAGCGTCAACTTGTATCACACTGCTACCGGGGAATCAGCAAAAGTTTGAACAGATGAAAAAAGTATTGATTGCATACCGGCTAAAACCGGAGGGACTGCGTGTTCTGCAAGGGACGTATGCGGTAACCCTCCCGACTGAGAAATCCTATTTTTCCAGGGAGGAAGTGTTGGCTATGATTCCCGATTTTGAGGTGCTTGTCCCCAATTTCAGTTTTTATACCGATCAGGAGATCATGGAGCGTGGCAGCAAACTGGAACTAATTTCCAATTGGGGCGTGGGTTTCAATAACATCGATGTGGATTATGCCACCCAAAAAGGGATTGCTGTCACCAACATTCCCGATTCTACCCGGGAACCGACCGCAGAATTTGCTTTTGGCCTCCTGCTGGCTGCCGGCCGGCGAATCAGCTATTACGACAGGAAACTCAGAAGCCCGGAAGGGGTAAGTTGGGGTATCTATGCTGAAGCAGGATTGTCGATATATGGCAAGACGCTGGGAATCATTGGTATGGGAAGAATAGGCCAGTCCCTCGCGCGCCGGGCCGTGGCTTCCGGCATGAATATCATCTACCACAACAGGAACAGGTTGAGCAGGGAAATTGAGCAAATCTATAACGCAACGTATGTCTCTCTCGACACATTACTAAGCACAGCGGACTATATCTCCCTGAATGCTCCTTCCACAAAGGAGACCCGTCGCATGATCGGAGAACGGGAACTGGACATCATGAAACCCACCGCGGTATTCATCAACACAGCGCGGGGAGATATGGTTGATGAGCATGCCTTGGCAGATGCTTTGAGAAATAATAAAATATGGGCAGCCGCACTCGATGTATTTGAAAATGAACCCCATATTTTACCGGAACTGCTCACACTCGACAATGTGATTCTGGCACCCCACGCGGGAACCAAAACGGTGGAAGCCCGTCTCGACATGTCCATAGAAATGGCCCGAAACATCGTCGGTTTTTACGAAGGTACCTTCCCCATATCGCGGGTTAACGAAACAACCTGACTTTTATATGACAGCAGCGAACATAAAACAGCAGCTTCTTGCTTTTGGTAATCCCCTCAAAGCGGAACATGCGAAATATTTTTTCAAGACTGGCGAAGGACAATACGGTGAGGGGGACCGGTTTATGGGATGTACTGTTCCGGAAACACGCGGTATAGCCAGGAAATTCATACAAACACCATTTGGTGAGCTGGAAAAACTGTTGAATGATGATTTGCATGAGTGTCGCCTTTGTGCATTGATCATCCTGGTGGCACAATTTCAAAAAGCCGATGATTTGGTGCGGCGTGAGATTGTTGATTTTTATCTTGCCCATACCCAGCGGATCAACAACTGGGATCTGGTAGATCTGTCGTGTTACCATATCATCGGTGCCTGGTTGAAAGGTCAGGAAGACCGATCTCTGTTATACAGGCTGGCAGAAAGCGACCAGCTGTGGGAACAGCGTATCGCAATCGTTTCAACAATGGCTTTCATCCGGAACAATGACTTTTCAGATACGCTGAATCTGTGTGAGTTGTTTCTGACTCACAAACACGACCTGATGCACAAAGCCTGTGGCTGGATGCTCAGGGAGGCTGGCAAGCGCGATGAGGCCGTGCTGACCGGTTTTCTTGACAATCACCATCTTGAGATGCCGCGGACAATGCTTCGCTATGCCATTGAACGGTTGTCGCCCGAACAAAAGAACCATTACATGATGCGGCCGGGCAAATAGAAGAATAAAAAATGATACATACACATACATTACCGAACGGCCTTCGGATTGTTCATCGCTACTTTCCTTCTGAAATATCTTATTGCGGTGTCGTGATCAATGCCGGTACACGTGACGAGTATCCCGGTGAATCGGGCATGGCACATTTTGTGGAACACATGCTCTTTAAGGGAACCACCAAAAGGAGAGCGCATCATATTGCGAACCGGATGGAAAATGTGGGAGGCGATTTAAATGCTTACACAACCAAGGAGGAGACTTTTTATTATGCCACGTTTCTGGAGGATTATTTCTCCCGTGCAACGGAGCTTCTGAGTGATATCCTCTTTCATTCAGTCTTTTCACCCCGGCAGATTGAGCGGGAAAGAGAAGTTATTCTCGATGAGATCAATTCGTATCACGACACACCCTCTGAACTCATCTACGATGATTTTGAAAACCTGTTCTACAGAGGACATGATATGGGCCATTATATACTGGGTGAAGAGGAAACCCTCACTGCGTTTGGGAAGGAGCAGATACAGCATTTTATGAGCAGACAGTATCATCCTTCCGAAATGGTGTTTTTCTCTTTCGGTAAGACACCCTTCGCGCGGATAGTCCGTCAGGTAGAGAGATATTTCTCCCTCTCTCATGATCAGTTGCCCCGGAAGATGAGAACAGCGCCCGCTCCGGTTGTTTCGTTCCGTAAGGAAATACAAAAAAATACAACCCAAACGCATGTCATGTTGGGATATCCTGCCTTCTCGTTCCATCATCCCCGGAGATACGCGTTATACTTGCTCAACAACGTGCTGGGAGGCGGCAGCCTCAACAGTCGTCTCAATGCTTCATTGCGGGAAAAGCACGGACTGGCTTATCTGGTGGAATCGAGTGTGACACTCTATTCCGATTCAGGCCTTCTTTCCATCTATTTTGCCTGTGATCCGAAGCAAAGAGACAAATGTATTCGTCTGATCGGGAAGGAAATTGAAAAAATGAAATCAAAAGAGCTGACCCCCATGCAGCTTTCACTGGCTAAAAGGCAGTGGAAAGGACAATTGGGCATAGCCTCTGAGAACAATGAAAACAGTGCCCTTGCATTGGGTAAGCAACTTTTGCATTTTCAGCGGTATACTCCCCTTGAAGAGGTCTTTGCCCACATAGACGCAATCACATCGAGCCAGTTAAAGGAGGTGGCCAACGAGGTTTTTGCCGATGCTGCCTCGGCGTTGATTTATTATTAAACCAATAAAAAAGAGGTTTATTTTCCATTTTCCGATATGGTAATGGGCTTTTCGAACAAATAAAGCCCAAAACTGTTTTATTAGAAGTTTTGGATAACGAATAACCAAAGCTTGATTTAAAACAAACTGAACATTAAAGTGATTGAATTATGAAAAAATTAAGATTAATGGCACTTATAGGAATGCTTGCTATCGTTACAGGCGTAAGTGCTCAGCTAAATTTAGGGATTAAAGGTGGTGTAAACATGTCTAATCTTGTTTATGACGACGAGATAGATGATAACAATCCGAAGATAGGATTTAACGTGGGTCTGGCTCTTGATTATGAGTTTTTGCCCAGCTCTGCCATTCAGACAGGTCTGTTCTTTACCACCAAAGGGTTTAAGGCAGTGGATGCTACACTGGATGCCGAATATACCGAGAACTTAATGTATCTGCAACTTCCCCTGCATTATGCATACAAGGTGGATGTTACCCCGGGAACACGCGTCGTTTTTCATGCTGGCCCCTATGCAGCCTACGGAGTGGGTGGAAGCAGAGAAGCGAAAGTTGGAAATTTAACGGGAGAATGGGATGTTGACAAAATTTTTGGTGATGAGAACAGGCAGTACAAACCTTTTGACGCAGGACTGGGACTTGGTGTGGGAGCTGAGTTTGGACCCATTCTTCTCGACCTGGGCTGGGATATGGGTCTGGTTAATATCTCAAATGCTGATAACGGAAACGTGAAGAATCAAAATGCATATCTTTCCGTAGGATATAAATTTTAAATTAGATCGTTTTTTACTGGAAAAGGGCTGCCTGCATACTGCAAGGCAGTCTTTTTCAATTTATCTGCAATTAACTATGAAGCTCAGCCATTTGCGCAACATTGCTTCTCACTTCGGGCGTACCGATAGGATGCCTGTTTTGTTTCTGGGCCATGGCAGTCCCATGAATGCCATTGAAGAGAATATGTTTGTTGCTTCATTCCGTGAGTTGGGGCACTCACTTCCCAAGCCTCAACTTATTCTTTGTGTCTCTGCTCATTGGGAGACAAAAGGTACGTTTGTGACCGCCATGTCATCACCGGAGACCATTCACGACTTTGGCGGCTTTCCCCGCGAGCTTTATGAAGTGCAATATCCGGCACCGGGCAGTCCCGAGTGGGCCAGCAAAGCCAAAAAGATAATCACAAAGACCGAGGTGGAACTTGATTATAACTGGGGTCTCGACCATGGCGCGTGGAGCGTGATCAAGCATCTCTATCCGCAGGCAGATGTGCCGGTTATCCAAATGAGCATCGACTATACAAAACCGTCACAATACCATTATGACCTGGCCAAAGAGATTGGTGAGCTTAGCCGGAAAGGAGTACTGATTGTTGGTAGCGGAAACATGGTACATAATCTGCGTCTGGCCGATTTCAGGAGGCTCAGCGGTGATCCTTACGGCTATGACTGGGCTATTGAAGCCAATGAATTGATGAAATCCTATATCCTGGATGACGATCATCAAAGCCTTATTCAATATAGAAAACAAGGAGCGGCTTTTGATCTGGCCATTCCTACACCCGAGCATTACCTGCCGCTTATTTATGCCTTGGCGCTCAAGGAGAAAAATGACGAAATCACTCTCTTTAACGACGAACCGGTGGGTGGCTCGCTTACAATGACCTCCGTGCTGATTACACCCTGATCACATGATTCCGCTTTTATTCACTTATTGTTTACCTGGGCTGTGTTCATATTCTGTGACATTTATTCGGACTACGTGGACGGATATCTCTATCTGGCAGGCATCACCCAGCAGTATCAGGGGATTTATTGGGATATACGGGCTATCGGGCCAATGACACAGATGATGGGGACTACTGGTTATACCAGTTTTGCCACCCATTATTACAGTGAAGGGTCCGATGCTGCCGGAGAAATTTGGCGTGTGGTATACTGGAATCAGGGCATGAACCTGGAAAATATGATTAACCAGTCGCTGGAAGCCGAGGACTGGACCCTGGCAGGAATAGGTTATGCAATCAAGGCATTTTCCTGGGATATGATGACGAAAGTACATGGTGAACTTCCGATGAAGGATGCCTTTGTAGACGGATTGCTGGCACACAATTACGATTATCAGAAGGATATTTATACACAGGTGAGAGAGTGGGCTTATAAAGCAATTGAGTTGCTTGAAATGACAGACAGTCATGAATATGGATCCAAAATAAGTAGCAATGATTTCATCTATGGTGGCGACACGGATAAGTGGATCAAATTTGCCTATGCCGTGCTTGTCAGAAATCTTTCTTCCCTTTCACACAAAACCAATTTTGTGGCCGATTATGCACCGGAATTGGTCGATTGTGCCGCAAAATCGTTCCAGTCTTCTGAAGACGATGCAGTAGTGAAGGTTGCCGGAGGATCACAGACAGCTCCTTATTCCGCATACAATAACTTCTGGGGTACTGCAAGAGGAAATCTTTCCTATTCCTACTTTCAACACGAATATGCCGTGCAGGTTTTCACAGGATCAGTACCAAAATATGATCAGGCAACAGGTGAGAAAATCAGGGTAGAAGGTAATGCTTATTATCCTTACGCACTATCCGAGAAGCAGATTATTTGTGATACGCTCGTAAATTTACCTGGTCATTTTGATCCCCGCGTAACAGTTAAATTATCTACCACATCCAATGGCACGTTTGAAAATATCGACGATGTGGATAACGTAAAAACGTATCGTTACTATGGGGGTTCATTTACAAGCACAAACGGCCCTATCGGCACAGCCCCCTCTTATTACGGTAGAAACAGGTCATCACAATTTCCGACTCCGGAGAATCCCATTACCACGCACGATGGAATAGGGAAATGGATTTACCGTGACAATGCACCCTATATTCTTACCACTTGTGCCGAAGTAAAATTTTGCCTTGCTGAAGCGCTGTGGCACATGAACCGGAAAGCAGAATCGCTCAGTGCATTTAAAGAAGCAGTGGAAGCAGACCTGGAATTTACTGCCAAATATATTTACCCTGGAAAGGAAGGAGTTTCACAGGGAGGTGATAAAATAACTGTGGGTGCTTTCAATACTTTGGCTCAGCAATATATTGCTGGCCCCTATGTTGATGGATTGACGCTGGCCGACTACTCACTTTCACATATTATGATGCAAAAATGGGTGGCACTATATCCATGGGGAGCCCCTGAAGCGTGGGTCGATTTGCGGAAAAATCATTATGATGTCTCTTACACCGGTGCTTATCCAGCCAATGGAAACGGATGGGACGAAACCCAGGTCAATCAGAAATGGGATGCTGATCCAGCCAAGGTATACAAAGGTTTTTATTTGTCTCCGACACAGGTGTTTAATCGCAAAGGATCCTATAATGAGAAAAATGAAGGTTCTCCTGCTTACAGAATCAGGCCCCGTTATAATTCAGAGTATATGTGGAACCTGAAGTCGCTGGAAACACTCAAACCTGTTTCGGGCACCGCCGACAATTATCATACTTCCATTCCCTGGTTTGCTTATCCGGGTGAGTTACCTCAATGATCGAATGTAAAATTTTTAAATGAAGCATATTATGAGAAATTTACAATATACCTTTACCTTTCTTTTGCTGCTTTTTATTGGTTTGATTTCTTGCGATGAGAATATAGTTGAATATGACGCAGAACCAATATCCAATGTGGCTGAATTTCAACTCCATTATTTTGTTCCGGTAACGGCCACCTCAACCAATAACATTTATAAGGTTGAAATAAATGATCAACTCTATGCAAATGACAAAGCACCTTTAAGTACATACAATGTCATCCCCAACGGATCGGTAGGACGTTTTTATACCACTACAATCGGTACAAATAACATTAAATTATATAAAAGTACCGACCTCGAACTGGTATATAATCAGAACTGCACACTCACGGAAGGCAAACAGAATATTTTTGTGTACGATTTTAACAAGCCTCCCATCGTTTTTGATAACGGCTTTCCTTATGAGTCAAATGTCACAGAATATTCAGATACAACAGCTTGGATTAAATTCTATAATTTTCTTTTTGAAAGCGGGGATATACCGACGAATCTTAAATTGCAATATCAATATCAGTACCCCATTGAATATGATAGCAAAGGAGTTGTAATTCGTAAAAGTGAATGGACCAACCTCGGCACACCGGTATCATTCGGTGAATCAACCGGCTGGATGCCCGTGATTGTACATAAAAGTATACTTATTTCGTCGGGGTATGCCCGTCTCGATTACAAAATAAAGGTTATCGATGCCAACGGGAATGATACGGGAGATCTTCAAATAATGAATTCCAGTAGTAAATTTGTGAATTATTCGGACTATTGGAATGCTTATATTGGAAGAAGGTATCATCATGTTATTTCGGGCATGAGGGCGGCAAAACCGACATCTGCGGTGAGACAATTTACAGCGCTCTAAAAAGTAATTCTATTAAAAAGATAAAAGGGAGAAATTTCTCCCTTTTTTTTATCGAATGCAGAATATCCCGTATATTTGCCATAATCTAAAGTTTACTCCAGATGCAAAGAACTCTCATCCTCTACGCTTTACTTTGTGTTGCATTCACCGCCCAATCTCAGACGGTGTTACAGAAGTTTATAGACCATCCTGCCCTGAAGCACGCGTCGGTAGGTGTTTCCGTCGTGGACATGACGACAGGCAAACCGGTGGTGGAAAATGATGCCGACAAATCGCTTACCCCTGCATCGGTACTGAAACTGATCACCACAGCAACGGCCCTGGAGTTATTGGGCGAGAATTATCGATACAAGACCGACGTGGCACGCGATGCCGATGATCCAACCCGCATCCTGGTCATCGGATCAGGGGATCCTACACTGGCCAGCGAGGCTTTTCACGGTAATCAGAACCTCTTTTTTATCACGATTGCCGATGCCCTGAAAAAAGTACTACAGCCGGGGAAAGAATATACACTCTATGTGGTAGATAATCTATTCGGATACAATGGCATTTCTCCGGAATGGACCTGGATTGATATGGGTAATTATTACGCCGCCGGGGCATATGGTATCAGTGTGTTCGACAATAGCTACCGCCTTTTTTTTAACACCACAGACAGAAACAGTTGTCCGCGAATTCTCCGCACGGAGCCACAAATAAATGGTCTTACTTTTCGGAATGAATTGTCGCTGAACAATACGGGACGCGATAACGGTTATATTTACGGAGTGCCTTTCTCTTCCGACAGGGCGGTGAGGGGTAACATCCCTGCAGGAAGAACAGAATTCAGCATCAAGGGCGATATCCCCGATCCCGGTCTGCTGCTGGGTGAAACGCTAGCCATCTATTTGAAGCAGGCTGGTATGCAGATTGGAAAGGTGGAAACGACGAGGGAGGACTATCTTGCAGGACACTGCACTCCGGGAGCAAAACAGCCTTACCGGGCAGGGCAGGTGCTCTGCACACATGTTTCGCCGCCCCTCAAGGATATTGTTCGCGAGGTAAACGTGGAAAGCAACAACCATTATGCCGAACATCTGATCCGCATCATCGGAAGGAAAAGTAAGCATGATGTCTATGCCGATGCGCTGGAGGCGGGGACAACCTATGTAAGCGACTACTGGAAAAAGAGAGGTTTTGATGCCACGTCCTTGCAGATGTATGACGGAAGCGGCCTGGCACCGCAGAATGCAGTGAGTGCGCAGTTTCTTACACAGTTGCTGGTCTATATGTACAACACAAGCGAAAACACATCCTCATTTATCGGTTCATTGCCCAAAGCGGGGCAGGAGGGTACGCTCAAAAATTTTATGGGTAATATCCGGTATAGTGGTAAGATCGTTGCCAAGAGTGGCAGCATTGGCGGAGTACAGTGCTATGCAGGCTATCTGGTCGACGGCAACAAAAAATATGCCTTTGCCGTGATGGTCAATAAATTCAACGGCACCCGCCCACAAGTGAGGGGTGCCATTGAACAATTCTTGCAGGGTTTATAAACCTGGATGGCGCCGCGGGCGCCTTTCGGGCAATCTACACAATGCTGACCAGTTCAATTTCAAAAACCAGCGTGGTGTATCCTTGAATGCTGCTATTGCCCGCTTCGCCGTAGGCCAGCTTCCAGGGCATCCATACTTCCCATTTGTCGCCCACCTTCATGTGTTGCAAGGCAGTGGAAAATCCGTCCACCACACCGTTTACATAAAATGTACGCGGGATGTTGTTGTTTTGTGTAGAATCAAAAATAACTTTGTTCTGAATGATGTTCCCCTTATCGTCGGTATAAGTGTCGGGCTTCGACCAGATATTCTTATACCAACCGGTATAGCGAACCTTTACCTGACTGTTGAAGTAGGGAGTTGCCCCATCACCCGATACCAGCTTTTTCACCATGATAAATCCATTACCCGATTGTGAGTTGATCTTCACGTACTGGGAGTTGCCGGATATGGTGGAAAACTGGGCTTCGTTATCGAGCTTCCACTGGTCATCAAAGGTTTCTGTCTTATCGCATGCCGAAAACAGGAAAGCGAACAGAAGTGTGACTATTAAGATTGAATTTCTCTTCATGATGTTATGCTGATAGTTGTTTCAGTAAATGTTTCGTATCGACCTTGTCGGTGATGGTGCGTTGCAGTGAATCGATGGAAACCCTTTCCTGTTCCATCGTATCGCGGTAGCGGATGGTGACGGTGTTGTCCTCCAGCGTCTGATGGTCGACGGTAACACAGAAAGGTGTACCAATGGCATCCTGACGGCGGTAACGCTTGCCGATGCTGTCTTTCTCGTCGTACTGACAGGCAAAGCTGAACTTGAGCTCGTCCATGATCTCGCGGGCTTTTTCTGGCAGTCCATCTTTTTTTACCAGCGGCAGGATGGCCAGCTTCACCGGTGCGAGGGCAGGGGGTAGCTTCAGCAGCACACGGCTCTCACCGCCTTCCAATGTCTCCTCGCAGTAGGATGCCGCCAGGATGGAGAGAAACATGCGATCTACCCCAATAGAGGTTTCCACTACAAAGGGTATATAGGACTTGTTCAGTTCCGGATCGAAGTACTGCATCTTTTTCCCGGAATATTTTTCGTGCTGGCTTAAGTCGAAGTCGGTGCGCGAGTGAATTCCTTCCACCTCCTTGAAGCCGAAAGGCATCTCAAACTCGATGTCGGTTGCCGCATTGGCATAGTGGGCCAGCTTGTCGTGGTCGTGAAAACGATATTTCTCCGCGCCAAAGCCCAGTGACTGATGCCACTTCATTCTGAAGGCCTTCCAGTGTTCAAACCACGCCAGCTCTTCACCCGGCGCCACAAAGAACTGCATCTCCATCTGCTCGAACTCCCGCATGCGGAAGATAAACTGACGGGCTACAATCTCGTTGCGAAAAGCCTTGCCTATCTGGGCAATGCCAAAGGGGATCTTCATGCGGCCTGTTTTCTGCACATTGAGGAAGTTTACAAATATTCCCTGCGCCGTCTCGGGACGGAGGTATATTTTGGTGGCGCCATCGGCTGTGGAACCCATCTCGGTAGAGAACATCAGGTTAAACTGACGTACTTCGGTCCAGTTGCGGGTGCCGCTGATGGGGCAGACAATCTCACAGTCGATGATGATCTGTCGCAGATCATCCAGGTCGTTGTCGTTCAGCGCTTTCGCAAATCGGGTGTGGATCTCGTCCCTTTTCTGCTGTTGTTCCAGTACCCGGGGGTTGGTCGCACGAAACATAACCTCGTCGAACGATTCGCCGAAACGCTTGGCGGCCTTTTGCACCTCCTTCTCCATCTTATCGTCCAGCTTAGCCAGATGATCTTCGATCAGCACATCGGCACGATACCGTTTCTTGCTGTCCTTATTGTCGATGAGCGGATCATTGAAGGCGTCCACATGTCCCGATGCCTTCCAGATGGTGGGATGCATAAAGATGGCAGAATCGATTCCCACCACGTTCTCATGCAACAGCACCATGCTGTCCCACCAGTATTTTTTGATGTTGTTCTTGAGCTCTACGCCCATCTGCCCGTAGTCGTATACGGCTCCCAAGCCATCGTAGATTTCACTCGAAGGGAATACATACCCGTATTCCTTGCTATGCGATACCAGTTTTTTAAAAACCTCTTCCTGTTGTGCCATAATTTCAAAACTGCACCCTGCAACCAATCACGTGGCTGTGTGCAAGCATTGTTGATTGATAAAACTCGTTACTTATTTCAACCTGCAAAGTAAGCGGTTTTTTTCGATATTTTGGCCTCACAAATGATGAAAGATAAAATTTAGCTAAACTTCATATCTTTACCCCTGAAGTCGGCCATTTTATTTGTTTGCATATTTTAAATGTGCCATTTCTAAATTATATTTTATTCATTAAAAAAAGTTTTAATAGATGAAAGTGATTATATTCGTGACCAGGTTTATCTATAGCCTGCCCTTGGGGTAATTTTTAGCTGCTTAGTGGATGTAAATTGTGTAATTTAAGTCTTATTTATATTATTTATTATAAAATACCCACTTTATATGTAAAAAGTTTATATATTTGCCCCCATAAGACAGTTTTATATTTTAAAACACATAAATACCATAAATAAATATTGCAATGAATATTACTGAATGAGGCAGCTATGCCGGGTTATTCATGTGCAAGTTAGGCCTGAATAAATATTTTAGTTATTAATTTTAAACAAAATTTGAGAATGGAAAGACATTTTTATCAATTTTTATGCATTCCTTTTTTTGTCGCGCTTATTATTTCGTGTAATGATGAAAATGAGACGAAGTACCAGGCGTTTGACCCCTCCAAGCCCATAGAAATAACAGGGTTCTATCCCGACTCGGGAGGTGTAGCCACCCCTTTCATCTCGTAAGAGGATTTTAATGCATCAACATCCGTGCGATCTTCCAGTTTACCCTTCAGGAGCATATTCTCCTGATATAAACGGTCGCATTTCTCCAAAAGGAGTTCGAGAAGTTCGTTCGGATTTTCCTTGTTTTCTTGCATCTTTTTCTGTCAGATAACGAGAGTAAAGATACAAAAAAGAAGCAATAAATGCAAAGGAAAAGGCAACTGAAATCGTCTGTTTATGGGCTTTCCCAGCGTTTTTTGTAGTGACATTTTTCAGCGTTAACACCCTGTACCATCAGCATCAGTTTTTGCCAGGAAAAGGGGTGAGTTTTGCCTTTTTCATCAAGCGGGGGCAGTGCAAAATTGCCTTTCTCCAGTTTCATGTAGTAGATCACCAGTCCGCCGTGCTCCATGTGCAATGCTTTAATGCTCGTGCAATGACGGTTCAGAAAAATGAACACGTCACCGCTGCGTACATCCTGTCCCATCCCCTCAGTGACCAGCCCGCTTAAAGTGTAGAACCCTTTACGCATGTCCGTTGGAAATGGGTAAAGCCAATAACGCATCGAGGCGTTCAGATTGAACATGGCTTACTGGGTTAAAAGGATTAATGAACGCAGCTGAGTCGGATCAGTCCCAATGGGAACACGCACTTTAACGCCATTGGGATAGACTATTTCCAGAAAATTCCCTTGTATGGGATCATCATGCACCGGAATCGGTTTTTGATGGACTGTTTTGTTTGCAGGCAATGAATTGGAACCGGTAAAGACGATCGGAACAAAACCGGACTCTCGAGCTGTTCTGTAGTTGTGCTCCTGCAATCTCTTCTGCCAGTAATAAAACCTGGATTCAACGATTGACTCGTTCCGGCAGAACTCTTTTATGCGAAGCCCACTGGACTGGTAACGATCAAATATCTCCTCAAACTGCTGTAATGTCCACATGTTATTTTTTGTGGGCAAATATAGCAAGGATCAGAAGTTAAAATAGGACGGGGTTTACCGAATGCTTACGCAGCAACTATACCCGCAGGTGATGACGCTTGGCAAATTTAATGCATTATAGGGAATTGTGGTAATGTTTCCTGCTTTTCATGAAAACAAAAATAATTCTATTTTTAATGATACTTATTGTCTAAGATTTGGGGATAAATGTATAAGCAAAGCCATACCCTGAATGTGACAAAGTGTCATTTACATTTGATAAAAATAAAACTCCATTTTTATTGGGTTCATATTTTAAAGCGACGCTAATAGTAACTTTCTTACCAATCGAAGCTGGATGTTTTTCATTTAATTGCCCTGATTCTATTACCATTAAATAAGCGTTAATTTTTTCCTGCAACAGAAAAATATGCTCATTTTCTTCATCCCATTGTAAATGATCAGATATTGTTAGTATGACATTATCCCCCTCTTCGCTAATAAAATCTATTATCTTTGTGTTTTCTACAGACATTTTCTAAATTATTATTTTTTTAGACCTTTCTGTCCGTTCCCAAATTGTAGGCTATTTCACCGCCAGGTACAAACTCAATAACGTTTCGTTTACCGTCTGGATAGATTTTGCTGTGACAGTTCGTCTGAGTGATGCATCTTCAATTGCAGCCGGATTTTCAGTCTGTATTTGATTAGGGTGTATTCCCATATCGTAAGCAAGTCGACCGACGACTGCATTGAGTGCCTGAGACATTTGTTCAAAAATGAACAGCTTTTTCTTTCTTTCCGGATATTCCTCTTCCGGTAATAGCCATATACCAAAAGCATTTCCTCCTCTTTAACAGTTTCCTAAATAGTTGCCCAATAGTTGCCATACATCCTCTGTTTCATTTGCATAATAAATATAATCCAAATTATCTAAAGGCTCAAATAAATCATCTTTAGAAAATAGTTGTGGAATTTGTTTTTCTAATAACATCCTTCTGAAAGTATCAACTGAATAATTTTCGGAATTAATTATTTTAAAAGCTTCTTCTAATAACTCCGCTTTTTTCAAAGCACCTATTGTTTTGAGTGCATTAATAGTTTCATTTGCAAATTGCCCATATCCATTCACAAAATATTGATGAAAACCTCCATTAAAAATCTGGTTATGGAATACTACAATTAAATAACAAATATGTAATTGAATGGGAAGTTCCATTATATATCTATACCATTTCGTATTTGGTTCATTAAACCATTCTTCTTTTATGCCTTTTACTGCTTCGGCATATTTTTCTTCTATTAATTCTGTATAATTCATAATTATTTTACAAAAGCTCCCGGATACATTGTTTTATTCATTTGAATTAATTGTTGTAAGGAGCTATTAGGTATATTTGGATAAACACGTCTTAATTCAAAAATATCTCGTGTTAATACTTGACGTGCATTTGAAAAACCTGATGACCCTCTTGATAGAATACCTGCACCTTGAGTGTGTCCTATCTTAGGCACTAAAATTGATGGGGCAGTACTTTGATTATAACCTGACACAAACTTACTCATCAATGCTTTTTGTCCCACGTGGTGAGCATCCAATCCTGCCTCAACACCTCTAAGAGTATTATATGAACCTACTTCAAATACTCTACTTCCCTTAGCGGCGTTGGTTCCGATTTCTGCAGCAGTTCCTAATGTGTTGGTCACCTGCCCCGCTTTTAACGCAGAAATACCTTTAGAAATTAATCCTCCAACTTTAGAAAGGATGACTCCTCCCATTACAGAAGAAGCTACAAAATCAGTCATTCCCATCCCAACGGAAGACAAGGTTTCTATGCTGTAGCCAACATCACTGTATTTATCTAAATCAAATGAACCTTTCTCTATTTCTTTACCTTGGGGATTATTCTTGTCAAATATTCTATCAACATTTTCATTCTGTTGGACAATCGTTGTTTATTTCACCCCAAAAGTATACCAGTATTTCAATCCAAAAGTATACCATTTTAATTTAATCTCCAAGTCCGTTTCCCTGTTGGGGGCGGTACCGCCCCCAACAGGGAAACGGGCGTTCTTATTCTGATTCTTATCTTCATTTTTCATTCATCATTTTTTCTGTTTCTTTCAGCCGGTATGAGTCTCCGGACATATTTACAAGATATGCCTTATGGGTTACCCTGTCTACCAGTGCCGCTGTCAGAACGGGGTCACCAAAGATCTCTTCCCAACGGTCAAAGCCGAGGTTCGTGGTAATGATGGTCGATTTCCTGCCCGTCCTTAAGGAGAGATGGTTAAACAACAGTTCAGAGCCTTGCTTGTCAAAGGATACATATCCAAACTCATCGCATATGACCAGGTCATATTTTTCAAACTGTGCTTCTACCTGTTTCAGTGTGCGCCCGGAGTGGGATTCACGTAACTGTGTCAACAAGCGGTGTACCGTGGTGAACAACACTTTATACCCCTGCATGCAAGCCTTAAGCCCCAACCCTATGGCGATGTGTGTTTTGCCCGTACCCGGGTTGCCGGAGAGGATCACGTTCTGGGCTGCCGGGATAAAGTCCAATCTTTCCAGTAAAGGGAGTTTCTCCCTGGCACCCGGCGGTAACTGGTCGCGCTCAA